>ENA-OWNT01000007-OWNT01000007.1-seawater-metagenome-genome-assembly--contig:-NODE-7-length-708668-cov-9.714323_pt1 | contig 708668 bp, 513 predicted proteins | sample MGYA00238136_ERZ651165 | MGnify/ENA primary metagenome ERZ651165 (study PRJEB26861, sample SAMN08777766) | seawater metagenome | isolation source: coastal seawater | place: USA: Florida | collected...
AATCAATACTATTTGAAATTTAAAGTAGATTAATCTTTATCACTTTTTTGCTTGCTTTTTAACACAGTTCATGTTTGCATCTAGCTTGCTCAGGGAAAAAATCTTCAATAACTTCCCATTGGAAGTCAGTTAATTCTTCGAATTGCTTTGTCATAATTTCTCGTTTGTGGTGAACTTTGAAATTATGAACTGGCTTCCAATTTTCTAAGCCTGTTTTTGGTCAAACATATTCTAACAAATATGACATGCAGTTTATCTTAATGATAAGAAGGAATCTAATTGGAAATAATTTTCTTTTGGAGTGTAGAAAGCTATCCTATTGTTATCCGCTCCATTAGTCTGTTCCAAGATTTCATTAGAAGCCGTCTCAAAAAGATTTTTGATAGTGAAAAAGAGAGGTTTTGAAACCCATTGACGTTCTAGTTTTCGTTGGCGGTTGTTTTCATTATGTGGATATCAAATTCTCCATGTCGTTGAATGTGAATAGACGAAAACCCTATTTTATTGTAAAATTTAACATTCATTTCTGCAGCCGTCTCCAAGTATATTGGCATTTCTTTGGTATTCATTTCTTCTAATACAGGAAGTATTAATTTTTTGGCGTGTCCTTTTCCTTGAAATGCTGGTAAAACAGCTAGTAGATGCAAGTGATAATAATCTGATTTTTTAGGGAATTTCTCATATAGCAACTTTTCCAATTCAATCAACCGTATTACGGTAGGAATCCCCATCTTTAACAACAGCCTTAGCTTAGCAAGTATAATTCTGATATTAAATTGATCCTTCTTGTTTGAGTTCCATAATGCAACAGCATTATTATCCTCATTAATATAAATTTTCCCTAATTCTATAGTTTCATCAAAGATGTAATTATAAAAGTTTTTGAGCCGTTCAGGCTTAATGTCAGTTCTCAAGACCCAATTTGTATGTTTGTATTCTTTAAAAGATGCTGTCAAGATATTAACAACCATCTCTTTATCTTCTCTTTTTGCTAATCGCATAAGTTTTGGTTTGTCGTTAAAGAATAAATTTTTGTTTACTGCTTAAGACAAACCTACTGCAAATTTAAAGGCAAAAAATTATCAAATGATAAATAAAGGTCAATCCTATTTTTGTCTTCGAATTCTGCTTAACGATTCCTTTGTTATACCAAGATATGAAGCTAAATGAGTTAAAGAAATATCATTAATGAAACGAGGATGGTGCTCCAACAAATATTTATAACGGGACTTCGCATCCAGTGTTTGCATGCGAATTGACCTGTTTTCAATTTTAATAAGAGAAGCTTCAAGGAGTTTTCTGTAGAAGGTTTCAATTATATGATATTGTGATGCAAGTTCAACAATTACTTTTCTTTTAATAGAACGATATTTCACATCGGTTAAACACTCAAAATTTTTGTCAGACCTAGAGTTTGATACCATACTTTGCATATCACAGGCAATATTTCCTTCAAATGAAAACCAAATGTTGTATTCCTTATCTTTGATAGTTATATACTCCCTAAGAATTCCAGAATCTATAAAAAAAATTGAATCACAGATACTCATTGAACGCAACAAATGTTTACCCTTGGAACAATACCCATTCTGCAGACTTGAGATAAAAGAATTAAATGCTTCAATATCTAATGCTTTTATTTTCCCAAAAGTTTCTCTAAAATTATCGTCCATCACTATCTCTTAGTTATATTGCGTTAGGCTATGCCCTTGCTTTTTGCCATAGTTGCCGTCAACTCCAGAATACCTGAATCACTACTCCACCCCCTCCATCGGAATACCCGCCAATCTTTTAATCTCAATCTCCGTCAACTTCTTCCGATAGATGACCTCACTAATACGATCCTTAATTTGTGTTTCGGAGAGGATGGCTTCGCGCACGTCAAAGTTGGTGGCGCGACCGGAGCGGTAGAGCTGCCGGGAGAGCGCGGTGTTCTGTTGGGCGATTTCTAGGCTCTTCCGTTCCATAGATTCTAGACCAATGAGGGCCTGATAGTTTTGATATTGCTCCGAGAGAGCGGCTTCAATATCTTGCCGTAGGTCTGATTGGGTCAATTGGATGTTTTCTTGAAGAATAGTGGCGTTGTCTATGTCCCGCCGGATATTCCTGCCCGGGAAAAGGTCATAGTTGAAGCTAAGGCCAGCGGTGGGGCCAAAGGTTCGGTTGGATAAAAGGAAACCAACCTCAGCTCGAGAAAAGTTGTAGTTGTAGCCTAGATTGACGGAGACGGTAGGGTAGAGGGCTGATCTAGCTTCCCGGATTTGTGTGAGTGCAATTTGCTCATCAAACTTCAAAAGACGTAGATCATAGTTTTGAGCCAACCCTAAGTTAACCAAGTCGGTCAGGTTCGGAAGTACTGCGGCAGGGATTTCTAAGGGAACCGTAAAAACAATATTCACTTCCCGCCCTATCAGGCGATTCATCGAGATCTGGTTCTGTCGAAACTGGTTCTCCAGGTTTAGTAGTGTAGAACTATCCGCGTTTACCCGATTTCTGGTTTGGAGCACTTCTAGATTAGTGCCAGTACCAATCTGCAACTTTCCAGAAGCGAGATTTCTAAGGTCTTCATTTAGAGTGATTGATTGTTTTGTAATGTCAATTTGTTGGTGTAATCGAACTAGATTATAATACAAGGTTTGGATTTGTGAAACCAGATCTTGCATCGCCTGTTTGGTAAAGATTTTGCGCTGGTTTTGATCTAACTCCAGTCGATCCTTCCGGGCATACATCTGAAAACCATCAAAAGCCGTCCAATTCAAGGAAGCGCCCAATCTTAGGTTAGTATTACCTGCACCGGTTCCGGATCGCTCATCCCCAGAAAAAAACTTCTGTTTGGTGTTATTGCTAGTGTAGGAGGTGCTGCCTGAGGTACTCAAGATGGGCAGCATGCCGGCATTACCTACATTATTGTTGTTCTCTGCGATGGTCTCCAGATTTCTGCGAATCTTAATACCATAGTTATTTTCCAAGCCAATCTTTATGGCTTCTTCCAGCTGTAGCAAATCCTGGCCAATCACAGGGAAACTGAGTAGGATGGCTACAAAAATGATAGACAGTCGGCTCAATTTCATGATTTACGCTTAAAATAGGTGTAGATAGATGGAATTACGTATAACGTTAGAAATAGGGAAAAGACTAAGCCGCCGATGATGGCGACGCCCATGGGAATACGACTGGTCGAGGCCGACCCAAAGGCCATAGCAATGGGGAGTACCCCCAATATGGTAGCCATGCTAGTCATCAAGATAGGACGTAGCCGAAGTGTGGCAGCTTCCAAGACGGCCGCCCTAGCGGAAAGTCCGGTCTCCATTTTCTGATTCGCAAATTCTACAATGAGAATTCCATTTTTGGTGACAATTCCGATCAACACAATCACGCCAATTTGACTGAAAATATTGATGGTGTGTCCTCCCATCCAGAGGGCCAGTAGAGCACCGGTAATGGCAAGGGGTACGGTGAACATGATGACTAAGGGATCGAGGAAGCTTTCAAATTGAGCAGATAACGCCAGGTAGATCAGCGCCAAAGCTAGAACAAAGGCAAAATATAATCCGCCAGAACTTTCTACAAAATCTTTAGAGGCTCCGGACAATGCGGAATTAAAGGATTCATCGAGGACCTCCCGTTTCACCTCACCCATCGCTTCAATTCCGTCTCCCAAAGTATAACCGGGAGCCAAGCCTGCCGATACTGTGGCTGAGATATATCGATTGTAGCGATAAAGTGTGGGCGGGTTTGACTCTTCGCTAAAATAGACTAGGTTGGACAATTGAATTAATTGGCCGTCCTTATTGCGCACGTAGATTCCGGCCAAATCACCTGGATCGTTTCGATATTGTCTTCCCGCTTCTCCCACGACCTCATATTGCTTACCATTCTTGATGAAATAACCAAACCGCTGTCCACTATAAAACAGTTGCAATGTTTCTGCGATATCACGCACAGTTACACCTAGACTTCTAGCCCTTTCTCTGTCAATTTCAATGTGCAATTCAGGTTTATTAAACTTGAGGTCCAAGTCAACTACAGAGAAGGCTGGGTGTGCTTCTACAGCCTCTACAAATTTTGGAATGGAAGCTTTAAGTCGGTCGAAATCTGGCGCTTGAATCACATATTGGACGGGAAGCCCCCGAAACCTGCGACCCACTTCTATGGTTTGTCGTTGGGTGATAAAAGCGCGAGCGTAATTTAGGTTCCTAACCTTTGGGTAAATGCTCTTTACAATTTCATCCTGACTTCTTTCCCGTTGGTCTGGTTCAACCATGGTAAAGAATACAAAGCCTGAATTTGCGGCGGTACTGGAACCAAAACCCGGTGAAGTAACGCTTATATAGGCTTGCTTTTCTGGGAGCGTGTCGATGGCCCCCAGTAGATCCAACATGTATTGGTCCATCACCTCAAAGGTAGTCCCTTCTGGGGCGGTGGCGAAAATGCGAAAAGAGCTTTTATCCTCAATCGGAGCAAGCTCAGTCGGTAACAATTGTATGAGGTAATAGATGGCTCCGGCGGCAGCAAGCGAAATGGGCCAAGCCAACCAGCGCGCCTTCATAAAGGCTTTTAGGCTTCTATTGTAAATATTATTGAGGCCTACCAACAAGTGTTCCGTTACCCGGAAAAGCAAGGAGCGCCTTTTACTCTGGCGGAGAAAGCGAGCGCTTAACATCGGCGTTAAAGTCAGGGAGACTAGTGTAGAAATCACAATCGCTCCCGAGACAACAATGCCAAATTCTCGGAATAGCCTTCCCGTTAACCCTTGCAAGAAAATAATGGGTAAAAACACTGCTACCAATGTGATACTCGTGGCAATGATTGCAAAGTATATTTCCTTAGCTCCCTCTTGCCCTGCCTTCAGCGGTGCTACGCCTTCTTCTATCCGTCGATAGATGTTTTCCATCATTACGATGGCATCATCTACAACTAATCCAGTGGCCAAAACGATACCCAGTAAGGTTAGGACATTGATCGAAAAGCCAAAAATATACATCACAAAAAAGGTCCCAATCAATGAAATTGGGATGGTGATAACCGGGATAAGAGTCGTCCGCCAGTTTCTCAAAAACAGAAAGATAACCAATACAACTAAGCCGAATGCAATGAGGATCGTATCCTGCACTTCATTGATGGCTTTTCTCACAGATCGGGTATTGTCGAAGGCATATCCTACCTTGAGATCTGGTGGTAGGTCTTTTTTAATTTGCTCAACTCTTTCGTACACCGCATCGGCAATATCAATCAAGTTAGAACCAGGCAAGGGAGTAATGGCACAGCCTACCATTTTTATGATACCGCTTCCGCGTAAAGACGTATTTAGATTTCTAGGTCGGAGGGCTACCTGCGCTACATCTTTCAATTGCACAATCACACCATCCGTCTCGCGAACCACCATTTCTGAGAATTCCTCCGGTGTGGTCAGCCGTCCAAAAGTCCGAATAGTCAATTCGGTGCGATTCCCTTCAATTTTTCCGGTCGGAAGTTCCAAGTTCTGCTGCTGAAGTGCATTGCGAACATCCAGGGGGGTCAAGCCGTAAGCAGACAATTTATTGGGGTCCATTTCTAAGCGCATGGCATACTCCTTTGATCCCCAAATCCTTACATTGGAGATGCCTGAAACCGTTTGTAACCGTTCCTTGAATATATTATCAGCTATTTCCGTCAGACTTAGTAAGTCTCGGTTTTCACTTTGAACGGTCAAGGCCATTAACGTCCCGGCATTGGCATCAGATTTTGTTACAGTGGGTGGATCCGCGTCCGGTGGTAGTCGACGCTGGGCTTGCGAAACCTTGTCGCGTACATCATTGGCTGCGGCCTCCAAGTCCGTTCCAATTTCGAACTCGACCGTGATAGTACTTCGACCATCAGCGCTAATGGAAGAAAGGGAGCGAATGCCGGCAATACCATTAACCGTTTCCTCCAAAGGTTCTGTAATTTGCGATTCTATGACTTGGGCATTGGCGCCTACATAATTGGTTGATACGGAAACAATAGGAGGGTCGACCACAGGATATTCCCGGACGCCCAAATAGGTATAACCGATAGCCCCAAATAAGATGATCACAATAGAAATGACCGTCGCTAGAACCGGCCGTTCAATGCTTGTAGATGATAAACTCATTCTGCCGATTCATTTTCAGGGTGATCTAAATCTTGAATGGTCACGGCGGCGCCATTGGTCAAGGACATCAAGCCACTGACGATGATGGTGTCTCCAATCGATACGCCCCGTGTAATTTCCACTAGACGAGCTCTGCGATCTTCTACTAAAACGGAAGTAGCAACTGCTTGACCAGCCTTGTACACAAAAACCTGTTTCCCATCCAGCACAGGGATCACGGCATCTGTAGGCACCATAATTGCCTCATTATTTTTGTCTGTTACCAAATTCACCTTTGCAAATTGACCTGGCTTTAGGCGATTACCAGGGTTGGAACAGGTAGCGCGTACGCGGAAGGTCCTGGTTTCTGGAGAAATCTCCGAATCCGTTGCATAAACCTTGGCCTGAAAGACTTGATCAAATCCGACGACCGTAAAACTCAGAGACTGATTGGCTGATACCTCACTGATATATTTCTCTGGCACTTCAAATTCCAGCTTAAGCGGGTTGACTTGCTTTAAGTCGACGATAATATCATTTGGTGTTACATAAGCTCCAAGGCTCTTTTGCCGCAACCCAATAATCCCAGAAAAGGGAGCCACAATAACAGATTTCTCAATTTGCACATCCAAAACTGCTATTTCTGCTCGAATAGCCTCCACACGATTAATTAGTCGATCCATTTCTTCCGCACTCACTCCTTGTATCTTGAGCAGTTCTTTTCCACGCTCCACCTCCTTCTTGGCAAGATCCAAACTTACCTCTAATCGTTTTCGTTCAGCTTGTAATTCTTTGTCATCAATTTTAGCAAGAGTTCTTCCTTTTTTGACAAAAGTGGATTCATTAAAATTTAGATTCATCAATTTTCCGGAACGCTCAGGGCGTATTTCCACCGCTTCGTACGGGATCAAACTCCCGGTAGCTCCGATTGATTTTTCTAAGGTGCGCGATTGTATCACAAATCCTTGAACGGGGAGGGCACGAGCCTTGGGAGGGGGTGAAGCTGCCGCAGATTCGGCAGGCTTGGATTTAGTTTTCTCCTCTGCTGTACAACTCAGCATGAAACAAGTCATGGAAAGAAATAGGCTTAAGGAGACTAATTGTAGGTGATTCTTTGCAATGTCCATGATGGAGATTAGTTTAAACAACTTCCTCTAATACAATGCAAATGTAAGCTTTGAGTTTAGTTTGAATATTGAAGAGATTCTGATTTAACGTGGACAGGTTATAGAATACCCCTTGCCGACTTGACGTCAAGTGACAAGGGAATACCTATCTGATGACTTCCGTTTTGGCACTTTATTCGATAATCATTCCCGCACAAAACGCACACTAGTGATGAGCCCCTTTTGTACCTCATAAATAGAAACGTATTTAGTCTCTTTGTCAGCACGGGTTACAATCTCATGGTTGATAACGTACGGACCATTGCTAATTTGGCTGATGATCTCTACGTGTATGTTTTTCTCATTGAAATCAGTCTCAAAAATAGAGGCTAATCTAGCCGACCCTTTGCCTAATAACTTAGATGGGTAGGTGTAAATTTTAACATCTTTATGATAAGAATTGAGGAAGGCGGTGAGGTCATGCTGATTGAAATGATTCATTCTGGCATTTACAGCTTCTAATGGTGTCAGCTTGGCATTTTGTTGTGATTCAATTTGTTCAGAGTTCAAATTACCATCTGATTGTTGTTCGCAGGCAAGTAAGAAGAACAATCCCAATCCAATAATAATTGTTGCTATGTTTTTCATTGTGATAATGATTTAGATGAGCAACAAAAATCAACAACTAACGGCTAGTAGACTTTAAAGAACGTGTTTCCTTAAACGATTTTGGAAGAAAAAAGAGCACTAGGAGCTTGCCTTCTTTCTATATACAGAAGGGGTTAATCCCGTTGCCTTCTTAAAGGCAATATTGAATGAAGTTACGTTTCCGAAACCTACCTCATAAGCTATAGTAGCAATTTTATCCGCTTTGTGAGCGGGATCTTCTAATAGTTTTTTAGCTTTTTCGACACGGTAGTGGTTTACAAATTCATAGAAATTTTGCTGTTTGTTCTCATTTATGGATTGAGAAATGTCCCTGGCTCTAGCGTTCAGGCAGGCTGAAATTGTCTTAAGTGTTACCTTATCCTGTAGAAAAATCTCTTCCACCTCAAAAAGCGCCTGGATCTTTTGAAACAGATCCCTTGAACTGCTTTTGTCCAACTTTGAATAACTGTACTTCTCCAAGTTGAACTTATGGCGGTTTAGAAAAAGGTAGGTAAAGGCATAAATCAAAAAGCTATAAAAGATAGGACCGGAAATATAATGAGGTGTTAAGTCAACCAGGTTTCCTAAATAGTAAAACCATATTAGCGTTGCACCAAGCAATATCATTCGATACCATTGTAGTATCTGCTTTGAAGCCTTACTGCGACTTCTACGTAACAAGGAAAAAGAGAGTATCAGATAAATCAATAAGAAGAATACGACCAGTCCGTAATTCCAAAGGGATTCGAAATTTCCGTTTCTCGGAACGAATGGAATCAGAAAAAGAAAGCAACCAAAAGGGATGAAATGGAGATAATCAGAACGACTGAATGTTTTTCTTTTTTCAAGAAGCGTTAAGCCATATAGAAATAAAGCTGGACTCGCGAAGAATATACCTGAGGTACCTATATTCTTTTGCCATTCTTCCAAGGGGATATAATAATTTAAGACCGATTTGCCTATCCGCATTGTTAGCCCCAGTATAATTAAGCCTAGAAGGACATTCGCTTTTCTATCTCCAGTCTTCTGTGAGAATAAATAAAAACTTAGAAACAAGCCTTGAGCAAGCCCCATTGATGCCATGATAAGAATGATTCCATTTGTTAGCATTTGCTCAAGCTGTATGTGATGATGAGATTTATAATCACTTCCCAATACAAAACTTCCCAAAAATATTCCCCAGCAAATCATCCGTAGAGATCTCACCCGTGATCTCTCCTAAAAAAGACAAGGCGCGCCGGATATCCATTGCCACAAAATCGGATGTGATGCCGGAGTCCATGGCTTGCAGAACATCGTCAAGGCTTTCACTCGCCTTGTTCAGGGCTTCGAAATGGCGGGCATTACTCACGATGGTGCTGTCGACTTGTACCTGCTCGGTGAGCACGGACTGGTAGAGTTTTTCTTTGAGGAAACCAATGTTCATTTTTTCTAAAGCGGAGACTGGCACCCATTGGGCTGGGGAAATGGTAGAAAGGAATTCGAAATCCTCTGTTTTCAGTCCTCCGTCTTCTATTTTCTCAAAGTAGTGCTCAAACTTAGTATGTGGATTCAAGTCCATCTTATTGGCAATGACGAGCAGGTGCATATCGGGCTGTACAAGCTTGGCGAGATCTTGGCGGACTTCTTCCGGCTGCATCTGGATGACATCGAAGACGTAGATGAGTAGGGCCGATTGACTGATCTTTTCCATGGTCTTTTCAACGCCGATGGCCTCGATCTGATCACTGGCTTCACGAATACCAGCGGTGTCGATCAAGCGAAATTGGATGCCATCGATATTGAGGACTTCTTCGATGGTATCTCGGGTGGTGCCGGCAATTTCGGAGACAATGGCTCGGTTCTCGTTTAGGAGGGCGTTGAGGAGAGTGGATTTTCCGGCGTTGGGCCGGCCAGCAATAACGGTGTTGATGCCATGTTTGATGGCATTGCCCAGGTCGAAGGATTGAATGAGGGCATGCAGATAGGTTTGGATGGTTTTGACAAGCTTCTTTAACTCGCTACGATCTGCAAACTCTACGTCTTCTTCGGAGAAATCGAGTTCGAGTTCGATCAGACTAGCGAAGTCCAATAATTGTTGGCGGAGTTTTTGAATCTCATCGCTGAATCCGCCGCGCATTTGTTGCATGGCGAGATTATGGGAAGAGGCCGAACTGGAAGCAATTAGGTCGGCGACGGCTTCGGCTTGACTAAGATCCATGCGGCCATTCAGGAAGGCGCGTAGCGTGAATTCTCCGGGCTGGGCCATGCGAGCTCCCTCTTGTACGAACAGCTGGATCAATTGCTGGATGATGTAGTTGGAGCCGTGGCAAGAGACTTCTACGGTGTTTTCTCCGGTATAGGATTTTGGACCTACAAACAGCGAAGCTAATACTTCATCAATGATGCGATTTTCTTTATCTCTAATAGTACCAAAATGTATAGTATGACTGTCTTGTTGTTCTAGATCTTTTCCCCGAAAGACCTGATTGCAAATACGGATGGCTTCTTTGCCAGATAAACGTATTACTCCAATAGCCCCAATACCTGTTGGGGTTGCCAGTGCTACAATTGTATCATTGAGATCGTGCGTCGAGTATTGCATACCGCAAAGCTACGGCATTTACGCAAACAGCTTCTAAAATAAATGATTAGATTTTTTGGAACTTATTCCTTAGTAATGACCAAAGAACAAGTTTCAGATTTAGGTCGAGGAGCTTTTGTGGCAAGACAAGGCGAAAAACCTAGGAGATGCCGGGCATCAGTGAGGCTTTTTAACAAAGTATTGGAGTAAAGGAACCCTCCGCAAATCGGTAAGTTATTTTCAACCGTTATCAAGTAAAGCGGGATCATCCAAAGGTGTGATAGTTGGCTCATAGGACTCCCATGGCAATTCTCGATCCTGGCTCTTGCGTTCAGCTTTGGCAAAATTATCCTTGAACATGAAAATCAAGGCAAAAAATACAATGATGGATACGATCCATTTTTGCATTCGGCCTAAGCCAAATAGGCCCAATAGGAGGTAGCCAAAAAGAATAATAGATAAAGTGAAGAAAAGTGGAGCAATTTGCGGAATATCCGCCATCAGAGAAATAATGGAACGGAATTCTGTCGATAGTTGTCTGAAAAACCATTTTACGGGCTCAGGAATAGCAGGCAAATTTTCCAATACCTTGAAAAGATCCTTATCGTATTCCTTGATCATGAAGAAGTTGAGCGCGAGGAAATTACAGCCTACAATGCCCACGACCATCATGATTCGCTGGGGTAGCTGCACCCAACTATGAGAAACCCTTTGCACATAGGCTTCCATACGCCCACCCAATTGATTGGTCATCCATACGGTGACGAAACTGCCGCCCATTCCAATGAGAATCGCTACTGATAAGGGATCAACATCCATCGCTGGTTATTTTGATAACAGTCTGTTTTCGCCTTCTAATTAGCCAAAATTAGCATTAGAAGCAATAAATTCCGCCAAATGATGCATGTTTTTCTACAAAGGGCATCTCGAAGACTATCATCAAAGTAGTGGGGGTGACGAAACAGCTAGCAATCGGGCTACTATTCTTTAGTGAGATTTACACTGGTTTAGCCACCCTCCACTTCCAATGCCTTACAGAGAATACCGCCTGCGTATCCCCCTAAGGACCATTTGCTATACGGTCATTATCCTTACACATAGAAGGATTTTCATACTTATTGATTATTGAAGTACTATCTTTTGGACGAGTCGACTCGAACTGGTTTGGTATTGAATCCAGTAGACTCCCTTTGCTAAGTTCAGAGCATTTGCAGATAGAGGTAATTGATGTAAACCTTTTCCTTGGTTTCCATGGTGCAGTTTTGATACTTTTTGACCCTGGCTGTTATAGAGGTTAATGTCAATAGTCATACTTGCACCTAGATGGTACTTCAGTTCAAATCGATCTGGGCTGGGGTTTGGAGATACTGGGTAAAGCTGTAGACCTCTTTTTTCCACTTCAGGATAATCATTTGTTGTATTGAGGTTGCCCCTGGGTTCATTTGGGGCAAGAACGTGATACCACATCGTATCGCTAAGCCCCAATTCGTCGGTAGCTTTGACTTGAAAAAAGTAATTCCTCCTATCCAGGTTTTCATTGGCTGTAACACGCACTTTTTGACCTTGTAAACTCACAAAACTTGGAGCATTGAGTAGTTCAAAGCTTGCATCGCTGCTGCTTAATGGGGAAAGACTGAATTGATCCTGGATACTACCGTTTGTAATCCTTAAGGATTTACCCGCTAAGGGAAAAAATCTGGGGCCGTAATAGGTTGCTGCCTGCACTTCAAAGGTATGTTTTCGGATGACTTGATCATTCTGTTTGATCAAGACCTCCCACTCCCCAAAGTCAGTGCTAGGGACACCTGCAAAATTCCAGACGAAGGGGTCCCAGCCATAGCGGATATAGCTATTAATCGTTCGTGTTTCCGTTCCTTCAAGATTGCCAGACGGGTCATACAGTTCTATAGTATAGCTCCGGCCTGGTGGAGGCTGTACCATCGTCCAAATAATAAGAAAGGGTTCTTCTTGGCCAAAATGATGGGGTTGACTGGGACGATCCTTAAATGGGACGCTAGTGAGCTGAGTGAGGTCGCCACCAAGTGCATCTACTGTTGTCACTCCCATGTCCATAATCCAGAGGTCATTGTGAGGTACATAGGCTTCTTGTTGAGCCCAAAGGCTAGGCTCCATGTGGCAATTTCCTTCCCATGGATCCCGGTAAGTCACATTGTTGGGCCAAACCCCTCCTGGCTCCCAAAGTTCAAAGTGCAGATGAGGCATGGGGGTAGTTCCAGAACTAGCGACATACCCCAGAAATTCACCTGCTTGAATGCGCTCTCCAAGGTTGACAGCAATGGAGTTTTTCCGCATATGAACATAGAGTGCTTCTGTCCCATCTAAGTGCCTGATACGGACTAAATTGGGCTCATTCGTAGCATAAGGTTGATTGTAATTACGATCAAAGATATGCCAGCGCGTCGCTACAACCTCTCCAGGAGCAGCAGCAACAATCGGCATACCAATATCCATCAGCCTAAAATTGAAGAGCGTGATATCCGTGCCGGTATGGCCATCATAACCCAGGTCCCTTCCACAATTGTAATCTCTGAATTGACCATCCACTCTGCCAGGGCCAGATTGATCGTAGTAGTTCATCAAGAAGAGATCTTCATACAGAGGCTTGCCCAGTGGCCATTGGAGGATAGGGAAATCTCGGAACTCAAGGCCATTACTTGTACTTTCAGCTGGTGTATAAGGCAAGTTAAAGTCAGTCGGGTGATGCGAGTGGTGATCCTCATATATGCCTCGGCTTAAGCTAGGCTGAAAGTGAAGCTGCTGAGCATATAAACAAGTAGTCATGCTAATGATAGCCGTCATACAGCCACAGCAGATGATTCGCTTGAAGTAGAAAAAGAACGATTTGAAGTTAGCCTGTATTCTTGTCATGGTAAATAGAATCTAGCTGCAAAAATGACTAAGTCAGTTTATTGAATAAGTATTTGCCGACTCAGCATATGTGGGCCTAAATGGATGATGTATGCATAAATTCCTGCGGGTAAATCTTTGACGGAAACCTGAAATTGATTGATGCCTTGTTGGAAAGGCCCTTCATAAATCACTTGAACTTGCTGGCCTTTAGGATTAAGGAGTACTAATTTTCCTGGGTGTGATTGGGGGAAACTTAGCTTGATTTGAAAATCAGATTTTACTGGATTAGGATAGTGGGTTAACACAATAGCATTTAGCCACTTGGGGGCGGTTGTGGGGGTAGTGGGGCTGTTCAAACCTCGAAGTAAACGCACTAGGGAAGGGTTGAGCGGTCTTGCATTGGTTGCCGGGTTATCGGTGAGCGGCACGGAGGAATTAACATAAAGCGTATCTCCACTTTTCGTAATAGCTAATCCATTTGGCCGGGAGAAGCTGGCGCTCGCTGCAGGTCCATCTGTATTCCCTCGTATACCGGTTCCGGCTATTGGAGTGGCAATTCCACTTAGACTAAGCCTATAAATGCGACTGGAACCATGGCTCGCTACATATAGAATGTTATCTGCTTGAGAATAGATGATATGACCATTACTCCCTCCTGGAATTGTAGCAAAATGACTCACTGAACCATTCGGAGAAACCTTAATTACATTACCGTTCGAAAAATTGGAAACATAGAGATTACCTTGCCCATCTCTAGTAATGCCATTCGGACAACGGAATAGTGACCCTGAAGCAAAGAGCGTTGTGTTGCCATTCGGACTGACTTTACGTATGGTGTTTCCAAAATTACCGGCGCAATTGCAGATGTATAAGTTATTGTCCTCATCGATACTTACACCAACTGGCGCAGAGATACCTTGTGAGGCGTAGGTGCTGACTATCCCGGCTGGAGTGATCTTGCTAATGTAACCGCCTGAAATATTGGATTGATATAAATTGCCTTGAGCATCGAAAACATTTCCGGACGCTCCTTGTAGGCCTGCCGCAAATAGATTGAGATTTCCCGATTTATCAAGTCGCCAGACTTGCGTCCCATCGGCATTGCTCAAGTCACGCCCGAAGTTGGCAATATAAAGGTTTCCGCGACTATCTAACTCGAGACCACCGCTACCGTCAAAGGAAGAAGTAATAGTAGAGACTAGAATCTGTGCAGTTAAAGGTTGAAATAGGAGCAAGAGAACTAGAGTGGGGAGACTCCATAAAGACATCGCTAAAAGCCTTCTTGAATATTCAATGCGGTAAACTCTCGTGTCGGTTAACATGACTGGTTGTGCTAGTGAGGCCTCAAAAATACCAGCCCGGATTTTCTTAGGCTATAGCATGATCATGTGATTGTGTGTGGAATTGTCGGGCGAATTGCAGGCTTCATGTCAGCTTCATTACATTATCGGTTGTCCGTACTGTCCGATTCTATTTAGTTTTACCTACATGGAAATCAAGAATCCAAAAAGGAAAGCTTTACTCTGTTTAGTCGCCTTACAATTTTCGTTTTATTTGGGCGGACAGCAACTGGAATGGGAGTATTGGACGGTAGAAGATGGGTTATCGAACAATGAGGTGACGGACATCTATCAAGATCAGTTTGGCTGGATCTGGCTGGCTACTGGGCATGGACTTACTAGCTATAATGGCTATGAGTTTGAGGTATATCGCTATCATCCTTTTGATTCGAGTTCGATGGGCGCTAATTATGTGGAAACCTTGTTTGAGACCGGGGAAGGAGACATCTGGGCCGCCCTATCGGTTGGCGGATTATCGCACTTGGATCGAGCTAGCCTGTCTTTTCGCTCTTATCAATCAGCTTGGATGAAAAATACCAATCTTCGAATGTCGAACAGCTTCGTCCGAGCTTTAGTAGAGGATGTCAATGGGGAGATCTGGTTAGGTACCTCAGCTGGTTTGAATAAGATTGATTCGACCGGTTCTAGTTTCACACGACTATGGCCAAGTGATGAATCGGAAAGAATCCGAGTGAATTGCATTCTTGAAGATGTTTGCGGCCAGTTACTATTAGGGACCCACGAAGGATTCTATGTCTATGAAACAGCTACTTCAAAGGCATACCGCCCTCTTATTCAGTGGCGAGATACAACTTGGGAGAACAATTATGCGATCGATCGGATTATGCAAGATCAGCAAGGGCGTATTTGGTTAGGAGCAGAAGGGGGAGGTGTATTTAATTGGGATGTCGAAAAAAATGTATTACTGCCTAAGTGGAAGGAAGTAGACCCGGCGCTTTCAGGGCCACAATTCTGCCTCGGCCTAATGGAGTATGAACAAGCCATCTGGGCCACATTTCGACAGTATGGCTCCAAGCGGATTTGGTTTGCGGAGGATACTATTGGCCAAGATCGGATTGACTCTTACATGCGTTGGGCTTTAGCTACAAATGGTAAAGCGATTTGGGGATTGGATGAGGAGTTGAACTTAATCTATAGGGGCGCTCAAACTGAGGACATCTATAAGCGCCGGATACCAGCTATTATCAACGGAGGCATTAGTACTAGCTTATTGTCGAAGGACGGAGCCTTCTGGTTTGCAGGGAATGAGGGCGGAGTGGGGCGAGCTTATATTTCTAGACCAGTGGCAGCACAATATTACTTAGAAGCAGCCAGCGAAAAACCCATACCAAATGTAAGAGCCATGCTAACGGATTCCAATGGCAACCTTTGGTTGGCCAATCCCCAAGGGTTATTCCATAAGATAGAGGGAAGTGATCAAGTGAAACATTGGGCTTTTACTTCAGCTCAAATTCCAGGAAATATCATCTATGCTTTGGCGGAGGACCACTCAGGACAAGTTTGGGTGGCCACGAATGGTGGTCTAGCTCGCTTGTCTGTTAGTACGGGAAAGGTGAAACGATATAAAGCCCATTTTGATAACCCACATGCCTTGTCCACTAATTTTGTGCGGGGGGTGAATACGGATAGCCAGGGTAGGGTGTGGGTAGGTACTTCGATAGGCCTACACTTGTATCGGCCCGAAACGGACGATTTTCGTCGCTTCCTCAAAGAGGATCACCCCAACAGTTTCAATGGCAATGACATTCGCATTATTTTGGAGGCTGATACCAATAGCTATTGGATTGGGAAGGTCAGAACTGGCTTAAATCGGATGACCTATCATCCTGAAAAAGATTCGATCAGTTGTCAGGCATTCTATTTTCGAGGAACTCATCACTTTTCGGATAGCCTAATGACAATCAACAGCCTCACTATAGATCGGGGCGGCCAGTTATGGTTAGGGACCTTTAGCGATGGCTTGCTGAGATTTGATACACAACAACAAGCCATTGTACCCGTTTTTGAAAATGCACAGCCCATTCCAGGTATTACAGCTGTCCAGGAGGACCAAAAGGGTTGTTTATGGATGGGATCCAATGCGGGTTTGTATTGCTATGATCCGAAAACAGGGAGGTTACGGCAATTTTTGGAAAATGAAGGGGCGCAAAGCTCCCAATTCCATATTGATTCTTACGCTTCGGATCCTATGGGCGGGCTTTATTTTGGTGGCATAAACGGTGTCAACTATATTAAGCCAAATGCCGAATTTCAAGCCTTATCACTAGCCCCTCCACAAATCGTAGGCATTAGGAAGTACGGGAAGAACATAAATTTTGATCGACCTGTACAATACCTGGAACAATTGGAGCTGTCGCCTGGAGATGGCTTCTTTTCTATAGAATTCCTTTCGGTCAACTTTCAAACTAACCAGGATCTCCGTTATCGGTACAGAGTAGAAGGACTACAGGAAGAATGGATTGAACTCGGAAATCAACGATCTGTCAGTTTTTCTCATTTGCCAGGCGGAAGTTATGTTTTTCGAGTGGCTGTTGGCGACCGTCAGGGAAATTGGTCTTCGCAGGAAGCCATACTACCCATTGTCGTGACCTTCCCGTTCCATCAAACGACGGCTTTTTTTGGTATAGTTATAGGGGGAGTCCTTTTCCTGGCCTGGGGAATCTATTCACTTCGATGGTATTTCCAACGTCGGAAGATACTGGCATTGGCAGCTGTTCGAGAAAAGGCCGCTGCGGATTTTCACGACGAACTAGGGCACCGTCTGACAAAAATCTCTTTGTTTACTGAGCGCATTTTTCATCAAAACCCCAAACTGGAAGGGGAGAGTCGTCAGTATTTACAAAAGATCAGAAATAACGCTGGAGAATTGTATCATTCTATGCGGGATTTTCTCTGGGCGATGAACCCACAGAAGGATGCCTTATTGGAATTGGCCATCCTGCTGAAGGATTTTGGGGATGAGCTTTTTAGCCATACACCGATTGTTTTTCGAGTAGATGGAATAGAAGCCTTACCTGAAAATGTGCTGCTTTCTATGGATTGGAAACGCCAATTGGTTTTAATCTTTAAGGAAGCTATGCACAATAGTTTGAAACATGCTGACAGCAAGCAAGTCAGTTTACGATTTGCTTTAGATGAAGATATACTACACGTCGATTTAGAAGATAATGGAATAGGCTTTATTCACTCCCATGAACAGCTGGGATATGGCCTGCGTAACATGCAGCAACGAGCAGCGCGGATCAATGGTCAATTAGATATCAGTAGCAGTGTTCAAGGTGGAACGCATATTTCATTCAAAGGAATTCTCCAATCACAACACTTATGGAACAAGAAAAAAGCATTCAGGTAGCGATCGTTGAAGATGATCAGGATATCCGAGATCAACTGCTGGTTCTCCTCGATGCGGCTTCGGGTATCAGTTGTAAACAAGCCTATTACAGTATTGAGCAAGCCTCGCCGCTGCTTATGTCTAATCCCCCGGATTTAATACTCATGGATATTAATTTGCCAGGAGTGGATGGGATTGAAGGGGTAAAACGCCTGAAGCATATCGGTAGCGAATTCATTATGCTGACAGTCCATCAAGAGGACCACCTTGTATTTGAAGCCCTTTGTGCCGGAGCCTGTGGGTACTTGACCAAATTCACGCCCTTATCTAGAATCATACAAGCTATTCGCGAGGCCTATGCCGGTGGAGCACCGATGAGTACAAATATTGCCCGTATGGTCGTCAGTTCTTTTCAGAAAAAACAAACGAGCAATTTATCAAGAAGAGAAAAGGAAGTCCTAGCGGAACTTTGTAAAGGGAAGAGCTACAAGATGGTAGCAGAAACACTCTTTATTAGTACAGATACAGTTAGGAGTCATGTGCGTCATATCTATAAAAAATTGGAAGTCCACTCGCAATCTGCCGCAGTTGCAAAGGCCCTAAAAGAGAACCTGATCTAGTTAGAGCATCCTTGATTTTAACAATATCTCCTGCTATTGACTGTGCACGCACACAATTTTTTCTTAAAATCGAGTTAACATTTGCACAACTAGGAGACTTTCCCTACCTTAATTGCAAGATTTATCACAAAGCGATTGAAACAAAAGACTGTTGTTTAAACACTTGTGATGATAATTGAATCTCATCATTACTTACCAACTTTTCAAAAAAAGAAGCATGAAAAAGAAAATACAGGGTAGTGAGCGCCGTAACTTTCTAAAAGCCTCGGGAGCGACTCTATTGGCCAGTAGCTTAGGTGTGAATGCGCTGGCTCACAGCACTTCCCCATTTTTTAATGACAATAAAGTCTTGAAGGTAGGCTTGATTGGTTGTGGAGGCCGCGGAACAGGAGCGGCCAACCAAGCCATGAATTCTGATCCGAAGGTAATCTTAACCGCAATGGCCGATGTATTTCCGGATCGTTTGGAGAAGTCCTACAATGCCTTGAAGACGGAAAATGCGGAGAAATTACAGGTGCCTGATGAAAACAAATTCATTGGCTTTGACGCCTATAAGAAAGTGTTGGCCTCGGATGTAGATGTAGTCTTGCTAACAACTCCTCCATCATTTCGGCCTGGTCATCTAGAAGCAGCTATTGCAGCAGGCAAACATGTATTCTGTGAAAAACCTGTAGCAGTAGATGCACCGGGTATTCGCCGGGTTATCGAGGTAGCCAAGAAGGCAAAGGAAAAGAACCTGGCTTTGATGTCTGGTTTTTGCTGGCGCTATGACCTTCCTAAGCGAGCAACTTACGAGCGCATCCTGAATGGCGATATTGGCAAGGTAACAGGTATCTATAATACCTATAATACAGGTGCATTATGGGAAAGAGAGCGTAAAGCGGATTGGAATGATATGGAGTTTATCATGCGCAACTGGTTGTATTACAACTGGCTTTCAGGCGATCATATTGCAGAACAAGCTGTACATAGTATTGACTTGATGTCTTGGGCAATGGGCGATGTATTGCCGATCAAGGCTGTAGGTACAGGTGGTCGCCAGAGCCGTACGGATGATCGCTATGGTAATGTATATGATCACTTTGCGATCGTTTATGAATATGCGGACAATATAAGAGGGTTCCACTTTAGCCGGCAACAAAAAGGATGTAAGCGTGCTTATGATATCACTATCCAGGGAGATCGTGGTCAGTGTTACATCGATGTGTTCCGCAAACACGAAATTACAGGAGCCGTGAATTGGAAGTACAAAGGGGAAAAGAACAACATGTACCAAACAGAACATGATGAACTCTTCGCTTCCATCCGTGCAGGCAAACCGATCAATGATGGTGTTCGTATGGCACATAGTACAATGCTAGCCATCTGGGGACGTATGGTCGCCTATACAGGTGAAGAGCTAACGTGGGATAAGGCCATCAATTCCGAAGAAAAGCTAGGGCCAGCTCTAGAGGACTACAATTGGGATTTGGCGTGGAAAATGAAGGACGTAGCGAAGCCCGGTATGACGAAGTTTGTCTAGAAAACACCCTTCTCTGACAATTTTTGTGGCTATCGTTTTAGATGGAAGGCTCATGACCATAGGAAGTAGGGCTTTCGGCTAAAAGGATGGCTCAAAAACACAAAAACTATCAGAGAACCGAAATTACTTTGATTAATAAGGATGTTTATTGTTAAGAGTTTAGGGTTTAAGCCATGATGGTACTTAAACCCTAAACTTTAACTGGTAAACCCTAAACCACTATAACCACCTTCTTATGCAAAAACAAGACCGAAGAGCTTTTATAAAAACAAGTTCAGCTGCGGCTTTATCTCTAGCTGTGGCTCCAAACTTACTAGGCAATAGCCAACCACTGACTAACCAACCTTTAATCAAGAAGAGTTTGAAGTTTGGGATGATCAAGGAGGATCTATCTATATTAGACAAGTTTAAATTGGTTAAGGACCTCGGGTTTCATGGAATCGAATTTGATAGCCCAAATGACCTGAATGATAAAGAAATCATGAAGGCCAAACGCAAAACAGGCTTGGAGATCCCCGGAGTCGTCAATTCTAGGCATTGGAAAATGCCTTTATCGCATCCAGATGCTGCAGTCCGAGCGGAATGTGTTGAATCCATGAAAACGGCTTTGAAAGCCTGTAAGAAATATGGTGGGACAACGGTGCTCTTAGTCCCTGGAGTGGTCAATGATAAGGTGCGATATGACGAAGCCTATGAACGTTCGCAGATCGAAATTCGCAAACTCTTGCCCATGGCTGAAAAAACGGGAATCAAGATTGCTATTGAAAACGTATGGAACAACTTCCTGATTAGCCCAATGGAGGCGGCCCGCTATATCGATGATTTCGATAGTGAAATGATCGGGTGGTACTTCGATGTAGGCAATATCATCCGTTATGGTTGGGCTGATCAATGGGTACGAATTTTGGGCGAGCGGATCATCAAGATTGATGTTAAAGAATACAGCCGAGAAAAGCAGAAAAAAGAAGGTATTTGGGCCGGATTTGATGTAAAACTTGGTCAAGGAGATTCCGATTGGGCTAATGTCAATAAAGCCTTGCGTGAAGTGGGTTACCAAGGATGGGGCTCTGCAGAAGTGCCTGGTGGTGATCGAAAACGGCTTCAGGAAATTTCTGAAAATATGGACAAAATCTATGCCTTGTAGACAGACTTCATATCGCTACTGATTCAGGTTTAACGTTTAGGAGTGTAATTGCTCTTTAAACGTTAAACCCTTGATCACCATGATTTAGAAATTCCTATCCAAAGCTTGCCGCTTCTTTTCCACTATAGCGCGGCAATGGCAACCCTCCAAGTGATCATTAACCAGTCCCATGGCTTGCATGAAGGCATAGGCCGTAGTAGGTCCAACAAAACTCCAACCCTTTTTTTTCAAATCTTTGCTAATCGCTTTCGAGGTAGGTGTTTGCGTTATGCTGCGTAAGGTGGCGTAGTCAAATTTATTGGGCCTTTCACTTCGATTAGGTTCGAAACTCCAGAAATACTTTGCCAAAGAGCCCTCATTTTCCACTAGTTCCATGGCCTGCTTGGCATTATTTATGGTTGATTCGATTTTCTTTCGGTGCCGCACTATACCTGCATCTTGTAGTAGTCGTTCCACATCTTTCTCGCCAAATCGAGCTACCTTTTCAAAGTCGAAGCCTGCAAAGGTTTTTCTGAAATTTTCTCGCTTGCGTAAAATAGTGAGCCAACTCAAACCAGACTGAAACCCCTCCAAACAAATCTTTTCAAAAAGGCGAATATCATCGGTAACGGGATGCCCCCATTCCTCGTCATGATACTGCCGATAATCGGGTAGCCCATTGTACCACCAGCAACGGGCTTTGCCATCTTCTCCTATAATGAGTCCGTCTTCAGGTTTTTGATCTGTCATAGCTCCTTATTTGGGTAATCGAAAGGGAACCAATATACAACCTTAGAATTGCTAGACCTAGCGATTATGGTTCTCTGGCAATTTTTGTGTTTTAGAGTCCCCCTTTTGGCTTAAAGTCTTTCTTCCCTGAACGCAATTCTTCTAGCTATAACGCTGACCACAAAAATTACCGGAGAACGACGATTATTAATCATTCAATTCTGGGAATAAACCTGATAGACCATCTTCAGAAGCCTCGCAAATACCTCGCTCGGTGATCAAGCCAGTGACCAGGCGCGCCGGGGTCACATCAAAACCATAGTTGAGTGCTGGACTTTTGCTTGGAGCGATTAGCACTTTTTTCAACCCATCCTCGTCTAGACCTTGAATATATTTCACTTCTTCACCGCTGCGTTGCTCAATAGGGATGTCCCTTAGGCCATTTTCGATACTCCAATCCAGGCTAGAGGAGGGTAGAGCTACATAAAATGGTACCTGGTTATCGTAGGCAGCTAGGGCCTTGAGGTAGGTACCTATCTTATTAGCTACATCTCCATTGCGAGTAGTCCGATCCGTTCCTACTATCACCATATCTACCATTCTATGCTGCATCAAATGCCCCCCCAGATTATCTACAATCACGGTGTGCGGCACACCATGTTCTTTGAGCTCAAAGGCTGTGATGCGGGCACCTTGATTGCGGGGACGGGTTTCATCTACCCAGACGTGCACCGGAATCCCCTTATCATGAGCCGCATAGATAGGAGCAGTAGCGGTACCATAATCGATACAAGCCATCCAACCCGCATTGCAGTGGGTTAAAATATTAACAACTTGATTCCCATTCTGTTGGTAAATTTTCTCGATGATCTGCAAGCCGTGTAAACCAATTTGTCGACAAAATTCCACACTCTCCTCTGCTACTTGAGCTGCTAGGGCCTGCGCTGTTTTTACTAGTTGATCTTTCTGGTTCAATCCTTCAAGAGCCACTTTCACTCGCTGTAGAATATTGAAGAGATCTACTGCTGTGGGACGAGTCTGTTGCAGTTGCTCAATTGCCTCTGGGATAAAGCTTGACCAGTGTGTATCTGCTGGAGCATGATACAAAGCCAAATACATTCCATAGGCGGCGGTTACACCAATAAGTGGAGCCCCTCTGACATGCATTTCTCTGATGGCAACGGCACTTTCTTCCAAGCTGTTGAGCGGTTCGATGGTGAGTTGATGTGGAAGGCTTCGTTGATCTATGATGTGTACTATGCCCTCATCTTCTGCATCTAGCCAAATAGTTCGATAGGATTGATTTTGGATTTTCATCGTTAAAGTGTAGAATGAACAATGCAAAGTGGTTTAGCATGGAGCGAATCATTTGTGGATGAAAAGATCAGTAAGTAAGAGGTCTTCATTTCCTGGCTCCGAACTAACCCTATTGTATTGTAATGCTTGATTATTCTGAATCGTCAAAACTACTAATTTCAACAAGATTGAAGCTCGGCTCCGGTAATCTTGTCGGAGAGAGGTTTATGATCAGTATACTGAACGTAGCCAAAATGTAGGTGTAGGAATAATCAATACCATCAGCAATTTTATTTAGAAGGAATCAGTTAACTATCAATTAAAGCACGCGCTAGGCAGTGATACTCGAAATCTTCATATCAAGGCTTTCGGTTTCTGCCTTCCGACTTAGCAACATATCCCTTGGGCTTATCACCTAATATCTAGATATTGCACTATACAACATAATAACAAGACATGAAACGATTAAAACTCAATGCCTTATTAGCTTTTTTACTCCTTTCTTTTACCTACCTCACTGCTCAAAAGACTGAAACGGCTAAAGTGATAGCCTTTGTAAATGTAAACGTTCTTCCGATGAACGGAGATGGACTGATGCCGAATCAAACGGTATTAGTTAAAAATGGAAAGATACAGAAGGTAGGACCAGTGACCAAGGTGCGCGTACCTAAGACTGCGATGCAGATAGATGGGGAGGGGAAATTCCTGATGCCTGGATTAGCAGAAATGCATGCGCATATTCCGACTCCCAGAGATGGCGATGATACTCGCGTCAAAGAAGTACTTTTTCTCTACCTTTCGCGGGGAGTAACTACGATTCGGGGTATGCTCGGAGATCCTTATCACCTCGGATTGCGGAAACAAGCCGCAGAAGGGACAGTACTAAGCCCCCGAATTTACACCTCTAGCCCGTCCGTGAATGGCAATAGCGTGCAGACAGTGGAGGAAGCGAGGGCTAAAATAACGCAATACAAAACCGACGGATACGACTTTTTGAAGATTCATCCTGGATTATCCTTGGAAGTGTTTAATGCAGTCGCAGCAACGGCGGATAAGGTTGGGATTCCTTTTGCGGGCCATGTCCCATTGCAGGTGGGAATTGAGAGAGCCATTGATGCAGGTTATGCTTCGATCGATCACCTAGATGGTTTTCTAGAAGGCCTAGTGTCGGAGTCTGCTGATGTGCAGATGGATCAAAACGGCTTTTTCGGGTATAATTTTACGGAAGTAGCGGATGTTAGTAAACTATCTAAATTAGTTGCTCGCGCCAAGGCTAATGGCGTTTGGTTTGTTCCTACTCAAACGCTGATGACCCGTTGGTTTTCGCCCACTAAACCGGAAGTGATAGGCAACGAACCTGAGATGCAATATATGCCATCAGCTACCCTTTATCAGTGGCGGCTCAACAAGAACCGTATGTTGGACAACGCTTCATATGATGTGAAACGCTGGGAAGCATTTGTGGCCTTGCGGCAAAAGATCATGCGAAATCTGCATCGATCAGGAGCGGGCTTGCTATTGGGGTCGGATGCTCCTCAGGTATACAATGTCCCTGGTTTTTCAATTCATCACGAATTGCAAGACATGGTGGATGCAGGTATCCCGGCTTTGGCAGTATTGCAGAGTGGTACAGCGAATCCCGCCAAATTCTTTCGGCAGGAAGGTGAGTACGGCACGGTAGTGAAAGGAGCAGCGGCAGATCTGATCTTGTTGGAGGCGAATCCTATCCAGGATATTTCTAATGCACGCCGGCAAGTTGGTGTGATGACAGCAGGAAGATGGATGACCAAAGCTTCCATCGATGCTCATTTGGCAGAAATCGCTAGCCGACATTCAAAATAGAAGCTTTAAACAGCTCCACAAACGCCTGAAGTTTCCTTGGTTTAAAACCAGTCAGCTTCAGGCGTTTTCTTTTAGTATGTGTGGTTTCAAGAAATTTAAAGATGCGGTAAAGTCTGATTTTGGCCGAGTTTTCTTATTATTGACGTAATTAAATCGCCTTTAGGAAACTCATGAGTCAAGCACTAAATTTTGAGGATTTTGAAAAAGCTTGTAGGGATAATCGATTGTATGCATCACTTACTGGTGAAGAACGCAACCACCTCTTTAAGTTAGCCAAGCGACAAGCCATTGCTGCTGGAGACGTCTTATTTTATTCATCTGAAACTGATAGCTCCGCCTTTTATATTATAGAAAAAGGGAAACTCCGCCTTAATCTGAATAGTGGGAAGGAGAAAATCTATGAAGAAGGAGAGCTGTTTGGAGAGATTTCCGTTTTGAATGGGAGTCCAAGAATGGGTACCATGACCGCCCTGGTAGATAGTACCTTGATCGTGATTGAAGGTGATTTACTCTTTGAAGAAGAAATGATCCCTGCCCAGAGTTCCTTTTCAATCTTCAAGGGATTGGTGGGGTATGTGATCAGCTATCTGAATGAGGAATATGCTCATGCTACCGAGCGCATCATAGAGAAAGGGGAGGGGGTGACCATAGAGTTTAAGGAATCGCTCAGTAAGAAACTTAAGCAGGAAGTTGTGAAAACTATTTGTGCATTCCTGAATACACGAGGAGGCACCATTTTGTTAGGGGTGAATGATCAAGGAGAGGTCATGGGATTGGATGTAGATTCGGAAAAAGACCTGGATAACTATAAGCAGAGTATTATACAGATACTGAAGCATAAGGTAGGAATCAATGGCTCCACTAATATCCACTTCAATACCGAAAAATTAGAGAATAAACTACTATTAAGAATTAACTGCACACCTTCCAATCACCCCATCATTTTGGAAGATAAAGAGACTCAATACTTCTATATAAGGTCGGGTCCCACCAGTATCAAAGCGCCGAATATTAAGGAGGTACTTTCTTATTACCAGGAACGCTTTGAATCTTCTAAGTAACCATTGGTGCTAAGAGGTTCGCCAGAAGTAGGGGGTGAATAAGACCAGTATGGTAAATAACTCAAGCCTACCTAGTAGCATATAGAATACCAAGAATAGCTTTATGGAGGGGCTGAGGTGGGCGAAGTTGTCCACAGGCCCTACCTCACCAATACCTGGCCCTACATTGCCTAGGCTTGTTGCTGCGGCACCGATAGCCGTCATGAAATCCAATCCTAGTATCGTGAGAATGATAGATCCCAAGACGAATAAGATGAGATAAAGAAGAAGGAAAATGATGATGTGGGTCAAAATACGTCCGGCTACTCTCTTCCCATTTAATTTTAATGGAATAATGGCTCTGGGGTGAAGAATGCGTTTGAATTCGAGGAAAGAGTTTTTAAAAAAGACCAAATGCCGAATGATCTTGATCCCTCCACTAGTTGACCCTGCCGAAGCCCCTAAGAAGAGCAAAATGAAGAAAGTCATAGTCAGTCCATTAGACCAACTTGTATAATCTGCCGAAACAAAACCGGTGGTGGTGATCAGAGAGATGATCATGAATAGACTTTGCCGGAAAGAACGTTCAAGGGATTGACCAGAAACACCAAACACCCCTAAGGTTACGCAGATCGTTAGCAATAACACAAGAAATAAATACGCTCTAAATTCATCACTTTTCCAAACGCGATCCAACTTACCTTTTAGAGCAAAGTAGATGACGGTGTAATTCGTTCCTGCCACAAACATGAAAAGCGATAAGGTATATTGAATAGAAGCACTATCGAAATAAGCGGTACTGGCATTTTTAGTGGAAAATCCTCCGGTCGCCATGGTTGTCAATGCGTGATTGATAGCATCGTAAAACCCCATGCCCAATCCATAGAGTACTAGCATGAGAGTGGCCGTCAATCCAACATATAAGAACCATAAGCGTTTGGCCGTTTCACTGATCCTGGGGTGTAGTTTATCTGAGGTGGGGCCGGGTGCTTCGGCTACGAAGAGTTCTACCCCGCCAATACCCAGCAGCGGAAAAATCGCCACCGTGAGCACAATGATTCCCATTCCACCAATCCACTGGGTCAGGCTTCGCCAAAATAAAATGCCTTTGGGGGTACTTTCAATATCGATGAGGATACTAGCCCCTGTCGTTGTCATACCTGAAACAGTTTCAAACAGGGCATCCGTCAGATTAGGTATGACTCCACTGAACACATAAGGGAGTGCACCGTAGGTGACCATGGTTAACCAACCAAGCGCTACAATCAGATACCCTTCTCTTTTCTTGATGTTCCCTGCATTCTTGACCAGCAAAAGAATTGGACCAGATAAGGCAATGCCCAGCAAACCTGAATACAGCAGTGCCATGTGATCTCCTGCCTGATAGTAGAGGGAGAAAGGAATACAAAGTAACATCAGTGCGCCGAGTAAGGCAAGCAAGATGCCAATGACTCTGACTATGGGACGGATATTGATCATAACTATTGCAGGCTACTATCTGAAGAGCTTTTCCAGTTTCGTGATGGCCTCTGGTAGGGCAAAAACAATCACCTTATCGTGAACCTGTAGCTGAAAATCGCCGTTCGGTATTAGGGTTTCCTCTCCTCGGATGATTCCCCCTACGATGGCGGTAGAAGGAAAGTGTAACTCTCGAATGGGCTTTTTGGTTAGTTGATTTTTTTTATGAATGACGTACTCGATGATCTCGGCATCTACGCCGGCTAAACTAGTGATGGCTTCTACATGCCCTTTTCGAACAAAACGGAAAATATTGTTGGCAGTAATCAGTTTTTTATTGATCAGTGTATCTACGCCGATATTTTGGGAGATATGGATATACTCCTTGTTTTCGACTTGAGCGATGGTTTTGTATACGCCATGATTCTTTGCAGTTAAACTGGCAATGATGTTCGTTTCCGAATTTCCGGATAAGGCGACAAAAGCATCCATATGGCTCAACCCTTCTTCCTCTAGCACATCAAAATTGCTGGTGTCTCCATTAATAACCAAGGTGTTATCTAGCTCCTCTGCGAGTATCTTGCACTTCTCTTTTGATCTTTCAATTAAAGTTACGTTGTAGTCCTTTTCCAGTATTCTGGCGGTATCTCGAGCCAGGCTACTGCCACCGAGGATCATTACTTTCTTCACGGTAACCTTCTTTTTCCCAACAAGATTGATCACTGCGTCGATATTTTCTTTACGCGTGATGAAGTAGATATGGTCATTGCGGTGAAAGACCGTTGCTGACCGGGGAATCAAGGTCTGATGGCCACGTAGAATAGCAATAGGCCTGAGCATGAAGTCAGTCTGCATAGCTCGGATCTCGGAAAGTTGCTTGTTGGCTAGGGGAGAGTAATCATCTAGCGTAATTCCAACCAGGTTGATTTTTCCTTCTTCAAATTCAAAATGATCAGTAAAGGAACATTGCTTAACTAGACGAGAAATTTCTAGCGCAGCCAATTGTGGCGGACAAATAAGCGTATCTACTCCCAGCTCCTTGAATAATTTGCGTTGCTCTGCGCAGAGATATCTTGGGTTTTGTACCCTGGCCACCACTTTCTTGGCGCCAATCTTCTTGGCTAGTATGGTGGCAATCAAGTTGGTTTTTTCGGAAGTGGTCAAGGCCAAAAATAAATTGGCTTTATTTACTTCTGCTTGTCGAAGAATATCAATCGAAGAAGCATCTCCTCGGATTGTCAAAACATCAAGATGACTAGCTGCTATATCAAGGATCTCCTGATTGGTATCTATGAGGACGATATCCTGATGCTCAAAACTCAATAATTCCGCAAGATGGGAACCGACATCCCCCGCTCCCGCAATCACAATTTTCATTTGTCAAGGTTTAATCCCGCAAAAGTAGACCTTTTTTGCTAATTACAAATAAGACAAATCCTTTACTTCTTTTGTTGTGAGCGCTGGATTTGCGGGGCAAATAGACTATTATTGTGACATGAAGGTACTTATGGTGTGTTTAGGAAATATTTGTCGATCTCCTTTGGCAGAAGGGATACTGCAATCCAAAATTAGAGAGAAAGGACTTGACTGGGAAGTAGACTCCGCAGGAACAGGTGCCTGGCATGTAGGCGAAAAGCCCGATCGCCGTTCCATCAAGGTGGCACAGTATAACGGTATAGATATTACCTATCAGCGCGCTCGTCAATTCCGTGCTCAAGATCTAGCTGAATACGACCTGGTATTTGCTATGGATCAATCCAATCGAAGCAACATTCTGCGCCTAGCTCAATCTCCAGCGGAAGAATCCAAGGTCCATTTAATCATGAATTTGGTAGAACCAGAAGTGGATATCAATGTCCCAGATCCCTACTATGATGATAACGGATTTAATCAAGTTTTCGAAATGTTAGATGAGGCCTGCGAGCGAATCATTGAACGATGGCAGTTGGGGTAGGGGAGAGGTTTTGCCCAATTCCAGATGTTAATTGAAAAATTAATTTGTCTTTTTTTTATAGCATTTTACGTGGTTTAAGTGCGTAAAATTTAGTTTTATAAAAGAATGGCCATAAGCTAATTGGAAAGGTATTAGTGCTGTTTGTAGCTCATCTTCAAGGATTTGTAGTTTTCGCTGCCAATCCAGATTTCTCCGGGAAAAGAAATATTTTTTTCTATCATTGCGTTATCAATTACAACAACAAGTGATTTAAAAATCACCCTCACATTACGAAAACCACTCCAACAACAAGTAGAATAAACTACTTATCACCACCTATTTAACCCGCGGATTTCTTCCCTATAACAATTTCGTCCGACCAGGCATTTTCCCCAGTTGAAAAGCTTTTTTTCATTTTGTTAATCAAAACCGACACACTACCATGAAAAAACTGTTGTTTTTGCTACCCTTCACTCTATTTGTTGCTTGTGATAATGTAGGCAAGTATGCTGAGGCGATCACAAGTGTTGCTGGAGAATGGGACGGAGCTACTGAAGCTGTTACCGGACTATTAGGCAATATTACTTCTGCACAAGGCGGCATCACAGAGATGCTGGGCGGAATGAACATTAGCGAAGAACTACAAGGTTCTTTGGCAGCTGATGTTTTAGGCCAACTTACAGGATTCAAAGATCAAGTAACTGGACAAGGCAATGCCCTTTCTGGAATTCTTGAGCAAGTCACTGCTTTCAAAGGCCAGTGGGAAGAAAAAGGCGAAGCCCTTCAGGGATTGAAAGATGGTTTGGAAGCTGGAAAATTACCAACGGACGTTGAAGGTACGATCAGCAGCCTAAAGGAAATGATCACTACTGGAACTAGCAAAGTTGGAGAGTGGGGCCCACAAGTAGAAGAAGCTCAATCTGGAGCAAAATCTGCTTTTGACCAGTTCACCGCTTTACTTGCTAGCGTAACAGACAGCGAATAAGATCGAGTGTTACCCTTTGGGTAATAAACAAAAGGCCAGGCTCCCATTTCGGAGCCTGGCCTTGTTTTTTTATTTCAATGCAGCTTTAGGAGAAGGCTTGGTTGATAATCTCTTGTTGCTGCTGATCGTGTACTTTCTTGTAACCAGTCGCGGGAGAGGCACTTGATTTCCTTGAAATCAGGCCTAAGTCAGCGTTCAAGCTAATTTGCGTGGAAGCAATGATCGAGTAGATGTACTGCCATGCTCCCATATTAGATGGTTCTTCCTGGACCCAAAATGGAATAGCATTAGGATAGCGCTTGAAGACCTTCTGCAACTGAGTGTCTGGTAGTGGATACAATTGCTCCAACCGTACAATGGCGACGTCATCACGCTTGTCTTCTTGCTTTTTTTCCATTAAGTCATAGTAGATCTTTCCAGTACAAAGCAAGAGTTTTTTCACTTTCTTCCCGCTCCTTGCTCCAACCATGGGATCATCATATACTTCCTGAAACGAATGCCCGGTCTCAAACTCAGATAGATCGGATACAACCAATGGGTGGCGCAATAAGGACTTAGGCGTCATCACGATTAGTGGCTTGCGGAAGGGTCTTGCTAATTGTCTACGCAGCATATGAAAGAAGTTAGCTGGAGTAGTTACATTGGCAACCGTCATATTGAACTCAGCACAAGATTGTAGGAATCGTTCTATTCGTCCGCTGGAGTGCTCTGGGCCTTGACCCTCATATCCATGCGGCAGCAGGAGCACGAGACCATTCATTCGCATCCACTTTGATTCGGCAGCGGAAACAAACTGATCTACCATAGTTTGTGCGCCATTGTAAAAATCACCAAACTGTCCTTCCCACAATACCAAAGTCTCCGGGTTGGCCATGGCATACCCATATTCAAAACCCATCACACCAAATTCAGATAAGAGGGAATTATAGATTCTAAATTCGCCCTGATCATCAGATAATTCCGATAGTCTATTATACTCTTGATCTGTATTAATGTCTCTAAGTACGGCATGACGATGAGAGAAGGTTCCTCGCTTGACATCCTGGCCACTCATTCTTACATCCTTGCCCTCCATTAGTATACTACCATAAGCCATAAGCTCTCCCATTGCCCAGTCAAGCTTGTTGTTGTCTAAAAGCTTTTGCTTCCCTTTCAATAGGCGATTTACCTTAGACAAAGCTTGAATACTTTTAGGTACGGTCATCAAATGCTTGATGATATGGTCGATTCGTTCTTTTTCGATACCGGTTGCGGGTGAAGATTTAAAATCCTTAGGGTCTTTGGTCTTCTTTAGCTTTCGCCAAGCTTGTTCTGGCTCCTGGTATTCATATTCCAGCGTACTTTGCTTTACATCATTCAAGCGTTCCTGTAAATGATTCCAGAAGGCTTGCTGCATCTCGTCAGCCAAGGCCTTATTAATATCATCTCTATCTAACAACTTCTTAATATAGACTTCGCGCGGCGTTGGGTGCTCATTAATGATCTTATACATGCCCGGCTGAGTAAACTTGGGGTCGTCACCCTCATTATGGCCGTGCTTACGATAGCAAACCATATCAATGAATACGTCATTGTTAAAAGCTTGACGGTACTCCACTGCTAATTCAGCAGCAAATAAGACAGCTTCCGGATCGTCGCCATTCACATGGAAAACCGGCGCTTGAACCACATTGGCAACTCCAGTACAGTAGGTAGAGGAGCGAGCGTCATCAAAATCCGTCGTAAAGCCAATCTGATTGTTGATCACAAAGTGTAAGGTCCCGCCCGTATAGTAGCCTTTCAATTGACTCATCTGCACAGTCTCATAGGCAATACCTTGGCCTGCGATAGCAGCATCCCCATGAATCAAGATGGGAAGAATCCGATCATAGTCACTTTCGTAAAGGATGTCAGCCTTTGCTCTGGCAAATCCTTGCACCACCGTATTAACGGCTTCGAGGTGCGATGGGTTGGGGGTAAGCTTAAGGTGAACAGTCTTCTTGCTAGGGGTTTGGACCTGACTAGAAAAACCTAGATGGTATTTCACATCACCATCACCGAAGCTAAGGTCAGGTACAGCGGTACCTTCAAATTCGTTGAAGATCTGCTCATAGGTCTTACCCATTATGTTGGCGAGGACGTTCAGGCGTCCGCGGTGGGCCATTCCGATGATGATTTCTTCAACTTTATCTTCTGCGGCTTTATTAATGATACCATCAAGAGCAGCAATAGTGGTTTCTCCCCCTTCCAGGGAGAATCGCTTTTGCCCAATGTATTTGGTATGTAAAAATTGCTCAAATACCTGAGCCCCATTTAATTTTTCTAGTATCCTTCTTTTTTTCTCTATGGAAAGGTCGAAGGCGCGATCGGGGTGGTGAGATTCAATCTTTTCTCTGATCCATCTGCGCTTATTCCGATCCTGAATGTGGTGATACTCAAAGCCGATAGAACCGCAATACACCGTTTTCAGATGCTCAATGATCTCCTTTAGAGTGGCATTTTCCAACCCGCACTCCTTCCCGGCCAAGAAAACGGTGTCTAAATCACCTGCTTCTAAGCCAAAATCTTCTATGTTCAAATTTGGATGACGATCCCGGCGCTCTCGAATAGGGTTGGTCGTAGAGAGCAAATGCCCTCGATTCCGGTAGGCCTTGATTAAGGATAGCACTTTGAATTCTTTGGTATTAGCGGGGGCATGTTCGACGTTCGCAGCGCTGCCATTGCCATTTTGGGAGAATTCAAAGCCTTGGAAAAAGGCTCTCCAAGTGGCTTCCACACTTTGCGGGTCTTTCAGATATTGCTCATACATCGAATTGATGTAGGTTGGGTGAGCATTGCTGATTACAGAGAAATCATTCATTGATTATCTTGCCTTTTGTATTAAAGGATTAACGATTTGGGCTAGCTTGTAGAAATAAGCCGCAAGTAAAGACCTGTTTAAATCTTAAACAAGCTTTTATACAAAAAAAACAGCCTTCCTTGGCCGAAGTTCTTAAATTTGCCTCGAATTTTATAAAAACGCTTATTTGTTAGCTTTTTGTACTCCAAGTACAGGCGGATGTTACAGTATGAGGTCAGCGATACAGTGCTGAGAATTTTTTTTGAGAAAAAAGTTCTATTTTATCGGAAAAAGCATAAATTTGCACTCCGATTTTGAGAAGTGAAGAAAATTAAAGATTAATGGCACACCATAAATCAGCTAAAAAGAGAATTCGTCAGGACGCTAGAAAGCGTTTGGCTAACCGTTATTACAAGAAATCTACTCGGACCGCGATCAAGAAATTGCGTGATATGTCTGAGAAGTCAGAGGCTGAAAGCTTCTTGCCTAAAGTATTGAGTATGATCGATCGTTTGGCAAAGCGTAATACTTGGCACAAGAACAAAGCTTCTAACCTAAAGAGCAAATTGACTGTTTACGTCAATAACCTGTAGTTAGCCTCTCAACTATAGTTTTCCGAATTGATAATGGACCACGGTTTCCATTATCAATTCGTTGTATTATATGGTCACTTCTCTGACCTCTAGCATCTTCCTCTCTATCTTGTTATTTGAGTTCGCTTTCTTTCAAAACATTCAAGGGCAGAATCTGTTGTGCTAAACAATTACACTTTTATTCAGCATCAAGAATAGCATACGAACACAGTTTCCTTGATCAATCCTTGAAAAATGCCGCTAGAAAAGACTAAAAAGCAAATTATCCTGGAAGCCGCCGCTGAGTTATTTCGCGATAAAGGTTACAGTGCTACCTCCATGCGTGATTTGGCAGAGTCTGTCCAGCTCAAAGCCTCTAGTCTTTACAATCACATTAGTGGCAAGGAAGAGATTCTGAAAACGATTTGCTTCCAGAATGCTAAAGTCTTTCATGATGAATTGGCATCGATCGAAGCTTCGACCATGAGTGTGACGGAGAAAGTTGAACAACTAGTTCGTTTTCATATTGTCATGGCGACAGAAGAAGTGACCTCCATCACATCCTTCAATGATGAATGGCGACATCTTACCGAACCCGAGCTCGGGCAGTTCAAGGAACTACGCAAGGACTATGAACACCGTTTCAAGGGAATCATAGAGGCGGGAATAAAGGAAGGGACCTTCAAGAATATAGATCCTACCATCTTATTGCATACCGTGTTATCCTCCATCCGTTGGGTATACGATTGGTATAGAACAGGTCGGCCTTGTACACCAGATGAATTGGCACGAGAAATCACAGATATCGTCCTATCTGGCATCAAACGATAAGGCCACCTGGATCGATACACAAGTTCCCCCAAATGGGGTAGAGTCTCCTTGTTAAATATGACTTATCTTTAGCAGACAAAAACCAAATACTTTGTCTAGCTCCCTAATTCATGTCGGTATAGTTGAAGATAATGATGAAATCCGCCAAACGTTGGCATTAATCATCGATGGTACCCCTGGTTATTCTTGTAAAATGATATTCTCTAATGCTGAGGCTGCCGTTGAAGCCCTTCGCAATAGTTATGTCAATGTGGTTTTAATGGATATAGAACTACCTGGAATGACCGGAATAGAAGCTGTCAAGCAATTGAAGCCAAGCGCCCCTGATATGGATTTCCTTATGTTGACCATTCGCCAGGATGACGAATCTATCTTTCAATCCATATGTGCAGGCGCGACAGGCTACCTAGTCAAAGATACGCCACCTACTGCCTTGCTACAGGCTATTCAGGAAGTAGCTGATGGTGGCGCTCCAATGAGTACAAGTATCGCCCGAAAGGTGATTCGCTCCTTCCATTCCACCAAACCTTCTCCCTTATCAAGTCGCGAGACCGAAATACTGAAGCTCCTCTGTGATGGCCTTAATTACCGCTCCATCGCCCAACAACTCTTCCTAAGCGCCCATACCGTGAAATCTCACATCAAGAATATCTATAAAAAACTCCACGTTAATTCAAGAGCTGAAGCCGTTGGCAAAGCCTTAAAAGACAAGCTCATTTAGTCCTTTAGGTCCTAAGCCCTGTTTATGGACGCTGTTACATATCGGGCTCCCGTGCGCTAATTCCCACCAAAATCCCCCATTTGGGCGATAGTCATGCACCCATTCTCCCTCTAATTTTGTCAACGAAATCTGATTAACCGAACCCAAAAAATAGGAATATGAAAAAATGGATGCTACTACTAGGGATGGCATTGCTAACTGCTTGGTCCACTCAAGCCCAGATAGTACCTAAGGTTAAGCGCAGTGCAACCAATAAAACCGCCAACGAGATCAGTAAAAAAGTCAATAAAGGCATTGATGGGATCTTCAATGGCAAGAAAAAGAAGAAGAAAAAGAAAGAAAAGGAGAAGGCAGCTGATCAGGCAGGGCAAGAAAGCCAAGCTAAATCTGGGGCCTCTAACCCGAACACAGAAACTAACACTACAAACGAAACTACTGCACCACAAGCTGGGCAGTATCGCGGTAATAAATCCGATTTTATTTCAGGAGAACGAGTGATCTTTTGGGATACCTTGGCCAATGAATGGACAGGTGAATTTCCATCACGTTGGGATCTCGTCTTCGGCACAGTGGAGAATGGTCGCTACAATGAGGATAATGTAATCGCCTTTATGAGCAACAACTCTAAGATCATGCCATTGATGCGCACCAAATCTTATCTGCCCGATCCGTTTACTGTGGAAGCCGAAGTGTATTTTCACAATAAAGGAAATGAAGGGTATTACATTAACTTGGATCAAGCTATATCGGTACGCTTTAGTAATACGAGTATCAAAGCCAACGGTACATCAACCTACCTGAGCAACCGGAAAGGGAAACCGGGTTGGCGTAAGGTGGCCCTCTCTTATCACAAAGGTGCATTAAAGGCCTATCTTGATGGCGAACGCTTGGTCAATATGCCTCGGGTAAAAAACCGCCCGCCATCCTTGTCCTTCAGCGCTTTAAGCCACAATGCGAATGGAGGAGAGCCAGCTATGATTCGAAATATTAGGATCGCTGAAGGAGGTGTTCCTTTATATCGAAGATTAGTAACAGATGGGAAGGTGATTTTCAATACCATTCAGTTTGACTACAATAAAGCTACGTTGCGGCCATCAGCTAGAGAAAGTATCGACCGGATTGTAGCGATGATGAAGCAACAAGGAGCTGTTAAATTGCAGATAGAGGGGCATACTGATAGTGATGGTAGCAATGAAGCCAATCAAAGCTTATCAGAAAAAAGAGCAGCAGCAGTGAAAGAAGCACTCGTAGCACAAGGGATTGCCGCAGATCGATTACAAACAAGGGGCTGGGGAGAAGAGAAGCCAATAGAAATCGGGGATACGCAAGAAGCCAAACAGCAGAATAGAAGAGTAGAATTTATATTGATCTCCCAGTAGTAGTTTTGGGGCCTGCCTCAAAGGGTTCTTTTAGCAAATAGCAGGCCACGGAATGGAATTTTGTGATACGCATTAATAGATTCAGGTACCCCTGGTACGGAGTTTGTTGATGCGTTTTCCTTTTTCTTTCCTCATTCAATTTGCTTAGTACCACACCCATTATTCCCCTCCTTCGTCAATAGCTTTCTCTACATATTTTTCTCTCGCATCATTTTACTTCAAAAACAGGTAGAGAAGGAAAAAAAATGTTATTTTGCCCGCTTTAAGCCACTTAATTTGAACCTGAAGCTAAGTCTTTGACAAACAAATAGGCATCAGGAACAAGTAGAATCATATCAGTAGGTAGACCCGTATGAGGGATATTATTGAACTTTATCGTGGTGTCATTATTCAGATTGCTACTCCGTATAGCACGGGTACTGGTTTCTACCTGAAAGAGGCGAATGTGATCGTAACAAATGATCATGTTGTGCGAGACAACCGCAAAGTTGTGGTAGATGGAGAGCGTATTGAGAAGCAACTGGTTAAAGTGGTTTTTAGTGATCCAAAGCACGATCTTGCCTTCTTGGAGGCTCCCGGCAAACACGAGATGCCTGCCGTTGACCTTGGAGTAGAAGGGGAGGTTGAGGTGAAAGCAGGTGATCCAGTCCTAGCTATCGGCCATCCTTTCGGCCTGAAGTTTATTTCTACGCAAGGCATTATTTCCAATACTTTACATGAACAGAATGACCTGAATTACTGGTTGCATGATGCGGCCCTGAATCCAGGGAATAGCGGTGGCCCGCTCGTAAATGGAGATGGCCACGTGATTGGTGTGAATACCTTTATTGTAAAGGATGGAAATACCATCGGTTTTGCACTGCCAGTAAATTACCTTAAGGAATCGCTAGAAGAATTCCAGAAGGAAAAAGGAAATATAGTTGTTCGTTGTCATGCCTGTTCCAATTTGGTAACAGAGCAAAGTGTTGACAATGGCTATTGCCCGCACTGCGGCGCCAAGGTACATTTACCCAGCTCTTCAGAAGAATACGAGCCGGTAGGAGTAGCCAAGACGATCGAAGCTATGATTTTGGAGGCTGGCCATGATGTGGAACTATCTCGACGAGGCCCTAATAATTGGGAGATACACGAAGGAAGCGCCCGGATCAACATTGCTTATTACGAAAAAACGGGACTTATCACTGGAGATGCCTATCTCTGTCTATTACCGAAGCAGAATATTGGTCCGCTGTATCAATACCTCCTCCAGCAGAACTATCTGATAGAAGGCTTGAATTTTAGCATCAAGGACAAGGATATTATCCTCTCCTTGCTGATTTATGATCGCTATCTAAATGTAGAAACGGGCTTGCATTTGTTTAAGCGACTCTTCGAAAAAGCCGATTATTACGATAATGTGCTAGTAGAAGAATACGGTGCCTTATGGAAATATGAGGAAGAAAATGAGGAGGAGCTGGATAAATCATGAGCAACCTCATTTTTTCTTTTGAGGCTTTAGCTTCTTCAGGGAAAGAATAAATTTTCAGCCAGCCGCAGGATTTCGCGCTAAACTTGATAATAATCTACAGAGAAGCTGCGTTATTCCAATTGTCTGAGCTATACTATCTACGATTGTACGCAAGGAAGAAATTAATTCCACATTATACTACCATATTCTAGCATTCGTATTTATCTTTGTGTCGTTCAAGCTACCTCAGCAAAACACCCTAGTCAGTTCTGTATCCGCCGGATACACCTTGCCCACAGACGCAAATAGTAACACCAGTAGTTTACATTTGAGAAACAGACCTTGAGAAAATGAGTTCTCTGACAATTTTTGTGTTTTTGAGTCGACTTTTGCCCAAAGGACCGGCCACAAAAATTATCAAAGAAGGAGAAAATGATGCGATACCATTTAGGTAGAATTAACTACCTAAATCAAAGCCCTGTTTTTTCCCGATTAAAGTAGTTGTCAATTCAAAGGCTTTATGCCTTAATTATCCTATAAATTGTCAGCTGTTTACAGTATAATATCTATCATTGTATGCAGTTGAATGAAAGAAAAATGAATATCTTGGCCAGCAGTTTTACAAATAATCGATTTATGAAAAGATTGAAGTCCCTTTTGGTTGTCTGCTTTTGCTTCTTGGGCGCACTGTCAATTAGTGCTCAGGACATCCACTTTTCTCAATTTTACCTATCTCCATTGAACCTTAACCCTGCTATGACAGGAGTGATGAACTGTAATGTTCGCTTAGTAGCTAACTACAGAAACCAATGGGCTAGTGTATTGAGATCCAATGCGTATAGCACTTACTCTGTTTCTTATGACCAAAGAATACCTGTAGGTCGCTATGACTATTTTGGCGTGGGCGGTACCTTTTGGGGAGATAGAGCCGGTGAGGCTAACTTTGCTACTTTGACCGGAAAATTGGCGCTTTCTTATAGTAAGAAAATGGGAGGTGGCCGTAATGATGGCCAATATTTAGTTGTCGGTGCTGAAGGTGGCGTCGCGCAACGAAGTATTGACTTCTTGAACCTAAGATGGGGCTCTCAACACGATGGAAATGGCGGATTCGATCCAAATATCGGTTCCGGTGAGGACTTCGATAGAGATAACTTCATTTTTGCGGATATGGCAGCTGGACTGCTCTGGTTTATGGTCTTCAACGAAGATAATAACCTATATCTAGGAGGTGCTTTCCATCACCTCAACCGTGCTAACCAGTCTTTCTCAACGACAGAGGAGGATCTACTATACAGTCGATTTACTTTCCACGCTGGAGGTGAATTCCAGGTCGGACAAAGGTTGGGGCTATTGCCGGGGGTGATTGTGATGAATCAAGGCCCTTCTTTCCAAGTCAACGCGGGTACTAGTTTCCGCTTTAAGTTGGGTGGAGGAAGAAGAACCAATCAAGCTTTCCAGTTGGGGCTTTGGGGACGTATCTCCAACAAGATCGAATCGGGTGTTTTGACAGATGCTGCTATCTTGTCTACTCGCTTTGACTACGATCAATTCAGTATAGGATTCAGTTATGACGTAAATGTTTCTCCTTTGCGTCCTGCTAGTAACGCCAACGGTGGATTTGAATTCGCTATGGTGTATAAAATTTGCGGACCTGCTCGTAGAGGGGTTTACTGTCCTAATTTCTAGGAACGCTTTACCCAAGCATCCAAAAGCCCGTAGTGCCTGCACTACGGGCTTTTGTTATTTTCTTCCTATTGGCCTACCATTCCTCTGCAAGATAACCTGCCAAATTAAACGCCATTTCTCAGTTATTAGTTCGGAGTTTCACCACTGGATTTTTTCAAAGAAACTCTATATAATGATTACATTGTTGGCAGGAATCCAAAACTTGTCGAAAACCATGAAGAGAAGAAAATTTACTGGAATGATAGCGACTGGCCTAGGTACCCTAGCCATTGTCAGTCCCGTTCACGCCGCGCCCACTACCTTAAAAAAAATCAAGAAGCCCGCCCGCCTCAAGCGGGGCGACAAAGTAGGGCTGATCACACCCGGTAGTTATATCGGAGAGGAAGGCTTTCAGGAGGCCATTAACAATATAGAGTCTCTCGGACTAAAGGTGGAATTAGGAAAGCATGTCCGAGCTAAGAGAGGGTATACAGCCGGTACAGATGAGGAACGCTTGAGTGACTTACACACAATGTTTAGTCGTGAAGATATTAGTGCGATTTGGTGTGCACGCGGAGGGTATGGCTGCAGTCGGTTATTACCAAATATTGACTATAAACTCATTCAGAAGAATCCTAAATTATTAATAGGGTATAGTGACATAACTGCCTTGCTTAATGCCATCTTCGAACAAACGGGGTTGGTAGGTATTCATGGGCCAGTAGGAGCCTCTAAGCAGACCGATTATACACTCAAACATTTTCAGTCAATTGTGATGAATCCGGAGAATCAGTTTACCATTAAACTAAGCCAGGCCAATCAAGAAGAAGAGGACCCTCTATTTAAGCCCTTCGTGATCCGTCCAGGAAGGGCTGAAGGCGACTTGGTAGGGGGGAATTTGTCCTTGTTGGCTGCCATGGCTGGCACCGATTACCAGCCGAAAGTAAAAGGACGCTTGGTCTTCATCGAGGATGTAGGAGAAAAACCATATCGCGTGGATCGGATGTTGACGCAATTGCGGCAAGCCTATGCTTTGGATGAAGCCGCGGGTTTGGCCTTGGGCATATTTGCCGGATGTGAAGCAGATGAAGATGACGATTCACTGTCCTTGAGAGAATGCCTGGAGGATCGCTTGGGAGGCTTAGGTATCCCGGTGATGTATGGGTTTTCATTTGGACATATCAGCAACCAATGCAGCTTGCCTGTGGGGGTCAAAGCAATTATGGATACTACTGCTCAAACGATAACGTTAATGGAATCTGCTGTTGAATAGACTTTATTATGAACTGGTTTTAAAGTAGAAAAGAGATGGATTTTGTGGCTGACTAAGGCCCGCCCGGACCCTAATAGCCATAGCTCTTAAGGGGAGGACGGAACGCAGGGCAGCTGCAAAAGGCACTTTTGCTGCATACAAATTGTCTTATAATAAAGTCTAATAAGCCTATGAAACTTCATTTATCTTCTTACGATCTTGCCTTGAGTTCCCCTTTTCGAATCGCTCACGGCGTCCGCACTGTGCAACCTACGCTAATTGTTGGCTTGGAAGAAGGAGAACTTCTTGGACTTGGCGAAGCTACTGCCACTAGTTATTATGGAAAAAAGGTCGGAGATATGATCCAAACACTGGAAAACCTCCGAGGGGATATAGAAAGGGAGACCATTGATAGTCCTGAGGCTTTTTGGGAAAGAATGTATCCCCTTTTACAAGATCAACCCTTTGAGCTTTGTGCCTTGGATGTGGCTGCTCATGATTATTATGCTAGAAAACAGGGTTTGCCCTTGTATCAACTATGGGGACTCAATCGGGATGCAGCTCCCATTACCAACTATACGATTGGAATAGGACCGATTGAGGAAATGGTAGAAAAGATCAAGGAACAACCTTGGCCAGTCTATAAAGTGAAATTGGGTACGGATCATGACTTGGAGATTATTCAAGCCCTGCGCGCCGTTACAGATGCTCGTTTCCGTGTAGATGCCAATACAGCTTGGACGATAGAACAAACCATTACTTTGGCTCCAAAACTAAAAGCCCTGGGGGTCGAGTTTCTGGAACAGCCCTTGAAAGCAGATGATTGGGAAGGAGCAAAAGAAGTGTATCAACATTCCGCCTTGCCAGTGATTGCAGACGAAAGCTGTCAATTAGAATCTGATATCGAAAAGTGCCATGGACATTTTCATGGAGTGAATATCAAATTGATGAAATGCGGAGGGCTGACCCCTGCTAGAAGAATGATAGCCAAAGCTAGATCCTTGAACCTAGAAGTAATGGTGGGATGTATGACAGAATCTACTGTCGGGATTTCAGCGATTGCCCACTTGGCACCTCTATTGGATTATGTGGATATGGATGGAGCTTTGTTGTTAAAGGAGGATGTAGCCACCGGAGTTCAAATTGAAGCAGGTAAGGCGATCTTTCCCAATAGAAATGGAACAGGAGCAGTATTGTTGTAGCTCATTAAAAAGCCCCCTGCAAGCAAAGGCCTAAGCAGAGGGCTGAATCGAATTTAACCTAAAACCCTAATTTTTTCACCTTACGTATAGTCGGAACGTTTTATTCAAAAGCAGATAAAAGGGGGATACATTCATAGAATGACTTCACTATTTCTTTTTACCTGACACTCGATTGCTACGTGCAGGCCGCCTGGCTTCTATCAATTGAAACTGACCATTCTCTACGCAGAAATCGATGTAGTCTTCAAAGCCGTAGGCACCATTAGATGTTGCTAAAATTGCTCCGGACGCATCCAGTAGTTCCAGCTTCCCCTCTCCGTACTCACAACAGATACCATCACCAAAACTATCATAGAGCGCTAGGGTATAGCAGCCATCTTCCAGGCAAGCCATATCTTCAATCAATTGACCTTCCACTTCGTCTTCAAAAGGACCACCTGTTTTCAAAGCTGCCCCCTCGGCATCCAATAGCTCGTAGGTAACTTCGCTTCCCCATGCATCCAAGCTAAGTACGATATCTAGCTGTAAGCCGCTACAATCACAGCTTCCATGGTCTCCATTGGAGCCAGTTGAGAAATTAGCTGTCGAGCTATAATCAGAATTACCATCTGCACAGATACTACGGATTTGATACTCGTATTCAGTGCCAGCTTGGAGGTCATTAATAGTGAAGAAGGTGGCTTGAGTATTTAATTCTTGATAGGAGGGTGCACCTTGTGTTTTATATCTGCATTGATAACTTGTAGCACCTTGTACTACGTTAAATGTGATTACGGCACTGCTGGAAGAGGCAATGGCGTTGATGTTATTAGGCAATTCGCAAGCGGAATTTTTACAAGGAGGACAATTTGCTCCACCACAATCCACACCGCTTTCATCACCATTCTGAATACCATCAGTACAGCTTGGGGTGTTTCCACCGCCATTATCAGCACTACAAACGCTGTTAGCTTTTACTATGAGGTGTTGTAGACTTGAACTGAGATAGTTTTCCATTCTAGCGGACTGGCCTGCCGAAAAAACGTACATGCAGGCATCATCCGTATAATCCATGTAGTTCATATGCATATCAGCAGATCCACAGGAGCTAGCACCTAAGGCCGGGCAACCTGCATAGTCTGTCTCTGCCTCTGGAGTATCGGCTACCTCATCATCCACGTTGCAACCGTCGCCCCAAATGTGATCCAAGAGTAGATAGTGGCCGACTTCATGGGTAAGTGTTCGACCAAGATTGAAGGGGGACTCGGGGTTCACTGTTCCGCATCCATTCCCCGACCCAAAAGCATTAGCGTCGATCACTACACCATCGCCTTTGCCTTCTCCACCGAGCGGCGAATAACCCAGCGATCCCAAATTGGGCTGCACAAAAATATTCAAGTAGTCTGCCCATTTGGTGTCAAAATCTCCAGTGGTGGTATTGATGGTTACGGCCGGCCCTCCTTCCGACAGTTCATAGCCTGAGGGGTGATTTTGGGTAGCTAGGCAGAAGCGTATGCAGGTCTCGCCATTGCTTATCCCAGGAAAGAAGGAGGCAGCTTCGTTCGTCCACTTGGCCAAATCATCATTCGTGGCTTGAAAGTCCGCATTCAGAATCCGGATTTGATTTTCGGCTAGTTGACGAAGACAAGCCGCATCAGGATTGGTAATATCCTGGAAGTGAACAGCCACTGGAATGACGACGGGTGTGGTACAAGCATTGCGTTCGGCTACCATGCTCCTTACCTTTTCGAATTTCAGTTGATGGGCCTGACGGTAGTTGGGGTCCTGCAAGAGGCGGTTTGTGTGAGTTTGCATGGTACAACTCCTTTTCTTCAATTGGCTAGTAGGCAAGGGCGCAGGTGTGGTTTCGGGGCCTAAATCAAGGTCCTTTTTGCAACCAACAAGCAATACAAGAACTGCAAAGATACCGGTCATTAAGACGGTCTTTTTCATAACGAAAATTTTTAGATGTTTGATGAATGACTTTTAACAGGGGAAAAGAAGCTTCTTTTCTGATCATTGGATAGTCGGCGATTTAGCCGAAAGAATTGTACTCCAGGAGTGCAAGACTTCCAACTAAAAGGCAGACCGATAAACGCAAAATTTGTCAGAGAAAAAAAGGGCTTAGCCTGCACCGCTGTGGGTGCCTGTAGACATACTTATACTAGTTTGGTCCATCAATGATGGTGTTTGCACGTTTTGCGACTGCGTAATCGGAATTTCTTATACAGGGGGTTATCTAGCCAACTTCCAGCTCGTAAGGAGAGGGTTACGCCATTACCTCTAATCTGTTCTCTGAGGCTTACTAATTCAGGAAATTCGTATAAAAGCCTGATCTTCTGATCAGCCATGCTGCTGCCCTTGGGGGCTTCTTCCTGCGTGACAAAGAAACTGAAGACCTCGGCGAAATCTTCTCCAGGGTTAGTCGCTGCATAGTCGGTAACAAAGCGGTCCTTGTATTTTTCATAGATCACGTCGGCATTATCCTCGGTAAGTTCTTTATAGATATCCTTCCAACCCAGTTCAAACAGTCGATTGATATAAGCATCACTTCGACTGCAACCTTCGCCCGTAAAATAATTGTTACAAGTTGCTTCATCTCCTACACTAATTTGTTCATCATTCAAACTGAGCACATGGCCATATTCGTGGATAGTTACATAGGTGAAGAGGTCTTTGAAATTGATTACCTCCAGCTCTTGCGCGGCATCTATGGCTAAGCCAAACCGCCATTTGCTCAAATCGCTGTCATCCACCGGAGCTACATAACCCAAGAGATCACCATTCCCGTGAAATACCTCAAACTCTGCGATTTTATCCCGTTCTGCCAATGGGATAAGGCGAGTTACGAATTCCCACATTTTGAAGTGTTTAGCATAATCTTGCTGGAAGGGGAGTAGTTCTTTACTTACGGTGTAGTCCTTGATTCTGTCAATTTGGTCCTCATTTACGCGGTATAAGGTCAATGAGCCTTCTTCTTCCTCTTCCCCACTATCGATGTTGTCATCAAAGATTTCTTCATCTGGAAAATCCTCTACGAAATTATCCTTCTTACAGGCAGATATAAATAGAACAAATGCCATCAACACTAAACGATACTGTTTCATTTCTCTTGATTTAAAGTGAATGGTTTAGTGTAAAATTTTTGCCTTATATATCTTGATTTTGATTGAATATGTAGAAACCGATTTAAAATCTTAGCTGTGCAAACCATTACGGTTCTAATGTTAGAAAATAAAAACGCTATGAGTAGGTAATCCGCCTAAGATTGAACAGTAAATATCCATCTTTGACATCAGCCTAGGATAGATAGAGATTGTTTTCTTTTAGTTTTCATATCTTGAAGTACACTATTCTTTTTGGGCGGAATACCGGAATTACTCATTAGTTGCTCCCTTGACGGTAAAGGAAGTGATACCCCCTATGTATTTGCATTTTTTTTTGAAATTCCTTTGAAAAGAGAGCCGTATATTTTAGGCGAGGAACAATTTTTTTCTAATTAAGTGATTGACAATGATGTTTTTATGGAGGCTTTTCCTTTCATTAAAATACTTCAAGAAAAAAAAAGTTTATTGCTTCGCTACCCAGACAGCTTCTTAAGTTGGACGTATTCCCGACTACTCTCCAGGAACTTCCGAGCAATAAAAAGAAAAGTATGCCGGTTTTTACATAGATTTGAAATTACATTATTTGTTAGCGCTGAAGGTTACAGGAAGCCTTGAAAGCGTATTTACTTGATTTTATACTCGATGGTACCAACCTTTTGGGGTTAAGTGCAATCCTTGAGGATAAAATTGTTCTCGCATCTTATGCAGACTACGGCTACAGAAGAAAAAGATTGGTTGAAACTATTGGCTGAAGGTGATGAGCAAGCCTTGCAGCTGATATTTAACCGCTACTACAAGTATCTGGTAGTAACAGCCTATAATATTCTGCATGATGATGAACGGGCCAAGGATATGGTTCAGGAAGTCTTCTTTGACCTTTGGCGGAAAAGAGCAGACGTAAAGGTACAAGGGAGTTTGAAGCCCTACCTCCGCAGAGCTGTGGTGAATCGTGCTATTGATGTATGGCGAAGTAGAAAAAGAGGAGGTACCTGGGAAGAAATCACAGATCATAACTTTGAAGCCAAGGAAACCACACCTCAACAGCACTTAGAAGCTGCGGACCTGAGGCGTATACTTCATATTGCGGTGGAGTCATTGCCAGATCGCTGCCGACAGGTATTTGCCCTGAGTCGTTTTGAGGATCTTACCCATAGAGAAATTGCAGAAAGACTCGATATCTCTGTTAAAACGATAGAAAATCAGATGACTAAAGCATTACGAGTCATTCGGACAGTATTAGCTCAACACGGCTTGAAATTTTTTGTCATCGGATTGCTAGCTTTACTGCGAAGCTTTATGGGAGGGTAATTGTTTGATATATATTTTATCTAAGCATAGGGGATTAGCCCTTTGTATTCGTTATAAGAATAGATGCTATTGGGGAAGGATAAAACTTGAATCTTCTTTTCACCGATTGCATGCTTTTCCTGGAAGACAGCTTCCTACAATTGAAGGTTGAAGCTGCAAAAGTTTATCATGAAAGAGGAATCTTACATCAAGCTAATTTACAAGAAGCTAAAAGGGGAGATCTCCACCAATGAACAGGCTGAGTTAGGGGATTGGCTTGCCAGTAATGATGATAATCGCCAGGTCGAAAAACGAATCAAAGAAGATTGGGAACTAATGGCACAATATACCCCACCCATAGAAATAGATACCGCAGCAGATTTTGAAAAACTAAAGCGCCGGATTCGAAGCTATGAGTCGGATCAGACGCGAGAAGCCACGGTCATACCCATATCGACTCGAAGAAGATGGATGAATGTGGCAGCGGCTGCCATATTGTTGCTGGCGGTTGGTGGATGGTTATACTTCCGTGGAGGCACTTCTAATGAAATGCAACTGGCAAAGACGGGCATAGGGGAAGTGAAAGATTTTACTTTGGCTGATGGAACAAAGGTTTGGTTGAATGAAAATAGCCAACTGGAATATCCAGTAGCCGCTTTTGCTAAGGATCATCGGGCTGTCCGACTTGTAGGTGAAGGATATTTTGAGGTAGCTAGAGATGAAAGCAAACCCTTTGTGATTGGGACTGCGGAGGCGGAAGTGAAGGTCTTGGGTACGGCCTTTAATCTACGAGCAATACCTGAAACAAGCAGGGTTGAGGTGGCCGTCACGGAAGGCCGCGTTCAATTGCGGCCAAATAATACCGAAGAATCCTTAATTTTGACAGCAGGACGTATTGGTGTCTACGATACCAACGACCAAAGCCTGGTGGGAAATAATACCGATGATGCTAATTTGACATTTTGGAGAACCGGCACCTTGCTATATGAGGAAGTACCTTTATCAGACCTATTGCAGGACCTGGAAAGGCATTTCTCTATTCAAGCTACCTTAGACAATCGACAGATGAAAAACTGTGGCGTAACCGCCAGATTTCCAAAGGCAACCCCTAAGGATATCCTCGACTACTTGGCTGCTTCCTTCCAGCTAGAAATAGTTTCAGAAGGATCGCAGCGTTATCAACTCACTGGCGGTAATTGCCAGTAGAATACCTTCTTGTAAAAACTCAGGGAATTTCGTAACTAAGAACTCCCTCTCCGGCAATTTTTGTAGTCAGCGTTTGGCTGGAAGATTCTCGACTATCGGAAGCAGGGCTTTCGGCTAAAAGGCTAACTTGAAATCACAAAAATTGACAGGGAGCCCAAAACCTTTAGTGCTAACTGAATGCTTACTAACTGCCGTTTTGTAGTATGCCGGCTTTCCCTTGTCGTTATTGTATTTGCCATTTCTCATCCATTGGCAGGCCAATCTATTTTAAGCAAGCGATTGAATTTCAAGGCAATGAATAGTTCCGTCTCAAGTGCACTATTGCAACTTAGCGAGGAGGCGAACTTCCCCATTATTTTCAGTAGTAAATTGTTGAACTCAGATCGTCGAGTCTCAATTGATCTACAGCAAAAGACTATCCAGGAAATACTAGAAGCTTTACTCGTAGATAGTCGCGTAAGCTTTAAGGTGAGTAAAGGGAAACTGATACTGTTCAAGTCGCCTCCTAAGCGCATTACCCTAAGTGGTTATGTACAAGACGCCAAAACGGGAGAAGGTTTAGTACTGGCCAATGTCTGGGAGGCTAGTTCGGGGAGAGGCGTTTCAACTAACGATTACGGGTTCTTTAGCCTCCGACTCGAAGAAGGGCCGGTAGAATTACACTTCTCCTACCTGGGGTATGAGCAAAAGGTCAAATTGTTTGACCTGAAAAAACCTCAGCGACTTGTGATGAAATTAGAACCTTCTCTGACGCTGAGAGAAGTGGTCGTAGTTGATGATAGGAATAAGTCCAGTTTTCGCCAGTATTTGCCGGGGCGGGGCATAGGAATTAATGCAGATGAGATTGAGGATGTGCCAACCCTAGTAGGCGAATCAGATCTGTTTCGCTTACTCCAATTGCAAGGAGATGTGCAAACCGGAGCCGATGGGATTGGAGGTTTACATATTCGTGGTGGAAACACGGATCAGAACCTCATCTTACTGGATGGAGTTCCTGTATATAACCCCTCTCACACCTTGGGTTTATTCTCCATCTTCAATACCAATACGATTAAGAGTGTTCGTTTTGTAAAGGATGATTTTTCTGCTAAATATGGTGGACGCTTATCTTCTGTCATTGATGTTCGCACCAAAGAAGGGAATACTGAAGCATTTAGTTTTGAAGGAGAGGTCGGGGTGCTAGCTTCTAAGGTGCTGCTAGAGGGCCCTATTCTAAATGGGAAAGGTGGTTTTTTGCTTGCTGCTCGTCGCACGCATATCGATCCACTCATTACGAGTATTTCGCGCCGTCAGAAGCGACGATTTGATGATGAAGGGGAAACAAATTATGCTTTTCATGATTTAACGGCCAAGACGCATCTCAATTTATCCAAAAATGATCGGCTGTTCCTGAGTTTCTATCACGGGGCAGATGGATATCGAGACCGAACCGACTGGAATTTGAGCTTTGAAGACACTTCCTTGGTTAGTCGCTTTCGGCAAAAGATAAGTTGGGGAAACACAATTGGGTCGTTACGTTGGAATCATACGTATGGACAGCGCATGTTTTCAAATACTACACTCACTTTAAGTGAATATCACTACAAAAGCCAGAACATTGGATTTTTTGAAGAAAGCACTCCTTATAGCCTTTTTCAGTTTAATCAATATACCGGTTTTGCTTCTCGAATCAATGATGCTGCGCTGAAAACAGATGTTGAATATTTTCCTTCAGATCGACATCATGTCCTCTTTGGTGGAGGCATAACCTTTCGAAACTTCCGACCGGGTTCCATTGAGGAAAAAGACAGTGAATTGGTGGGAGATGATATTGACAAGTTGAATGATGCATTGGGCCAGTTCACTTTTTCAGATTCCATTCCAACTAGAGAACTAGACTTATATGTGGAAGATAAAATTCAGCTCTCGCACAAGGCTCATTTATCTCTGGGGTTGCATGCAGCAGCTTTCTTTAGTGGAGAAAAGAATTACCTATCCTTACAGCCGAGAATTGGTTTATCACTACAATCCGGCAATGGATACATCACACGCTTTAGCCTGAGTAGAATGACCCAATTTCTTCACCTACTTACTACTTCAGGCAGCGGATTCCCGAATGACTTATGGGTGCCCTCAACGGCAAAAGTTAAGCCACAACATGCTTGGCAAATATCCTTAACAGAATCTGCCATCTTCAACGATAAATGGAGTGGTCAACTGGAGATCTACTACAAAAAGATGTTCCAATTGATCAATTATCGGGAAGGCGCTTCTTTGCCGAGTTTGTCCGAACCCAATCCAATTTTTTGGGAAGAGGACATTACAACGGGAGAAGGCTGGAGTTATGGCACAAGCCTGCAAGTACAATACCGAGGAGAGTCATTTTCTGCCTGGTTTTCTGCGGCGGCGGCAGTATCTGAGCGACGTTTTGAGGAGATCAATGAAGGCCAGAAGTATCCTTACCGTTATCAACACCCTTTTTCTTTCAATCTGCAATTTTCTAAGTACTTGAACGATCGAATATCGATTTCTGCTGGTTGGGATTATGGCTATGGGCAACCCATCACACTACTGGTTTCCAATTACCCATTTGCGCCCCTCGATAACCTTTCAGCTGGTCCCACAGAGCGGATTGGGTCGGTCAATGGCTTCCGGATGCCTGCTTATCATCGTTTGGATTTAGCTATGGTGATTGATTGGGGAAAGCAGAGATGGAAGCACCAATTAAACCTCGGTGTATACAATGTCTACAATCGCGCTAATACGTATTACCAATATTGGTTGGATGATTTGTATTACCCAGAAGAAACTGGTCTTCAATCTCAACCGTCACTTCCCTTGTTACCTTCTATAGGTTATAAGTTGGGTTTTTAATAAAGGGTGACCGATTAACTGCTTATTTTGATTTTCAAATTTACATGATAGGAGTTTTTAATCCTAGCTACTTCCAAACTGTAATTTTGAGGATATAGGATTTCTAATCTTGCGCTTACATTTTCAATACCCAATTGATGAGATACGAAATGGTTGGGCCTGATAATTTCGTTTTGGCATTGAAAATGTAACACACCTTCTAAATGAGATAAGATGATATTGATTGACGTTGGCTGTCGTTGACTGATACCGTATTTAAAAGCATTTTCAATAAAGGGAATAAATAAGTGCGGTGCAATTTCTAAGCCTTTAATTGGGCCCTGAGTTGTAAAATGAACAGGGTACTGATCACCGAGCCGCAACTTCTGCAAGTCGATATAACCTTTGATAAATGTTATTTCATCACTCAAATTGACCTTTATTTTGGCCCCCTGTTTGAGGGGATAGCGCATTATTTCTGAAAGTTTCAAAATGGCCTCAGTCGTTTTAGGGGCCCTTTCTGCTGTAGCAGAAGCGTAGATCGCGTTTAGCGTATTGAAGAGAAAATGTGGGTTAATTTGAGCAGTAAGGTATTTTAATTCTGCTTCTTGTTGTTTTTTTATAGCCTCTTTGTTTAAGACTGCTTGTTGCATGACCGTTTGTGATACCCGAAAGCTAGTGCTAGCACCAATAGCCAAGAGTAGTAAAATAGACAACATATCCATAAAATAACCTTTATCGAGGTCGAAATACCAACCTTTTTCCAACAACAAATGAAAAATTGCTAAGGCCATTAGTAAAAGAATAATAAAACTAAGGACGAGACTCAATATATATTTCCACCAATCTCTTCGATTTAGAAACCAAGGGATAAGAAAATTGCTGTTCCAATAAAAGAGTCCAATCAAAAGCGGAGTAAATATAAAAGCTTCATCTACACGATGCTGACCCTCTAAAAGCAGTGCTCTAAAGGAATAATAGAGTCCTGATATATCAAATAAAAGTTGTAAGCTAATTATCCACAATACTAAATGCGTAATTAGCTCCCTTCTCCCAGAGGATTTATGGTAAGCGTTTTTTTGCATAGGAAGCTGAAACTGAACTCATCTATTGGATGCTTATTTTCTTACTTATTCTTTGATGCCCTCCAATGAGTTGAACAATGTAATTACCAGAAGTAAGTGCTGGAATATCTACTCTAGCAGTTTTATCAGATGTATCAATATTGACTACTTTGATTATTCTACCTGAGGCATTGTACAATCTAATTTCCTGCATTTTTGTTGAAGACGGAACTTCATCCCATTTTACCATAAAATAATCATCTGCAGGGTTGGGGAAAATGGTTATTTTATTTGAAAAAGAAAGCGCATCCAAATTGGTGATAATACTTACATCTTGATCTGCAAAGCTAAGGGTTTCTATATTCACTAAGGTGTCTACTCCATCCCGTCCATTGACCATATCACTAATTATAGTTGTTTCGGCTTGATGGTCAATAACATATTCTGATAGCTTTCCTGTAAATTTTGCCCTATCCATACCTGCCTTCCCATCCAAGTAATCGTTTCCTTTTAGTCCTTCTAATTCATTATTGCTGAGGTTTCCATTTAATCTGTTATATTGTTTATTTCCTTTTAGATTTGATGGTTTTTCCCCGCTTAAGCTACAGTGCTGTAGATACTGTGATTTATGAGTGTAAGCTTGCGAAGCATCAAAAGACATGGAGAATGTACCCGAAAAACTAGGGTCAATGCTCATGTTGACATCGATGTAAGGCGAAAAGTATTGTTCCAGTACAGTTGCTCCCATTGGGTCTCGCATTAGAATCTCGGCCCGGGTTTTGGCAATATATATGCCCCACATGCCACCTTCTGCCTCTTCCCACGGACCCCATAGCCCATAGTAGCTATCTACGACAGATGCTAGGTATTCCTGAGACAAACTGTTTTCATTATCTAACTCATTGTACCAGTTTTGTACATCAGAGTTGGTGCCCCCTGCACCAATGGGCCAAATGGCAAAATTATTTTGATGAGCATGTTGTTGAGCTGCTCTAATAGCGGCTTGGTAGGCAGGAAGAGCACCAGCTTGGGAGTTGGGGCCATCTACCCCAATTCCAGTGTCATGCATGAGGTGAAGAATTTCTTCGAATGCAGCATCTCGGTGTTCGAAATCATTATTGATGTACCAATCGTGGCCTTCCACAGCAATTTCATTGTAGAATAAAGGTTGACCAGGTACATTGGGTTCATTCCCCTGTCCATCTGATCCATTCAGTAGTAATAAAATGGCTTGGTTCTCCGCCATTTTATTGGCAACACTAGACTTATCTGTCCCAAACTCGGAGCCAGTAACATTCTTCAAATAAAATTGAAGGATATTTCTAGCTCTGACGATTTGTGCCTCAGTCAATTGGTTTTGGGCGACAAAATGAATAGCCTGCCCGTTGGGGGCCTGTATTTTGGTGTATTTTACAAAACCTCCATTTATCCAAGCTGACCCAACTGTACTAGGCAGTGTTACTACGCCATTTGGAGAAGTATTAATGTTTATGTTATCCGGTAAATCTTGAGTGCATCCAGAAGATCCAATGGCAAAGGCAAGCAATATAGCTAAGATCGTATTTTTCATTTTAATGTAGTATTTAAACAAACACGATTCTCCAACAATTCTTATGTTTTGAGCTAGCGTTTTTTTGAGGTCTTTACTTTCGGGTACAATTTTTTCTTCTAAAACGCAAACCACAAAATTGTCAGAAAAGGACAGTGTTTAAGGCTTTAGTAATTTGAATTGAATAACTTCTGCATCTGTCATCCAATGTACATCAGCTGCTGGTGCTGCGTTGATGGTAAAGTAATAAAACGCTTCAGCATCGGCAGCTGAAAAGCCCATTTCCTTGTAATAGCTAATGTAAGGTTGGTGGTTGGCATGACCAACGGGAAAGTCCGTTGCTTCTTTATTCCCTCCATCAGACCAGGAATGGACACCAATTTTGCTTCCGGCATCTCGAGTTCTTTTGGTACCTGCTAGATAAAAATCAACAGCCCCGGAAGCAATCTCTGCGTCGGCAGGTAAATGGATATGTAGGTCTTGAACTCGGACTTTTCTAGCCACTTGGAGGTTAGCCGTATCATCTTCCGAACCCGGACAATCTTTCATAACCATTTTAGTGGTATTGGGAAAGGCTGCAATGAAATTGTCCCAATGCTGTGGAGTTTGAGATCCAATGACGCCATTCATTACGGCCGTGTTGGCATCTTGAGAAGAGAAAATGCCATAGTCATTAGGGGCTACTTTTTCTTTTTTGCAGCTACTATATAAAGATAGACTCCCCACAAGGAGGAGGAGAAAAAGACTTTGAGTGAATCGATTCATCTTGAGTTTTGGTTTAAAGGTGAAAAAATAGACTTAGCGTATATTTAAATTTCGGTCTTTGAGAAGCTATTTGGGTTTAACAATGTGGTTTTGTTGTGGCCATTTTTCCGCCACCCTTCAGCTTTTTATCGTCACATAGCCCTGCTCTCTTTTTGCCACTGGCAAAAACATGCGCTAATCCTCAAAAAGTCCCGAAAATTATCGGGATTAATTGGCAAAAAATAGCCTATAACAAATTCCAAAAGCCAAATTCAAATAACATCGGAGATAAAAAGGGCATTTGTAGGCCAATTATTGAAGTATAAACAATACTCCTAGAATACGGTCTAATCAATAGTTGGGCAATGAAGGCCCCAATTGGAGCCTTCATTGTTGAAGAATAAGGAGGAATTCATGAAGCTTGAATATTGAAATCCATGGTACCCATGATGCCGCCACTTCCATCGTCACTATAGGTAACAATCCGACAATCCCCTGCATTTTTTGACAACTCATCTTGAGAAATCCGGGTATCACCCAGGAAATAACTCTGTGTAACAAGTTCTTGATGTCCTACGGCGGTTATTTTATAGTGGATATGCCTGGCTCGACTACCATATAAACCTGGTCGGATACTTTTAAAGGAAAAGGAGCCATCGGATTCCGTTAGTACAAATCCACGGAGAGTAACCTCAGCAGCCGGATACTGACTGACATCCCCTGCGCCTTCTGGATGATAAGCTCCATTATCATCGGCATGCCATATTTCAATTTTCGCCCCTCCTAAAGGCTTGGAGTTACCTTCTCCGCTATATACTTTTCCCATCATCAGCATGGGTGTACCAGCTAGATTCTGGGTGTTGAGGTTGACAATGTTCGAGGTGCCAGCCACGAAAAATGGCCCAAGGTCATCCTTCGCGGTCAGTTTACAATCTTCATTATCAGTTGTGATATTATCTCCTTTTTCGCAGGAGGTGGCCATGGAAGTCCCTGCAACCAGGCCTAAGCCTAGTTGTTTCAAGAAATTTTTACGGTTCATATTATTGTGATTTAGAAGAAGGATGATCTACCTTTTATAAGTGCCGTCTGGCAAAACAGTAGGGAATTTATATTTTGGGTCTGTCAATAGCTGATAGATAGCCGGATCTTGTTGCATTAATTTCTCCTTTGTATTGAGTTTCCATTCTTGCTCTATCTCATTCAATCGATTCTTCTGCGCACCTAAGAGGGAGGTAAGCGCCCAATAGTGGTACTCTGTGACCATACAGCTATAGTCGCAAGTCGAATCATCATAGGTATACCAAGCACTGGAAGGGTAGGGAGATGGAATGCTTGTAAATTGCCCACCACGAGCCAAGTCCATAGCATTTGATACTTGGGTACCTTGTTTTTCACCAAACACATCGGGATAAGCCTCAGCAAAACCTGCATGCGTGATTAAGTGTAACACCTCCTCCAAAGCGGCATCGAATTGACCTGTACGACCACTAGCAACGAAGCCAGGATGGGTTTCATCATCGCCCAAATCTTGCCCTTCCCATCCGGCTGGAGGATTGATATTGAGATCACTTTCCTTTTTCCACATCACTAGGAAGGCCTTTTTTTCCACCATTTTATTTACTACAACCGGATTATCCACCGTTCCATCTTCATCATTATCGAGGTATTGAGCCATTAAATTGGCAGCATGCAGTAGATTGGCATCAGTTACACCTGGGACTGCAAAGATTTTAATTCCGAAAACTTCTACTTTTCGACTAAACTTGTTGAGGATGCCTTCATCATTGGCGACAATCTTAAAATTGGGGTCATTCCCACCATTGATGGGCTCCGTAGGGCTGACCGGATTTTTTTTGCACGAAGCAAGAAGCAAAAGAACGAGTACAGCTAGACTAATTTGGGATATTTTCATGGTTTTATGTTTTATAACTAAAAAATATAATACCGAGACGAATACGGAAAAGGTATCCCCTATCTGGCAGGACAACCTTGATAGAAATGGTATAAATGTGTAGAGTAATGGGAGAAAAGTGTAGACTAATAATCAAGAACTGATTTAAAATTGTATTCCGCAGTCTTAAATATTTCCAAGGATTCCAATCCTATCCTGTTTTGCCTAGCGTTATATGATGTTAAAATAGTAGAGGAATGCTATCGCAAAATTAGCCTGACTTTCAAAGAAGTTCCTTGATATGCAACCAGTCATACAATTTTAGCTAAGTCGTTGGATGACCTGTTGCTGATACGCAGCTCCAATGGGGAGATTTTTATGACCTATGGTAACATTACTTTTTTGGAAGGCAGTAATTTGAGGTATGGAAACAATAAAAGAGCGGTGGATTCTGATGAATTGATCTTCTGGTAGTTTTTTAGCAATACCCTTAAGGTTGATTCTACTGAGAATCATTTCTTTAGCGGTAAATATTTTGACATAATCTTTTAGACCTTCGATATAAATTATATCCTTGAAGTGGATCCTGACGGTTTGATAATCCACCTTTACCAGTAGAAAGTGGTTCGAAAGATTGGTAAGGGAATTCTCCGTATTTTTAAAGTGTTTATAGGCTTTGTTAACCGCTTTTAAAAAACGTTCGAAGCGTATGGGTTTAACTAGATAATCTACAATATCCAATTCATATCCTTGTAGGGCATATTGCTCATAAGCAGTAGTGAAAATGGTCATTGGTGGTTTGGCTAAAGTTCCAAGCAGTTCAATGCCAGAAATATCGGGCATTTCAATATCCAACAAAAGCAAATCGACTGCTTGCTTATTTATCCATTCTATTGCTTCAAAGGCATTGGTAGTAGTCAGGCTTAGTTCTAGAAAGGGGACCCGATTTACAAAGCCAGAGAGGATATCAATAGCTGGTTTTTCATCATCGATTAGAAGTGTTTTCATCTACTTTTCAGCTATACTGATGATACAGGTTTAATAATTTAGGAATAGCGACATTATCTCCCGTACAAATCAGGGCAATATTTTGCCCTTTTACTTCCGCAAGGTAATTATCCAAAAAGGCAATAGGGGTAGCGGCCCCTCCTTCTAATATAATCCTTTCCTGTCGAAAAGCATAGATCATGGCCTTGGCAATAGCCTCTTCAGAAACGAGATAGGAGTCATCCAAGTACTTCTTACAGATCGGAAATGAAAATTGATTGTCCGGTGGAATGCCTCCAGTAAGCGCATCCGCAAGACTGGGTTGTTCTTCTACTTCTATAAGGTGCCCTGCCTTTATACTCAAGTGCATAGCAGCTCCTTGTTCCATACTCACGCCAATGAGCTGGATATCTGGCTTCAAAGCTTTGGCTGCAATTCCAATACCCGCCATCAAACCGCCCCCGCTCAGCGGCACGATCAGGCTGTCTAAGTCTGGCTGTTGTTCGAGCAGCTCCAGGGCGATCGTGCCTTGCCCAGCAATCACATCAGCATCATCAAAGGCTGAGATAAAGCATAGGCCCTCCTGCTCGGCCATGGCTCTTGCCTTTATATCTGCCTCATCTTGATCTTTCCCCGCTACGCGCACTTCTACGCCTAGCTTTTTCATTCCATCGATCTTCACTTGCGGCACCTGTTTTGAAATACAAATGACTGCCCGTATACCTAACTTTTTAGCGATATAAGCAATCGCTTTGCCATGATTGCCAGTAGACATAGTGAGCACTCCTCTTTGCTTTTGATCGGTACTTAATTGAAGGATGGCATTGGCCGCCCCTCTGAGTTTAAAAGCACCCGTGGGTTGCATGCTTTCTAGCTTTAGCCAGATATTTCGGCCTGTTCGTTCAGACAATGTGTAGGCGGGCTTCAAAGGCGTTTGGATGGCGACACCCTTGATCCTTTCACGCGCAGCTTGTATGTGTTGTAAAGTAATTTCCATTATTCTATTACTGATTCAATGCTAAATATTCTTCAATTCCCTCTCTCAAAAGCTCAAGGCCTTTTAGCAAAAATGCTTTGCGTTCTCCTATACCAAGACGGAAATAACCATCCATCCCATAGCAATCACCTGGGACAATAAAAACGCTCTTATTCAACCGAATCCAATCCGAAAGGGCGGTGGAGTTGACGCCCGGCGCATGATACCGAACGAAAGACATGCCGCCAGCTTTTGGTGGAATGAAGTGAAAAAAGTCGCCCTTCTTCGCGAGCCACTCCTGCAAAACGACAAGGTTTTCATTTAGCATCTTGCGATTGCGATTCAATATCTCTAGACGTTTAACTGGCTGTAGGGCAATCTCTCCAATCTTGTGGCTAAGGATACCTGCAGTGATGCTCGTGTAATCATGATACCCCCAGCTGTCCTCGATCACCTCGCTTGGCCCTGCCAACCAACCCAATCTTAAACCGGGTAAGGCATAAGCTTTGGACAATCCACCGTTCACCATTACTTTGTCGTATTTGCCATAAAAGCTCTCAATCTCCACGCCATTTAATTCGGCTCCGCGATAAATTTCATCACTAAAAATCCAGGCATCGTTTTTTTGAGCAATGGCAACGATCCGTTGGATCTCAGCAGAGCTTAGTGTATATCCGGTTGGATTGTTTGGATTACATATTACAATCATTTTGGTAGCAGGGGTAGCTAATTGTTCAAGTTCATCCAAGTCAGGGGCCCAGTTGTTTTCCTCTAGTAGATGAAATGCTTTTAAGTGGCAACCCATTTCTTCGGCGATACCCCACATCTGCATGTAGTTAGGGATCATCATAATTACCTCATCGCCCTTTTCCAGTAGAGTGCGGCAGGCTACAAAGTTGGCCTCAGCTGAACCATTGGTGACCAAGATTTGCTCACGGTCGCAAGGCTCATACAAGTCGGCTATTAGCTCTCGCAAGGGAATAGATCCATTGGTTTGACCATAACCGAGTACGGTATTCTGAATCATATCTAATTCGTCTGTGGTCAATAACTCTTGTAAAGTGAATGGGTGGAACCCGCTTTCGGTCAGGTTGTATTCTACGGTATTTTCGTACAGCGATTGTATGCGCTCTAATAAGAAGGGTTGGATATTCATGTTGTTTTATTAGTTCTTTATCAAATCCCGTATCGCTAGACCCAGGATATATTAATGAAAGTTTCTATTGGATGTTTTCAAAAATTGCCTGTGATATCATCAGGTCTTGTACGGCAACTCCAGTCAGGTCTGCAATAGTGATTTGCTGATCATTCTGCCGGCCAAGCTTCGGGTTTTCAAGTACGGAGCCTAGTTCCACTGCCTGCCCGTCTTGAACCAAGTTTTCTCGAAGCGCCTGTGACCATTCACCCTGGCGTTTGGTTTGAGAAATACTATCTACTACGACCAAGTCGGCTTCGGCTACAAGTTCTGGCTCCAATTCTATCTTATGAGGCATGTCCGCGCCCACTGCAGTAATGTGCGTACCAGCTTGTATCCAATCCTTTTGAATTAAAGGAGAGGTAGCAGGAGTTGTGGTCACAATTAACTGGGTATGACGAGCGAGCTCTTCTACGGAATTTGTGACCCTGGCACGGCCGCCTTTTTTCTGTATCTTCTCAGCTAATGCTGTAGCCTTCTCAGGGCTTCTATTCCAAATTACGACTTCCTGAAAGTCGATAAGTTGGCGATGATATTCCCATTGTAGAAAAGCTTGTGTTCCTGCTCCCAGAATTCCCAAGCTGTTGACTTGAGAGGGGGCTAGTGCTTTGCTACTGATAGCTCCCGCTACGGCGGTGCGCACGTCTGTCAGGAACCCTTGATCTAGCAGGATAGCGCGCAATTGGCCATTCGCTTTATCAAAAAGTAGATTCAGTCCTTGACTGGAGGGCAGCCCCTGTTTGGGGTTGTCATAGAAACCCGAGGCAATTTTGATAACATAATAGGGCGCGGTCTTAATGTAGCCATACTTGATATGAACTTCACCAGGCGGCTGGTCAAATAGCAATTCCCCTACCGGAGGAATAACGGCTTCTCCTTTAGAGTAGGCTATGAAACCTTGACGAATAGTGTCAAAAACATCGATCTGTGGAAGCAATGATTGAATGGTATCCAGCGAAATGCTGATAGGTGTAGATGCGGGTTGAAGCATAACATATCCTTTAGATTACTTAAAAGGATAGGGTATGCTAGCAAGCAAGAGACCAGATCTTTCATTCCCAATTTCTTCCCTATGCTGGAATATTGATCTATAGAAAGGTCTCCTCTGCCGATAAAGATATAAAATCGAGTCTCATTTTTAAAAGTAGGACGCATTTTCCTCAACAAGCTGCTAATCTTACTCCTAAAAAACGAATTATGTTACTGTTCCGATCTATCAACTGGAGGTGGCTCCTACTCACCTTTTTGGCTGTGGTGATCCTCCAGACACTATTAAATTTCGGCTGGGTCTGGTGCTACAGCCATTTTATTGAAACTGGAAGAGATCAAGCCTTTTACGAGACTTATATCTATGAAAATAGGTTTTGGGTAAATATCTGTATTGCTGCCCCTCTTTTCTTTCTGGGGGCATGGGGGATGGGGAGGCAAGTTGGTGTCAATTCAATGAAACATGCCCTGTGGTTATTCGGTTTGCATTTCTTATTTGATGTTTCTAGCGAGTTGGCAATGGGCGATATTCCGGCCTATTGGCTAGGATTTCTGCTACTCAATCTTGCCGTATTTGCTGCCGTTTGGTTGGGAGGTACAATAGCGAGAATAAAGCCTACGACTGTTAAAGAATAATACGTGCTACTCTTTGTGATTATGTGATTTAATGGAAGTGGGGAGCAGGAGGTCAACAATAAGGATATAGTCAATCCTGTATCGACTGCTCTTCACCTTTGCGATGTCGTAATTCGCTAAAAGTCTAATCGTTGGGCCTGTTCCAGAAAGGGGTATCTAATGTCAGTGAGAAAGAGTCCTTGCGGTGGCACACTCAAACTTTTAGAGATGCGGGTTTGCTCGTCCATCGCTTGTCGGACTTCTTCCAATTTTAACTTTCCTAATCCGACATTCAAACACATACCAACGATTAATCTTACCATACCTCTCAAAAACCGATTAGCAGCAATGTGAAAAACAAGTTTCTGTTCCTCCTGTCGCCATTCCCACTCAGCCTTCCGGAGTTCGCAAATCATAGTTTTAACATCCGTATCACTTTTGCAAAAAGGATAAAATTCCGAATAGCCAAGTAGGCTTTGAGCGGCCTCTTGCATGGCCGCTCTATCCAGTTTATTCGCAAAAGGGAAATAGTAGGCCGTTTCTCGCTCAAAAGGATTCTTGCGGAAAGTCAAATGATACTCATAAGCTCGGTGTGAAGCATCGAAACGAGCATGGTTATTGGGCGTTACAGCCCAGAAGTGATAGAGGACAATATCTGGGCCTATATATTTATTGATTCGGCGATCAAAAGAATTGGGGAAACTTCCTTCGTAGTCAAAGTGTGCAAAGTACTGTTTGGCGTGTACACCGGTATCCGTCCTACCACAACCCGTGATACCAATCGTCGTATTTAGGATGGTACTGAAAGCCCCTTCCAGTGCTTCTTGTACACTGATTTGATTGGGTTGCCGCTGCCATCCATAATATCGAGTACCATTATAAGCCAGTTCTACGAAGTATCGCATATTCTTCTCTACTTTCCGGCAAAACTAAGGAATACGTGGGATATTTAGATCTTCGAGAACTTCAATTGCGTGGAGCTTTTTGTACAAATGCCATGCCCCAATTATTCAGCTCTACATCAAAATGAGGATACTGGAACTGAAAATTTTCCTGTACCTTAAAGGATAATGCTAGACAAACATCTAGCAAGTTGTTGAAGAAGAAAATAGCTTCCTATATGAATCATTTTACCTCTTGGATCAAGGATAAGAATGTATGGTATATAATGCTTCTATCTTTTGGGACTTTCTTTAGTTGCAATAATCTAGAGCCAACGGCTAAGACTCCACAGCCCCCAAATATTGTATTTATTCTAGCAGATGATCTTGGTTGGGCAGATCTGCCCTCTTACGGTAATACTTTCCATGAAACACCAAATCTAGATCGCTTGCGTAGTGCCGGAATGCAATTCTCTAATGCTTATGCGGCTTCCCCGGTTTGTTCACCTACTCGCGCTTCTATTCAAGCCGGGCAGTATCCTGCCAGATTGGGTATCAATGACTTCATTACGGGACATTGGAGACCCTACGAGCGACTGACGGTACCGAAAAATCGTACGCAGTATTTGCCTGATTCAATTATTACGATTGGAGAAGCTATGCAGGCGGCGGGCTATGCAACGGGCTACTTTGGAAAATGGCACTTGGGTTGGTCTTCCCCTTATCTGCCAGGTGATCAAGGGTATGACGATTGGCGGGTGCACCGTCGGGGAACATTCTATAAGCTGAAATCGAGAGAAGCTATTTTTCCGCCAGATGAGAATTTGGATGATGAATCCCGCTTATCAGAAGCATTGACAGACTATGGTCTTTCTTTTATAGAGGAAAACAAGGAAAAGCCGTTCTTTTTATTCTTATCCCATTATGATGTGCATGTGCAACTAGATGCCGATCGAGATCTGATTGATAAGTATTTGGCTAAACAACCACAGGACAGCTTTCCTGGCAATGCAGTTTATGCAGCTATGATAGAGCATATTGATCGTAGTGTTGGTCGATTGATGGATAGGTTGGAGGTGCTACGACTTGCTGAAAATACTATGGTAGTATTCTTTTCAGACAATGGAGGTTTGGTGAGTCGTTTTGATCAAATTCCATTGCTAGCCAAGGATAAATTGAATATCTATGAGGGATCACCATTACAGTTCGTGGCTACTTCAAATGCTCCGCTGAAAGCTGAAAAAGGGACGGTGTTCGAAGGCGGTATCCGGGAACCTTTGTTGGTCAAGTGGCCAGCTGTCATCCCGGCAGGTAGTTCTTCCAGTCAACTGATTTCCAGTATCGATTTTTTCCCCACTTTCGTTTCTTTGGCAGAAGGAAAGTTACCGACTGAACAAATATTTGATGGGCAAAACTTTGCAGCCCAGCTGAAAGGGGAGGCCGAAGATACTAGCCGAACCTTATTTTGGCATTATCCTGTTTACCACCATGACCGCCCGGCTGGAGCGGTGCGGCAAGGGCCCTGGAAATTGGTCGAATTTTTTGATACGCAGGAAGTAGAATTGTATGACTTGGGCACTGATATTGGGGAGCAGTTCAATGTAGCCGAAAAATATCCCGATAAGAAAATGGAACTAAGCCGTCTATTGACGGAATGGAGAGAAGAACTAGCTGCTCAAATGCCAAGCCCTAACCCAAATTTTGATCCTGAACGTCGAGAAGAATGGGGGAAACATCCAGATCGCCAATAAGATAAGGCGGCCAGATATACGTAGTAGCAAATCCCAGCAATCAGATCTTGGCCATTATTCTGCATATTATTGAGCATAAATTTTCAAAATTGGAGGGCTTGATAATCATTGTCAGGAAAATACTTCCGTTATTTATCACCGGCTCTAGCAGCTGAGGAATTTTATGATCTTATTTCTAATCTCGGAGCGTTGCATGATTTGGCAGCGGAAGCTTCGGCTCAACCCAAAGTAGAAGCCGCTAAACTTCGTTTGGGTTAACGGATCAAGGCTGCTCAGCGGACTTATGAATTTTGATTCTTAGACAAATATAGGGTTTCGAGACACTCAAAAATGAAATGCAACACTTTACGGACTGTAATCATAACCGTCAATGAAGCTTATCGATCTCATTTTATGATTGCCCACGAGATTTGTCTAGGAAGGTAAATTTTTTCACCTGAAAATCACCAGACGTGTTACACCGAATAATTACTATTGGATTATTGTCTGCTTGTTTATGGTCCTGTACAACGAAGCAAGTACCTTTCGATCAGGCTGCTGCTGAAGAAGAAATCTTGAAATTACATCAGGCTCAGCGAGATTATCACTTCCAAAAAGATTCTGTTGCATTTGCTCAGCAAATGGGACTTGATTATATATCCGTCAATCGAGGACAAATTACTCAGCCAAGTAGGGCGGATAATATCAAGCGATACAACAGCTATTTTTCAGCAGTAGAGTTTGTGAAGTGGGATGATGTCACTCCTCCCATCATTCGTTTCTCAGCGGACGGGACGATGGCCTATACTGTCGTGGATAAGGAGGTCATTGTAGAATATAAGGTAAGTGAGACCGAAACGGTCCTGGATAGCGGTTATTATGCTTGGGTTGCCATTTATAAAAAACAGGCAGAGGGCTGGGAGTTAGATTGTGTGGCTTCTACCAATCAGTAATTGATATAAAGTACAGTTGATAATCGAGGGTGATCGCCCCCCTTCTAAGTTATAAAGACTAGAGCGGGGACGATCTTGTTCGGGTTACGATCAGCCGATAACGGCTTTATCTTTAGCAACATTGGTTGCGTAGAACCAGGCAGCACCACCTAGTGATAAATCTTTCATCATATTGCCCATATAAGCTTGTTGTTCCATTCCTTCACTGCCCATCATACCTGGCAAGTGAATGGATAAGGCAAAAATAATCAGCATAAGTCCCAGCAGAGCAGTAGCCAATTTATCCATCTTGCCAATAGCAATACTAACTGCAGCTGCGATCAAGGCGGCCCCTGTTAGATAGACCCAAAAGGCGCCTCCGGGGAGAGGAACCATTCCAGACATAGCGTTGGCATTTCCCATATGACCAATTCCAAATATAAGCATTGGAATGGCAAATAAATATTTTCCTAGGTTGAGTACGGTGTTCATGATAATAGGTGTTTAGATAGGTGAAATAAATATGTAATAACAATAAATGTCTGAACATCTATTTTATGAAAATAGGTAAAACTGAATATAACTAGAAAGAAAATCGAAACTATTTATGGAATAGTAGTAGTGGGTGGAGAATAAAATATGGGTAAAATAAGAAAGCGCCTTGCAAAATTTGTATTCACAAGGCGCTTCTATCTTTTATGTTAACTGCCTTAGGCAGCTTTAAGCTTGGACAGTCTAGATCGACTCATTTTCTCTTCTGCATACTCTCTAGTGATCCTAAACTCTTTGATCTCCTTTTGAGAGGGGAGGTCAAACATAGCATCAGTCATGATGGCCTCACAGATTGATCGCAGTCCTCGTGCACCTAGCTGAAACTCCAAAGCCTTTTCCGCGATAAAGTCCATAGCCTCATCCGTGAAAGACAACGCTATTCCCTCTAAGTCGAACAACTTGGTATATTGCTTGACAAGAGAGTTTTTAGGCTCTGTAAGGATTCGCTTCAAGGCATCCAAATCCAATGGATTGAGATAAGTTAGTACGGGCAGTCGGCCAATCAATTCAGGGATTAACCCAAAACGCTTAAGATCTTGATGACTAACGTATTGTAGCAGATTGTCTTTATCGATACCCATGGTCTCATCATCATCAGATTTGAATCCAATGACCTGTGTATTGACCCGGCGAGCAATATTGCGTTCGATACCATCAAAGGCTCCACCACAAATGAAAAGTATATTACTGGTATTAACCTTGACAAGCTTTTGCTCAGGATGCTTTCTTCCTCCTTGTGGGGGAACATTTACATCTGTGCCCTCTAACATCTTCAACATAGCCTGCTGCACTCCTTCTCCCGAAACATCGCGGGTAATAGACGGATTATCACTTTTACGAGCAATCTTATCGATCTCATCTATATAAACGATACCGCGTTCAGCAGCAGCTACATCATAATCGCAAACCTGTAGCAGACGACTTAGGATACTCTCCACATCTTCTCCTACATATCCGGCCTCTGTAAAGACTGTAGCATCTACAATAGAGAAAGGCACATTAAGAAACTTGGCTATAGTTTTAGCCAGTAGCGTTTTACCTGTACCGGTTTGCCCCACGAAAAGGATATTGGACTTTTCGATTTCCACATCATCCGACTTCATCGGCTGGCGGAGGCGTTTGTAGTGATTATAAACAGCTACGGATAGTATTTTCTTGGCATCATCTTGACCGATCACGTACTGGTCCAAATGGGTTTTGATATCCATTGGAGTTACGGACTCGGGCAGCATAAAGGGGTTGTTACTTTCCTGTTTATTATTATTACCGTATAATTCTTCTTCGATAATCTCTCCTGCTTGTTCTACACAAACCTCACAGATATGTCCTTCGATCCCGGCGATCAAAATTAGGGCTTCCGACTTATCTCGGCCGCAGAAAGAACAACGATAATTTTGTTTACTTTTTCGCATACCTCAGCTGCTTCGTTTGATTATAAAGTTAAACAAAAACACCACAAAACCTATGGACTTTGTGGTGTTCTTGCCAAGTCAGGACTTACTAGGACTCTTTCTTTGGATTATTTCTATCCAATACCTCATCAATCAACCCATATTCCTTAGCATCCTCAGCGGTCATCCAGTTGTCACGCTCACAATCCTCCTGGATCTTTTTGTATTCCTGGCCAGTGTGATGGGCCAAGATATCATAAAGCGCTTTCTGTTGCTCTTTGATCAAGTTGTAGTAAATCTCCATATCTGTCACCTGACCCTGCATCCCTCCTAAAGGTTGGTGGATCATTACACGACTATGGTAAAGACAAGTACGTTTCCCTTTGGTACCAGCTGCAAGCAGGACAGCTCCCATAGAAGCAGCTAGACCTGTACAGATAGTTCCTACGTCAGGAGAAACATATTGCATTGTATCATAGATACCCAATCCGGCGATTACAGATCCGCCTGGGCTATTGATAAACATTTGTACATCTCGCTTGGGATCCGTTGATTCCAAGAAAAGCAATTGAGCCTGAATCACATTTGCCACATAATCATTTACGGGAACTCCCATGAAAATGATTCGGTCCATCATCAAACGTGAAAAAACATCGAGCCCCACAATGTTCATTTGGCGCTCTTCAATCACGTTAGGCGTAAATCCTTGTATGTTCGGGTAACCTATAGACGACTTTTCAGCATATTTTTCTAAGTGCATGCTACTCATTCCCAAGTGCTTGGTAGCATACTTCATAAATTCATCTTTGTGGAACATGTAATGCTGTTTTATTTGAGTTCGGTTAACTAAAATGTCACTGTTATTAACGCATAAGTACCCGTCCGGTTGACCTTTGGCAAAAATAGATGGATATTTTTACCATAAGTTCAGCGGGAAAACTATTCTTCTTCTCCTGCTCTAGCTGCTTGTTCCGCGGCTCTTTCGGCCTCGATAGCAGCAATCACCTCCTGGAATTCTTCCAGTGCGATCGGCTTATCGGTTACTTCAACCTTCTGAACTACTGCATCGAAAAATTTGTTTGAAGCTACTTCCTCGTAGATTTCATTGACCTGCTTCTCATCATTCAACATGCGTTCAGCCATGCTTTCTACCATCGTCTCCATTTCAGGGCTTGGCGCACCGCCAAAGTATCCACGGATTTTGTTTTTGAAGCTTTCTTTGATCTCCTCAGGTTTTACCTCAATCTCAAAGGATTTGTTCAATTTACCGCGAATCAAAGTCCAGCGCAGGTTATCCGCAAAAGCAGGATATTCTTTTTCCAAGGTCTTAGCATCAAGATTTTCATTGCTAGTGCTTAACCAACGCTTCAGAAAATCATCGGGAAGGTTCAGTTCATTAGAATCCAAAAGGCGCTTTTGAATGTCTCGGTACATGAGTGCCTCGGCTTGCGCATTATAAGAGTTCGCAATGTTTTCTTTTAGTTTTCCCCTGAATTCTTCCTCTGAGCTAACTTGCTCTGGCCCGAAGACCTTGTCAAAGAAGTCCTGATTCAATTCGCCTTTGGCAATACGGGAAACTTTAGTAATCTCCGCATCAAACGAATTTCCTACCTCGCGCTCATCATCGTCCTCCAAACCTAGGAAGTATTTACGTGCGTAGTTTTCAGTCGCATCTTTTTCCAACTTGAATGGATTGATTCTCAACTGATCCCCGAGCTTCATGCTTAGCAAAGCATCCTTCATTTCATCCTCCAATCTCTCTACCAATACACTAAACTCATGTACCAGCCCACCCTCTTTGACGGCTTCGCCATCTAGTTCGGTCACATCAAGTGTTACGATATCCTTTTCCTCAATACTATCTTCTGGATAGGTTTGCTCTCCATTGCGTTGCAAAAGGTTGCCAATTTCCTCCTCTACCATTTCATCGGAAACCTCTATCGCATATTTTTCGAAAGGTGTATCCTCGAGGCCCTGCACATCAAATTCAGGCGCAATTCCGATATCAAATTTGAAAGCATAATCGTCAAGGTCGCGTACATCAAAATCAACAGGCTCCTGATCACTTGAAGGTATAGGCTGGCCCAGGATTTCGGTACTGTCATTGACCATGAAATCGGTCAATTGCTCCTGAAGGATTTTATTGATTACTTCACCGAGAACTGCCTTACCAAACATCTTCTTAAGCACGCTCATTGGCGTTTTTCCCTGACGGAAACCCTTGATGCGAGCATCTTTACGATATTTTCTCAGTTCCGTAGTAAAAATTGGAAGGTAGTCGTCTTTTGGAATCTCGACCGTCAATACGGCATTTAAATTGTCAATATCAGTTCTGACAACTTGTGGCATAATAAATGATTTGAAAATTTGAAGCTAAAGAGGAATGTTGACTCCTGGTGGGTTGTGGTAAGTTTTTGGTTATTGGTGATTAGTATTTGTTCGTGGATCACTGGCTGAGTGGAGACGAGAAATTGAACCAATAATCAGAAACTATCAAATAACTAATAACATCTTACCATTACCTAATTCCCCAATAACTAATAACCAATACCTAAATTCATGTCAACTCAAGAACGCTTTTCTCTGTAGGCGTTCGTCTGTTGGTAGCTTTCTTTTCGTCGGCTACCGGATAGGAAATGATCTAAAATGTATTATGATCATTAGGTCCTTTAAAAGAAAAAGGGAAATCGGAATAATCTGCTCATCCCCATTTCCCTCTTCAGTGCGGGTGGAGGGACTCGAACCCCCACGCCTTGCGGCACTAGATCCTAAGTCTAGCGCGTCTACCAATTTCGCCACACCCGCATTTTACTTTATTTCCACACTTAATTTAGTGTTGGAAGTAAGTTTAAAATAAAGGATTAACCTTCACTGTCAATTTGCTGCTTTCTTCAAAAGCGATGCAAAGATAAAATCTTTTTTAAGAAAACAATCTTTTTGGTGATTTTTTTGGCAGTAAAAATCGTCTGGTTCTGCTGCAATTATCTAGCCTTAATCTTTTAGCTTTGTAATTCCTCATTTTTCCTGTCAGATCAGGCGAATTACTTATGCGATAGCAAGGTTAAACGTTGATTTTTTATTAGATTTGTAATAGCGGTATTATGATCAACTAACTCTGGTTTGGCCATCTTGGGGATGGAAACATTTCGGTATCGGCAAATGTTTTATAAACAAAGTGCCAGCCTATCGTAGTTTTTTGCATGGAGAAGTGAACTATAGCTTCCTCATTTTTTCCCAAGCGCCCTTAAAACTTGACCTAGTGGCGGCGTACAGAGTAACAAGAAATAGTAGGAAAAGAGCTTTCTAGCCTCTCCACTTCTGTCTTTTAAATGCGCATGCTTACTTGCTTAATCACCTTCCAAGACCCTTTTGGACAGCAAAATCAGCCGAGAAGACTATATCCCAATAATAATAAATCGACAGAGAACGACACATTCACTATGAGAATGTAGCACACTGGCACAAGATTTGTAAATTTAGTAAGTGCATGTTTGAAAATAGAGTTTATCTGTTTTCAAGCAATTGCTAGACTAAGCATCAACAACGGTAACAGCATATGGCCGAAGTACTGACGATACAAGAAGAAGAGCTCCAAACTATAGAGGACGCTTATAGAGATATGGTACAGTCGATCAAATCTGAAATGGAGGAGGTTGACTTACAGAATATCAGAAATGCTTATGAATTGGCGCTGGATGCCCATCGTAAGCAGCGGAGGAAGTCGGGAGAACCCTACATCCTTCACCCTATTGCAGTGGCTAAAATATCTGCTGCAGAAATTGGGCTAGGACCAACGGCTATTATCAGTGCTCTACTGCATGATGTGGTAGAAGACACGGAGATTAAACTCAATGAGATCCGAGACATGTTTGGAGCCAGGATCGCTAAGATCGTCGATGGCCTAACAAAGTTGGACTCTGCGTATAATGCAGAGAGCCCACAGGCTGAGAACTTTAAAAAAGTTCTTTCTACTCTGGTTGATGATGTGAGAGTGGCTTTGATCAAAATGGCGGACCGTCTCCACAATATGCGGACTTTAGGGTCAATGCCTCGCCATAAACAGCTCAAAATTGCGGCAGAAACAAGTTATATCTATGCACCTTTGGCGCATCGTTTGGGCTTGTATTCCTTCAAAACAGAGTTCTTAGATCTCTGTATGAAAGTAACTGATCCCACCAATTATCATGGGATAGCCAAGAAGTTGGCTGAAACCAAACGGTCCCGAGAGTCTTACATTGATGAGTTTATTCATCCGCTACGGAATGAATTGGATGAACTGCGCGTGCCCTATAGGATCATCGGGAGGCCGAAGTCCATTTATTCCATTTTCAATAAAATCAAAACCAAGCAGGTCCCTTTTGAAGAGATTTATGACCTTTTTGCTGTGCGAATCATCCTGGATGTCCCACCCGAAAAGGAAAAAATGATTTGCTGGCAGACCTATTCCATCGTAACGGATGTGCATGTGCCGATTCCAGAGCGCTTGAAGGATTGGATTTCTACACCGAAAAGTAATGGCTACGAATCCTTGCACACGACTGTGATCGGGCCAGGTGGACGCTACGTAGAGGTGCAGATCCGAACAGAGCGAATGAATGAGATTGCAGAGAGGGGATTTGCTGCGCATTGGAAATACAAAGGTGTATCCCGACAACCAGATGTCTACGAACGATGGTTGGACAATGTTAGAGAGATACTGGATGATCCTAATAGCGATGCGGTGGAATTCCTCGGGGATTTCCGTGCTAACAACCTTTTCAACGAGGAAGTATTCGTCTTCACGCCGAAAGGAGACATGAAGATTCTTCCCAAAGGGGCCACAGCATTAGACTTTGCTTTCAACATTCATACTGATATCGGTTACCATTGTACAGCAATTAAGGTGAACAATAGACTGGTGCCGATGGGCTATAAACTCAAAAACGGCGATCAGATCTCTATCACTACCAACAAATCGCAGAAACCTAATGAAAGTTGGCTGAAAATGGTGATCACCGGAAAGGCGCGATCGAAGATTCGATCGGCCATGAAAGAGGAGCAACGCAAGAAAGGCGAACTAGGCAAAGAAGCTTTAGGGCGAAAATTCAAGCACCTCAAGGTGGAATTTGAAGATAGCGTTGAACGCCTAGTGAAATTCTTGCGACTTCCGTCACGAGTAGATCTATACTACCGAATTGCTACTGGAGATCTTTCTATTCCCGATCTATTCAAGAAATTTACGGTTATTGGAAATAAGCTGGTGGAGGCTGATGTGGTGAAGGAACCTGAAGCGAATCCTAAACCGACTCGCCCTAGTACGCCGAGAAAAGGATCGAGAAAAGTCAACGGTACGCCTCGCTTGATGATCAATGGTGAACCAGGAGACCGATTCCATTATACCTTTGCTAGTTGCTGCAATCCAGTGCAAGGCGATCATATCTTTGCATTTCTGACAGCTACAGCCGGATTGAAGATTCACCGCTCCACCTGCCCGAATGCTGCCAACCTGATGAGTAATTATGGGTACCGTGTGATGAAAGCCGAATGGGCTTCTACTACTAACACGACTTTTGTCGCGGATCTCAAGATTACGGGAATCGATGATGGACCTGGTGTAATTGAACGATTGACACACGAGATTTCAAATAAACTGAGCCTGAATATTCGATCCTTCTCTATCTCTGGATATGAGGGTTTTTTCAAAGGTAAAATTAGTCTGTTAGTTGCCAATACGGATCAATTGAACATTGCTATTAGGGCGCTGAAAAACTTAGACAGCATTTCAACTGTTTCCAGAGTAGAATAAGCTTGTATCGTGATCGGAGACAGAGAGTGAATACTTCTTTGATATCCTAAAATTAGGAGGAAGCGACTAGCAATGTCCTTTTCTGTTCATTTTTAGCGATGCTATTATTCGGTGATGCCTCGTGGCATTTATTTTTGTACCTTTGAAAGGTTTAGAGCTAAGCTGTTTAGGTAGTTAACATTTATCAGAAAGACTTATGCGGGAAGATATCATTAAGGAAGTCAAGAATATATTTTCATCTCATCTGGAAAGCAACAGCCTTCGCAAAACACCGGAGCGTTATGCCATTCTAGAGGAAATATATAAGCGGGATGATCACTTTGATGCGGAGGCGCTGTACATCCACATGAAGAATCAGAATTACCGCGTGAGCCGGGCTACAGTCTATAATACGTTGGAACTGTTAGTGAATTGTGACTTGGTGAAAAAGCACCAGTTCGGGAAAAACTTAGCGCAGTACGAAAAGTCATATGGCTATAAGCAGCACGATCATCTGATCTGTGTAGATTGTGGCAAAGTGCTGGAGTTTTGTGACCCAAGGATTCAGCAGATCAAAAGTATGATGGGAGATTTGCTAAAGTTTAAGATCACGCATCATTCTTTGAATTTATATGGACAGTGCAACGGAGCTTGCCCAAAAACTGCTTCTAAACAAAGTACATTGGAAAAAGTAGCTGAATAAGCCCGCCATTCTCACGCTCTATACATGGACAACTATAGCTTTCGTTCGGAGGATACCATACAGATCATCAAAGTTGGGGATTTGCTCAGTGAATTTGTAGTAAAAGAAATTCTTGCAGCAGCACAGGTGAAAATTGATGAAGGTTTTTCTAACTTTGCTGTGGACTTGTCAGGTATGCAGGTGATGAATAGTGTTGGATTAAACTTTTTGATTCTGCTTAAGAAGAGAACCAGTGCCGTAGGCGGCCAAGTAGCAATAGCAGAAGCACCAGTCAAAGTCATCCATTTACTGACTGTAACCAAACTGAGACCACTCTTTTATTTGACAGCGTCATTAGATGAAGCATTTGATTGCTTGCTAAATGGAGAGCCGCTCGAAGCAGTTAGATAACCTGCTCCGACAATTTTTGTGGTTAGCGTTTTAGATAGAAGCCTCGCGACCATAGGAAGTAGGGTTTTTGACTAGAAGGCTAGCTCTTAAACACAGAAATTGTCAGAGAACCTAAGATATCATGATCGCTTCTTTGTCAATCAGCTAGTAGGCTTGCTCTTTTTGAGAAAAACTTACTAAGTGCGGGAATATTGTCAGAGTAGCCTATAATCATAAAAGCGTGTTGGAAAACACAACATGACTAACCAGATAAAAACCTAATAGATGTCAAATTATCTATTAGGTTTTTATAATTTATAATGAAGGTTATTGCCTACTAAAAACCAGTAAGGGATAATGACCGGAAAAAAAATGATATAGTGTATGGCAGTAGATGTTATACTTGGTTTGCAATGGGGAGATGAAGGAAAAGGAAAGATCGTAGACTACTTGGCTCCCCGATATGACATTGTGGCTCGATTCCAAGGCGGTCCAAACGCTGGGCACACTCTGAAGTTTGATGGGAAAAAATTTGTACTCCACACCGTACCCTCTGGGATATTTAGAGCAGATTTGCTCAATCTCATTGGTAATGGAGTAGTGATTGACCCTATTACCCTCGAAAAAGAGCTATTGGCCCTTGAAAGCACCGATGTTGAATACGAAGGTCGTTTACTAGTGGCTCGCAAAGCGCACCTTATTTTGCCAACGCATCGATACCTGGATGCGGCTTCCGAAAATGCCAAAGGCAAAGCGAAAATCGGATCTACACTGAAGGGAATCGGTCCTACTTATATGGATAAAACCGGACGAAATGGTCTACGTGTAGGTGACATTGAACGTGCTGGTTTCATGGCAAAATACAATGCATTAAAAGAAAAACACCTGAACCTCATCCGTTTATATCCCGACATCGATTTTGATCTCGAAGGAGAGGAAAAACGCTGGATGGCCAGCTTGGAGAAATTGAAGTCGCTGCAAACGGTAGAAGGAGAGTACTTCTTGAATGAGCAGATTAAAGCGGGTAAAAAAGTACTGGCAGAGGGGGCGCAAGGTACGATGTTAGATATCGACTTTGGAACCTATCCCTTCGTTACTTCATCGAATACAATCACAGCTGGCGTTTGTACAGGTCTGGGTGTCGCACCTCACTTGATCAAAGAAGTCATCGGTATCACCAAGGCTTATTGTACGAGGGTGGGCTCTGGGCCTTTCCCGACGGAATTAGATAATGAGGACGGAGAATTCTTGCGAAAAGAAGGTGCCGAATTTGGTGCTACTACCGGACGTCCAAGAAGGTGTGGATGGATTGATCTTCCGCAATTGAGGTATACGGTTTTACTAAATGGGGTAACGCAACTAGTGGTTACAAAAGTCGATGTCTTGAATAAGTTTAAGGAGATTCATCTCGCCACTAGATATGAGATTGCAGGAGAGTCAACGACGGAACTTCCGTTCGATATTTGTGATGTAGATATTACCCCCGTGTATGAACCTCACCCAGGCTGGGAGCAGTCGCTAGACGATGCTAAGACCTACGATCAATTGCCAGCAAATGTTCAGTCCTATCTTACTCGATTAGAAGAATATCTAGAAGTACCGGTCTCAATGGTATCCACAGGACCTGAGAGGCGCAAATTGATATTAAAGGAAGCTACAGCTGCGGTCTAATGCCAAAGTTACCTCTTCCACTAGAAGCCCAAGACCTGCTGAGCAAGGCCGTCTTGGGCTTTATACAGCCCCCCACAACGGCCATGTCGGCCTTCCTCGCCGCTTGGCAAGTGAAATCCTATCAGAAAAATGAATTTCTCACCCGAGAAGGCGAAGTGGAAAGATATTTCTACTACATCATGGAAGGTGTGCAAAGACTCTTCTTCTTGAAGGCCGATGGAAATGAACATGTCTTAGGCTTTAGCTATGAAGGCAATTTTTCAGGAGTGGCAGATTCTTACCTAGGGCAAAAAAAATCTAACCTATACCTGCAGGCCCTTACACCTACTCGAGCTTTGGTCATCGACTTTCCCGCCATGAATCGCTTGTTTGATGAGCACAAGTGTTGGGAGCGATGGGGACGATTATTTTTCACACAAATCCTCATTGGTAGAGGTCAGAGGGAAATTGAAATGCTGACGCTTTCGGCCGAAGAACGTTTTCAACTCTTCGTTAAGCGACAACCTGCCATCTTACAGCAGGTACCTCAAAAGCACCTTGCTTCCTACCTTGGCATGACACCGGAAACCTTCAGTCGTCTTCGAAGAAAATTGATGAAAGACTAGGATTTTGAATTTCTTGATCTAGATCAAGGCGTGGAGTAGGAGAGTGCACTTAACTTTGTAGAAAAAAGAAATGGCACAGATGGAAAATGCAATATTATACCCCCAACTCATCAAATCCTCTCGCGCTTTAGCAGAAGCCATTCAGGGTTTTGCAACTAATAAACCTGAGCATCTTTTGGTACAACGCCCTGGTATCGACAAGTGGAGTTTTCTCGAATGTATCGCCCACTTGAACCTCACCTACGCGGATTACCTGCCGAAACTTCAAGCAGCCATCGAACATAATGCGGAGCGGAAAGGGAGTCACTTTAAACAGGGCTTTTTCGGGCGGATGATGATCAATAGCATGAGGCCGAAAAAAGGTAAGATCAAGATGAAGGTGAAGACCTTTGGAAAGTTTCAACCCACGCAAGAGCAGCTAGAAAGAAAGGACGTGATCGATACATTTTTAACACAACATCACAAATTTATCAATATGCTTGAGGCGGCCCAGCCTCTTCATGGGGGACAGATTCGCCTAGATTCTGCCATTGGACCTCTATTGCGTTTTAGATTAGGCGATTGCTGCGCTTTTTTGGTCGGACACAATGAGCGGCATTGGTTGCAGGCCAAAAATGCTTACGCCGCAGTCATAGAGGGAGATCAGCACACTGCTGTGAATTTTATTGGCTAGCGTAAACGGGGATTGAAAAAAGTGGTCTGCTTTGCAACACCTTTAGTTTTCTTGTGTTTAAGCTCATATGGACACCATATCTAGCAAGAGTAAGCATCTGCAATTCGATGATATAATGAGCATGGACCGATTTCCTCGGATGCATCTCATGAATACCATTTCAGGCCTCAAAGGAGCACATTTATTAGGTACGACAAGCCATCATGGGACGCCAAATCTTGCTGTGTTTAGCTCGGTGGTACATGTTGGGGCCACCCCCCCACATTTAGGCTTTATAATGAGGCCTTTGACTGTGCCAAGGCATACTTATCACAACATTAAGGCCAAGGGGTTTTTCACGCTCAATTCCATTCATCCATCCTTTTTTGTCAAAGCGCACCAAAGTTCGGCAAACTACCCGGTAGAAGTTTCTGAATTTGAAGAAGTTGGACTTACTACCCTTTATACGGAAGCGAATCCAGCTCCTTATGTTAAGGAAAGCCCGATTAAGATTGGCTTGGAGTATGTGGAAGAGCATCATGTTCAGGCGAATGGTACACTATTCATTGTTGGAAAAGTGATCGAGATTCTATTTCCTGAGGCTGCCATGGCTCCCAGTGGACATATATTACATGAACAATTGGAAACCATGACAGTCAGCGGTTTGGACTCCTACTACGAGGCGGGTGAAAAACACCAGTTGGCCTACGCACGGCCACCCAAATCATAAGGGGTTCATCATTGCATAGCCCCCTTCTCCTTTGGAAGGAAAATGGTAGGGATTAGAATGGCTTGGATGATGGTAATAACAACTCCTATCTCATCCGTTAACCCATGAGGTTCTCCCGTGGCCAACAGCAGGATTTGTAGCGGTAGCGGGGCGAGGATAATCCATGCTGCTCTTATATTTAGTCGATTCCAATTGACTTGCCCTGGAGGTAATTTCATGTCTTTTCGAATAGCCAGAACAACCAGAATAAGACCGAGCAAGGCAATAGGTGTGACAATAGCTGCCAAAGATACATGTATGTCGAGTGTATCACCATGAAACATCACATCTCCATTTTTTGCAAATTCAAATAGTAGATTTCCAAAACTATAGAGCCACCACCCAATTAGTAAGCCATGAAACACCCTCCGATTTTTCACCCAATAAAAGGAGTAAAATAAGGCAAGGAAGAAAACTAGGGCCAGGAGAAGAAATAGCAGACCTGGCTCGATCCCCTGACTGTGGAAGGAGAAACCAAAAAAACTTTGCCCCCAGCTATAGGTCGAACCATCAAATAGACATCGCAATAAGGGTAGCCAAACGAGTACAAAACTGACGCCAGAGAAATACAAAAGAAAGTTGAATAGCCCGTTCCGTGGGCGCAAGGCAGTTACATTTTTCATATGTAGTTTTTTGGGCAAACTAGGAGTGATCTGCTTACAATGCCAGTAAACAGTGGACTTTGGGGCGAAAACTTGCCTATGTGTGGCGAGTATCCAAAGGAGCTGTGATGGTAGGAATGTACTTTCGGGAAACGGGAACCGTTTTATCGAACCCCTTCAACCTCATTTGTACCTGATGCGTATTCCCGCTAAGTTTTTCAACCTGCTGTGGATGCACAATGTAAGATCGATGACAGCGCACCAAAGGGCTTCCTTCTAGTTGTTTTTCCAGGCGTTTTAAACTCGTTCGTAGCAAAGATCGTTTCACTTCGTTCAATTCTCGATGATAAATGGCTACATAGTTATCCTGCGCCTCTAATAATAGTAGTTGATCCTCTGCAATAAATAGCTTTTCTTTTTCATTAGAGGCTGTCAAGCAAATCATTGCTGAGATCTTGTCTTTGTCCTCGACGTTCCGCTGCAAGAGAAGAACTTCTCGTTTTGCCTGCCGATGTTGTAAGTAAAGGAGTAACAATACCATGGGGATACTGGACATCAATCCGATGTCTCGGATAAAACCAAAATAACTCTTCCAGGACCAGTCATGAAAATTGCCCATATAACTATAAGTGAGATAGGTACTGGTACTTAGTAGAACTAGTAGACACAGCATGTTAATTACAAAGACGTAGCGGGCCTTAGACCGAAAGAGAACCGGTACTATCGCAAACTCATAAACAGTCATCACGATTGTATTGACTAAAAAGAAGGCTCCGATTCCCAACAACAACTCTGCGCGAATACGATGGGTGGGGTCGTAATTGTTGACGCCAAAGGGTTGGAAGAACAATAGAAACATGCCACTGTAGAGGTTGATAAAAAGAATAAAAAGCCACTTGTCTCGCTGGCTTTGCAGGAACAAGGCGGGTTTACACCAATAGGAGATGAAGCGGTCTAGAAATGACATGAATTTGAATTCCGATCCTATAGGTTTGCACATGGCTCACCTAAGGATTCATTTACTTTTGTTATAACCAATGTGATCTGTGCTATGCAAAGCTCCCGAAGCTCAACTCAAGCAAAAGCTTTTACTTAAAACACTACCATAAAAACACAAAAATTGTCACAGAACCAGTTATTTTGAACCTTAATTTAAAAAAGTCCAGCGCAATGACGAAAAATACCAAGGTTGCAGTTGTACAAGCCGCTCCGATTTTATTTGATAAGAAGGCCAGTACGACCAAAGTGGCAACTTTGACACAGGAAGCGGCTAAGGCAGGGGCAGAGCTGATTTTATTCCCTGAAGCCTTCATTCCCGCTTACCCCAGGGGGATGAGTTTTGGTACGGTTGTGGGAAGCCGGCAGGATTGGGGGCGCGATCATTGGCAGGCATATTGGGAGAATGCCCTCGAAGTACCTGGCCAGGACGTAGATGCCCTCGGAGGAATTGCTCGTGAAAATAGCATTCATTTAGCGATTGGGGTAGTCGAAAGAGATGAGTCGCATGGAACATTGTATTGCAGTCTCTTGTATTTTGCGCCAGATGGCAGCCTTCTTCATAGGCATCGCAAACTCAAACCGACAGGAACGGAGCGATTGATCTGGGGAGAGGGAGATGGTAAGGATCTGCAAGTATTAGATACGCCTTTAGGGAGAACGGGAGGTCTGATCTGTTGGGAGAATTATATGCCTTTGGCAAGAATGGCTTTGTACCAGCAAAATGTACAGTTGTATCTCGCCCCTACCGCAGATCAAAGGGAAACCTGGCAAGGGTCCATGCAGCATATTGCCTGTGAAGGGCGCTGTTTTGTACTGTCTTGCAATCAATTCGTCAAGAAAGAGATGTATCCCGAAGCTTATCAAGCGGACCTAGCCCATGCACCAGAGATAATGTGTCGAGGAGGGAGTGTGATTATTTCGCCCTTGGGAGAGGTCATTGCTGGCCCACTATGGGATCAAGAAGGCATCCTCTATGCGGATCTGGATCTCTTGGCTTGTGCGCGGGCGAAGCTGGATTTTGATGTTGTCGGCCATTACGCGCGCCCAGATGTATTTGATTATCAATGGAAAGCCGGGAATTAAAAGGTGTTTCTATGGCGAGAATCTTCCTTTTTACATGACTACTCACTTATTACTTACTACATAATGCAAAGCTGGATATTTCCTTTGACGATCCTACCTGGAATTGGTCTCATCATCGCCTCCACCACAACTATCTCTAACGGCCTTATTGCTGAGATTAATCATCTACTAGCAGAAAACCACTGTAGAAAGCGACTATTAGAACGAAAGATTGATCAATTGAGCTTGTTGAATTGGTCTCTGGTAGCCTTGTACCTGAGTGCTGCCTCTTGTACCTTAGGAGGTTTTCTCGGTGCCATCTGGATGGAAGGCGATTCCAGCAGTCATTTATACGTAAGTTGGATCGCTGGATTTGGTGTGGGAGTCCTATTATTAGCGTCTATTTTATTGATCATTTATGGTATTCGAGCGGTTAGGATTAAGCGGCATCAGTTTAGGGATCGATTGAAGTTGAAGCAAACTGGAGGAGGAATGTAGTCCCCTTTTTCTCCCACTCAATTGCAGAGCACGGGAAAACTTATTATCTTAGCTATGTGTTATAAAGGATGTAAAAACACACCTAATCCATCCTAATCATTTTTTAGCGCTTTACTGATTTCTAAATCAATTAAAAATTATGAGTAGAAGAAGAAGAGGTTTCATGGAATCTCGAAATCCTATCATGAACGAGAATGCTTTTAGGAAAGTATCCTCTAACAATAGTACGTTAGATTCTGACTTTATTCAGACCGGAGCGGGTCGAATGACAGTTTCCGGTGCCGTAAATAAGACCTTAATCCTTTCGGCCATCATGCTTTTAACCGCTTTATGGGGATATTCTTCCCCTAGCCCATTGATGATGTGGGGTGGAGCGATTGGTGGCTTTATCGTTATACTTATTGCCTCCTTCCGTCCGCATATGTCGCCAACTTTAGCACCGATTTATGCAGCATTAGAAGGCTTGTTTGTGGGTAGCATTTCTGCCGTCTATGCCAGCCTTTTCGAAGGCATTATCTTCCAGGCGGTGACCTTGACTTTAGGGGTATTATTCACCATGCTATTCATTTATAAGGCAGGAATTATCAAGGTGACCAATAAACTTCGTTCTGGCATTTATATGGCCACAGGAGCAATTGCGATCGTGTACATTGTCAACATTGTGTTGTCTATGTTTGGAATCAACTTGCCGTTTTTACATGATGCAAGCCCAATTGGTATCGGTATCAGTTTATTGATCATTGGTGTAGCTGCCTTCAACCTTCTATTGGATTTTGATAACTTCGAAAAAGGCGAAGCTTATGGTGCTCCTTCCTACATGGAATGGTTTTCTGCCATGGGTCTATTGGTTACCTTGATCTGGTTGTATATTGAGATCCTACGATTAGTAGCTATCTTGTCATCTAGCGATTAAATTCGATTGATTAGTGGCCTGGTGTCCTGATCAAATTATTATAATTCACCTTCTTAGACAAATCTCGTGGACAGTCATAAAATGAGATGAATAAGCGCCTGTAAGAAGCGTTGCATTTCATTTTTGAGTGTCTCGAAACAGGAGATTTGTCTAAGAATCATAATTCAAAAGCGTGGGAAGGGTAAGCCTCCCACGCTTTTGTGTTTTTACCTTTCTCCTTCTTTGACAAATGTCATGGACAATTATAAAATGAGATGAGTAAGCGCCCGAAGAAAGCCTTGCATTTCATTTTTTAGTGTCTTCAAACACGAGAATTGTCGAAGAACCACCTTTCAACAGAAGCATTGACCTATGACAGCAGAAGAAAGAGCCGCATTAAAAGCGCGAATTATCGAAACCATTGGTACGACTGAAGCGGAGATCTTACGTAGAGAAGACAATGCCAAGCCTATCTCGCCAGATAATGCCATTGGTCGAGTAAGCCGCATGGATGCTATTAATAGCCGGGGTGTGGCAGAGGCAGGTCTCCGCACGGCTAAACGCAAACTGTCGAATCTCAAGATTGCTTTAACCAAGATTGACCTCCCTTCCTTCGGTAATTGCAGCCACTGCGGGAATCCCATTCAATCCGCCCGTCTGATGTTTATGCCGCAAAGTGATAGATGTGTACGCTGTGCAGACAAATAGCTAGCTAAGTATTTGACAAAGTGTCAGTTGTGTTTAAGTTTAGCTGTCAGCTTGTCTTGCTTTTTTCTCTGAAACTGACAAATTATCCGTCTTATTCCAATGGCACATTCCTTGCTTTTGGTGTGTAGTAGTTATGCCCTATGCTGATAGGCCTAAGTTTTAGGAGGTAGATGTTTAATACAAGAAAATTAGGCCAAATTGAATCGATAGGGGGCAACACAAGACCACGATTATTTGTTTAAAAGCTTGGAAGATGTTTTGAACATATCCAACTGAAAGAAGAAAAATGTCCTTCGCCCACCAAGCACAGAAAATGGTCGAAGAACCAAAAATGTTAAGCTATGAATTTTAATAATTTAACCATAAAATCCCAGGAGGCGCTGCAGCGTGCTCAGCAGGTTGCCATGGGGCAGCAGAATCCCGCTATTGAGTTGGGACATCTACTAAAAGGTGTACTGGAGGTGGATGATGGAGTAGCGCCATATGTGTTCAAAAAACTCGGGATTAACCTAAATGCAGTAACGCAAACCTTGGATTCGATAGTGGCTTCCTATCCTACAGGAAACACGGGCAATCAATATCTTTCTCGCCCCGCCACAGAGGCTATTCAAAAAGCCAATTCACTCTTAAAGGAATTTGGTGATGAATATGTGGCCTTAGAGCATCTCTTGTTAGGTATTATTGCCGTAAAGGATTCCGTAGCACAAATGCTTAAAGATGCGGGCGCCACAGAAAAAGCGATGAAAACCGCTGTTCGGGAGATGCGCAAAGGAGCGAAAGTAACCAGCTCTAGTGCAGAGGGGAGTTATAATGCTTTGAAGAAATATGCAATTAATCTCAATGAAAGGGCCAGAAACGGGAAATTAGATCCTGTAATCGGTCGGGATGAAGAAATCAGAAGAGTACTACATATTTTGGCGCGGCGAACCAAGAATAATCCGATTCTGATTGGTGAACCAGGGGTTGGTAAAACTGCTATCATTGAAGGTTTGGCGCATCGAATTATTAATGGTGATGTACCAGAAGACCTGGGCGATAAAGAGATCTTTGCCTTGGATATGGGGGCATTGATCGCTGGAGCAAAGTATCAAGGGGAGTTTGAGGAACGGCTCAAAGCTGTTATCAATGAAGTGATTGCTGCTGAGGGTGAGATCTTTCTATTTATAGATGAGATTCACACACTGGTAGGGGCTGGTAAGAACCAGGGCGCTATGGATGCTGCTAATATCCTTAAGCCCGCTTTGGCCAGAGGCGAACTTCGGGCGATTGGGGCTACTACCCTGAACGAATACCAGAAATATTTTGAGAAAGATAAAGCACTAGAGCGTCGATTCCAAAACGTGTTGGTGACTGAACCCAATGAAGAAGATGCGATATCTATTCTTCGGGGCTTGAAGGAGCGGTACGAAACACATCATAAGATTAACATCAAAGATGATGCGATCGTGGCAGCTGTTCAACTGTCGTCACGTTATATCTCAGATCGCTTCTTGCCAGATAAAGCTATTGATTTGGTGGACGAGGCAGCGGCGAGACTCCGTTTGGAAATGAACTCTATGCCAGAAGCCCTGGATGAGATTGAACGAAAGATCCGTCAACTGGAGATTGAACGTGAAGCGATGAAGCGCGAGAAAGATGACACCAAGCTCAATAAGCTACAGGAGGACCTAGCCAATTTGGAGGAAAATCGAAATGCCTTGCGGGCTCAATGGGAAAGTGAAAGAGAAGTGGTGCTGGGTGTGCAGCAAGCCAAGCAGGAAATTGAACAACTTAGGCAAGAGGCCAAGCGGTTGGAACGAGAGGGAGATTTTAGTCAAGTAGCTGAGATCCGTTATGGTCGAATTCCTGAGGTAGAAGAACGCTTGGAGGATTTCAATCAACGGGTACAGGAAATGCAATCCACTGGAAAGCAACTGGTGAAGGAAGAGGTAGAAGCTGAAGATATTGCAGAAATCGTTGCCAAATGGACTGGGATTCCCGTTACAAGGATGTTGCAAAGCGAACGAGAAAAGTTGCTAGAACTGGAAGACGAATTGCACAAGCGAGTAATTGGTCAGGAAGAAGCAGTTGAGGCGGTTTCTGATGCCATTCGATTGAGCCGGACAGGTTTGGGGAATGAAAAGCGCCCAATTGGATCGTTTCTATTCCTGGGTACAACTGGGGTCGGTAAGACCGAGTTGGCAAAAGCCTTGGCACAGTACCTCTTTGATGATGAGAACCTGATGACTCGGATTGATATGAGTGAGTACCAAGAGCGTCATGCCGTATCTAGGTTGGTGGGTGCACCTCCGGGTTACGTAGGTTATGATGAAGGTGGGCAGTTGACCGAGGCGGTGCGGAGAAAGCCATATTCTGTCGTTCTACTAGACGAGATCGAGAAAGCTCACCCGGATGTGTTCAATATACTCCTACAGGTGCTGGAGGATGGTCGATTGACGGATAACAAAGGTCGGGTGGCTAATTTTAAAAACACCATCATTATTATGACCTCAAATCTTGGCTCAGATGTGATTCGAGAGAAATTTCAGGACATCGATGACAATAATAAAGAGGAAGTGCTGGATCGCACGCAAGAGCTGGTGTTCGATTTGCTCAAACGAAGTGTAAGACCGGAATTTCTGAATCGGATTGATGAGGTCATTATGTTTAGCCCATTGTCTCGCAAGGATATCAGAGGTATAGTGGAGTTGCAACTCAACGACCTAAAGGTAACTTTGGCAGAACAAGAGATAAGCATTGCCATCGCTCCGGAGGCCATGGATTGGTTGGCTCAAGAAGGCTATCACCCAGAATTCGGTGCTCGACCATTGAAGCGCCTTATCCAGAAGAAAGTCCTCAAGCAATTGTCCAAACAGATTCTTCTAGGAAAAGTGAAGGCCGGCAGCCACGTTGTACTCGATGTTTTTGATGGCGTGGTAGTTTTTCGGCAAGCCATCAGAGAAGACGAATTAGTAGAGGTTATTGAGGAGTAAAGTAGCCTCTAAGAATAACAAGATTCCATATCTAATAAAGCAATGAAGTCCGTTGTCTCATTTGAGGCAACGGACTCTCTATTTTTTACCAAACTAGCCAGACAACTCCAATAGCTATAAGCGACTAGCTGGTAAAAGGGCGGTCCAGCCCTGACATGAGGCAAAATTACCTGTCACTCCTCACACACTGGCTATCATTTTCGATAATGTACGATCAATTTGATAAGTCATGCTTCGCTAGAAGAAGCTCAATGCTGTCTTTCAAGTGATCCAGTGCTTCTTCCATTTCTTCCGCTCTAAGAGAAGCAAAACCCATTCGGATGGCGTTGATTGTTGTTCCGACCTGATCCTGGAAAACTGTTTTTGATATGAGTAGCCCGTTTTTCATGGCGATGGGGCGGAGTGATAGAATGGGAATGGCTGCACGGAACTTGACCCATACGGCTAGCCCGCCCTCCGGCTGACTAAATTCAACATGATCTAAAAGCTTCTCAGTTAGTAATTGACAAAATAAATCGCGTCGACTTCGATATTCCTTTAGGGCCTTTTTCAAATGCCGCCTAATAATGCCCTCCCGTAGCAATACCGCTAAGGCCTTTTCCAAGGCCGTATTCCCATGACAATCCATAAAACGACTAAGACGTGCTAGCGCTGCGATGCAGTCGTGAGGGGCCACGATAAAGCCTAAGCGCAAACCAGGGGCTACCGTTTTACTGAAAGAACCTACATAAATTACGACTCCTTGATAATCAGAACTTGCCATGGGTAGGATAGGGCTGCTGGCATAATGGAAATCGTAGTCGTAGTCGTCTTCAATAATAGCAAACTGATAGGTCGAAGCTAACATAAGAAGTTTCATGCGGCGAGCGGCACTCAGAGATACCGTAGTCGGGTGGTGGTGATGAGGCATGACAAAAACGGCCCGAATCGTTTCTTGTTGACAGATCGCTTCGATTGCATCAACATCTATGCCCTGTTCATCTACGGGAACCTGTACCAACTCTCCTCGGGCAATACGTATAATATTGTTGGCTACTTTAAAACTCACCTCTCCAACTACCACTTTATCGCCCGGCTGCAATAAGACTTGGAATATATTCGAAAAGGCCATCAAGCTGCCCCTGGTGATCAGGAGGTTGTCTGTATCTACCTTAATTCCTCTGGTTTCTGCCAGATATTTCACCAATTCCTTTCGCAATTCTAGGCTTCCCTTAAAATCTGGGGAATAATTCATGCTTCTCCAGCTTCGTTTCCCGTTCAAAGTACTGCTTAGGGCTTGAGAAAGAGATTTTAAGGGCGCTAAACGAACATCTGGATAGCCAGTATCAATGACATATTCGATCTGCTTGAGGTTGGGAGCTTGGTGATAGGAAAGAAAATCCAGCTGATCATTTAGTTGAAAGCCACTTTGATCTCTAGGATCTGTTTTTATGGCTAATGACAAGGGTCTGGACCGGGTCACGGGGATGTCAGAACTAATGAATGCGCCCTGATTAGGTTTTATTTCGACCCAGCCCTGGGCTTCCAGTTCCTCATACGCTAGGCCTATTGTTTTTCGGCTAAGCTGAAGGAGTTGAGCCAAAGAACGAGATCCAGGTAGTTTGTATCCCACCTCTATCAATCCGAGATTGATGTTACGGATGATTTCATTACAAATCTGCAAGTATAGCGGCACACGAAGCGCTCGATCCAGTTGGATCATAGTTTTCAATGGGAGCATATCTGGTATCCTGAGTAAATAAAAAGTGGACTCTAAAAGGGTACCAGTTAAGATATAATTTTATTCCCAGAAAAGATACCCGTTGCTAATTGATTCAGGAGCCCAATGGGAACAAGTATCATGGGCAGCTGACTTTACATTAAACTACCCACTACTATGAAAATTATACCATCTATCGTTGTTGCTATGTTTTGGCTTTTCAATATAGCTCCACTTTTATCTGCTACCGTAACACTCATCGGAGAGGTCCAAAATGAGTCTGGCACCGCTATTGACATGGGAAATGTATTGGTACTTTATCCGATCGATTCTACGCTACTAGCAGGCGACCTATTTGAGCAGGGAAAGTTCCAGCTTGAAGGAATTCAGTTAGAAACCTTTATTCTTAAAATTTCCGCACTTGGCTATGCAGATTATTACCAGTTGATTGACCTTTCAGAAACATTGGAATCTACGGTTGATCTTGGACTAATTCAGCTTGCTTGGGGAATGTTGTCTACCGTGGAAGTGATTGGGAAACAGACTGTCTTCGAGCAGCGGGGCTCTGAGCTCGTGGTTAATGTAGCCAATAGCAGCCTACAGAATGCTGGGTCAAGCCTAGATGTGTTGCGCCAATCGCCAAAGCTTTTTGTCAACAATGCCAATCAAGTGAGTGTAGTGGGTAAGGGGGCAGCCCTAATATATATTGATGGGCAATTGATCCCTTCAAATGCTAGCTTGGATCAACTCTCCTCCGCAGATATTAAGGAGGTGCAGATTATAGAAAATCCATCGGCCAGATACGATGCTTCAGGGAATGCAGTTGTCAATATCATTACCCGCAGGAATGCTATCGAAGGCTATAAGATCGGATTCCGGCAAGAGTTGGAAAAACGAATCTATGGGCGCCAGTATTTCCAAACCAATGCTTACTTGCGCAAATCCCGCTGGATGTGGCAATTGAGTTATGGCATTCGACCTTTTCGGCACTTGGGACAAGAGTACTACAATAGGACCTACAATTTTGGTACGCAGTTGATCGAAATAGACAATCGTTTCGATAATACCTTGGACATAGTGGGGCATGACTACAGTTTTAAAACAGCTTTCCAATTAGCTGCCAAGGCTGAAGTTGGACTGCAATACCAAGGTCAATTCAGAACTGGAGATAAAGATGCGATTAACCGAAATCACTACAGAGAAAATCAAAATACGCTCTTTCAACTTAATTCCACTGTGCAAGGGCCCTATAGTCAAGGAAGCAATACGCTGAGTATATACTATGATTTAAAATTCGACTCCCTTGGTTCAAACCTAAAACTAAGCGCTCAATATGCCAATTTTGATCTGGAAAGGTTAGAGTATATTGACCAAACCCTCATCCGGTCTGCTGCTTCTAGAGATATCAATTGGAGAACGAATAATAATAGTGACATTGCTGTCTCAACCCTGCAGGCAGATTATTCGGATCATACTCGACTAGGAGTAGTATGGAATGTAGGCCTGAAGAATGCCTATATCACGAACCAAAGTAAGCTGGAGTTCGCAAGTCGTGACGGGAATGGGGAATATGAGATTCAAACTTTCGGAAGTAATGATTATGACTATGATGAAAATATTCTAGCTGGATATGTCGATCTCCAGAAAACCATAGGTCCATGGAATCTCCAAGCCGGATTGCGAACAGAGTGGACGCGTACGCAGGGGATTTCCATGGCTACCGAGAATGAAACTCAGATTGATCGAGATTATCTGAATGTTTTTCCTTCAGTTTCGGCTAGTAGGTCATTCACAGATGACCTCAGCTTGCAATTGGACTATAATTACCGGATTCAACGGCCTCGATTCCAGGATCTCAATCCTTTTGCACTTTATGTGGATTCTTTGGCCTCCTTGCGAGGGAATCCGGATCTATTGCCAGCACTGACGCATTCGGTGAGTAGTTTGCTAAAGTTCAAAAGTTTCTCCCTGAATCTAAATTATTCCTACATTCAGAACCGTATCAGTACCTTGATAGAAATTACTGACCCAGAAAACCCAGGAGCATTCTCTTTCATGCGAGATAATATTGACTATGGTACCCTCTATTCAGCAGCCTTAACCTTGCCCTTTAATTTGAAAGGCTGGCAATCCTACAATGTTATCGGGGCACGACTAGAACAGCATTACTATCTAGATGAAGGGGTACAGGTCGTTAATCGACAGGCTGGATACTATCTATTTACTCGTCAATCTTTTGCCTTGCGGCCAAGCACAAAACTGGACGTCAGCTATCAGTATACTTCTCCAAGAGTGGATGGGATTTACTTAGATAACCCGATTTCCAATCTTGGCTTTAGCCTCAATCAAGCCTTTTGGAAAAAGCAAGTGAACGCGAGTTTTGTGGTCAATGACCTTTTTAACAAATTTCGATTTACCGGTATCTCCACTTTTGACAACACACTCTTGCGCTACCTATCTGCTGGAGATATGCGATCCTTTAAAATAGTGCTGAACTGGGACTTTGGGAAACTAGGCAGTGCAGCCTTCAAGAATAAGAAGATTTCACAGGCAGAACTAAATCGGTTCTAAAACCGGAATTTCTGTCAACCTTTTGCAAGAATTCAAGTTTAGGCTGAAATCACTCTATTATGTTCTATCATACCACTGTAAAACTAAGTTTGCTAAGCTTACTGGCTTTGGCTTCTTTCACCATGCTGTTGGCACAAACGCGGGTTACTTTCCAAGTTTCAGATATTCCCGAAGAATTACTGCGGTCATCGGTCGGAATTCGTGGGGATCACGCCCCCTTAAGTTGGGGGAAATCTGTGAAAATGGAGAGGAGAGAAGGGAGGTATGAAATAATTCTAGACTTCCCTCCAGGCACGAAAACCATCGAATTTAAATTTGTTCTTTTTGACAAGGATAAGAATCCCAGTTGGGAAGGTACCGAAAACCGAAGTTTGCATCTAGTCGGCAAGCAAAACCTCTCCTATGACGCCCAATGGGATGAACCGCCTTTCATTGATCCCAAAACCTTGCCGATGCTACAACCAAAGGCATTGCAGCAGGACTACGCTTTGATTGAGGCGATGCTATTGAAAGTACATCCTGGCTTGTATCGATACAATGACGAAGTCGATATTCAGAAGGCGCTAGGAGAGTTGAAACAAGCCTTTAGCCAGCCTATCACCCACGGCCAGGCTTATTTAGCCATTTCCAAGTTGCTGGCTAGTATACAATGTGGGCACACCTTTGCCTCCTTTTACAATCAAAATGGACTCTTGAAGTCTGTTATCCATCGTCAAGTAGATAAGTTGCCCTTTACTTTTCGTTGGGTGGAGGAAAGGATGTTTGTGCAGTATAATGCCTCCCAGGAGGAGATACTAGAAAGAGGTACGGAGATTTTAGAGATCAATGGACAGGATCCTCAGGAAATACTGGGCGCATTAGTCCCATATGTATCTGCTGATGGGGCGGGGCGGGCTTCTCGAGTGGCTCACTTGGAGGTACATGGATACGATTTTCGATATGATGCCTTTGATGTTTTTTATCCGCTAGCCTTCCCCTTAGAGAAGCCAGAATGGAATCTAATAGTAAAGAAGCTAGGAGCTAAATCTAGCCGCAAACTGACGGTCTCAGCAACAACGCGAAAGGAACGCCATAAAAAACTGGTTCAACGATTTCCAGACTTTCCCAAGGATCGCAACGCAATGCTTTCTTATCGGGTAGAACCCGGAGGGGTTGGCGTGTTGAAATTGGGTTCTTTTGGCTTAATGGGATGGAAGCGTATAACCCGCAATTATAAGGCCTTTTATCAGGAGGCATTCGAAGCTTTCGCTAAAAATGGGGTAGATCACTTGGTTATTGATATTCGTGATAACGTTGGGGGAAATGACGAGATGAAAAATGAATTGGCCACCTATTTCAATATCGATCGATTCATTGATAAGAGTAGAGAGGGGCGGACGCGATATTTATTGTTTCCTGAAGCATTAAAACCTTATGTACAGAGTTGGGGAGATCCCTGGTATTTTGATTTCAGCCAAGATCGCCCAGAAAAAAGAGAGGGGTATTATCTCTTTCCACGATCACATTGGGTCAATCAAAAAAATAAGAGAAAGCCTGATGTTTTTAAAGGGAAGGTTTATTTGCTAACTAGTGCTCGCAATAGCTCCCTAGCCTACTATTTAGCCAAGGACTTCAAGACTTTTAAGGTGGGTACTTCAGTTGGGCAAGAGACGGATGGTAACCTCCGGGGCATTAATGGTGGGCAAATACTATTTCTCCGTTTACCCCAGTCTGATATTGAAATTGATTTCCCGATTATGGGAGACTTCAGCCTCACACCACAACCCAATCAAGGTGTAATTCCAGATATAATGGTAAAGCCCAAGATTGCAGATATTCAGCAAGGAGTTGATACGGAGATGGTACAGCTGATGCAATTGATCCAACAGTCTAAATCTACAGATAAAGAAGATTACTAAGATGCAAAGACTATCGTAGTAGCGTTAGATCTCCTTTGTAGGTGCGAGTCTGACCACTTTGTAGTTCAATGCTAACAAAATAGGTATAAACTCCCACCTGAACGGCCTGCCCCTGGTAACTGCCGTCCCAACCTAATTGACTGTCATTGGGGAGCAGATCATTTCGCTGGAATAAAAGTTTTCCCCAACGATCAAAGATTAGCACCTCTTGAATGTTGGCTACCCGATGGTCGGCTTGAAAAAAGTAGGTGTCATTGTTACCATCACCATTTGGGCTAAATCCATTTGGGATGAAAAAGCCATTAAATGGCCCGACCTGGATAGAGAACTCAGCTTGTAAGTCACAGCCGCTTTCTGAAAAAATCGTGGCTCGATAATTGGTGGTCGCTTCTGGTCTTGCAATAGGATTTGGGCAATCCACGCAGCTCAACCATCTGGCGGGTTCCCAAACGATCTTGTCTATGGGAAAGTTAGCACTGACCAAAAGTGGAATACTATCTCCCTCAGTAATGCTGGCCTGTTCAAAAGATTGTTCAATAAGGAATTCTGCCTGCGGAACTTCTATTGTCAAAGATTGTTGGCAGCCATTGGCATCTGTTACATTGATCGTATGCGGCCCAGAGTCCACATCTTCAAAAAAGCCAATGCCTTGTTGGCTAACCCCCATCTGATAGGTATAAGGCCCAGTCTCTCCCTCTACCAAAACATCTACAATGCCACCTTCATCCAGACAAAGTGGCGGAAGAATATTCGTACTAAGCTTAAAAGTTGGTGGAGCGGATAAGGTAATGCTGCTCACGGCCTCACAACCAAAATTATCTGTGACGCTGACGGTATAGTTGCCCGGCCCCAGGTCATTGACGGCCGAGGCGTCAGCACCAGTATTCCAACTCCAGCTGTAAGGGGCGATACCATTGAAGGCGAGAGCTTCCAAGGCACCATCCGATGCATCAGGACAACTAATGAAAAAGCCGTTAGGAAAGGCTTTTGGCACGATTTCACTTTCAACCATAGAAAACTGGATCGAGGTGTCTGCGTTGTTTTCGCAGCCATTCTCATCGGTAACAGTGAGTATATACATGCCTGTCGTTAAGGCTTCTATGGTGGCCGTGCTTTCTCCTGTAGACCAGCGATATTGAGGATAGCTTTCACTGATGCTTATTACGCTAGTTTCTCCTGCGCACAGTTCTGTATCACCATTTAAGGTGATTGAGGGGATAGGATTGACTGAAAGAGCCAAATTGACAATGCTATCACACCCACTTTGACCGCTTAAGACAGTAGAGTAATTACCCGCCACCGTATAGTTTTCTCCTCCCACAGGATAACTTTCTCCTGCACATATTTCCGCTACTATATCGTTTACTTCAATTGAGATGATTGTCAACTCCAGGTTCACTATGCTATCACAATTGTTAATGGTCTGGAGAATATTTTGATAGCTGCCAGAGGCGCTGTAGAGAGAATCTCCTACAGAGAAAACTTCTCCCTCACATAGGTTGATGACCAATTGTGTATCCTTTTCCTCAAATACAGTGAGGGCTAGAGATACAATGCTGTCACAACCAGCAGTACTCAAAAAAGTGGCTTCGTAGTTACCCGTCGTAACAAGCATATTGCCGTCAAATGAGTAGGACTCGCCTTCACAAATATTTGCCTCAATTGAACTGAATAGCTGCGAAACAACTTCAAGCGAAAACTGTAAAATGCTATCACAGCCCGCTGGTGTTTGTAAGGTATCTTGATAGTTTCCTGCGACCTCATAACTCACTCCATTGATTTCTAGACTTTCCCCTTCACAAATACTGAATTGAGCAGTAGAAACAGGTGGTGGGATAATATTCAGGTCGAGCTCAACGAAACTATCACACCCTACCACACTGCTTAAGGTATCTCTATAAATTCCTCCTTCAGAAAGGAGAACTCCTCCAAAGTCGTAGGTTTGCCCGGCACAAATACTGGTGGTCAAAGCTGTTCGCTCTTCATCGACTACTGTTAAGGCTAGCCAGACAATACTATCGCATTGATTCACCGTACTTAAGGTGTCAATGTAAAAACCACTGCTACTATAGCTATTGTTTCCTATATCTACGATTGAGCCTTCGCAGATAGTCGTATCGATCTGGGTAAGAAAGGTGTCATTGACCACTAAATCCAAGCGTATGATACTATCACAACCTGTAGCTGTGATTATTGTATCTGCATAAAAACCGGTCTCGAAATAGGTAGTGCCATTCAATTCAAACCCAGCCCCTTGACATAGTTCCGTACTAATGTCGTTGAAGACTGTATTTGAAACCTTTAGGTCCAAAATAACGGTACTATCACAGCCATTTGCCCCGCCCAAAACCTGGACGAATTCTCCAGCTTGATCAAAAGTTCTATTTCCAACTGTGTAAGAAGATCCTTCACAAATGGTGATATCCAAATGAGTTAAGGTTGTATCCAAAACCGTCAGATCAAGAATTACAAGGCTGTCGCAGTTCTGGTCGGTTTCTAAAAGAAAGGTATCATTGATAGATTCGGTATAACGCACGAAATTCACTTCTACCCACCCTCCTTCACAAATAGTTGTATCAATCACCTGTTCAATTGGAGGAAGAACCACTAAATCGAGCATCACGAGACTGTCACAGCCCGCATCTGTTTCCGTTAAACTAGAATAACTACCCGTTTCAAAATAGCGGACGTTATTAACTTCAATCCACTGCCCCATACAGATGGTCGTATCAATCATCGTTTCAATTAAAGAGCTGACGGTGAGGTTGAGGTTAACCAGGCTGTCACAGCCCTCTGCAGTTTCTAGAATGGTAGAATAGGTGCCCGTTTCAAAATAACGCACATCCTTGATTTCAATCCATTGTCCATCGCAAATGGTTGTGTCTATCTGTGTTTCAATGATGGGCAATACGGTTAGTGTTAAGAAAATAATTGAATCGCAGAGGGTATCTCGATAGGTGCCCGGTTCAAAATACCCTACCCGCCCTAAGGTATAGATCTGCCCTGAACAGATGGTGTCATTGATAACGCTTTCTACTGGTTCAATTAGCAGAAGATCTAAAGTGATCAATGTATCACACCCTTCTTCAGCTGGAACGGTGATGGGGTAAATCCCGGTTTCCTTGTAGGTGTTTCCTCTTACCACCAAACTATCTCCAAAACAAATGGCTTCGATCATATTGACTTGAACCTGGTCGGTTCGAATAATCTCCGTCACCAAGACCTCATCACAATCATTGTCCTGTGGCTGGATATCATAGTAGATGCCAGGTTCGGTTTGCTCCGCTCCACCTGCAAAAACGCTTTCGCCGATGCATAGCCCTACTGTTCGGTCAATGGGTTGTACAAACCCTAGGAATTGCCCGGTAAGTGTGAAGAAGCCAGTATAGTCTCCTTCGGCATCATCTACTAAAATGGTATAGGTGCCAGTCATGGGTAATTGGAAGGGGACGATTTCAACGGGATTAGCTGTATTGTCGGAAGTCCGAATCAATTTACCATTTGGATCATATATTCTAATGCGACCATTGAAGCTATTATTAGCCCCTGTAAGCTGAAAAGCGCTGAACTGATCTTCTTCTCCTTCAAAGGTATACGCCTGGATTCCCGCCTGTTCAGTTATTTGTTCGAAAACACTATCCTCACAAATATTATCTAGAATCGGAGAACTACATCCAACTGTATTAAAGACGTGGAACGAAATTCCGAATGCGCCTGGTGCTGTCATTCCCTTACTGGTAGCAACAATGATATATTCTCCGCTTATCGGTAAATCTTCATAAAATAACTCGCCTAGTTCGCCCGAATTTCCAATCAAGCTATCTAGTAATTGCCCATCTGGTTGGTACAGATAGAGTAGGGGGGGAGTATTTCCAAAGCGCAATTGTACCAATAGATTATCACCAGCATCTGCTGATAGCCGGTATGCCTCCATGCCGCCCCAGTTTGCCAATTGTCCAGCTATATTATCATCACAATTAACCGGAAGACTACAGGATTGGGAAATCAATTGAACAGAAAATCCAAATACCCCTCCTTCTCCGCCATTTGCTTCCGTTACTTGGATCATATAGTTGCCAGATAGCGGTAGGTTATTGTAGGAAAGAATCAAGAGATCTCCTGGCGTTCCTTCGCGTTCAAGTAGCAAATTACCAAGTGGATCAAAGAACTGCAAAAGAGGAGTAGCAGTGGGGTCAACTAATTGAACTTGAACTCTTATACTGTCATTTTGATCAGCTTGTACGGAATAAGCCTCAATTCCTGCTAAAGGGAAAAATGAAGTCGCCTCGGCATCACAATCGATGATGGTCGCGCAGCCAGGTTGATTATCACTTTGAAAGGAAATACCGTAAAAGCCGGTGGTGTTGCCACTCGAAGCGGAGGCAACAATGGTATAAACACCCAATTGGCCAATGGGCCACTCCAATATTGCCGCCCCTGGCTCAGTATGTGTGAGACTGGTAAGTAGACTGCCATCCGGCCCGTATAGATCTATTTGCTCCTCGGGACCTTCATCCCTAAAGCGCATTTGTATTCTGAAGAGGTCGCCTTGTCTCAAATTGATAAAGAAAGTGTCTCGTTGTCCAAGACTTGCTAAGAAAATATCTCCAAGATCTTCTCCACAGCTAACAATTCTAGGAGAGAACAAGGCATGCGATTCCTCTATTTCAGCGGCTTGCTGTTCAGCTGAGAACGACAAGTCATTAGTATTGAGCAGGTTGAAAACAATGACTATCGCTGTGCTAAATACCCATATTTTACCAAAGTGCTTTACCATGAAGCTACGGCTTTCATATTACTGTGGAATCCAGATAAAAGCGTACCTGGATAGTGCTTTTTATTTGAAGTCTTAGTTGACCTAGAACCCATGCCTTGGAAGCGTAAGCTGATCCTATTTTTTCTTGTTTGTCTAAAGTATATAGCGTATATGCCTGAAGAGACTATACTTAACAAGTAACTATGAGGTAGTATGAACGAATTGACTTGCCTGAAGGGGGCATAGCGTCATCAGGGGGAAGTTATAGGTTATTGTTTGGAGCTAGATGAAATGGTTTTAAGGGAGTACTTTTGGGCTTAGATAGAAAAAGGTGTCTTTCAGGTGAAAAATGAAGTCAACCTTTGTTTCTTCTACGATCTATTTTAAAAAAGGTGTCAAAAAAGCCTCAAAAGGTGTTTGCTCAGCTCCAGATAACTAGATGAAATACTGATTTCGCTGCCTGACAAAGGTAGGGTTTTGTATTTATTTAAGCAAAAGCCAGGCTAATTCCTATGCTGCTTCTATCACTAGCTGCTGGAGGCGCTCTTTGATCATTTGTAAAGTGCCGTCTATTTCCGCCAGATGTGTTCTGAAATTCAGAACCGCGCAGCGAATCCAAACTTTATCATTTATCAAAGTCGAAGATAGGAAGTACCGCCCATCTCGGTGAATAGCAGTTACTAGCTTCTTATTGAAAATGTTAGCCTCCTTGCCAGGGTAACGGAAAAGGGCGACAGATAGGGCGGGTGTAGGTCCTACTTCAAAGCCTAGTTCCTGGATCTTTTTGTGGAAATATTGACATAGATAGATTTTCTCCTCCAGGCAGGCTCTGAAGGTGCCTAATCCATGAAAGTGTAGTGGAAGCCACATACGGAGACCTCGGAAGTGTCTAGTCAGCTCTGGGCCGCAATCTGCCGGACTAATCTCATCAAAGCCATACGCATCTATCATGTAACTAGCTTCGTGGGTGTGTGCATCTACCAAGGCATTACCATCTCTGATTAAGGCAACCCCGGTCCCAAATGGCAAAAATAATCCCTTGTGCGGGTCCATAACCAAGGAGTCTGCCATTTCAATGCCACGGAATCGATCTTTCATACTTTCTACCAGGAGAAAGAAACCGCCATAGGCTGCATCGACGTGATACCAGGTCTTATATTGCTGGCTAATCCTTGCTATTTCATCCAGGGGGTCTACGGCCCCAGTATCGGTGGTTCCTGCAGTGGCTACTATGAGGAAAGGCTGTAGCCCTGCCGAAATGTCTTCCTCAATTTGTTTGCGCAGCGCATCTGTCTCCATCTCAAAGGATGAGTTTACGGGAATAATTCGTGTTTTCGTTTCCGATAAGCCCGCTATATGGATGGCTTTAATGAGGCAATGGTGCATCTGTCCCGTATAGTAAATGACAGATTTTCTGACATTTTCGGAGGTGATCTTATGGACTTCTCGTGCCGTATGCAAGGCGATCAAGCTGGCGATGGACCCACCGGAAGTAAGGGTGCCATGTGCCCTTGCTGGAAACCCTACCAGCTCACATAACCACCTGGTCAACTGATTTTCGAGTAATACCCCACCGGGGCTGGCAAAATAGACTCCAACATAGCGATTGCTAATAGCGGCCAGTAAATCTCCAATGGAGCTAGTCCAAAGTGCCCCGCCAGGAATGTAGCCCAAGTGTCCTCCAGCAGTGGAATTGATGCCTGCATGATCTATTTCTTGTTCCATTATCGCTAGAAACTTCTCTAAGGGCTGGCCTTCTTCCCCAATCTTTAATTGGGAGAGCTTAGGGCAGTCCGCTTTCTGATAGGCCTTTTTTTTAGGTAAAGTGTTTAGAAAGTTTTCGGTATAAGCTTGGGCCTGTTGCCACACATCGTTTCGGGTATCCGCTGAAGGATCTAGCTTTCTGGCAATCACTTCTAGCGCTTGTATTTTTTCGATCATGCTGCAAATTAAGTGAAAAAAAATGGGCTTAAGGACTGCCTGGGCAGCTTTTGTCATCGCTTGATTTATGGAGTACAGTTAATTATGTGAACAGGGGTATTACTTTGTAAGTCAGGGGCTTTTCCTATCTTTAGATTTCACAACCTGGGCTTTAGAAAGTTCAGATCAACAACCATAAGTAGTCAGAAATATTCATGCGATTCCAGCTCTTGCTAGCACATAGTCTATTAGGTATAGCGCTAATTGTATGTAGTGTTTGTGGTTCCTTGCAAGCACAAGCCCCACCTATTACGGGTTTTGCTACACCTATCTTTGAGTCTTTTGACTTTACTGATGGCGCGATCTATGACATTGAAGAAGACTGGAATGGCTTTATTTGGATAGCTACAGATGATGGACTTTACCAGTTTGATGGTACTGTATTACGCCAGTATGCTCATTCAGGACAGGATACTAGTTTACCACACAATCAAGTCTTCGATATTTTTGTTGACCGGGGAAAAGCTGAATTATGGTTAGGGACCGGTATGGGGGTCTGTAGACTTGATCCCACCTCGGGAGATGTTCGAGTCTACCAATCTACTTATGGTGACCCCAACAGCTTAGCTGACAATATTGTGCGGAAAATCTTTAAGGATAGTGCTGGCCAGATTTGGGTGGGGTGTTACAATCATGGACTAAGCCTTTACAGAGAGGAAAGTGATGATTTTCAAAATTTCTCCCATAAAATCCCCGAAATAGCTTCTCTGCAATCTCAGTATCCACGACTCAATGAGAGTTGGCTTAATTCCTTCAAAGCGATGGAGCAGGATAAAACCGACCCCAATATCCTGTGGCTAGGAACTCCGCTGGGTTTAGTCCGTTTTGATGTAGAGGATGAAGACTTCGAGTGGTTATTTCTGAATAGCAGTTCTCCCAATCGCGATGCATTGATGCATTCTGTTATGAAGATTGTACACATCGATGGACAACTGATAGTGGGTACATCAAATGACCTGGTCCGCTATGATCCTATCTCTAAAACCGTTGATAACATAGTAGCTCGAGCAGAAGATGGGACTAAGCTCTCCTACATCAATCATATCTACCAACATGAGGCTGGGAAGCTAATGATCTCCTATACCAATGGGCTGGCTATGCTAGATTTAGCAAGCTGGGAGATCGTCAAAACCTGGCGAGATAATAGCGAGTTGAAGCGATATTATGGTATACGATTAGAGGATAGTGCCAAGCGATTGTGGGTTCACTCTTCTAATGCTACTCGCTTATACGATCCGATCAAACAAATCACAGACATTTATCTACTTGATAAAGAGGCTAGAGGGACTCCTCGGGTTTTTAAGCAGATTGGTCCCAAGACGCTCGTCATGCTTACTGCTCAGGCTACACGATGCCATCTTTTTGACCTGGATAGCCTTAGTTGGCAAAGTATCGAAATGAAAGGGGGAGAGGAGAGGGGCGGACGTATTGTCTGGCGAGATATTATCCGTTTAGATGAAAAAACCTGCCTATTGCTTGGCAATGATAAGCTCTTTCAATTAGATCTAGAAACAGGAGAATTGCAGTTGTTTTCTCATCAAATTCCTGCCGAAAACCCTGGTCTTACGAAGTTCTTATTGGATAGAGAAAAACGACTTTGGGTAGCGAGCCGAAGAGTAGGCCTCTATCGGCTTAATTTGCGTACCGGAGAGCTAGAGCATTTCATTGATGAATTGAATTCTGCCTTTTCTTCATCGCTCTACACCTGGATTACGGACCTTCATGAGGATCAGGCCGGAAAGGTCTGGATTCGTTTGGCGCGAAGTTTTGCTATCTATTATCCTGAAGAAGATCGCTTCGAAGTGTTTTCTCACTATCAAAACCCTAGCAATACTTTTCGATACATCCGCAACTTTGCCGAATCACCAGGAGGGGAGGTTTGGTTGGGTAGCGAAGACAATGGGATGGGGAGAGTGGACTCTGAGGAATTAAGTAAGGGAATTGTTCAAAAATATACTCGGTCAAGTGGCCTGATTAGTGATCTTATCCGGCAGATGGCGTTTGGTCCGGATGGAAGATTGTGGGTGTTGTCCAATTTAGGTATCAGTGCTTTTGATGTCGAAAAAGAGCAAGTTCAAAATTATGCCTGGGATCGGGGTATTCCGTTTGCCCGGCATTTTATTCCGCTGACTGATGACAAAGTAGCCTTAGCTTTGCCTACTGGCCTAGGGGTTTTTGATGCAGGAAAAACGCAACCCGCTCAAATTATACCTCAGCCCTATATCAGTCGGATAAGAAACCGAGGTGAATTGATCTATGAAGGTGGGAATGAAACAAACCTGGAGGTACTACAATTTGACCGACCTGGAACTGCTTATTGCAACTTTGAGTTCTCCGCTCTAGGTTATTCGAACCCGAAGCAGTTTGCCTATCGCATGGTAGAGTTGGGGGAGGATTGGATCGAAACCTCTGATCAACTAAGTGCTTCTTACTCTAATGTTTCTCCAGGAACTTATCATTTTGAACTGAAATGCAGGTTGGTCGATGGTCAATGGAGCAAGACAAAGCAGGTAGAAATCATCGTACGACCACACTGGTGGCAAAGCTGGTGGTTTCAAATAGCTATTGGCGCTTTACTGCTCTTGATTGGGTACAGTGTGTATCGTGACAGGTTAGAAAATGTTAGACAAAAGGAACGGCTGAAATCTGAATTTGAGCGAAAATTACATGATGTGGAGATGCAAGCACTTCGTTCACAAATGAACCCACATTTCCTGTTTAACTCCCTCAATTCTATCCAGATGTTTATCGTCAAGAACCAGGTGATGGAAGCAGTGGAACACCTGGATAACTTTTCGAGATTGGTTCGGTTGATTCTTCAGAATACAAGATCTCCGCTGGTATCCCTGAAAGATGAGGTGGAGGCACTGAACCTCTACATGGAAATGGAAAACTTGCGATTCAAAACCAAGTTTAGACACCGAGTAGAAGTTGATCCTGAAATCAACCCCCTGCAACAGCAAATTCCGCCGATGTTGTTGCAACCTTTTGTAGAAAATGCAATTTGGCATGGCATTCAACACAAGAAAACGGATGGAGAAGTCTGGATACGAATAAATAGGGATGATCAGCATTTGGTTTGCGAAATTCAAGACGATGGTATTGGCAGAGTCGCAGCTAGAAAAATCCAGGAGAAAAGCAATCGGGTGCATCGATCCTTAGGAATGAAGATCACTAAAGATCGTATACAGATGATGAATGAGACCCAAGGGACCCCGGCTCGAATTGAAATCATCGACCTGTATGGAGAAGGCGGTAAGGCAACTGGGACCAAAGTCGTCGTCTACCTACCCGTCATTCACTCCCCCGCTTTGAATTAACTCCTCATTAAATAACAGCTTACTTGGTGGGTAACCAAATTCTGCTTTGAAACTTCTAGAGAAGTGAGCTAGGTTTGGCATGCCTACCATGAAGGCCACCTCAGAGATATTTCCCGCTTTTACGGTAAGTAATTTCTCCGCTTTGGCAAGGCGAACTTTTCGCATAAATACCGAAGGGGAGTAAGAGGTCTCAGATTTTATTTTTCTGTGTAATTGACTCCTACTTAAACACAACGCCTTACTAAGTTCTGCAATCCCGAAAGACTCTTCTTCAAGGTGCTCTAAAATCACCTTTTTTGTCTGGTAGAGAAAAGGAGAACCGAGGTTCGATTCTGAACCTCCCGCATTATGTTTAGGCGTTAGATCAAGGGCATCGGATAGGGTGGTAGTAGCCTCATTTTTCGATTCAAAAGGGCTACTGTTCTGTGAGGTCATCGTCTCATTTTGTCTACTCCTCCAGAACAGCAACAGGATCAGGGTAATCATGCCATAGAAGGCCTGGGATAGTGAAGGCTTTGTACTAAAGGGAGCGGTAAATGTTACTTGGTCTTCCGAAGTACTTAGGTAGATTTTCGCGATTTCGTAGGCTTCCTGATAGCAGCCCTCTTTAGCAGCCCGTTCCGCTTCCTGGCGCACCTCAGCTAGGGCGGGCGGGGAGCTTAAGGAATGGTTTACTGATGTTTCAGAGGGATAAAGGACTCGCGAATGGAGGGAAGAGGTCTGCAAAACGAGTGCGAGGTAACAATATAGAATAGTTGAGTAACTCATACGAATTAGGTTTTAGGTGATCGTATAAGTTGAGCAAGTTGGTAGGTATCAGCAGACGAAGATAGAATCGACTAAGCTCCTGGCATTTTTAAACCGAAGGCAAATTGCACAAGAAACCTAAGAAATTCCAGTCCGAATACGGCAAATCCTTTAAACAGGAATCAGTCCGGGTGGCAAGTTTTTCTCGTCAGCCTACCTAATAGTGTTTTGAGAGCGTAAAATGTCCCTTGAATTCTTTTCAGTGTCGAAAAATATAAGGGCAGCCTTAGGAAATAGATATTTCTGTTGGTTTTTTGCTGACAAAAACCCCAGAGAATCACTTTGGATACACTGGGGTTCGTGTTACTACTCACGAAAGCGTGAGGTGGGGTAATTATTTAGCAGTTTTGAGATATGCTCTAATAGCTATAAGCCAGTTTTCGCGTTCTTTCTACTTCCTGGATTAATTGCGTGATCTCTTGTACTAGTAATTGGGCTCTCTGCTTACAATGACTCATTTGGCTGCTTCGTTGCACTTCATTTGAGCTGACTGGACTTGCTTCGATTCGCTGCAATTGACAACGAATACCTTTCAAAGCGGAGAGCTTATCTTTCGCCAAAGATAGTTTTGGAAAAGCTGCTAAGACATCAGCCTCTGACTCCAAGTGTGCATGATTGCTACAGATTTCACTAATGGTTGCTCTATATTTCAACACAAGTGGATCCGTAAGATGGATGGCGGTAAAGAGCAGAATGGCACTCAATAAGGTTGTGGTAACAAAGACCACATAGGTGATTTTCCTGGGTTTCATGATTTTTTGGGTATTTGGTTTAATGGGTCTTGAAGTCGATGTTGCCGACCAGAATGTCTCAGGGAATTGAGTTTCATCGGTTCAACTTCGTTCAAGGGGTTATAGTTGCAGGCAAGGTAAAGGCATATAAGGGCATTTCATAGCCCAATTGATTGAATACACCTTTCTAGTTAGTAATTAGCCTCCTTATTGAGTGCGCTGAAAATCATGAACGGGAAAAAGGGCCAGAACAAAACCAGACTGTCAAGCTGTTTAGCAGTCTGGTCTCCTCAAATAGCTTCCTAAGGGAGCCACTTAATTTCTTGTGTCTCAACTGTCAATTGTTCGCCGTTAGACTTGGTAATTTCTATTGTAAAAATGTAAGACTCATCCAAGTTATCTGGGCGTTCCGAACCCTGGATAGTCATAGCTTGATTTAGGCGTATGGAATTTGCTGCCGAAACTTCATCCAATGGCGTAGCCTTTGGCCCGGTAAATTCTTGCGTGACAGCCGAAAAGTAGTCGTTGAGAGGACTTTCGATAGGTCGCCCCATTTTGAAAGGCTTGTTGGGGTAAATGTTAATGGATTGAATGGGGAATTTATCGCCACTGGAACCGTTGCCCAAGCAGCTGCAAGCCCAAGCTGAATTGAGTAGCCCAAGCTGTAACTTTTTAGGAGTTTGATGACAAGCCAAATATTCGATATCTCGAGCGATTACATTGAGAAACAATGCCTCTCCAGGCGCAATGGTGAGTTGAGTTTCAGTGACAGAAATGGACTCGTAGTCGATAAAAGGGAATTCTATTGCAGGGCATCCTTGGCCCCCACAGGAGTCCGTTTCGGTAATGCCGCAGCCTTCCCAAAGTAGGATGGCCCAATAGCACATACAGAGTAAGCCTACCTTCTTCCAAAAGTTGAAATTCGTTTTCATAGCTGAATAGTTTTAGTTTCCTAACGAATTGGCAAGGGGATACGCTGTGTGAAAAAGGCAAGCCACAGTCCTATTGCTTTTTATGTAGATTGTTTAAGGAACTGCGGCTTGCAATAATGAAGTAGGCAATTAGCAATGGAATAAAATACAAGATGTATTAAATACGAGAGGCTAATGCACAAGCTTTCATCTCTCGTATTTATGTTGGACCTTATCTAAAACTATATCCTAGAGAAAGCCCAAACCAGCTGGGGTAAAATCCGGTATTGCTGATAGCTGGGGTCCAGTTTACTTTCAAAAGGAATCCATTTTTCAAAGGCTTTAGGCGATAACCCATGTTGAGAAAACCCAATGTTCCAAATCCTCGTCCGCCAATAGTTTCTCTTCCATTGCCGAAATCTCCATCCACACTAGCGTTTACATAGATTGTAGTTAACCCAAATCCAGCCTCGAAGGCACTTCTTCGTTCACCAACGATATAGGTTGCTTGCAAAGGTAAGGCAATCAAGCCCGCAGAAAATCGTTCGCCATCATCAGCATAGCCATCGATTCCCGCGCCTCCAATTCCGGCCCGAAAAGCCCAACCTGATGTCGTGCCTTTTTTAGCCATTACTTCTACATTGGCAGAGGAAAGAATACCGTTGCCTAGAAACTCGATAAATACGGAGGTCTGTCGCTTTTCAGGGCTAGCGTATTGACCCATGACTTGATAAAAGCAGCAAAAGTTTAGAGTGATAAGGAGCATTAGGTTTTTCATGATAGATTGTTTGAGGGAACTGCTCCAAGATCCAGTGAAATTGAAACAGTCCCACTAGTTAAGAATTGGGGTTGTAAGGATGTTTGGTGTTTCTAATACAAGAACTACTAGTCATTCATTCGGTATGGAAATCTTCTGGAGATCGTTCGGGTGATAGCACGTACTACTTCATTGTGTGGTCGATTCCATCTGGTTGGGCAAGTTCGGTTGGTGGACCATATTACCGTGCCCGTTTTGCCGTCGACAATCGCACTGGAGGCCAGGACATCACTGGTTCTATTCTGACCATAAAGAGGCCACCAACCGTCGCTGAAAACCCAGGCTACAGAGTTGAGAACTGAAAGGCCGAAGGATTCCAGATCAGTCAAGTATTGTTCTTTCTCGACATTGGTAATAACAACGGCGTCTACTTCTAGAATCTCAGCCAATTCTGCGGGAGAGGTTTTCCAGGAAGTCCTTAGGTCAAGTCCTGCTTCTTCCAGTCGATCATTAGTTACAGAGAAATGTTGGAAATCGATATTGATATCATTCTCATTTCTTCCTGATCTTCGAATCAGTTGGTTGTACAACTCGATTTGAAAGGCTTGACTTTCGGCCTCTTCGATCATAGTGATCTGCTCATCGGAAATATCGCGGGGAATTCTACCACTCGTATAGGTGGCTACTGGCAGAATAGCCAGGGTTTGGTGTTGAAATGCATAATTTTCATAGCTATAAGTTTTGAATCGCTCTCGGTTGCAAGAAGCGAATAATAGGAGGCTAAATAAGATGAAGATGCTGCGTTTCATTACTTTTGGATTTATGGGTTAATTCTTTACATTCGTGAACTTATATGCAGCAGCCACGTTTGTTCGGAAAAAGATTTCTCGTTTTAAGAAAATATTAACAAAAGCTTGGAAATTCTTTCACACGAAACAGAAGAACGGGATTGGTTGAAGAAAGATCCTGATCGATTGCTGACTCATTATCAGTCAGTTGTGGAGGTCGTGTGTCAGCAGTTCATCGCTAGAGGCTTTTTTGAGCCTAGCGAGCGAAAAGAATTAATTCAAGAAGTAAACTTGAGTTTGCTGGAAGGTAAACTGGAAAAGATTCAGACGCATTTCAACGGAACAGTCAAACTAAGAACCTATTTTTCTAAGGTAGTTTACAACAGTTTTCAAGAAATAGCGCGTCGTCGATCCCGCCAGCCTATTATGCTTACCGAAGAGAGTCTCCGCCATACGCCGGATCTAGATTTGAATGCCTACCAGAGGATGGCGATTCAGGATGAGATATTCCGATTGGAAGCTATTCTCAAGGGCTTGGCCAAAAGGCAGCATAAAGCTATTTTCAATCTAAAGTTGTTTGTTCGCTTTCTTTTAGAGCATATTGATATCCAGTTTTATAAAGGCCCGAAAACGACTCAACTGCTGGAGCGTATGGTGAACACCTTTTTTCAGCCCTACGATGACTTGTCAGACAAGGAGATCTTTGACCTTTCTGTACAACTTTACAATATCCTGGAAGGAAAGGACAATGATGGCGATTCCTTGCGGCGCTGGGTGACGCACCTCAAAGACCGTATGATCAATTTATTGAATGGCAGTCCTCAACGTTCTGCACATACAACTGATAGTATCAAGTTATTGCTGACGTACTATTTCTCATCAAAGCAACCGTGAACTAGAGGAGTTGAAATGTTAAAATTTTGATAGAAAAATCCGTTTGGCGGGACCGGAGGCATATATATAGGTAGCCAATAACCAGAAAACTTATGAACTACCAAAACGAGGAAGGACATTTAAATGATGAAAGTATCGCTCGGTATGTCGAAGTGCTACAATCAGAAAATTGGGATTCCCTACCCGGAGAAATCCAGCAACATATTGAAGATTGCACGAATTGTCATCAACAAGCCTTGGATCTGTATGCCATTGTATCTCATTCAGCAACTAGTGTTGCCAAGCAAGAGGCACCAAAGCAAGAAGGAGGACGAATAGTACGAATGAAGATTATGCGTTGGGCAATGGTAGCTGTATTGGCAGGCTTATCTTTCTACTTTTACCGGTATCTGGATAGACAAAAACCGATAGACAACATAGAAGTAGATAGCCCCATCGCTAATGATCCAGATCAAGCTAAAGACACTAAAAACCTAGTAGAAGAGGATCCCGGTAATTCCACTCCAAAAAAAGAAGACACCGCAAACCCGCCGAAATCGACCATTCCTAAGCCAGAAAAAGATGTGCGTGAGTTGTACGCAGCCAATTTTGTACCTTCCGAGTCCATGGAGTTACTTCTGGCTGATCAATTGCGTTCTGGAAATATAGAATTAATGGCACCGGATACGGAAGAGGCTCCAGGCTGGCGCGATGGCATTTCATTTGAGTGGTCAGGTGTGAATGCGGAAAGCTTGAGTTTACGATTGGAAGATAATCAAGCGGAAGTCCTATATGAAAAAGCCGTTGAAAACTTACGACACACCATATACTTAGACCTGGAGCCAGGGATCTATTATTGGCGCTTGGAAAGTGAGGAAGATCTGTTGATGTTGGGCCGATTGATTCTGGAGTGAAAGCCTTTAACCGAAAAGGTGGAAAACATATCGATCTGCTACCTAGTGACAAAGAATGAGGTTGCTAACAGTTTTGACATACATTGAACTAATCACAAGCCTTTCTTGACAATTGTTTGAATTGACAAGGAACTATTATAATAAAATATGAGAGTGAGTTTTTTGATCTGCATCTGCCTGATAACTACTAGTTTGCAGGCGCAAGGCAATCCCAGTTTTGCCTTGGCGAGATCATTGAGTCAGAATTTACAATACCAAGCCTCAAATGAGGTGTTAAGTGACTATATCGATAAATTTCCTCATCGACTATACGATCGGTCTGCCGCTTTTTTTCTGCAGAGTTACAATTACATGCAATTGGGCGTGTATCATCAAGCGATGGTTGCCAATAAAGAATCTCTCACTTTAAGAGAAAGATTGGGCTTGGAAGGGGTAGGAGAGAACTATATGAGATTTGGAGCGATCTATCTCCTAACTGGTGACCAGGATCGAGCTATTGCCAATCTTGAGCGAGCTAAAGAGTTCCCCATCGAATCTGGAGAGGTCTATGCGCTCATCGACGGTTATTTGGGAGCGGCCTATATGGAGTTGGGACAATTGGAATTATCTGAGAAATATTATCAACAATCCATTGAATCCCTGGAAATTGATTTTGGTGAGGAGCACCCAGATTTGGCTACCGCTTATTATAATTTAGGAAGACTAAAATGGAAACAAGATAAAGTGGAAGAGGCAGAAGGCCTATTACGGAGAGCTTTGGGCATTGCTGCAGCTTTGCGTCAGCATCGGACAATGGGGCAGGTATATAATGTGCTGGCGAAAGTGCAAGAAACAACTAATCCTGATGAGGCTTACCAAACCTATGACAAGGCAATCAGCTTGTTGGGTAGGCAATATGGGAAACATCATGCCGAGCTTGCTCGGACCCACCTAAACCTTAGTCGTTACTATTTATTAGAAGAAGATCTTGGACGGGCAAGATCGCAACTAGGTGAAGCTTTAGCCAGCCTCCTACCCAAAGAGGATGTGAAAAGCTGGCAATATATGCCAAGTCCCGATGTGTTGAGTCTAGACCCTGTATTGCTCATTCAGGTTTTAGGTCAACGAACGCATCTGGTGCAAATTATGAATGCCGATAAGCCAAGTACTGCAATGATGAAACTTGCATTGCAAAGTACAGAGGTAGCAGCAGAGGTATTAGCGATGCACTTGGCTTCTTTAGGGGGCGAAGCAGGACGCCTGGTATTGACCGAAAAACTCTATGGTATATTCGAACCAGGCCTCCAGGCAGCCATAGAATTATATGAAGATGATCAGGATAAACAATTTCTAGAGAAGGCTTTCCGATTAGCTGAACGAGGCAAGGCCATGATGTCTAAAGCAGACGATAGCGCAGAAGATATCTTAGAACAAAAAGCAGGTCTGGAACTGGGCCTTCGTCAGGCGCTCCGCGCCGCTCAGCGTAACTTTGAAGAAGATGCTTCGGCAGCAGCCACGACTCAATTGCAGGAGGCACGCAAGAGCTTGAGGAGGTATCAGAAGGAATCAAGCAGCTTTCAATTTTTGGAAACAGCCCCTTTGGATATTGCTAAGGTTAAAGGATCACTTGCGGAGGACGAAGTAATGCTTTCGTATTTTCTGGGAGAAAGACATTACTATATTTTTGCTGTTTCCAGTGATGATTTAGTGGTGAAAAAATTGAAAAATCAACATACCGCCTCTTGGGGGAAGAAGAAGACTTTCAAGAAATTGATCAACCCTCGATCTTTAGAGCCTGAAACTGGGGTAGGCGTTTATTCTAAAATTGACCCACAATTGCGATTACCAGGCCTGAAAAACTCAATCGTAGCTTATCGCAGAGCGATCAAGAAATTAGATGGGAAGCAATATACTTTCTATGCGGCGGATTTGTACGGGAAATTAATTTATCCCGTGCTAGGTGAACTGCAACAGAAGAAGCGACTATTGATTATTCCACACGGTGACCTATTCACCATTCCCTTCGAGGCCTTCTTAACGGCTCCGGCAAAGGAGGGGAAAATCAAATACAAAAAATACGACTATCTCATAGAGGATTATAGCCTTAGATATGCGATGGCAGCAGCAGCGGCTTTCCCAAAAGAAATCACAGCCAATTCCTATACCTATGACTTTCTGGGAGTTGCACCGATCTTTTTGCCAGAAACAGAACAACAATCATTAACTAGTGCCCCAGACAAACTATTACGGGTGGCCGAAGGGGATGAAGAAATGTCCCGATTATTTACGGATCGGCAGCGCTTTCGTACCCTGCCTTTTTCCAAAGAAGAGGTACAGGAAGTAGAAACACTTTTTACCAAAGCAGGACAAAAGACGCAAGTTTTGCTGCATACAGATGCTAGTGAAGCGAGTTTTAAGCAAAGTGCATCGATGGCTCGTTACCTGCATTTGGCTACCCATAGTTTTAGCCATGCCGGGGATCCATTGCGTTCCGGGATTGCTTTTTCGCAGCCAGATCCCGAAGAAGCAAGAGAAGATGGTATCTTGTATTTGTCCGAAATTAGTGCGCTTGCCATTCAACCAGAACTCGTCGTACTCAGTAGTTGCGAAGGCAATAGTGGTCCACTTTTAGCAGGAGAGGGAATAGCATCTTTGGCACGTGCCTTTAGCCAAGCAGGTAGCCCCAGAACGATCAGTGCGCTGTGGTCTGTTTATGATACCTATACCAATTCACTAATGCAAGCTTTTTATGCAGCCTTATTGAAGGGACAGTCCTATCAGGAAGCCCTGCGAACCGCCAAGCTTCAGCTATTAAAAGATCGTAAAGCTGCGCCACGTATGTGGAGTGGGTTTGTACTCTATGGTCAAGGGTAGATCTAAATACTAAACCTGTACTCAACGCCCGCCGGAGACATCGAGGATCGACCCGGTAACGTAAGACGCTTTATCAGAAGCTAACCAAATGATAGCTTCTGCTACTTCCTCTGCCGTCCCTCCTCGTTTCATAGGCACACTATCTTTTACCCGTTCTATACGGTTTGGTTCTCCACCTTTAGCATGTATGTCGGTATGGATAATGCCGGGCCGAATACCATTTACCCGAATTCCTGCGGCGGCAACTTCCTTGGCAAGACCGATGGTCATGGTATCCATCGCTCCTTTTGTTGCTGCATAATCTATGTACTCAAAAGGAGCCCCTAATGTGGCCGCAATGGAGGAAATATTTATGATAGCACCACCTTTCCCTCCCTTATCCACCGACATGCGTGCACAGGCTTCTTGTGCGCAAACAAAGGCACCGAGTACATTGACGGCAAATATCCGCTGTAAGCGTTCGTAACCCAAAGCATCAAAAGTGGCTTGTGGCTCGAGCAAGGCCGCATTATTAACTAAAACATCCAGTGTTCCAAATTGCTGATCTACCAATTGGAACATCCCTTGGACCTGTTCTGGTGAGGCGACATCCGCCTGAATAGCGATGGCTTCTCCTCCCTGTTCTTGGATGCTGGCGACGATTGCTTCTGCCGCTTCTTTACTCTTGCGATAATTGATGGCTACGGCGTATCCCGCTTGAGCTGCTAGTCGTGCCGTAGCAGCTCCGATACCTGTACTCCCACCGGTAATGAGCATAGATTTTTTCATAAGTCGGAGTGAAATTTGGTGTGACGCCCAAAGTTAGCTATTTCATGATCGAATCTCCATGTCGAACAGTGGAAGAGGCCAAAGCTCGGATACAAGAACAGACGCTATTGTTATCATTCTATCTATTCCTATCCTTATCATTGTAGTGATTAGTTCACGAACTTAAGCTATATGGAAAACCGAGCAGCTCTGCTTATTGCTATCGAAACCTTTAGTAAGCCCTACTATCAGACTAAAGATATTATGCATGATTGGACCCATATTGAGCGAGTGCGTCGTTCTGTCAAAAAACTAGTACCTCAAGTAGGAGTGACAGTTGATGGATTTGTTGTGGAGGCGGCTTTAGCATTCCATGGGTTTATATATCTGGATGAGGCAGGAATTCGTCAACATCTGGTAGATTTAGGGCTGACTCAAGAAAGAATCGACATGGTTGTTCAAGTAGCCTGGGAATCGCAAAAAGAAGAACGGCCACTTACGATAGAAGGGCTGATTCTTCATGATGCTCATCTGTTAGAAGGTGGTCAGTACTTTGAAATTATCAAATCCCTGATTACCGGCTCAGTTCGAGGACAAAGTTTAAAAGAGACGCTACACTACATTGAAGAACACCTTCTCCATAAGGGAGAATGTTATACCGAACCAGGAAAAATATCTTACCAGCAGATGAAAGCAACTACACTTGCTATTTATCAGAGCTTACATCAAGAACTGTATTCCTAATAGGTGCTTACCAACTTATCGCTTTTCCAGCAAAACTTCCATTCGTTCTGCCAAAGCAGGAAGATCAATTCCCAGTTGATTTTTATTCGTTTTCAAAACAGGATCTACTAGATGCGCGGGGAGTTTACTTGCTCCGAGATAGGCACCCAGAATTGCACCAGTAATTGCCGCAACCGTATCATTATCTCTACCATAGTTTGTGACGAATTCGATGGTTTTGGCAAAATCTAGCTCACAAAAAAGTAGGGAAGTCAAGTTGATCAAATGAATTTCCCCAGCGTGAAATGGGATATCTTGGTTTTTATCATCCAACAATTGGAAGGCCTTCTGCATTTGTAGATAATATAGGCTATCGTAGGGGAAATGAGGTGGCAATTCTAGCTCCATAGACTCCCACTCTCCTAAAGAGGAAGCTTTAGCGGACCGGGCGATTTGTTCAGCATCCTTGTAAATCCGGTAAGCTGCCCGACCGATCAATCGGGACTTAAAGTAGTTGTCTGGATCTGTTTTGATCATGGTTTGGAAAAGGGAGTCCTTTTTAGGCGCGGCTCTCAGAGCTTCAGCTGTCAAGGCCGCTGTCAATCCACTAATGTCCCGAGCATAGCCGATGTCAAATATGCCAAGCTTGTACATTTCTTGGTAGGCGATATCAGGCTTGCCAGGGTAAAAGGCTCCGATCATCGGAGCATAGAGCATTCCTCCGCAGGCCATCTCACCGCCATAAAAGTGGCTAAGACGGTGGCCATAGTTCTCCGCATTCCCTTCTGCAAAAGGTTTGGCGACCAATGCCCATTCCTGCAACCAATTAACCCGCCGCATATTCTGCTCGTATGGTGCTGGGTCAAATCCCTCCGTATTTTTCAAGCGATTTAATTCAGCTTGGTATCGATCTACGAGAAATTGAGCAAAGTGAGCAGCTGTTAAGCGGGGAGCCTGATTGTTGTTACGTGCTTGCTCTTCTTTTTCAAAATAGTCGACCAAAATGGCCTTCCAACGGGTGTCATCAGTGGTTCCACCGGGAGGCAAATTGAAATCCCAGGGCCCTTCCGCACTAGGTTCGCGCAAAACCAAAGTTACACTATCTATATATTGATACTCGCGTACAATATCCGGCCGAGGCCACATTTCAGTAGGGGCACCCATGGCATCACCTATCGCAGAACCCAAGATCAAGCCCAACATTTTGTCCTTAAGCAATTCACGACTTAGCGTGGAATCTATATAATCACTTTTTTCCCAATTCGGATGGGGCTTAACTACAGTTTGCCCTTCTTCCTCCAGCTCCTTTTTGGGGGTACAAGCCACAATGACGATCAATAGGAGTAGAGTCAAGAATTTATACATAATCTTTATTGATTTTGAAAGGTGATTGAACGAGCTTACCTTTTAATGAAACCGATGGCTTCCTCAATCAAACTTTTCTTTTCATCGATACTTAAAGCTACAGGTAATTGCGCAATTCCAATAAGCCGCCTCAAAATTTCAACACCAGTAAACTGATCAAGTAAGTGCTCATTAAAGCCAAGCGGACGTTGATAGTTCTCACGTACCCATTCAACAGAGGCAGTAGCAGATTGTGCCATCCTTAAATGCGCCAGAAAAACACCTAAATCAAACTCTGCCAAACCAAAAAAAGAGAACTCGGGATCGATGACTTTTACTGCTCCATTTACACTTAGCCAACTTCCAGGATAGTAATCGCCATGAATGAGATGTGGTCCTTCTCCGAGGTATCGCTGTCCCAGAGCCGATATGGTATCCCTTAAGGACTGATCTTCATAAATAGGTACTGCCAAATTGTGCAAGCCGGCTTGTATGGCATTCAGGTCCATGCCATTATCAGGGCGGTAGGGGAAATTGAAAATGTGTTCGTGGTTTAAGACTTTGAGGGCTTGATTCCTGGGGTATGAAGTAGCCGCAGTGGAAAAGCTATCATGGTGCAACTCCTGCAAAAAGAGCACGAGGCTTTCCAGTTCTTCTTGTGTGAAATCTTGCCCTTTTTGGTAGACATGACTGAAGTCTGCTCCTTCTCCTAGGTCTTCTACTTTGATTAGGTAATTGTCGAGGTCGGTGGCTAAAAGTTGCGGGGTATATTTACTTAATACTTCATTTTGCTGAACTAATGTGTAAAATTGAGCTTCGGTACGTATGCGATCAATTGGTGCATCCAATTGAGGGTATTTCTCTACCCAAGGCCTAGCTTGTTTTATAATGAAAGAGCCTTGATCCGTCCGAACGCGAAGGACAAAATTCATGTTACCTTCCCCGGGTTTCTCAGTGGTCAAGACTTTTTCTGTTTCATTCATCCAGCCTTGTCCTCTTAGGTACCCTTCCAAAGCAGTATCTTGATCAGATTCCAGGAATTGCGAGCTACCTGTTTCGGCTATAAATCGTTCCTTAGCATTCATACCTACTTTTTTGGGAAAGATAGAAATTTCTACCTGCTCCTCGGAAACTGTCTGATGAAAATCAGGCGCTAAATGAGAACAGCCTCTGGGTTTTCAGGCTCATTTGTCTGTATCGGGACCTAGTAGCCAACCTTTCTTAGCTTCTAAATAGTCTATCACTAGGAAAAAACTCAATAACTAATATTTATTCATGCGAAAATTGATTGGACTATTCACGATTCTTGTCGCTATCATGGCTTGTGAAAAAGAAGCAGATGATAGTATTCAGACCATTACTTTTGGATCCTATTACGGTGAATGTGGAGGAACTTGTTACCAAGCGTTTTCCTTTAAAGAAGGTGTTTTTGCCTGGGAACAACGCTCTTATTTTCAAGGAGATCTGCTGGAGGTTTGCCAGGGCGTGCAGGATGAATCTGTTTGGGCGGAACTATTGAATAACTTCAACTTGGTAGCTTTCGTGGGTTTAGATGAGGTGATTGGGTGCCCCGACTGTGCAGATGGCGGCGCTTCATTTATTGAAATCGAGAAAGATGGTGAACAACGAAGAGTTACCTTCGAGACAGGGGTTCCACCGACAGCTATGGAGCAGTTTCATCAAAAGGTTAGCGATTTTAGTGAGGAAATCACCAATCTTTCGGAATGCCAATAGCGTATGCAATAAGAGAGGGGGATCGTTTTTCTATGCTTTCCCCTTCCAATAACTAGCCAAGCTGGAGCCAGAAATATTCATTAAAGGGCCGAAAACGACGGCTGCTAAGCCCATCGTCGCTACCTTCCCCATTTCCAAAGCAATACCAGATGCCAAACCCGAATTTTGCATGCCTACCTCAAAGGCAATAGTCCGGCAGGAGGCCTTGTCCATGCCCGACCATTTGGCTGTCAAGTATCCCAGGAAATAGCCAAAACCATTGTGTAGCAGGCAAGCCAAAACTAGAAGCGGCCCGATGGCTAGGAGGCTATCTCGGCCGGCCGCGGTGATAATAGCTATGATCACCGCTATTCCAACCATGGATAGTTTGGGCATGGCTCGGTCGAGCCATACAAGCTTACCGCTAAGGTATCGATTAAACAACAGGCCTAAAGCTACTGGGAGTATTACGATTTTGAACATACTAAATACCATGGCCCAAAAGTCAATCGGTACCAATTGACCTGCAAGCAGTTTCATTAAGACAGGTGTGAGTAAGGGCGCAATGAGGGTAGCGATGGCTGTCAGTGTTAGAGATAAGGCTAGGTTAGCCCCCGCTATATAAGACATGACATTTGAGGCTAAACCACTTGGAGAGGAGCCGACTAATATGATTCCCGCTGCAATCTCTGGCGGGAAGTTAAAAGCGACGGTTAGAGAAAAACCGATCAAGGGCATAATTGTGAATTGACAAGCTAAACCAATGAGCACTCCTTTGGGCATTTTTAAGATTCCTTTGAAATCTGCTACACTCATGGCCGTCCCCATTCCAAACATGATAATCATCAATAAAGGAATGATCAAGGATTTCAATGAGAATTCTCCCCAAGATTGTAGACTTTCAGGGAAAAATAGAGCCCAAACAACGGCTACCATCACCCAAACGGTAAAGGATATATTTCCCAGTTGCTGCGTTCTACTTAGTCGAATGGCTAAAAAGGAAAGAAAAACAATTGTCGTGAGGCCAAAAATCGCATTGTCAAATAAGGTCATTCCTGCGGTAGTTTTTTCAGTAGTTGCACGGCTTTAGTATGCCAATAATCGTTTTCAGGGATATTTTGAAGGCTATTGCGACAGCTAACGTAATTTTTTTGCTGCAAATGAGCCAAGGCCAAGTACCACTGAGCGGTTGAGCGATAGGCCGATGTTCCTTCGGCAATGGGGCTCAAACGGCTGATAGCTATGGTTGCTTGTTCTTCTTCCAAAGCCGCAATACTAGCATAAATTTGAGCCAGCAAATCTGTTGGCTCATTCTCTAGGTAACCTTCAAGTAAGTTTAGTGCAGTGATATAATCTCCACCATTGAAGGCGCTTTCTATCGCTGCAACTCCTTTTTGATCTTCTCCTCGCTCTTGCAGGGAAAGTGGCCGATGCTCCGCAAATTGACTATACGTTGGAGCTGTGTTGAGCCAGCGTGGAAGGAATAGCAGTAATAGGATGGCGGCTGCGGCTGCGCCAGATATCCAGTAAAGTCTGGAACGGAGCGGGATACGCTTAGCATCTGACCGGGAGTCTCCCTGGAAGAAGGAATCGGCTAGCTCAGCAACTTCAGCCTTCAACTTTTCACGCCCAGGGCGAACCGCGAGAAATTCTTCCATTTGTTTTCGCTGCTCAAAGGCCTTTGCAAAGCTGGAATCCTCTGTCAATTGCTGCTCAAAGGCAGTCTGTTCTGCCTCATTGAGTTCCTTATTAAAATATTGTTCTATCTTTTTTGAGTAGTCGTCGGTCATGTCTCAGTGCTTTAGGCCTCGGATAGGAGAATTCTCCATCGTTCCAAACAGGCATTTTTACGGCGATATAATGCATTCGCAGTGCTGAATGATAATGCTTGTATAATGTCTTCCGTGGAGCGCCCGCCCTTAATCATAGTTAACAACTGCTGACAAAGGTCGGATAGCTTTTGAAAACTGGATTCCAGTCTTTGGGCTTGGTGGTGAGCCTGCTCAGTTGCAATGAGCAGATCTTCAATATTGGGGTCATTTTCATCAGTATATCGCTGCAAATTCTGATTTCTTACCTCCTGATCGCGTTTATTTTTATTTTTTTTATCGAGCCACTTATATCGGATAATTCCCATAAAGTAGGCACCAAAAGCACAAGGGAGTACAAAGTCTTTTCCGGCTACCTTGTCATAGATCGCTACAATAGCCTCCTGAAAGATATCCTTGGCCTCCTCTCGCTGGCCTCCATGTTTCAGTACCCAGGCACTGACCTTGGGTGCATATTCTTTATAAATCTGTTGTAGAACCTTTCGCTCTCCGCTTCTGAGTCCGTCTAGTAGTACTTGGTCTTGTTGTTCAGGCATTGTCAAACGCTTTTCTAAAAGCCAAATATACGCAAGTAATTGCTGAGTACTCATCGGGTGAGTAAAATCACTTCTAGTTTATTTTCTTACCGGGTGAATAAAAAAAATATAGACGCAAGGGTAAGATTCTATCAGCACAACAGACATAACTACAAAAACCAATGACTCACTACAGTAAACGACTTCCGTCATTGGATCATAATCACCAAAATCCAAGAACGATGCAAAGAAAGTTATCCACGCTCACTCTGTTTTTATTCCTTTTACCTCTAATGTTAAGTGCTACCAACTCCCTGTTGGCACAGCCACCCTTTCAAAAGTTGTATGGCGATGCTAAACCTCAGAGCTATACGGAAGTCCGTGTGCACCAAGGTTCAATTTATGCCTGTGGCTACCTGGGGGAGAACAATGAGGTGTTAGGTGTTTTTAGTCGATTTGATATTAATGGGCAATTGCAATGGACGACCATGGTAGAAGATACGACAATCCAATGGTTGGATTTTGTTCCTACCACCGACAATGCTTTTTTAGTGGTGGGACGGACCACCCCGGTAGGAATACCTGGAGGTGCCCAAAACAACAACCTATCTGTAATTTCTAAAATAACGAATACCGGTGCTATTCTTTGGACTCGATACTATGAGAACGCAGGAAGAGAGTCCTTCGCCAGAACCATTCGGCTCAGCGGTGTACCAATTGGCACGGGAGAATATTATGTGCTAGGTGTCGAAAACCCGAACACACAACCGTCAATGGTTGACCGAGTAGTCCTGTACAACTTTGATATCAATGGTAATATCATTTGGAAGAAGCGCTTGGAAGCAGGCTCGGATAACGAATTTATCCGAAGTATGGTAGCCATAGGACCTAGCAATTTTGTTATTACTGGAAATGTTGATCAGCGTGCAAAGTGGCTGATTTTGGATGCGAATGGCAATCCTACTCCGCAAGATTTTGAATACACGCCCACTACTACTGTTTTCCAAGATGTCGCAGTGCTGCCTAATCGAGATCTTTTGCTGGGAGGATTATATCGCCAGGGAAGTACGTCAACCGCCCTTTTGACTAGAGTTGATCCTGTGACGGGCCAAGCTCGATGGGCCTTGACTATTCCTAGCCGCACACGGATTTGGCACGTTACGGAGCCAGACGGTGATGGTGCTTTCTTTGTACTCAGTATGGGTACATATGCAGGCCAGGATCGACCGATTGTTCACAAGTTTAGAGAAGGACTGGCCAATAATTTTCCGACCCTACTATGGTCTAGATATATGGAAGACGGCGAGACAGCCTACGAAGTAGGAACACTACGTTTATACAATAATTCTGATTTATTATATCACGACAACCGCTCTGATAACCCCAGTGGATTTGGTTTGATGGATGGGCTAATTGGTCGTATGGACCGCGAATTCTCTTCCTGCATTACCAAGGAAGCTTTTTTTGAGATTGTCCCGATGGAGTTAGACCCTCGTGATGGCCAAACTCGCGTGCAGGAAAGCGAAATTCCAGAACCTCGCATCAGCGAGCGTCAGAGGCCTATTGACTGGCTGGAGGAAGAACTTTGTAGCGATTGTGGGAGCATTATTCAAGATACCCTGGAAACGGACTGTGCCGTTCAATCGGCCTATAGTTATAGCTTTTATGTAGAGAATCAATCTGGTTATGATGTAACCGGAGTTGTAATCAATAATTTGCCAGCAGGCTGGACGTTTAGTGATCAATATTGGTCCGCACCACATCCCAGTTTTCCAATTCCAGATAATGGCAATGGCGGACCTTTCGACCTAGTCATATATCCACCTTTCCCTATTACGCAACCTACTGATATTTGTTTTGATGTAGTTTTTCTCAGTGGAACCTACGAATGCTGTCACTTTACTTACTGTCTTACATTATTACCACAGGACCCCTGTGAGTCGGTCAGCGTATCTGCTACATCGATAGACAGCGATGAGTTTTGCTGTTATCAGATTTCATTGGAAAATGAGTATTGTGACAACTACTTCACAGGCATACAAACAGAAATTCTCACGCCGGGCGTGTACTTCAATCAATATTCTGGAGGAAGCAATTGGATACCGACCCCTAATGCCGCTCAAGATGATATCGTGTGGACGCATAACGGGGGCTATGTCCCTACAGGTACTGATAACGATATATTCTTCTGCCTAGATGGGATTACCAATGCTGCTCAAACTCCGCAAGAGGTGGCCTTCCATTGGCTAACGGTAGACGCAACGGGAGAAACGATCGTCGCTTGTTCTGATACCTTGCGATTTGAATGTCAGTCCTGTCTCCTAGTGGAAGATACGAAGGTAGAGTGTATCGATAACAATACCTTGAGTTACACCTTGACAATCACTAATAATACGTCCCCTCCAGTAACTTCCAATATGATCTTACTAGAGATGCAAACGCCAGGTCATAGCTTCAGTCCAGATTTTATTAATGTTACTTTGGCTAGCGGTGCCAGCACGACGCAAGTGATTACTATTAATAGTATAGCGCCACTCAACCCCGGTGACGTCCTTTCTTATAAGGTTACTCTACTGGGAGAGGATGGTTGGTGCTGTCACTTGGATGGTTTATCGCTTGTTGTACCTGAATGTGATCAAATCACACCTTGTATTGATCCGAATCAAATTGATCAGACTGTATTTTGTCCCACAACTCCCGATGTAGTCTGTGGCTGTGATGGCAAAACGTATCTGAATGCCTGTGTAGCCGAATTCTATAATGGATTGACCAGTTGGACGCCAGGGCCCTGTGGCCAGCCTCTCGTTAGCCCCGAAGAACGCGCTGTCTCTGCGATAGTATTCCCAAATCCTACACCTGGAGATCTTCAAGTAAGACTACCTCAGCCGGACACCTATCAGGTACAAGTATTAGATATGAACGGCAAGATCTTAATTGAAAAACAATACCATGAAACGACTCACTTTCAATTATCCCTACATGAACAGCCGGGTGGTATCTACTATCTGCGAATTGAAGGAGCAAAAGGCTTCCAGGAGCAACGATCTTTTGTCAAGATTAATCCTTAGGAAGTTGTTGAGCGATCTTCTTGACCATCAGTAGTTCACCTTGTGTATAGGTTTCCCAGAACCGATACAAGTTTTATTGAAGGCCTTTCCCCTCTTTGGGAGGGGCCTTCCTTATCTCCTTTAAGTACTTTTTATGCTTACATTTAAGACGGGTTTGAAACAAGACCAAATCCGTTGTATGAACTAGCCAGAAAAAACCGTCAGTTAAAGTAAGTAGTGTGACAATAGTAATCGTGTAATTTCAGGTATTGAATTTTGCGGCTAGGCTAGGCAGGAAAACTGCCCATAGCCGTAGGCTACGGAATGCTTTGACTAACGCAGCCTAGCCGCAAAAGGCACAGCTGAAAAGCAGGAGAATCTATTGTCACACTACTTAAAATACAAATCAACCATAAACCACTTTTCAAAAATGAAACTACAAGCAGCATTACCCCTTCTCATTTCTCTGCTTTTTACTCTTTCTACAGCCAAGACCCAAGTCATTTTTTTTCAGGAAGACTTTAATAACGGCTTACCAGATGGCTGGACTCAGGACCCAGGAGAAGACCGGCTACTTTGGCAAGTCCGAGGTGATGGTGAAGCCCTTTTTGGTCAATTTTGGAATAATCGCCAGCGTTTAGATTCACCCTCGGATGGAGGAGCTGCTGTTTTCGACTCTGATGGTTATCAATCCAATCCAGAAACGCTCATTCCCTTTCCACATAAAGCGGCATTGGTTTCTCCCGTGATTGATGTCAGTGGGCGTGAGCGGGTGGCTATTCAGTATTACCAATATTATAGAAATTTCGAAAGCGTTACTAGTGTAGGTATTTCTTTTAATGGTGGAGCAGATTGGCGAGACATCCGTGTCAATGCAAATATCCCAAGAGCTGCAGAGACGTCGAATGCTAATTTGGTGTTTCTGGAGTTGACCGATTTTATTGCCGAAGAAACCCAGATGCAGATTCGATTTCTGTTTGAAGGAAGTAATTTCTTTTGGATTATTGATGATGTTCAATTGCTGGAATTACCGCCGGAGTTTGGGGAGACCTTCCCCCGATCCTTGGGCGATAGCTTGTCCCAATGGGAGGTTGCTTATTTAGTGGATTCTTTGGGTGGAGCCTATCCACCGGATGAATTAGCTGTACAATGGACGCCAACGGCCACTGAAGGATTTAAAGATAGCTTACGCCAGCAACTTCAGGTCGTTTCTTATGACACTTGTACCTGTAGCGATTTAGAACTCTTCCATTTTGCCGACACCTTTACCATTGACCTATCGGAAAACTTACTAATCAATGGTGATTTCACCGATGGTGCCCAAGGTTTTCGTAGCGAGTTAAATAATGACTGCGGCAATTGCAATGCCTCTTCCTATTGTGTTGGCACACAAATGACAGACATCTGCCCCTTCAATGCCACCTGGTCGAGCAATAACTTTTTCGCCTTCGACAATCCAGGTACAAATCCATTTTTGATCATTGATGGCAGCATAACGCCTGGGGTCGATTTTTGGTGTCAGGATGTGATGCTGGAAGCTAACGAGGATTACCTTTTCGCCTTCCGTGGTCGAAACCTGGTAGCCAGTAACCCTAGTCCACAGCTGCAATTACTCGTCAATGGCAGCCCCGTATCACCTAGTATCATACAGATGGATGCTAGCAGTGACTGGGAACTGTATTTTGTGCAGTGGACTGCAAGTAGTAGTGCTACTGTTACTTTGTGCTTGGAGCAGTTGAATGGAGGTCTGATTGGAAATGATTATGGAATCGATGATCTCATTCTTGTAAAAGACGGTAACACCATTTTAAATATACAGGAGAAAAAGGCTACCGCGGATCAGGAAACGGATGGCGTGCAGGAAACCGATTTTAACTACTACAATGCCGATTTTCTGGATATCAAAAATACGCCTGCTTTTTATGGAGACACCTATCCTCAGCTTCCTCAACCTCAGCCTGCTGAAGGCGAAGAAGTTGTGGTAGCAATTTTAGATACAGGGATTGATTACAACTATAAGCAGGATATTTCTGGTGTTGGCCCCATTACAATCAGTCAATACCTAAAACCAAGTACCCAAGCTTGTTATCCGACAGATATACTAGGCTGGAATTTTGTCCATGCTGATGATCCGCTTTTACAAAACAAACCCTATGACGACCATAGCCACGGGACACATGTAGCGGGTATCATTATCCAAAACTGGCAGACCTTGACCGATGATTGTTGTGAACTCAAGATCTTGCCCGTAAAAACACATGATGCCAGAGGACTTGGCAAGTTGTTCAATGTAAGTTGTGGGGTTTACTATGCCACGGAAGAAAAAGCCAATTTTATCAATGCCAGTTGGGGATTCAGTGCTGTTCAATCTCCAACAGACGGGATTTTACATAATGCCATTGAATATGCCCGTGATCAAGCCGATATTCGGTTGATCACTTCCGCAGGAAACGAGGGCGTTTCACTAGTGACCACGCCAGATTATCCTTCAAACTATGATCTAAGTAATATCCTATCCACAGCTGCCTTGGATAGCACGGAAAATTTGTGGTCATTTTCCAACTTTTCTGACCTCTGGGTAGCATACGCGGCAAAGGGGGTAGGGGTGAATAGTTCCGTCCCACCTGGTAGCCTTGATGGGAATGCAGCCAATTTCTGGGCAGCAAAATCTGGGACTTCGATGGCCGCCCCGGTCATAACTGCCGCTGCCGCCAAACTCCACTGCCTCGATTATGAGGATAGCAGCCTGGATGTTTTTGGAAAACTCAATGTTCTAAGCGAGCAATTGACTCCATTGCTACCCATGGTTGATAATGGCCGTGCCATTGATGTGCATGATTTAATTGGAAGAATTGATGACTGTACGTTTTTAGTGACCAGTGTGATTGATTTGGAAGGGAAAGCGGAGGTGGAGTTTTATCCCAACCCATTCCAGAATTGGGTAAATATACGGGTAAAGGATAGTTCCGTAAATTTCCAACGATTGTTGGTGACGGATGCCCTCGGTCGTGTTTTAATACAAAGGAGTTTAGATCGAAGTAGCCGAGAGTGGAAAGAAGAATTAAATCTCAGTAAATTGATGAAAGGCGTTTATCAAGTTCATTTGTTGGCTGCTGAAGGACAAATCACACAGCTATTGATCAAACAGTAATTTTATACCTTCTTTGACAAATCCTCTGGACGATCAAAAAAGGAGATGAATAAGCAACACTGAAAATTTCAGTCAAGGAAGCATTTCATGCCATGTTTGAATGCCTCCAGCCCCAGGATTTATCAAAGAACCAATACCGAGGAAATAGGCGTAAGTTGGGGTGAAGAGATAGCAATGTAGCCTGAAAAAAGCCCTTGGGCGATCTCATTGCTACCCCTTCACCTTATTCTATGTGAACTTCGCCGCTAAAAGCGTGCATTTTTCCTGATAGTGACCTACATTAGAGGAAAGAATTGACTTCTTTGACAATTTAAGAGGGAAGATCTTAGGTAAAGCGAATTGCGACTAAAGAAGTAGGAGCTTTACTATAGGTGCGGCCCGAAACCTACAAAATTGTCAAAGGACCAGAATTAATCACTTTTCCTCTAATCTCTATGTCCAATCACTGCAAAACCCTTCTTTCTCTTCTCTTTTTCCTATGCTATGTTTGCCTCTTTTCCCAATCGAGCAACTTTAGTTCCTACGCTGAGGCTTTGGCTTGGGCAAGATCTTCGGAACAAAAACTGGAAGAAGCGCTACCTGTTTTTGACAAATACATAGAGCAGGCAAGAGTTGAAGGGTTCACGGATACGGTTTCACTCTTTACGCATTATAAGGCAGTGAAGTTCTATCGCATTGATATCGATTCTGCCTTAGCTATCAACGAGCGCGCCATCAAGCTACGCATGCAAGAACAGGACCGAGAAGGGGCCTCTCGTAGCTATTATAATCAGGGATTATTCTACAATAGCAAAGGAGATGAAGAAGGTGTGAAAGAGAGCTTCGAAGCTATTCTAGAGTTAGACTACAGTAAAGACAACCCCATGTTTGTTAGCAGTTCATACCGCTTGAGTCTGGCTGAACGAGATCGGGGAGACTATGAACGAGCCTTGTACTACTTAGACATCGCTTTTCAACCCTTACAAAAAGACAAGGAGAAATCTCGGAGGGATAGCACCAACCTGGCTTTATTGCATCATGCCTATAGTACCATTTACAACCAAATGGGAGATAGCCTCCTATCTGTAAAAGCTAAGGATCACCTTAAGGAAGAAATTGACCTCTATAGGATCCTGGGATTAGATAATCGGATGGCTGCAGCTTATTTTGAATTGGGGAGTGCTTATGAAAATTTGCATCAATACGATAGTGCCATCTTCTTTTTTGAAGCAGCCAAAAGTGAGTACACTATTCTAGGAGATGAAGAAATGGTCAATGATGCGCAGAATAACCTAAGCTTGCCCTTGCGAAAATTGGGCCGCTTCCCGGAAGCTTTAGATGGCTTGCAAAGGAGTCTGAGACAACACCAGGCAACAGTCGGAATTGGACCTCATCCAGCACAAGCTCGTTTATATGACAATTTAGCTGAAGTATATCTGGCAATGGGGGAAGTGAATAGAGCGATTCTTTACTTCCAGCAAGCCATCGCCAATATTGTGCCATTTGATGGATCAGACCGACCTGAAACGAACCCAAGTAGGCAAACTATTGAAGATTTAGCGGATAAAGAAGATCTCTTGACTTATTTACGGGATAAGGCACGCGCTTGGCAAGTCTACTATGAGCAAGAAAAAGATCAGGATCACTTAGAGCAAGCATTGGCGACCCTATTGCTGGCTGACTATGTTGTTGATTTAATGAGAACGGAGCATCTCGATGCAGAATCCAAACTCTTTTGGCGAAAGAAGGTGCATCCTATTTACGAGGAAGGGCTATCGATTTGTTACACTCTGGGTGATGCAGAGCAGGCCTACTATTTTATGGAGAAGAGTAAAGCCGTGTTGCTCTTGGATGCTTTGATGGAGATGGATACCCGCAAGTGGATCGATCCCGATTTGGCTGATCAAGAAATGAGTTTGAATGAGCGATTAATCGAATTGCGGCAAGCCTTACAGCAAGCACCAGATGATGCGGGTACGCGTCGAGATATACTTGATGCCCAGAATCAGTTGCAAGCCATTCGAGAAAAAGTTAGAAAACAACACCCTGAATATTATGATCTTCGTTATAAAACGGCACAATTGTCCTTGGAGGAATATGATCAAAGCTTGAAAAACGGAAGAACGGCTAGTATTCATTTCTTTTGGGGAGAATCTTCCATATTTGTCCTTTCTATAGGGGAAGGAATCCCTGCGCTCTTTCAGGTAGAAACGGATAAAGTCAAGCCCTTACTCTTAGAATACTTAACCTACTTTGAACGATCCAGCGAGATTCTAGAGCGCCCGACCAGCTATCAGCAAAAAGCTCACCAATTATACCAGACACTACTAGAACCGGTCACCGAGGGGCTGAAAGAGGAACGATTGATACTAATGCCGGATGGCCTTTTACACAATCTACCCTTTGAAGCTTTGATTACGATGGTGCAGGCCGAAGCAAATATTGGAGAATGGAAATACCTTCAAAACCAGTATCAACTGAGTTATGCCTATTCGGCAACGATCCTGGCCAAACAAATGCAATCAGGGGTAGATCCTTCAGAAAACTTGGGGGAAGAAATTCTAGCTCTTGCCCCTTTTGCCGATGCAGGCAATGAGCACTGGGGCCCTTTGAGCTATAGTGATGATGAATTAAAAGATATCTCAAGTCTAGGATTGGCAGGAAGTTATAAGTCGGGAAGGGAGGCCAACTATAATTATTTCCTAAATGAAGCAGCCAATTTCGGAGTACTACACCTATCTACGCATGCTGCTGTAAATGCCAAAGAGGGGGAGCCTTTTATCGACTTTAACGATCGACGCTTGTATCTCCGAGACCTATATCGGTTGCAACTGCCTGTGGATCTGGTCGTACTAAGTGCCTGCCAGACCAATCTTGGCGAATTGAAGAGGGGAGAGGGCGTGATGAGTTTAAACCGAGGATTTACTTATGCCGGAGCAAGAAGCCTGATCTCTAGCCTATGGAGGGTCAATGATCGAGCAACAGCACAGATCTTTGGACAATTTTATAACCGCCTAAAGGAGGGAGATTCCAAAGCACAAGCCCTACATGTAGCAAAGCAAGCTTATTTGTCAAGCGGTGATTTGCCGGATCTAGAAAAATCCCCTTACTACTGGGCTGGATTTATTCACTATGGGGCAGATAGTGCACTAGTGTTGCGACGAAGAGCTTCGACCGGTAGGTGGTTTCTGATTGCTGGTCTTGCACTAGCTAGCCTATTCTTGATCTGGCGGTTTATGCTAAGATCCAATAATTCAGTCTAAGAAAACTGAGCAGCGACCCTTTTACAATGCACCCAGATGATCTAATGCCAGGTAGCCCAGATCAATGTTGACAAAGGTGTGATCCTCCTTTTCTTTAATGAACTGTCTAAACTCTTTAATCGGTAAAGTAAAGACTTCAATAAATTCATTTTCATCGAGACTTTGCCTCCCCGTTGGCTTACAATTGGTGGCGAGCAGAAAGTATTGATATTCGGTACTATAGGCGCTACGCTTACCTTTAAGTAGTACAATCTCCTCAGATTCATATCCTGTTTCTTCCAGGAGTTCTCGTTTCGCTGCTTCTTCAGGTTTTTCGTTTTTATCTAAATAACCTTCACAGCAGCTAGTTAGGATGATTTCCGGTCCTGGGCGATATTGCCGAATTAAAATGGCTTCCTGATTCTCTGTGAAAGCAGCAACTGATATATATGGATTGTTGCCAATCACATCAAAACTCGACTTCTTACCATTAGGCAAAAGAAATAGCTTTTGCCACATTTTTCGCCAACCATCATAGGCTAGATCTTCGTGAATTTTTTGCCAGTACAACATATTATTAAAGCATAGGTGTTGAAAAACAAGTTCTTTTCGACTTCTGTTTTGCACTGGTTTTATCGGGGAAGGGGGCATTAATACCGCAAAAAAGGATAGCTTTTTTTAAGGCGGCGTTAGCAAAATTAACGTATATCTCATCATTTTAATACATTTTCACTTCGCTTATGGTTTCCCAAAAAAAATTAAACTATCGCTAACGCGCACTTAACTTCTCTTAACATTTAAAGCCTACATCTTGCCGCCATCATTAGCAATTAATCACACTAAATTTATTCATTATGAGAGCCATGTCCAAAGTGTTTTTGACTTTTTGTTTGAGTATGATGACCTTTCTTGCTGTAGCTCAAACATCCTTTGGTCTGAGAATGGGAAGTACTTGGAGTAATGTGAATACTTCAGAAGCTATTGGAAATGCAACCCCTAATTTCAAGAATATAAATGGATTCAGCATTGGAGTATTCGCTGAAATCCCTGTCGCCCCTCAGTTTTCTATTCAACCAGAAATTGGTTACACCCGAAAGGGGTTTGTAGTAAATGAAGGTTTTGATACCCCCTTATTTGGAATCGATGTTCCGATCGGTGTTACTGCCGAAACTAAATTTGATTATTTAGAAATTCCAGTTTTGGCTAAATATAGTTTCGGAGAGGAAAAGTTGAAAGCATACGTGGCAGTTGGACCTAGTATTGGCTATGCACTAAATGGTAGAGTAGATACAAAAACCAACCTTTTAGTAGATATAAACCTGGGATCAAACAACATAAATTTACAAGATCAAAACTTCAATCGCGTAGAAATCGGAGCTACTGGCGCAGCCGGTGTAAGCTATGATGCAGGATTCGGTACGTTATTTGTAGATGCTAGATATAATAGAGGATTCACAGAGGCATACAATTTGCCTTTCGTTGATGAAAAAGTAAAGACCAGTGGCTTCGGCCTAAACATGGGCTTTGCCGTCCCTATCAACTAGCTGAACCCTCAATCTTAACCCCAAATAAACCAAACCCCAATAACCAGTAACTCCAAAAAGCAATAACCCCAATTCCAAATTCCTTATCGAACCACTGATGGCTATGCTATCAGTGGTTTTTTTATAATGCAGGTCGGTTTATGTAATCAAAAAGATTACATAAATCAAAATAATGAAATTTTTGTACTCAAAATATTGTCAAATAGAAAAAGTTTCGTATATTTGTATCAACGCAACAAACAAAAACACCTACAACCAATTGAAAGATGTATAACACCCAAAAAACTTCCTTTTCTGATGTTTTTGTGCTCCGTGTATTAGCTGAAAAGGTTCCAAGGTATAGGAACAAGACTAATAGCAAATACAGAGACTTAAATGTGCAAAAATGATCGGAGGACTGAAATCTTATAATTTCGAGCGAGTGTCAGTAAGTTGTTACTTCTTTAGGAGGGGTTCGCCCCCTCCCATTTTGCTCCTACTGATGGAAGGTAGAAAACATAAAGGATTCCCAATGATTACGCTCTGATGAAAGAACGCCATCTCTAAATCCACTGTATAGAACGGAAATTACACTAAAGCTTAGTGAATTGCACAATACTAAGCCTGTATGGTTTTTGTCTTAAAATGGTGGAAAGCCGACTGCTAGGTCATAGAACTCATAGCCTAGGTCATCGGTGAAATTTGGAAAGTAAATATCTGATACTAACTCATGGCAAAGCCTCAAAAATACCGGATGAAAACCTTTTGTTGTTTGCAGTAGTCCGTCTCTAACACCCCTTGTGGTTTTGTTAGTCTTAGCAGAAAGGCTCGCCTGTTCAATCGGGCAGACGAAAACTTGATGGGGAGACAGGGTCCCAGGGAAGCTAGATTTTTAGCTGCCTGGATAACTCAAAACACGGAAAAAGTTGGAGACCGTGACAATTTGGTTTTACGAGAAATGCGCTCCCTCTCGGAAACAGCAGGTTGGTCCTTAGACCAACCTTTTTTTATGCCCTATATTTTCCTAATGATTGGCTATTAAGGCGTTACCTATCTTGATCTCACCGTCTAAATGAGTGCATGAAGTGAGTACTTATAGCTTTTGTTCCCTTTACTATCAAGCGAAAAATATAGCTAAGTTGCAATAGGGAAGGGATCGCTGGAAGTCGAACTAAGCACCAAATTTATATCGAATATTCAATTATCTACCGCTAAATTATCACCATCATGAAATTGTCAATCCATAGCGCGGGTCGCGCTTTCCTACTCATTAGTGTATTATTATTCAGTGCATGTAAAACGAATCGGACAACACAAGGAGCCATTATAGGTGGAGCAGCTGGAGGCGTGTTGGGGGGAGTGATCGGAAAAAAATCTGGAAATTCGGCAGCAGGAATCATCATTGGCGCAGCGATCGGGGGCACTGCTGGTGCAATCATAGGCAGGTACATGGATAAGCAGGCAGAGGAAATCAAGCAAGATCTGAAAAATGCAAAGGTAAAGAGAGTAGGGGAGGGGATATTGGTCACTTTTGATGCAGGACTAATGTTTGACGTGAACTCCTATCAATTGAAATCTGCTACTAAACGGGAGTTAGATGAGTTGGCTACTATTCTTAAAAAATATGAAGACACCGATATTCTAGTAGAAGGACATACCGATAGCACGGGGGCGGAGGATTACAATCAAACACTGTCAGTCAATCGTGCCAAATCCGTCTATCAGAAACTACAAGCTAGAGGTGTTACTGCAGCACGGGTTACTACTGTTGGATATGGGGAACGTCAACCTGTTGGTGATAATGATAGCACATCTGGTAGGCAAAAGAATCGAAGAGTAGAGGTTGCTATCTATGCGAATAAGAAGTTGCAAAGAGCAGCGAAAAGAGGTGACATCCCAACTGAATAAGAGAATAGCTTAACGCTTTTCTCTTCTAAATAAGGACTAAAAAAAATGGCTGACCACAATGTGATCAGCCATTTTTTATGCTATCGTGAAGCTACTACCAACGGTTTCCACCGCCACCGTAGCCGCCGCCACCGCCGCCGCCGTAGCCACCACGGCCACCGCCGCCGCCACCATAGCCGCCACGACCACCGCCGCCGCCATAGCCACCGCGTCCACCGCCACGACCACCGCGATTCTCACGGGGTTCAGCTTTCTTCACTACAATAGTTCTTCCATCTAAATCTGAGTCGTTTAGTGCATCAATTGCACTTCTTGCCTGTTCATCGTCGTCCATTTCAACAAATCCAAATCCCTTGGATTTTCCGGTAAACTTGTCAAAAATAATTTTGGCTGAAGATACTTCACCAAATTCCTCGAAGGCTGCTCTAAGATCTTCTTCGTGTGTATCGAAGTTCAACTTAGCAACGAAAATGTTCATACTACAAAAAAATTAAATTAAAAATATAAAACAGTTGAAATGTAAAGGCACAATCTTCCTTACTGTACATAACCTATTCTAAGGCTACTTTTGACAGATCAAAGGACAACAAATGAAACCAACGGGAAATTTTAAATCAATCGATATTCAGAAAGAAAAGACGAGATAAAATCTACGGGTCAATTAAACATATTGTCAGGCAAGTTTGCGTACTTATACACAATCACTATCATTTCTAACGTCAAAGGTAATACAATTGTTGTGGCAAAAAGACTTTTTCGGAAAGTAATTACTAGCTACTCACATTTATATTATGCCAAAAAGTAGTCCTTACTATCCCTTTGGAATAGATAAAAGTATAGGGAATTTATGTAAATATTAAGTGACTTACCTTAGTTACCTACGAAAAACAGTGCATTGCTAAATAGAAAAAGACCATTGTCCCAAAAGCCACGGAACAGTGGATTATCTACCATATAGGTAATATGACCCGCCCCTTTCGATTCCACGGCAAAGCTAATGGTTTCCTCCAAGCGATCTAATGCTTTCGCGCCTACAAAGCCTACCGTCAGCGGATCTTTACCAACGGTTCCAACGTTATTTAGACGTTTTTGGAAAGGCAGTGCCATGGTCCCGGTTTTAAGCGTAAAGTAATGATCATTCATGCCAAATGCCAATGGATGCGAATTGTCCAATTGGATTTTGAAAATGGCTCCTGGTAAAGACGCACTTATCCGTCTTCTGCTGGCCCCCATATACGGATCTAGCCGGCCATCTAGGATTTCCTTTTCCCGTAATTCTTCCGTTTCTTTTTCTTCCTGATCAGTTGCAAAACTTTCAAGCCGATACCCTTCCTGGTCAATAAAAGAGCGGACAGCTCCATCCATAGCGATCAAATGCCCTCCCTGATTTATCCAATTCCCAATTCTTTCTCTTTCAGTATCACTAAAACTATATCCTCCATTCGGTAAGATCAAGGTTTGGTAATTATCGAGCGGAATACGACTTAGTCTGTTGCGGTCAAAAACATCGACGGGATACCCAAGTACTTGCTCAAAATAATACCAAACCACACCGAATCCGTAGGGGGAAACACCCTCATCAGAAAGTACGGCAATTTTGGTAGATTGGACTAAACGCATAGCATCGGATCCTAGATCAGGACCTCTTTCTGAAAATCCGGTCTCTAGGGTATTGAGTGGCTTTTTCAAGGTTTTTGCTATAGCAGCAACTTGTGCATCGAAGCTTGAGTTTTTCCTATTGTCGGCACGAGTAATCACCAAGGTGCCTGCTTTATAAGAGTTCTTCTCAACCGTAAAAGGCAAACTGGCGAAACGCACCTTAATCCCTTTCTTGAGGAGGTGCGCCAAAAACTTGGCATCCTCTACAGATTCCCATTTAGCCACGTAGGCATAGGTCGAATTACTGTTTCGGGTCGACACAGGTGTAGAGAAGGTGTAGCCGGGAATGACGTCCATAGCTTGAGTTGTAGCATAGGTTTCTACACCATAGGCGTATGGGAGTGACCAGGCTGTTACATCGTAAGTTAAGGAATCCTCTACCTGTACGGTTGGATCAAAAAGGACCTGGGTCAATACTGACAGCGGCTGGTATGCACTAATGATTAGGTCTTCAGCCCCAATGCTAATGGTCCTGTTTTTGCCGGTTTGATAGTCAAAAGCTCGTGTGCTACTGGTCGTTTCCGTTCGACCATACTGGATGCCATTTTTATCTAGTAATTCCGTAAGCCGTTTGAGTCGGCCAGCAGGGTTAGAGCTTTTTATGATATAAGTCTTGTATTTACCCTTCGGATTTTCTTTGGATTTCTGAAAGAAAGAGGTGAAGTTCTTTAACAAACGCTCTTGCTCTCGAGATGCTATCTCAATGGTGGATAGGGATGTTGTAAGATGATGATTAATTCTATCCTTTAGAGTTAAGGTATCGCCACTGTTTCGTACAATAGCCTTACCTGCTCGGCCTCCTCCGCCTTGCTCATAAGTCATCCCAATCGCACCCGAGAACATGGGGTAGGTATCTCCATAACTAGGATAGAGAAGGTCAAAAACTTCTTTCGTGAAATATAACCAGCCTTCCTTATCGAAATACCGGGCGTGATTCTTCCCGATCTCTACTTGGAATCTACTTTGCCAATCCGTTATATACTCATGATAAGGGTGAGCAGCTGGTGCAAAGTAGTAAGGATCGTTATAGTATTGCTCATGAAGGTCTGCATGGATATGTGGATACCATTGCCGATATAACTTCAAGCGCTGCTGTGATTCCACTTGTGTTTGCCAAGCCCAATCCCTATTTAGATCAAACATATAGTGATTGACTCGCCCCCCTGGCCAAGGCTCATTATGCTCTCTTACTTCTCTATTGGGATTTGTGATTTTATTGGTATTTCGTCGATACCAATGTGTATATCTAGAATATCCATCAGGATTGATGGAAGGGTCCATTACGACCACCGTATTTTTTAACCATTCTTTCGTTTGACTATTATCAGCTCGCGTCAATTCGTAAATCACACCCATTGAACTTTCACTTCCAGCTGGTTCATTGCCATGTACGCTGTAGCTTAACCACACAAGACTCACATTTAGATCAGGGTCTACTTCGCCTTCCAACAATCCAGCCCTTCGCAAATTATTTTCCCGAATAGCCTCTAAACGAGAAAGGTTCTCAGGTGTAGATATATAGGCGATCATCAATGGCCGATCCTCATTGGTGTAACCATATCGTTGTATTTGAACCAGGTCGCTATTCTCTGCCACATGTTCAAAGTAGTCGACTAAAAGATGATGAGGGGTGAAATTATCTCCTAAGGCATGAGGAAGAAATGCATCTGGAGATTGTAGCTGTGCGCTAAGGAGTAGCCCATTTGCCAGTAAGCAAATGCCTAGTGTGAGTTTTTTCAACATTCTTTGGCGTTTTTTCCGGATTAATGCAAAAAACGCACAATGATAATGAGTAATTACCTGAATATGAAAAGGATGAAAGTCAAAGTTGAGCGAATAGAACCCTTAGCATATGGTGGATCCTGGATGATTGGTTGGGAGTATTGAAATATTGTTCTGTATAAGGTGGTTTTTGCGGTCGAATACGAGTGAATTGGCGGAAAACATAACACAGTACAGAATAAAATTCACCACTTGAAGGCGATTGAGGTTTGTTTAAACATATTCTCAAGGATAGAATTAGCACGATTTTATCCTTAAGGGTTCTATTCGTACCCTAATAAAATAATGAATAGGAGCAGGTTTATGGATTGTCTTATTTTACTAATTTTCCTGCTTTCCAGACATGTACTACTTTACGGATATCACTTATGCTTCTGCTGGGGTTTCCATCCACCAGGAAGATATGCGCCGGCAGACCCACTTTTATCCGTCCAGCTTCATTTAGTTTGAATGCCTTAGCCGTATTTCCGGTGGCGGTCCGGAGGGCCTCCGTTGGGTTTAGACCACTTTCTACAAATAATTCTAGTTCGGTAAATAAATCGGTACCGTAGTTGATATTTAGATTAGGTGGATCGGTGCCTGCGATTAAGTTGACTCCAGCTTCGTGCAGTTTTTTGATTTCTGCTTTGAGTTGTGCAATACTCAAATAGGGATCCTTCCGGCCTTGTTCATCAAAATACTCAATGACTCTTTTATTGGTCAAAATGGTGGGAACCATAAATTGGCCGCCATCTGCCAGGACTTGAATTTCCTCAGCGGTACTCGGTTCATCAAACCAAATATGTACAAAACCATCTAGATCTGAGCTGGCTAACTTTACGCCGTCTGCTTTGCGACTGATGTGAGAAACCGCTAACTTATTATGGGCATGAGCGGTGGCAATTACTGTATCTATCTGAGCAAAATTAATGGTTGGCCGACTAGGCTCTCGTAAAATCTTTACATAGTCAACACCGTCTTTTACTCGATCTTCGGTAAAGGTTTTAGCATTGGTGATGGAATCTATAGTGGGGGTCGGCATGCCGAATTGAGTACCATGGCCTCCAGGAACAGTGGCTCCAGGTCCTGCTGATAGATAATTGGCAAATCCTGTGGAATCCTTTAAGGCTTTCAGGATAGGTAAGCTAAAGCGCGAAGCATGCATATCCATTACTGTTAGCACACCCGCTTTGGCAGCTTCAGCGAGATGAACAGGAAACCAGATGTGCACATGTGCATTAATCAAGCCTGGCAATAAGGTTTTGCCAGCTCCTTCTATCACTTGATCAGCTGTTCGTCCGGCAGTATGAACGGCAATGTTGGCTATCTTCCCATCTTTAATGAGAACATCCATGTTCTCCCGGACAGATTCTCCATCAAACAGGCGAACATTTTGGATAAGGATGGATTCCTGAGCTTGAATCAGGGTAGGTAAGCTTAGACTTAAGCAAAATACAAATAGTAAAAAGATTCTCATATACTTGGTTTTAGAAGTGAAGTTGTCTAAAGTTTTCTGCGGTAGGTGAAAACCAGCGTTTTGTTGCCACTTTAAGCCATCTTTTCACTGCACTTGTCTGCCGAAGGCAGGTATAGCAGGGCCTCGGAATTAGAATTAGGCGTAGATCGGAGGCAAAAGAGGCCTTTCTAAGCCAGTGAGGAAACAGTAGACTACTTCAACATCTAAGTTACTCAATACGGGGTCTAGCTTCGGTACTTTTTAGACGAAGCTCAACATTTTTATGAAAAGTGCTAAGTGGTCCACAGCGGTTTGGTGGCTGTGGTTTAGTCAGACAAGGGTGAATAGGAACTTAGTAGACTTGCTCCACGATCTGGCGGATCGTATCGGAATCTCCCATCGTATAGTAATGCAAGCAAGGCACGCCTGCTGCTTTAAGTTCTTTTGATTGTTGGGCACACCATTCAATACCCGCTTGTCGCCTCCCTTCAGCATTTTTCGCTTTAGTAATGGAATTAACGAGTTCATCTGGCAAGTCAACGTGAAAAAGACGAGGAAGAGAGTTCAGCTGGTAAAGCTTGGTAACAGGTTTCAGACCCGGAACGATAGGGACATTAATACCAACGGCTCGGCACTGCTTGACATAGTCGAAGTATTTCTGATTATCGAAAAACATCTGGGTAACAATGTAATTGGCACCCGCATCGATCTTAGCCTTTGTATATTGTAGGTCTAGCCCCATATTCGGTGCCTCAAAGTGTTTTTCAGGATATCCAGCAATGCCAATACAGAAATCTGTTTTTTCCCCATTTTCAATATTAGAATCTAGGTACTTCCCCTTGTTCATGCCATCGATCTGTTTGATCAAATCTAGAGCATAAGCATGTCCGCCCGCTTCCGGGATAAATTTCCCCTCAAACTTCCTCGCATCACCTCGCAAGGCTAAGACATTCTTAATGTTTAAAAAATTGAGATCAATTAATGCATTTTCAGTATCCTCCTCAGTAAAGCCGCCGCAGATCAAGTGAGGAACAGCATCCACTCCATATCGATGCATAATGGAGGCACATATTCCGACAGTACCTGGTCGCTTACGGATCGAGGCTTTTTCGTAATACCCGCTTTCTCGCTTCTTGTATAGAAACTCTTCCCGATGATAGGTCACATCAATAAAAGGAGGTTTAAATTCCATCAACGGATCCAGTGTGTCAAAAATGGCCTTCATACTTCCTCCCTTTAATGGGGGGAGTACTTCGAATGATATGAGTGTCTGGCCAGCTGCCTTTTCAAAATATTCTGTAACCTTCATATGAGATTCGGGCTTTTGCGGCAAAGCTAAGTAATAGACCTAACTTTTTCAGCTCCCATCGGAAAAATGATCCTTCTTTGCCCAATCTCGTGGACAATCATAAAATGAGATGAAAATGCGTCACTGACGATTACTATCAGTGGACGATTACGGTCAGTAAAGCGTTGCATTTCATTTTTGAGTGCCTTCAAACACGAGGTTGAGTAAAGGACCAAAATCCTAAAGGCAATTCCCTTACCTATTAAAGGGTAAGGGACTAGGCTCTAAGGTAATTCTAGATGATTTTTACCCATGTTATTGCTTTTTCGGGCTTTCGAACTTGCTTCATGCCAGAAAATAGCATAATTTTGATTGAACGTTCATTCAATGAAAAAATGTCACCAAGAAGCAAAAAGCAAAATGAGGTCATCAGACAACGTAGTGTGACTGCGATCAAGGAAGCAGCCTTGGAGATGTTTGCCAAATACGGCTATCATAGTACTTCCATTACACAAATTGCTAAAGAGGCCGGCATCTCTAATGGCTTGTTGTATAACTACTTCAAAGGCAAGGAGGAATTATTAAGAGCAATCGTGAAGGATGCTATGGCACAAAATGACGTCACTTGGTTGAAAGAGTTGCAATCTGATTTGCCACCATTGGAAAAGATTACACAGGCGGTTGAAGCGACCTTCAAAAACATAAAAGCCAATTTACATTACTGGAAGTTGCTATCTGCTTTGGCATTTCAGCCAGATGTTCAGAAAAGTATGGAGGACTTGGTCATGGCTAAAAAAGAGTTGTATATCAAATTGCTAGTGCAACTTTTTCAGGAGATGGGCTATGCAGAACCAGAGAAAGAGGTCTTTTTTTTCGGGGCGATCCTCGATGGCATTTTTTTACACTATATGAATATGGAAGAGGCTTATCCACTAGATATGATGAAGGAAATGGTCCTTCAGCGGTATCAAGATAGGCCAATTAAATAAATAGTTCCTTAGGTCCCTTTTGTGTTGTTGAGTCAGCTGGTAATCAAAATAAGTGAGACTATCAATCGCAAGTTTTGCAGGCAGTATGCTGACCATAGACATGGCCAAAGAAGGAATTACATAACCAATACAAATGAAAAACATGAAGCGGCTTAGTTTTGCTTTATTAGCTATCTGGGCATTTGGGATAAATCCCAGTTTTGCCCAATCCGTGGATGCGCTGGCCATCATTAAGAAAGCAGATGCCAAATTGAGAGGAGAGACGAGTAATGGGACGATGAAGATGACCATCGTAAGACCTAGCTGGTCTAGAGAAATTACCATGAAATCTTGGTCGAGAGGTACAGATTATAGCCTAATCTTAATTACAGCTCCTGCCAGAGATAAGGGAGCAGCCTTCCTGAAAAGAGAAAAAGAAATCTGGAATTGGCAACCTACCATTGACCGTACCATCAAACTTCCTCCATCGATGATGATGCAATCCTGGATGGGATCTGATTTTACAAATGATGACCTCGTCAGGGAATCTTCCATTGTACGAGACTATACCCACAAAGTGATGGGAGAAGAATCGCTTGATGGCTACACCTGTCATAAAATCGAGTTGATTCCCAAAGAAGATGCGCCGGTCGTTTGGGGAAAGGTTCTCGTGTGGATCGACAAGAAAGAGTATATGCAAATGAAGACGGAATTCTATGATGAGGATGGATATCTGGTGAATACTATGCTAGGCAAGGCGGTCAAGGAAATGGGGGGAAAAAAGCTCCCTTCCATTATGGAGGTAGTCCCGGCGGAGGAGGAAGGGCATAAAACGATCATCGAATATCTAGACTTGGCCTTCGATAAGCCGATCAAAGAGAGTTTCTTCTCTATTCAAAATATGAAACGAGTCCGATAATGTTGACTAAACTCGCATGGCGCAATATTTGGCGCAACAAAAGAAGGACCTGGATCACAATCGCCTCGATCCTCTTTGCAGTACTTTTCGGATCCTTTATGGAATCGCTGCAAGAGGGAGCGTGGGGTAATATGATTAGCAATGTAGTCAATTACTATATGGGCTATGGGCAGATTCACCAGAAGGGCTACTGGGAAGAACAAGTCATTGATAAAGCATTCGCGCTCCCAGCAGATAAGGTGGCTGAGATTGAAGCTATCAAGGAGATTCAGAAGGTCGTACCACGACTGGAATCATTTGGATTAGTTTCTGCCGAAACTATTACTCGAGGTGCTTTGGTGGTTGGGGTTGACCCCGTGGCTGAGCAAGCCATGACACAACTGGGGGATCGAGTGGTTAAAGGAGCATATTTAGAAGAAGATGAACAAGCTGTTTTAGTGGCAGAAGGGTTGGCAGAGATACTGAAATTAGACGTACAAGATACCTTGGTCATTATTAGCCAAGGATATCACGGCGTGAATGCGGCTGGAAAATATCTGATTAAAGGCCTGGTCAATTTCGGCTCACCGGAATTGAACAAGCAAATGGTCTACTTGCCATTGCAGACAGCCCAGCAATTTTATGGAGCAGAGGGGCTTTTGACCTCCATGGCCTTGAAAATAGATGATCAAGATGACATTGATCCTGGCTTGGCCGCCATAGGAGAGGTACTGGACACTTCTGCCTACGAAATTATGAAGTGGGATGCGCTACTACCCGATCTGGTGCAGGCCAAATCACTCGATAGTGCTGGCAATTATATTGTCTATTTCATTCTGTACTCGATTATCGCATTTGGCATATTCGGAACTATCCTGATGATGACCAAAGAGCGAGAGTACGAGTTCGGGGTGTTGATTGGTATCGGGATGCGGAGAATGGCTTTGTCAATGGTGGTCTGGATGGAGATTATGATGCTAGGCATGTTAGGAGCTCTTTTAGGCATTCTAGCAACAACACCTATTGTCTGGTATTTTAATCGAAACCCCATGCGTTTTTCTGGCAATTATGCCAATGTATTGGAGAAATTTGGTTTTGAACCGATTTTCCCCACAGCATTTGATTTGTCGATTTTTATTACTCAGGCATCGATTGTGTTTGTGATCACAGCCCTGCTTGCTATTTATCCCTGGATAAAAATTCGCCGCTTGGAACCCGTTACAGCCATGAGGGACTAAGAGAATTAAATTCCTATTATCTCCGACAATATTTGTAGTTCCGTTTGGCCACCAGATAAGTCTTGCGAGCCAACAACTTAGGCGGGCTGTTAAAAGTAAAAACGCAAAAATTGTCAGAGAACTAAATCCTATTGAAGCAATACCATGATACCAATACTAGCCTGGCGAAATTTATGGCGCAATCCCACTCGAACCTTGGTGCTGATTGGGGCCATTGCACTGGGCGTCTGGGCCGCCCTCTTTATGACCGGGTTCGCCACCGGTATGATCAAGAGCTATATCAGCAATGCCATTGATCAGGTCGTTTCTCACATTCAGATCCATCACCCCGATTTTGCGGAGGATCAGGATGTGAAGTTTATGCTAGAAAATCCAGAGCAAGCGGCGACAGAGATTGCGCAACGTGCAGATGTGAAAGCGGTGACGGTACGAACCTTAGCCACAGGAATGATTTCCTCTGCTAAGGGTGCTCGGGGAATAAAAGTCAAGGGCATTGATCCTGCCCAAGAGTCAGTGTTGACAGGACTGGATCAACGCATTGTGGACGGTACCTACCTGGAGGGAAAGCGAAAGAATGAAATCTTGATCAGTCGAGCCATAGCCGAAAAATTAAAGGTCAGAGTGAGGTCTAAACTGGTACTCAATATGCAAGACCTGCAAGGCGAGATCACGCCCGCTGCCTTTCGTGTTGTTGGCATCTTTCACACTGGCAATAAACCATTTGATGAAGGACATGTCTTTGTAGCACGTAAGGATCTAAACCGCTTGCTTACACTGACGAGCGAAGGGGCCGTAGACCCCGCCGATCTTGGGCATGAGATTGCCATGCTATTGGAAGATACTAAGAACTTGTTGGCGGTTCAATCTGCTATTAGTAAACCAGAGTGGCAGGTAGAGAACTATAAAGAAATATCTCCGGATTTGGAGCTCTATGAATCTCAAATGGAATTTGTCTCCACCATCTACTTGAGTATCATCATGCTCGCCTTAACCTTTGGAATCATCAATACCATGCTAATGGCAGTACTAGAGCGCCTTAGAGAACTGGGAATGTTGATGGGAATCGGCATGAATAAATTGAAGATCTTTTTAATGATCATGTTAGAGGCGGTGTTCCTAGGGGCCGTCGCGGCACCAATTGGCTTAGGTTTAGGGATGCTCACTATCTATTTTCTGGGGCAGCACGGTCTGGATCTATCCATGTATTCCGATTCACTGGAAATGTACGGGATGTCACCCGTGGTCTACTTTGATGTGCCCGCTAAGGTCTATTGGCAGATTCCCATTTTCGTTGCATGCACCGCCATACTAGCGGCCCTTTATCCGGCCTACAAGGCCATCAAATTGAAGCCAGTTGAGGCCATTCGAAAAATCTAAATCCTTCTCTGATCATTAGAAACGGTCAGATAACGATCTAAACTAAACAACATGGACGTCATCAAAACACAAGGCGTAACTAAAGTATATAACCCTGATAAGATTCCGGTAAACGCACTAAATGGCGTGGATATCAATATTGAAGAAGGGGAATTTACGGCCATCGTCGGCCCTTCGGGATCCGGAAAAACTACTCTTTTGAACATTATAGGAGGCTTGGATCGACCCTCAGATGGGGAAGTTTTTGTTGGAGGGCAAGATATTTCTGAACTATCGGATAACCAGCTCATTGATTTTCGAAAGGACTATATCGGTTTTGTCTTTCAGGCCTACAATCTTATTCCAGTCTTGACTGCTAAGGAAAATGTAGAGTTTGTGATGTTGTTGCAAAAGCGATCCAAGGAGGAGCGAGATCAACGGGTAAAGGAGCTAATGGATTCAGTCGGTTTATTGGATAAAATGGATAGCCGACCGGCCCAACTTTCTGGCGGGCAGCAGCAGCGCGTGGCCGTAGCTCGTGCCCTCGCCCCCAAACCTACCTTCATTCTGGCCGATGAGCCTACTGCCAATCTCGATTCCAAGTCTACAGAAAACCTCTTGGATATCATGGCCCGCTTGAACAAGGACGAGAACATGACCTTTGTCTTTTCTACCCATGACCAAAGGGTGATTGATAGAGCTCGGCGTGTGGTGACCTTGGTGGATGGGAAGATCAGTCAGGACGAACGCAGAGATTAGATTAGCCCTTCCCAATAAATAAAGAACCATAAGATAACAATGAAAGCGATCTACATAATTCTGGGGCTCATCTTGGCCCCTTACTGGGCCTTTGCCCAAAATGAAAAACCTAAAAATTGGGCGGTTACCGGCTATGTGAAAAACCTACAGACTCTCCTGTTTGTTGAGAACAATTATCTGCAGGATAACCTGATCCACAACCGACTCAATTTTAGGTGGTTTGTGGATGATGACTGGACCTTCCGTGCAGATCTTAGGAGCCGCTTTTTTTGGGGGGATCTAGTGAAATTAAATCCCCAATATGGAGAATCAACAGATCAGGCCAGTAATGATTGGTTGGATCTCTCAGTTGTCCCATTAAATGAAAATAATCTCGTTTTCCATTCCGTATTGGATCGTCTTTACCTGGAATATTCTAAAGATAATTGGGAAATTCGATTGGGCCGCCAACGTGTGAATTGGGGCATCAGCACCGTTTGGAATCCAAATGATATCTTCAACGCCTTTAGTTTTACAGACTTTGACTATGAAGAGCGGCCAGGTAGTGATGCAGTTCGAGTAAAATACTATACAGGGGTGGCCTCTAGTGTAGAGCTTGTTGTAAAGGGTTTTGATGACTTTGATGAAGCGGTGATGGCTGGAATGTGGAAATTCAATCAATGGTCGTACGATTTTCAAGTATTGGCTGGAATTGTACAGCAAGACTTCGCTCTGGGGGCTGGTTGGGCTGGAAATATTGGTAACGCTGGGTTTAAAGGAGAGCTTACATACTTCTTACCTATGGAGGAGGCAAGGACTTCTGCTTTTGCTATGGCTTTGGGAGTGGATTATGCCTTTAGTAATTCTCTTTACCTCAATATTGGTTATTTGTACAATGGAAGTGGCACCACCGATGGTGGGGTGGGAGGGCTCTTTAGTTTCCAGTTATCTGCTCGCAATTTGTACCCCTATAAGCATGCCTTTTTTGTGCAGCAATCTTACCCACTAACTCCCTTACTGAATACAAGTCTGGCTTTTATTTATAGTCCGGTGGCTGTGCACCCGCTATTCATTAATCCAGTTTTCACCTACAGCATTAAGGAAAATTGGGACCTGGATCTAGTTGGACAAATCGTCTTTAATGAGGATGAGGGATACAAAAGCCCGGTTCAGGCGGTATTCCTGCGTACAAAATTTAGCTTTTAATAATCTTCAGGAGGAGTTGAAATAGGTTTGTGGGAGAGAAGCAACTATTCGGGAAGTTCAGGAAGACGATGAAGGTTTTCAATATACCGCTTTTCATCAAAGGGCATATTGCTAGAAATAACTTCATACATTTCGGTTGCAACACAAGTGGCGATTAGCTCCTTGGCAACCCTTTCTTTAAATCCTTCTTTTGTCAGACGCTCTAGAGTGGCTCGTGTTTCCGGTGGTTGATTATCTCTCAATTGATTTTCAACGACTTCCAGAAATTGATCTCTCACAATATTCTTATTGCTCATAAAATCAGTAAGTTAATGCGGGGTAGTTACCCACTGCATTTTGGAGTTTAGTAGAAAAAGTAGTTAACGTTCAGCTGGTTCAATTGATCTCCACCTACCTACTGTGGTAAGGAAGGTATTCAATCGGAATGGGGCTTTGATTCTGGGTTGAAAAAGAAGACTTTAGCACCAAAAAATGGACCAGCTGTGAATGTCTATTTGTTGTTATTGGGTTATTACCTGTCCTCTTTAACGTTGAATAGCTACTGATAGTTTCATTCCAAGCGGATTGCCAGAAACATAAAACTCAACGCTAAATTCAAGAGTACTATTGGACAGTGGCACAAGAAGTTTAAATCAGTTCCGATTCTTTCTTAAGTGATCAAAGTTCTTCAGCCTAACAATAACCTCATACTTTCTAGTTTATAAGATCAGTGTTTGCCCTTCTTCGGCAATGTGGTAATGCTTTTCCTGTACTTGACTTCTAGTGCTGGCGGACCAAATTAGGGGGTTGGTGTGATTGAGATGGATGAAATGTACCTTTTCTCGTTCCTCGATCGGAAGTTGGTCAAAACGAGCCATACTTTCTGACACAAAAGGGTGGGGGATTTGACTCATATCTCTCCCTGGAATCTCTCCTTCCTGGAAAAAAGAACCATCCAGCAGGGCATAATCTACTTGTTGTACAAGCTCATTGATATCACGATTCCATTTCTCCCACTTGTCAATATCTGGGATAAAAATAGCACGCTTGCTAGGGCCAAGTATTTCATAGCCTACCGTCTCAGAGAATTCATCCCGATGGGGGACCACAAATGGCCGAATCTCTAACTGGGTACTTAATCGGATGATTGAATCAGCTTGAAGCGGCTGAATGGCAATGTTTTCTAAACTTACTAACTGACTCCAGGGGCCATTTTCGTTCAAAAAAGCAGACATCTTCGGCATGGAGTAAACTGGCAATTGCTGGGCTCCCATTACCTCTCGCCCCAAATGCATTAATCCGGTGTAATGGCCAATATGTGCGTGCGTCAAAAATATTCCGGACAAAGCACCTCGCTTTTTTAACAACTCTAGTTGATGTTTAAAATCTGGGGTAGCGTCTAACATCCAGGTTTTACCTTCTGCAGGGTCCACCAAACCTAAGCAAGAAACCATGCGACCTGAGCTTTTCCCCTCCCAGACAGGGCGGCAGCAATCTTTTTGACAATTGGCTTGTGGATAACCTGCATCCTGCGCAATGCCCAAGACGACTAGATAGGGACTGGAAGGCATGGAAGTGGAATGAATAGGCTCCTCAACTTCTTCATTTTGCCGACAGGCACATAAGCCGCCCAACAGCAACACAAGAAAAAGCGAATATTTAGCACCTTTGCAATATAAGTTTAAGATCATAAAAGCGTTCATTTTGTAATTCTAAACATACAAAGTGAAAATGAGCTTATCCACAATAAGTTCTTATTTTTTGTCACCATTAGGGTTCTCCCTTTTATTAAAGCAATGAGCAATGAACAACCAAATAGCTGATTTTTCCATTCTACAACGTCAAAATTTTTTCTCCTCTCTTGCTGTGATACTTGTATTTTTCCTAATAGCCAGCCCCTTCATGTCAGCACAGACCGTTAACAACAATTGGGGGATTGGAATTCAGCTGGGGCAGCCCAGTGGAATAAGCATTAAAAAACACAACAGCGCTGGAATGTCTGCTGACATTTTGTTGGCCTGGGATTTAGATGATTTTTTCTTCGCAAACCTCCATGGGGTTTGGGAAAAGGACATCTCAGGGGCGGACGGTCTACACTTTGTCTATGGCCCTGGCGTATTCGCTGGATTTAAAGAGCACAAGCGTTACAAGGATGACGATGATGAAATATTTCTGGGCATTAGTGGCACCTTCGGCCTGGCCTACTACATCGACCAATTTGAAATTTACCTTCGCCTAACACCTCGCCTGGCGGTAATCGAAAATACCGATGGTGATATTGGCGGTGGATTAGGTTTTCGCTTCTTCTTCAACTGATGAGCTAAGTAAAAAGCCCCTAATCACAAACCTGCGTCCGCAATTACACTATAAGATCCGCAATTATATTTAAGGACGACTCCCCTCCTCATCTCCTGCATCTTCGCATTGTCAAATCGACAACGGATCACCAATCACTTCTCTTTTGTAGAGGATGTTATCACAGGAGATCTCATTCACGTCCTTAAAATTTAAGTCATGAGAAATGTATTAATGATTGCTTTAACCTTTTGTGCGCTTACCGTTTTTGGCCAACAGCTCACAGACAATTCCATAGAAAGAAAAGGTTTTGTTTTCAGTATAGGGGCAAGTGCCGGCGTAGTTAGTATTTCTGATAGTGATCAGGAAGTAGCCTTCGAAAAAGTACAGGGAGGTATTAATCTTCCCAACCTTAAGCTAGGATGGATGCTCAATGAACGCTTAGCCATTCTAGGAACCTTTCCGGGCGTGATCTATGAGCTTGAGGGTAAGGATAGAAGCTTTAGTGCCTTTATCCCCTCTGTACAGTATTGGTTCAAAGATAAATGGTGGGTCAATGGTGGAATCGGCTTAGCCGTTGATGGTCCGGCTCTATATGAAAAACTGGATGGAGAAGATTGGAATTTCGGGTGCGCAGTAACTGCAAGTACCGGGTATGAGATTGTGCAAAAGAAGAGATATGCGCTGGATATTCAAACCCAATTGCATCTGGCACAAACATTCCTGGATGGAAATGGACATCGCGACGGAGTGGCCTTTACGGTTGGAATAGGGTTTAATTGGTATTAGACCAGTGATGATCAAACTGCCCCCAATAATTACCGATGGTGTATCAGATGCGTGGCTTCTGGCCTATTCCCCTGCCTTTGTTGTATTTTTTTTACCAACAAAACCACCCATCTGATACGCGGTCTAATTATCTGATCCCGTATCTGGAAATATTGATCTGTATGGTAGAGCATTTTGTCCGAGAATACAAAAAATAGCCAGCATCAATATAAATAATGAGAAATGCCAAAAGAAGGCCTTCCGTGCTGCCAACAAAGCTTGAAAGGACCACTCGTTCTGATTAACTTGTCGTATGGATACCAAGTTAATTTTGACTAATATCAATAAGCACATTGAGCTGAACGAAACAGAAAGAATTCACTTTCAAAGCCTTTTGACGGAACAGTCGTTGCCCAAAAATGCCCGCTTGCTCAGACAGGGTGAACGTTGCCAGCATATCTATTTCGTTACGGAAGGGATACTAAGGGCCTACTACTTGAATGACGAGGGGAAGGAATCAACCGTCATGTTTGCCATGAAAGATTGGTGGATTACGGATATGTATTGCTTTCTGAATGAACGTCCCGCTATGGTTAATATACACGTTGTCCAAGCCTGTCGCATTTTCTGCCTGACGAAAAAACAACTCGATGCTCTTTACCAAGAGATTCCCAAGTTCAATATTTTCTTTAGGATCTTGATGCAGAATGCCTATTGTCGGGAACAACTCAGAATGATACAGCGCCTCTCTCTACAGGCTAAGGATCGGTATGAGCAATTTGTAGAGAAATACCCGCAGTTGGCGATGCAACTTCCGCTCAAACAGATTGCCTCCTACCTTGGGGTGACGCCAGAATTTCTGAGTTACCTAAGAAGCAATAGATAGGCAATTTCTTAATCTATCTTATCTCTTTTCTCTACCCTAGGTGATTTCTTTGCCGAAAACACTGACATATGCTTATTCTAATTGCTGGTCCCTATCGAAGTGGGACTAATGATGATCCTGCTTTAATTCGCAAGAACTTGGATAATCTAGAAGCCATGGCTTTGCCCATTTTCCGTAAAGGGCATGTCCCCATGATTGGAGAATGGGTCGCTCTTCCCCTCCTGGAACTAGCAGGCTCCAAACACTTGGGAGATGAATTGTGGAATGAAATCCAATACCCCGTAGCACATCGATTACTAGAAAAGTGTGATGCTGTGTTGAGAATCTCAGGCGCGTCCAAGGGAGCAGATATGGATGTGAAAATAGCGCAGGAACGTGGACTGCCAGTGTACTACGATCTGAATGAAATTCCAACAGTAGACTAGATCTTTGCAAATCTGGAGAGGAGGCCTATAGTTTCCTCTCCAGATCTCTCGCCTTATGATTTTAAGTCAGAAGAATGTATTATTCCTCCTTAATTTGGTTCCAAACCGCATACAACTTAGGCTGAGCTGGCCGGTCAGCAGGAACTTCAGTTAAAGGCTCACAGGGTCGTAACCCTTCTTTACAGGCAGCTGGTAATCGCTGATACAGTTGTGTGCCTTTGGTTTTCCATTGAATCATATCGTCACTCACAGACTTAATCACCCGCCCCGGGTTGCCCACCACCAAACTGCGTTCGGGGATTTTCACTCCTGCTTTGATAAAGGTGAGTGCGCCGACAATGCTTTCTGCGCCAACCACCACTTCATCCATGATGACGGCATTCATGCCGACCATTACATTTCGGCCGATATGAGCGCCGTGGATAATGGCTCCGTGGCCAATGTGCGCGCTTTTTTCTAGCTTAACCGTAATGCCCGGAAACATATGGATGGTACAGTTTTCCTGAACATTACATCCATCTTCAATAATAATTCCACCCCAATCTCCCCGCAAAGCCGCGGAAGGACCGATGTAGACGTCTTTTCCAATAATTACATTGCCCGTCACGACGGCTTGAGGATGAATATAGGCCGAAGGATGTATAACAGGTTTAAACCCTTGAAATTCGTAAATCATGTGTCGAATTATGTTAAAGTTCTGATTCTTATTTCTAAATATTGTAACTTTTGCTAGCACAGTTCATTACAGAAATAGTAGCTATTCCCCATTGATACTACTTGACTTAATTCGCTTGGGAATGGAGTATGCTCTAACATGTACCTAGACAACTTCAGGAAGAGATCATCTTCCGATTTCCAATCTATTCCAATGAAAAGAGCTCTGGTGGTAGATCTATATGTAACGATTTACACACGCTTGCAATATTACTACTTTTGGCACAGTTCAACTGGACATATCTGGCAGATACGGGTCGACAGTATAGTGTCGGATTATTTCATGGCGATAAGACGGGGCACCTCATGGTGTATCTCAACTCCAAGGTTATCCTGATTGATTTTCAAGTACTGGAAACTAAGACATATTCTTTTTTCATCGAAGAGGAATTATGTGAAATTGAGGTAGAGCGAAAAGATGATCGATTTGCCTATGGTTTTAAAATCAATCAAGATGTAGATACGCCGCTCAATCGTCAGCGCAAAGAGCGGGAAAAGGCAGATATGCGAAAGGGGTATTGGATAGCTGGAGCCTTTTTTACTATTATCCTAATTGGTAGTTTGATCTTTGCCTATGCCTATCGGCAAAAAAAGAAGCGGATTGCCGAGGCCCTGACAATGGCGAGCAGACCCGTGGCGGTTCAAGTGGTGGAACAACGCCAAGATTCTGTAGATCTCCGTTTTCAATTGGAATTCCAGGGCTTGAAAAGAGATTATTTACGCTCAGTACCAGTTGATGCCATTACGACACCATTTCCATTGGAAGCCGGTGATGAATTCAATCTCCGATTCAGTTTATACAAACCTTCGGTCAATCAACTTGATTTCGAAAGTATCACCTATACCCAACTAGGCCGCTATCGCGACCGAACCATGGCTGTACATCAGAAACATCATCCGGAACTCAATCAAGATCAGGTAGCCTGTGAGGTGGACATCGCCTTTCAATTGTATGGCATCGAAGGTTTAGCCCATTTTTATTTTCAGGATCAGACGGAAGCCGCTTCTCCTGGCTTTAACAGCAAGACTTTCCAGAAGCTGATTCGAGATTTGCCCTATCTTGAAAAGGCAGAAGCCTGTCGCCTACCCAATTGATGCTTAGATTTTTTACTTTTGCGAAAAAAAAGACTTGGAAAAACTCGCACAACACGTTGAAAGCCTCATTTTTTCAGCAGAGACACCGATCTCGATGAAAGACATCATTGAATGCCTCACGGAAGCTTTTGGGGTAAAATTCAATGAAAAAGAGATCGAAGATGCTATTGAGGCTTTGAAAGAAAAGTACGAGGACGAGGCTTTCTCTATTGAACCACTCGCCATTGCAGGAGGCTTTCAGTTTCTTACCAAAGGAGCCTATCATAATACGATCGGAATCTACTTGAAACAAACGATGAAAAAGCGTTTGTCTCGTTCTGCCCTGGAGACCCTTTCAATCATTGCCTATAAGCAGCCCGTGACAAAAAGTGAACTTGAGCGGATTCGCGGGGTCAATTGTGACTATGCCATTCAAAAACTTTTGGAAAAAGAACTTGTTGCTATTGTAGGGAGAAGTGAAGGACCTGGTAGGCCGTTGCTCTATGGGACCAGCGAAAAGTTTATGGATTATTTTGGTCTCAAGAGCTTAGAAGATCTCCCTAAACCAAAGGATTTCAAAGAGCCCAGCAATCAAATCGGAGAACAAGCCCCTATCGAGGAGACCATCACTCCGCAAGATGAACCGGCTGCGGAACCTACTGCATCAACTGAAGAAGAATAGCTATGAGTGTAGATAAACCATTGGTCAATAAAGTAGCAGCGAGTGGCTTGATCACTATCAAGTTGGAAGAATTCCTGCCCAAGGAGAAGATTGTGGAGATGGATATCAAGGATTACCTCTTCCATGGCCTTATCCTCAAAGAGAAGGACTTTAGAACTGCCCTCAAGGAATTGGATTGGACGCAATTCCAAGGGCAAGCGCTTTCCGTTTTTTGCTCTACCGATGCTATCATTCCCATGTGGGCTTATATGTTGGTCGCTACTTATGCCACCCCCCATGCGCTTACCGTTTTTCAGGGCACCAAGGAAGAATACCTTAAGCATGCCCTCCATCAACGCCTCAATAACTTGGATTACGAGCAGTACGTAGGACAAAGATTAGTGATCAAAGGCTGTGGAGAAGAGCCAGTGCCTGCTTCTGCTTACCTGGAAATTACCCGTCGATTGCAGCCGATTGCGCAGAGTATTATGTACGGCGAACCTTGCTCTACGGTGCCGATCTATAAAAAGAAAAGGAAATAGATTATCAAAAGTAGAGGCTTACTTATAAGCAAGGCCTTTCAAACATGACTTTACGTGCCATTACTCAGATTACCAATTTAGCTACAACTAAGGAGCGTTTTGCTTGATCCTGAATTGCCTCTTTAAATCCATATTTCCTGCTCGACCTTTCCTGCATTATCCATCCTCTTTAATTACCTTTTAAGGATACTGCCCTACTTTGCCTACAGTTTTTTACCTTTGCACCTTCTTTTTTCTAACCAAAAACATGCAAAGGGAAGACCATGGCAAAAAAAATACAATCCGCCTTAATTTCTGTATTCTATAAAGAAGGTTTAGGACCTATCGTACAGGAGCTAAAACGCCTGGGGGTTAAGATCTATTCCACAGGAGGAACACAGCGGTTTATCGAGGAGCAAGGTGTTGAGGTAGAGGCAGTTGAAGACCTCACCACTTATCCTTCCATCTTGGATGGTCGAGTAAAGACCTTACACCCGAAAGTATTTGGTGGAATCTTAGCGCGCCGTGAAGAGAGCCATTTGTCTCAGTTGGAGCAATACGAAATTCCAGAGTTGGACTTGGTCATTGTAGATTTGTACCCTTTCGAAGAAACGGTGGCCAGCACGCAAGATGAAAGTGCTATTATTGAGAAAATTGATATCGGAGGAATTTCTTTGATTCGAGCAGCTGCCAAAAACTACAAAGATGTAGTGGTGGTTCCATCGAGAGATGAATATAGCATATTACTTGATCTGTTGAAAGATAAAGATGGAGTAACTGAAATAGCTGATCGTAAAGAATTAGCTCGCCGTGCTTTCAAGGTTTCTTCTCACTACGACACGGCTATTTTCCAATACTTTGACGAAGGTAGCGAAGATCGTGCTTTCAAACAGAGTATTCACCAACAGGAGGTATTGCGTTACGGCGAAAACCCACATCAGCAAGGTATATTTCATGGAGACTTAAGTGGGCTTTTCGAAAAGTTAAACGGCAAGGCACTATCTTACAATAATTTAGTAGATATAGATGCTGCTGTGGCTTTAATGGCCGAGTTTAAGGATGCCGAACCTACCTTTGCGATATTGAAACATACCAATGCTTGTGGCGTGGCAACAAGATCCACTGTTTTGCAGGCTTGGACGGATGCTTTAGCCGCTGACAATATCTCTGCTTTTGGGGGGATTTTGATTTGCAACCACGAGATTGACTTGGCTACAGCTCAGGAAATCAATAAGTTATTCTACGAAGTGTTGATTGCGCCTTCTTTTTCGACAGATGCACTAGCATTGTTGAGTGCTAAAAAGAAGAGAGTTTTATTGCGTATTAAAGGATACGATATTCAAGCCCGTACCTTTAAGAGTCTGCTAAATGGAGTGATAGAGCAAGATGCGGATTTGAAAATGGAAGAGGCAAGAGATTTAGAGGTGGTGACCAAGAAGGCTCCAACTGAAGCTGAGATTGCGGATTTACTATTTGCTAACAAGTGTGTAAAACATTTAAAGTCTAATACTATCGTGTTGGCTAGAGGTAACCAGTTGTTGAGTATGGGATGTGGGCAAACCTCCAGAGTGGATGCCTTGAAACAAGCCATCGATAAAGCCGGGCGATTTGGTTTTGAATTAGCAGGAGCAGTTATGGCTTCCGATGCCTTTTTCCCTTTCCCAGATTGTGTAGAAATAGCGCATCAGGCAGGTGTTACTGCGGTGATTCAACCGGGTGGCTCAATCAAGGATCAAGATAGTATTGATTTTTGTGATCAAAATGGGATGGCAATGGTGAAAACAGGAGTAAGACACTTTAAGCACTAGCGGTTTAACGCTTTCTTAAGATACTTTATGGTAAACCCTGGGTCAAAAGGGAAAGACAAAGCATGAATCTCTGCTTAGACATTGGGAATACAAGAGCCAAGATAGGGCTTTTCGACGGACCACAACTGGTGCAGTTTTGGTCTATCCCACGGTCAGAAATCATGGACTTCCCTCGAACCATAACCAACCATTCGATCAAAAATGTCATCTTATCTACAGTAGCCCAAGATGTTGGGAAACAGATAAGTCAAATTTGGGGAGATCGTATTAATTTCATTGAACTAGATGAAAAAACGGCCCTCCCCATTCAGAATACCTATCGTACACCTAAAACTTTAGGAAAGGACAGGATCGCCGCCGTCGTAGGTGCCACTTTGGTGGGACCAGAGGGAAGTAAGCTGATTATTGATGCTGGAACCTGCATTACCTTCGAACTACTGCAGGAAAATCAGATATACCTCGGAGGAAATATTTCTCCAGGTATTCAGATGCGCCTAAAGGCTATGCATCAGTTTACAGCTAGGCTACCAGAATTGACAACGGGAGCAACCTCCTCGACTATTGGATACCATACCCAAAGTGCTATGCTAAATGGTGCACAATGGGGGACAATATGGGAAATAGAAGGAACGATTGATCATTTTGCCAAGCAATTCGCCCCCTTAACAGTAATTTTAACAGGAGGAGACGCGATTTTTTTGGCAGAAAAAATGAAAAGAAAGATATTTGTGCATCAACATTTGGTCTTATTGGGACTAAATAAAATTCTGGATTATAATGTCGAGTAGAAGGAGTAGAATTTTTGGTTTGTTGTTTGGACTGTTAGTTTGTGGTCAACTCTCGGCTCAATTGGAGAGCTCCAGTGATGTGATCAACCCGACGATCAATTCTCCATTTTCCCGTTTTGGGATAGGAGACTTTGTAGATCAGTTTTTTGCAGCTTCTGGTGCTATGGCTGGTTTGAGTGCAGCCTTCCAGGATCCATACCACATCAATATGGAAAACCCCGCTTCCTTAGCCTCTCTTCGAGCTACGGCTTTTGAAGTAGGTCTGGGTGCACGTTACTCTAGTTGGGAAAGTCCTACAGTGGTGGATAATCAATGGAGTGGAAATTTACAGTACCTAGTATTGGGTTTCCCCTTATTCAACCCTATTAATGAGGCTTTGGATCGCAAAGATGGATCTACGGGTTGGGGGATGAGTATCGCTTTGGTACCCTATACAGTAGTGGGATATGATATTGAGTCTCAGGTGACGGATGATAACTTTGATGTAGCTACTAATGTATTGAAAGGGAAAGGAGGAACCTATCGTTTTCGTTGGGGAAATGCCTTTCGCTACAAAGGTTTTTCTGTCGGAGCTAACCTAAACTATAGTTTTGGTAAATTGACACAGAACCGAAAGGTAAGTTTTGATAGCTTACTCGTATCTTATGATACAGAGTTTTTGGATGAGTTTAGTATTAGTGGTGTAGGGTTTGATGTCGGCTTACAATATCGATTCAGAATAGATAAGTCCAAAGAGGACGAGAACAAGGCCACGGCAGGCCAGTATTTGACTTTGGGTGTGTATGGCAACAATAAAAACGAGATCAGAACGAACTCAAGTCGTTATTACCACCGCGATAATTTAATCAATTATACCACTGATATAAGAGATACACTACTTTTTGAGAACGATATACAAGAGAATCTGACTCTCCCTGCAGAGTTCAGTTTTGGTTTGACCTACGAACAGGTTAATAAACTAAAATTAGGTGTAGAATATTCTGTCGGCAGCTGGAGCCAATACAGAAATGATGCGAAGGAAGAAACGTTGATGGATACCTATCAATTCAGCGTAGGGGCTGAATATGTTCCGAATATTCTATCTTACAATAATTATTTTGAAAGGGTATATTATAGAGCTGGTTTTTATTATGGGACGGATCCCCGCCATGTTGATGGGTCGCAGCTGAAGAAATTTGGCTTGACTTTTGGGGCAGGCTTCCCGATTGTTATGCCCCGGCAACAGGTTTCCTTTTTTGATATTTCATTTGAGATTGGCCAATTTGGTCTAAATGAGGTGCTCAATGAAACCTATGGGAAACTCACTCTAGGATTCACCCTTAATGATAACACTTGGTTTTTAAAACGCAAATTCAATTAATTATGAAGGTATTACGCAATTTATTGATACTAGCGCTAATGACTGGCTTGAGTACCTCAGGTCTTCAGGCACAGTGTCAAACATGGAATGACTCAGACAAAAAAGATCAAGCAGAAAATGCTCACGTAGTGTACCGCCCCTTTATGAAAGGTGATGTGGCTAAGCTCGATGGTGAAAACTTCCAAATCGCCTTTGATAACTGGAAAACAGCTTACGATATTGCACCAGCAGCTGATGGGCAGCGTCCTTCTCACTATGTAGACGGTCGTAAACTTCTAAAAGCAATGATGGCTAAAGAAGCCGATGCTACTAAGAAGAAAGAATTGGCGGATTGGGTTATGCGTTTGTATGATGAACAAATCCAGTGTTACAAAAACGAAGGGTATCTGCTAGGTCGTAAAGGCTATGACATGTTCTATACGCCAGGTTATGGCTTCTCCAAAACTACATTGGAAACTCTGGTCTCTTCTATGGAAAAGGCTGGAAATTCTACGGAGTATATCATTTATGATCCGCTTGGTCAGGTGATGAAGTACCTATATACAGCTAAGCAACTTCCTAAAGAAGAATTCTTGAAGATTCATGAGAATGCGATCAAGATTGCAGATCATAACATAGAGAACAACAGCAAGTACGGTGAGTACTACAAGTCTAGTAAAGCCATCTTTGAAAACCACTTCAAGGAGATTGAAAATGATATTTTCGACTGTGCTTATTTCAAGGAAAAATTGATGCCGTCCTATAAAGAGAACCCTGAAGATCTAGAGGTGATCAAGTACGTGTATGTAACATTGAGAGATAGAGGATGTGATGAAACAGATCCAGAGGTAGCAGAGTTGAAAGGTAAGTACGAAACATTGGCTGCTGAAATCAACGCAGAGCTGGAGAAGCAACGTAGAATTGACAATCCATGTTATGATGCTACCCAATTGCAGAAAGAAAAGAAATTTGAGGAAGCATTGGCGAGATATAAAGAGTGTGTAGCTAATGGTGACCAAGAAGGAGAGGCATTGGCGCAGGTTTATTATAGTATGGCTTTCATCCAAACGTGGGAACTAGGACAATATCAAGCTGCTCGTGCCAACGCACGTAAAGCTGCCTCTTTGAAGAAAGGTTGGGGGAAACCTTATATCCTAATCGGTGATATGTATAGTAAAACGACTCGCTCTTGTGGTGATGATTGGGCTTCTCGCTTGGCGGTTTTGGCTGCGATTGAGAAGTATGCTTACGCTAAGTCTATCGACGCTGATGTTACGGATGATGCCAACAAACGTATCGGCAACTTGAGTGGTGCCCGCCCTGATGGTCAGGAAGGTTTTATGCGTGGTGTAAAAGCCGGGCAAAAAGCTACTGTGCCTTGTTGGATTGGCGAAACGGTAACTATTCGATTCAAGTAATTAGATGAGCCGCTAGGCACCATCATGAATAGATGACATTCAATAGGCAAAGTGGTCTCCAAGACCCTTTGCCTATTGTCGTTTTAGTCAGTTGGCAACTGCGATGGTGATCGGCGATTCCTCGACCTGCTCATTCTCATTCCTGCACTTCCTTAAATTAGAATCTTATGAATTATAAACTGCTGATCAGAGCTGTTATAGCAGTTTTTCTGATCAATGTCTTTGGACCCCAAACAATTGTGGTAGCACAAAAAAACCAAACGGAAATAGAAGACCGGAAGGCCAAAAAGAAGAAAAAGAAGCGGAGGAAAAAAGGAGCAGAGGAAGTAGTTGAAAAACCCGTAGAAGTAGCCCCTCCACCAGTAGATCCCAACCTAAGTCCTTGTCCTAAGTTCTCCGATGCACCTGACCAAGATGAGGCAGAGACCAATTATGTCTTGTATCGGGATTTTCTGAAGACCAAAGAATGGGACCAAGCCTTTGAATATTGGAATAAGGTTTACGCTGTGGCACCGGCTGCAGATGGGAAAAGAAACACGGTGTATGCGGATGGAATCCGTTTTCACCAGCATTTCTACGCAGCAACTAGTGACGCAACTGAAAAAGAGAAACATATTGACCGAATCTTTGAATTGTATGATGAGATCGGTTCCTGCTACCAAGAACAGGAGTACGTAGCGGCTAGAAAATCCTTCGATCTATATTATAAGTATCCTCACAGGGCTACCCGCGAGGAGATTTACCAAATGGCTAAAGGAGCTATTGATGCGGATACCGATAAAGTGCCTGATTTCATTGTGAATCCATTTACAGCCCTATTGGTCGAGATGTATTTGCAGGAAAAAATTGATGTGGCTGAAGCGCAGAAGTACGAAGCTCGAATTAAGGAAATTATAGCAATGGGGATGGAAAATTGTGAAGGAGTTGGGTGTGAGCGCTGGTCCATAATCGAGGGCTATGCGCCGGTGAGATTGGAGGCATTCGAAACCGTGCAGGGCTTCTATGATTGTGATTATTATCTGGACAAATTTTATCCGGAATTTGAAGAAGACCCGACCAATTGCGATGTGATTCGGATGGTCTACAGTCGATTGAAATGGGGGGGATGTGAAGAGACAATGGAAAAATTCAAACACTTAATACAGGTAGGTAATGATGAATGTGTTGAAGAGACCGCCTTACAAAAAGCCTATCAAGCATTAAAGGATGCAGATTATGATCTGGCCATAGAACTTTTTGAAGCGGCAGCTAATGAAGAAGAAGATATAGAAAAGAAATCTAAATATTTACTAGTCGTTGCTAAGATCTACTATGCTCACCTAAAGCAATTTGGCAAAGCTAGAGAGTATGCCCGGAAAGCTGCAGCTGAGCGAGAGAACTGGGGCGAGCCCTATCTACTCATCGGCCAATTGTATGCTTCTAGTGGCCCCTTATGTGGTCCTGGCACAGGTTGGGATAGCCAGATAGTAACTTGGCCTGCCATTGATAAGTGGAATTATGCAAAAAGGATCGACCCATCAGTTGCAGCTGAAGCAAATAAATGGATCGGTCGCTATGCCAAATACATGCCCTCTCGAGGCGATATCTTCCAAAGGGGATTGCAAGAAGGAGGATCTTTCTCTGTAGGCTGTTGGATACAGGAAAAAACCCGGATTCGGGCAGCTAAGAAGTAGATTTTATCCCCACGCACGGGCATCCGAAGTTTACCAGGACATGATCTAGCGTGAACTTCGGATGTTTCGCACCTCCCTTCACGCACTTTCTAAAATCAAAGATCATGAAGCACGTTTTCTGGCTTCAAGCTCTCCTATCATTGTTATTATCTATTCCTTTCTGTTCCTTATCTCAGGCGCAAGCGGTTAATCTTCCCCCTAATCATGCAGCGGATACCTTAAGCCCCTGTCCCAAATTTCAGGATGCTCAAAATCAAGATGAAGCAGAAGACAACTATGTTATCTATCGAGATATGTTGAAGGCAAAACAATGGGCGCAAGCCTTTGCCCATTGGCAGAAAGTCTATGCGGTGGCACCCGCAGCTGACGGCCGAAGAGCTACCGTGTATCTTGATGGGATCCGTATATACCAGCATTTTTATAGTATCAGTCAAGACTCCCTTGAAAAGGATAGCTATATCGATCGGATCTTTGAGTTGTATGATGATATACAAAGCTGTTATTCAGAAATAGAGAATATTCCTGCTCGCAAAGCATTTGATTTATATCATAAATATCCACATAGAGCAAGCCGGGAAGAAATTTTTCAACTTTGTAAAGAAGCTTTGGATGGAAAACCGGAGCGGGTTTCATCTCTTTACATAGTATCTTTTTCTTCACTATTGAAGGAATTGGTCCAAAATGAACAAATAGAATTAGGAGAGGCACGCCGCTATGCCGATAGAATACTAGAGGTCTTTTTGTACAATAAGAAGCATTGTCAGTACTTAAATGACTGCCAGTATTGGGCGCAAATTGAATCTACCATTTTGGGGCAAATTGAATTATTTGAAAGAGTTAAAGGTTTTTATGACTGCGAATATTTTCTGGGGAAGTATTATCGAAGACTTGAGAAAGACTCTACTGATTGCGACTTAATATTGGAAGTGGAAAATAAGCTAAAGAGTAGTGGTTGTGAGCTAGGAATAAAGGTGAGGCGAACGCTGTACAGAATTAAAAGTCGATATTGCCAATGGTGTCCCCGCATAGGGCTTAGTCGAAAGGAGAAAGCTTTCAATTTATTGATACAAGGAAAATATGCAAAGGCTGAGCAATTATTCTATGAAGAGGCTTGGGAGATTGGCCGAGAAAGTCCAAGGGTGTCAAGTTTATTTCTGATAGCAAAAATATGCTATTCGCATTTAAAAAGGTTTAATAAAGCTCGTGAATACGCTAAGAAGGCTGCAGCATTGAAGAAGGATTGGGGCGAGCCTTATATCTTGCTAGGTCAAATATATGCAGCAAGCGATGCTCTCTGTAAAGAAGATACCGATAAATTGTATTTACCCTGGCTCGCCATGGATCAATGGCTTCATGCCAAGAAGATCGACCCAGCAGCTACGGCAATGGCGAACAAATGAATTGACAAGTATAAGGACCAACTCCCTACCATTGAAAGGATTAATAAATATGGTTTGATCATCGGTGATACGGTTCACATTGGCTGTTGGATCCAGAAGGACACACAAGTACGAGTAGAGCAATAAAGATTGATTAACAAAAATGGATAGTAGATTTTTTGATAGAGCCGAGTAATAAATAGATGCTGCTCTATTTCATCAATAACAATTCTGATGCATTCTTCCCTTGCCAGTTCAATTCACATTCTTTATCTTTGCCGCCTATTTTTTAACCATCACAATTTAATCTAATGGGAAAAGGTGATAGAAGAACGAAGCGCGGCAAGATCAATAAGAGTTCTTATGGCAACAGCCGTCCAAAGTCTAAGAAGATTAAAAAGGCCTTCAAAAAGGCTAAAGCATAGCGTTAGCATAGAGCAGGTCTCAGTTGTAGACAAGCTAGAATGCTAGGGGGGCAGGATCGATTATTTGCCCTCCCCTTGCTATTGCTTTCAACCCTCTTCATATTTAGCCGTATTTAAAACTGCCTGTTCTAAGTCAGTTAGCACTGCTTTCCTTTCCAATCATTCGGATTTCTTTTAACCTAGGTAGGTCCTTTTTTATCGCCAACTTGCCATCCCATTTTGTGGATACAAGGCTTTTCTTATGTTATTCGGACTAAAAAAGGCTTATTTGGACTCCTACGTTTTGAAGGCAACTTGAATTGGTTCCTTTATAGAATTCAGAGAAGTTTGTGGGTATAAAATATCTCATGTTTCATATAGTTTCAAAAACCCAAAAACAAACTATCTTATGAAGTCTAAGTTTGTACCTATCGTAAAAGGTCTTCTTGCTCAGCTTATCTTTTTGCTCTGTTTAGTAATGAGCCTTCCGTCCCTACAGGGACAACTTATCCACTTACCTACCTCAACCATCTTGCGATCCTGCGATTTAGAAGTAAGCACTACTTCCTTCTCGCAGACTTGTGATGGGGCAGAGGTTTGTATACACATCGAAGGCGGGACCCCGCCCTACAATCTTCGTTTTTTGAATGATAATTCAAATCCAACCCCCACTGAAGATTTAGATGTTTGTTTCCAAAACCTCGAGGCAGGCAATTATACCCTAAAGGTAGAAGATGAAGAAGGATGTGTCCAAGAACTCAAAATAGAGATACCAGCCGTAGATTATTATATTCCGGCGGAGGAGAAGCATATCAGTTGCCATGGAGCGGCAGATGGTGCCATAAACCTCGAAATTGAGATTGACCTTGCTCCACTTTACTTCCAATGGGAAGGCCCGGAGGGGTTTACTGCTGCCACCGAAGATATTGAAGGTTTGGCAGCAGGGATTTACGGCGTTTCCATTTCTACAACCGATGATGTTTGTGTCGGAATTGGTAGCTGGGTCATTCGAGAACCAGACCCGATCTCGATTGATGTGCGTTTGGAACAACCCGAATGTGGCCCACCAGACGGATGCGTTTATGTCTCTGGCGGAACTGCCCCCTATTACATTTGGGTGTTTGATCAAGTACCGGATCTCTATGCTGAAAGTGCAAGCGGAACGATTACGGATTGGTCTGATCTCGACCCTGCCCAAGGACTACCTTATGACCCAACAACAACTGATGGACCAGCATTTTGTGCGGAAGATGTTGCCAATGGTATCTACTATATTTTTGTAGTGGATTTACATTTCTGCTATCAATGGAAAAGGGTGGAAATTGATGCGAATCCAGGATTTGAACGTGTAGTGGAGGTAAATTCGGGAGCTTGCAATGATCCAGATGGTGGATCGATTTGCTTCAAGATTGATGGAGGGGAAGGCCCCTTTGCTACCACTATTTATCCTTCTATTACTGATGAAGCAATTATCGGAAACGATGGCTGTTTTGAAGGATTAGCAGCCGGTATATATGAGCTGCGTACTGTCGATGCGAATGGTTGTGCTTTAGTAGAAAGATATGAAATAGCCCCTCTAGGTGCTGTAGAGGCAAAGTTTGAATTCACCAATACAGATTGCAGTGCTGCTGTGGGCGGGTGTCTCACCGTTAGAGGTGGGTTGCAGCCTTATCGCATCTTTGCTTGGTACTGGCCAAATGCTCCTTTTGCTGAACCACAGATTACGATTGCTGATAATGGCGAACCATTAGCGGATGGTGGACCTGCCAATCGAGATATTCCATTCGGGCCAAGCCCAAGTCCGACGGATTATCGCAGATGTGTCGACAACTTAATCCCTGGTTACTATGTGATTGTAGTTATTGATGCGAATGGCTGTTGGGACGTAATTCGGATGCAGACACCGTCTGGAACAGGGCTAGATCTTCGTACGCGGGTTGAAAATGTCCGATGCTATGGTAATGCGGACGGAAGTATTGAACTAGAAATTCAGGGAGGAACTCCTCCTTATGCGATTGCACTCAGCTCAAATGAGTATCGAATCATTGATGGAAACCGAATCCGATTTGATGAACTAACAGCTGGAACCTATACAATCAAGGTAGAAGATCGCCAGGGCTGTAGCGCGAGAACAGAGGTGACCGTGGAACAGCCAAGTGAGATTGAAGCTAATTTTGAAATCACTAGCCCATCTTGCTCCGGCCAAGTAGATGGCTGCCTGACAGTCTATGGAGGTACCTTTCCTTACAACATCTGGGTGTGGAGATGGAATACAGCCATAGATGTGGAGCCAAACGTGGTATTCGATGCGGATGGAAATCCAGTTATTGCAAATGCGGAACCGACGGATCAAATGGATTTTGGACCAAATACGGCCAATGTATATCGTCGGTGTGCCGAAAATATTCCTTCTGGGCATTACTTAGTTTTAGTTGTAGGTGCTAATCGTTGTTACAAATTAGTTAGAGTCCATATCCCACCTGCCGGAGAACTCCACCTCAGAACCGAAGTGGAACCTGTCAGTTGCAATGGAATAGATGATGGCAAAATCTATCTGAAGATAGAAGGTGGAGCACCACCCTATAGCCTAGCATTAAGTAATGGAGATGTATTTATTACCGAAGAGAACAGCTTCATCTTTGAGGGTTTGAGCGTTGGAGACTATGTAATTAAGGTAACCAGTGCGACCGATTGCGAAGGAAAAACCGAGGTCTACGTACCTGGATCTGATGGATTGGAAGCAAGGTTTGAAATCATTAGTCCTCCATGCAGTAATGAAGTGAACGGCTGCTTATTTGTAGAAGGCGGAACACGCCCCTATAGATTATTTGTCTGGACTTGGAGTCCAATACTCACAGTGGAACCAGAGGTCGTTTTTGATGCGGATGGAAATCCGAGAATTGAGGTGGCTCAGCCCACAGATGTTATGCGCTTTGATCCTAATAATACGGATGTTGATGTGTATTGTGCCAGAGATATTCCCGAAGGACATTATTTGGTTTTGGTAGTAGATGCCAATCGTTGTTATGACCTGCTTCGGGTCAATATCCCACCAGCGAATAGTTTAGACATAGAGTACGGAGTAGAACCCGCTAGTTGCAACGGCGAAGCCGATGGAAGGATTAAGATGAAGATTAATGGCGGTGTGCCTCCCTACACGCTAGTGCGCTGGGATGGAGTGAGTCAATTGCTAGATGGAGATGAAGTACAGTTTGAAGGTTTAGCCCCAGGTGTGTACCCGATTACAGTGATCGATCAAAATGAATGTACCAGTATGATTGAGCCTGAGGTGTTAGGGGGAGAGGGCTTGACAACCTCACTCGATTTTGATCCTTATGGGGGATATGCTTGTATTGAAGTCTTAAATGGAACGGAACCTTATACCTATGCCTGGTATGATTTATCGACGAATACTATTGTTGGAACGGACAATTGTTTAGAGAATCTAGCAGCCGGAACCTATTGGGTAGAAGTCGAAGATGCAAATGCTTGTACTTCGACGGATGTATTCTTTGTTGATGAGCCTATATGCAGAGGTGGGCGTGCGATTGTCAATCCACGTGCAATTCGTTCAGGAACCTCTACTTCTTTTTATTTAGAAGATTACCACGCCGAGCAAATTCAATGGCAATTTAGAACCAGAGATATGGATTGGTTATCCATTCCAGAGGCCAACTCAGCGACCTATCACACTCCGCCGCTATATGCAGGATCTGATCGTATCGTACAGGTACGGGCAGAGGTGATCTGCGAGAATGGAGATGTGATATATAGTACAACTGCCGAATTCAAAATTTATGGTCATGTTTTCATTAGCCAGCTTCCGGTCGGCTTACTGGAAGATCAAAGGCTTTTTGATCCCGCTCGACAGGAGGCAGCACTTGCAATCCTATCGCCAACCTTTGAGCAGTATAAGGTGCAGGTCTTTCCAACCGTCAGTTCAACCTTCGTTAACCTTCGATTCCCTGATCAACTAGATCAAGCAGCTAGTTTGAGCCTAAGCAATAGTACAGGGCAGTTGATCCGGACAGAACAATTGTCAGATCAATCCAATCAACTACAGTTAGCGGGCTTGGCCTCAGGCGTTTACTTTATGCGAGTAGAATACCAGGGGAAGGTGGAGACGCATCGAATTATTGTTCCATAGTCATGCGGTCGAATGTCAAGTAAACATCCCTTTTTTCCTTAAAAACCCTTTTGGGGGCTTGATTTCCGAAGTTAAACTTCAGAAGGCTGGGCCTGATCCGGTCCAGCCCCCTTTTTTTGTATGATCTTTTCAAAGGAATGATTGCTAACCTTGCTTTCCATCCAAGCAATGAAGTTAAAGTAGTCGAAAGCTTTACGTTCGAATTCATCTGCTTGTAGTTCTATTAGTTCATGAAGAAGTGTTCTAAAACCTTCCACGCTTTCGGACTTTGTTACCCATTTGGGATACCTACGCATCAATTTGAGCATGACAGATTCTACTTTGAAGAGCCGCTTACGGTTGGAAAGGAAACGGTAGGTCGATTTGCCGATGTACTCTAGCAATTGATCATTACCAAGTTCGTAGTGAATGATGAGGTTTAGTAAGCGTCCAAAGCACTGGATGTCAGCTCTTGTTTTTACCTCAGGGTCATTGAGTAACTGATTGATCCAGTCCAGGGCTTCATCATATAGGCGAGCACCGAAATACAGATAAGCCAGATTATAGAAAAGCCCCAAGCGTTGCTGCCGGTTACTTTTCTTTAAATGACTGGGTAAGAGCGATAGAGCAGGGCGAATCTGGTTGACACCAAATTGGAATTGCCCCATACTAATATAAAAATCAGTTTCCAGGTTGATGCTGCGAATGAATAGTTTCTGTTCTTGTTCCTTTGAAGCGGTAGGAATTCGACGCAGTTGCTGAATGGTGCTGGGGATTTCTTCGAACCTGCGTAATTGCTGTTGGACACTATAGAGATTGATGATGGCGCTTACGTAATTCCTAACGAGCCTGCCCTTCAACTGTTTAGGGGGAAGTTCTTCAAAAGTCTGTACCAACTCCCTAATATGTGCATAACTCTCCTCTGCCTGCCCCAATAGGTAGTGAAAAGAAAAGCGAGCATTGAGGTAGAAATAACGAGCATAAAACGAGGAGGCGCCAGATTCAGATTTGAAAAGCGGACGCTTAAACAGGGCTTCCAAAGCTTTTTTCTCTTCTTCGTTCCTAATAGCCCCGGTTCGCCAATATGGGATAAAAACCCGATCATTAAGCGCTTGAAACTCTAGGAGATTGCGGTATTTTTCCAAAACCTCAAACTCCTCCTCAATCCCTTGGTTGACGTAGATTTCCAGGGCATCAAATTGATTCTGGCTATGCATCATTTGATGCTTCCAGCGATATACTTCTAATAGTTGTAGAAAGTTTTCGTCGCTTTGCGCTAATTTTTCAGCCTTGTCCAGCGCCTTGGCGCTTTGATGATACAGGCCTTTGTCAAACAAAAGGCGGGCATTGCGCATCCAACTGTAGAACTTATCACCTGATTTGCTTTCGTGATAATTGCGCAGGCTATCCAGAATTAGATGGTAGAGGTAATTTTTGACAACATGAAATTGCCGAGTAAAAGCCTCTCCTTCAAAATCTGACTTTAATTGGGCCTCATCGTATTGCTTTTGTTTTTCGATCGCATCAAAAAGCAAGACATACTTATTTTGATCTCCAATTACATGCCGCCCCGCATGCAATTTAAAGTAGCGCTTCTCCTGTTTGCTAAGCGATTTGATCAGTTGAAATAAATTGTCTGAAGCCGTTTTCATACTTGGACTCCTACGTTTTGAGCAAATTTGAGTTTCCTAAATAAGGCATTTTTCCTAATTTACATAAGAATCCCACTTTCTCCGACAATTTTTGTGGTCAGCGTTTTAGATGGAAGGCTCACGACCATAGGAAGTAGGGCTTTCGACTAAAGGGGTGACTCAAAAACACAAAAATTGTCAGAGAACCGAATCCCAATGAATAATCGTAGCCATGAACAATCGGACTGAAGACAATTGTAATCCCATTAGCATTAGGTTTGTCATCCCAAAAACGCCTCATATAAAGCAGTTCCAGGTATTGGCCGTCAAAGGCCTGCTTGGGCTGCTTTTTCTTTTTCAAGCGGCTATTCTACCTGGACAAAATGTTGGAGTTGTTCCCACGGATTGTGATTTTGATATAGAAGTAGATGTTGTACAACCTACCTGCCAAGGCGTGGAAGATGGTACGATTGTCATCAATAGCAACGCCGCCACTGATGACCTCACCGTGGAATTCCTAAATGCACCAAGTCCGGTAGATGGAGAAGCCCCCAATTTAGGTGCAGGCGTTTATTTCATTGAGGTAGCGAGTTCGAATTGTAGTGATACACTTAAAATTGAATTGGCTTATGCTAATCCAATCATTGCCCCGCCCTTGGAGTTGGTCTTTTGCCACCCGGGCGGCGTTATCAATTTTTTGCAAGGTGTCACAGGGGGGAGCGGAGAATATAGCATTACGGGGATCACAAATTTTGGAGATGGGATTGATTATGCTTGCGATGTGTGTCCCGTAGAGATTGAGGTCACAGAAACAACTATCATCGGCGTGAATATTGAAGATTCCAATGGCTGCGCTACCAGGCGCTCTATTTACGCTAAAGTATTGGACCCCATTCAAGTGGAAAAAGTGGATTCCATTCCCGATCGCTGTGAAGGCGATGGGCAAATTCGCCTGATCAATGTTACAGGTGGGGGAGGGGAGTATAAGTTTGCCATTAATGGAGAACCTTTTCAAGTGGATGGAAACTTTATTGCTTTGCAAGGCGGACAAGAATACAAGATCCAGATCGTGGATCAATTTGGCTGTATGCTGGAGCGTAAAGTGACCATCCCAGAGGATCAGTATATAAGACCAGTGGTTAATTACAGTGTACAAGAACCTTCCTGTTTTGGAGAGAATGATGCAGAATTACGTGTCTTAACTGCCGGTAGTACAGATCTGGTTGGTTTTTCTATCAGCAATGCAACGGATGTTGCTCCTGTCAACGGAGTTTTTAACGGCTTGACAGCGGGAAGATATAATGTATTCGCGCGCTTTGGAGAAACCTGTGCCTTGCAATTGAATGATGCTGCAGTTATTGAAGAACCGGAGGAATTGGAGGTAGAAGCCCTTACTTCAGAGGCGAGCTGTGGCGGAAATAGTGATGGAGAGGTCTTGTTGGTTTCTCAAGGTGGAAATGCTAGTTATGAATATAGATTGAATACAAGTATTACCACTCAAACTTCAAACGTCTTCAATGGTCTTTCCGCAGGAGAATATGTGGCTTTTGTTGAAGATGAAAAAGGTTGCCAGGATTCAGTGGGATTTATCGTGGAAAATGCTGCTGCTCCACCACTTTGGATCGATCTCACGCCGACCTGCCCAGATGATAGTTCCGGGATTGTGATTATTGAATCTGGAAAACTTTTTGAAGGTTCCTTGTTCTATTCCCTAGATAGTCTCAACTGGTTTCGGGGAGACACCTTGACGACAGAATGGCCTGCTGGAGATTTTCGGATCTATGTACTTAAAGTTCCTGGGAATTGCATTTATACGGTAGACACCAGTATGGCTGAAGTCCAGGCTCCTGTTTTAGAACTCCAACTGAAATCCGTTACCTGTGCGGGTGGTATGGATGGGGAGGTGAGTTTTACGGTGGAAGGAGGAGAATCATCGACCTACACCTACTCCCTGGATGGTGAAAACTTCAGCACGGATACAGTTTATGATAATTTAGCTGCTGGGGATTATACCCTCTATGTTCAAGATGAGTTGGATTGTCTATTTGCCTACGATTTCACGCTGGAGCAACCCAATCCTCCCCAGATCGAGGCCTTGGGGTCCGATGTGAGTTGTTTTGGAGGATCTGATGGTGTGGTTACTGTACAGGTTAGTGAGGGTCAAGGGCCGTTTCTGTACGCATTGGATAGCCCAAACTTTCAAGCCGATAGTGTTTTTCAGGAGGTAGAAGCAGGAGAACATGTGGTTTTAGTACAAGATTCTATGCAATGTACTTTCCCTACCAGTGTGTTATTGGTAGAACCAGATCCGATAATGAGCACGCTTGAAGTAATTCCAGAGACCTGCCAAAACCGGAATGGAGTAGTTGCTGTACAACCCTTTGGGGGCACAGCACCGTATTCCTACCAATGGAACACAGGAGATTCTAGCTGGTTAGTGGGTAACCTTTCAGCAGGGATGTATACGGTAAATATTGAGGATGAAAATGGCTGTATGCTTACGGAATCGGCTGTCGTAGATGACCTAGCCGGCCCCATTGTTCTGGGCGATCTAGATCACTCCAATTGTTACGGAGAAGCGGACGGAGAAATTGCATTAACAGTAATCGGCGGTTCAGGTGAGTTGATCTATGCTTGGTCCAATGGATCTTTTGAAAAGAATCAGGACAGTTTGATGGCTGGGAGTTATATTGTAACGGTAGTGGATCAAAAGCTTTGTGCTACGACCAAAGCCTTTACTTTGTTTGAGCCTGAGCCTTTACAGTTAAGTTACCAAAGCGGTCAATATCAAGAATATTGGTTTATTAATCTATCGGTCCAAGGGGGCATAGGCCCCTATGGGTATATGTGGTCTCATGGCGAGCAAACGGAAGATGTTTTCGATCTAGTTCCTGGTACATATACTGTGACTGTAACTGATGACAATGGCTGTGCGGAAGACCTTTTAGTAGATATCGAAGTGACTGCTTCTACAGAACCTGACCTGAAAAAATGGCTAGAAATCTATCCCAACCCAACCCGCGATCACTTGCAATGGCATTGGAAGGGTGAATTGCCGGTAGTATTTAGGCTTTTTGATGCCCAGGGTAGCTTAGTGAGTAACAAGCCAATGCTTAATCAGCAAGAGCAAATTGACCTACAGCATTTACCAGCAGGTGTGTACTGGTTGCAGGTACAGGCCAAAGAAGGCCTCCTGACGACTAAAATCATTAAGCAGTAACTCAGGTGGCGAAACAATCGCATCAATTCCCGACAAAACAAGAAGAATGCAATATCGTGGTAACACTAATTTGTGATTGGTTTAACTTTTTTGTTTATTTTTAGTAAGCTTTTTAATAATCGAAGTATTGACCTTTTATCCTTCTTAGCCGCAGGCTGGCATAAGATTTGATAAATTGAACATACTTGCTGACGGCGATTAAGCTTTTACTAAACAAACAAAAAACGTGAAGGGATGAAAAGACTACTATTCTTGGCCTTAGGAGCAGGCTTACTCTACGCCTGCCAACCTACAGCAACAGCAGAGGCTCCAAAAAAAGACAAAACTACCGAGGTGGAGGTAGAAGAAACGGGCTATGACGCTGAACTGGCAGAGGCCGTAGGTGCTGATCAATACGGGATGCGCCAATATGTAATGGCATTTCTCAAAGCAGGGCCTAATCGTAGCCAAGACTCAACAGAGGCTGCTGCCTTGCAACGAGCTCACTTGGACAATATCGGCCGCTTGGCGGAAGAAGGAAAACTATCCTTAGCCGGACCTTTCCTGGACGACGGAGAGCTTAGAGGTATATATATCTTTAATGTAAGCACCATTGAAGAAGCCAAAGCACTCACAGAAACCGACCCCGCTATACAACAAGGTAGATTGGTGATGGAATTACATCCCTGGTATGGCTCAGCTGCTTTGATGAAGGTGAATGAGATCCATAAGCGATTGGGCAAAGAAGAAATCTAAGGCTATTAATTAATTCAGAACTAAACAAGAAGGGAACTAAAGTGGCTGATAATAGTGTATAACTTTCATGACGAAAGTTAGAATACATAAAGGATGTTCGTGTATCATCTGTAAGCGCGGGCGTAGGAAAAAAGATAGAGCACGAAAAGAGAGAACATATCGGCACAAATCAAAGATAGCGCTAAAGAACGGTGATCACACCATCTATTTGAATGGGGTCGGTTATACGGACTAACCAAAAGGGTTTTGCCCTTGTCTTTTCCATGTGCTTGCCTGAATAAACAGACGAGGCCTATATCAATTTACTAGCCACAAATGTGCTTAAGTACTTATACACGATGAGAGCTACCCGAACTTGATTGCTGGTGCCTGGAGATCAAGACAATTATTCCACCTCCAACTTGACCTTATAGTAATTTACCCCAGCACCATACACCCAACCTTCTTGCCCTTTCTTATTGCGAATCTTGACCCAGGGTTCATTGGCAACAATCTTACCTAGGTTGATTTCCTCGGTACTGTCAGTTACCTCATTGAGGAAGACCACCTCATCGAACAATCCAAGGCGATCGATGATTTTTGCACCTACTCTTGGCTCTTCCCGCATATTCAGATTTTCCAAAGTCACATAGAGCGGGGTGACTTTTTCGATCTGAGGACGGCCAGGAACGGGTTTACTACGTCGTGGTAAGGGGGTAGGAACAGTGGTGTTGGCTGGCGTAGGAATGGCCGTGACCGAGTCTTCGACTCCGGCTTCAGGTTCCGTCAGCAAGGCATCTTCAGCAGCTTCAGTTTCTTCAGCTTCTTGGTACTCGGCCTTAGTGGCAGCGCACTTTGGCACCATCCACACCACAAAGGTGAAAAAGAAAACAGCCAATATTAGCACTTCTATCTTTGGCAACAAAGAGGCTTTTTTTGCCATAGGGAAAATGTTTGTGTTTGTTCAAAAATAGCCATAAATTGCAGAGACAAAGAAAAAAATCGACAAATTCAACCTGCGCGCTTTCAAAGATCATACTTCTACTTCTAAGTCGATTATGTTGACATTCTAATGTATTTGTATCCTTTTCCCTAATTCAATTTGCAGGTTTTTGTACTGATTGCTTTGTAGTTCAATAAACTACATATGCCTTTATTCCATGTAACATGGTTTAAAGCTGGCTGACTTATGTAGCTATGCACGACGTTCACCGACAATTTTGGTGGTTCTATCTAGCAGCTAGACAGGCCTGCGCCTTAGGTCGAAGAATTGTGTCCAAGGGCAGCAAGGATTTTAGCTAAAAGGGTGACCTCAAAGGACAAAAATTGTCAGTGAACTGTGAATGAATGACCTCTTATCAAATCAAGTCGTTACTAAAAAAGGAAAGTAAAAATGGAACAGGATGTCTTGTACAAAGTGGCTATGACGATGATACCTAAGGTTGGAGCCGTGACCGCGAGGAACTTGATTAGCTATTGTGGAGGTTTAGAGGCGGTATTTCAGGCTAGGAAAAAAGAGCTTTGTGCCGTTCCTGGGGTAGGGGAGGTTTTAGCTAGACAAATCCTAGATTCTAATGCCCTTCGATTGGCAGAACGAGAAATAGAATTCCTGGAAAAAACAGGGATACGTCCAATCTTTTACCTAGATAAAGAATACCCCGATCGACTCCGCCCTCATACCGATAGCCCGCTTCTACTATACTATAAAGGAATACAAGACCTAAATGCTCTACGGATGGTGGCCATCATTGGAACTCGGAAACCTAGTCCTTATGGGGTACATATCTGTGAAGAATTGGTAGAAGAATTGAAATCTTACCAGGTGACTATTATTAGCGGCCTGGCCTATGGTATTGATGTGGCGGCGCACCGTAAGAGCCTTGCCACAGATATTCCAACTATTGGTGTCTTGGCCCACGGTTTACAGCAAATTTATCCAGCCTCGCATCAGCATGTTGCCCGACAGATGGTAGCTCATGGTGGATTGCTAACCGAATATCCCAGTCATATTACCCCCAAAAGAGAGCATTTTCCCATGCGGAATCGAATCGTGGCGGGCTTATGTGATGCTTTAGTAGTCGTTGAAACCGGAAAGGAAGGAGGTTCGATGATTACCGCTCAATTTGCCAACGACTACAATAAGGATGTCTTTGCTTTTCCGGGACGAGTAAAAGATAAACATGCTATTGGTGGCAATTATTTAATCAAAACACATCGTGCTGCCTTGATTGAAGAGGCAAAAGACCTGGCCTATATCATGGGATGGGAAGCGCAACAATCTGCTGTTGGTGTCCAGCAACAACTCTTCACGGAATTGTCCACAGATGAAAAATTAGTTGTAGATTTACTTCGTAAAAATGAGGGAGCTGGGATAGACAAGCTCACCTATGAGAGTAGAATGACAGGTAGTTGTATGGCTGCTGTACTACTCAACTTGGAGTTCAAAGGCATGATTAGGTCTCTACCCGGTAAAAGATATATGTTAATGTAATGCGACGATTAATTCAGCACATTTTTCTTCTTTCATTTTCCTTGGTTGCCTGCAACACTAAACCAGGAGCTCCAATGGAAAATAACTTTGAACCCCTGGTGAAGCCTGTTCTAAAAGAACGCCCACGCAATATCATCTTGATGATTGGAGATGGCATGGGCTTGACCCAGATTACAGCAGGGATGTACCGCAATGGTAATAAGTTACAATTGGAGGAATTTCCAATTGTTGGCTTACATAAGCCCTATTCTTCGGATAATCTTATTACCGACTCGGCGGCAGGAGCTACGGCATTTTCAGCAGGGGTGAAAACCTATAATGGGGCGATAGCCGTCAAGCCAGATTCGGTTCCCGTTCCAACCATCTTGGAACAAGCTAAGGCGACGGGTATGGCCACAGGCATGGTTACTACCTCGACTATTGTGCATGCTACGCCGGCAGCTTTCCTTTCGCATAATGTCTCCAGGAACAACTTTCAGCAAATTGCGCTGGAATATGCTAATTCTGGTGTTGATCTGCTAATTGGGGGTGGGCGAAAGTACTTTTATAAGCGTAAGGATCGTCGGAACTTGATCCAGGAAATGAAAGAGCAGAACTATTCTGTATCGGATTTCAATAATGAAACATTCGAAGAGACAGTACTGGATTTCGATAAAAAGTTTGTTTACTTCACAGCAGAAGCAGACCCTAAGACGGTAAGACAAGGTCGGGATTATCTGCCTGCGGCAGCTCGCGCAGCCGCCAATTTTTTGGATAAGCGGAGCGAAAAAGGTTTCTTCCTGATGATTGAAGGAGCACAGATCGATTGGGGAGGGCATAACAACAATTCGGAATATATTATTACAGAAATGTTGGACTTCGATGCAACCATTGGCAAAATTTTGAAGTTTGCAGAAGAAGACGGAGAGACCTTGGTAATCGTAACTGCCGATCATGAAACAGGTGGCTATTCCATCAATCCTGGTTCTACCATGGAGAAAATCATTCCCGGCTTTACTTCCGACTATCACACCGCAACCTTAATCCCGGTCTTCGCTTATGGCCCAGGTTCGGAACTGTTTGGGGGTACTTACGAAAACACAGCGATCTACGACAAGATGAAAGAAGCTTTTGGACTCTAGTTCCTGCTTGGATGGCTTCCAAACATGGACTTAGCCCATAACAACGAAAAACCGGACTGTTAGCTATGAAGCAATTGAACATTGGCGTGGCTCAATTTGAGCCGCGAGATGGAGATAAAGCCTATAATTTATCTCGCATCGAATCCCTCAGTGCGCAAGCTCAAGCGCAAGGAGCAGCGGTAGTAAGTTTTCACGAGATGTCTATTACTGCCTACACTTTCTTCAAAGATTTAACGCTAGATCAAGTCAAAGCATTGGCAGAACCTGTACCTGACGGGCCAAGTGTTCAGCGACTTATACAGATCGCTAAATCTTTAAATATCCATCTCTTAGCAGGACTTGTAGAGATTGAAGATGATCAAATCTACAATACCTATGTATGTGTAAATGGAGAAGGGCTGGTAGCCAAGTTTCGAAAACTGCACCCCTTCATTAGCCAATACATGAGTCCGGGTAATACTTATGTCACTTTTGATATTCAGGGATGGACCTGCGGAATTTTAATCTGTTATGATAACAATGTCATCGAGAATGTTCGTGCCACCACGCTACTGGGCGCTGACATAATCTTTGCTCCACACGTTACAGGCTGTACACCTTCGGCTATGCCTGGCCGTGGCTACGTAGATCATGCCTTATGGGAAAAACGCCATATGGATCCGGTGCCCCTTAGAATGGAGTTTAATGGTGCAAAAGGGCGAGAATGGCTGCTCAGATGGCTGCCTGCCCGCGCCTACGACAACGGAGTATATTATGCTTTTACCAATCCCATTGGCTATGATGGAGAACATCTCAAAAATGGTAATGCCATGATTCTGGATCCTTATGGCAATATAGTCACCGAGATCCAGTCTTTTGAAGATAGTGTACAAGTAGCAGGCATTAGTGCAGAAAAATTAGAATTGGCGGGAGGATATCGATATAGAAATGCTCGGCGGCCAGAATTGTACCGCCATATCCTCGGCGCTGATCACGCCCCGCATTTGAAACCCGTCTGGATGAAGAAATAAGTACCTTCAAACACGAGATTTGTACAAAATCCAACAAGTACTATTTACTTATGCCGAAACATGTCTTAATTCTCGGTTGTGGCCGTAGCGGGACCTCAATCTTTGGGGAGTTATTTGAACAACTTTCTTGTTATAACTACTACAGCGAACCCCCTTATTCTGATCTTAAACTTTGGGATTATAGTCAACCCATCGCCATAAAGGTGCCGAAAGAATCGGCTGAATTTCGGCCAACACGAGGTTTATCTTTCCCTTTAGATGATTTATTGGAGACGATTGATGGACCGCTACAAATCTATTGGCAAGTCCGCCATCCATTAGATACGATTTGCTCTCTTCGTGTTGGGATTTCCAGAAATTGGGGGCATCATCCTCGTCCCGAAGACTGGAAGAATTGGTTAGACCGACCGCTATTGGAGCAATGCGCACACCACTGGACTTATATCAACACTGTGGGATTGGAGCCAGTAAAAGACCGTGTAGAACTGTCTCGTTTTGAAGATATGATCGCCAATCCACTCGGGTTTGCAAAGCATATCGCTAAGGCTCTAGACGTAGATGTAACTCGACATCAAGTAGAACTTGAAACTTGGGCAGGCCGAGTACAAAACACGAATAACAAAGACTTTGTGGAAGCCAAAACATCGAGACCCTATTCTACTACTGATCATCAAGTTAGAGTTGGGCGCTGGCGAGAAAACTTGTCGGAGGAAGAAGTGAAGCTTCTTTTGCCAATGATCGAAGAACAGATGGAGGAATTTGGATACTCCATTACCTGAACGTGTTTAGGCCTTGGTAATTGATTGGGTTAGTTTCATACTATTTCGGGCGCTTTATCAGGGAAAAGAGGTTATATCTGGATTGGCACCCGACCAGGTGTAAGTAGGTTTGATGGCTATTCTTTTCAGAATTTCACCCAAACGGAGAATCAATTCTTGGGCTCCACTCCCGAAGTATTTGCTTCATTTCGTCAGATTGTTGCAGATGGAATTCTACTGGGATTGGGAATGCCCAAATTTGGAGATCAACTTGCAGCAGATCAGATTGAATCCATCAAAAGCTATATTCTCTCTGAAGCAAAATGGAAATTAGAAATAGCAGGGGATTAGGATAGTTAGTTTATAAGTTGATGGCTTGCCTAAAAGGGAATTACTCTCAGCGCAGTACTGATACCTCAACAAGAATTCTAAGAGCAAGCAATAGTCAATATTACAATAGGGATAGGTAAGGAATCCCCAAGCCCCTTTGTTACTAAAAGAAACAAGCCACTCTAGATTTTGCTTTGTGAAGCAAAAATGCTTTATACATGGCCTATGGCAGCCCAGGTCTTAGCAACAGTAAAGGAATTGAATGTGATTTTCTAGCTGTCTGTCGAGCCTAATTACATCCCATTATCACTTTTCTTATCTTTATTCAGTACGCTTCGACAAAATGAATTTCTTTTCAAATAGTTCTCGCAATACATACAGATGGAAAGTAAAGAAAAACAATACGAATACAAAGTGGTAGAATTGAAAGAGAAGGGGATATTCGTTACCCGACTTAAACTGCAAGACCTTGAAGATGAACTCAATTTTCATGGTGATGAAGGCTGGGAGTTGGCTTCCAGCTTTGCTATGGATCTAGATAGCAATGGAAGAAAGGAGGTCGTGCTGATATTTAAGAAAGAACTTTCTGGAGACTTCCAACCTTAGGGCTCTTTAACGAACAAAATGATATTATATGCCTTATCGATTCCTGGGATTCGGGCTGGCCCTTCTGTGCACACTTAGTGCATGCCAAGTTAAAAAGGCCTCCACTACTGTGAATCATAGATTTATTGAGCATGAAGGCCTTCACTACCAGCTGAATGCCGAAACTGATCTTTCGGACCTAATTACCGTCCTTGCAGGAGATGAAGGCATCTGGTTTGAAAATGTCCGATATCAAGAAATACAGGAAGTCTCAGGAAATAAATTCCTGGCAGTAACCGCCGATTATCTTGGAGAAGATAAGACTACCACCTTATTAATTCCACTACAACCGACAGAGAAGGGAAGAGGGCAAAACTTTGAAGTAACCTGTATGATGGCTTGTGCAACCTACTTAAACTGTGAGGAACGTTATTTTGAAGTTTTACAAGCCTGTAGAGAGGTAAACTGTGGCTGTGAATCGGGAGAGGGAGGAGGAAGTAGTGCGGTTATGTTTTACTAGAAGCCCCCGTAAAATCCCTTTAGGGTAGGAATAAGATCTTTTTGAGATGACTCCTCAATACAAATAAGAATCCCGAGACTGTATCGCATGGATTAACAGCCTCAGGATTCCTAACAAAAGTAACGTATGTTCTTCTAAATATGTCTTTCAGCGTGGTAGGACGAACGTACCAAAGGACCGCTTTCTACAAAATCAAATCCCTTCTCCAAGCCTACCTCTTTGTATTTAGCGAATAGATCAGGGTGGACATACTCGGCCACCTCCAGGTGCATCTTGGTCGGTTGGAGATATTGACCAATAGTCAGTACATCACAACCATGCTCCAAGAGATCATCCATGATTTTATAGACTTCCTCTTCCGTCTCTCCCAAGCCAACCATGAAGCCAGTCTTGGTCCGTTTACCATATTCCTTGATACGCTTAATTTGTTCCAAGCTGCGGTAGTACTTCCCCTGTGGGCGGACCTTTCGATAAAGGCTTTCTACGGTCTCCATATTATGCGAAACGATCTCCTGGCCGCCGCTGATCATTCTCTCCAGTGCCTCCCAGTTGGCCTTCACATCTGGAATCAAGGTTTCGATCGTGGTTGAAGGACTCATTTCTTTCACTGATCTCACCGTTTGGTACCAAATCTCTGCTCCTCTGTCCTTCAATTCATCTCTGTTGACCGAAGTGATCACGGCATGCTTCACCTCCATCAACTTGATGGCCTCTGCTACTCGCCGAGGTTCATCCTCATCATATTCTGGTGGACGTCCCGTTTTTACTGCACAAAAAGAACAAGAGCGAGTACAAGTATTGCCCAGGATCATGAAAGTGGCAGTACCAGCTCCCCAGCATTCCCCCATATTGGGGCAATTTCCACTCTGGCAGATGGTATGCAAATTATACTCATCTACTAGGGACCGTACCTTTTTATAGTTTTGACCAATGGGAAGTTTAACTCTTAGCCAATCAGGCTTACGCTTCCGTTCTGGTTTATCTACTATTGGTAATTCAAGCATTGAACTGTTTTACAGTTTTTTCAATAACTACTTGGCCAAAAAGGCTGTAGCAATTAATTGCGTTAGGACTAATACTAAAGACAAATAGAAGGCCTGTTTTGTTGCATTAGCAAGTGTATCAAATAAAGAGTAGACACGCCCACCATGCGGTAACTTCCTTAGAATCAAATGACACTAAGGATAATACTTGTACAAAAAGACCTTGGCTTTAGCGTTACCAACGCTTTCCGAACTGCAAATTTATGTAAAGATTGAGAAATAGTGGACTATTTTGCACGCCACTTCCTGGAGTTTCGATCATTACTTGTGGCTCTTGGAAGAAGAAGTCTACCATAACGCCGGCTTCGATCGCTTTTACAAACTCATCGAATGCCCCCCAGTCGAAGTGCATGGCAAATTTTGCCTGAGCACCAGGGACCACCGATAGCTCACCCAGACCTTTGGAAAAGCCAGAGGAACCGTAGATACGCGTGAAGTCCAAGAAAAGATCTTCATTTTCAGGGCCGTATTTTTCACTTTGGATAATGAAGATAGGATCACCGTTCTCTTGGTTGCGGACTAATTCCAAGTAATAAGGTTTTAATAGCCCTAATGCCGGGCCTACCTCATAACTGATACCTACCGCGAGGCCCCGTCTTTTCGCTTTTTCTGACAAATACCGTTTTTCACCAAACCCAGCCCGTAATACATATAGATTGTTTTGCTTACCAAAAATGTAAGCGCGAGATACTTGGTTGGAAATGGGCTGTAGGTCTCTACTCTGTTTGAATTCCTTACCATGCTTGAGTTCACCAATTTCAAAATTGAGGAAACGAGTCAGATAGTAAGTTTTTAAGGTACCCATATTCACGCCCATCGCAAAGCCATGGGTGTGAAATCTGGCTTGTACTGAGAATTCCTTATTATAGACAATACCCTTGTTATCGTCATAGTAATTCTCGCCAGGAGTAAGGACCTGACCGCTCAACACTAGTGCAAAGCAACAGATCAATAGCGTACCGAAAAAATGCTTCATTGGAGACGGCTTTAAAAGTTTGATGATGATCCTTGGGTATTTTCAGAATGATGTTGCAATAAATTTACTGAAATCAACGGACAATTCCCGTAAATGTTTTATTATTCTACCGAAATAGTGAAAATATGTCTTGCAAATATCTACGCTGAGCAAATAAATGAATATGGCCCTGTTTTCAAGTTTTTTTGATCTCATTTCGCCAGACTAGACCTGAATAGGGCGTAGCCGACAAAGAAATGATAACGGCAGTAGTGAAGAATTGCAAAACGATTGAGTCGTTATTTATCTTATACAATTTCTACACGAACAACTTCATTACCTTTAGGCATGCTTATCTATTCTGCAAAAAAGAGCCCTAGACTAGAGTACGCCTTAAGGATACTATTTAGACAGCTACTCTCATTAAACTATACGCTTACCGACGACTATTTGTTCTATCAGGAGCATGCGGGACCAAAGATCCATTACGGGGAGCGTCGGCTGGCTGACGATGGCTTTTTTCTTTCCGCCCATTCCTTGTTATTTGAAGAAGAGATTCAACCAGTAAATGTTGAAGTAATCCAGATAGGTGAACGACCAGCTCTCTTTCCTGCACAGGAGGATAGTGATTGGCCTTTTGATCTATTCTCGATGTGTTTCTATTGCCTCAGCCGCTATGAGGAATATTTGGACTTTACGGGGGACCGTTATGGTCGCTTTCCGGCAAGCGAAAGTGTGGCTTATAAATATGACTTTCTACAGCGACCCATCCTGAATGAGTGGGCCTACTATTTCGGAAAGACTCTGAAAGAAAAATGGCCCAAGCTTGACTGGGAAAAACCCAAATATCAATTCCAGCTCACCTTCGACATAGACATGGCTTGGGCTTACCTGCATCGTCCTTGGTGGAGGCTCATCTCCGGTGGCGTGGCGCAACTGCTCAGAGGACAATGGGGTGGGCTGAGGGAGCGCGTTCAGGTGCTTCGTGGGCGGGCTGCTGATCCTTTCTACGTATTTGATTACCTAGATCACTTACAGGAGCAGTTAAAAATAGACACGCTCTATTTTTGGCTACTGGGAGATCCAGCTAAATATGATTTGAACGCTGATGTCCAACTTCCGGCCTTTCGAGAATTGATCCGACGAATTGCTAGGCGTTATCCGATTGGAATTCATCCCTCCTTTCAATCCAATACAGCACCTGCACAAGTTGATCGGGAAATTCAACGATTGAAAAACATCACTCGAGGAGACGTATCCAGAAGTCGACAGCATTTCTTGATCCTAAGTTTTCCCAAGACTTATCAGAAATTATTGTCCTGTGGCATCACTGATGATTACTCTATGGGGTACGCGGACCAGGTGGGATATAGAGCAGGGATTGCAGCGCCCTTTCTCTGGTATGACCTCCAGCGAGAACAGATCACGAATTTGACAATCCATCCCTTTGCTGCCATGGACGTCACCCTGAACTTTTATTTAAAAATGAAACCAACAGAAGCCCTGGAATATCTCGACAATATGGCCCAGGCGGTGCGACAATACGGAGGAACCTTTACCTTACTCTGGCACAATAGCTCCTTTGCGAGCCAGATAGGTTGGACAGGCTGGAGAGATATCTTTGAGCAAATTCTCAGGATTGCCAAATAAGACTGAAGGGTTTTTGTATTTTGCCTCCGGACAATTTTTTTAGTGTAAAGTCTACTATAGAACTCAAACCTGGACATGATTTTTAAGCTTACAGATCATCAAACAATTGGTAATCGATATATAGGGGAATTAAGAAACGTCAATATTCAAAAGGACCGGATGCGCTTCCGGCGCAACCTGGAACGCGTCGGAGAGATACTCGCCTATGAAATTAGCAAGACCCTCGCATATCAAGAAAAGGAAATCGAAACCCCATTGGGTATTGCCAAGGTACAGATCCCAAAGGAAAAAATCGTATTGGGTACAATACTAAGGGCTGGCTTGCCACTTCATCAAGGCCTCTTGAATGTTTTTGATCAAGCGGATAATGCTTTTATCTCTGCTTATCGGAAACACCATAAAGATGGTACTTTTGAAATCAAGATGGAATATGTGTCTTGTCCAGACCTCACTGATACTGTTCTGATTCTTGCTGACCCGATGCTGGCTACCGGAGCGTCCATGTCTATTGCCATTGAAGGTCTAGCAGATTATGGGCAGCCTAAGGTGGTTCATGTGGTTACTGCTATTGCCTCTGAGGCTGGCATGAAGCACATCCGTAGGTTGTTTCCCAAAGCTCATATATGGGTAGGAGCAGTGGACGAAGAATTGACAGCCAAATCTTACATTGTTCCTGGCTTGGGAGATGCAGGAGACCTCTGCTACGGCGAAAAAATGCAAGATTAAGGGTTTAGCTAACAATCCATTGCTGGAGTACTTCGGCCATTTTGCGATCGTTGGAAAGGCGCGGCACTTTGTTTTGTCCGCCTAACTTTCCCATTGTTTTCATCAGATTTCTAAAAGCGTCTTTTTGTAAAGGCCGTATCTTTAAAGGCTGGAGAATTTTTCCAGCAATAAGGTCTTCGTAGTAGATGTTCTGCTGGATCATGGCGGCATCAACATCCTTTGCAAAATCCTCCAACTTGGCGGGTGTTTGGTCAAATTCTATGAACCATTCGTGGTAAGGGAGTCCTCCTTCCGAAGGATTGATTTGGGGAGCCACAGTGAATTCTACGATCGGGATATTGGCTAACTTAGCTACGCTCAAAAGGGCTTCTTCGACTTCTTTGCCAATCACATGTTCTCCAAAGGCAGAAATGTAGTGTTTGATCCGTCCAGTTACTAAAATCTTATATGGATCTTTAGAAACAAATTTTACTGTATCCCCGATATTGTATCCCCAAAGTCCTGCATTGTTGTTAATGATGATCGCATAATTGACATTCAATTCTACTTCTGCAAGAGAAAGGCGTGTTGGAGAATCATTGAAGACTTCCTCGGCAGGGATGAATTCAAAGAATATGCCGGAGTTTACATTTAGCAAGAGACCTGGATCATCTTGTTCATCCTGGAAGGCTATAAAACCCTCAGAAGCAGGGTAGGTCTCTATGCTGTCGAGCCGTTTTCCAACCAAAGCCTCCAGTTGTGCTCGATAGGGCTCGTAATTTACCCCTCCATAAACAAAGACGGAGAAGTTGGCGAAAATCTCTTTTACTTGTTTCTTTCCCGTCGTTTCCAGCAAACGCTCATAATACATCTGTACCCAGGGTGGAATCCCACTGATGAGCCGCATATCTTCCTCGAGCGTTTCCTTCACAATAGCATCCAACTTCGTTTCCCAGTCTTCGATACAGTTGGTGGAATAGGAGGGCATTTGATGCGTTCGAAGCCAGGAGGGTACTTGGTGATTAACGATTCCGGAGAGTCTTCCCGTGTTAATGCCTCCTACCTTTTCTAGTTCAGGACTACCTGACAGGAAAATCATTTTCCCATCTAGCCAATCACCCTTACCCGTTTGGGCAAAATAATTGAATAGGGCATTTCGAGCCGTGCCGAAATGATTGGGAATACTGTCTTTTGTTAATGGAATGTATTTAACGCCGGAAGTAGTTCCGCTGGTTTTGGCAAAGTATTTCGGGTACCCTTTCCAGAGTACATCTGCCTCTCCAGCCTTGATCCGTTCGATATAGGGCTTGATGCCTTCATAATCGCGTATGGGGACTTCTGCTCGGAAGCTGTCATACGAGTGAACGTCAGAGAAGTTATGATCCTTTCCGAAGGAGGTTTTTCGTCCTCCCTTGATCAATTGTTGAAAAACTTCTTCCTGTGCAGCTACGGCATTCCTAGACCATTGCTTGATATCCTTCGCGATCTTACGCGCTATCGGCTTGATTAATAGCGATTTTAAGCCCATATACTTCTATCTCCTTTGCGGTAAAAGTATAGATTTATGGGCAAACCCGCTATAGACCTGGGCCAGCAATTACGCAAGGAGTGAGTACTTACCACTTGCATAATTGCTGTTAAGTGCCTGTCTTTAAGCTAACTTGTTGTGGTAAGTCGAAGAAAACCAGCTGCTTGTGGTTTTATTCTCCGCTACAGAATTTACTCTCTCAAGTCTTCTATATCGTATCCTGGAAACTGGCTCTTTGTAAAGGTAAAATGGCTGGCTGGGAAAGAAACATTTGGCCGAAGCTTATCAATGCTAAAGGTGAATCTAGACCCATCCTTAGAGAATGCGTTCACGCTTTCAATTTGATTCAACTTCTTATTTACGTTTAGGCGAAGTTTGGAATAATCTGCAAACTCATCCAATGGCTTGAATTCGATCTCTTGAATGACCTTACCACCACGATCTACTTCCTGGACCAATTGATAGGCGAAGTTGCCAGAATCATAAAAAGTGAAAATCGACTGTGGAGAAAGTAAACTGTTGGCGGTTTCTTCCGGATCAGGTACATCATTGACTTGCACCATTTTATTGTTGTGCATGATAAGCCATAAGGCAGTGTTATCACACAAAGCCATCTGTGATCCTAATTCAAACCGATAGTGCTCTCCTTTACGAGCGATCTTTCCTTTTTGTGTTTCCCTGGGTTGATCTGCCAATTCAATGATCATCGTGAAATCAGCTTCCAAGGCTTTGTAACCGTCATACTTATTGCGCAACTTATCCAGAATCGCTTTGGCTGCAGGATCAGAGTCACCTGCCTTACTGTAGTAGTTGTCCTGAGCGCCAAGGGTAATGCCAAGTAAAAGTAGTGTAAAGACTAGACTGAAGTATTTCATTTTTTTAGATTTTATCCCGTTCAATTCGTGTGTATGTACTCCTAACGTTATAAAGACGCAAAAATTGATCCTAAGTCGCGCTTCTTTACGTTAAATTTCTTTTAAAGTCTATTTGACATGGAGGCCAACTCTTGGGTAAGGGAGCGCATGATTCCCTTTTCATGAGGATTGTATTGCCAGTTGGTATCAAATTGTTCGAGGATAAAAGTATTAGGCTCGTCAGAGAGTGTGAGACTATGGAATTGTGTACCCTTATTCTGTTGATGATGTTTAATATCTGCAAGTACCCTTTTATCCACCTTGTACATGATGAAATCCGAGATCACAAGGACATCGGCATCTTCATAGTTTTCGCTTCGGAGTTGGCGGACAGCCTCGTATAAGGGGAGGCTAATATCTGTACCACCATAAAAGGACATACCGAGAAACGCGGCCAACTCATCCATGGAGTTGGCAATATCATGTAAATCCAAGGTTTTTATACCAATGGAGAAATTGATTAGATAGGCCCTTCGATTTTCTCGTAGAGCCATTTTTAAGATACCGAGCGATAGGGTTTTAGCAATTTGCTCTGGCCGTCCTCTCATACTTTCACTGGTATCTACGCAGATGATAAATGGTCCCTTTTCTTTTCTACGTTGCCCTTGATATATCTCTGTTAGCTTGTCTTCGCTCTTTATGAGTTTATTTTCTTCATACCGGAAGGTCAGAAGTCCTTTTTCTATATATTTTTTAAGGAATAAGGAGCTGGTATCCTCGGAAGCCAATAGGCTGATTTCGCTACTTAACAGGTTGTTTAAGTCATCACTTTCATGAACGCCAACGATCTCTGCTTTAGAAAATTCATCCTTAATCCATTCTTGTCGAACAATGGTCTTTTCTAATTTCTCTTCCTCTATTTCAATTTCTGCTTCTCGCATACTACCGAGTAAATCTGCCAACTCTTGCAGGGATTGTTCATTTTGGAGTAGCTCGTGATACTTATTTAGCAAATCGAATGAAGCATCCTGCCAAAGCGCCCGGGATAAGTCCCAGCCTAGATAGTCTGTAAATGGATTGAGGAGTTCAGTTAATTGCTGATATTCCTGGACCTTGGCCTCCATGAGATCCATAAAGGTTTCTTTTTCTTCTTTTAGTTGTCGGAGTTGATAAGCGAGGATTTTAGCGTGAAGGCGAGCATCCCATTGAGCGAGGAGGTCATTGAGTAGGAGCTCAATCTTCTTCTTATCCTGAGCTTGTTTTACCGTACCATTTACCTCATCAATCAATTGCTGGAATTGATGTTTGAAAAAAGGGGTTTCAATTTCTTCTTTTTGATACTGTTGAGTTAGATACGCGATAAGTACAGACCAACGGCCATAAAATACGTGCAAGGGCGTAATGGCCCAATTCCCAAGGCGATCCATTTCTTGCTGGTAGGGATGTTTCGTTTTAATTTTTTGATAGGACTTGCGCAACCACCTTAGCGTATCTAGAATGATTCTTTCCTGTAATACGGGCTGATTCCCCACTAAATCATGAATGTTGGGGATGGCAGCGATATCATCGAGCGCAGTTTTGAAGTAGGTGAAGTATGCTTCCTGTAGCGTGGGCAACACTAGGGGCGTACCCTGGAATTTGTGCTGTAGATACTGCACCAAATATCGTCGCATTTTCCGGTCGAGCATTTGTCCAAATTCGATAAATTGCTCGTAGGCTAGGGCTAATTTATCACTTTGGGTCATGATAGACTGGTGTAGGAAAAGTGAATTTTTTCTAAGCGTAAACGAAGTTGTTCCAACTCTTTCCGTACTTCATCCAGATTAGCTTGAACGATCCCTGCAAAATGAGCTTCTACAAACAAATTGTGCTGCAAATGTTGCCAGGCCGCGGGAGATTCCTCTGCTATTTTCTTGAACTGGCTATCAACGTATTGCAAGAGCTTTTTGTGCCGGCCATCCCAGAATTCGGCTACAATCCGATGTGGTTTTTTATAAATATAAGCTACTTGCTCGGTCTTTTGCGTACGCAAAGTGTAGCTATGATCTACATCATTGTAGCGGATGATGAGGGCATGTTGATCTTTGGCCTTTTTAGCTTTCAAGCGATTAACCAACTGGTAACTTTCGTCATATAAATTAGTCACCTCGAATTCCTCACCACTTAATTGCCGAAACTGTTGAATTTTCACCAATGTACCCTCGAATTGTTGATCAGGTTTTTCCAAGGCGAAGTAAGTTTCATTGATGGCCTGAAGTTCATGCTCCACTTGCGTGTGTTTAACTCTAATTTCCTCATTCACATCCTCTTGGAAGTCGTCAATCTCAGATTTGATGAGTTGCAGATTGATGGCTAGGGTATAGCCATGCTGTCGAATGGTTTCTTGGATGATTTCATTTATTCGCTCCTTATCTGAAGGTTGTCCCCACAAACAGTGTCTCATTAGAAAACAATCCATTAGGTCTACTTTGGATCGACCATTGAGAAATGCGGAGGTTCGCAAGAGGCGAACAATTTTTTTCCACCTCCTGTCATTGACAACCAAGGCATTTCTGGTGGATTCCTTGCTAAACAATTCCTCGGTCTTGATCTTAATGACTTGGATGGTATTTAGGACCTCCGGAGGAACTGTAATGTCATCGATTCGCTCATCCCATACCTTAAGTTCCTTTTCGGTCAGTTTGATTTTGAGTGGGAGCTTGTCTTCATAAACATCCCTGGTGTCGACGATCATGGATAGAAAATGCTGGAATTGCTTGATATTGTCTAGTTGCAAGCGAATCAAAAATCGGTCCCAGATGGGAGCTAGGTTTTGATTGCTTGGAGGTACTTCATTGGAAGCAGTGATAATGCCCCGAAGATTTACTTGCATGTCTTCTTGTCCGTTTCGGTAGATCTTTTCATTCAGAATGGTTAAGAGGGCGTTCTGAATGGCCGGTCCTGCTTTCCAGATCTCATCTAAAAAGACCACATTTGCTTGTGGTAGGTAGCCTTCTGTCAAACGTTCATATTTGTCTTCGTCTTTCAGTTTTTTAATAGATACTGGGCCGAATACCTCATCTGGGGTACTGAATTTGCTCATGAGATATTCGAAGGATACCCCATCCTTAAAGGCGTATTTGAGGCGTCGAGCAACCAGGCTTTTTCCGACCCCTGGAGGACCTAGTAGAAAAATGCTTTCTCCTGCAATTGCACTTAGTAATGCCAGCCGGATAGATTCTTCTCGTTCATATAGCCCTTCGCATAGTCCATTCAGTAGTTGACTAACCCTTTGGCTTAATTGTATATCAATATCTACGTTCATATATCAAATCTAAAAGAATGAAGAAGATTCACCGAAATCTGGGCGTCGCACCCCATCATCCTCGATATAATGCTTCCGTACAAGTTCATCGATGGTAGCTGGCCTGATATTCAGCACAGCTCCTTTAAAATGTAGTGTTTTCCCCGCCATGGCGTGATTGAAGTCGACTTTTACTTCCCGGTCATCCCAGCCTAATATTTTACCGTTAAAGGTTTGCCCCTTATTATTAGTCAAAGCTACATAATTACCTTCCACCAACATATTGGGAGGCACTTCACCATCGATTTTGAAGGCATGAATTGGGACAGAGATTATATCACTAGACCTGACAGGTCCATAAGCTTCTATTGGAGAAAGAACAAACTCAAAGGCATCTTCCTCCCCCAAGCCAAACAGATGATCTTCAAAGGCCTTCAGCAATTTCCCGGTTCCGAAAAGAAAGATAAAGGGATAATTGGCATCCATCCTCTCCAATAACTCCCCATGTGGACCCTCTTCTCGCAATTCATAGGTTAGCGTGACTACTTGTTGTTCTTCAATTATGTTCATAATTGTTATAACTTATGGGATCAACAAAGGTTCAGTTCAGGTTACATTCTATACATATATGAAAAAAAACAATCGGTTTTTTATGCAGCTAGAAAGAAAAGAATTATCTTCGTGGCACCTAAAATCCAATCCTTGTTAACAGTAGCTTTTGGTGCTACACTGCACCCTATACTCCCAAATTTCAACCCGATCCCAAGTCAGTAGTAACTCCGCACAAGCATCTTGAGAAGACTATGCATTGCATCATTCCCTATTTCCCCTTGCAATTGATTGAATCAACCGCTGAAGGATACAATATATAGACCCTGGTCCCAACCATCTATTGTGGAGCAGCCTAATTGTTGTCGTTTTGAATACCTCAATTCGACCTACACTACATGAAAAATTTACAAACACTATAAAAACTACTAGATGAACACTATTTACAAACACCTTTTGATATTGCTGGTCTTTATTTGCTGGGTGAAAGCAGGATTTGGACAACTAAATGAAGGAGATTTAATGTTTGTTGGTTTTAATGCGGATGGGAGTGATGGATTGGCAGTGGTTGCCTTAGTTGAAATTCCAGCCAATTCAACATTCTATTTTACTGACAACGAATGGAATGGGGATCCTATTGCTGGCTCCGGGGCTTTCAATGGAGGAGAGGGCACTTTGACTTGGAGTACCGGCGGAAGCGCGATTGCAGCCGGAACAGTCATAAGCTTTACGTCGGTCGGAAGCGGATCACCCTCAGCTTCTGTAGGGACTATGATTCGTAGTGGTAACTTCTCAATTGCGGCCGGTGATGAGGTAATCTATGCATATCGAGGAAGTATTGGGGATCCAACGGCCTTTCTGAGTGCCATCGGGAATGAGGCATTTAGTACCGCTGGGACCTTGTCAAATACAGGGCTGAGCGCCGGATCTACAGCCATCGAGATTGACGGAGATGAAGATATTGCCGTTTATACAGGAAGCACGACTTGCAATACGACAGTGGCAGCTTGTGCAACAAAGATTGCCACTGTTTCCAATTGGACTAGTCAAGATGATACAGGTGATCAATCTTCTGATTCCACCGTTCCAGATTTCCCAGATGATGTACCTGCTATATTCTCTGGTTCAGCACTACCGGTAGAGCTCATTTCTTTTTCCGCGATAAGGACAAGGGAGGATATTGTGGCTCTGAAGTGGGTTACAGCAACAGAAGAGAATAACCACTTTTTCAGCATAGAACGTTCGAGCGATGCCAAAACATGGCAAACGATCGGAAAGGTCGTAGGTGCAGGAACAAGTTATGAAACGCTCCATTATTCTTTTATTGACGAGCACCCCTTAGCCGGAACTAGCTACTATAGATTGAAACAAACAGATTATGATCAAGCTTTTAGTTATTCAGTGATAGAGTCCGTCTACCACAAACCAAGTAAAGAAATTGTCATTTTTCCCAATCCAGCAGCCCAAAATTTGCGGATACAAGGGGAGGGAATTGCCGTAAGCCAGCTCCAACTCTTCAATTCATTGGGACAGCTTGTGCCAATTAAAGTGCTTGTGGGAGGATATGGTGATATAGAACTAGATGTGTCCAAACTACAGGCAGGCATGTACTATCTTAAGGTTAAGGGAGTGTCTGATTGGCCAACTAGTCCAATTTTCATCAGGTAGGTGTAGTTTTCGCTTGAAGATTCACGGGGGCTAGTGGGAGGATGTTCTTGCCTTTTTTGGCTGTATACTAAACTTTTAAGTGCTCCTTTTATTAATGAAAAAAATGCATTAATTTGGGAAGCGATAAGAAAGAATGACAAACAGTTGAGCAATCTATGTGATTGTACACTTGTTTGACGTTCAATGGTCAATAGGTGATCTTATTCTATTGACTCCACAAAACATGAGGAAGTCTCACAACGTTATAGTATTCGGCCCAAGTATCTAGACATACTTGGGAAGAATTATATTAAACAACCTAAGGTCAGGCAGCAAAAAAGGTATTAGGCAGGTCTACTATATATATGCCTTACACTTCTGAGCTGTTCTTTCGGAGGGAATAAAAGTTGCAAGTGACTGAACGCGAACTAATTGAGGGGTGTATGCGGGAAGACCGTAAGTGCCAGGAGGAAGTCTTTAGGCGATATGCCTCAAAGATGATGGGGGTATGTTTGCGTTATGCTCGACATCAGATGGAGGCAGAGGATCTTTTGCAAGATGCTTTTATTAAGGTTTTTAATAATATTAGTAAATTTGAGTTTAAAGGATCCTTTGAAGGTTGGATCAGAAGGATCGTTGTGAATACATCGCTCAAAAATTACAGTAAGAAGAGTTTTACATATGAACAGATAGGAGTGGAGGAACAACCAGAAAATTCCATTCCACCCGAAGTATACGCTCACCTACACGAAGAAGAATTGCTTAAGTTGATTGCAGCATTGCCCGATGGGTATCGCGTGGTTTTTAACCTTTATGCTATAGAAGGTTACTCCCACAAGGAAATTTCAGTAATGTTGGGTTGTAAGGAAAGTACCTCTCGGTCCCAATTAGTGAAAGCCCGAAAACTGCTGCAAACCCAAATTCTAAAGCTTCAAAAAATAGCCGTATGAGCCAAAAACATCCCTTGGACGACACCTTTAGGCGCAAACTGCGCCAATACGAGGCCCATGCCCCGGACGCTCTCTGGCAGAAAATAGATGCCGAAAGATCATGGCAGGCCAAACTACACAACCGGTTCCACTATTATAAAGGAGGTCTTGCCTTAGTGGCAACAGTTGTTTTGGCTGTTGGCCTAATAGTTCTCAACCAAGACAAGACTGCGGTTGAATTGGGGTTCTTCCCTATTAACCCGGAAGCTTCTACTACTCAAAAAACTATTGCTGTGGTGGATGCGTCTATTGCTACGCCATCAGCTCCAATTACTGTTGAAGAAAATAATATTGTTCAGTCAAATACATCTATAGAAAGCAAACTTACACTTCAGCCAGGCACTACCTCCAGTGCAACTTCATTGATTGAAACCCCAATGGCAGCAGAAATTCCAGCCCCGAATACGGCTGAGGAATCTCTTGTTACAGTGCCATCCACACCTGAAATTTCCTTACAAGAAGAAAATGCCGTTGTACTTGCTCAACCAAGTACAACAAGTTTTGCCAGTTTTGCGGCCCTTCCAGCAAGTACATTTTCTCCCTTAGAGACAGGATCTTTCGCAACGGAATTGAAGTGTGTTTCTTTCAAGACCGGTAAAAGACATTGGTATGGTGAATTGTCTACGGGCGTAACTACCTCCATGCGTGACCTACAAGCCAGAGAGGCCGAGTATATTCCTTATGCTGATGGCCGTGCAGAAACGGAGTTTACTCAATTATCATTCAATACTGAAGCCAGATTGTCTATCGTTTCACCGAGTGGTGTGGCCTTTAGAACAGGTTTGAATTATACGCAACTCAATGAAAGATTGGACTATGCCAATGAAAATGAGCGGCATTTGGAGATTACCGAAGTGCAAGGCGATGATGGCGAAATCATTAGTATTGATACTATTATTGTAGTAGGATTGCGAGAGGTTAAAACCCAAAATCGCTATCGCATGCTCGATGTGCCATTGATCTTAGGGTATGAATTGACGCATGATAAGATGACCTTTGCTTTTAATGCAGGTATGTACTTAAACCTAACCTACCGGCAAAGAGGGGATTTCATTTCTCCGATAGATCAGGAACCCGTAAGTTTTTCTTCTAATTCTCAGGATGCTTATCCGGCTTATAAAAGCCAAATCGGCTTAGGTTGGTACGGAAGTATTGGCATGTACTACAAAATGAATGCTCGTACACAGGTGTACCTGGAACCTAGTCTGAGAATGTATACTCAATCTTCTACAATCGAAGAATATCCACTAAAGCAAAACTATGTGCTGGGGAGCTTGAATGTAGGTCTCCGCCGAGTGATCTTCTAAGAGCCATTCCAGATCTTTAGAATCTAGAGAGCCGTTCGGAACTTTTGCTTCCGAACGGCTCTTTGTGTATTGGAACAGTAGGAGAAATTGCTCATTCATCCAACTCCGTAGCACATCATCTAGCTAAATCAAAACCAAAATAGCTCAACTCTGTTATAGCTGTAATTATTACAAAAAACCTGCTCAGGCAATCCAGTAGATTGTCCGAGGATCACAAAATATAGTGAAAATGGTGTGGATGAAAAGGCTTTTTTTGTTGTTGGTTTTACTTCAGATTGTTATAGTGGGATTGATCGGCCAAACAACCGTTTCAATCTTTGGTAAGGCGCAAGATGCCAATACGGGAGAACCCTTAATTGGGGTTAATATTAGGCTAGAAGGAACCGAACGTGGGGCGACTACTGATTTAGATGGTTTATATGAAATCACAGGAGTAGTACCTGGTAGTTATAATATAACGGCAAGCTATATTGGCTATCAGACGAATACGCGGAGCAATGTCATCATTCAATCTAAAGGAAATGACGATATTAACTTCGAACTACAAGAAGGAGGGTTAGACTTAGAAACAGTAGTGGTTACCGCCAGTCCTTTCCAGACCAAAATCGCAACACCCTTATCTTTGCAAACCCTATCTCCCGAGGAAATTAAAACCTATCCTGGAGGTAATAATGATATCGCGAAAGTAGTGCAGAGTTTGCCTGGTGTTTCAGGTTCTATTGGTGGTTTTCGCAATGATGTGATCATCCGGGGAGGAGCACCTAACGAAAACGTCTATTACCTAGATGGTATAGAAATCCCCAATATTAATCACTTTAGTACGCAAGGAAGCGCTGGAGGGCCAGTAGGCTTACTGAATGTAGATTTTATCGAAGAGGTGGAGTTATCGACTTCGAGCTTTGGTGCGCAATATGATAATCCTTTAAGCGGCGTTTTGCAATTTGATCAACGACTAGGCAATCAACGCGAACGACAGACCAATATACGGGTTAGTGCCAGTGAAGCTGCTTTAACTACAGAGGGGCCTTTGTTTAAAGGGGACAAGTCTGAAGCGAATACTTCCTATATCCTCTCCGTTAGAAGGAGTTATTTGCAAGCCTTGTTCGAACTCATTGGCTTACCCATTCGACCTGACTACTGGGATTATCAGTACAAAATCAATCATAAAATTGATGAATACAATAGCGTTTTCCTGACAGGAATTGGCTCAGTAGATGATTTCAGCGTTAAGGCTCCAGATGATTTTGATCCAGAACAGCAGTCTGTCTTAGATCAAGTGCCAATCATTAAGCAATGGACTACCACAGTAGGATTGGGGTGGAAAAAGCGGCTTAAAAATGGGAAAGGCATTATGAACACCTATTTGAGTACTAATATTCTGAATAATAATTTTTCTCGATATCTAGACAATGAAAATCTGACGGGACTAGTATTGAAAAACAACAGCCGAGAAACGGAACAGAAATTACGCTATCACTATACTCGTTTTGTGAATAACTGGTCTCTAAATTTTGGTGTGAATGTGACGCGGGCTATTTATTCGAATGAAACAGAGAATATTGCCTTTGATAATACCTTCCTAACTGAGATTGACTTCTGGAAATATGGATTATTTAGCCAGGCTTCGAAGTCTTTTATGGATGGGCGTTTAGATTTTACGATAGGATTCCGTGTAGATGATAATACTTTTACAGAGGAAAATGGAACTTTACTCAAGACCTTCTCTCCTCGCACTGCCATTAGCTATGTGTTAGATCCCAATTACAAGTGGCGTCTTAGTGCTTCTTTAGGGCAATATTATAAGATTGCTCCGTATACTATTTTAGGATACCAGGATCAAAACGATAATTTTGCCAATCAAGAAGCGCCCTATATTGGTAGTTTTCATGCTGTTTTGGGTTTGGAACGAAAATTAGGGCAGTTTGCTAAGGTCAGCGCAGAAGGTTTCTTCAAACGGTATACCAATTACCCCATTTCTTTAGCTGATCAGGTATCCCTAGCTAATAAAGGGGCAGATTTTTCTGTACTAGGAAATGAAGAAGTATCCAGTGATGGTTTGGGCAGAACCTATGGTCTAGAACTACTCTATCAGCAGAAACTACAAAAGAATTTTTATGGTATCCTGGCCTACACCTATTTTAAGAGTGAGTTTACTGGCCTCGATGGCGTATACCGCCCCTCCGTTTGGGATAGTCGTCATTTATTATCCTTTACAGGTGGTTATAAACTACCTGGAAATTGGGAGTTCAGTGTTCGCTACCGGTATGCTGGAAAAACACCTTTCCCTCCAGTCGATCCAGATGCAAGTCTTCCTGTCTATCCCGTATTAATCCTAGATTACTCAAACCTGGGGCAAACACAACTATCTACATTTAATCAGTTAGATGTTCGAATTGATAAGAAGTGGAATGCCAAATCTTTTACTTTCAACTTATTCTTTGAAATTCAGAATGCGCTGGTCCAAAATAATCCAGAGCCGCCCTCTTTTGGTTTAGATCGAGATGAGACCGGTGCGATCATTGAGCCGAGGGCTCTGGTTGAAGTCCTTAATTCGCCCAGTTCTTTATTGCCGATTATTGGATTAGCCATCGATTTTTAACCTTCTTCGACAAAAAGGTGATTCTATTTCACCAATAGATTAAGGTATACTTGGCGGCGCCGGTTTAAAGCTTCAAAAATTATTGGAGAAGGGGACAATTTCGTCCCAATTCTAACCATCCATCCCATTTCGTTATCATTCTTACTGCTGTTTCTCCAATTTGGCTTTCAAATTAAATAACAGCCGATGAAACAGATATCCATTCTTCTTTTATTACTTTTTCTGACTCTTTGTGCAGGTTTTGTTTGTAAGCAAGCCCCTTTGCAAACCATCCAAGTGGTATCGCCTCAAGAGGAAACCGAGGATAGATCCGTTAATACAGTGGCCAAGCTAGGTACCCTCGCATTTTTCAGCGCCAAAGAACTGGGGCAAGGTAACCTGTATATAATGGATGAAGAAGGCGGGAACGTTAAAAGAATTGGCCGTTCAGGCTCACGCCCGGATCACTATCCCAACTGGTCGCCTGATGGGCAATACCTCACATTTTCATCCTACCGGAAGAGTGGATGGCGCATATGGATCATGAAAGCAGATGGTACGGAAGCAAGAAGGATATTGAACGGGAGATTGGGGATCTCTACCTATGAGTTTGACCCTTCATTTTCTGCTGATGGATCACGCATCTTTTTTGCGTCCAATGGTGATCTCTATTCCGTAAAACGAGATGGTACAGGATTCCACCAAATCACCAATACGCCCAATATATTTGAATATAGTCCTTATCAGTCCCCTGATAGCAACAAACTATTATTCGTTTCGAGGGGACAAATCTATGTCATGACCTTAGCTACAGGTGAAAAGAATAACCTAACACAGAACAAAGACATTATTGAGTATGCGCCCATCTGGGCCCCTGATGGAAAACAGATTCTTTACTATTCTAATCTTTCAGGAAGTTTTGAGCTATATCTTATGGATGCTGACGGCTCAGATAAGAAATTTGTACTTAATGAAAAAGAAATGAAAGAAATGGGTTTTACCCAAGTGGCCTTTGTAGATGCATGGGACAATGATTGGGGGGCAATAAAACAATATAAAGCTTCCTTTTCTGCTGATGGTCAAAAGATTGCTTTTAGCCGAGATTTGAATGGTAGTAGGGAAATCTTTGTAGTCAATAGAGATGGTACAGGAATTCAACAACTTACCAATAATCAATTTCATGATGGCTTTCCAATGTGGAAACCCAATTGAGGATGGGTAGCTACAACTATCTGAAGTTTTAAATGGCCATGCCTTGAGGGAAACTTAGGATATTTCCTACTGTCCGTTTGCTAAGAAACTTCTGTTCTATTGGACTAAATATGAGAAATAAATTGAAGCGCAGGCAGCAAAAAAAGAACTAAGGGGGTCTAAGTAAATAGACAAGCAATGAAGAAACAGATGAGCATGCGACTGCGCTGGCTTTTTTTAACAATTCCAATGGCATTGTTATTTGGATGCCAAAAAGATCAAGATGTTTTTACCCCCTATGAACTAGGGGCAGAGGACCTGAAAGGACAAGTGGCCGATTTATTGGATGATATTGCCAGTAGCACAGAAACCTTCCAATGGGAAGTTAATAATGCGCATACCTTCTTCACCCGAAATGGGAGTCGCTTAGCTGTACCTGAAAATGCCTTCATGACTTTGGATGGTAATCGAGAGTTGGTTGGTCAAGTAGAGCTGAGGATTCGCGAGGTCATCCACAAAGGTGAGATGATCAAGTATCAACTACCGGCCCAGAATAGTGGCCGTCTTTTGGAAACATTGAGTGCCTTACACATCGAAGCCCACTTGAATGGCGAACCGCTTGCATTGCAAGCTGGGATTAGCATTGATTGGGATATTCCAGCAGAGAACTTTGAGGGTGATCCCAATTTGTTTTATGGACTGGAAAATAGTGGGGAAGTTTTCGATTGGGTAGGTTCCGCGGAGGTATTTCTAGATCAAATGCCAGTAAGAGCTATTAAGATCTTGACCCCAAGTGGTGAATCACTCAATGCCTATAAGGCGCAACCACAACAGTTAGGTTGGTGGAATTGTAGTCGATATGCTGTCACAGAAGTAAGTTCCGAAGAAATGGAACTTAAGGTAGAATTACCGCTTCATTTTGACAGACAAAATAGTGCCGTTTATTTAGTTTTTGAGAATAGAAGGACTGTCGTACCGCTTGATTGGAATGATATTGAGCACGATGGTCAATTTTCCTCGCCGCTGGTACCGGTGGGGGAAGATATAATTGTAGTAGCGATCGCTAAAGGGGCGTTAGATCGTTCGTTCTTAGGCTTTAGAAGTCTTCAAACAGACAGAACTAACCAAACACTCACTCTTCCCTTACTTGAGCGATCGCTGCATACCATTCAGCAGTATTTAGAGCGCTTGTAATGGTACCCAAAAAGAGTTAACACCGTTTTCCTTCATGATAGCTTTGGCCGCCTTTAGGGCGGCCTTGTTTTTTTAGGCCTCTGACAATTTTTGTGATATTGAGTTAGCGTTTTAGCTGAAAGCCCTACTTCCTATGGTCGCGAGACTTCCATCTAAAACGCTAACCACAGAAATTGCCGGAGAAGGTTTTTTATACCCCCAGAAAGTCAAGGTGTCACTGTAGTTTATGCTCCTGCCTCTTGATCCCATTCCATGTCGATTCGACGACGAGCCAGGTCGGTGGCAGCAATTCGCACCCAGATATCATCTCCCATCTTCAATTCTTTTCCGGAATGCATGCCTGTAATTTTGAGCCGACTAGTGGCTAAATCAAAGGGTTCAGGTAAGTTGACGAAGCTGATCATTCCTTCGCAATAGTTCTCTTTAAGCTCCACATAGATGCCAAAATCTGAGAAGCCAGAGATTTGTCCTAGGAAAGTCTCGCCGATATGTTTCTCGATAAACTCTACTTGCTTGTATTTCACGGATTCTCGTTCGGCCTCCATCGCTTTCCGTTCTTGCAAGGAGATATGTCGACATTGTTCTTCCAATGGATCCTTCTTTACTCGAACCGGGTCTTCAGCGGCTAGATTTAGGGCCAGAATGCGGTGAGCTAAAACATCAGAGTATCGCCGGATGGGGGAGGTGAAATGACTGTAGAAATCAAACCCTAAGCCATAATGGCCAATATTATCTGTAGAATAAGCGGCCTTGGCCATAGTCCGAATAGCTACGGGCTCCAGCAGCTTCAGGGCAGGGGTCTTTTCCGCCTCCTTATTGAGTCGATTAAACGATCTAGCGATCTCGGTTTTGGAGCTCACATTCATTTCGAAGCCGAATTCGCGAGCGAAGCGAGCAAACTCTTCAACTTTATCTGGATCTGGTTCATCGTGAACTCGATATACAAATGGAATTTCATGCCCAGCGGCCTTACGGTCAATAAAGGAAGCTACCTCTCGATTCGCCAGCAACATAAAGTCTTCAATAAGCATATTGGAATCCTTTCGCTCTTTGACGAATACTTCTAGTGGGGTACCATCTTCATCTAGCCTAAATTTCACTTCATTCGTTTCGAAATTAATCGAACCTTCTTTAAAGCGGGCTTTGCGCAATTTATGAGCTAAGCGATTCAGTTTTCTCAACTCGCCAGCATATGGCCCTTTTCCAGTATCCAATCCTTCTTGCGCTTCAGCATAGGTGAACCGATGATCGGAATGGGTTACCGTTCTACCAAACCAACGATCTACTATTTTATCATTTTCATCAAAAGTAAAAACGGCTGAGAAAGTCAGTTTGTCCTCATGCGGGCGCAAGGAACAAAGTTCATTGGATAAGCGTTCCGGGAGCATAGGCAATACGCGATCTACCAAGTAAACAGAGGTTGAGCGCTGAAAAGCTTCTTTGTCTAAGGCCGTACCCACCTCCAAATAGTGAGCGACATCTGCAATGTGCACTCCAATCTCATAGCGTCCTTTTTCAAGAAACTCGATTGAAAGGGCGTCATCAAAGTCTTTAGCCGTATCTGGATCAATGGTAAAAGTCGTGATACCACGCATATCTCGGCGCAAAGCGATTTCCTCTTCCGAAATACGAGCGGGTAATGCTTCTGCGATTTCCATGGCCTCTTCCGAAAAGACGAGATCAAAGCCCTTATTGATCAGAATGGCCTTCATTTCAATATCATGGCTGCCAGCCTCTCCCAGCACAACACTTACTTCCCCTTCGGGGTCTAATCGCGGGCCTCTATCCCATTTGGTAATTTTCACCGTCACTTTTTCACCATCGCTTGCGTTCTTTGTATGGTCTAGGGAAACATAGATATCGAATGGATTCCCGATGCCGTCCGTGGTAACTATGGCGTGCTTAGGGAACAGGCGAATCGTTCCAATGAAGGACTCCGTAGCGCGTTCCAGTACTGCTTCTATCTCTCCTTCCAGTTTTCGCCTACCTGGGCGCGCCCAAGCTCTCACTTTTACTTTATCTCCATTCATGGCAGTGTTCATAAACTTGGCTGGAACAAAAATGTCCTCCTCCAAGTCTTGCACAATGATGAATCCAGAGCCTGTACGGGTGGCATCTACACGCCCTTCGTAGTAGCTGTCAGTACTACGACGACGGCTTCCACCTCCACCTCCACGCCCGAGTTTAAATTTATAGTCTGGTGTAGCAATTAGCTTACCACCAGTAGCAAGTAGTTCCAGGGCATTCTGAACACTATCTTTATTGTTGGCTACTTTTAGTTTTCGAATAACTTGTTTGGCGTTGAAGGGTTTCTTGGGATTTTTCTTAAAGAGTCGCATAATTTCACTTTGCAGCTTTCGGGGCCGCAATTGTGCGCCTTTTACCTTGGTTTTTTTCTTTTTTGTCATTATCTGTTTTTTCTTTCTACGGAATCTAACATTCCGCTACTTGGTTTGATAGGGGCCCATGTTTGGGCAAATAGTTGCTTGGCGAGATTATAGCCATTAGACCAAATCTTGCAAAAAGTTGAATAAAAAGGGTTGGGTTTGTTGTTGAAAATTATACTTGTGATACAATGGAATTCTTAGATGATTGGATTTAAATAATGGGCAAAGAACAAATACTACTAAGCATTAATAATTGTCCCATCTGGGAGTAATTCTAGCTGGTAAGCTGTGCTCTCCGTAGCAGAAAAGCCTGAGGTATGAGTCTTGGATTGGCCGGAAGCAATTGAGATCAACCAGTCTTCATCTATATTCGCTACTGATTGTGTTAACCGTTCGCCATCATAAAAAGTTCCGGCTATGACTCTTTTATCCAATAAATTTCCTGCCTTGTCAAAAGTTACTAGCACATAATTGTAATTCAAGAGGCTAGCTTTCCAGTATACAATGGCATGAATATCCTTTAAGCCATCTAAACGAAAACAGGCGATAAATTCTGTGTTCTCATCCGGCATTTCCTCTTCCAGCGGTACGATAAAATGGTTGATGAGAGGAGCAGGTATAGGTAGGTTTGCCTTTCCGAAAGCATGATGACTATCTTCTCCTAATGTGACAGGAGGTTCAAGCAAGGGGAATTGCTCTAGAAAGGATATGAAATCAATTTTCTTCGTTTTTACTTTTGCCATGCTTTAACTTCTTCTCTTCTATAATACGCCAAGACTTGATTCATAACGCGAAAATCACAGTGGCGGTATCAAAATAACGTACAATTGCGGAACATAGGGCGATTCTCCTATTGTGACGCAAAGGTACATATTCAGTAACCATTAGTTCAAAGATAAGTTCGATGCCCAGATTCATTGACATTTTTAGGCTACAAATAGGTTTTATCTGATCCCTATTTGTATTAATTCTAAATAAAAAGGAAGTTTTGGTGATTTTAAACAAGAATTGTGGAAAGCGGCTTTTATAATATAGATTTGTAGTCTTTGGATGAACCACCAATTAATTCTTAAGGATTGTGCCAAAAATCCAAAGCAAATTGCAAAAAGGCACAACAAAACCTAAAAGCAAAAAACATGAATTGGTTTTCAAGGTTTCTGACCTCTTCTCTTGGAAAGAAACTCCTGATGAGCCTGACAGGTTTATTTCTTATTTCCTTTCTTGTCATACACTTGATCGGAAACTTGCAATTGTTGATTGACGATGGCGGAAAACAATTCAACGTCTACGCTAAGTTCATGACGACAAATCCGTTGATTAAAACGGTTTCATACCTGCTTTATGGCTCCATACTGCTACACGCAATTCAGGGGTTAATGATTTGGAGACAAAATGTACAAGCTAGAGGGGGACAGCGTTACGCTGTAAAGGTAACCCGAGCCGTCAATACTTCAGCTAAGCTCTCCAGTAATATGGGATGGTTAGGTACGATCGTCTTGGTCTTTATCCTGGTACATATGTATCAATTCTGGCTTCAAATGAAACTTGGAAACCTACCCATGGCCACTTATGATGGACAAGAATACAAAGATCTATATGCCATTGTATCTGCCGCCTATCAAAACATCTTCTATGTTATTTTCTATGTAATATCTATGCTGGTGATCGCTTTTCACCTCTGGCATGGGTTTCAGAGTTCTTTCCAGACCCTGGGACTTAACCATAGAAAATACACACCATTTATTCAAGGATTGGGTAAAATTATAGCCGTAGTAATTCCTCTCGGTTTTGCAGTGATCCCGGTCTTCATGTTCCTTTTGCGTAACGCTTAAACGAATTTGACTATGAAATTAGAAGGTAAAGTACCTCCTGGCTCACTGGCAGATAAGTGGACTAAATTTAAGTCCACCGTTCCGTTGGTGGCTCCCAATAATAAGAGAAGAATTGAGATCATCGTGGTGGGGACCGGTTTGGCCGGTGCAAGTGCAGCAGCTACATTGGGGGAATTGGGTTACAATGTGAAATGTTTTACGTTCCACGATAGCCCTAGAAGAGCGCATAGTATTGCCGCACAAGGTGGTATTAATGCCGCAAAGAATTATCAAAATGATGGTGATAGTGTTTATCGCCTTTTTTACGATACGATTAAGGGTGGAGATTACCGTTCTCGTGAAGGTAATGTTCATCGACTGGCGGAAGTGAGTAGAAATATCATTGACCAGGCTGTAGCTCAGGGCGTTCCTTTTGCCCGAGATTACGGTGGACTACTAGATAATCGCTCCTTTGGAGGGGTTCAGGTCAGTCGTACTTTCTACGCCCGTGGACAGACCGGGCAGCAGTTGCTGATTGGCGCTTATCAAGCCCTATCTCGTCAGATTACTTTGGGTTCGGTGGAGATGTATAATCGCCATGAGATGTTGGATATCGTGAAAGTTGATGGAAAAGCGAGAGGTATCATCGCGAGAAACCTATTGAACGGCAAGATTGAGCGTTACGCTGCACACTGTGTGGTATTAGCTACAGGTGGTTACGGAAACGTTTTCTACCTTTCCACCAATGCAATGAACTGTAATGTGTCGGCAGCCTGGAGAGCTGTCCGCAAAGGAGCCTTAATGGCTAATCCTTGCTTTACGCAGATTCACCCAACGTGTATTCCTGTATCTGGTGACTACCAGTCCAAGTTGACTCTAATGTCTGAGAGTTTGCGGAATGATGGTCGAGTATGGGTGCCGAAGAAATTGGAGGATGCCAAGGCTATCCGCGAAGGGAAGAAGACCGGCTTGGATATTGCGGAAGATGATCGAGATTACTATTTGGAAAGAAGATATCCCGCCTTCGGTAATCTAGTGCCACGTGATGTTGCTTCTAGAGCGGCTAAGGTAGCCTGTGATGAAGGTTTAGGGGTGAGTCCGACGGGCTTAGCCGTATTCCTTGACTTTGCCGCGGCGGTACAACGTTATGGCAAGTCTGCTGCGAATGTACAAGGGATTCACAATCCGGATGCGGCTACTATCACTCGCCTAGGCGAAAAAGTAGTAGAGGAGAAATATGGTAACCTATTCGAAATGTACGAGAAGATTACCGGAGAGAATCCTTATAAGATGCCAATGAAGATTTATCCAGCGGTTCACTATACGATGGGTGGTCTTTGGGTGGATTATAATTTGGAAACCAATGTGCCTGGCTTATTCGCACTAGGGGAGGCAAACTTCTCTGATCATGGTGCCAACCGCCTGGGAGCTTCAGCGCTGATGCAAGGACTGGCAGATGGTTACTTTGTGATTCCATATACCATAGGAACTTTCCTTTCAAATGATATCCGTACACCAATGTTTGATCCGGATGGAGAGGCTTTTGTTGAGGCAGAAAAAGGTGTGAAGGATCGAATTGATCAAATTCTAAATGTCAAGGGGAGCCAATCAGTGGAAAGCTTCCACCGTCGTTTAGGAAAAATCATGTGGGATTACTGCGGTATGTCCAGAAATGCAGATGGACTTCGCTCTGCCCGTCAGATGGTGGTGGAATTGCGTAAGGAGTTCTACCAAGATGTTTTTGTTCCTGGAGGAAACGACGAGTACAATCCTGAATTGGAGAAAGCCTTACGTGTGGCAGACTTCATGGAAATGGGGGAAGTGATGATCCTTGATGCTTTAAACCGCGAAGAATCTTGTGGTGGGCACTTCCGCGAAGAATACCAAACGGAAGAAGGGGAAGCTCTTCGGAGAGACGATGAGTTTGCCTATGTAGCAGCTTGGGAATACACTGGTTGGGATGACGAACCTGTTCTACATAAAGAAGAATTAATGTTTGAGAACGTTGAGCTTAAAACTCGTTCTTACAAATAATTGCTAAATATCAAGCGTCCAATTATGAAGCTAACGCTTAAAGTCTGGAGACAAGAAAATGCTAATAAAAAAGGTAGTTTTTCTACCTATCAATTAGATGATGTAAGTGAGCATATGTCCTTCCTGGAAATGCTGGATGTGCTAAACGAGCAATTGATAGGTAAGAAGGAAATGCCGATCTCATTTGATCATGATTGCCGGGAAGGAATTTGCGGAGCATGTAGTATGGTTATTAATGGTCAGCCTCATGGTCCTATGGGGAAAACCACAACTTGCCAGTTGCACATGCGCCACTTCAAAAACGGTGATACCATTGTAATAGAACCTTTCCGAGCCAAGGCCTTCCCCGTTGTAAGGGACCTAGTGGTAGATCGATCTTCTTTCGATCGCATCATTCAAGTAGGTGGATTTGTATCGGTCAATACTGGGCAGGCTCAGGATGCCAATTCAATTCCAGTAGAGAAAGATGTGGCTTCTCAAGCCTTTGATGCCGCGACTTGTATTGGTTGTGGTGCTTGTGTAGCCGCTTGCCCGAATGCTTCAGCTATGCTTTTTACCTCTGCAAAGGTGGCTCACCTTGGTATTTTACCTCAAGGTCAAGTTGAAGCCAAGCGCAGGGTACAAGCTATGGTCAAGCAGATGGATGAAGAAGGATTCGGTAACTGTTCCAATGTGACGGCTTGTGAAGCCGAATGTCCGAAAGGGATTTCTGTAGAGAACATTGCTCGGATGAACCGAGATTATATCAGTTCTGTTCTTGGGTCGGAAACCTCTGTTTCGTAAGAAATATCACACTTTAGGACGTTCTACCAACCATTTTGACTACTAGGGACTCTTTAAAGCATAATTGTGTTTACAAAGAGTTACCCTTCAGATAAATTTTCTAACCCTGGTCTAGTACCAGGGTTTTTTGTTTTTTTGCAATCTCTCTGTCTAAATGTTGAGCAGCCTAGTCATTTGACTCAACGTTTAGGATACAAGATCCTGTCTAATTAATAGACAAGGATTTAGTTTTTCACATATCAAAAGAAAAATGCTATGATGAGGTATCTACTAGGACTAGCTTTTGTTGTATTATTAGGGTGTACTAAAACACCTACCAATCAGGATATTACTATTCTTGACTTCGAAAATGCCTTGGCTGCCACTTACAACTTCTTGGGCGCCTATGGAGATTATTACTTACCGATTAGCAATTTATCTTCCGATGAGGCTGGTATACCAGGCTTTGGCAGTAACCTAAGCTCAGCCGATGATCTTACCGAGATGTTAAAGCATGAATGGACGCCAGAGAACACTTTGACAAATATTCTCTGGGGAGACTTATACAATGCTGTGAATGCGGCTAATAATGGCTTAGCCTTAGTTACAGAGATCAAGGAAACCATCCCTGCCAATCGATTGGCAGAGGCTCGTGCCTTGCGTGCCTTTAACTATTTCTTATTGCTGGATATATTTGGCAATGTTCAAGCCTTTAAAGAAGATGTGTTGTTAGGTAATGTAAATGTGCCGCAACTGACCAGAGCACAGGTGTTTGATTTTATCGAAGCGGAACTACTGGAAATAATTCCTCAAATGGATGAAACGCCAAAGTATGGGTTCATGACCAAGAGCGTCGCCCAAACGCTACTAGCTAAACTGTACCTGAACGCAAGCGTATATACAGGAACCCCAGAGTGGAGTGCTTGTCGGGATGCTTGTGCCGCTATTATTGGTAGCGGGCACTATAGTTTAGCTACGGATTACTTTGATCTATTTGCTACTAATAACCAATCTGTAGGAGGAAACGAAATTATCCTGGCTTCTACTGAATCTCCAGCTATTCATCAATCTCGCTTGAGTGTCCACCCTGCACAAGTAGATACCAAGAATCCATCTACTAATGGATTTTTCAATTATGCTGCTACTCCCGAATTGGTACAAAGTTTTGACCTTATTAATGATCGCCGAGGGGATGCATTATTGAGAGGAGTACAGACGACTAGTGCAGGAGATGTGATCTTGGATGCAGCAGGCGATACTGTTCAATATGACCAGGACTTTCGTGGGGGGAGTCAATTTCTAAATGGCTATCGGGTGCTAAAATATGAGATCGATGCCACTAAGATTAATTATGGCGATAATGATATCGTCATTTTCCGATACGCAGATGTGCTATTGATGCAAGCAGAGGCTTTGAATGAATTAGATGACCTTTCTGGAGCGATTGATCTTATCAATGATGTTCGAGCTAGGTCATATGATCCGGCGATGCCTTTGTCTGTAGGTGACTTTACCAAAGAAACCTTGCGTACTCAGATTTTGCAGGAGCGTTCCCAAGAACTTTTCTGGGAAGGTTGGCGCCGGCAGGACTTGATTCGTCATGATGCTTTCTGTACTCAGACTTGGAGCCAGAAAGAAGCTCCAGCTGATGACTGCCAAAAGCGACTTCTATTCCCAATTCCGAAAGAAGTCCTTGAGATCAATACAAACTTGGTGCAAAATCCAGGATATTAAGATTAAATTTGGTAGTGAAAATGGCTAGGTCCCAATTAGAGGGCCTAGCCATTTCTATTTTGCTCAGATAATCCTGTACGGGCTACCTATTTATGGCGTTACGATTACTGTTTGCCATATTCTACTTTTCGACCAGGCGTGTAAGGTGCACCGGCTTTTTCCAACTTATTTTCCAATTGGGCAAGATCTTGATCTCTGAGTGCATTGATTGCTTGCAATGCAGAGGCGAAGGCCTTGCTAGCAATTTTTAATCCGTCTTTGTGCGTTTGAGTGGGGGCAGAAGAAGAGCTCCACATTTCGTAGGTAATTGAGCCCATTCGATTGTTAATAGAAGGCGATACATCTTTATCTACTCGACCTGCTAGTCTATCTCCAAACATGACTTTTTGAATATCAGCCAGTTTCTTTTTAGCCACTCGAACTTCCTCTACCCAAGCATCAGGGGCAGCTTCAATGGCGTATATAGCTTTTTCGATATATCGAATTTTATTGCCCATATCGCGAATTTGACTGTTCGCACCAGAAATGGCGCGCTGTAGGTCTTGCGCTTCTCGTTGGAAGGCCAGCAAAGCGGCACGATCGGAAGCTGGAAGGGTTACTCCTCCTAAAGATCTCAGTTTGAAGGGAGTCGGTTTTACCAATTCCGAAAGTTTTCCGTTTACACTTTCCGATAAGGAAATGGTGTAGTTACCAGGCATAGCCAGGATGCCCTCATCCAACCCTGCAAAAGGATTGCTCGTATCCCGAGCTCTTAAACTGATAGGGTTGACACTCTGATAACGGGCATCCCAGGTGATTCTTTGCACACCCGTTGAGTGCCGCGTTTTCATCTGTTTCAGTACATTGTTCGATTGATCTCGAATCGTGAAAAGTAAATAAGGACTTTCCTCTTCGGTTTCAGCTTTCAGCTCTTCATAGGTCGGGTAGCGAACCTCTTCCCCTTTCTTGCGTGCTTCCTTCTCCTTTTTCTTGCGCTTGGCTTTTAAGGTTTCGATCTTGTCCTTAACGTAGTAAGTAAAAGCGACCCCGACAGAAGGGTTAGGAAGGCTGAAATAGGCGTCTCCCTGGAAGCCATTACCTCTTAGTCCCAATGGAGTGCTTTCGATGAACACCAAACCTTCCTTTACAGGGAATATTTGAGCCTTAGCCTCCAATTCCTCGGCCTGCAAGAAGCGTAGCGGAGCATAATTGTCCAAGACATAAAACCCTCTACCAAAGGTTCCGAGTACCAAATCAGTTTCGCGTTTCTGAATAGCCAAATCTCTCACCGCTATGGTTGGTAATCCAGCTTTCAGTTGCTTCCAATAGTTGCCAGCATCATTGGTGAAGAAGCAGCCAAACTCTGTCCCTACAAATAAAAGATTAGGATCGACAAAGTCTTCCGCTAAGCTATAAGCAGAACCTCTTTTGGGAAGGTTATTACTAATAGCCGTCCAGCTTTGACCTTGGTTTGTACTCTTGAATACATAGGGGAGAAAGTCGCCATATTTGTGGTGATTAAAGATCGCATAAACGGTATTCTCATCATGTTCCGAGGCCAACAAGAAGTTCACATAAGTTTGTTTTGGTGCACCCGGGATCTGGTTTACATCGATGGTTGTCCAATTGGCGCCCCCATCTCTTGTGACTTGGATTAGGCCGTCGTCTGTTCCCACATAAAGGAGTTGTTGATTTTTGGGACTCTCTGAAAAAGCTACAATCGTCCCATATGGAGAAGTGGATCTATTTTTTGCGACAGCATCAATGCTCTGCACTTTATCCATTACTTTAAGCGTATTGCGATCGACTTGTCTAGTCAAATCCCCGCCTAGTGTTTCCCAACTGCTACCTCGATCATCACTTCTGAATAATTTATTGGCTGCAAAATAGATCCGTGTGTCCTTATGATTAGATACGGCCAAAGGAGCATCCCAATTCCAACGGAAACTAGCTTCGTCTTCGGCGGGCTTGGGTTGAATACCCAGCTGTTCTCCACTGGCCTTATCGTAGCGGATGAGTCCACCGTACTGAGATTGCGCATACACGATATTCGGATTATTGGGATCAATTTGAGATTCAAAGCCATCTCCACCATTAGTGATAAACCAATCTTCGTTAACAATTCCGTTTTGACTACGAGTTCGAGAAGGTCCACCCAGGCTGAAATTATCCTGAGTACCCCCATAGACAAAGTAGAAAGGCTCAGCGTTATCCACAGCCACTTTGTAAAACTGTGTTACTGGTAGATTTGCTTTAAAATCCCAGGTTTGAGCACCATCAAAAGATTCATAGATGCCCCCGTCACATCCTACAATATAGTGATCGGTATGCTGAGGGTCAATCCACATACTATGGTTGTCGACGTGCTTAAAGCGCTCATTAACTTGCCTGAAAGTCTTTCCTCCATCCGTTGTCCATTGGAGCCAAGTGTCCATAGAAAAGACCACATCGGGCTTTGTAGGGTGCGCTACGATTTCGGTATAGTAGTTACCACTGGTGTTGTGACCGCTTTGTTTCTTCCAGCTGGCCCCTCGATTGGTTGACTTAAAGAAACCACCACCTTCTGCTGCTTCCACTATTGCATAAATGATTTCTGGGTTAGCGGGAGATATAGCTAATCCGATCCGGCCTTTATCTCCAGCTGGTAAGCCTTTATTGGCTTTCGTCCAATTTGCACCTCCATCTTTGGTTTTGTAGATGCCACTTTCAGGTCCTCCGCCTACATAGGTGAAAACATGCCTTCGCCTTTGATAAGCAGATGCATAGATGATGTCTGGATTTCTTGGATCCATTACGATGTCATTTACACCTGTATGTTGATCTATCGTAAGAATAGCTTCCCAGTTTTTTCCACCATCTACTGTTTTATATACACCACGATCTCCACCGCTACTCCAAAGCGGCCCTATAGCGGCTACGTAGACGATATCTTCATTTTCCGGATGGATAATGATCTTGCCAATGTGTTCAGAGTTTTCCAGGCCCACCTTTTTCCAACTGGCGCCATCGTCCTCCGACTTGTAAATCCCGTCACCATAAGCAACAGAACGTTGATTGTTGTTTTCACCTGTACCGACCCATACAGTACTAGGATTGCTTGGGGCAAGAGCTACACAGCCAATGGAATAAGATCCTTGCTGATCAAAGATGGGCTTATAGGTGGTCCCATTATTAGTGGTTTTCCACACTCCTCCAGAAGAAGTGGCCACATACTGTACATATTTATTATTGGGGTGAATGGCAATATCTGAAATCCTACCAGAGGTAATAGCAGGGCCAATCGAGCGGAACTTTAAACCACTAACTGAAAGTTTTTCAATGGGTGAACTTACCTTCTCTGCTTCTTTTTCTTTTTTCTTTTTTTTCTGAGCTTGACCTGGAATACTAATAACTAATACCAAGCCAATGATTAGGGCGATTTTTCTGTACATACTGTTTTTTTTGGTTCTTAGACCATCTCCTGTATTGAGACACGCAAAAATGAAATGCAACGTTTTCTTCGGTCACTTATTCATCTCATTTTATGATTGCCGACGAGATTTGTCTAAGAAGGTTTTTTTCTGTGATGATCCAAAAGGAGTATTGATGGCAAAAGAATGCCTATTCTACTAAGGCTTTAAAGGTAAGGTTTTTTAAAAAAGTGTTAAAGAAAGCGAGGATATGTTACTTTCCAGTAGCTACCCGTCAGAAGGAATGTAAACCATACAGCAAGACCTTAAGTGCTGATTCTTAACTTAAATTGTATTGCCATGAAATGGAATAAGTTCTTTAGCCTCAGTTTATCGCTTGTACTGGTACTATTGATGGGGCACACCGCTCAGGCTCAATCTGCAATGAGTCGGAAATCATCTCAAAAGGTGTTAAAGCAGAGCAGTGAGGTGGAAAATGGCGATGTTTATCAAGGGCAGAAGCGGGAACGTAAGATAGACAAGGCGGAAAAACGTGGTGTAAGGGAAGGAATGAAGGGAAAATCCAAGATGCAGAAGGGAGAAAGGCATCCTGGAAAAGGGCATGCTAAGGGCAAATACAAAAACAAAAACAAAAACAAAAAAGGAAAAGCTAAGGGCAAGTATAAAAATAAGAAGGGAAAAGGTGCGAAGAAGGCTAAATCGAAGGCAGGGAAGAGACAATTAGAAAAAAGAAGAATAGGGAAAGCTTACTATAAATCCAGAAGAACAAAGTCTACTAAAAAACCTGTTGAAAGGACTTCGAGAAAGGACATTCCAGTCCAGGGGAATTAAACATACGATCCAATTGACAAACATAGAGAAAACGAAATGTGGGCCGACTTTAAACAGTCGGCCTTTTCTCTGCGTAAAAACAGACTAAGTCCATTTGTTTATACGTTGGTAGTGTGATACTTTTGTATAATCCAATTTGCATCCCCAGCACGATTATTACCCCCGTCGTTCCTAGTTGAAGAATTTCCCAATGATATGTTGCAGCATCTGTTAACATAGACCCCACTAAACACAAGCAGTAAGTAATTTAGGAGCTATAGCCCCATCAGAGCTATAGGTTAAAAGAGCAAGTCCCTCTTTGTATGATTAGGTGTTGGTAGCCGCATGGCGCCAGCACCTTCTTATTTTGTAAGGAAAGGGCAAATTAAGGTGCAGAATACCCACACAAAACGACTATTTTTCAAATCAATCTTCCGCAGCATAATGGAATGGGTAAATTCCGAGATACCCTAGGTAATAGGGGAGTGGAATGGGAAATGCAATGAGGAAAAGCAAGGGCTGTATCTTAGCATAGACCGTATTCCTACTTATAGTTTTTGAAACATTATGTAAGCATCCACGTATCCTTTAATATAGTGCTTAAAACCTCCTGGCACTGTCGCAATGATTTCAAAGCCAATATTTTGCCATAGTTTTACGGCAGATATGTTGGTACTAACAACGAGGTTATATTGCATACCTTTATATCCGGCTTTGCGAGCCGCCTCCAACGAATGGAGGGCTAATTTTCTACCAATACCAAGATTTCTATATTGTGGAGAAACCATGTACGCACCATTAGCGATGTGGTCGCCAAAACCAGCTTGATTAGGCCTTAAGATATAGGCACCGGCAGGTTGACCATCGTGTAATGCGATGTAGGCGATATTATCCAAATTGATCCATACTTCCTCCAGTTTTTTGCGAGGAGTCCCGGGTAAATATGGATAATATATCTTTTCTTCGATGATACCATTAAATAATTCCCAGAGTAAATCCAGATCAGTGGATGCTGCTTTTCGGATAGTAATCATGCTGGTAATGTAGTAAATCTTGGGACAGTAAGTAACTGAAAAATATATATAAAAAAAATAAATATTTTCTTTGTTTTTATCATCATTATCTATACATTTGCTTTGAACACGCAAACACTTCAGAACCTACCAACACGCACCACTCCTTTAAATCTCTTTTGTACGTCGCTAAGCTTTTACTGAAAGTTACTTGTTGATTCTTGTTCTTTCGATCACTTGGTCGATTAAGGTATCTAGTAAACCTATGCGATTCCTTCGGGCCCAGGCGCAATTGTTTACAGGGATTAAGTCAGTCTAAGTTGCCATCAAAAACACGATTTTGTCAGGCCGATCTTGATCATTTATACCAACCTTTTTAACCAGGAACAATAGGTGTTTATTTTGACTTTAAATACAAAGTAAATCGATTGACACTGGATTGAAAACCGACTATTGTGCTGTTTGACTCAGCCATCCACTAGCTCGGTATTGCTATCTATTACTGATGAAAACGGTATGAGTTCATATCCCAGGAAGAAACTGAACCGAATGCTATTAATTCACCGATCACGTGAATTATTTGACAGCTATGGGGTCAGTAGCTACCGCTGTATGACCTGATACCACGGAATTTAATTGCCACGCTAGATCTTATATTTTGGGAACGAGCTTGGCAAATTCGACTTGTACTCCTCGGGAAACGTTGTCTTGGAGCACCAGGTGGTCTCTGTCTATGAAACAAATTTACACGCTTAGGTATGCAAAACTATCTTGTAGTAGGATTATTTATCATAACTATTCAGTTTGCATTTGGGCAAAAAAATTACACAACTAATGACGGCGCAAGCACGTCACAAAGGTCCCAATTACTTAAAAATCAAATAGTTGAATTCGATGATAGCACACAATTGGAGCATTATCGATACCTTAACTTACAATTTAACAACATACAAAACTCAGAGCAGCGAAAGTTGCTGCTTGATTATGGGGTTGACTTCATTGGATATTTAGGTGATCATTCGTACTTGGCCGCTGTTAAAGCTAATACGAACTTGAGCCAAATTGAGGGGTTGCGCGATTGGGGAGCTGTGCCAGTGGATAAAAAGTTGTCCCGTGCTTTATCTAACAATGATTATCCGTCTCATGCAATTGACGAGGATGGCAAAGTATTGCTGCGATTATATCCTTATCAGCACGCATCAAAAATCTCTTTAAGTTTAGAACTCCTGGCAGAAGGAGTTGAAGTATTGGAGATAGAGCGCGACTACCTAAAAGTTGCAGCTAGTATATCGTCCATAACTGCTTTAGCAACCATCCCCTCGGTCTTTTACCTAGAATGTATTCCTGCTATACCTCGATATGAAGGGCTGATAGGGCGCCAGCAGCAACGAGGTAATTGGTTAAGCCTAGGGCCTGGCCATGGTCTAGATGGGGCGGGGGTAGCTATGGCGATTGGAGATGACGGTGGTGTCGACCATATTGATTTTGCTGGAAGAGTATTTGATCATACAAGATTTGATCGTGGATCACATGGAGATATGACAGCAGGTTTGGCTGTTGGAGGAGGTAATTTAGATCCTCAGGCTATGGGGATAGCCCCAGCTGCTGTATTGCACTTGTATAATATAGAACAGTATGAACACATCGACCAGGCGGTCAATAATTATCAAGAATTGGGGACTGTAATAACCTCAACTTCTTTCTGGGAAGGGTGTGGAGGTGATTACACGCAATCAGCTCGTGAGCTAGACTTGCAGGTTAATCATTCCATTTCCCTGCTCCATTGTTTTTCGGCTGGAAATCAAGGAGATAGTCATTGTGAAAACCCCTATGGTGGGATTGAGCTTACAAATGGAGCTAGATTTGGCAATATCACAGGTGGACGAAAGGCCTCCAAGCACAGTATTGCGGTTGCAAATCTTGCCTACAATGATAGTTTGGTTTTGAATAGTAGCCGAGGGCCGGCAAGTGATGGTAGGATTAAACCCGATTTATCGGCTCCAGGTAATGGTCAACTGACCACAGATCATGCCAATACTTACCAGGAATCTAGCGGTACTTCAGCTGCTGCTCCTACTGTTGCAGGCGCTGCTGCTCTGCTTTACCAAGCCTATCGCGAAGCACATGGAGGCGTAGATCCTCCTTCTAGTTTGATTAAGGCCTTGCTTTTGAATACAGCTGATGACTTAGGTCGAACTGGACCAGATTTTGAATACGGCTGGGGAAGGCCTCATTTGGGAAGAGCCTTGAAGTCGCTGGAGCAAGATCCTATTTTGGCAGGTTCCGTTGAACATGGGACAAAGCGTTCCTTTACAATTGAAGTGCCAAGTGGCGTGCATAGGATGAGGGTAATGTTGTATTGGAATGATCCTGCAGGATTACCAATGAATGCTCGAGCACTCGTGAACGATTTGGATTTGACCCTAAGGAGCGCTGACGGCATATCCCAATTACCTTGGGTACTTAGTACATTTCCTCATCTGGATAGCCTAACGGCACCTGCCAAGCGTGGCGTAGATCGGCTAAATAACATGGAACAGATTGAACTGCTTAGACCAAATGCGGGCTCCTATGAGATTAATGTAGATGGATTCCTAGTGCCGGAAGGCCCGCAAACGTTTTTTATTACGGTCCTTTTAGATGATGGAGGATTAACATGGGCCTATCCGCTAACTGGAGAAAGCCTAGTTCCGGGAGAAGAAACTACATTGCGCTGGGATGGGGATAATCAACAGGATCCAATCACTATCGACTATAAAATGGCCGGAGCTACCTCTTGGGTATCGATAGCTGAGGACATTCCGGCTGGAAAAGGTTGGCTCAACTGGAATATTCCTTCCAGTTTATATGGTAAAGCAGAATTACGGATTCGCCAGGGATCGCAAACGGCTATCAGTCCTACCTTTAGTATCCTGGCCCAACCGAGTTTTGCCTTCCTGCCTAACTCTGAGGCAACAGCGATCATGTATTGGGATCCAGTTCCGGGAGCAGATCACTATCAAATTTACCAGATGGGGTATCAATACATGGAAAAATGGCTTATTACAAGAGATACCTTTATTCACATACCCACTTACACAGGGAAGCAAGAATGGTATTCAATTGCTGCCAGAAGCTCAGAAGGAGAAGAGGGGAGGCGGAAATCCGCTAAACTATATGAGCACTATGAATGTGATATAGCACTTAATTTACACTTTTTATTTGATCAATTCCCAGCTGAGAATCGCTGGCAAATCCAATCGCCGGATGGGCAGATCTGGGCAAGCGGAGGACCATATTCGAATGATTTAGGCCATAGCTCAAAGCAAATTCCACTTTGTTTGCCATTAGGGTGTTATGAGTTGAAAGTGTTTGATGCTTTTGAGGATGGTATGTGTTGTCATCAGGGGCAAGGCCAATTTACATTAGCCTTGCAAGATGGACGGATATTGGTTGAGGGAGGTGTTTTTGGAGCCCAGGTATCCCTTCCTTTTTGTTTAGACGAAATATTACTACCGACCTTGCATGCTGCAGTAGAAATAGTGCAGCAACCAAGTTGTCATGATGAAGATGATGGAATTTTACAAGTGAATTTAGCTGATCCCACGAATGAGCATATCCAGTATGCCTGGAATACAGGAGATACTACTTCTAGAGTAGCAGGCCTGAGTGAAGGGCAGTATTACGTTACTGTAAGTCAAGAACATGAGAGAGTAGAGCTATCGATATCACTTAAGGGGCCCGATCCACTGGTAGTAGAGTTACACGGCAGCCCACCCCTTTGTCATGGGGAGGCTTCGGGGTGGCTAGATGTCATGGTAATGGGTGGAACGGCCCCTTATTCTTTTACCTTAAATGGCCAAGCGGAGTGGCCGCAGCTAGACTGGGATGCACTGGCCGCAGGTTTTTATTCACTGGAAGTTGCAGATGCTGGCGGTTGTCGTGCTACGGCTTCCGTAGACCTTAGCCCTCCAGATAGCTTGCGGGTAGATAGTGAACTAAAGCAGGATGATGGCCGTGGGTATCGGAGAATGCTAGCTAGGGCTTCTGGAGGATTGGCTCCGTATCAGTATTATTGGTCTGATGGCTCTGTTGGAGCTTCTCTAAATGATCCAGAGGTGGCGGTGTATGAGGTGACGGTAGTAGATGCTAATGCTTGTACATACACTGCACAAGTCAGCGTGCCTGCTCCTGTCGATGTTTGTCAATCTGGTGCGAGGAGTGCCGAGTACGAATGGATTGATCGCGTTAAGATGGATAGTGTCGATTTTCCTACAGGGAACAACGGAGGTTATGTGAACCTGCGAGATCAAGCTGTGATGATGGAGGCAGGCAGAGGATATACCATCAATATTTATCCGGGTTTTGAAGGCTTTCCATTCAATGAATATTTTGGAATTTGGGTGGATTTCAATAGAGATCTAGACTTCAACGACCCTGGCGAGCAGATATTAAATTTGGAAACCTGGTCGGGTTCTATTGAAGCCCAACTGTATATCGGAACGGTGATTGCGCCCGGCCCCATGAATGTTCGGGTAGTTATGCAATATGGTGAAGCTCCGAATTCTTGCGGAGATGTAGGCTATGGTGAAGTGGAGGATTACTTGATCATCGTGAATAATCCGTACTATAATCCACTCTATACTGCAACCAGTTTTCTTTCCTTAGAAACTTCTCATTTGAATGTGTATCCCAATCCGGTCTCAACCGGATTATTGCAGGCAGAATTGGTTATTCCGGAGGGAGAGTCTGCGAAAATTCTATTATTTGATCGGATTGGCCGGATTCTAGTTCGGAAGCGCAGAAAAGGAAATGCAGAAAATCATCATTTACGATTGGACGTAGGCCATCTGGAAAGCGGAAGTTATTGGATGTTGATGTTGGATAAACACGGAACTTTACTTGAAAGTCGCTCTATCTATATCCAAAATGACCACTTTAGGTTAGTCCAAGTCTTGGATGATTGAGTTGCTTGCCGGGAATCGATCGTGGTGAGAGTAGGCAGTCGCAAAAGATTGAAAGTAAGGAGGCTGTTGTCTCAGCAGTTGCGAGGTGTGGAAGGAATGACCAGCAATTCATGATTATAGAGCCGCACACTAGATGGAAGGACTTATAATCTGAAAACTTTGCTAAATAAGTAGTGTGACAATAGTAATCGTGAAGTTACTGATGGTACGTTTTATGGTTAGGCAAGGCAGAAAAATCGCACCTAGCCGTAGGCTAAGTAAGGCTTTTTCTAACGAAGCCTATACGAAAAAGACACAGCAGGAAACCAGGAGTATCTATTGTCACACTACTTAAGTTCGCCTTTCGGTAAAAGCAGGAGAAATCAATTCATTCTATACCTAGAATTTTCAATAGTCCTTAAATGTGTTAGGCCGAATAGGGTATTATACTCTATTCGGCACTTTTCTTTGTAGATAAAAGCTTGTAAGAAAACCTTATCTCCGGTACTTCTTTTTCAATTCGCCAGCGGGATTCAACCACTTTGGCAATGCATAGGCGAATCCTCGCCCTTCAAAAGAAATTTTCACAATACTACCTTTCTTATTAGCTAGTTTGTGAAAGACTGCGTTCAGCTTGGATTTGATTTTTGCTTCTGTCCATCCTTTGGCGCCCTCGAAATCATTTTTTACGATTTCAAGGAATTCGCTCATGATCAACACTTTGTCCTTGGACTGTAAGGTGGTCATGATGAATTGATCCCATGGGCTCAACTTTCGTACTCTACGAACTTGTACCGGTTCTGGCATAGACACCTTCTTCGGAGCTTTAGGGCCAGATTTCGAAGAGGAAGAAGTTGATGGAACAGAAACAGTGGCGGTAACCGCAGGAGCAGAAAGGATAGGAGCAGTAGGCTTATTGGCTACCACTGCAGGAGCAGAAACTAAACTTTGTCTTTTAGATTGACTTTGCTTCGTTAGGGCAGTTTCTAACTGCTCAATGTTTTTCCTAACGGACAGCACCCGATAGGTCAGCTGCCGAAGCTCTGAGTGATAGACACTGATCAACTGTTCGATCTCAACAGGATCAAGTGCCGTCTTGGTTTGTTTTGACATGCGCTTTTTAATATAAATGTGTCATGAAAATAACGAACGGCAGCCTGATCTATCATTAAGACCTCCGAGTTATACACAACACTAGTTTTGAAAAAATCTCAAAGCTAGGATTTGCGTTTTTGCTCAGGTAGACTTAAATGAACGTTTTTGTGTCTTTATTTGGATACTAACATTTGTATTGTAAGGATCACAAAATACTGGCGCCCTTCTGTTTTTAATTAAGTTATGTCGCTGTAGAATTCAGTTAGTATCCAGTTTTTGCTCTTTAAAGTCATTAAAAAGCATGTAAATGTATGAAATATGGGAATAATTTTCATCTTGATACGCGAAAAAATCCATACTCTATAACTGATACCACAACGATAGAAGGTAAATCTCAGTGTTTGTGTAGTCTTAATTCCTTGGTTATTAGAAGGCAGATTGCGGATTAATAAAATGGCTTTTTCTAGAAACATTTATTCTGAATTAACCTAATTTATCAATTATACTGATTTAAGTGATAAAGGTTTCGTTTAAAATTACGATTATTTTGGTTCCCAGTCAAGAGGTGTAAGGTTATAAGTGTCGGGTATTTTAAATGTTTTTTTATATTGCCTTTTAAATCAATACATTATATTGTTTTTTAATATAATGTGAAGGTTAAAAAAAACTTAAACTTAAAGTTGTGATTAAGGTTTTACGGAAAAAAGTGGGATGTGATCATCGTACTAAAGCGATTGAATTGATTGGTTTTGCTTTTAATTCCTGGACTAATTAGGGGCAAGTAATTTACAATAACAGGTGTTTTTTGGGCTGTGTCATAAGATCGGACTACAGTTTTAGAAACAAATGATGATTTCCAAATATATGTGAAATTTCTCAGGGATGTTTCTAGCTGAAGTTTGGGACTTATAACATTAATATTCATTGAAGCATTTTTCATAAGCGTCAATATGAACCAATTTCGATCTTGGATATAGAGAAAAACGAACTGAGGCGATCCCTTCTTTTTGCCTTAAAAAATAGACCTTCCATCTTGTGTCTACCCATCAATGGAGTTAATATCTGTTGGTGGCAGGGCAAAATCCTGCTTCTCTTTTACCCATTTATAATATTTATGACAGAATGTCTATTTTGCGGTTTCCAGAAATTGGACGGCTCATGGGATAGTTATATTTGAGCAAGTTTCAAAAGTTGTACAAAAATGAGAAGATTAAGTTTACTATTGTTTCTTTTAGGAATAGTTGGAATCCTATCGGCCCAGCGCCGCCAGATTGATTCAACTTTAAAGATGGACTTTGAGATTTATGATCCACCGGCCACCCTTAAGGTACCAGAGACGATCGTTACTAAGGCAAAATTTCCATTTGTAGATTGTCATAGCCATCACTGGAGAATGGCAACACAAGACCTAGATAAATTGATCCGAGAGATGGATACACTGAACATGGGAATGATCGTGAATTTGTCGGGTAGAGGAGGAGCCGCACTAAAGGCCATGATGGACAATGTAAAGAAGCACGGTTATGAGGATCGGATAATCATATTTACCAATATTGAACTACGGAGCATCGATGATCCAGAATGGGTAGAAAATACGGTGAAGCAATTGGAATATGATGTTGAGCAAGGAGCGCGCGGATTGAAGATATATAAGAGTCAGGGGATGACGAATAAAGATAAGGCTGGAAACAGAATCAGGATTAATGACCCAAGGATTGATCCGGTTTGGAAAGCATGTGGACGATTAGGTATTCCCGTAATTATCCATTCTGCTGATCCCAAATCCTTCTGGGACCCTCATGATGAGAATAATGAACGTTGGTTAGAATTGAAATTGCGACCAGGAAGAAAACGTAGTGCAGATAATCCGGCTCCCTGGGAAACAATCATTGGAGAACAGCACGATATTTTTAGGAATAACCCAGGTACTACATTTATTAATGCGCATATGGGCTGGTTTGCCAATGATCTGCAAACCCTTGGAAAGTTGCTAGACGAATTACCCAATATGCATGTGGGGATTGGAGCGGTGATTGCCGAATTGGGCCGCCAACCCCGCAACGCGCGTAAGTTTTTTGAAAAGTACCAGGATCGAGTCCTTTTTGCAAAGGACGCCTACAATCCTGAGGAGTACCACACATACTTCAGGGTGTTAGAAACTGACGATGAGTACTTTCCTTACTATAAGAAATATCACGCCTTTTGGCGAATGTATGGCCTAGATTTATCCGATGAGATTTTAAAGAAACTGTATTATAAGAATGCCTTGAATTTGATTCCAGGGAAGAAGACCGATCTTTTCCCTGAGTAGTCGCCTATAGTCTTTCTTTCAACATACAATAATATCTTAGCCCGTCTGGAGTAGCCAATGCTCCGCGGGCATTTCCTATGGTAAGTTATGCTCCTGCTGCTGGTTTTGTGATCAGCTGGTTAAGGTGTACTTTAGGGGGCATCTTGCCTATCCAATGGCGAGGAGATTTAACCAATATCAGACAACTAAGAACAGAGCACTTCTAAATTTCACTACCAAAATATAACATCATGTGGAAAGCTTTTTTACTATCATGCTTAGGCCTTCTAGTATTTTCATCTTGTCAAAGAAAATCTGCTACAGCTCTCTCTGGCAAGTCTGACTCAGAGTTGATGGTTCTAGCAAATGAATTGGCCCATAAATATATTCTAACGGATGGTCATGTTGATCTTCCTTATCGGTTAAGGGTTCGAAACTTTCGCCTTACCAAAGAGTATTTGGGTATACCGATTAAAACCAGCGATGGAGATTTCGATTATGAAAGAGCTAAGCAAGGGGGATTGGATGCTCCTTTCATGTCTATTTACATTCCAGCCTCCTATCAGGAAGAGGGCGGAGCAAAGGCTTTGGCGGATTCTCTAATTGATATGGTTAATGGAATTGCTACGGCTCACCCCGACAAATTTGCGATAGCTAAGTCTCCTAAAGATGTGAAAACGCAATTTAAGAAAGGATTGATATCTCTACCGATGGGAATGGAAAACGGGGCGCCAGTCGAAGAAAGTCTTGACAATTTGAAGTACTTCAAAGACCGCGGTATCAGCTATATAACTTTAACTCATTCAAAAGACAACCAAATTTGTGATTCCTCGTATGATACGACTAGAACCTGGAATGGGCTTAGTCCATTTGGTCGGACAGTAGTGGCCGAAATGAACCGTGTAGGTATTATGGTTGACATTTCTCATGTCTCTGACAGTACTTTTTATCAGGTAATGGAATTGAGTAAGGCTCCTTGCATTGCTTCTCACTCCTCTGTTCGCCATTTCACGCCGGGATTCGAGCGTAACATGAACGATGATATGCTTCGTGTACTTGGAGAAAAAGGCGGTGTTATTCAGATTAATTTTGGTTCTACCTTTTTGGATGGGGAGATTCAGAAACAACGAGATAAGTTGAGAGAGAAACTGATGGAAGAATTGGCTGCTAAGAATTTGTCTTTTAGAGATGAAGCTGCAAGATCTGTAATTGCGGCCTTCCAAAAGGCTAATCCTTCCGTTTTTTCAGATGTTAAGATGGTGGCCAACCATATTGATCGAGTTGTTCAGATTGCTGGGATCGACCATGTTGGTTTGGGTTCTGACTACGATGGAGTAGGTGATTCTCTACCTACTGGCTTGAAAGATGTATCGCAATATCCCAACTTGATCTTCGAGCTTTTGAAAAGAGGTTACTCAGAATCAGATATCGAGAAAATCTGCTATAAAAATGTATTTAGAGTTTGGAATCAGGTATTGAAAGTGGCGAGTTAGAAGAAATAGGATTAAAGCCTCATTTTTTAGCTTGTGGAAGCTTGATTACCATCGATTTTACAGATCTTCAAGTGCTATTCCTATGATTCCGTAGGATGATAGGAATAGCACCATTTTAGTGCATTTTTTGACAAATACCGTATATTTGGAAGCGCTGGTTGAAGGACAAGTATAGTGGAGTAGGTTAATGTATTTTAAATTGTGAGCAAGCAGCTTCTAAGAATTTTATCAATTAAGTAAGCGGATATAATTATCTTGAAAGATAGGACGGGTATTTCCCAGGTTATGAAATTTGCTGAGCTTTTTGACTTCCCGAAAGCATGGGGGAGCGTTTTTTGTGCCTGACCTAGGTTGAGAACTTGCTCGGCCAAGTATTTTAGCCTGACTATATCCTCATACATACACCGAATTAGAATTCCAATAGGAATTCAACTAATAAGTACTACTTGCGAGATTTAAGTCGACAACTTTGGTCATCCATGACAAGAGGGTATCTTCTTCTTGCTGTTTTCACGCTTGCTTCACCATTTTGGGTGCTGGCGAATAGAGATTCGCTGCTTTCAGTTGTCAATAATACTAATGATGAAGCCACAAAGGTGGCAGCCTTACTCGCCCTAGGAAATCAAGAGATTCAAGACGAAAATTTCACCCTAGCTATTCGATTCTTCCGAGATGCCAAAGGTCTATATTCCGACAAGTATAAGTGGGAGTTGGAGCGAGATATTCTCCTTGGGTTATGGAATGCTTATTATGAACTAGGGGCACTGGATTCGGCGGCCGTCATCAACCGGCAGTTGTCTGATCTATGCCGGATTCAAGGAGATGCAGATTGTTTAATTTCCAATTATAACAATCAGGCGTTGTTGTTTTATCTACAATCTCAAACAGATTCAGCTATTATTACCTATCAAGAGGGGTTGAAGATAGCAGAGGCTTTGTCGGATACTGCCTCCATAGCGTTGATCTACAGTAATATGGGCATTGTATTTGGAGTACAGGAGCATTTGGATCAAGCCCTACAGTATTTCTACAATAGTTATAATTTATGTAAGCAATTGGGCTTGGATGACTTATTGATCACAGCTCAAGTGAATATCGCTCGTACATATATTGAGATGCAGCAGTTGGATAGTGCTACGATTCATCTTAGTAACGCTAAGATTTTGGCTACTGAACTTGACAATCAATCTTCTCTTAGGACTATATTGAATTTTCAAGGGAGGACGGCTATGAAACTTCAACAGTATGAACTGGCTCAGTCTAACTTTGAACAGCTATTGGCTGATTATTCTGCGACGGAACAACTGATTCAAGTTGTAGAAGTGTTGACATGCCTGGTTGAAACGCATATCGGGAAAGGCGATATCACCGTTGCGAGTCGCTACTGTGATCAGGGGATAAATATTGCTGAGGAGTTGCACTTGAACGAATACCTAGAAGACCTCTACAGTTTTAAATCCGAGCTATTAGCCGAAAACGGCAAGTTTGAAGAATCACTATGGTTTCTGCGACAGCATCAAGAACTGCGTGACAGCTTCTTGAATGCTGCCAATACAGCTAAGATGGCGGAAGTGGTTGCCAAGTATGATGCGGTAAAAAAGGAGAATGAAAATCAGTTGTTACGTCGGCAAAAGGAGCAACAAGAAAGCAAAGCTACGCAAAGGACATACTTAGCCTTGGCCTTTGGGGCTTTGTCCTTGCTGATCGCAGCCGTTTTATTGTTCCGCTACCGGATGTACTTAAGCCAAAAACGCTCACGGCTGGAATTGGAGGCAACCGTTACTGCTAGAACAGAAGAACTGAGACGAATTAATGAGCAACTACAAGACTCTAATCAAGAGCTTCGAAGTTTTGCCTATATCGCTTCCCATGACTTAAAAGAACCATTACGTAGTATTTCCGGCTTTACTAGTCTCTTGGAACGACGATTGAAGGAGCAGTTGAATGACGAGACGCGAGAGTATATGGCCTACATTAAGAAGAATACGGCTCATCTTCATGCTTTGATAGGAGATGTACTAGCCTATTCTCTATTGACTAATGAACCATTGAAAGCAGAGAACGTGCACCTGAAGAAACTAGTAAAGGATGTCAAGGATAATTTGGCAGGCCTTATTAAGCGGAAAAATGGCTTGGTTGATTGTAGTGGATTCCCCGATAAAGAGATTTACACGAACTATCATCACCTCTTTTTGATTTTCAAGAACCTAGTTGAAAACGGACTGAAATACAATGATGCGGAAATGCCGACCGTCAGATTGGCGTTTGAAGAGAGCGAGGATTACATTAAGGTTCAATTTTCGGATAATGGAATTGGCATTGCACCAGTCTACCATGAACGAATCTTTGAACTTTTTAAGCGACTGCACAACCGGGAAACCTATCAAGGAACCGGAATGGGATTGGCACTTTCTCAAAAAATTGCGAACCGCCTCGGTGGGCGGATTGAGGTAGATAGTGACGAGGCCCAAGGCAGCACCTTCTATTTGACCATCCAAAAACAGAAGGCCTCAGAAACCTGATCCAGACCATTTCCCACTTGCCAATCATCTAATTTAATCCTGAAAGCATTAAATTTTAAGAGAACCTTAATTTCCCTGGTTTTAGGGCTACTGATCTACATTTATGGCTCTGTATTAGGTGCTTATATATTAAGAGAAAGAGGAGTTCAAAGCAGGCAATTTTTTCTCTATCTTTACGCGCGCTTCGATTGAGTGGTTTGGCGCAGCATTCACCCGCAAGCGTTCGTTTTTAGATCGAGAATTTCGGACACTTAGATGTTGGACCTATGCGCTTTTTATATGGCTCAACATCTTTTCAAAGATCTTTGGTTCATGAGGCAAATTATTACCTTGTTTTTTCTGGTTTCTATTGTTTGCAATTCCTATGCACAAGAGCCAGATACTATTATTTATCAGACGGTGGAGGAGGCTCCTCGGTTTCCAGGTTGTGAGCAATTGGATACAACCATAGCATTTATAACACAGTGTGCAAATGCCAATCTGCTAAACTTTATATATAGCAATATAAGATATCCGCAAAAGGCTATCGAAAACAATGTTGAAGGAACCGTTGTGGTGCGTTTCGTTGTTGAACCAGATAGTACGATTTCAGCCCCTGAGGTGGTACGTGATATCGGAGATGGTTGTGGTGTGGAAGTGCTTAGGGTGGTAGACCTGATGAATCAGGCAGGAGCTAGGTGGAAGCCAGGTATAGTAAAAGGAAAACCAGTCCGAAGCTATCTAACCGTACCGATTAAATTTAAGTTGGAGGAATTACCTGCCTATACCATGGTTGGAGCAGACTCCGTTTATACGCGATTTGAAACCCCTTTGAACTATGAAGGTGGCATCGAGCAACTTAATGTCTATTTAGCAGATCGCTTAGGCTATCCCCCTAGCGGAGTGGATAGTTGTCAGATTGGCAACATTCAAGTCCAGGTCCTAATCAAGGCTAATGGCGATGTGAAGATTCTGGATATTATCGATTTCAATGATCTTGGCTTTGATTTTTGGTATGAATCGATTGATGCGGCTACTTCTACCTTGGGACAATGGATTCCGGCTACCTTTGAAGGAAGGCCAGTGCCCTCTGCCTTTGACATCACCATGAACTTTGCGCCTGAAGAGGCTGCATGTAAACTCATTGTAGATCAATATAAGGAAGCTACTGTAAAAGTGAATGAGGGAGCTACGCTCTATAATGAAGGAAATAAAGAAGAAGGGATTGCAAAAATGAGCGAAGCCATTGAAATTTTTCCGGACGATGCTAATTTTCTTTTGGCTCGTGGACAAGCTTACTTGGATATGAGTAGCTTCCCAGAAGCTTGCGCGGACCTCTCACAAGCTCGTCGAATCTCTCTTATCAAATGGTATGATAACGTACTCAATTTGATATGTGGAAAATTGACAACGCCAGCGGAAGGAGAAGCTCAAAACTAGATGTAGAAGGCCTTTTCTTCCCTAGTTTATCGGATTTGAATAAGCGCTAGACATGAAAAAACCGCTCATGACTCGACATGAGCGGTTTTTTTATGCTAGATGGTTATCGTTTCTGCTAAGCGCCTAATCCGATCTTGGTTCCAGAAGGGATAATGGCTCCTTTCTTGATTACAATAATGCCATCCCGAATACAGTGGGTAGGTTCTTCTGTATCCTTTAGGGCTACACTACCGTGTATACTTACATTGTCACCCATTCTAACGTCCTTGTCAATTATTGCGTTGCGAATGTGACAATTGTTCCCGATACCTAGATTAGGCCGCTTCCTGCTTGTGTTGGCTTCAATTTCTTCCAATGATTCGTAATGATCATTACCCATCACAATCGCATTAGAAATCTCTGTACCTTCTCCAATCCGCGAACGAATACCGACAATGCATCGCTCCATTTTCTTGGCCAAAATGATACAACCCTCTGCAATCACAGATTGATTGAACCAGGTGCCAAAAATCTTGGAAGGTCCTAGTAAGCGCGGACGCGTATAGATCTGTTTTTGACTATTAAAAAGATCAAACTTTGGGATATCATCCGTTAATGCAATATTGGCTTCAAAGAAAGATCGAATGGTTCCAATATCAGTCCAATAATCATCAAATGAATAACTGGCTACTTTATAGCCTTTTTCAATGGCATGAGGAATAATCTCCTTACCAAAATCAGTGGCTTCTGGGTTATCATCAAACAATTTCTTCAAGAACTTGCGCTTAAAGATGTAGATACCCATGGAGGCTAGGTAGTGCTTCCCTTCTTTGGCATAGGATTCTGGAACGGCAGACTGCCATTTGCCAAGAGTTTCCAATGCAGGCTTCTCGATGAAATTTTCAATGAATCCTTTTTCATTTACCTTCATAATGCCAAAACCTGGTGCATCCCGATCGATGACAGGAATAGTGGCTATGGTAAGATCTGCCTTTTGCTTGATGTGGTACTTCGCCAGCTCCTCAAAATTCATCTGGTAGAGCTGATCTCCGGATAAAATGAGGACATAGTCGTGATCATGATTATTGAGGTGATGCATACTTTGACGAACCGCATCAGCTGTTCCTTGGAACCACTTATCACTAGTTGGCGTTTGTTCTGCTGCCAATATATCGACAAAGCCATGGCTAAACATATCAAAGTTAAAGGTGTTCTTGATATGCTTGTTGAGTGAGGCTGAGTTAAATTGAGTTAAAACAAACATCCGCTTCACTCCAGAATTTAGACAGTTGGAGATGGGGATGTCGATCAGTCGGTACTTTCCTCCGATAGGAACAGCCGGCTTTGATCTTTGACTTGTCAAGGGATACAGTCGAGAACCGGAACCCCCGCCTAGAATAAGAGAAACCATCTTGATCATAATGCAAAACTTTTTTTATTTAGCCAGTATAGGCTGTAGCTGTCATTTGTTGGTAGATATTGTTATATGCTGCTGCTGACTTCTCCCATGAAAAATCAACATGGCTAATTTTTTCGCGCACCTGAGTGAATAAATCCTTTTGATAGAAGAACTCATTGGCACGATATAGGGCCAGTTGCGCATCATCTAAGTTGAAATGGTCAAACCGGAACCCACGGCCACTCCCATTTGGCTCACCTACATCAGGTACAGTATCCTTTAATCCCCCGATAGACCTAACAATGGGCAATGTGCCGTACCGCATAGCGTACATTTGATTGAGGCCACAAGGTTCTACTCGGGACGGCATGAATAGATAATCTGATCCTGCATACAGTTGATGTGCTAATTTCTCATCATACCTTAAAGCAACGTCAAATCGCCCTGGAAACTCATGCGCCAGGCGTGCAAGGGCATCATGCAGATATTGTTCACCGGTGCCTAGGAAGATAAAAGATACTCCAATGCCGCTGTGCAATACCCTACGCACTAAATCCGGCATTAGATCAGCACCTTTTTCGCGAACGAGTCGGCCAATGAAGGTTACAATTGGTGTATTTAAATCAATGCGGAAATGCTGACCCAGTACCTTTTTATTTGCTTGTTTGAAGGCCTCCATATCGTCCTCCAAGTGTGTGTCAATATACTTGTCAGTTCGAGGATCCCATACTTGGCTATCAATACCATTTAAGATGCCGACCGACTTGTGTTGCTCGTGCGAGATTAGATGTTCCAGACCATTAGAGGAATGCTTAAGTTCGTCCAAATAGGAAGGAGAGACGGTAGTTACTCGCCAAGCGCATTTGATGGCAACCGCTAATGGATTGATTGAATTGTTCCAGTCCAATATGCCGCGAGCCTGTGCTTCAAAGAACGGGAGTAAATAAAGTTTGTCCCAACCAAAGGTGCCGTGGTACTCACCATTATGGATGGTAAAAGCAGTAGGGATATGAGCCAAAGCCTGATATTCCGGACAGTACTTTACCATAAAGGGAATCAGCGCCGTGTGGTGATCGTGGCAATGCAGAACCTTCGGTTTGCCAGGCGCAGCTAATATCCAATGTAATACCGTCTGTTGAAAGGCCAAGGATCGAGATAACTCATCTCCATAAGGGCGGCCTGCTTCGTCGGCATATACACCGGGGCGATCAAATTTGCCTGGAATATTAGCTACAAAAAGTGGAAAACCAAGTTGATCTGATTTCTCTTTTTCAATGGAAAAAGGAACATATTCATTGTGAAGTCTTACTGCGCCTTTAAAGATGGGAATAAACTCCTGTTGGTTAATCCATTTGGTGCCATACTTGGGAATGATCACACCAGCAGATGCGCCAATCTTATTGAGATACTTAGGTAAAGCTCCAGCTACGTCGCCAAGCCCACCAGCTTTAGCAGCCGGATAACATTCGGCACTGATGTGTAATATTTCCATACCGCATTGGTTTCTGTCCTGTTTGAAAATCGAACTCGTCTTTGTTTTTATCCTTATTGAATAGTCCTGGAATCTGAGGCTGGATCCATTAGACGGACCTGCGTTACCTAGCGGCTACAGCTTCCGAAAAAGAAGTGTTTTCAAAAGTTAAGCAGCAAGTCAATGCCCTTCATTTTAACGGTCATGCAAATATGCTCAAAGGATTAAATCAAACCTCGGATCTAATCTAGTCTTCGGAAACAACGTGAACTCGGTTAAAAAGAAAAGTTAGGCTATTCCCTGGGCTAACATCAATCTATAAATGTGTGAAAAATCAACTCAGGGACCTGATCAGGAAAGTTATGTCCAACACAGGGATAGCTATTGAATAGCTACACATTCCTATGTTCGAAATATATAAAAACTTCGCTTAACAATACGGAAACCAACAATAATTTTGTGAGAAATTTATTCTAGTGCAGTATCGAAACGGTAGAGTTGATATTTTTCTATGGTCTGGATGACCTGATTAGCTATATTCTTTTGTCCAGCAAAGTCCATCTTCTCTAGCGCCTTTGCCCAACCCTTATAGTTTTCTTCACCCAATTGTGGCAAGGAGGCATTCGGACCAGTGGTAAGAAATAGGGAATGATCGCGGAAGCTTGTCCAGGCATTTTCATAATCCCGAAGACAATTCCCTTGCCATTCAACCGTGCTTCCTATCCAATCTTTGGTACACAATAAGCCAAAGTTGTTATTGTTTTTTTGTGCAATAGGATGTTGACCAGCTTGACTTTGTAGTAGCGCATTAGCTAAGGTAATGGATGCTGGAATTTTAAATTTGATTTGTTCGTTTTCTGCCACATGAGCAAAGCGTTTGATATAGGCCTTGACCAACTCAATGTCTACGCGTTTTAGTTGGTTTTCTAGCGTATTGTCACTTGTTCCTAAACGTGCGAAAGGGGAGAGGTCAAACGATTCTTCAACAGGAGGATGTTCCAAACTCAACTCCTTATCTCCAAGTTTGTCGGTAAAGGTTTCCCTTTTAGTCCTTTTTTCAGCTTTGGGAAAGTACTGTTCTTCCTCTTGAACGGGAATCTCTTGTTCTATCGGTGAATTTAAATTGATCTGAAAACTAAAATCTTTCTTCAATACCAGGAACAATAATAATATGCCTAAACTGATCTTGAACCAATTTTTTTTAAGGTAGAATATTATCTGTTGTTTGGGTACTGGAAAGCTTTGCATGGCATAAAAATGTTTTAAAAGTTTAATTAAAAACAAAAATAAAACAAAAAGTTTGTTTTTCCAAACCTGAAATTGTCCCTGATAAGATTTATCTTACCTTCTAGATACAAACCAAATGGAGCAACACCTATGCCTGAAAGTAAGTATGTGTATTACGACTTTACACTGAGCCTTTGCCCAGAATGTTTGAGAAGGGTAGAGGCCAAGATCGTTTTTGAAAATAACCGCGTCTTTATGCTCAAGCGCTGCCCAGAACACGGCCGCCAAAAGGTGCTGATTGCCACGGACGTTGAGTATTACAAAAATATTCGAAACTACAATAAGCCGTCTGAGTATCCGCTGCGCTTCAATACTAAAACCCACCATGGTTGCCCGTATGATTGTGGTCTTTGTACGGATCATGAGCAACATTCTTGCTTAACTTTGATTGAAGTTACGGATCGGTGTAATCTTAGTTGCCCCACCTGCTATGCCTCTTCTTCGCCCATGCATGGTCGTCATCGTACGCTGGCAGAGATCGAGGAAATGCTGGACATCATTGTGCGAAATGAAGGAGAACCAGATGTGGTTCAGATAAGTGGAGGCGAGCCCACTGTTCATCCGCAGTTTTTTGAGATTTTGGAATTGGCCAAAGCTCGTCCCATTCGACACCTTATGGTCAATACTAATGGGATCAGAATAGCTAAGGACGTTCGTTTTGTAGAAAGACTAGCTAGCTATATGCCTGACTTTGAGGTCTATCTGCAATTTGACTCCTTTAAGCCAGACGCCCTTGAAAGTTTACGGGGCGAGAACTTGCTTGAAACTCGATTGAAGGCTTTGGAGCACCTCAATCAGTTTAATCTCTCTACGACCTTGGTTGTCACATTACAAAAGGGCTTAAATGATGATGAGATAGGAAAGATCATTGAGTTTGCGCTAGCTCAACCGTGTGTCCGAGGTGTCACCTTCCAACCCACTCAAATTGCAGGTCGGGTTGACAATTTTGATCCCCAGACGGATCGACTCACACCTACTGAAGTGCGAGCAGCAATACTAGAACAATCCCCGATCTTTAGCCCAAATGACCTATTACCTGTTCCATGTAACCCTGATGCCCTCATCATGGCTTACGCCTTGAAAATTGACGGCCAGATACATCCGCTAACACGTTATTTGGATCCAGATCAGCTACTTAATAATAGCCGTAATACTATCGTATATGAGCAAGATCAGGGCTTACATGAACAAGTATTGAAGGTCTTCAGTACAGCCCATTCGGTCGATGCTATTGAAGGGGAGTTATATGAATTAATGTGTTGTTTGCCTCACGTGAAGGCCCCTGGATTAGAATACAATAACTTATTCAGGATCATTATTATGAATTTCATGGATGCTTACAATTTTGATGTGCGAGCCATCAAGAAGAGTTGTGTGCATATCGTCCACAAGGACGGCCGGATCATCCCATTCGAAACCATGAATCTGTTTTATCGAGAGGCGGAACAGGAAGCTTACATGCAAAGCCTATTAGATTATCCCATATAAACCCTTTATCATGCAAGGAACAGGAAGAATTGTTGGTATTAATTTGATCATATTAGCGATCTATACGGTCATTACCCTTGGTATTTTCATGAATGACTCGGACCAATATGCAGGTATGGGGTATGGAATCTTTATGATGATACTTCTTGGAATTCAGTCTCTTATCTTACTCATTTTATCTATCGTCTTTTTCGTAAAGAAGAATAAAGAGAGAGGCAAGGCTTTTCTTATTAGTCTTTTTGTGGTATTGCTGGTCGGGTTTTCCGCTTGTTTTGGCGGGATGTCAGTGATTTGATAGGACTGCGAGGCTGCTGAGCTTGTGACAGGGTCTCTTTTTGTGATAGTAGCCCTTATGCTAATTTTAGACATAAGGCTAGATGCCCCGCTAGTGCTGCTTCGAACTTTCTACTCAAGCCTGAAAAACGAGCTCAAGAAGGAAAAAAAATACCTGGCACACAATTTTTTGTCGGAAGAACACATTAGTATAGAAAGACATTTATTCCTTCCCAAGACATATCTTCACTATTGTTATACCCTTCTCTGGCAATTCTGTTAGTCAGTATATCGGAGAAATGCATATCAAGCTGAGAGCGTATGCTTTTTGATTTTGTTATGTTGACGCTTGAATCCTGTTGACAGAGAAGTTCCTTACAAGAACATACCCCGGTTATTTAATATCCATGATATTCCATTTTATCACCGTTAAATAACCATCCCTATGTATCGATTTTTTGCACTTGTTTTGTTTTTATCCTTAAGCCATTTTGTTACCGCCCAGAAAAGTTCTGAATTGGGTGTATTGGCTGGTCTTTCTGCTTACCAAGGTGATCTTTCTCCAAGCCCTTTTGCCGCAAGCGATCTAGGCATCGTGGCTGGTCTAACGTACCGTCAATTTTTCACGCCGAGATATGCCTTTAGAATCGCAGGGGCTTTTACACAGATTAGTGGTAGTGATATGCCTTATGCGGGTAGAGAAGATAGAGGTTTGGATATGAAGGCTAATTTGATGGAATTCTCTGTCAATGCAGAATGGCATATTCTGGGTTCAAGTAGATTTAGCAATGTCGGAGCATTCAGTCGCCAGTTCTCTCCCTATGTTTCTTTAGGGATGGGAGTAGCCCGAGCCAATGCAGAGGTGGGCTATGCTGGTAGTAGCAGCAAGATTAAAGAAGAAAATGATATTTCTACTTTTTTTATTATCCCTATAAACGTAGGTATCCGCTTTGAAATGACTAAAGCACTTAGCCTCACACTTGATGCTGGTACGCGAGCTGTTTTTTCTGACTACCTGGATGGTGTAAGTCGAATGGGGGCAGACCATACCAATGATTGGTATAGCATGGCTGGGGTTACTTTCCTTTATACATTCCAGGCTGATGCGGCTGGCAATTACTAGTTGTTGATGGACTAAATCGCCTGAAGGTGATAAATGTCAATAGTTGATGGTGTCAATGTGATATATGTCACATGCCAAACTGATTTTTGTCATCTAGCTCAGAGAGCAATTCGTCTAGATTTGTGTTATCAATAATCAAAAATTCTAGACATGATAAAGCTTGATTTGTTTTCTCTTAGCATTGGTGGTGTAGTCGTTCGTTTCTTTCTAATGATGGCCATCATCATTGTAGGTGTTTTCACAGGTATGCCTTGGTTAACAGTGCTCGGTCTTCCGATCTTCTTGAGCGCATTGATGGGTGTAAGCGTAGGCGGATCTGCCAATGCAGAAGCTAAGACCAGTAAGATGAAGGTAAGTGAAAGTGCCAAACTTAAGAAAGCTAGTTGATAGCATCAATTTTAGCCTTGCTATAAAGCTCAAAAGATTATTTCTTTATCAAAATAAAAGCCGCTTTGGAAGGGTTCCAGAGCGGCTTTTATTTTGAGAGGGCCTACAGTTGTCCTGAAGATCGGAAGCCGGGATTGTTTCAGTAAAATCCAGTAATGCTTATCGCAAGGGAGATCGGCCGCTAAGATTTAGTTGGGAGCATAATCAATTAGGCATACTTGCCAACTTTTCAGAATCGGTTATGCTAATACTTCCTCCTTCGATCTTAATTAGCCCTTCGTTTTTGAAGTCCGTCAAGGTCCGGATGACACTTTCTTTAGCCGTACCGACCATACTCGCTAGATCATCTCTAAGTATACTTATCCCATCTTTTGCAAACCTCTCTTGAAGAACGAGCAAGGATTCTGCTACTCGTTTCCGGATCGAATTGTAGGCGAGGCTAAGCAATTGTTCTTCTTGATCTTCCATATTGTCTGCCAGCATCTTGATGAAGCGGGCAGAGAAATCTCGATTATTGTAAAGTAAGGCAAAGAAATCTTCCTTGGGAATTAGACTTAGCTCGGATTCCTCCAATGCACTCGCGCTCTCATGATATTTATCTTCTTTGATCAGCGCCTGATATCCCAAAAACTCTCCAGTCTTGTGGATTTTGATAATATATTCCTTCCCGACGTCATTGGTCTTGAAAGTCTTGACTTTGCCGCTAGCAATGAAATATAGGCGCTTGGCATATTGTCCCTCTTCATAAATGAAATCCTTTTTGCGAAAACGCTGGATTTCTCGATCCTCAGATAATTTTGTCAACTCCCGTTGGCCACGAGCTTCACTAATAAAACTCGTAAGTCCCTGTGCCGTGCCATCAAAACTCTTTTTGATGCGCTCGCTTTTTTTGAGCCGCATTTCAATGGCATCCAGCAATTCTACATCATCGAAAGGCTTGGTGATATAATCATCTGCTCCAAGATTCATGCCTTTTCTGAAGTCATCTTTTTCAGCCTTCGCGGTCAGAAAAACAAAGGGTATATCAGCTGTCAAAGGGGTTTGATCTAGGATGCGTAGTACACCGAAACCATCCAACTCTGGCATCATCACATCACATAAAATGAGGTCTGGCTTGTTGTTACGAGCAGCTTGTACCCCAACTTTTCCATTTTCGGCAGTGAAGACTTCATATCCTGACAACTCTAGGATTTCTGCCAAGTTCTCCCTCACTTCTAAGTTATCTTCTATGACTAAGATTTTCTTCATCCTTTATAATGTATTGGAATTTCAATAAAAAAGGTAGTTCCTTTACCTTCTATACTGGTAAAGTCAATGCTTCCACTTAACAGGTCGACATAACTTCTTACTATGTTCAGGCCTAGGCCTGTTCCCTGAATATTGATGGCATTAGAAGCTCGGAAAAATCGGGTAAACAGATGTTTTTGATCTGCCTCCGGAATGCCCATTCCTTCGTCCTGGATTTCTATTTGGATCTTGCCGTTGATCAACTTGCTGCGGCAATGTATAGTGCTTCCTGCCGGAGAGTATTTGATAGCATTAGAAATTAAGTTAAATAAAATATTCTTAATTAATTGCTTATCGTGGAATACTTCTATTTCCTGATCCAAGGGCCCATGTTCTAGCTGTTGCTCTTTCTTCAACAATGGCCATACTTCTTCGAAAATAAGTTGGCAGAACGCATTGAATTTGAAGTGTTCTGGGATCACTTGGATACGCCCTTCTTCCAACTTGCTGAGTGAAAGAAAATCATTGAGCACAGCGGTCAAGGTATTCACCATCGATTTAATTCGATCAATGTGCTTCTGGCGCCGGTCCTGTTGTAAGGTCTCCGTATATTTCCCAATTAATGATGCCGATGATAGGATGGTACTTAAAGGGGTTCTAAATTCGTGTGAAGCCATTGAGACAAAGCGAGACTTCAACTCACTTAGTTCTTTTTCTTTTTCCAGAGAACTTCGAAGGTCTTTTTGACTGGCAATCAAAGCTTCCTCCACCTTTTTTCGTTCGGTGATTTCAATTTTCAATTGCTTATTAGTAGATAACAACTTGTTGACTACCTTGGATAACTCTTCTGTTCTTTGATTTACCTTATCCTCCAACTCCTCATTCATGGCTCGAATGGCCTCTTCAATTTCTTTCTGATGGGTTAGATCATGGATCAATCCCACAAAAAACGTTTCCTTTTCCAATCTGATCTCACTCACCGACAACATGATTGGGAATTGATTCCCCTCCTTGTGTATGGCTGTGACTTCCCGTCCCTTGCCAATGATATGGGCCTCCGTTGTATCCAGGTATCGTTGAATGTAGGCATCATGATTCTCCTTGTCAATTCCTCCCATTAGAATGCTAACATTTTTCCCTTCCATCTCTTCAATAGAATGACCAAAAAGCTTAGCGGTGGCAGGATTTGCGATTTGGATGATACCACTTTGATTGATAATTATGATGGAATCAACAGCGGATTCGAATATGGCTTTGAACTGATTCTGCGAATAAAGGAGTTCTTTTTCTTTCTGTTTGATATCCGAAATATCATGTATAACTCCTGCAAATATTTTTCGATCCTCTAGTTGTATCTCACTGACACTTAGAAAGAAAGGGAAAATGTCCCCGTTTTTCTTCTTGCCTTGTACCTCTCGGCCGATGCCAATTATTCTCGGTTCCTGAGTGTCATGGTATCGTGCGATGTACCCATCATGCTCCTCATGATAAGGGGAAGGCATTAACATTTTGATATTCTGGCCAATGACTTCTTCAGGGGTGAAGTCAAAGAGTTGAGCAGCAGCAGGATTAATAGCTTCCACGGTACCCCGGGCATCGATGGTAATGATTCCATCTATAGCATCTGCAAAGAGAGCTTTCAAAATCTGATCCGCCTCTTTGGGGTGTTTGGTTTTGATGTATTTTTTCAAGTATGATTGCACTTTTCTGCAAGGTATTTTAAGGTGCTGAAATTCCTGTTGAGCTTAATCAAGGAAAAAGGTGATAAAAGTCATTCTTAACGGGAGGGAATTCTAAGATCTTGTAACCGAAATTAATACTGAATCATAAAATCTGCCTTATTATGAATATCCTAGCACCAGTTTCTACGATTATGACCAAGGATTTACTGACGGTAAATCCCAAGGACAACCTAAAGGTAGTAAAAGAAATATTCGAACAGAATCGGCTACATCATATTCCGGTAGTCCGACATAAGAAAATTGTTGGCCTCATTAGTAAAACAGATTTACTCTACTTTTTAAAAGGCGCAAACCCCGAAAAAGAAAAGGTTCGGAACGAAAAACTACTAGAGAAATTTTGTGCCGAAGACATCATGACCACCGGCTTGGCCAAGTTGGAAAGTGATGACAGGATTAATGTAGCGCTAGAAGTTTTTAAGGAAAACCTTTTTCACGCCATTCCCATCGTAGATGGAGAGGAACTATGTGGCATTGTTACGACTTATGATGTAATTAAGGCATTGAGTGAAGAAAAGGTGAAAATAATCTAATCCAACATGAATTTAATCCAATTGATCGGTGTAGGGGATAACAATTACAATGATTTGAAGAAGAGCATTGCCAATCTGTTATCAAACCAAGCCTCCCCCCGGAAGGTGGTAATGGAGGAAGTCAATGATATTGACACGATTATGGAATTCAATTTGAATGCCATCCCTGCCTTAGCCATCAATGGGAAAGTACTATACGAACAGAATGGAAACTTACTCAGTCAGGAAAAGCTTGCAGATCTAATTGGACCCTATATGAGGCAAGTACATGTACAGAACATATTGGTCCCTACTGATTTTTCCGCGGTAGCAGCGGAAGCTTTTGATTTTGCCTACCAGCTGGCCTTAGCCAATCAAGGCTCAATTCGCTTGGTGCATATAAGTCATCCTTCCTTTGATACGATGAATCCGATGGGAACCTATGTCCCTGGTAGTTTTGAGGACATCAAAAGAAGGCAGTTGCAGGAGTTCTTGAAAGCCGCCAACCAAAGAAACAGGGGCAATTCAACTTCAAAACCCATACCTGTTGCAGCGGAAGTTGCTATTGGTTTTGCCACTGAGGAAATTATCAGGATGTCCAAGGAACCCGGAACAGATATGATAGTGATGGGGACCACCGGAGAAGGAGGTTTCCTGAATAAACTGGTGGGAAGTGTTTCCTCACGGGTTGCCCAGCAGGCCTGGTGCCCCGTAATGCTGATTCCCAAGAAGTACAAACCCAAACCTTTTCGCAATATTCTTTATGCTAGTAACAATCAGGCAATGGATGAGGTGATGATTAGGGAGATGGTTGATTTTGCCGTTTTTCATCAAGCTAATATTCACCTGATTCATGTAAAAGAAAAGAATAATACTGAGTTTAAAGTAGCTAAATCTGTTTTTGAGGAAATTGTACTTACCTCAGCTCCTAACCTTAGCTATTCCTATACCATAGTCGAAAGCCAAACGGTCTTTCAGGGTATTCAAACTTACGTGAAAAAGCATGATGTCGATCTACTATCTATGGTGACTTCTCATCGGAGTTTTGTAGCAGACCTATTTCACAAAAGCCTCACAAAACAAATGGTATTTGAACTGGATATACCCCTGCTGGTCTTACATTTTGATCAGTAGCCCCGGTTGCAAGTACAATCATCAAGGTTATTTTCCATTTCCTGAGTATATAACAAATTAAGTCTTCGAGTTAAGGCATTCCGCGGATCCTGCACTGCGGGTGAAGGGAATGCCTATTCATAGACCCTATCGCTATTTTTCGTTCATATTTGAAACCTAATCACTATGAAAAAGATATTAGTTCCAACAGACTTTTCTGAGCATGCCGAGAATGCGCTTTCCTTTGCCATTGGTATTGCGAATCGATTCGGCAGCAGAATTACACTCTTTCATACCTATAAAGTTCGGAGTACAGCAGGAATGCTGGTCTCCATTGATCGTTATATCAAAAAAGATGCGGATGGAGACCTTACCTCGATTCTGGCCAAAGCGGAAACCCAGTTGATGAATGGAGCCAGTATTGAGGGGGTAGTAGTCAAGGCAGATGCGATAGAAGCCATTGCTAATAAGGCCGATAAACAAGGATACGACCTCATTATCATGGGGACACAAGGGGCTAGTGGTTTGGCCGAAGTCTTTATGGGAAGCACAACTAATGGTGTGATTCGCCAAAGCGGCACGCCGGTATTGGCTATTCCAGAGGGCTGCCAATTCAAAGCCTTTCGATCCATTGTCTTGGCGATGGATAGTAAAGAAATTGAGTCCGATGGGATATTGAACACGCTGGTGAGTATGGTGAAGGCTTATGAAGCACGCTTGTCCGTTTACCATAAGGTGCAAGGAGCAGATGATCAAGGTATTGACGCCGCTTTGTCCTATTGGCTGGAAGGTGTAGAACATGCCAATCATTTTGACTTCAGTGAAGAAAATGTGAATGATAGTATCACTAGTTTCTTAGAGGAGTACGGAGGAGATCTACTGTGTATGATCAGGCATAAGCGGGGATTCCTAGCCTCTTTGTTCCATCAAAGTGTTACGCGCAAAGAAGCATTTACCAGTAAAGTGCCACTATTGATTCTACAAGATAAATGAGTAGGTGTTTCATTTAATTGTAGAGTGGAAAAAGATATTACAAACAATCAATAAGTACAAGCTAAATATCCAAAGTTCTTCGGATATAGGCATTACTGACGGTTAGTTTACTCTTTATATAGTGGATTGATCGATTGCTAGAAGGATGGCCGCAACTATAATTACCCCATGTTGGGGCGAATGAGCGCAAAAAGGAAGATTTTGCAAAAAAACAGAGCCAACAGTTTGGTTTTGCTGCAAATATCTGACGCATTTGGGCGCTTTAGAATGATTCGGAACTAGATAAGCCCTAACATTCCAGCTGGAGCGTTAGGGCTTATCTAATTATATTTTTCTTGAATAAAATGCCGAACAAGAATAAAATTTAACTTTTAGCTGGGATTAGTAATAGTGGAAGATGAGTATGATACGCAATGGCTTTTCGCTTGTATCTGTGCCAGAGACTTTGTAGTCGATCTCTTTGTGGTGCCATCATGGCAATCAAGTCGATTTTTTGCTGAGCAGCGAAGAAATCTAGACCTTCCTCCAGGTTAGATTCCCGGACCATATTTATGACTTGCTTACCTAATTCCTGATTTGGCATTTCCCAAACCTCCTGCTTGTTATGCGAAAAGTCATACGGCATAGTATTCACATAGACTTGCTCAATTTCTGCCTGCCAGTTTTTTGCTAACTGCTGTAGATAGACTAAGGCGGGCGTTTCTTGCCCCGTAATTGCATTTGCGAAGGCAATTTTTTCGATTGGTTTGAAGGCACACCCTTCTGGAATGACAAGCACAGGTATGGGACTGCGGGCCAATAATTGCGTTGTTACACTGCCAAATAAATGATCCCATAAGTTGTGTTTCCTGCGTGTGCCCAAAATAATCATATCGACTTGCTCAGCCTCACCCATGTTCAAGATTTGATCGACAATAGATCCAAATCGAAGTTCGCAACGAAGGTTCTTTATTCTTGTTAAAGCCTCATCATCATGATCCGGGTAAGGAGTGGTAAACCGCTTAAGGTGCTCGGCAATAGCAGCTTCTTTTTCTCGAGTGAATTGTTGGATATGACCTGGAGATAAGGTCTCTTCATACATAGGCGTTTCTGCGACGTGCAGCGCAATAAGTTCACTAAAAGTGGAAAGACTCAGCCATTCAGCATATTCGAAACCATATTTAGCTGCGGCTGAAAAATCGATGGGTATTAAGATCTTTTTCATGCGAAGATAATTTTCTGACAAGGGAGTTATTTAAAGTCACTTCAAGATAAAACGAGGCGGGATATAATGAATTGACAAAAGTCATGATGGCCTTTGATTAGGGTCAATGTGTGATGGGAAGAAAGTGGCGAATTTTGAAGTAGGCAAAGGGGATGGCAGTGAAAATGATTTTGCTTCAGTGGTAAACAATATCAGAAACCCCATCGCCTAAAGTAATTATTGTTCATTCAAAAAAGTAAGTCATGTCATTAACTAAATGGAATCCAGGCAAGGACTTTTTCCCAGCTGTATCTTCTTTGGTTGACAATTTTTTTAAGGATGATGACTTTTTCAATGCTTGGCGTGATGGTAGAAATCTACCAGCAGTCAATATCGCCGAAACGAAAGAAGCCTATTCCTTGGAAGTTGCTGCCCCAGGTTTGAAAAAAGAGGACTTTAAGATCACGATTGAAAAGGGGATGATGAGTATTAGTGGAGAAAATAGATCTGAATCAGCTCAGAAAAAGGAAAAGTACCAAAGGCAGGAGTTTAGTTATCAATCTTTCTATCGTTCATTTTGGCTTCCCGAAAATGCAAATTCGAATACCATTAAAGCTAAATATGAGGATGGTCTCTTGAAGATCACGATATCGAAGAAGGTTGTGGATACTGAAGAGCCTTCACAGTCCATTACCGTGGATTAATGAAGGGCTTAGGGGGAAGTTGAGCGTGAACCTGATAACTTCCTCCTATCGCTTCCCCTTCCTTGAACTGCGTCGCAAATGCTATGATATTCTCTTCATTTTAAAAGCAATTATTATGGAAAAGGTTTTACTCATTACCATCGGGTTGTTGTGTTTTGGGGCATGCGAGATAGAGGATATCCACAAGGATATGGCCCAGTTTGATAAAGCCTTCATCCCAGTTCTTTACCATGTCTATCACCAAGATGCCACCAAAGCCAAAAAAGCAGTTTTCAATTTGGCATTCCAATGGCAGCAATTTAATCTAGCCTATAAGGACCTCTTGCCTGAAAATGAAGATTGGACTGAGACCTTCCGCCTAGTTGATGGCTGGTTGCACGATGCGTTTGTGGCCATTGACGGGAATCGTTGGGATTGGGCCCTGGTTCAGTTAGATCATGTACGATTTGAATGGATGGAATTGCGAATGCGACATCGCATTCCATACTATCTAGATAATATTTGGGAATTTCAAATGGCCTATGACTTGGTCATGGAGGTAGCCAAGGATCCTAATTTGTGCATGTTGAAATGGGATGAATTTGAAGAGCTAGTGTATGACCTCAATCAACTGTGGTATCCTGTAGGGCATGAGCGTCCAGTTTTGACCGCATGGAATTGGGATCAGGCTACTTTTGAACAGTTTGAAGCCCATCGGCAAACTATCGCGGAGTGCTTGGACCGCTTTAACGAAAGCGTGGCCTGTGCAGATCGCGAAAACCTTGCCTTGGACTGCGAAGATATAAACCCTGCCCTTTGGCAGATATTGGCCCTCTTCGGAGAAATCACCCAGGGTGCCGAAAATTTTGCTACCCTGCAATAAAACCTTCTCTGACCATTTTGTGGGCAGCGTTTTAGATCGGAGATTCGCGACCTAAGGAAGCGAGACTTTTGGCTAAAAAGCTGACTCAAGATGATAAGGATTGTCGGAGAACCCAATAATATGACTATGAATACAAGTAAGCCAATTTCCAGCATTATGAGTACCGACTTGATCACTGTGAAAGAGATGGATAGGTTGGTCACGATAGAGCAAAAATTTAAAACCCATCTGATCCATCATTTACCTGTGGTAGATGAAAATGCTGCGCTGGTGGGGATTATTAGCAAAGCGGATATGTTACACATTGCTAGAATGATTGAGCAAGATGCCAGCGGTACGACCTATATCGCAAAGGTCTATGATAGCTGGACAGCTGCTCGCATCATGACTGCTCAACCTCTAACCCTCGACCCGGATGATACCATAGGCTTGGCGGCTGACATATTTTTACAAAACCAATTTCACGCCATCCCAGTAATCGAGGATTATCGTTTGGTCGGTATCGTTACTAGTCATGATTTGCTAAAGTATGCCTACGAGGAAGTTGGATTGTCTGAAGCGAGTAAAGCGTAGAAGAGTGTCGGCCGATCCGTTAGAGTGAATAGTATTTAGGAGAACAATTGAAGGATTCGAGGAAGAGGAGTAATTGAAAAGGATTTTATGTTTTTCACCTCTTTAAAAAGAAACATCATGTTAGAAAACAACGCCATAGCAACAATTATGACCGAAGAGGTCTTGGTAGTTCACCCCGGCGATACCTTGGTAAAAGTGCAAGATATATTTCAGCAAAACAATATCCATCATATTCCTGTAGTGAATGCCGAACGGGAAGTGGTAGGTATCCTCAGTAAATCTGATTATCACCTGTTATGCGACCACCTGACCTTGTTTGGTAGAGAATGGAACCTGGAGAACAACAATCGGTTCTTTAGATCTCTACTGGTAGAGGAAGTAATGACGCAGCAAGTAGCTAAGTTGAAAAAAGAAGACTCTATCTACATGGCCGCCGCTTTCTTTAGGGAAAACTTATTTCATGCTATCCCCATTGTGGATGATGAAAATAAGTTAGTGGGGATAGTAAGTACCTATGATTTATTGACTTATGCATTTAGAGATGCCGTTCCGTTACTGGAAAAATAGGGCTATATTTAATTTTCTAACCTGTAGGTATCTCGTAAGGCTCGCAGTTGTTTTTCATTACCCAGTACAATAAAACTAGTTCCACCGCTGCAAATAGTGTCGGGGCCAGGATTGACAGAATACTTGCCTGCTTGGTTTCTGAAACCAATGATGTTGGCCCCAGTAAGTTCTCTGATCCGGAGTTCCTTAATGGACTTATTCCTAAACTGATCAGGTAGATGATCGAAGTGAATTTCCTCAAAACCAATGTCGGATTCATATTCATTGGTAATAAAGGAGAAGAAATCTACTGCCCCAGGTTTATTGACCAAAGTTGCCATATAAAAGCCTCCGATCTGCTCAGGCATGATCACGTGATCTGCACCAGCCATTCTCAACTTTCCTTCGGTTTTTGGATGTAAAGATCGGCTAATGATATTTAGCTTAGGATTGAGTTGACGAGCAGAAAGTACGGTAAAAACATTTTCCGTATCATCGCCCAAAGAACTAATCAAGGCCCTCGCTTTCGAAATGCCCGCCAATAGTAAGATGTCATCATGAGTCGTATCTCCTTCCACATAATGAATCTTATCCTCCCTTTCTTGAATTTCTATGATCTTCTGTGGATTTCTTTCGATGACGATGAAATCGATATTGTGATGTAGGAAGTTATCCACCACCTCCTTACCGTATTTCCCATATCCACACAGGATGATATGGTCTTTCATTTTACTAATTTGCTGTTCGATAAAATTTCGATGTATTTTACGAAAAAACTCCCCATGTGCTACATAGCTGGTAAAAGCAGATAGCGCATAGGCAAATATGCCAAGGTTTAGGATAATGTACACACCTGAAAATAGCTGACCGTTGGCACTGAGAGGTTTAACTTCGGTGTAACCCACAGTAGAAATGGTGATAGCTGTCATGTAAAAGGCTTCCAAAAAGGAATAGTTTTCAATCAACATGAACCCCATTATACCAATCACAAAGGAGACTAAAACTAGCATTAGCGCCAGGCTTAGACTCATGTAGGATGTCGCTAAAGTGTACCAATTAAAAAAGTTATTGTGCCAGATGTTTCTCATCGGCGGTAAGATAAGTTTTTCTGCTAAAATGAAAGCGCCCGAACTCCTTCATTGAAAACACTTGCCAATTGTAGGTATGAGCTTTCAAATAGGAGCCCGTTCAAGACATAAAAAGAGGTCAATGGATAGATCCATCAACCTCTGGAAGCTTTATTCTAAACAGTCCTTATAGGTTCTCACTATCAATAATCAATGCTTAGCACTGGAAGCTGAGCGTGATTGACTAGCGCCTCCACATTGCTTCCAGAAAACATGCGCTTCATGGGGTGACGTTGATGATTGGATATAGATACCAGACTCGCCCCAATTTCGTCAGACAACGCTCTAATTCCTTGATCTACAGTGTAAGCACTGAAATAGTGGGTATGGCAAGTAAAGGGTTTGGCCAAAACTTTCCATTCTTCCAGCAATTCTTTGGTGTGTACATAAGGAAGCCCAAAGAAAGGATCATTATTAATGTACACAAGGTGGATTTCAGGAAGAAAATGTTTGACAAAATCCTTGAATTTTGCAAAAGCTTCTTTCTCATCTTGATTAAGATTAGTTGCGAATACAACCTTGTTGAAATCGATACTCTCAAGGTGATCTTTGATCACTAAGACCGGGAGGTGCACTTTTCGGACTACTTTCTGTGTGTTAGAACCAATGAAGTATTCGTTTTGACCGCTGGCCCCATGCGAGCCCATTACAATCATATCTACTCCGGATTCGCTCACATACTTGGAAATTACCGCTGGAAGTTTACCCGCCACGGTAGCAGTAAGGAAAGAAATGTCCGGATGCTTGGCCTCAATATCTTTAAGCAGCGTATTGGCATTGTTTTGTGCCTGTTGATGTTCGGCTGCAATCTTTGGATTGTTCCGGTTCCTTGGCTTCAATCCTGGCAAACAATGCAGGAGATGAATTCGTGCTTCAAAACGTCTTGCCAGTAAGATTCCGGCATGTACCGCATGACCGGCACAAGCAGAGAAGTCGGTTGGAATTAATATGTTTTTCATGTCTTCGAGTATTAAATAGCAAGGAAATCGGGGGCCGTATTTTGTTACCATACGACCCCGACAACTCCTAAAAAAACTTGGCTATGATAATTCTTATTGATAAAGCAATCTCTTTCAACTACTGCTGAACCCACTTATCTTCAGTCATCTTCACTCGTTGTCCTTTTTGGTTTTGTTCACTTAGCGTCCAATCATCTGTAGAAGTGGTCTGGAGCCATAGCTCTCCCGAACGCCTAAAAACCTGGACATTCAAACCGTACTGCTGGTGAAAAAGCTGTTCAAGGCTTTTAACTTTGAGGTGGCCATTAATGCCAAGATCACCTGAGTTATGCACCTTTCGCACTTCACCAATTTTAGACAATGCAGGCAACAAAACTTTATTGGATGAACCGGCTCCCGCTTCATGCGGTTGGGTGTAAAATTCTAACTTGAGAAAAGGGAATTTTTCATGGAATTCGCGTTGTATATCGACTAATTTTTTTTCATCTGTGATAATCATAAGTCTAGATTTTGATGTGTAGCCAATTCATATAAAAAAGCTATGGCCTTAAAGGGAGTCAATAGGATGTTACTTGACCACTAGAGTAGGAATCTGCTCATTGATCGTGAGCAGCTTTTCCGTTACACTTCCCATCAATAGTCTTTCCAAAGAAGAATGTCCCTTGGCCCCCATAACAATTAAATCAAACCCTTCTGCTTTGGCATAATTGAGGATATAGTTGGCTAAGCCTGGGCCTTGCCGTTCGATCAGCACCCCTGGTATCTCTTCCTCATGCTTAGGAGCGTAAGCATTAAAGAAATTTTGGAAGGCTTCTTGCCGACTTTCTACTATCCACTCCTTAAATCGTTCAGGGCTTCTGCCAATATTATAGGCACTAAAGTTGGGCATATCAAAAACATTCAGGCAGCTCAAGCTTACCTTTTCGCCCAAGGTTTGTTTCAGTGAAAAGGCCGTTTGGAATGCCTTCACCGAGTTTGGAGAAAAGTCAATTGGCACTAATATTTTGGAGATCTTTAGAGGAGCGTTCTCCGGGACAATCATGGTATTGACTGTGGATTGGCGGGCTAAACTTTTAGCTAAAATCCCATGCTCATAGGTATTGGCCTTCTGGCCGATCAAAACTAAGTCAGCTTCTCGCTGCTCGGCAATAGCCAACAATTCTTTCAAAGGGTAGCCTTCAATTGCACCATAAGTTGGATTCAACTGTTGACTTCCAAAAAAAGATTGCACGGTCATCTCTAGATTTTGCAGAATGCTATCCTTCACATCAAAACGTCCGGCTAAGTCTTCGTAGAATGCCTCCAACAATTGTGGCGCAGGAATCACATGTGCGAAATGCGCTGCAGTTGTTGGAATTTTGTGTGTTAGGTATTGGGCGAAAGCAATGAGCTGATCATCCATCTGTCCCAATTCTAATCCGACAACCATCTGGCGTAGTGATAAAGGAACAACGGCAGATGGCGATTTTACTACTACCGCATCTTTCATAATTAGGAATTTTTAAGTTGATCAATTACTTCAAATCTACAGCGGATTGGGACTTTTCAGGATGATCTTAATCAACTCCAATATTGACTTCTGTCAAGGTGCTACAACAGCGGGAAGGGTATTTTTGAAGTAGAAACAGAATAAATTTGAAACGTTTTTAAATCCTTGCCTTATGTTCTATCCCAGTGAAATGACTCGCCACCATAAACCACCAACCCTTAGCCCTAAAAACTTGCCTAAGAAAGGTGCAATCCTTTTGGATGTGAGAAGCCTTCCGGAGTATGCACAAGGGCATGCAGATGAAGCCATTTTAATCCCGATTGATGATTTAAATTTTTTCAAGGATGTCATAAAGGGGTGGAGACGTCCTATTATGACTTGCAGTGGTGACGGTGTAAGAAGTAGGAAGGCTGTCAAAAGATTGCGAAAGGAGGGGATTCTTGCCTTTGATGGTGGCAGTTGGGAGAAATGGTAAGCCGGATAGTACAAGTTGTGCGTAGTTTTAAACTACGCACAACTTGTACTTCCAACCGCACGGAGGCTCAGATGGCCGAACTAAATAAAGCTGTCTCGGGTTTTCTCTCCCAAAATCTAGCATCCAAAGCCTGGCAAATATTTCTTAGAAAAGGCAAACCTTTCTGCGTGACTTTTAGACTAAAAGGCCCTTTCTCTACCAATTCATCTCTTTCCAATTCATGCATGCGATCAATTCCTTCCAAAAATCGTTCAGTTTGCCGAGTTGGGTCGATCCAATCCGTTTCGTGCTGACACATTAGCCTTAGAATATGTCCTCGAATGATCTCATCCTCGCTCGTAAGCACATGACCTCTGAAAAAGGGAAGTTCTCCTTTCTCCACCCTGGCTTGGTAATCGGCTATTTTCTTTTCGTTCTGAACATAAGCATCCCAGCTATCACTAATGGCTGAAGCTCCTAATCCAATGCTGAGGCGCGTATGAGCAGGGGTATACCCCATGAAGTTTCGATGAAGATCTCCAGCTTCATAAGCCTGATTGAGTTCATCATCGGCCAAGGCGAAATGATCTAGCCCAATTTCTATATAACCTTCGGCTTCCAATAGTGATCGACCCAATTCATATAGCCTTCGTTTGGCATCCCCGACAGGAAGATCAGCTTCGCTATATGCCCGTTGACTCGGTTTGATCCAGGGGACATGAGCGTAGCTGTAAAAGGCGATTCGGTCCGGCCGAAGTTGAGCTACTCGAGTCATGGTATTCCTGATGGCTTGTTGATCCTGTAAAGGCAAACCAAAAATGAGGTCATAATTGATAGAGGAATAGCCGAGCGTTCTGGCTTGTTGTGTGACATCCTCTACTTGTTCAGCGGTTTGCTGCCGATTAATAATTTTCAATATTATCGGTGAGAAGTCTTGCACACCGATACTGAGACGCTTAAAGCCATATGCTCGGAGGGTGCTAAGGTGTTCCCAGTTGGTACTGGAAGGATGTGCCTCAAAACTGAAATCTGCATCTTCAGGGACAATTGCTTGCGATACAATACCTTCAATCAAGACGGATAAAGATTCGGCGGAAAAGAAGGTCGGTGTGCCCCCTCCCAGATGCAATTCCTTGATTACGGGCCGCCGCCCCATAACATCCAGATATAGGCTCCATTCCTTTAAGACCGATTGGATATAAGGTATTTCTACCTGGTGATTCTTGGTGATATGCTTATTACAGCCACAGTAGGTACAGAGTTTCTCACAATATGGCAGGTGAATATAAAGGCTTATGCCTTCATCCGATTCGAAGGCAGAAAAGACTTTCTCTTTCCAAACCCGGTCACTAGGGGTGCTTTCCCAGTACGGAACTGTTGGATAGCTGGTGTATCTAGGAACAGGTATATCGTATTTACGCAGCAATTTTGTATTCATAATAACAAAGGTAGGTTGCTCTGCTCCCTTTAAGGGGTGACAAAAATCACCCCCCGGTTTGACTTTTACCCTGTGGCTCTGGACGGTACATGCCCCAATTTTGCCTCATGGAAATTGCAACAGGAAAACTAACTGCCACCAGTTGTTATCATTGCGGTGAAAAATGTGAGGATGAACACCCCCTGATCGAAGACAAAGCCTTTTGTTGTGAGGGCTGTAAAATGGTGTACCAAATTCTCGAAGAAAACGATCTATGCACCTATTACCAATTGGAGGATAATCCAGGGTTCAGTTTAAAGGGTAAAAGGAGCACTACCTACGCCTTTCTGGACGAAGCGGAAATTCAGGAAAAACTGCTGAGTTTTCGAAATGATAGAATAGCCAAGGTTTCTTTGTACCTTCCTCAAATCCATTGTAGTTCCTGCATTTGGCTCTTGGAGAACCTTTATAAATTGGCTCCTGGAATAGTTCAATCACAAGTCAATTTCCCCAAGAAGACGATTTCACTCACTTACCTCCAAGCACAAACCAATCTTAGAAAAATAGCTGAATTACTCGCAAGTATAGGTTATGCGCCACAGATCAACTACGATCAACTGGACGGCCAAGACAAAAAACTAATTAGCCACACCCTCACCTATAAACTTGGAGTTACCGGTTTCCTCTTTGGTAATATTATGTTGTTGAGCTTTCCTGAATACCTGGGATTGCAGCACTCCACCTACGCCCAATGGTTTGGGTATCTCAATATCCTTTTGGCATTGCCGCTACTTTTCTATAGTGGCTCAGACTATTTGAAGTCAGCCTATTACGGATTACGGCAAGGGCACTTGAACATTGATGTGCCAGTTTCTTTAGGTATGCTAGCCTTGTTTGGGCGTAGCATGTACGATATTCTCAGTCATACCGGAGCTGGCTTTTTTGACAGTTTAGCTGGACTCATCTTCTTCCTGTTAATAGGCAAATGGTTTCAACAAAAAACCTACTATAATCTGTCTTTTGAAAGGGATTATCGTTCTTATTTCCCGGTCGCTACCTTGGTTCGTAAGGCGGGAGAATGGGTGAGTGTTCCGCTAAATAAGGTGGAACCCGGAGATCGCTTGCTGATTAAGCATGGGGAGTTGATTCCTGCCGATGCTCAGATTTTGGTCGGTAAAGGATATTTGGACTACAGCTTTGTGACAGGGGAGGAAGACCTGACGAGTAAAAGTGTTGGTCAGAAAGTATTTGCAGGTGGTAAGTTGAGCTCAGGTACCTTGGAATTGGAGGTGGTTAGAAGAGTGGAACACAGTTACCTTACCCAATTGTGGAATGATCAGGCCTTTCAGCGAGATAAATATAAAGGTAGACAAAGTCGATTGGCTAATACTATCGCAAAATATTTCACTTGGGTTATTTTGAGCGTGGCCAGTTTGACCTTTATCTATTGGTGGTTTAATGATATCGACGTGGCCTTTACGGCCTTTACGGCTGTATTGATTATCGCCTGCCCCTGTGCGGTTGCTTTAGCCATACCCTTCACCTATGGAAATGTCTTGCGGCTATTGGCTAGACGACAGTTTTACATTCGACATATCCAGGTTATAGAATCTCTGCAAGAGATTGACCAAGTAGTATTGGATAAAACCGGGACCTTGACCGATAGCCGGGCTTTGCGGTTGACATACCAAGGGGAAGTCCTTTCACTGCAGGAAAAGCAGATGATAAGGTCTATGACTAGTCAGTCAAGTCATCCCCTTAGCATAGGGATTGCCGAATTGTTGAAAGCAAATCCTATTGACAAAGCTATAGAAGTGGAGGAAGTAGCAGGTGCGGGCCTACTGACGAAAATTAACGGCGAAACCCATATGTTGGGTTCTGCTGATTTTGTAGGATATGATGAAAGTCACCAGAAGGGGGTATTTTGGAAGGTTGGACCTCAAATTAAGGGGGTGTTTTTGGTAGAAAACCACTTTCGTGCTTCCTTACCCCAATTCATCGATGACCTAAAAAGATCATATAGGCTGTCATTACTCTCCGGAGATAATGACAAAGAAAAAGAGCGACTGCTCGACTACTTTGAAGACCCATCCGACCTGCACTTTAACCAAAGTCCGACAGAAAAGCTTCAATACATAGCTCAATTGCAAGCACAGCATCAGAAAGTGCTGATGTTGGGGGATGGCATTAATGATGCCGGGGCCTTGCGGCAAAGCAATGTAGGCTTAGTGCTCACAGAAGACATCAACAATTTCACGCCTGCAAGTGATGCTATTCTGGCGGCCAATCAATTCGCCCAATTCCCAGCGATGCTGAGTTTCCTTAAGCAAAGCCGCTGGGTCGTTTATGGCGCATATTTCATAGCCAGTTGTTACAACTTCATTGGATTGAGCTATGCAGTACAAGGACTATTGTCTCCTGTTGTAGCGGCTATTTTAATGCCCCTAAGCGCTATAACGATAGTAATTATTGGTGTTTTGGGCAGTTCAGCATTGGCTTATTGGCAACTAGGCCAGGAGAGTGACAAAAATCACCTATGGGTTTGATTTGGGTCATCTGATAGGGGTAGGGCGCGCGATAACTTGCCGTCAAATTCAAGGCATATGAAAATCATTTTTTTACTCATCGGAATCAGCCTCATCGTAGCCTTAGGCTTCTTAATAGCCTTCTTATGGGCGGTTCGATCTGGGCAATATGAAGATGAGTACACGCCTTCTGTGAGAATCTTATTTGATCAACAAACAAAAAATAACAGTGATGATTAGCCTTCAGATCTTATTCTACCTCTGCTTTATCACTTTGCTGGGGGGTATCGCCACACTAGGACTAAAAACCACTACAAATCCTAAATCTTAGCCTTCTTGGGCAATTTTTGTAGTTAGTGTTTTAGCTGCAAGCATTGAGATCATAAGAAGCAAGGTTTGCAGTCAAAACACTGACTTCAGGTCATAAAACTTGTCTGAGGAACAATATTAACGAGATGTCGAAGATAGAACAATTCAGTTATGACAATGCTATTGTCAAAAACTTCGCTTATGCGACTGTACTTTGGGGGGTGGTTGGTATGCTGGTGGGCTTGATTGCAGCCTTCCAGTTAATCTTTCCATCACTCAACTTGGGAATTGCGGAGACTACTTTTGGTAGAATCCGTCCCTTACATACCAATGCTGCCATTTTCGCCTTCGTCGGAAATGGTATTTTCATGGGGGTATATTACTCACTGCAACGATTGCTGAAAACTAGAATGTACAGCGATCTTCTCTCTAAAATTCACTTCTGGGGTTGGCAAACCATTATCATTGCCGCTGCAATCACGCTACCCTTAGGTTTAACCAGTGCCAAAGAATACGCTGAGCTGGAGTGGCCCATTGATTTGGGTATCGCCGTAGTATGGATTGTCTTTGGGTGGAATATGTTTGGAACCATTTTTCGCCGTAGAGAGAATCATCTCTATGTAGCCATCTGGTTCTACATTGCTACCTGGATCACCGTTACCGTCCTCCATGTATTTAACAACCTGGAGGTACCGGTAAGCATGATGAAAAGTTATCCTGTTTTCGCTGGTGTTCAAGATGCGCTTCTGCAATGGTGGTATGGCCACAATGCGGTAGCCTTTTTCCTGACCACGCCCTACCTTGGCCTTATGTATTATTTCTTGCCTAAAGCGGCCAATCGACCAGTATACTCCTACAAACTGTCGATCATTCACTTCTGGGCTTTGATCTTTATTTACATCTGGGCAGGACCTCACCACCTTTTGTATACCTCTTTGCCGGATTGGGCACAATCTCTTGGGACAGTATTTTCTATCATGTTGATCGCCCCTTCTTGGGGTGGGATGCTCAACGGTCTATTAACCTTGCGAGGAGCCTGGGATCGTGTGCGAGATGATGCTATCTTGAAATTTATGGTGGTAGCGGTAGCCGCCTATGGTATGGCTACCTTTGAAGGACCAATGATGTCCATCAAATCTGTGAATGCGATTAGCCACTATACAGACTGGACGATCGGTCACGTTCATATCGGTACCCTTGGGTGGAATGGTATGTTGACTTTCGGTATCCTGTATTGGTTATTACCACGCATTTTCAATACCAAACTCTATTCTCAAAAGCTGGCGAATACACACTTCTGGATCGGTACCTTGGGGATACTTTTTTATGCTGTTCCCCTTTATTGGGCGGGATGGACACAATCTTTGATGTGGAAACAATTCACAGCTGATGGTCTTTTGCAGTACGGTAACTTCTTGGAAACCGTTACGCAAATCTTACCCATGTATGCCCTGCGCGCACTCGGTGGTACCCTATATCTAGCCGGTGTTTTTGTAATGGTTTACAACCTATACAAAACAGTCAAAGGGGGTAATCTGCAAGATAATGAACCAGCAGAAGCTCCTGCCAGAACAGTTTATGTACCACATAAAGGAGAACACTGGCATCGTTGGATTGAGCGTCGCCCCGTTCAGATGTTGATCGGTAGTACGATTTTGGTATTGATTGGTGGACTTGTGGAGCTTTTCCCAATGGTCATGATCGATGAAAACGTGCCAAAGATTGCCTCTGTCAAGCCTTATACGCCTCTCGAACTAGAAGGAAGAGACCTGTATATACGAGAAGGTTGTCTGGGTTGTCACTCCCAAATGATTAGACCTTTCCGGAGTGAAACGCAACGCTATGGTGAATACTCTAAGTCCGGTGAATTTATCTATGATCGTCCATTCTTGTGGGGGTCTAAGCGAACCGGACCAGACTTGCATAGAGTAGGTGGGAGATACCCCGATAGCTGGCATTATAATCATATGCTTGATCCAGAGAGTATGTCTCCTGGCTCCATTATGCCGCCTTATCCGTGGCTACTCACCGACGACTTGAACACTAATTATACAGGCGCCAAGATCAAAGTACTACAACAGCTAGGTACACCGTATCCAGAAGGATATGCAGATCAGGCCGTAGCGGACCTTCAAGCACAGGCTGCAAAGATAGCTCAGAGTTTAAAGGGAGATGGAATTGAGCAAGAAAACCTTGAGAATAAAGAGATCATTGCTTTGATCGCTTACCTACAAAGGTTAGGTACGGATATCAAGCCTAAACCACAAGCTGGGGGTGAGTAATCAGGTCGTGAATGAATAGTGGAGGCGGGGCATTGAGTTAAACCCTCTTAGTAAGAAGCCTTGACTCCATTATTCATTTCCCATTCTTCATTTTACATTAAAAGTAGAGTTATGTACAAATATATCTTGGCAGAAGCGGGCAACATCAACTGGATGGCCATCTTCGCTTTGGTCACCTTCTTTATCCTATTTGTAATGAGTGCTGTGTTGGTATTTCGGCGGAATGGAGCTTTTATCGAAAAAATGTCCCGCTTACCGTTGGACGAAGACTAAAGGCATCGGGAAACAGCATTCAATCATCTGAAATTTTAGACAATCATGAAATATAAATATCGCATTCAATTATCCTTGCTGGTCTTCCTTATGGCTAGTGGGAGTCAATTGGCAGCACAAGCGGAACAAGCGGTGGATCCACACGGGATGGAAAGAATTCTGGGGAACACCTTGGTTTGGGTCATCGGAGCAGTGATAGCGATGACATTTGGCGCTTTGATTTACGTGGTCAATCTACTAATGGATGCTCAGAAGCTACGCCTACTTCAAGAACATGGTGTAGAAGTTTTGGAAAAAGCGGGATTAGTAAAGAAAGAGTCCTGGTGGCAAAGAGCTAATAAGCAAGCTTGGAAACTGATTCCCGTGGAAAAGGAAAAGGATATTCTTTTTGACCATGAATATGATGGTATTCGAGAACTAGACAATAGTCTTCCCCCATGGTGGGTGGCTATGTTTTATATCACCATTGTTTTTGCGGTAGCCTATCTTGGTTATTTTCATATTTCCGGTTATGGCGTGGATCAAGCCACGGAATATGCTATGGAAATGGAACGTGCAGAAGAAGCTGTGCAGGCCCATTTGGCAAAACAAGCGGATCACGTAGATGAAAATAGTGTTATCGCATTAGAAGACCCCAAGGATATAGCACTGGGCGAAACGATATTTACTACTTATTGCTCTGCTTGTCATGGACAACTAGGAGAAGGAGGTGTTGGTCCCAACCTGACGGACGAATATTGGGTGAATGGAGGAGGCATTACGGATATTTTTAAGACGATCAAATATGGCGTGCCGGAGAAGGGGATGATTGCCTGGAACACGCAGTTGCGACCTGCTGAAATCCAAAAAGTGGCGAGTTTCATCATGACACTTGTAGGCACTAATCCACCTAATCCCAAGGAGCCACAAGGTGAAAAATATGAAGGAACTGCGAATGATGCTTCTACCGCTGTGGATAAGAAAGAAGAGGCCGTCATTGGAATGAATTAGGAAGAAGCTATACTGCCTTAGCTTTTAACATAAGAATCATCGGACATGGATGTTAAACCAGTGGATCAGGAAGAACAATATCGGGATCGAATAGCCACAGTCGATGCGCAAGGGCATAGAAATTGGATTTATCCAAAAAAACCAAAAGGCCCCTTCTATGAGTACCGGAAATGGGTAAGTTACGTCCTGTTACTTTTCCTATTTGGTATGCCTTTCATTAAGGTTAATGGAGAACCGTTCTTGCTTTTCAATGTCATCGAAAGAAAGTTCATCCTATTTGGTGTATACTTCGCTCCACAGGATTTCCACCTGTTCGTTTTTGCCATGTTGATTTTCATCATCTTTATTGCATTGTTTACAGTCATCTACGGGCGACTCTTCTGTGGCTGGGTCTGCCCGCAGACGATTTTTATGGAGATGGTGTTTCGGCGAATTGAATACTGGATTGAGGGAGATGCTAATGCTCAAAAACGTTTAAACAAAGCACCTTGGACCGCTGAAAAACTACTGAAAAAAGTAGGCAAACAAGCTATCTTTTTTGTTATTGCGGTGCTGGTCGCCAATACCTTCCTCGCCTATATTATTGGCTTAGATGATGTGATCCGAATTGCCACGGAACCTATAGCTCAAAACTTCGGCGGGTTTACCAGCATGATTCTCTTCTCCGCGGCCTTCTACTTTGTCTTCTCTTATTTACGAGAACAGGTATGTACTACTATTTGTCCTTATGGACGACTACAAGGGGTGCTACTAGATAAAAACTCCATCGTAGTTGCTTATGACTATGAGCGTGGTGAACCGCGAGGCAAAATACGGAAGCCGAAGAAGAGCAAGGCTTTAAGTACGGAAGGGGCAGTAGTAAGGGAAGACCCTATTCAGGCGATCCAACAACAATTGGGGGACTGTATCGATTGTACCCTGTGTGTTCAAGTTTGTCCGACGGGGATTGATATACGCGATGGAACGCAATTGGAGTGCGTGAATTGTACTGCCTGCATAGACGCCTGCGATGAGGTAATGGTAAAAATTAACCGACCCAAAGGTTTGATCCGATATGATAGCGATCAGGGTATAGCTACCGGACAAAAAAAATTATTTACACCTCGTGTAATTGCCTACTCCGCTGTATTGTTAGTGTTACTGATTGTGCAAGCTGTCCTATTCACTGCTAGGACAGACGTGGAAGCACTACTGCTCAGGACTCCTGGCATGCTTTTCCAAAAAGTGGATGAGGAGAACATCAGCAATCTATACAACTACCAGATTATCAACAAAACTACCGAGAACTTTCCAGTGGAATTTAAATTGACAACAGATTACGGGAAGATCAAATTGGTAGGACAGGCGCCGCAGGCCAAAGAAAGCGGCGTGACGGAAGGAGCCCTGTTTATAGAACTGCCTAAGGCGCAGTTGAGCGGACGGAAAACGCGGGTCAAAGTAGAAGTGTATTCGGAAGGGAAGTTAATCGATGAGATTAGCACCACTTTTCTAGGGCCTGTGAAATAGCCACTTGGAATTCTTTTGCCTATTTCAAAAGCCCTTAGTTGAAATTTAAAATTCGAAGCTTATGAAATTCAATTGGGGAACAGGTATAGCCTTGTTCTATATCATATTCGCAACGTCTTTGGTAGCTGTAGTCATCAAATCTACACAATACGACCATAGTCTGGTGGTAGAGGACTATTATCAAAAAGACCTCGACTATCAGCAGCATTATGAAAAGCTGGTGAATAGCCAGGGCCTGCGAGAAGATGTACACATTCAATTGGTAGCTGGTGAGACGAAGGAGATTCAACTCTCTTTTCCAGCAGACTTGCAAAACATAGGTGGGCAACTCTATTTTATGCGCCCGTCGAATAAGTCGAAAGATTTTAGCCTTGAAATTGAACTAGACGAGGGGAATGAAATTAGCCTGCCAGCGGAAAACCTACTACCTGGCTTATGGAAGGTCCAGGTGGACTGGCAAGTAGGGGAGACGTCGTATTTCAAGGAACAAGTTTTAATACTGTAAGTAAAAACCTTCTTTGACAACTTTTGAGGCCAGCTTACGGCAAAGATCATAAGTATCGATCTTATTGTATTGTTATCGCGGGCAGTTGACTCCGGGTACAAAACTTGACCGACAACCATTAATAAGTATGTTCTTAACCGCTTTTTTACTGGGATTTTTAGGGAGTTTCCACTGTGTCGGTATGTGTGGCCCTATTGCCTTGGCTCTGCCATTGAGCAGGAAAGAGCGTTGGGGTATGGTGTGGGCGAGTGGCACCTATAATTTGGGTCGTATCATGACCTATGCTCTAATTGGCTTGGTTTTCGGGGCCATCGGTTGGGGCATTGAATTAGCAGGTGCGCAGAAAGCGCTGTCGGTGTTGCTCGGTCTGAGTTTGTTCGCTTTTGCCTTGGCTCCCCGAAAGACAGAGGCAGCTATATTGAGGGTCCCTATATTTAATCGATTTTTCCTAACGATTAAGCAGAAGATCAGTCATCTTTTTCGCCGCAGCACTTGGCAAAACCAAGTCAGCATCGGACTTCTAAATGGATTTCTTCCTTGTGGTTTAGTATATGTAGCTATAGCTGGTGCTATGGGAATGGGCAATATGTGGTCCGGCGCCGTATTTATGGCGGCTTTTGGCTCGGGTACATTGCCGATGATGATGGGACTAACCATTGTGGGGCAATTCGTGTCTACCAAAACGCGGCAACGATTGAGTAGCTTGGCTCCGATCGTAATGCTGGTGTTTGCGATTCTATTAATTAGCCGAGGTTTTAATGTTCCGATTCCTCGAGAGTTAGAATTTTGGCAAGCCGTCCAGAACCCCGTGCTGTGTCATTGAATAGACTAATGCTGGTTTAGCGAGAACTTCTCCAAAATGTCATAACTCAATATCCTGTGTATTTTCTACTACGTCTTTTGACGTATTCCTACCTCACTTTTCCCCCTTTTTTCAAGAATTTACTATTTTAAGGAACCTATCGATAAGTATTGTAGTTTATCCCTGTGCTACTCTTCCAATTGTTCTACAAATCACAAAACCGCAGCGAAGATGCGCTTCTCAAAGGCATCTGGCTTAGCCATTCATTCAGGCTAATCCAGGAAAGTAAGACCGGAATTATTTCAACTATTATTTGAAACTATCAGTAAAACACAAATTCTTGGTGCCTCAGTGTAACGTTTCCGCTACAGCGGAATAAACTAGGTATTAGACTTTATTCTGAAATGGTTTTCGTAGGAGAAAAAAGATGGATTTTGTGGCTGACCAAGGCCCGCCGCAAAAGGCAGTTTTTGCTGCATGCACCTCATTTCAGAATAAAGTCTATCAAGCACGAGTTTAACAATTACGATAAGGTCCATTTGGAGCGAAAAAATGGTCGAACTTCCTTGTTTATCTTCAGAGAATCACCTTTGATTGAAGGCAGGAAATATTTTGTTCGGTATTCAATTTGTATCCAACCAACTCCTAAAGCAATTTTTAAACACGTTCCGGGTCGTTTCCGATTACTCTTTGTTTCGTTTCAAGGACAAGGGAAATGACCTTAGGATGCCCGTCTTTGAACAAAATAACGCGCTACATAATCCCTATTGATAATTGGCTATGAAAAAGCTGGTCGCAAGCATCTTATGCTATGTGAACCATAAGACTGAAAAAGACTACGCGCATTTGCTAGGCACTGCTATTGCCTTGGCGATGCTAAACCCAATATGTAAATGAACAACTTACAATCTATCCCGGTACTCGCTGTATTTATTTTTAACGCATTTTGCCTTTCTGGGCAGACCACGATTGTGATAACCAATGCTGACCTGCAAGGCGGTGAAACTTATCAGTGGACAGCCGATAATACTTATCTGCTGGATGGTCTAGTCTACCTTGAAAAAGGAAGCGTGCTCAATATTGAGGCGGGCACAGTTATTCGAGGCATGGAAACACCAAGTGATGAATCCCACGTCTTTAGCGCCTTGATTATCAACAAAGAGGCAACTATCAATGCCATTGGAGACGTATGTAACCCCATCATTTTCACTAGCGAGAATGATGATTTTGAGGAGCAGCAACAAGCTGGACGATGGGGAGGATTGGTACTATTGGGGAGGGCACCCATTGTGACAAATGAGGGTGCCGAAACCAACGAAATTCTTGCACTGAACACCGTAAACAATCAAGCGATCTATGGTGAAGATTTCCCCGGTGATAATTCAGGAGTGCTGCAATATGTTTCTATTCGTTATGCTGGGGATTTGCGCCGTGAAGCTTTCTTGCCAGGATTGATCTTGGCAGGGGTAGGGAATGGAACACAGATCGATCATGTGGAGGTATTTGCTTCCGGTAGTGTGGGGATAGGAGTTCGAGGAGGAATGGTAAATACGAAATATATAAGCTCTGTTTTTAATGCCTTTGCGTCATTCCAGTATAGTGAAGGCTATCAAGGCTTTGGCCAGTTTCATTTCTCCATCGATTTGCCTCAGCCAGCCAGTCAGGGAGTCCTGCATTCAGGCATAGATCCTGATGGGGTAGCTTTAACTAGGCCCACCATCTATAACGCAACCTTTTTGGGAGCAGGTATCGATAATGCCTCCAATGAGCAGTTCAACACGGCAGCTATAAGCTTTACGGAGCGGTCGGCTGGTATCTATGCTAATAGTGTGATAGCGGACTTTGCTGGATTTGGCTTGTTTATCCGAGATGTTGGCGAGAGTGATCAAGATAGCTATGCTCAGTTATTGGCAGATAACTTACAACTAAATAGTAATCTTTGGGGACAAGTCCGATCTATAAATACAGGCAACCCCGCCCTGGCTGATCTTGTCTTAGTAGACCCTGATGGCGATCAAGGTATCGGCCCCGTCGTAAATCATCTGACTGCTAACAACAACAATATCCAAGCTTCAATGGATGGCCTGTTGATGAATATTAGTAGAACACCTGGTGGTCAGCTAGACCCACGGCCGATAAGCCTAAGTACTCCTTTTCAAACCACAGAACCAACCCTGGCCGATCCTTTTTTCACCGCAGCCCCCTACCGAGGCGCCTTCAATGAGGACCTGTGGCTTTTGGGATGGACGGCCTTGGATTTCTATGACTATTTGCCAGATTGCGACCTTGATCTTAGCGTAAACGCAACAGAATTCCTCTGCTTTGGGGAAGAAACGGGATCTATAGAATTGGAAATTACCGGCAATGTAAGTGAGTTAGTGATTGATTGGAATGTTGATGCCTTTGATGGCAATGCGCAACTCACAGGTTTGGCACCAGGTACTTATAGTGTTACGGTAACCAATGCCGAATGTTGTGAACAACAAGCCGAGATCACCATTGCCACTGCAGCTAGTGAACTGACAATGGATTGTACAAATACCCAGAATGCCTCTAACCCAGGAGAAGCCAACGGTTCGATTACCATTAGCACGGCTGGAGGTAGCGCTCCTTCTACGCTAGTGCTAAGCAAACCAGATGGTACGCAAGAGAATTTTTCTTTTGGAGATGGAAATACACTACCGCTCCCCAACCTATTGGCTGGAGATTACAATGCTTTAGTAACGGATGATTTGGGTTGTACTGTAGATTGTGATTTTACTATCGGCAATGATTCTCCCTGTTTTATTATACAGGATGCCGATCTGGTAGCGGGAGGTAATTATACCTGGACGGCCGACAATTGCTACATTATAGATGGCTTGGTATTCCTGGAATCCACAGGTAGTCTGACGATAGAACCAGGTACCGTTATCCAGGCGCGAACCAATCCCTCTAACGGACAAAGTACATCTGCCTTAATCATCGCCAAAGGAGCCAATATCGATGCCCAAGGCACGGAGGCCAACCCCATTATCTTCACCGCAGAAACAGCTGATGATGTGTCACCAAATGACCTCACTGCAGCAGACAAAGGACTCTGGGGCGGACTAGCTATTCTAGGAGATGCCCCGATCGCTAACCCAGCTAGTGATACTGGAGAAAGATTTTGGGATGTCTTGGATGAAATTGCCGGAGCTGGCCAATATGGTGGAGATGGTACCCAGAATGTTACTAGAACGCTGTCTTACGTCTCCATCCGTCATGCTGGAGCTGCCATTCTCCCGAACCAAGTGTTCCCCGCTTTGACCTTTGCCGCCGTCCGCGAATCTGCCCAGTTGGATCACCTAGAAGTCTTTGCTGCCGCAGATCGAGGTTTCGCCTTTTACGGTGGATTAGCCCAATTGGCCTATGCCTCGGCTACCTTCTGTGAAGGCCCGGCCTTTAGCTGGCAAGATGGCTACAATGGCAAAGGCCAGTTCTGGTTCGCCTTGTCTGATCCCGGCAGTACCAATCTGATCGCGGATCATCGTGGCTACATCAATGGTGCAGCACAGGATACGGTGGTCTCCGCTCCGGAGATTTACAATGCTACCTTCATCGGGGGCGGCGGTACTGGAAATACGACTGCTGTTGCGATGCGCTTTAGCGAGTCTTCTGCGGGGGTGTATGGCAATAGCATTTTTACCCATTTTAATGGGAATGCATTGGAAGTAGAGGATATTGCTGGGGATGGGAATGATAGTGAGAGTTTAATGGCTGCTGAAGTGGACTTCTTTTTGCGGAATAATTTGTTTTGGGGGTTTGGGGCAGGTGATGAGGTTGGTGTTCAAGATGGTTTTTTGAGTGCTTCTACGGGAGCAGGTGATCCTAATGCTGGTTTTTTGGTGGATCATCTTATCAAGCATCGCAATAAGGCGGCTGATCCGAGGCTAATTTCTATAACAAATTTGCCGAATGGGCAATTAGATCCAAGGCCGGAGGAGTGTGCGGCTTTTTTTACTAGGACCGTTTTTCCTGATTCTGTGTTTTTTGATACCGCGGTATATTATAAAGGAGCTTTTGGGAAAGAAAAGAGCCTTTGGCTTCAAGAGTGGACTGCACTAGATGAGAAAGGATTTATTCAAGACCCTCTTCAACCAGTTGATTTCCAAACTTGCTTGATGACTCTTGATTCGGGGGTATTCTTTCTAACTGAATTCCTAAGTGATATGATTTCATCGGCTGACATCGAAAAGGAAAAAGCTAAGCATAGGGAGTACGCAAATTTAATTGAAGAATGTAACTGCGGAGAGAATGGTGTCGCTCGTTTAATGTTGTGGGAAACTAAAACTTTGACCAATGTCACTAATGGGCGATCAGGTGTTGAAGACTCTACAATCATTGATACATCTGCATTAAGAGCCATTTTCCAATTAGGGTTAATTCCTGTTATTGAGCAACAACCTAGAAATTATTGCGGGACAGTGTCAAACACTGACTCCGGTTTCAAGGATTCGATCGCAATTGCAATATTGGATTCTGGAATTGATCTTAGTCATGATGAATTAAATAGCTACTTGTGGACTAATTATGAAGAATTCATGGGGGATCAGGGTGAGGACGACGATGAAAATTGTTTAGTAGATGATATTCGATCTTTTAATTTCATTGCTAATAACGGAGTAGTATTTGATCTTGACCAGCATGGGACGCACTTAGCAGGAATTGTGACAGCGGCCTATCCAGTGGATATTAAACCGCAACTCATGAACCTCAAGGTATTTGAAAAGGGTGGGACTACAAGCAATAGTAGAGGAAGCGTTTTTGATTTGATTTGTGGGATTCACTATGCCATAAATGAGGAGGCACAAGTTATAAATTTAAGCATTGGTTATTGGGCGCCCGAGGCCTCCATACCGTTATACAATGCAATTAAGAGAGCCTTAGACAAGAATATTACTGTCATCGTTAGTACTGGTAATGATGGCTTAAATGTAGATAAACGTCGAATCCAGCCTGGCCAGAATTTAGAAATTTCTGAGGAAGAATTAATCTATGAGGATAGATGGCCAGTTGTGTACAAGGTAATTGGGTCTACAAATCCGGATTTCGAAAACCTAACTAACTTGATAGGAGTGTCTTCGTCTGTGATAGGGAGCGGGAATCAGTCATTTGAATTTCCTGACTATTCTAACTTTGGAAAGTTGACAATGGATTTATCTACAGATGGGGTCTTTCATAGTACAGTACCAAGCAATTCTTTTATGACTTTCCAAGGTACTTCGATGGCAACAGCATACCTCAGTAGATGGATTTCAATTGCAAAGGGGTATAGGCCGGATATATCCAATTCCTCAATTTTAAATTGCTTGAAGGATTCGTCAGTGATTCAGGACTTACCCTCCTCAAGCCGCCTGGGAATAGGTGTTAGGAGATTTAATGAGTTAGCATTCATGGAATGCCTTGGTGTTGTAGACTCAATAACTGGATATGACAAATCACTTCCCAAAGGTGATCTTACAACTAGGCCAACTTTTAATGTTCAAGTTACAGATGAACTAAAAGTGAGATTTGGAGATGGTAGTAAATCCTTTCAACAGATTGGTATTGTAGTCAAGGATAAGAATGGGAACAAGGTATATGAATTGTATTGCCAAGGTAACTTAATAGTTTGGAATACAGTTTTAGCAGATGGGACTGAATTGCCTCCAGCTATGTATTGGCTTGAGACCTATGTTAATGGAGGCTTGGTAGAAAATCCAGGGCTTAGAAATTTCATAAAATTCAATTGAGGAGACCATTGGATTACCGATTAGATAGCTTTGCATAGGTAGGGTAATGATCAATAAATAGCTAATTCTTTTTCAAAAGACAATTCATCAAATATGGATTTCAGGAATTGCAAAATTTTGAAAACCTTGACTTGGATTTGTACAATCCTTCTGACACTCCCAGTGGATCTAGCTGCTGACGACCTTAATCTGGCAATGGACTTGCACAAGCAAGGAACTAAACTACAAGGTAGTAGAGAGTTTCAAGAAGCTTTGGGTAAGTATGATGAGGCCGTAAAGATTTGGGAAAGTATTATTTCGAAATTAGATAAAGAAGAGCCATCGGAAATAGATGATCGTGTAGCCTTAGGAGTGATCAAAACCTATTTCAATAAGGGGAATGTTTACTATCGCCTGGGAGAATTTGAAGAAGCTGAAGTTTGGTTTCGAAAATGTATTCAGATACAGAGAAAATTGGAAGAAGTATATGACTACAGAAATTTTCTTAGGCGTGGCAGAGCTCATCGTGAACTTGCGAGGGTACTTACTAAAATAGGGGGATTCGATTTAGCCTATGAACAATTAAACCTTGCTAAGCAATTTTTATCCCAAGCGGTTCCATTTTTTTCGCAAGACATGGGTACACTTGAAAATGCCTATAGCTTACTATTTTTAGAATGGAGTGAACCAGATAGTCTACTTGAGCATAGTAATAGAAAATACAGGATCTATGAACAATTGGGTAATAAATATTTCCAGTCTTCGGCCCTAGTCAGCCAGGCAGTCGCTGAGGAGCTTTTAAATAACCTCGATGTAGCCTTATGGAAAATTGATTCGGCATTAAGTTACTACTTGCAGGATCCATCACGACATGGGCTGACCATTGCCAAAGCACGTAACAATAAAGCATATATCCTGGCAAAGAAAGGGCGAGTTGATCTAGCTATAGCATTGGAAGAGGAAATTATTGTTTTCATAGATTCCATTGGGATGACAGAGCAGGCTGTGCAAGAACTAATTGATGTTTACAATAGTAAGGCTTACTTTTGGATACTTGAAGGAGATTTTAGAAAATCTCTTCAAGACAGCGATAGCGCTATGGCTATTAATATTGCAAATTCCCTAGGAGGAAATGATATAGTTCAGGAGAGAAATGGAATTCAAGGTATGTCAGTCTACAGTAAGATGGACTACCTCAGTTCATTAGGGAATAAAGGTCGAGCGCTTTCTTTAAACGGAGATATAAAAAAAGCCAAATCCGCCTTCACCCTCGCCATCAACTACCTCAACAAAATCCGCCGCGAATACAACGATACGGAGTCTAAACTAAAGCTCACCGAAATAGCCAAGGTGATCTTTGAAGGGGCCATAGCCTTGCACCTTGATCCGGCGGTGAACGAGCCAGAGCAGGCCTTCGCTTATGCAGAGCAAAGCAAAGCCTTTACACTATTGGAAGGCGTGAAGCACAGCAAGGCCATGCGCATTGCCAAAGTGCCCGAGGAGCTATTGGAACGAGAATATGAGCTGCGAGGGGCGATCGTTCGTTTGGAACGTAAGTATTTGGCAGCCGAAGAGCCCGAGGAAAAGACGGAGCATCTGCAAGCCATCAGAAAGCAGAAAGAAGAACTTGCTACCTTGCTAACTCGACTGCAGAAAAACAAAGAGTATCGCAAGCTGATGTCCTTTGAAGCACCGAGGGTGAGGAAGTTGCAACGTAAAGCACTGGGTAGGGGCCAAACACTAGTAGAATACTTCGTGGGAGAGGAGAAGACATATGTATTCGTACTACCTCAGAAAGGACAATTAAAAGTCTTGCAACTGGAGGTCGGTAGCAAAGCCTTGAACCAACAAGTAGATGAATTTTGGAGTAGCATTTATCATTATGGGTGTGATCGGGAAGTCTTGCAGAGAGAGGCCCCAGCCTTAGCAGATTTACCGAAAGCCGAAAGACAGACTTACTTGAAAGAAACCTACAGGAGGACCGGACAGGAATTGTATCGCCTATTATTCCAATCTGTTGTGGATTTGGGAATGGGCGAACGCTTTGTCATTATCCCCGATGAAGGGCTCAGTTACCTGCCTTTCGACGCGCTATTGCAAGGCGAACCAGAAATTGATAACTTCTCTTTCTATCCCTATCTGGGGAGAGACTATACCTTAAGTTATGCCTACTCCGGCAACCTCTTGCTAGAAATGCAGGGTGGACATTCGTCCAATGCACGCAAGATTTTAGCCATGGCTCCTTCTTTCAGTAGTCGCCAATTGGCCATGAATAAGTCTGCGCTGGCTCGCCTCACCAATAATGAAACGGAGATCAGAGCTATTTGTGAGGTTTTCCCTGATCAGTGTGATCCCAAGGCAGGCGAGGCGGCTTCAAGAGAAACTTTTTTGGATTTGATCAAGAAGAATGCTTATCGAATCATTCACCTTTCCACTCATGGGAAGGCCAATGATAAGAATCCTAATCAATCCTGGATTTCATTCACGCAGAATAACCAACAGCTGGATGAGTCACAATTACTGTATGCTAGTGACCTCTATGCCTTACCCATCGAAGCGGACTTGGTTGTTTTGAGTGCCTGTGAAACCAATAAGGGCCGCCTAAGACGTGGCGAGGGAATCATGAGTTTTGCTAGAGGCTTGTCTGCAGCTGGAGTAAAGAGTGTCTTGAGTACGTTTTGGGTGATCGGGGAGGACCCTTCGCTCCTGGTCATGAAAGACTTCTATCAAGAACTTAATGCCGGTGCAGCCAAGGATGTAGCTTTACAGAAGGCGCGCCTGGGCTTAATGGAAAATAGCGATTTTAGCCATCCTTTCTATTGGTCGGCTTTTGTTCCGATCGGGCAGATGTCGGAGGCCAGTGGCATTGGAAGTGAGAATTGGATATTTATCGGACTGGGCGTGTTATTGCTAATTTTGGTGTTTGCGAAATTAAAAGGGATTTGGAGCTAGAGGTACCTGTCTAGCAACTCCCGCAACTTTTGTGCCTCCCGCAAATACTTGAAATCTTTGTCCTGGATCATGTTTTGCAGCTCTTCCTTATATCCAGTTTCTTGAATAAGGACTAAGGATAGCAGTCGATTCCAGCGGATTTGATCTTGGATTTGGTCATCGTGAATAGTAGTAGATGCTAGGAGCTCATCATAGATTGGGATGGCAGATTCATAGTCTTCTAGATTGAAGAAGCATTGGGCGGTATAGTAGCGTATTTCAGGTGTTGTCTGGCGCTTGTTTAGGTCTTGAAAGCAACTTAGGGCTATGGGGAATTGGTCTTCTGATTTGTAGTAGGTGATGCAATTGATGGCCAAGGAGTCGGTGGTTTGATCTTCCCCACTCTTGGTAATCTGCGTCATTTGCGGAGGGCGCTCCAGGGATTTGATGGCGGCTGTAGGGAAGTCGCTCGTATTGGGAAAGGAGGGAAATAGGAAGGGCCAAAGTTGATAGACTACAAGTGCCAAAATAGCCAAGCCGGCGGCCCTCATCATGAAATACCGACCAATGGTAGGTTGCGGGCGCGGCTTCTTTTTTTTGAAATGAGGCAACGCTTTGCCCTCACCTAAAGTACCGTCCTTTATTTTTTTTTCTTCCGCTTGGAATAATTTCTTCAAGGGATGCTCCGCTTTGGCAAGGTCTTGCACAGCATCATCAAGGCCCTCTTGAAACCGGACTTCAGCTTCAAAATCAGCGTCCTGGATCTGTTCTTGAAAGTCCTGTTGCTCTTGCTCAGAAAGTCTTCCTTCCAGGTATTTGTCAATTAACGTTTGCTTCTGTTCGTCAGTGGGTTTCATGTAAAAGACGTTAGTGATCGCAAAATAACTGCACATAGACAAAAACTGCCTTGTACTACGCAATGTAGTCAATCAGAATACTGGATTGCTTCTACATGGGGGACGTAGAAGCGTTTTGGCTTTCGGAGTATTTTAGGTGTTTTCCACTAGATTTGCAGTGGAAAAGTAAGAAAGGCATCAGAGAATGTAAGCACTTTAGTAATGGTCAAAAAATAGTCTATTAAATAAGTCTGAACATTACTTATCTCTTGATGAGATTCCTAATTTTGGCTCTCAATCGCGATAGTCGGGTTCGAATGGCTACGGCAGTATCTGCTTTCATTAAAACCTTCATTTCATCGGCGCTTAAAGTGAGCCAATATTTGTAAAATAATAGCTGCTTTTCTTCAAATTTAAAATGTTTTATCACTTTTAGAATGGCGCTGGCCAATTCTTCTCTTTGCTCCAGATTCTCTTCATCGCCAGCCTCATATTCTGGTTCCAAAAAATCTACTGGATCCAGCAAAGACTCCTTCTTCTTATTGGATACCTTAGCCAACATCCGTCGACCAATGGCAATCAACAATGTACGGATCGCAGTATCACTGTTTAATCCAACAATGATACTACCTTCTTCGGTTTCTACTAGTCGTAATTTCTCTTTCTTAACATATTCTATAATAACAATCAAAGCATCCTGAAAGATGTCTTGTATGACTTCTTGCCGCATAGCGGGGTAATGCCGGTTAGCATAGCCCACAAATAAAGCCCTAAAGTGATGGTATATCTCGGCCATGTATGCGTCCTGGTGTTCTTGGATGGCATAAATCACGCGATAGTCTTCACTATCTTCAGAGACTTTCTTGTACTGTTTCCCAATTTGTCGTTTAACCATGTTACTAAGGTGAACGGGTAGCGAGCCCTCAATTCCAATTACGTTGTTTTCACTAAGTACTAAAGATTGTTCCTGTAATGCTTTTCGGAAAACAGAAAATACCTTTCGCCAACTATCCTCAATTTCGTTTTCGCGGAAAAACGGAAACCTAGATTGTATTTGTCGGCGCCAATTGGAAAAGTGGTTTTGATGAAGCCATTGCCTGGCTGTATCATATTCGCCCTTTTGTAGCAGTTGCAGTAGTTTTGGATCAATGGGGGTATCGTTCACTTTGTAGCTAAACCTTTTGGTGTTGTCTAGCTAATTTAAACAAAATCCCACCGTTCTTCTATTTATTCCCAAAGTTTGTCAGATGTTACACTAGAGAAATAAATTTCTACGAAAACTGACACATTTTCGGTTTTTCGGTATTAATAAATGCAGTGCAGTAGCAATCATTTTACTAGGTGTTTTTCAACGGCCGGAGGTTCGCTTCCGGCCTTTTCATTTGCCTTCCCTCCACTCACCTGATTTCTCCCCTTAAAACAAGCAGTATAATTTTTGGCCATAGTGGCTTCGATCAGTACTTTTACGAATACGAACAGGAAGAAAAATCACTTACAAAATCGTTGAACTAGTATGCAACAAAAGCTAACACTATTCTTACTCGTGGTGTTCACCACGGCATTTTCAGCTATAGGCCAGAAAGTAGATGTAGAGTTGTTGGAAGGTATCAAGACTCGAAATATTGGCCCCGCCGGTATGAGTGGTAGGGTGACCAGTATTGACGCCATTGTGGCCAACCCGGAAGTTATTTATATCGGAACGGCTTCTGGTGGCGTTTGGCACTCTGATAATGGAGGAATCAGCTGGACCCCCATCTTTGATAAAGAGGCGGTGCAGTCTATTGGTGCCGTGACGATTAACCAAAATAACCCCAGCGAAATCTGGGTGGGAACGGGAGAAGGAAACCCCCGGAACTCTATGAATAGTGGAGCAGGGGTCTATCGAAGCCTTGATGGTGGGAAGACCTGGAAACTGATGGGCTTGGAGAAGACGAAAACCATTCACCGAATCATTATCCATAGAGACAACCCTAATGTGGTATTTGTAGGAGCGCAAGGTTCTGCCTGGGGCCCGAATGAAGAAAGAGGGATTTATCGGACAACAGATGGGGGAGAAAGTTGGGAGAAGGTATTGTACGTTAACGATGAAACGGGCTGTGCTGACCTAGTAGTTGACCCAACTAATCCTAACAAATTGGTCGCTGCTATGTGGGAATATGGTCGCAAACCTTGGACCTTCAACTCTGGCGGGAAGGGCTCTGGCCTTTATGTTACCCATGATGGCGGCAAGAACTGGGAACGCCGAACGGATAAGGATGGTTTGCCTAAAGGTAATTTGGGCCGTATTGGCCTTGCCATTGCTCCATCCAAGCCTAACATCATTTATGCCTTGGTAGAAGCGAAAGAAAATGGCTTTTACAAATCAACGGATGGGGGTAAGAAATGGTCCTTGGTTAGCAAGAAGAATATTGGAGGTCGCCCCTTCTATTATGCAGATATTTTTGTGGACCCGCAGAATGAAAACCGAATCTATAACCTTCACTCCCTGGTAGATATGAGTGAGGATGGTGGAAAAACCTTTCGTACTATCTTACCTTATTTTGGGGTTCACCCAGATCACCACGCCATGTGGATAGATCCAAACAACCCCAATTTGTTGATGGAAGGGAATGATGGTGGATTGAATATCTCTAGAGACGGCGGTAAAAACTGGCGATTCGTGACGAATCTACCTTTGGCTCAGCTCTACCATATCAATTACGATATGGAGATTCCCTACAATGTTGGAGGTGGGATGCAAGATAACGGAACCTGGGTTGGTCCAAGTTCTGTATGGAAATCTGGCGGTATCACGAATTCCGATTGGCAGGAAGTGTTCTTTGGTGATGGCTTCGATTTGGTGTTTAAGCCAGATAACAGTCGCTATGTATATGCCCAATCTCAGCAGGGTAATGTAGGGCTAGTGGATCGTGAAACGGGAGAATCTCGTTTTATCAAACCAGTCCATCCTGATGATGTCAAGCTACGTTTTCACTGGAATGCAGCCATTGCACAAGACCCTTTTGACAATTGCGGCGTGTATTTTGGTAGTCAGTTTGTACACTATAGCAGTGACTGTGGAGAGAATTGGACGATTCTTTCGCCTGATCTCACCACCAATGATACAAGTAAGCAAAAACAACATATCAGTGGAGGCTTGACTATCGATGCAACAGGAGCGGAAAATCACACCACGATTTTGGCAATCGCCCCTAGTACCTTAGACAAGAATGTAATATGGGTCGGAACGGACGATGGTAATCTTCAATTAACGCAAGATGGTGGAAAAAGCTGGACTAACCTGGCTAACAAGCTATCTGGGATGACTGCTGGGAGTTGGATACCCTATATCGAATTATCTACAAAGAATAAAGGAGAAGCCTTCATCATTGTCAATGATTATCGACGTAATGATTGGCGACCAATGGCTTATCATACGACAGACTTTGGAAAGAGCTTCAAGCGGATTGCAGATGAAGATAAAGTGAGCGGACATGCGCTATCTATTGTACAAGATCCAGTGGCTTCAAATCTGCTTTGGCTAGGAACAGATTTTGGATTGTATTTCACTATAGATGGAGGCGCGAATTGGAATAAGTGGAATCATGATTTTCCTTCTGTTAGTACACGCGATTTGAAAATTCACCCGCGTGATCACGACCTAATCATAGGAACCTTCGGTAGAGCGGCCTGGATTCTGGATGACCTGCGCCCAATCCGCGAAATTGCTCAAACTAAAGGAGCAGTGCTAGAACAGGACTTTGCACTTTTCGATGCTCCAGATGCCTACCTGGCTAATTACCGAAGTTATCAAGGGATTCGTTTTGCGGCCGATGCCGAGTTTAGAGGTAGTAATCGCAGCTCCGGAGCCATGATGACACTATGGGTGAAAAAAGAAGATAAGAAAGCTAAAGAAGAGGCTAAGAAATCCCAAAAAGCCGGAGAGCCTTCTAGCGACGGAGCTAAGAAAGCGGCTAAAAAAGAAAAAGGGGGGAAGAAGAAAGCCAAGTTCGTCATTACAGATAGCAAAGGAGATACCATAAGAAACTTCAGTCGGGACCTCAAACCAGGAATGAATCGCTTGATTTGGCCATTGAATCGAAATGGCGTTAGATACCCGTCGAGGAATGCACCACGCCCCAATTCGGACCCAGCCTCAGGAGGCTCTGTATTGCCTGGTGTTTACAAAGTGATGGTGAGTTATGGGGAGGACAAGGACTCCACGATGGTTACGGTACACCCTGATCCTCGCCGCACGATTAAGCTATCGGATCTTCAAACTCGTGAGGATATGGCAGCAGATTATTTTTCAATTGTTGAAAAAGCTGCTGAAGGATTCAAGCAACTGCAAGATGCTAGCAAAACCATAAAGCGTGTAAATGGCGCTTTAGTAAACGCACCAGATACGATTAAGAAGGCCATTGCCAAATCCGGGAAAGCACTACAGGATAGCATCAAGGTCTTGGAGAAAATGTATATGACACCATCAGGCTTGAAAGGAATTCAGCGATCTAGCGATAATGTCAATGGGGCCTTATTTGGCGTACGAAGGTATTTGTCCGATGTAGAAGGAGAGCCTAGTCAAATGGCTAAATTGACTTTGGAGAAAGCCAGACGCGAAACCCAAGCGGTTTTGGAAAAGCTCAACACTTTCTTCGAGAAAGATTTTGCGGCCTATCAGAAGGAAGTAGAGGCGGTACAATTCTCTCTGTTTCAAGAACGGAAATCTTTGAAGCTAGAGTAAAGTGATAGCCGTTTAATGTTTAAGGTTGAAAGTTTCGGGTTCAATTAATCTAAACTTTCAACCTTAAACCCTAACCTAAACCATCCCATCTACTTCCTCGCCAACAACATAAAGACCAGCCATCCTATAAAAGTAAGTCCGGCCGCTGCTATTAAAGGCAGCGAAGTATCAATAGCGTTGATATAACCAGCTATCAAGGGCGGTATCATTTGTCCTAGCGAATTCATGGATTGATTGATGCCTAGTATCTCTCCCTGTCGCTCCGACCCTGCTTGGGAAGAAATTAGAGAGGTCATATTCGGAGAGGTAGTGCCTTGGAAGATCGCCACAAAAGGATTCAAGATGTAAAACCAGATTGCTTCCGAAGGTACCAAGAGAACTAAGAGCGCAAGACTTAGACCCAGAATAGTTACGGACAACAGTTGGGTAGATTTGAACCTATTCGATAGCTTCCGCACGATCACGCCTTGGGTAAAGGCGAGCCAGAGCCCGATCCAGCCGTACAACAAGCCGATATTTTTCTCCGAATAGCTAAATTCCTGAATTAGATAGACGGAGAAGAATTGCGTAAAGAAAGAAAAACCTAAAGACAGCAAGAGCACCACCATGAAAATGTACCGGAGTTTCGGTACCTGAAAAGAAAGTGCAATGTTCTGAAAACCTTTTAGCAAGGTAATATTAGATTCTCTGGATTCCTTTAGTGTTTCGGGGAAGGTGAATTGAACAAAGATTAAATTCAATAAGGTAAGTATAGCGGTGAACCAAAAAGGCGTGGCATGACTAAATCCACTATACACCGTCTCATCCGCCAAAATCCCACCGATAGTCGGTCCTAAGATGAAGCCTAGGCCAAAAGCCATTCCAACCAAACCAAAGTTCTTGGTCTTGGATTCTTCATCGCTAATATCGGCGATCGAAGAAAGTATAATGGCAATATTCCCGCCCATAAACCCAGGAATCATCCGACTAATAAAAAGGAGAACCAGATTCTGCTGCAGTATTGCATAAGCAAACAGTAGGTAGCCAATCATCGTGCCTAGCAGAGACATGGAGAGAATAGGCTTTCGCCCAAAACGGTCGGAGATGGTACCGAGCAAAGGTGCTCCGAAGAATTGCATAAAAGGGAAACAGGCGATTAAAAGGCCATAGGCTACCGATCGATAGGTATTGCTTACTTCGGCTACAAAAAAAGACGAAGAAGGGTCAAAGAAAATGACCGGAATCACCGGAATGATAATGCCGACACCCAACATGTCGATGAATACCGTCAGAAAGATAATGAAGAGCGGGGATCGTTTACCGCTAGTGTTTTGGGCCATTCCAGAAATTTTGCGCAAGATAGTTTTTACATTCGAGTAATGATAGAATGCTTAGTTAAGGTTTTGTTTACTCCAAAAGGCATTCATCGTTGCCGATATTGCCTCTGTAGGATAAAGAATTAGAGGTCTAGCTATTGTGGATTAATTAATTCAATGGGGCATCAGCTCCTAATTACTGATATTTGAATCATCACTCGAAATCTTCAACCTGATTCATGCAGCTAAAAATATGCAGGTGGGGCTTCAGCCTTTAAACAACAAAATTTAAATCCAAAAGATAAATAGCATGACACCCGAATCACAAACAGCTAACAGAAGAGAGTTTCTTCAATTATCCCTAGCTTTAGGAGCAGGTCTTTGCCTACCTGCCATGGCCAGTTCAAATCCTATGTTTAATAACCAAAGCATTCACAAGCGAGTAATTCCAGGTACCAATGAGCAACTCCCGATCATCGGTATGGGGACCTGGCAAACCTTCGACATTGGCGAGGGAGAAGCCCAACGATCCAACATGCGTGATATTCTACAAACCTTCTACGAAATGGGCGGCCGCGTTCTAGATTCTTCTCCTATGTACGGCCGTTCTGAGGACGTTCTTGGTGACCTCTCCGCTGACCTTAATCTACTTGGAAAATTCTTCATGGCGACCAAAGTTTGGACCCAAGGCCGCAGCCGTGGTATTGATCAGATGAAATCCTCTATGACGAAGATGCGCACTCAGCCGATGGATCTTATGCAAATCCACAATCTTGTTGACGTGCGTACGCACCTGGATACCTTGAGAAAATGGAAAGAGGAAGGAAAGGTTAGATATATGGGGTTAACCCACTATGTCGTAAGTGCACATGACGACCTAGAGCGCTTGATCAAGTCCGAAAAAAACCTAGATTTTATCCAAATCAACTTTTCCATCCTCACTCGCAATGCTGCAAAGCGCCTATTGCCAACTGCTCATGATAAGGGTGTAGGCGTACTGATCAATCGGCCCTATGAGGGTGGAAGTCTTTTTAGAAAAGTAAAAGGAAAAGAACTGCCTAGTTGGGCTAAAGAATGGGACATCAACTCCTGGGGGCAGTACTTCCTCAAGTATATCGTTTCCCATGAGGAAGTCAGTGCGGCTATCCCAGCTACTACCAAGTTGCACCATCTTAAGGATAATATGGGAGCTGCCTATGGTCTTTTACCTGATGCTGCAACTAGAAATAAAATGGTCGCCTATTTGGAACAATTATAAGCCATTGGGCAGTACAAAATTGTATAAACATCTTTATTTTTATTGGGTAACTGTCAATTGAAGCTTTCATAATTAAGCCAAACCCAATGAAACGTTTGATCTTTTTCTTATTAATCTTGAGCCTTAGCATCCTGGCCTGTAAAAAAAATGAACAACCTATTGCCTCTATCTTGGATGCTAGAGAAAAAGCCGCCTTTCTAAAGGTGCAGCAAATAGCAACTGCAGCTAATTCTCTATGGTCAGGCTTTGACTACGTTTATACCTATCCAGTTTATATCGTATTTAACGACCCACAGGGGAATTATACCAGTGGTTATTTAATAAACCCGCCAGAGAATGACCTTCCTACTGAAGCTATGGAGGTAACCGATATGGACCTAGCAGACCTTGATGTGTATCGCTTTGATGCAGGACTAGCAGAAGCGCAAGCGGCGATGGGGGAGCAAGGACTTTTTTCGCAATTGACGTTCGGTAATACAACCTACTTTACGATCCGAGAACTGCGTCAAAATGGTAACTTTTACCTCGATTACGCGAACCAGCAAGACGATGCTATTCCGTTGATTTTGATCCATGAACTCTTTCATTTTTATCAGTTCGGAACAGGAGGATTCGAAATCGGGACTTACATACAAGACCGGGATAACTATCCACTTGATGAAGCCAGTATTAGCACTCACCTGATGATATCGAATCTAATGGTTAGTGCCTATACAGTCCAAACTGAACCCGAAAGGGAGGATTATTTGGACTATTATGTGTCGTTGATGCATGAATTGGTACAAAAAGATCCATCTGATCAACAATTGGTAACCAACTTTGCCCTCAAAGCGACTATGGTAGAAGGTAGTGCAAGGTATATCGAGGTATTTTCTGCGCAATCGACAATTTTCCCAACTATCACTGCAGACCCGACCTACGGTTGGCATCAGGAAATCCGGAATACGAGCGAGACTCAGACCGTTCGACAGTTTTTTGCCTTTCGCATGTGGTATCATACAGGGGCCATTGTTGTTAAACTACTAGTAGATGCTGGAGTGGATGTCCATCAAGGGTTTCGACAGGGGCTAACTCCATATGATCTAGCGCTAAACAGGAAAAACTATACAGAAATGGACCATGCTGCCAATCGAACGAAGGCCGCATTATTAGTAGATGAAACTGATCTAGCTACCCAGACCGCTAGGCTTTGGAATTTGATTCAATAGCAGATATTAGGCGATCGTTGTTGTAGGGGGAAATATCAATGGTTTGCTGGCTGATGTGGAGGCTAAGCTGATCGACTAATTTTCTGATTAATCGGTTCAATTGACGGCAAAAAAAATCTGCTATGTCTATTTCTTTTTCCAGAAGTATTGGATATAAAACGATCGAATGATGTTGTTTAAGATTCCTTTTTCTCAAACCTCAAAACAATAGAGCAGATCGGCCGATTTGCTACTCAATTAAGTCATATTTCTCGAATTAATGCTTATCTTCTCCTTGTGATCTGTTCCTTACATTGGAATTAGTAAAGTAACTGATTTGAATAGATTCAATTGGACAGCAATCTAAAACCTTGGTCCCTTGATTATTTTCTACCTACCATGCACAGGCGGGGTTTTATCTCGGACTCTACGGAGCTTCCGTTGATTTCAGAGAAGCTTTAATAGTCGTATCTAATGTTTTGATTTTATTTGCGGCCAATACATTCAAGACAGTTCCTTGATAAATATTATGCGAGAGCGTAGCGGTTGCATTTGTGCAGTCCCGATAGCAATCGGGATTCTGCAAATTGCAAAGCTGCCGAAATAATTTAAACAGATGAAATATGTGACAGAATTTCGCAATCAAGAAAAGGCCGAACTTTACCTTGCTGAAATCAAAAGGCTCGTTACGCGCCCCTGGACCATCATGGAAGTTTGTGGCGGCCAGACCCATAGTTTGGTCAAAAACGGTATTCTCAATTTGTTGCCAAAGGAAGTCAAAATGATACACGGTCCAGGATGTCCGGTGTGTGTGACTCCTTTGAACCTGATAAACAAAGCCGTGCATTTGGCAATAGAAAAAAACGTAATTCTATGTTCCTTTGGGGATATGCTTCGGGTACCAGGTTCGAAGGAGAGCTTGCTTGATGCCAAAGCTAAAGGAGCGGATGTTCGAATTTTGTATTCTCCATTGGAAGCCGTTGCTATTGCTCAGGAGAATCCAGATCGGGAGGTTGTTTTTTTTGCAGTTGGTTTTGAAACAACCGCACCTGCCAATGCGCTTTCGGTACTTCATGCCGAAAAACTTGGCGTTAAGAACTATTCTATTCTTGCCTCTCACGTCTTGGTTCCTCCAGCGATGGAAGCTGTTATTAATGATGAAGAAAGTAATATTCAGGCATTTCTAGCGGCAGGGCATGTTTGCACCATCATGGGTTTAGAGGAGTATTACCCCTTGGTTGAAAAATACCAAATCCCAATGGTCGTTACCGGATTTGAACCGGTGGATCTCTTGCAGGGTATTTTGATGGTTATTCGACAATTGGAAGCTGGAGAAGCAAAGCTAGAGAATCAATACAGTCGAGTGGTAAAATCAGCAGGTAATATACAAGCGCAAAAGGTGATCGAGCAGGTCTTTCAAATTAATGATCAGGAATGGCGTGGTATTGGCACCATTCCCTTTAGTGGGTTTGGGGTAAAACCTGCGTTTTCAACCTATGATGCCAACTTGAAGTTTGAGGTAGATATCGAAGAAGTTGAAGAAAACCAGGAATGTATAGCAGGCCTGGTGTTGAAAGGGGTTAAAAAACCTTTTGATTGTCCTCAATTTGGTAAGCAATGTAAACCTGAATTTCCTCTTGGAGCACCTATGGTAAGCTCTGAAGGCGCTTGTGCTGCCTATTATCATTTTCATCAGGCAACACAAGGTATAGAAGCACTACCTTAAGGTCTCGTAGGACGAGCCGAGCATGTTACCACTTATGTCATATGATGACTAAAACTGGGGCGTGTAGGTAACCACTGTAACCATAATATGGCTTGATAGAGAAATAGGAGAACTCTGTTTATTTTTTGTTTGTAAATAATCAATAGATGACCACCAAACAAAGAATTATAGTAGCAAGTATTAAATTATTCAACCAGAACGGCTTGAGTAATGTGCGGTTGCAACAAATTGCAGATGAAGTGGGGATTAGCGTGGGAAATTTAGCTTATCATTATTACAGCAAGGAAGCCATTATCAAAGAAATAGATCGACAACTTTCTGAATTGATTGCACCAGTAATTTCGATGGAATGGTCCTGTCAGAATCTAATGGATTTTGATACACAGCTGGCTAGATATTATCATTTGCTACTGAAGTACTCTTTTTATTTTCTGGATTTATTGGAATTGAAAAGAGGGTATCCGAAACTCTATCAGAAACGAAAGGTTTATATCAGTCAAATTATCGAGCAAATCGAAAATTGGTTTACAGCAAATACTCAAAATGCTATTCTACATCAGGAATCACGGCCGAGACAATATAAAATCATAGCGCACACGATATGGATGATTATTACATTCTACATGACCAAACCCATCAATCATGGACAGCCTGAAGACAGTGAACGCGTATTCAAGGAAGTGATATGGAGTCAAGTTCTACCATACCTGACAGAAAGAGGCAGACTTGAGTTTGATCTGCTCATCGAGCGCCTTCTGGATTCCTTTACTCCCGAACAGGAACAAGAAAAAAGGGAGCCTACAAATATTAAGACCACAATAAGTGAAAAAAACGAAGCAAAAGATAATCCAATCCTCCATTAACTTATTTAATCAAAGCGGGATGGTTAATGTACGATTGCAGGATATTGCAGATCAATGCGGGATCAGTGTCGGAAACCTAGCCTATCATTTTCAGAACAGATTGGCTATACTGCAGGAAATTGATAAAACCATCCAGGTTGAAATAAAACCCGTGCTTTCTGATAAAAAGCGATTCCCGTTTTTAATTGATTTTGACAACCAACTATCCCATTACTATTTCTTGCTCAATAAGTACGCCTTTTATTTTCTTGATGTATTAGAATTGGAACGAAGCTATCCGTCTATTCACATCAGTAGAAAGAGGTATATCAACATAATGAATGATCAAATTCATAAATGGATGATGAACAAAGTACATGAAGGTATTTTCAAATCGGAAATACATGCTGAACAATATCGCGGTACGGCCAAAGCCATTTGGATGATCATTACATTTTGGATGACACAACAACAAATAAAAGGAGATAAAAATCAAGATGAAGGGGCTTTTAAAGAAGTCGTTTGGAATCAGCTGGTTCCAATTTTCACCCCATCTGGTTTGATGGAATATGAAGCAATAATATTACCGCAACTCATGCAGTACGCTGTCAATTAAGAATACTCTCTGACAATTTTTGTGGTCAGCGTTTTAGCTAAAAGGGTGACTTAAGAACACAAAAATTATCAGAGAACTTTAAAAATATCACTGTAGGAACATTTTTTCACTACTAATTAGAATGAATTACTTATGTGTTTAGCTATACCCGGAAAAATATTATCGATCGAAGATATGGAGGATACGGTATTCCAAATTGGAAAGGTCTCTTTTAGTGGCATCACAAAAAAAATAAACTTGAGCTTAGTACCAGAAGCAAAAGTAGGGGATCATGTCTTGGTTCATGTTGGGGTAGCTGTAAGTGTTATTGATGCAACTGAAGCCAAAAAGACGATGGACTTCTTGCAAGGAACTGGTGAATTGGATGAACTACTTGAATAAAATACTTTTGACGAAAATATATTACCCCTTTATATTTTCCACAAAACCGGAAATGGCCTTGACAATCGCTGAGCCTTCATCATAATCCATAATGGATATACCTCTCAAGTCTGCATCTTTGACCTTCTCATCAAATGGCACAATGACGGCAATCGGTAAGCCTATCTTTTCGCAATATTCTCGAATAGCCTGTTCCTCTTCTTCGTTTCGGACCTTATTAGCGATAGCCTCCACTTTTTCTATCCCCAATTGTCTTGCCATTTCCGCAAATCGACCTGCCGCCTCCAAAGATCGATAATAGGGCTCCAAGACGGTATACATTTTATCCACATGCTTGGAAGTGCCTCGCTTCATGTGCTCCAAGGATGCTTCCGTATCAACAACCATAGCAGTAGTGTCATTTTCAGAAGACAATGCTGAATGTATCAGTTCTCGAACGACAGTATGGGAACCGCACATGCAGCCTGTTCCTGCCTGCTCGGGCTTTCCGACAACTAGTAATGTGGTGTTGTCGGGGGCTTTTTGTCCGTATGTTCCCAAGATCTCAGTAAAGGGCATTTTTACTTGGAAGCGCCAACCGCCTTCGGGTTCTTCTATTCTTTCTATGATATCAGTACTTAAGGAGGGGGGCAATGGGGCGTCCTTATCAATGCCTAAAACCGTTGATAGATTCGGATTAGGGTCCCCATCAATAGCTAAAACATTAGTCCCATTTTTGCCCAAAATCCGACAAATTGTTCCGCTGATAGTTGTTTTCCCTACCCCACCTTTACCTGCAATCGCGATCTTCATAATTTTCGATTTCGCACGTTATAACAATATCCTTTCCTAAAAGAGGAGCAAAGTGCTTCAGTACTTATAATCACCTATTCTACTGATCCAAATAAATTCTCGGGGCGATTAAAGAAATCTCCAGGTATTGGATTATTGAAGTTCATATTTGAGAAAACGTACTCTTCCATAACTTTCCCGTTCCCCCAGAAGCTAGTCCAGCGATGACTCACAGTAAAACCATCTACGACTCTGTGGTCAGACCAATAGATCTCTTCGGGACGGATTTCTCCAAAATCAGATTTATTGTAGTATTCAACCTTGTGAATCAATTTATCATTGGGGTCCACCATAAATCTCCACTTATCCTTGCCTACTTCAGGTATATAGCTAATATCCAAAATCAATGGCTCCAACTGAAGTTGTAAGAACTCCAATGGATTCCAATCCAATATTGCAAAAACCGCCCCATCACTTACTGTAGGACGTACACCATAATCTGTCAGCTTGAACGGCATCGAAAAACGGAAGAACGCCATGGAGGCAGCACAGGTCGGTGTACAGAACTTTGAATCACACATCATACCCAGGTCTCCCGATGCTTTCTTCGGATCTGTAGGAAGGTTGTCTTTTGTTGCCCAAAAACCTTCATCGTCCTCTGCAATTCGCACCTCCTTCCCATCTTTATCGGTTGATTCTACCATTAGTTTGTGGCCTTGATCCGTCTTTTGGAAAAAGAAAGTCTCTGTTTTTTGTGATAACAAACTACCTGTTTCATCATACAAATTTCGGGTTCGGGTAAACTGACCAGATTGAATACCATTCCATGCTTCCATTCCGCCAGCCGCCTCAACCATTTCGTTGACCAACTCTACTCCTAAAGGTGCTCTCAGGAAGTTATTCCAGACAAAATAGCCAGCCAGGCCAATCACCGCCAAAAGGCCGCCTATTTGTAATAATCTAATTCGACGTATAGTAATGGGAGACGTTAGATCTTTTACCTCTAATTCGAACAACCAAGGAACTTTTGATTCTTGTTCTTTTTTCTTCGGCTGAACGGCGGGTTTTAATTTTTCATTCATAATATGAAAATTTAAAAAGCTATTACTTGAATGATGAAAAGACAGTTCAAATTTGTAACCAAGTTCGTAGTTTCTCAATGGCTTTGGGTATAGCATTATTCACTTGTTCGCTCATCCCTATAGCAAAGTCATCATGTTGTGCAGATTGACAGCCCAGAATGTAGATCTTCTCAGGTAGTACATTGAGCGCTTTGGCCAGCATCAGTGCACGAGTAGGGTTGGTATAATGCATATCAGCCAAAAAAGCTCTTTTCTCATCAAATGGCATTTCTTCGATATCACTTATTTTTTCAACTTCCTGAAAAAATATTTTCCCCGATTCCTCTCCCCAATCTACAGCATCTGCCATAATCAAAATATCGTACTCTGCATGCAATTCCTGTACTAAATGAATTCCACCAATCCCCACCTCCATGGTTTTGATATGTGCTGGTAAGGAGACTTCCTTATTCCATCGTTGGATAAATTCCATACCAAAGGCGTCGTCCTGCCTCAATTCGTTCCCGATTCCAGCAATCAAGATCTTCGGTGGCTTCATTTTATTTTCAGTTCAATTCAAAAAGGTCTTTCTCAAAAACCTCGTCGAATTTCATTTCTCCATTCTGGTAAACGGTCCGCTTCTGTACTATTCTCTTCTCTGCATCGGCGATATGACTAAAGCGTTCTTTATGGATACGAAGCTCTCCAACCTCCTGAAAGGATTCGTAGGTAGTTAGAGAATAACCCGTACCGTAATCCAAAAAGTTGGCGGCTAAATCGTAGGTATCTTCTTCAAAGTAGTACCACCAAACATGCATCCCCCCCGTACTGCCAGCACCTTTTTCATATTCAATCTTCAGAGAATGCACCCTTCTCCCTAGCGTGGTTGAGTCAATTCCTTCGTAGGTTAAGATCACTCCAGGGTCTGTCAATTTGAAAGGCATAGAAACCACATAATTCGAACCAAATGAGGAATTCCATGCTTGATTTTTAGAATTCTCATCTGTCATTTCTTTCCCGTTTTCATACTTCTTCGCCTGTTCTCCATTATTGATAATTACATACTGATTGCCTTTGTCTTCCCAGCTCATTCTTGCTTTGAACTGAGGATGAATTTGGTATTGATGAAATTGCCTCTGATTCCGTTCTATCTGGCCAGCCGAATCTAGATGCGTAATGTCTTTATAAAAGGAAAAGTTCTTTTTCCGAGCCCAAGCCTCCCAACCGCCTGCAAAATCAATCGCTTTTCGAACAATATCGCCCGCCTCATTGTTAGGTAATCGTTCCATTGGAGAGATCGTCGGCATATCTTCCATGGGTTCTTTTGTATCAGTGTGGCAGGAGAAAATTGCAATCAAAAACAAGGTAAGGACCACTAAAATACGTTGGTTCATCTTCGTTCAAATAATGGTTTAGCTTCTAAAGTTAAGTAATTGTAGGTAGCGTTTTCAGTCCATTCTGACTTCCACAAAAGGGTTTCATCATTCAGAGACAAAAATTCCGACCTTTAGCAGTCCATCCGTTTCAATTTTTACCGGAAAAACGGTTAGTTCTTTTTTAGGCGTTTTATCCGATAAGCCAGTTTTTAGATCATACCGACAGCCATGCCATGGGCAAATCAAATAGTGCTCTTCCAGTTTTCCACTATCCATAGGGAGAATGGAGTCTACACAATTGTTTTGCACTGCATATACTTCTGTTCCTACCCTTGAGATCAAAAAATTGACCCTTTCGAAATTTTTAGGATACAACTTTTGCTCTTCCAGGTCTTCCACTTTACCTAATTCCAGCCATTCAATTTCAGGTATAGGGTTTAATATCTTAACCTCTTCTAAAGGAACGAACCCTAAAACCTGGTCCTTGGTTTCAAGCTGTGGCAACTGTGGTTCTCGTTTTAAATCATAAAGCCCCAAGAGTGTATTTATAGAAAAATCAGCTTCTAATTGAGGCCGTAATTCCGGATGTTTTTCATCCAGTATATTCATTATTCTTGAAAAGGGTTCTCTGTGTATTGAATCAAAATACTTCAAAATTGAAAAAATCAACTCCTTGGCATTCGGGTAAGGTAAGTCATCTGCTTCTTCCACCAAATGGTTCAGGTGTTGAAGAATTTCCTGGTATTCATCGTCATTGAATATCACTCGCTTATCCTTAATTTTGATGTCCACAATTATGTACGCAGTTTTCTAGTTTAGTCCCATTGGGACCATAACAGAATTCACAATCAGGGCCACATTCGCCATGTCCTGCTTTTTGAAAACCTTGAAAGGCTTCTGCAAACCGCTGCCCAGCTACTTTTTTGGCAGAAGCGGTCAAGCTAAATTTACTATTTCTATCAACGGGTGTTCCTTTTACGGATAGCACACCTTCTTTTGACATTTTCTCAAGATGGTATAACAGATTGTCTTCTGATGTGTTGAGTAAGGCCAATATCTGACTGGCAGGAACGGATGACCCTAGGCCTTCTCCATTCATCCAATACATGATTTGAAGAATTTCGTCCTTCCAAAACAAGGATCTCAGCGCTGATTTTTCAATGTTATCCATCTGTGAAAATAGTATTTCCGAAAAGCAAACTCGATTCTTGGCTATTATCCAATCCATACAGGGCAAGCCTTGTTACCTGATCTAATATCTCGGGAATTTTTTTTTCCATGGCTGGGCTAAGCTGCTCTCCCGCCTGCTCCGGCCCTGGCTCCACATCAACCAAAAAAACCTCCTCTCCCCAAACCTCGAAATATTCTCCGATCACCAATAGATTCTCTACCGAGATAACTCCAGTAGCGGCATCCCCCATGCAAGCCTGGATTTGATCAGTGTCTGGCAATCCTCCTTTCCATTGAAAAACAGTAATATCCCCAATACCTCTATCAGGACGTTCTATCGCGCAAAGAAGGATGACCCTTTGATAAGGAACTGCCTCTGCTTGAAATTGCTGAACAACAGCCACTGGTCCCCAATTCAATTCGTCAACAAAAATATGATTAGGGAAATCTATAGCCTTCAGTTGAGGTAACAATACAGGACCTATTGAATGATTACCTAATATATGGTACCCCACGGTTCCAACAAAGGTTTTTTTACTCAATTCCACAAGCACAAGTAGTTACCTCTCTAGAAACGACATGATCAGTGTCCTTTGCCATAATATGTGTAGTACAAGGCATGCAGGGGTCGAAACTGCGAATTGCTCTCAAAATATCAATCCCTTTATAGTCTTCAGGTTGATCAAATTTTTCTAAAATCGGTGTATTCAGAACAGCCTCTTCATATGGCCCAGGTGCACCCCATGGGGCACGAGGAGCTGCATTCAAAGTAGAAGGTGTAATAATTTGATAGTTTTGAATAACCCCTTTTTCCACGATCAAGTGGTGGGTCAAGAAGCCTCGACCTGCTCCCCAAGCACCAAATCCTATATGTGTTCCTGTTTTAGGTATTTCGTATGGAGTACTTACCTTCGTTTCTCCATTTCTGATTAATTGCTGAGCCAAGAGCCAATTTTCCATGGCTACCATAGCCGAGTAAGGAATGCAATAAGCTCTGGCACGATTGCGCTCAAAAGCATTCCAATGCGTTGGGATTTTCCACTCTAGTTCAGCCTCAGGAAGATTGTGTTTGGGGACTTTGATTTTCATGCTGTGCCCAGTATTTTCCAAGAATTGACTGGCTGGCGCTTTTTGAGCTTTAGCTGTAAGGTACATTCGGGAATATGCTCCTGCTTCCATTGGCATTCTATCCCAGGTGGGGCAAGTATCCCAACTATATCGGTCCTTCCAACTCTGTTTGCCTGGTTTTGGAACGGTGTCTTTATTCCAAGGGTGATTAGGACTAAGTGGTAATCCCTTGGCATCTGTTTTAAAGCGATGACCTTCCCATTTTTCATAATAAGAATGCTCCACAAATTCTTCTAAGCCCGCATTGAGTTCGCTGAGGTTAGTGGTAACAACCTCACCATCTACTAGTATTCCTGGTGTGGACCACCTTGCATTCCCCCAAACATCACAATTTTCAAAAGTGCCATCATAGAATTCTGGTCGATCCCATACCCCTGTGTCAGCCATCGTAGCAGGTCTCACACCACATTGTGCGTAAGCTGGATTGGCCTCTAGGAAAAAGTCAAAAATATCATCCCAAATACCAGTTGTTTTTTGCCCATAGTCGAAAAACTTAATCAGTCGACTATAGACTTCATTTAAAGTGGTGATGTTAACTGTAACGGAAATGCCACCAGGTACAACTGATTGTGGGTGTGGATATTTCCCACCGATCTGTACATAAGCTTCTCTGGCAACACGGGTCATCGATAATGCTTCCAAGTATAGTTTGCCTTTCAACGGATTTAGATCCTTCATAATATCAAGGATCGTGTCATATCCATGTACCGCCTTATTTCTTGCTTTGGTTTTGCCGGCTTTCACTATTAGCGCAGGGTTTGTAGCCGCTACCAACTCTTCTGAATAATCAGGTCCGGATAACAAGAACAGATGCAAGGGATGATCATACAAATATTCAATAGCTAATAATATATTGCGCATGACTATTCCTAGGGGAGGAGGCTTAATTCCCAAAGCCATCTCGATGGCCAATGCAGAAGTCGTAGCATGGACTCCCCCACAAACACCACAGGCTCGACTACTGATATAAGCCGCATCACGTGGATCACGTCCCTTCAGTATAATTTCATACCCACGGAAAAGGGTAGCCATAGAATTAGTTGACAAAACTTTTCCTTCTTGCAAATCTACCACACTGTGAAAGGCAAGGGCCCCGGCAACACGAGTCACTGGATCATAATCTACACTACGGATAAATCCGTTTTTTTCCATCAAACTCTTCAATTTATCCTGTTCCACGCCTAAGTCAACCACTTTGTATTCATAGGGGTTTGCCACATCCTCTTTCAGGTAGGCATTCCCATCTTCATCAAAAGCAATGGGTAGATTTTTAAAACACATATCTTGTTACATTAATTCTCTGGCAAGGCAGATGCTATAGAACAAACAAATGTGGAAGCTTTGGCTTCCTAGAGTTGTATTATCCGTCGTTCTTGCTTGCCTGCAAAAACTCCCAGAGAAGGGTTTATTTTGTTTCTTGACAATTAAACTAGTTTCAACACTTTGGCAATGGCTACTAAATGGCCATCAACAGCTGATAATCCACCATGTAGTTGAGTCAGCGCGCCATTGATGGTGGTTACATTGTCCGATAGCGGAGTCGTATCGTCGACAATTTTTTGCAATCCTCCCGCCAGATTCTCAAGATGAGTACCTGCTCTGCGAAGTGCAACAATGATGAGCACCAAATAAATCACTAGCACCAAGACTAATAGTCCGACAATGATTAATGTAGCTGGGAAAAGTATCGATTCCATAACTTATCTTTTGTCTAATAGACTTTATTCTAATAGTTGGAATATATTTCTAATTGAGCTTGGCTGCTTTTCCAGCCAAGGTCTCCTTGATAGTTTCAGCATGCTGATTGATATCGCCTGCGACGTCAAGCATTCCAGAGGCAACGGAAATGGTGTCGTTCAAGGCCTTGATGTGCTCTGTATTTCCAGCAATTCCTAAGCCTGCCTCCAACATTTCCTTAAAATATCTTTCGATACTGCGACTCGCTTTCCAGGTTCGATGCAATAGATATACAATGAAAGGCAACAGTAAGACTGTTACCACCAACAAAATCGTCCAGAGTACCACTATAGTCTGAGACATAAACAACTTATTTTTTTTGTTTTAATACGGCATCAATGGTGCCTACAAGGTGTTGATCCACTACTTCCAATCCATCTTTTGTCGCCGATAATGCTTGGTTCAACTTTGTGACTTCCGTTGGGAGATGCCCTGTTTCGGTTTCTATGGCTCTCAACCCTAGGCGTAGCTTAGCCAGGTAGCTTTCTCCATCGCCGCCAATGCTTACCAACAGGCTGATGATGGCCCTGAGGTATTTTACTAGCACAGAAACCAAGATCAAAACAGCTAAAATGGTCAATAACATTAATCCTGTATACATAGCACTTACTAATGATGTTGTAAAATACAATTGGGACAACCAGGGCAACCTTCTGCATGCTGTTGAATCGCTGCAGCTCCTTCCACAATCTGGCCAGCTGATTGATAGATTTCTCCTACTACCTTATTGGTAGTGGATAAAAACAGTGGAATTTGGATGGTATTATTAGCAGTCAATTTACCTTGTGTCCAAATCTCACTTGCTGCTGTATCTATTTTCTTAGCTGATTTTCGGATAAGATTTAAAAGGAAGGCAACTACCCCAATTACAACCAACCCAATAATCAATGAACTCCCCCAAATAATTGAAATGGCATCCATCTGCTTTAGTATTTAATTAGGTTTTTTAAACAGTTTCTTAAATCAATTATCTTCCGCCTCATGCAATGCATGGGCCACCATTCCAGCATGGGTTTCAATGTCCTTCGCACCATCTAGGATATTACAAGCCACCTCATTCGTTTCCTGCAATTCCCAGATGCTGTTGGTGTTTTCCTTAATCTGAATGACTAATCCCAATGCGGCTTTGGCCAAACGTAGTATCCTATTCGCGGCGCTCCAAACCAATAAAAGTAGGGTTGCAGCCGCGATAGTAATTACCACGGCAATGGCTAATCCGTAGTACCAATTAGTATATAAGGTTGCTTCATCCATCATTTTCAATTTTGGGATTTTGATCCAGGTTTTGGGCTATTCCTAAATTGCAGTTTTTCGTAGGCAAAATGAGCTATCTTTTTCAACAAACCAGGTTCCTCTACATGTCCCCAACCAGAGGGGACATGTCCGTCCCTGTTCCATTTTGCCGTTCGGTTCTGGTAATCCTGAGTCATTTGTCTAAGGTTTCTAACAACAGATCCAGTCATCTTCGAAATAGTAGAGGAGACCATCGTACCGGGAGGTGTAGCATAGAAAGGGGCAAAACTATCCGGAAATCCAGGCATGGTACATCCGATACATGGAGCTCCAACATTCATACACCCCCCCATTCCGTTAAGGGCACCACGCTTATTAATATTACACTGAACAACTGGGCCCCAGCATCCAATTTCTACCAAGCACTCCTTGTCACCATATTCTTCAGCAAACGTTCCTTCTTCATAAAATCCTGCTCGAGTACACCCTCTATGCACTGTTTCTCCAAATAACCAGGAGGGTCTTCCCAATTCATCAAATTCCGGCAGTGGCCCTAAGCCGTGTAGAAATAACAAAACGGCAGCTATCGTCTCCGTTATATTATCCCCTTGTGGAGCACAGCCTGGCAAATTGACAATAGGCAAGCCTAAGGCGCTCCGATAATCTTCTCCCAAAAAATCCATTACCCCTTCGGCATCGGTTGGGTTTCCTGCAGCAGCTGGTACACCTCCCCAGGTCGCACAAGTTCCAACTGCTACAACTGCAGCTGCATGTTCAGACATTCTAGAAACCCAACTTGAGGAGGGAATGGGTTGAGGGTTTCCATCCTCATCCTCATCAGCCCCTAGGCCTGACCAGTAACCGCCTGTACTTGCTGCAATTCTTTCGTCCATAATAGAACCTTCACAAATCACCACAAAGGGAGCTCCTAACTCACCTTTAGCAGCTAAGCGGAAAGGCTTAATAAATTCTTCTCCGGCAACTACTGACAATACTGGATGATGCAAGACTACTTTGGGAACACCAGGAAGAACCCCTCTCAACAAATCTTCTACAGATGGAGAAGTGGCGCCTACCGCTGCAATAGAACAGCCGTCGCAACTCCCCCCTGCAATCCAAAAAGCATGGACTTCTTCTATATTATCTGGTAAGCTTGCAATATTCCTCTTCGATGATGCCATAATTTAATTTTATGAATATCAATAATGCAGCAAGTAAGTAATATAAAGGTTTTGATAGCCAAAATTTAATTCGGAATAAGATTTCATCTAGAAAACATTTTCTAACTTTTTTTTAGTCTAAAAAAGTCGCAAGCCCTACACGATTTATAGCTTTACAATAGTGATTTTAGAAAACCGTTTCTAATTTTTTCTAATCATAAGCCAAGCACTCATGAAATCTTCATTCTATCTTCTCACCACTTCCTTACTCTTTTTTTCCTTTTCATCCTATAGCCAATCGGCTTCAGACACCACATCAAGCCTGATCGATATTGAAACAGTAGTGGTTGTAGCTACTCGGACGGCCTCGGATGTGAAGACCCTTCCCTTGAATATTGGCTTGGTTTCTCGTCGACAGATTGAAGAAAGCCAGGCTCTCACTCCTGTTGAGGCACTTCAATACGAGCCAGGTATAACGAGACAGAGTGATGGGGGGCTTGCAAGCACGCCAATCATCAGAGGGTTGTCTAGAGAGCGGGCTCCGGTCTTGATTGATGGTAATCCTTTCGTAGGAGGAAGAATTAGAACCTATAGCTTGATTGATCCTTTCCAGATTGAACGCATAGAAGTAATCAAGGGGCCTGCCTCTGCTTTTTGGGGCAGTGATGCCGTTTCTGGTTTGGTAAATATTGTTACAAGAAAAGCCGAATCGGGTTACAACAAGGATTTTAAGATGGGCGGGAGCCTGTATGGTGGATTTCAATCGGTTAGTGACTTCACACGTGCAAGAGCAGAGTTAGAAGGAAGAGGCAATGGTTTTGATTTTTTAATTGGTGGGGGGCTGCGGAATGCGAACAATACCAATACACCTGAAGGTGAAATTGAAAATAGCCAGTTTGAGTCCTATAATTTTGACTTCAATATTGGCTATAGTCCTGCCGAAAACCATCGTTTGGAACTAAGCGGAAAATATTTCCGTAATGATGATGCAGGTTTTCCAGGAGGCTTAGGTGCACCAGGGCCACCACGTGTTAATAGGCGATTCGCGCCAGATTTTCAAAGAGGTATAAACTTTAGCTATGACGGGAAAAATATTTCCGATAAAGTAGAAACCATAGGGGTTCGTCTTTTCATGAAAAGACAGGACCTCCATATTGATCAAGTGACAAATGTTTTTTTCCCCCAGACCATGAATGTCAACAGAAGAATTCATGCGATGTTAGATGTTGATGTTCCATTTATGGGTAGTAAGTTTTTCACGACCATCCGTCATAATGAGAAAGCAAAATTGACCCTTGGACTTGATTATCTCAGGGAACATCGAATTGGTACACATCGGGACTTAAATATCAAAATCTTTAACCCAATGGGTGTCATGGTCAATGAAATCAATCGTCCTTTTACTCAAATTCAGCCTGATAGCTATTTTAATAATTTGGGAGTTTTTGCTGTCGAAGAGCTTAAGTTGACAGAAAAGCTCAATTTGCTCTTGGCTGCAAGGTTTGACAATATTCGTACCAGTATCGAAGACGAACCTTTTGATATTCCTGCTATTGCAGAGATTTATAATTCAAGCAATAAAAAAGATAATGACAACGCTTTTTCTGGCAATCTTGGCCTCAAGTATCAAGCCAGCACAGATTTCAGCCTTTCTGCCAATATAGCAAACTCCTTTAGAGGGACCGATTTGTTCTCTAAATATCATTTTACGGCCGTGGGACAAGGTTTTCTTGTACCTAACCCTGATCTAGATCCTGAACGCGGGGTGTTTTATGAATTAGGGTTAATGTTTGACAATAAGAAGGTAAAGGCTGGCCTGAATTTCTACCAGAACTTCCTATCAGATCTATTTGTGCAACAGGATATAAGCTTTGATGGAACTCCTTCTGTTCAATGGCAAAATATTGGAGAAGCTACGATAACTGGCGTAGAATGGCAGTTCAAAGCAGGGTTTGGGAAGTTGTCTCATTTCTTTTTATCTGGTACTTATATCAAAGGCCAGAATGATATTACTGATAATCCCTTACCTGCTATCCCAGCCTTGCAAAACTGGATAGGCGTACATTTCAGAGAAAACAATAATCGCTTTTTCGTACAAGCGGAAGCATTGCTGGTTGGGAAGCAAAGTAATGTTGCCCCCAATGAAATAGAGACTCCTGGATATACTGTTCTTAATGTAAGGGCAGGGCTTAATCTGCACCAGTTGATTGAAAAATTCCCATACACTAAGCTAATGATTAGCTTAACTAATATTGCGGACGAAGCCTATCGAAGCCATGTTTCACGAGGCGCACCTGGTAATCAAAACACCTTTTTGGAGGCAGGTCGCAGCTTCAATGTTGGATTTGTAACTAGATTTGGAGCAGCTGTTCATTAATAAAAGAATCCGTGGGAGTTGAACTTAGTGGAATGATCATTGGAGTATCAAAGCTAGTTTCGCTTGCGAAACACCGAAGGCGTAAGCCCCATCCGTTTCTTAAAATGCTGATTAAAAACAGAAACAGAGTTAAAGCCTGCTTCTAAGGCAATCCCCGAGATACTGTAATGATCAAAGCTTGAATCATGCAATAGCTTAGCCGCATATTCCACTCGATGCTGGTTTACGAGGGAAGAGAAATTAGTTTGTAAGTGTTGATTGAGTGTCCAGGAAATTAGGTGGGAAGGAATGTCAATATCCTTAGAAAGATCTTTCAAGCTATACCCTCCTCGTAGGAAAGGTTTTTCCTGCTGCATATAAGTCAAAATATCCTGTTCATAGCGATGGACCTCTAAGTTGTTTGCATTCAGGTTCTGGTATTTCTCCTTCTTACTTGGCCTTGTTTTATGCGTGATCACATCATAACTTTTCCAGGCTGAAATACTTAAAGGGAAAAGCGCGATGGCATAGACGACCGGTGCCTGAGAATAGGGGAGAAGGCCTAAAAAATAGTTGGCTACATAAGCTACAAAAAAACAAGTCATTACTAGCGTGAGGCTATAGAACCAGCGTTTTTGCCCGGTATTCAAGCTCTGCTCTCGAAATCCATAAGACCATAACAAATACAAAGCATAAGCCCAGTAAGCCAAACTAATCGTCAATAAGCCATAGTACCCACCTTTATACCAAAATGCCTCCAAGGTTAACCATTGTGACCCTAATAAGATGATAACCGGCAGAATAAAATGAAAGAGCCATTGCCACTCAAAACGCCTTTTCCCTAGAGTAGTATGTAAGTATTGTATCCACAGCGGACCAGAGGCTAAGTGCGCGGCAAACCCAATATTCATCAAGAGAAGCGGCATTTCATTACCCGTCTCAATATACCAGGCGGACTTAAACAGACGAAGACCTACCAAAAGCATCAGCACGGCAAATAGTCGATGTGCTACTAGATCCCCCTTTTTCAGTAAAAGAAATGAGCTACCAAGGATGAGGCATTGGATACCTCCTGTCAGAGAAATGGCTAGTGTCCAAAATTCGGATGTGAATAGCATGTCGGGTGTGGTTGAGATTCTTTGGAAAGATACGGGGTTTTTGGCTAGGAGTGTAACTGGGAGCATTCATAAAGACTCCTTATTGCCCAAAGCTTGAAAATTAATACTTGTTAAGGTTTGCATAAGCATCAACCTTCAACGTTAGAGTAGTAGCTGTGATTTTTCCTTCTCTGACCACAAAATTGTCAGAGAACCTGATTTTTAAGATATGAAAACTAAAACACCTAATGAAAAGCCCTGCTTTATTCATTGTACTCGTATTACTATTCCCTTGCGCGATCTATTCACAAGTATTTGGATTGAAAATTGGCGGCAACCACTCCTTTATGGATGAAAGCCGTTTCCCCTTCTTCAACGCTGAAAAATTTGCCTCCAAAGGTGGTTGGCACTTTGGCCTCTATGGAGATGTACCCTTTAACGAGAAATTTGGCTTTCAGGTGGAGGTGTTGTACAATAGGAAAGGAGTCGGAATAGGAATGGCTGGGGGAGGTAAGGACAATGCGAATTACGAATATTTTGATTGGCCGATCTTAGTGTATTATCAATGGCGTGGCATCCAATTTCAGTTGGGAGGCTCTGCGGGAATGATTCTGAATCACTATTTCTTTGACCGAGAATTGGGGACCCGGATGAATTTCGAATTTGGGGAATGGAAAAGGCGCTTCGATATTGGGGTGCTAGGGGGATTGGAGTATCAAAGAGGACGATACCAGCCAGGTTTGCGCTATGAAGTGGCGTTGACGCACACCGCAAAAAATATTTCCATTTCTACTAGCAATAATACGATAGAGGGGTTTATACTTGGTGGCTATCATCGCAATTTGATGATTAGCGTAGGGTACGATATTATTAAGAAAGGTTAGCTGCCTTTTGCTGGTAGATTTGGCATAGATACCTGACTTTTTAAATCTTTTTACGAAAACTAAAACACATATGAGAAATTCAATCTGTTATGCTTTTGCCTTACTTGTATTGTTCTTTTGTACGATGCCCTTGCAAGCTCAGAAGCTGGGTTTAGAGGGTGGCATTAACACATCGACGATGGCCAACAACTTGGACTTTGGCTCCACTATTGAATTTGAGGTTAGAACCAACTTTCAAGTAGGACTATGGGGAGAATTGCCACTTGGGGATACTTGGGGTATCCGGCCTAGCCTTTTATATATTCGAAAAGGAGCACAGAATGATCCAGATATAAACCAGGGTGTAGCCACCAATATTAACTACGAATATTTGGATATCCCGCTGTTAGCGTATTTTGGCCGAGGAACGGTACAATTTCGACTCGGCGGTGCACTTGGCATTCCTCTAAATCATTTCCTATATCTTCCAGGGACCAATGAGAAAGTGGATAATCCGATAGCAGTTGAAGTTTGGGAAACTGGTTTGAATTTCAGTCTGATGGGAGGCGTGGCTTTTCGGTTTCAGCGCTTCCATATTTCAGCACAATACCAATATGCCCTGACACCCACCTTGAAGGACTTGCTTTTTACGGATGTAAATGGAGAGGTAATCAAGGAGGAGAATGGAGCTCATCACCGGAATATCTTGATTAGCCTTGGGTATACTTTATGGGAGAAATAGATTTCTTTGACTCAATCATACCCAGAATAGGTTGACAATTGTTGGTCCCCAAAGCAGAGAACAGCCATCTCAAAATAATCAGTTGTGGGTTAAAAAGCAGCCCAGGCCAGGCAGTTAATGGATCACGCCGCATTTTTGCAAATTTGACGAACTAACTTGCCTGGCTTGAGGTATGGCAGCAGAAGCATGAAAAACCTTTACAAAATCAACAAAGCTGATGCGTAATGGCGCGCTTACCGGGCTGCGAAAGCATATTAACATTGAACAAAAGTGCCAACAATGGTAAAAACAACAACCTAGGATCAAATTCTTCTATTCGTGGTTTTATCTGGTCAATCTCCCGATAAGGAAAAGGCCGAGTGATGGTAGTCAACATAACTTAACTACGTGGTGGTGGTTAGTACTTGATCAGTTGTTTGTAGATAAAGAAATAGTATAAAGGAGACGGTTTGTATCACTTAAATCCTTATCAATATGCCTGACACACCTGAATTTTTAATCCCCATTGGGTAATGCAAGAATTCTGGCAGTCCAGATCAGCGTCTAGTTATTGTCTTTTTCCTACATCTAATAGAATGGCCTAACGAGAGATAAATTTAGGAACCTACTCAAGGAATTAATAATCAACTTTTTGCTATATTGTTATCGTCAATAAGAAGACGTTTATAACTTCCTTCCGCGTATTCCAAATGTTTTCACGAGCTGATTTACTTTTTCCAAATTTTTACTTGACAAAGGGCTTTCTTTTTTATTAAAGTTCTTTCTAGTGAAAAGCAGTAAAACAGCCACTGTTATGCCCATATCTCAAGGTAATCTTCTATTTAAGTTAATTAAGTCACTGTCCAAGGCCGAAAAACGAAATTTTAAACTCTACGTTAAGCGAATTCAATCCGAGGGTGAGGTAATGTTTTTCCAACTCTTTGAGGTGCTAGAAAGACAGAAAATCTATGAAGAGCAGAAAGCTAAAATGAAACTCAATGATCTGAGCAAGACGCAATTCTCTAACCTGAAGCGCCATTTGTATCAGCACCTGCTAACTAGCCTTCGTTTGATGCACCTCAATAAACAACTGGATATCCAAATTCGGGAACTCATCGATTACGCTTATATTCTCTATGGTAAGGGTTTATATATTCAATCTCTGAAAATTCTGAGCCGAGCCAAGGCACTGGCCACGAATAATCATCATAATTTACTGCTCCAGGAAATCATTGAGTTTGAGAAGCGGATCGAGTCGCACCATATTACCAGAAGTACCACTGAGCGTATGAATAAATTGATTCACCAGGCCGAATCTCAGGCCAGGATCAATACTAACATTATCTTCCTATCTAACCTCAAGCTAGAACTTCAACGTCTTTTTATCAATAAGGGACATGCTAAGGTAGAAATAGATCGGGTAAAGATCTTGGAAGACTATGGGCCACGGATTCGGGATTTTAAGATAGAGAAACTATCCTTTTTTGAACGAGTATACTATTATCAATCGCTCTACTGGTTGCATTACATCTTAGGACATTTTGAACGGTGTCATTACTACGCACAGGAATGGGTAGGCATGTACAGAGAGGCTCCCAATATGATGGAAGAAGATGTCGATATTTATATGCGAGGCCTACATCAATTACTAACCACTTGCTTATATACCAATAACCCCGCTGTCTTTAGGCAAACTCAGCAGGAACTCGATCAGTTTCATGAAAGATTCTCTCGCCAGTTCAATACAAATTCGAAGATATTGGCTTTTCTATATCGTTATCAATCCAGATTCAATCGTGCTTTAATGGAAGGAGAGTATGAAAAAGGCATTGATCTGATCCCTGTTGCGCTTGAGAAATTAGTGGTGTACCATAATCAATTGGACCTGCACAAGGTGCATATTTTGTATTATAAGATGGCTGCGCTCTACCTCTGTAATGGACAAGCGGGAAAAGCCCTGGACTGTCTTAATCAAATTATTAATCTAAAGGCGGGGCACCTCAGAGAAGATATCCAGGCTTATTCTCGACTCTTATTCCTCATGGCTCATTATGATTTGAATAATGATGATATTATGGAGTATCTGACCGCTTCTACGAGGCGTTTCTTCAATAAAATTCAAGATAAAAGCCGACTGCAAGAATTTGCCCTGCAGTTCTTTAAACAAGCTATTTACAAAAGAGAAAAGGAGCGACTAGTCCTACTGAGACGTCTCAAAGAAAACCTGGAGAGCCTGAGGCAGGACCCATTCGAACGACGAGGTTTCGTCTATTTGGATATGTTTCGTTGGATCGATAGTAAGATCATGCGACTTCCTATTAATGGGGTTGTTTTAACTCAATGAACTTGCAGCAGAGAACGGGGGGTAATTAGCACTTTGTAGTAGTAGGCTAAGCCCAGCAAGCAGGCCAATTGCAACGTGCCTATCCCCGCCAGCCAGGTATCAACAGGTTGAATAAAGGCCACCACAAAACGGTAGAACAGATAGGCAACCATGAAAAGTTTGAAAAGTGCACCCTCTTGAAGTTCCATTCTTTTCCGCAGCTGCAAGAGTAGGAGCCAGAGAAAAGACAGAAATAGAATCTCATACAAGGCAGTAGGATGCCTTTGGATACCATCACCAAGATCCATCGCCCAAGGAAGAGAACTGGCTACTCCAAAGGTTGGCTCTGCTACTCCCATACTAAAGCAGCCGATGCGCCCCAGTATCATGCCCAAGATTAGTGGAAAGGTAAACAGATCTCCTGATGAACGCGTTTCACCCACCATTTTTTTGGCGATTTCTACTCCGGCCAGTCCACCCAGTAGTGCCCCGATAATGGTCTTACTTTGGAAGTAGTACAACCAGTTTCCTTGCGGGTGGAAAAATAGATGAGGATCTTCCAGAGCGCCTAAAAGTCTACTCCCCAGGAATGCTCCAGCTGCGGCACCCAGGAAAGCTGTAAGGCGGCTATTGCTGGGCAGATGGTCTCCTGTTGACTTACGTAGCCAGAGGAAATATCTGAAGCCAACAAAAAAAGCCAAAAGCTCAAAAACAAAGTGAGCATTAACGGCTAGAAAACCCCATCGAAATATTATAGGAAATTCCAATCTGTTTTTGACAAATGTACTGGAATTACTAAGAAATTGCTATTTTGCGTGTGATCTTCGCAGCAAGCAATGCCTATTCTTACCTAGCACATGGTTCATCATTACAAGGTTCATCCTTAAGAAGACAAAAGGTTTTTGAGACACTCCATTTGAAGTCGAAAAAACGATCACAGTTCAATCCAATGGCGTTTTAAATAAGCATGTTCTGGGCGTAATATGTCGTCCGGATGTTGCGCTATTATGCATTAACGTCATTTGTCAATATACTTGGATATGAAAGTTTTCTACTTATTTCTACTCTCTTGTTTACCCCTGGCGCTGTGGAGCCAATCACGCCCTGCTTATTGTGATGGCCTTCCGGCTACTTATGAAAAAGCTGTTGCCCTGAAACAAAAAGGCGGCGGCGGCAATGGTCCTTCCAAGCTACCCAGGTTTAGCACACAATCAATCAGCGAATACAAAGTACAAGTAGCAATCTTGCGATACTCAGAACCGGCTGACCATCCCTTCCACAAAAGTTTGGTTGCCCGCTACCGACCCTGTGAATCAGTCTGGGTAGTTGAGTCGAGAAATAGTTATACCGACCGATCTCGAGCTGAGCGATTGAAGAAAGAATTGATTAGCCTGGGATACCGTGGTGCCTATATCACTGAGTTGGTTGGTTTTCAGTAGGATGTATATCAACAGAATAGGGAATAGTTAGTACCGGGAATACGGTTGTGATGTGGTAAGGTGCCTTGAAGTAAAGAGCTGCTTTCATTCTTGGAGATTAATCCTTAATTTCCGCAACGATCTTTTTGGTTCTCCGATAATTTTTGTGTTTTAGGTCAGCCTTTTAATTGAAAGTTTTGCTTCTATTAGTCGCCATCCTTCCAGTTAAAAGGCTGACTACAAAAATTGTCAGAGAAGAATCTTTTTCTTCACACCCGTCAATCCAAGTTGCATGAGAAAAACGCTAATTCTAGTATTCTGCTTACTTACAACTATTACTAATTACGCCCAAAAGAAGAACCCTAGCTTCGAAGAGGTTTTGTCTTTGCGACAAGCTAGTACTCCCATTTTGTCTCCGGATGGTACCGATTTACTATATGGTTTAACAGCCACGGACTGGAAAGAGAATCGATATGACTCTGAGATTTGGATTTCCAAAGATGGCGCAGCTCCATTCCAGCTCACCCAAACACCTAAAGGTAGTAGCTATGGGGCAAGCTGGTCTCCAGATGGGCAATGGATCACCTTTTTAGCAAATCGTGCTAAAAAGACACAGCTATATGCAATCCGACTTGCCGGCGGAGAGGCATTTCAACTGACTCAAGTTGAAGGAAATATCGGCAGCTATGAATGGTCGCCTGATGGAAAACAGATTGCTTTCACCATGACGCCCAAGGATGGGAAAGACGACAAGAAACGCAAAGATAAATTTGGTGCTTTCGCTGTAGATGATGAAGAATTTAAAACAGCCGGTTTGTACCTTATGAATTTCGACCCGTACTTACCTACACCTGCTGATTTACCCTGCTACGATGCCAAAGATAGTACAGCACAGGCTTGGGATTGTATCAAATGGCCCAAACCCGACTCTCTGTTAGTTTCTACGGAATTCACGATCAGAGGTTTTGAATGGTCTCCCGATGGAAAATACATTGCCATCTCTCACACCCCGGATCCCTTGATCAATTCTTTTTTTAATGCAGATATTGGATTGGTTGAAGTTTCGAATAAGGAATTTAAATCAATGGTGAGTAATTCAAGTGCTGACTTCTTCCAAAAATGGTCTCCCGACGGTAGGGCTTTCCTCTACACCTCTTCTTTAGACAATAGAACATCCAACTATTACGAGAACGGTAAGTATTTTATTTACAACCTTGCGGACGGAAAATCTAGGCAGATAGGAGGCGATTTTGATGAGGATATCTTTGGACTGGAATGGAAAAAAACAGGAATTTTCGCTCGAGCGAATTGGCGAACGGCTTCTCGCTTGCTGCGTATCGACCCCAAAAGTGGGAAAACCACTGTGGTGGAGGGCGTCCCTAGTCAGCTTGGCGGATTCACGCTATCAGCTGATGGGAGTCGAATGGCTTTTTCAGCTTCTGATGGAAAGGGTTTGAGAGAGGTCTTTACCACGCAAGTGGCAGATATCAACCCTCAGCCCTTAACTAACTATACAGAGCAGTTAGAGGACTGGAAAGTAGCCCAAAGCGAAGTCATTTCCTGGAATAGCAAGGATGGGGCAGAAATACAAGGAGTATTGCATAAACCTGCAGATTATGATCCCAACAAGAAATACCCACTGCTAGTAATGATACACGGAGGGCCAACAGGTATGGATCGCCCAGCTCCTGTATTATCTTATGTCTATCCTATGGTTCAGTGGATAAACAAAGGAGCTTTGGTCTTGCGAGTGAATTATCGCGGATCTGCGGGATATGGAGCGGCTTTTCGCGCTTTGAATGTGCGTAATCTTGGGGTAGGTGATGCCTGGGATGTGCTTTCAGGTGTAGACTATCTAGAAGAAAAAGGGATGATTGATACAGATAAAATGGGCTGTATGGGGTGGAGCCAGGGCGGCTATATTTCTGCCTTTTTGACGACACATACGGATCGATTCAAGGCCATTTCGGTGGGAGCAGGCATTTCCAATTGGATGACCTACTACGTCAATACAGACATCCATCCTTTTACCCGTCAATACCTCAAGGCTACGCCTTGGGAGGATGAAGCCATCTATAAGAAGACTTCTCCGATGACTAATATTAATAATGCCAAAACGCCTACTTTGATCCAGCATGGAGAATTTGACAGGAGGGTTCCTATCGCAAATGCTTATGAATTGGCACAAGGGCTTCGTGATGTAGGTGTTGAAGCAAAATTGATTGTCTACAAAGGCTTTGGCCACGGCATTACCAAACCCAAAGAACGCTTGGCTGCGGTAATGCACAATTGGGAGTGGTTCAACAAATATGTCTTTGGAGAATAAATAAGAGCCTATACGAATAAACTGGAGTTGTGTAAAAGACCGGCTAGGTGTTGTTTAAGGAGTATCTGGCACGATCGTTTTACACAACCTCTATCTTATAACTATACTTTCACAGTAACTCTGAGGGCTCGTAAACCTTGAACACCTTGTAATTTGCTCAATTTGAGGTCTTCGATGTTGTCTTCAATATATCCCTCATGTACAAGGTATTCTAGATACTCTAAGTACTCTGTACGATCCTTGTCCTGTAGATACACAATGGCAATCTTTCCTGCTACTGTCAACCTTTCTTTCGTTCCTTCAATCGTAGCCTTGTCAATTCGCTTTTTCAATATTTCATAACGAACATTATAGGCCCCATCCACATCGAACTGCTTTTCATCCATGCGGAAACGAATCGAAAGGGGAGAGGTATAAGCAAAAATCAGTTGTGCAGTTTCCAGTGGAACAGGCAAGGTAGGTCCAAGTTCATGCACTAAACGGGTGATATCGGACATGTGCACTAGCTGCCAAAGCCTAAAATTCTTGAGGTGCATCTCCGAAAACGAATCCTGTCGAAGGAGAGATTGGCCTAGGTATAGGTCGTATTCTACTCCATCTGTCTTGTACTTCTCAAAATAATGAGGCAGCACCTTTTGCATCTGTTTTTCCTCCTGCAACAGCTGCTGTGAAATGGCATTGTTGAGTTTGGAAACACTCTTCTCGTAATCTTTCCTTTGTATATACACCATGCCGTGATCTGCGTCGATCTCCTTGAAGTAAGCGTTGGTCAGCGGCAATAACTGCTCAAAAGTTTTCCCTAGTTGGCGAATCAAGGGATGAATCTCATCATGTAACAGTTCGATAATTCTAGATTCGTCACCCGAGTTGAATTCTCGCTGGAGTTGATCAATATCTCTCTCCACTTTCATCAGCATCTGATTGGCTAACGGAAAACTAACCAACTTGATACTTTGCTCAATAAGCTCCTTAACGAGTTTCAGATTATGCAGTAAGTCTGCCTGAATAGCACTATTGCGTTTGTTGGATGAGCTGACAATATCGGCTTGTCCATATAGTGGATAGACATCCTTAAATATAATGGGCTCGACAACTGCATTCTCATCGGTTTCTTGCGCTTGGATCAGGTTGTAGCTAGCTTCTATAAATCGCCATTCAACACTGGAATGAAGCGCTGTATATTGTTCCCGAATAACGGATTCAATCCTATTATCTATTTCCTCACGACTGCGTTCTACAGCCATACTGAAGAGCCCTACTACAGCTTTGAATTTCACTTCTGTGAAGGTATGCAAGGCATAAGGCTTAGCCGTACCAATTTCCAAGAGACCAATAACCTCATCCTTTTGATTTGTCAAAGGAGCTACCATGATACTTCGGATACCATAATCGAGTAATCCTTTTTCGATGGCTGTAGGTCGTTTGATAGATTTGAGGTCTTCAATCAATAAAATGGATTTATACTTGCAAACCTTCTCATAGATCGAACCTGCATTTTCAGGTGCAAGGAGCATGGAAACCCGGTCGGACAAAAAGTCGTACCTGATTTTATATTGATGAGCAACAGTATTTTCGATGGGGTAGTCGATAGCAGTTAAACCCACTTTGAGTTTCGGTAATGCAAAATAATCTCTCAGCGCATTTCGAATCCCTTCCAGTTTGTCCTCATTCACCAACGCATTTCGTTCTAGAAGTTTATAACGCAACCTAGAAAGAGATTCTTCCTCGGTAATGTCTATCATATGACTGATGGTGAATCCTGAAATCTCGAAGTTTTCTGGAGGAAGGTGACGTAGCCAAAGCTTCATATCATACATGTTGCTCAGCATATCATTGATCTGCTCCTGAGAAAGTGGCTTCAATGGTTTGAGTGTCTTGATTTTCAGGAACTTCAAGTCTGTTTTTGTCTTGTAATAACGGACCAATCCAGTGGCCTTGTCCTTGACTGATAAGGTTAGTGACGGATCAACTGTAATATTTTGACCGTAAAAACGGTTAAGGATTAAACTGCAAGCACGAGCTACACCTGAGCATGCCAAGGCGCTCCCCGATTGATTGGATTCGAAATTGATTTCTTTACTACCATCCTTGAGTTGTTCCAAAGCTGGTGTGCAGTAAATGTGATCCATTTCAAATGGAGCAGATATCTTGGTCATTTGCGTTTCCCGTAGTGCAGGAGGCAAAAAACAAAGCATCATCAATTGCAGCGTCTCCTCATGCTCCTTAAGAATTTCGCGATCCTCAATAGGTTTCCTCAAGTCGGGGCTCAAGGCAATTCTATCCAATAAGGTTTTGGCGAGAAAAGACTCCGCATAATCCTCGCTATTTTGTTTCTCTTCTATGTATTCTATTAGCGGTTCGAAACATAGTACAGACCGAAAAGGAACATTTTTGATACCCAGCATTTGATTCATGTCCTTCGCTGCCGGCCTCAAGGCGATCCGCTTCTTCATAGACTGGGAAGTCATGACTGTCGTATTCATTTTTTCACTTTTCTATTCTCAGATAATTTTTTTCACTTGTTCTAGAAGTGGGGGATTTCCATAAATGTAATGGAATACTTGTTTGGAAGGCTTTTATCTACAAACAGTATTAAGCATGGAAAAGATGAGTAGGTACAAGTAAGAAGTTGATAATCGAATGTACGGACGACAATTAGGTCAAATTCAAATATTTGGGGCTTAGCCCGTCTTTTTCTGCCTGTAGGTAAAGTTCAGCCATATCTGCAATGCTCTGTTCTAAAGGCAAATATTTGAAGTTGAAAACCTGCAAGGATTTATCATTCTTATATTCGCAGGGTAAGGAAGATACCTGTACGGATTCTCTGGTTACGGTAGGATCGCCGCCGCTAAAGAGATTGAGAAAAGCAACGGCACGCCAGGCGATTTCTCCAATCCATTTCCGAATGGGAAATCGTGGTGATTTTGCTGTTAGCCCTTGTGCTATTTGCGATAAGAAAGATTGATAAGATATGCTCCCTGCACTTAGAACATAGCGTTGTTCACTAATGTCCGACTCCATTAAATGAATCATAAACCGACATACATCTCTTACATCAACAAAACCATTTGCCCCCATTGGATAAAATCCATGTTCCTTCCGAACCAATTCCAACATCTTCAAGGGGCCGCGATCCCAGAACCCTCCTCCGATGATCATGGCTGGATTGACCATCGCTACATTTAATCCTTCAGCTGCTCCTCTCCAAACCTCCTGCTCAGCAAGATATTTACTGATTCCGTAATTGGAGTTAAATGGACTACTTTCCCATTTGGTTTCTTCGTCGATTACCAATTGGTTCTTAGGCCTGCCAATGGCGGCTATAGAACTGACATAAACCAGTTTCTTTATCCCCAGATGCAGTGCGACATTGACTAGATTGGCTGTCCCATCTCGATTGACAGCCATCATTCTACTGATTTCACTTTTTTTGAATGAGATCAAGGCTGCACAGTGATAGATTAGGTCCACCTCTTTGACTAGGTCTTCTAAGCCTATCACATCAAGGAGATCACACTCTATCCACTGCACCTGGTTTTGAACCGGCTTTACTAAATCCATCGGACTACTGGCCCTCTTCATAGCTCGGATATTGGTAAAACCAGCCTGGATCAGGTACCGAAGTAGATAAGAGCCTACCATCCCGGTAGCTCCTGTAACTAAGATAGGAGTGTCTTTTGCATTTTGGTTCATACAGAATTCAATAAGTAGTCATTAGTTGTGGAGCTTGATACAAAGCACCATTTATACTGTCCTGAGAAGCACCGGTTACGCTACAGAGGCAATTCGGTTGCTGACGGATGCGCAAAAGTCCCATCAATGCCATAAGGGCGGCTTCTTTAAAACCAATAATGATAGCTGAGGGGATATGAATCTGCACAGCTGCGCCGCACGCTTCCTGGATGCAATCTACCATAAACTCATTAAAAGCTCCGCCTCCAGTGATTAGCATGTTCAATTCACTTGGACTTAATTTTTCCCTTTGCTTAACTGTTCTAAGGTGATTAGCAATGAGTTGTCCAATCATTCTGTTGGCAGTGTGCAATTTATCGGCGATGGAAGCTTCATAATCTAGAAAGGCTTGGACTTGATATTCCTGAACCCAATCGTTTCCAAGTGACTTCGGGTAATCCTCTTGGAAGAAGGAAAGACCTAAGGATTGCTCAAATAATGCTGGGATAAATTGTCCGCTAGCGGCCATAGCACCTTTGTCATCGTACTCTAGGCCCAGCGGAGCCACGAGTGCATTTAAGATTTGATTGGCTCCGCAAATGTCAAAAGCGACATAACCTCTCGGAGTTTGGACACTCAAGTTTGCAATCCCTCCCAAGTTCAAACAGCATTGATATTCACCAAAAAGATACCGATCGGCTGTAGGGGCCAATGGAGCTCCCTGTCCGCCAAAAGCCATGTCTTGAGTCCGGAAGTCACAAAGTACATGATGACCAGTCGCAGCTGCAATGGCAGCACCATTGCCAATTTGTAAACTTAATTTTTGCTCAGGATAATGGAAGATTGTATGTCCATGAGAAGCAACATAGTCGGGAGTCAACCCTCGTTCCTGTATAAATTGATGGACCATCTCTCCGATCAGTGCACCATAAGCTACATCGGCCTGGGCCAGTTCCAGGGCATTTACCGTGGGGAGATTCCGAAGGCGTTCCTGCCACTGCTCTGAGTAGGGCATGGTGGTAGCCTGTAAGATTTCCCAAGATAAAATTTCATGGGCCTCGTTTACACTAAATTGGCAGTGGGCAATATCCAAGCCATCCAAAGAACTGCCTGACATTAAGCCGATAATATGGTAGGTCGTCATGAGGTTCTGCATTAATTGATCGAATCTTTCAGCTGTAGGGTATATTTTGCTACTTCTTGAATTTGTGTAGCGGAAAGCACTGCTTCATAAGGTTGCATGGCATTTCGTCCTTTGGTGATTACGACTACCCTTTCTTCCAAACTGAGCTGAGAGGAACGGAGGTTTGCTGCTCCGCCAGCCCCCATATCTCCTTGAAGCCCGTGACAAGTGATGCAGTTATTTTTAAATACAGTTTTCCCATCTAGGGGAATTTCTTGTTGATCTTGATCTGAAGTGCCATTGTTTTGACAAGCCCAGATTAGTGTAAACAAGCTTAGCAGTATTCCAACTTTTCTTGTGCTCATTATTTCCTGATTTGCAGATATTCACATTTCTCGAAGGAAGAGGGGATTCTGCTAATGAGTCCCCAATGTAAGTTTAAAATGAGATAGGTTCGTCATCCTCAGAAGCCTAAATAATCCACTTAATAGGAAAACCTGAAAGCAGAAGTCTTGTTTAATAAAGACAATGAGTTTAGGCTATAAAAATAGAATTTTCTTTAATTGCTTGAGCAATTTGCTAATTTTATAGGCATACTAGCTAGTGATCGCACTTCGATAGATTTCCTACATTCGTAGAATTTTTTTAACAAAGGGCGTAAATAGCTGTTCATTAGATAGATTATATTAGATTGTCATTTGGTAGGGCAGGAGCACTATTAGAGATAATGGAAACAATAAAAGAAGCGTGAACTTGTCTGAAAACAACAACGATTACCCCAAGTGGTTGTTTCCAAGCATGTTCCTTATCTAGAATCAAATAAAAATATAATGAGTGAACCTAAGCAGAGGGCTAATCCTCAGAATAGAATGTTCTCAATGGGAATCATTGCCTTTTTGGCTTTGATCGTTATTATCTTATTTTCCAGTGCTACTTTTTTAACCATCGATGCAGGTAATCGAGGTGTACTCTTCCGTCGATTCGCCGGAGGATTGGAGAAGGACAAAACTTATGGGCCGGGCTTTCATGTTTTAGCTCCGTGGAATACAATGTATGTATATGATGTTCGCGAGAAGCAGTTGGAAGAGGAGATGGAGGTGTTGTCAAGTAATGGTTTGAATATCAAAGTGGATGTTACCGTTCGTGTACACCCTGATTATGGCAAAATTGGTGATTTGCACGAAGAGTTTGGTGTGAATTATCTGACCTCTCTAGTCAGTCCGGAGGTTCGATCCTCCGTAAGACAGATCATTGGACAGTTTGAGCCAGAAGAATTATATTCCTCTAAGCGGGATGAAGTACAGGCTTTGATTCAAAAAGATTTGGAGGCCACCTTAGCCAATAATTATATTATCCTACGAGCAACTTTGATTCGAGATATTGAGTTGCCGGAAAAGGTTAAAACGGCCATCGAGGATAAGATTGAAGCAGAGCAGTTGGCCTTGAAGTATGAGTATATCTTACAGCAAGAACGTAAGGAGGCAGAGCGAAAGATCATTGAGGCACAAGCCAAGGCTGATGCGAACCAGATCCTCAATGCTAGTTTGACAGATAAGATCTTGAAGGATAAAGGTATTGAGGCCACCTTACAACTGGCTAATTCTCCGAACTCCAAGGTGATTGTTGTGGGAGGTGATGGAGGAGGAGGCTTACCGCTTATCTTAGGAGGCCAATAGTAGGTGAAGGATTAAAGTATAAGGCCGGCAAATGGAAGTTTTGTGCCTGTTTGCCAGGCTAATAATAAGACCAACAAAAGCCGAGTAGGACTGTCAATTCGACAGGGTTGCTCGGCTTTTTTGTGTCAATATGGCATTGTTGGATCGTGGTATGATAATCGCAGGAAAGAATCACTAATTCTATTGATAACTACTTTGGAGATCATACATTCGTGGTGCCCAAAGTAGCATTTCTCCAAATGCTGTTGCCCTTTTCTCATATAAGAGAGAAGCGATCGCGAAAAATTAAAGTATGCTACAATACATTGAAGATGCCTCCGAACCCCAACCTCATAACACGTCTACACCTTCCGATGATGCACTGCTGGATGCCTATTCACAGACGGTGGTCAATGTGGCTAGAACTGTCAGCGAGGCTGTGGTACAAATTAAGGTGGATAAACCCAAGAGTAGGCGACGTCGAAGAGGAAATGCCCAGCCCTACGGGACTGGGTCGGGCTTTATTATCTCTACTGATGGTTTCATCGTTACGAATAGCCATGTCGTAAATGGCGCGAAACAAATCCAAGTTAGCTTGCAGGATGGCCGACAATTCAAAGCTGCCTTGATCGGTGATGACCCCGCTACAGATATAGCCGTACTTCAGATTCGAGCAGAAAACCTTGCAACGGTAACATTTGGGAGCTCAGATGCGCTTCAGGTCGGTCAGATTGCTATTGCGATTGGGAATCCTTATGGCTTTCAGTACTCGCTAACTGCTGGGGTTGTGAGTGCCTTAGGGCGAACGCTGAGATCGGAAAGTGGGCGCTTGATCGATGATGTGATTCAAACAGATGCGGCATTGAATCCCGGAAATTCTGGAGGGCCTTTGGTGAATTCACGTGGAGAAGTAATCGGAGTGAATACTGCAGTGATCTTGCCTGCTCAAGGACTTTGTTTTGCGGTAGCTTCCAATTTAGTCCAGTATGTAGTGGGGAAATTGATCATTGAAGGGAAAGTGCGCAGAGGCTATATTGGTATAGCAGGGCAAATGATTCGTTTGAATGCGAAAGTTGTCAATTATCATAAACTCAATGTTCGTTCTGGCGTGTTAGTTCAAAATATAGAAGCAGATAGTCCTGCCTATAATGGAGAGTTGCGACAAGGAGACGTGATTGTTGGTTTTAACCAGGAAAAGATCGCTTCCATTGACGATCTACACCGCCTGCTGAATGAAGAAAGTATTGGGGAAAAGATAGAGTTACAGGTGCTGCGAAACCGGCGAAAGGAACGAATTCGGGTCATTCCAGCAGAATTGGGCTAGGTTAATTCGCGCAAATCGGAAAGTGGGAGTACTAATCCTAATTTCCGATTTGCAGCAAACGAAATCATCTATGATTACCAACCTTATCTAACGGTAGATCTGACGTTGGGTACCAAGTCCTGCAATTGATAATTCCACTTCATCGCCTGCTCTCAAGTATTGTGGCGGGTCAAATCCAAGACCTACACCTGGAGGTGTTCCAGTAGAAATAAGATCCCCGGCTTCTAATTGCATCAACTGTGATAGATACCAAATGACGTGATCTGGCTTAAAAATCATCGTACTTGTGGTTCCATCTTGTTTGGATACTCCATTGACAGAGAGCTTCATTTCTAGTGTCATTACATCCTCTATCTCATCTGGAGTCGCCAGGTATGGGCCTACCGGACTAAAACCCGGACAGGATTTACCTTTAACCCATTGACCTCCCTTTTCGAGCTGAAAAGCGCGCTCAGAAAGGTCATTAATAACACAATAGCCGGCAATAGCTTCCGCCGCCGCCGCCTCATTTTCTAAATAAAGCACATCCTTTTTCAAGACTACACCCAATTCGACTTCCCAATCTGTTTTGAGACTGTTCTTGGGGATATCTACTTCATCAAATGGACCAGCAATGGTATTAGTAGCTTTCATGAACACTAGTGGTTCCTTTGGGATGTCCATTCCTGATTCCTTAGCATGATCGGCATAATTGAGCCCTACGCACATGATCATACCTGGGCGGGCGATGGGGCTTCCCCAACGTGCCTCAGCCGGTACATCAGGAAGCTGATCTCCTTCTTGATCAAGTAGCTCTTGCAGTTTTGCTAATCCCTCTTCCTGAAAGAAATCATGATTCCAGTCGGAGAAATATGCGCTACAATCTTTCCTTTGACCATCTAAAATCACGCCTGGTTTCTCTTGATTTTTTGCTCCAAATCGAATGAGTTTCATAAGTTGGTTTTTTCCTGAAAACCCGAAAGATAGCGCTTTGCCTCTTGGCTTGCTGGAAATCACGGCAGCTTTTTTTTAGTTTTGGAATATTTTTGGCGCTGCTGCTCCCATAGAAAATTTTAGCTTGGATTAGGGGTTATCACGCCTTGCATTAAAACAATTGATAATTTTTATGTGCACGAGCACAGTAAGAAAAAAATTTGGTGTGTTCGTGCACAGTTCTCGATATTTTGTTTACCTTTGCAGCGAACATTGAATATAGCGAAGAGGTTTTTTACTTACTTTTTCAAACTTTATAGTCGATGGATGTCGTTCTGGGCATAGACATAGGGGGTACATCTACAAAACTGGGATTAGTCCAGTCCAATGGTGTGATTGCGGCGAAAAAATCCGTAGATACTAAGCGTTGCCAGAACGAAAAGACTTTCTTCTCTTACCTATTTAAGGAGATTGAGACTTTTTTGGAGAAGTATAAGGGGAAGTATCATTGCGAAGGCATTGGGATTGGCGCACCTAGTTGTGATGAAGGCGCCGGGATTCTTGAAAAAGCAGCCAACTTTCCCTTTGCAGATAATGTTCCCATTCTTCGTCTTTTTAAGGATCATTTTGGCCTACCCGTTTATTTGACAAAAGATGGAAATGCAGCTACCTTGGGTGAAGCTCGATATGGGGCTGCTGCGCAAGTTCAAGATTTTGTGCTCATCACATTAGGCACGGGTATTGGGGGAGGAGTTTATTTGAATGGGCGACTAGTCAAAGGTGCAAATGGTTGGGCAGGTGAGTTTGGTCATGTTATTGTAAAACCGGGTGGTCGGCCGTGCGGGTGTGGACGAAGAGGCTGCTTAGAGACTTATGCCTCTGCGACTGGACTTAGACGGACCGTCTTACAAAGACTTACCCAAGGAAATGAGCCGAGCATGTTAAGGAGGTTAGCCATTGACGAATTGCAGGCGAAAGATGTGTATCTGGCTGCAAAAATGGGTGATCCAATGTCCATAGAGATATTCGAAGACGTGGGGAGACACCTTGGTTTGGCACTGGCCAATCTAGCTGTGATATTTGATCCAGCGGTCTTCTACTTGGCAGGCGGCTTAGCAGCTGCAGAGGAGGTCTTGTTGACGCCGGTTCGCAGGCACTTCGAATCATTTGTTTTACCACAATTACAAGGGCGAATCAGTATAGAGTCTTCTTCATTGCGTCTAAATGAAGCAGCAATTACTGGAGCGGCCTCTTTAGTATGGCATCATAAAAACTTAATAACCACGCATGATGAGTGTAAGTGAAACTCTAAGTCAGAAGGTATTAAAATACCAACTGAAGTCTTTCGAAAAACTTCCTGTCAAGATCTGGGATGATTCCAAAGATGCTGCTGTCCATGTTGCACAATCCATTGCTTTAGCGATAAGGCAAAAACAGCAAGAAGGAGAAAAGGCGGTACTCGGCCTTGCCACTGGATCTACCCCCATTCGCGTTTACAATGAGTTGGTCCGTATGCACAAGGAGGAAGGACTCAGTTTTCGTAATGTGATCACCTTCAATTTGGATGAATATTACCCAATGACTCCGGAATCACCCCAGAGTTATGTGTATTTCATGAATGAATATCTGTTCAATCATGTAGATATACTGCCAGAAAACATCCACATACCTGATGGAACAGTAGCTTTAGAGGATGTGAATGAATACTGCGAGCAATACGAAAAGAAAATCAAGCTAGCTGGAGGATTAGATATCCAATTACTTGGGATCGGCAGAACGGGGCATATCGGATTTAATGAACCAGGTTCCAGAGAGGATTCACTGACGCGTATCGTTCGATTAGATAGTATGACGAGAAGAGATGCGATCAAGGATTTTCTGAAAGAAGAGGATGTACCGACTCGTGCCATTACGATGGGGATCAAGAGCATCATGCAAGCCCGGAGTATCTATATCTTGGCTTGGGGGCAGCATAAAGCCGCGATTATCCGACGGGCAATTGAAGGAGAGGTATCTTCAACTATCCCTGCAACCTTTCTACAAAAGCACAACAATGTCAAGTGTCACATCGATCTAGCAGCTGCTGAGGAACTCACCCGTGTAAAAACACCTTGGTTGGTAGGGGAGTGTAACTGGAGCGATGATTTGACTTGCCATGCTGTTGTTTGGCTTTCACAAAAATTGAGTAAGCCAATTCTCAAGTTAACGGATGATGATTATACGGAAAACGGTTTGACAGAACTACTAGTGGAGCAAACCTCTTCCTATGGTATCAATATCAAAGTATTCAATCGACTACAACACACGATTACAGGATGGCCAGGTGGAAAACCCAAAGCCGATGATTCTACTCGACCTGAACGAGCTCTTCCGGCCAAAAAACGGGTTATCATATTTAGTCCTCACCCTGATGATGATGTGATCTCAATGGGTGGAACTTTTGGTCGTTTGGTCGAACAAGGTCATGATGTACATGTAGCTTATCAAACCTCAGGAAATATTGCGGTGCATGACCATGACGCCTTGCGTTATATAGAAGTATTGCGTGAATTTGGAGGGGGAAAAGAACTCTTTGGAGAAGAGAGTACAGCCTTACTGCAAAAGCTGGAGAAAGGACTCAAGAGCAAAGGGAAAAAACAGGTGGATAAGCCGGAAGTTCGATTGATAAAAGGCTTAATCAGAAGGGGAGAAGCCAGGGCCGGTGCCCGGTTTTGTGGATTGAAAGATGATCATATACACTTTTTGGATATGCCGTTCTACGAAACGGGAACAGTTCGAAAAGAATCTGTAAGTGAGGCAGATATTGAGGTCATTATGAAGATTCTTGAAGAAGTGCAACCTCACCAGGTGTATGCAGCTGGAGATTTAGCCGATCCTCACGGAACACATAGGGTTTGCTTAGAGGCTGTATTTGAGGCTTTCCGTCGCTTAAAGACTAAGAAATGGATGAAGGATTGTTGGCTTTGGTTGTACCGGGGAGCATGGCATGAGTGGGGCGTAGAAGAAATTGAAATGGCAGTACCCCTTAGCCCACAAGAACTGGAGAAAAAGCGTAAAGCCATTTTTATGCATCAGTCTCAAAAAGATCGGCCGCCGTTTCCTGGATCTGATGATCGGGAATTTTGGCAAAGAGCAGAACAAAGAAATAGGGAAACGGCACAAGTTTATCGTGCTTTAGGTTTTGCAGAGTATGAGGCTATGGAAGCCTTTGTACGCTGGAAATTCTAGCGATCCCTTTTACAGTAATCTATATAAGTTCTTACACACATCGTTTTGCCTCGATTTCTGACTCAGGTCAATTTCGAGGCTTTTTTGTATTATTGAACATCACCTTTTATTTGCAAAAGATTAACCAACAATATGGAAAAATTACGAGTACTAGTAGTTGGCTGTGGACATATGGGTACCTCTCATGCCAGAGCTTATCATCAATTAGAAGATTTTGAGATCGTTGGTCTTGTCAGTCGTAAACCCGCTAGCCGTCAGAAACTCTCTGATGAATTGGGTGGATTACCAACCTTTGGCGATTTCGATGAGGCTTTGGAGAAAAGTAAACCCAATGTGGTTTCTATCAACACCTATCCGGAGACACATGCCGAATATGCTGAAAAAAGCTTGAATGCCAATGCTCATGTCTTTTTGGAAAAACCCATCGCCTTAACCGTAGAAGAAGGCCAAAGATTGGTGGATCTCGCCTTGTCCAAGAATCGTAAAATGGTTATTGGGTATATTTTGAGAGTTCATCCAGCCTGGGCTAAATTTATAGAAACGGCTCAAGGGTTGGGTAAACCTTTGGTTATGCGCATGAATTTAAATCAGCAAAGTAGCGGCGATAATTGGTTTACTCATAAGCAGTTGATGAAATCTATGTCTCCGATCGTAGATTGTGGCGTACATTATGTAGATGTTATGTGCATGATGACTGGGGCGCAACCGATTCGAGTAAGTGCCATTGGCGCGAGACTGACGGATGAAGTAGCACCAGATATGTACAACTATGGCCAGTTGCAAGTTAGTTTTGATGATGGCTCAGTTGGATGGTATGAGGCAGGCTGGGGACCGATGATGAGCGAAACAGCATTCTTTGTGAAAGATGTGATTGGTCCGAAAGGATGCGTTAGTATTGTTGATCAAAGTGGGGATGAATTGGTTGGAGATTCTGATGATGTAGATGGACACAGCAAAACGGGGTCCCTGAAAGTGCACTACGGAGAATTGGGCAGCGATGGGAAGTTTGCGAAAAAAGATGAGTATGTAGATACTTCAGATGAACCAGATCATGACGGGTTATGCCTGTTGGAGCAGAAATTTTTGCTTAAAGCTATCAAAGAAGACCTTTCTTTGGAGGATCATTTAAGAGATGCTGTAAACAGCCTACGGATTGTTTTGGCAGCGGATGAATCCTTCAAAACGGGCAAAACCATTGATTTATAGGGACATTTCTGCAATTGCAAAGAAAGAATTCTTTGGCATTATTGCCTGAACTACAAGTTTATATATCTATGTATTAATCATTTGTAAAATTTCAATATTTTAATAGTTGTTAATACGAAACGCAATTCCTATATTTGCAATTGACTATGAACGACACATGACGGAAGCCTGGCCTTCTAACAAAAGATTAGAGCCAGGCCTTTTTTTTGCCTATCTTTCACGCTTAGCCTTTCGTTCAATTAATTTCTATGCTCGATACGGACATTTTTATCCTAGGTGCCGGTCCTGGTGGTGTAGCCACAGCACTTAAGCTTAGCTATTTGGGGATTCCTTGTATGATTGCGGATAAGGCGAGTTTCCCAAGAGATAAAGTTTGTGGAGATGCGATCAGTGGTAAGGTTACCACTCTCTTGAACCGTTTAGACCCAGAGATATTGGCGCGGTTTCATGCTAGTCCGATCCATGTTGATGTCTGGGGGATTCGATTCTTGGCTCCAAATGAGAGCATGGTTGACATTCCGTTCAATTCCCAACAAGGTAAAAGCGTACAAAATGCTCCGGGTTATGTATGTAGGCGGATGGATTTTGACAACTTTTTGATTGAGGAATTGAAGAAAAGGGAAGAGGTCCGGTTTTTTGAGAAGACAGCTATCACGAAATATGAAAGAGAGGGAACGTATTGGATATTGAGTGATGAGAGCGGAGATTTTCAAGTCAAAACAAAACTACTCATTGTAGCGGACGGGGCTTATTCTAGGTTTTCCCGTCAAATTGGGGGCTTAGAAAAGGACAACGCGCATTATGCAGCGGCTGTTCGGGCTTATTATAGTAATGTGCAAGAGTTGAGTAAAGAAGGCTTCATAGAACTTCATTTTATCAAGTCGATCGTTCCTGGGTACTTCTGGATTTTTCCTTTGCCAAACGGAGGAGCCAATGTTGGTTTAGGCATGCGCAGCGATATACTCGCCAAGAAACAACTAAACCTAAAGGAGTGCTTGGCACAAATCATTGCTGAGCATCCCAAGATTGCTCCTCGCTTTGCTGATGCGGAGCTAGAGGGCAAGATTATTGGCTATGGCCTACCGTTGGGTTCTAAAAAGCGAGTGATATCTGGAGATGGGTATATGTTGGTTGGTGATGCAGGGCATTTAGTGGATCCGATGACAGGGGAAGGGATTGGTAATGCTTTCTACAGTGGATTCATAGCTGCGGAACAGGCTCAAGCCTGCTTGCAGGAAGAGAATTTCTCAGCTGCCTTCCTGCAGGCATATGATGTACGTGTTGCGCGAGTATTAGGATCGGAAATGAAGTTGAGTTATCGCTTGCAGAAATTCATTTCATTTCCATGGGTGGCGAATGTCATGGGGTACATCATCAGCCGAAATCAAAAGACTATTCAAGTGCTTTCCAATATGTACACTGATTTTAGCTTACGAGAGAAGCTTGCTAAGCCTGTTTTCTGGCTGAAGATGTACCTGGGCCTCGATAAAGGGAAAGGATCTAATTCAAGATAATTTTCCCGTCGTAGGAATTGATTGTGATTAATGGGCTACTATCTGTAGCATTTTTGGTTTTACCCTTGATTTCAACCTCATCGTTCTTCTCTTTGTAATAGGTCGTTTCCATGGCGCTTTCCGCATATTGTAGCTTACCATATTTTGCATATGCCTCAAGACGAAATTCTGTACTACTAGGTAATTGCAGGCTTATATCACTGTACTTACCGGTGAAGTCTATACTTTCGAGCGGACCTACAAATTGTTCTATTTCAAAATCGTCATCATAAGAGTTTACTTTCAGTCCACTGATTAGGCGACCCAATTTATAGTCGGTGTATTTTGAAGTGCTTTGGAGTGTTCCCAGACTGGCAATTTCCACTTTGTCATCATAAGAAAGTTCAAAACTCAATGATTGAAGCTTCCCAAACTGGAATTTGGTGTACTTGCTTTTAATCTGCAAATTATTTCCATCTCCAAGGGTAAGTTTGCTATCATGTAGTTCAAAGCGACCGTTTTTGAAGTTACCTCCGTTGAAATCTGAATATTTGTCAATGATAGAGATATCACCTTCTACATTTCCCCAGTTGATCTTGTCATCATAGCTCTCGATGACAAAAGAGTTGAGGTTTTTAAATTCCAATTTGGAATATTTAGAGGTGAGTTTGACAGCATCTCCATTGCCCAAGTTGAAGTCACTATCATAGAATTTTAATTCTCCACCGGAAAAGTTTCCAATAGACCCTTTACTATATTTCGTATCAATCTTCAATTGACCACTGATGTTTGCCGTTTGCAATCGGCCATCATATAAAGTGACTTCCAGGTCAGCATTTAGGTCCTCTCGGATCAAGATTTCATCGTACTTGTTGGTTAGGCTCAATTTCTCCAGATCTGGTACCTCCAATAGAAAACTGACCTTCAAATCTTTGACCTGTTTCAGTTTCGACCCATCCTTGAACTTTAAGCTGATAATACCATTTCGACTATTCCAGTTTTCAATGTCGAATTTGGTTTTAATGTCCAGGATGTTGGTAGATTCTACTACCTCCAGGTCAAACTGTTTCTCCAATAATTCCATATCACCGGCCTCTTTAGTACGCGCAGATAGCACGGCTGTCAGTTTAACTTGACCATCACTACTTTTAACGACTTGTAGTGGCCCATATCTATGAGTGATACTCACTTGCTGTTTTCCAGAAAAAGTCTTAGATAAAGTCTTCTGTTGTTCTTCTTGAGCATAGCCCAAACTGGTGAACAGCAGACAAAGTAGAAGTATATTAAATGCGTTTTTCATTTTTTCTTTTTTCTTGTTGATAATGTTTTTCCATTTCTCGAGACAAACGTTCTAGAATCCGGATCTTTCGCTCGTAATATTTCGATAAGGTATGGACTACCTCTTCTTTTGCTTGATAAGTAGGTAGATCTTTTAAGTATTCTTGGTAAATCGCTTCCCAGGTTTCTAACTCTTGGAACACCTCGTGGAATACTTTGCGATCTAATTTGTCTATTTCCAATTCACTTTCCTTGGCTTTGACCAAGGCCACATATCTGGCCTGCTCTTTGGCTAGTTCTGCCGAGAAATCAGCCAACTTTATTCCTGGACTAGAAGTAGTATTGGTTGTATTTATCCAAAAGAGGCCCACTCCAATGGCCAAGGCTAATCCAGCCGCCAACATAAGCCAGTTTCTCCCGATAGAAATTTGCCAAGGATTGGAAGGTTTATCGGCTACCTTAAGTCCAGGAACTGATGATAGCTGCCCTTCAATCTTCTTCCACATTTCTTCTTCCCGAGTGGGTTCAACCCGATCGAGGCCGTCTCTTTTATCTAAAATGAATTCTTCTAATGGATTCATTAGCTTCTGATTTATAATTTGGTGTTTGGGGTTTTCAATAAGTTAACTTGTACTTCTCCTTTAATATTTTCTGCAAGAGTAGGCGTCCTCTTCGATACTGTGTTTTAGAAGTGGATACTGTAATACCCAGAATTTCGGATATTTCCTGATGTTGATAGCCCTCTAGGAGGTGCAAAGTCAAAACGGTCCGACTTCCTGTTGGTAATTCCTTGATAGCCGCATGAATTTTATTCAGTTGATTCTTACTAGACGTTTTTACTTGCGATTCACGGGCAGGAATCTGTTCGTTAAAGTTATCTGTGAACACCAATCGTTCTGCTTTACGCAGATGACTGAGACAGGTATTAATTGTAATTCTTTTTATCCATGCTCCAAGGGTCGCATCTCCTTTATAGTTGTTTAAATATTGAAAGACTTTGATGAAACTCTCCTGAACAATATCCTCCGCTTTACTTGCATCGGTGACCATCCTCATTGCCAAATGATACATGGCTCGTACATACTGATTGTACAGTTGCCGTTGTGCCTGGCGATCCTTATTTAGACATGCCTTTACGAGTTTTTCTTCCTTGGCGGTAATGAAAGGTGTCACACGAAGTATTTTATGATATAGACGCTAGGGAAAATTTAGGGTTGGAAAAAAAAATAAGATTTTTTTTCAGTTTGATAATTTTGTAATCCAGCAGCCGAAAGTCTAGTAAATACTGGCATTTTAGCCGATTTTTGCTTAAATTTCCTCAATACACTTAAACATTTTTTCAAAAATTAGTATTTCTTTAACAATACCCCATACAACACATTCGAGACTTTGAGCGTCTTTAATATAAACGACCAAGCGAAAGAATTTAAAAAAAATCTTCAACTTGGTAACAAAGTGGTGAAAACCACGTAACGATATATATCATCAATTTGCAATACGTTGGCTTAAGTTTCATAAACTAGTGAGTGTAAAGTGGCAACTGCCCGATTTGGGCAGTTGTTTTTTTTTGCCCCATACTCAAAATGTGGGTGTTTTACTGATAAAAAACATTCCCTCGGCAAAGTTTTTTCTAATGTCCAACCATCCAACCATCCAACCATCCAACCATCCAACTAGCTACTATTGGTCGACCTGACAACTTTGTTGTTTTCCTCCTGTTTATAGTATAAAGGTTTTTCATTTTCAACACAAACCGCGAAAGCGGGCTAAAAAAAGGAGCTTATTTTGGATAAGAGAAATCCATTAAATGCTGAAGAAGCAAGAGTGATTCTGAACAAAGGTACAGAGCGTGCCTTTACGGGTGAGTATTGGGATCACAAGATCGATGGTGTATTCATCTGCCGGCAATGCGAAACACCCTTGTATGACGCCAAGGATAAATTTGACTCAGGTTGTGGTTGGCCTAGTTTTGATGATGAATTGCCTGGTGCTGTCAAACGCCACATTGATGCAGATGGTCGACGAACAGAAATTGTTTGTGCAAATTGTGATGGACACCTCGGACACGTCTTTATCGGGGAACGCATGACGGAGAAAAACACCCGACATTGTGTGAATTCTATTTCGATGAAGTTCATTAATCGAGAGAAATGGGAGCAGATGAAACCGGCTGAAAAAGATTTAAGGAAGGCCGTTTTTGCATCGGGCTGTTTTTGGAGTAAGGAGTATTTTTTAGGGCAGCAAGAAGGTGTTATTTCAACGAGAGTCGGATTTACGGGAGGACATAAGGAGTCGCCCACCTACAAGGAGGTTTGTGCGAAAGATACAGGCCATGCCGAAGCTGTGGAAGTGACCTTCGATCCTACTAGTACTAATTTTGAAACCTTGGCCAAGGTCTTCTTCGAAATGCATGATCCCACGGTGGATCGTAGAGGAAAGGGCGGGCAGTACCGTTCCGCCATCTTTTATCAAGATGAAGCGCAGAGAGAGGTGGGGGAGCGGTTGATAGAGGAACTAAAGAATAAAGGCCTAGAAGTTGCAACAGAATTGGAGCCGGCGGGACCATTTTGGTTAGCTGAAGCCCGACATCAAAAGTATTGTGATAGCCATGGTTTGACGCCGAAATCACATCGTACCGAGCGATTTGCTTCTTAAACAGAGTATTACCATAATAAGAACTATACTCGCCTTCACCTCATTGAAGGCGAGTGTAGGCAAGTCCTAGAATCGAGGACAACCAATTACGGGTTTACCTTGGTAGTAATAGAAAGAATTACTGAAGCGATAGGCCAAGGTTACTCCCATCATATAGTACCAATCTTTTGCAGGATTTCCGCGCTGTGTTACATTAAAAACGTCCTGCACCCCTTCATCAAAACCTGGCAAGCTTAATTTTGCGGCTAAAGCTCCATTCCCCCGTTTTATATCATTATATAGGAACTGTGTGCCACTGACATCATCCAGATAATCCGTAAAGAGCTTACGCGCACCTACCTCAAAACCTAAAGTTATTTGCTTGCTCAAGCGCAATCTTATTCCACCACCAATCGGAATACCAATCTCAGTTAAGGAGTATTTCTTTTCAAATCCGGGAAGCCCTTGCCCTTCAGTTCCTAATGGTTGAAGGTTTATCCATTGCCCCTCAAATGGAGCCTGGGGGTTAAATCGGAAAATACTTACTCCGCCCATAAAGTATGGGGTCACAGAAAAGAATCCATCGCCAGGTTTCCAAAAGGCGAAGTTCCATTCAACGACACCATAAAATTCATAGATTCGGGTTCGAAATGTAATACGTCGATCTCTTGTACCAGTTCTCAGGGTATCACTCCCCGTCACCGTACCATAATTAAAACCAAACCGGAATGAATATTTATGCTCTGGCCATGTCCTAATGGAGAAGCCAAATGCTGGCTGGAAGGTCTTTAAATAATCTTTGTAGGCTGATGGAGCTATATCTCCCTCATAAAATGAAGTACCAGCGAAGAGCCCAAAATCATAAGATTGAGCAGAAGAGAATTGAGTACCCAGCAGAATAAGAAACAGGTATAAAAGCTTTTTCATGGGATCAGACTTAAGTCGCCTTTTGGAATAAAATGAGATATACGTCCGGGGCGTAGTAATGTTGCTCTTGCTGGGGTTTGTCTTGCCTAGGTAGAATCTAAAAGGAGGTCTCAATCGTTTCTGACGGTGATAGACAAAGAAAGATGTCACCTCGTTTTGTATAGATAATCTGCCTGAGCATCTTATTTGTATGGCACAAATGTAATATGTGTTTTTCGATTTTCAGTGATGTGTTTCCTTTTTTTCAATAAAAGCCTAACTTTGGCGCGCCTAATCAAAGCTGTGCCACAACTATATGGATACCAAAGTGGGTTGTGCCTGGCTAGGAGACAGGCCAGAAAACTAAATCTTCTTCAAGTACAGGATAAACGGGCCAAACCATTTTGAGCCAATTTGATAGAGTAACGGACACTTCGAACAGCCCATTTCCCAGCCACAAACCAATAAGACGGAAGTTATGAAAGACTCCAAATGGAGGAGTGTCCTAAAGGCTATTACATGGAGAGTTATTGCGACCGGAACCACTTTTACCTTGGCCTATCTGGTCTTTGAAGAGTGGGGTTGTGAAGATGTTCTTCAAAAGTCTAGTGTGGTTGCTGGGCTAGAATTGTATTTGAAGCTAGTAATTTACTATTTGCATGAACGAATGTGGCAGCGGGTTTCAGAGGACAGCATTACAAAAGTATTCCAAACAAATAAGACATCGAGACAACTTTGAAACAAGACATATTGTTTTTAAGCGCATAAAATAATAGTACTGATTTGGCAGATAGCAATAACATACATCCGATATTCGATCGCTTACTGAGTCGAGAGGAGAGGCAGCAACGCCTCGGGCAGAAAGGCAAAGTGCTTTGGTTGACAGGTCTATCTGGATCTGGGAAGAGCACGATAGCTCAACATTTGGAGCGCCGACTTTTTGAGGCAGGATTCTTTCCGCAGGTGCTGGATGGAGATAATATCCGTTCGGGAATCAATAAGAATCTCGGTTTCAGTGTGGAGGATCGAACAGAAAATATTAGAAGAATAGCTGAAGTAGCCCGCTTGTATGCACATAGTGGGCTAATTATTTTGGCTTCCTTTATTAGTCCTACTAGAGCTATTAGACAGATGGCCGCAGAGATTATTGGAGAGGAAGACTTCTTAGAAGTATTTGTCAATGCCCCTTTAGAGGAATGTGAGAAGCGCGATGTTAAAGGCTTGTACCAAAAGGCACGAAGTGGACAGATCAAAGGTTTTACGGGGATTGATTCTCCTTATGAAGCCCCATTACAACCCTTCCAAGAAATCAAAACCCATGAGTTAAGCTTGGAGGAAGGAGTGGAACAGTTGTTTCACTATGTATTACCAGAAATTCGACTTTAATCTTATTCATATTTGACCTAAAATTCTCCCAATGAGTTATCATCTCAATCATTTGAAGGAACTCGAAGCGGAATCGATCTTTGTCTTGAGAGAAGTAGCTGCACAATTTGAAAATCCTGTGTTGATGTTCTCTGGGGGTAAGGATTCCATCCTGATGACCCACTTGGCCATGAAGGCCTTCTATCCCGCAAAAATCCCATTCCCACTACTGCATATAGATACGGGCCATAATTTTCCAGAAACCATTGCTTATCGCGATGCCATGGTGGAAAAGATCGGAGCAAGACTCATTGTAGGCTCAGTGCAAGAGGCTATTGACCAAGGCTTGGTAGTAGAAGAGAAAGGATACAATGCTAGCCGAAACTACTTACAAACTACAGCTTTGCTCGAAGCGCTGGAAAAAGGTAAGTACGACGCGGCTTTAGGTGGTGCGCGGCGGGATGAGGAAAAAGCCAGAGCTAAAGAACGCTTCTTTTCGCATCGAGATGAATTTGGGCAGTGGGATCCAAAAAACCAACGCCCCGAATTATGGAACATCTTCAATGGCAAAAAGCAATTTGGCGAACACTTCCGTGTATTTCCGATTAGTAATTGGACTGAACTGGATGTATGGCAATATTTGGCTATTGAGGAAGTAGAGTTGCCCAGCTTGTACTTCGCGCATAAGCGTAAGGTGTTTTTAAGAGATGGAATCCACATGGCAGATTCTCCTTTTATAATGAAGCGGCCCGAAGAAGAGGTAGTTGAAATGATGGTTCGTTGTAGGACGATTGGAGATGTAACCTGTACAGGTGTTTGGCCTTCAGAGGCAGCCAGCGTGGAAGATATCATCAAGGAAGTATCTACTGCTCGTAAAACAGAACGTGGCGGTAGAGCGGATGATAAGCGATCAGAAACAGCCATGGAAGATCGTAAAAAGCAAGGATATTTCTAGAATCACCTTAAAGACATTAGCACTGGTGTGAAGAAAGCCTTTTCACCAGATCGAAAATAACTAGTTATGGATTTTCAAAACAATGAATTATTACGTTTTACGACAGCAGGGAGTGTGGATGATGGTAAGAGTACGCTGATCGGACGCTTATTATATGATAGCAAGTCAATTTTTGAAGACCAATATGAGGCGGTAAAGACAACTAGTGAGAAAAGAGGGGAGGAAGGTGTAAACTTGGCACTCTTAACCGATGGACTAAAGGCAGAAAGAGAACAAGGGATCACAATTGATGTGGCATATCGCTATTTCTCTACCCCGAAACGTAAGTTTATCATTGCGGACACGCCAGGGCACATTCAATATACGAGAAACATGGTCACTGGAGCCTCTACGGCGAATGTAGCTTTGATCCTCATAGATGCTCGTAATGGAATTGTGGAGCAAACCCGTCGACATGCATTTATCGCTTCCCTTTTGCAGATTCCTCACCTGATCATCTGTATCAACAAGATGGATCTAGTAGATTATGCCCAGGATGTCTATGACAAAATCAAAGATGAGTTTGCGGCATTTTCCTATAAGTTGGACGTGAAGGATGTTCATTTTATTCCAATGTCTGCGCTTAATGGAGATAATGTGGTCGAACCTTCCAAAAAGATGACCTGGTACCAAGGAGGGACTTTGCTATATGCTTTGGAAAATGTGCATATCGGCAGCGATCACAATTTTATCGATTGTCGTTTTCCAGTGCAGTATGTAGTTCGACCTTATACAGATGAATTTCATGATTACAGAGGATATGCTGGCCGAGTCTCTGGCGGCGTGTTTAAGAAAGGGGACAAAGTAATGCTTTTACCCACTGGCTTTACGTCTACCATTGCCAAAATTGATACTTATGATGGAGAGGTGGAAGAAGCCCACGCGCCTATGTCTGTCACGCTACTTCTAGAAGATGACTATGACCTGAGTCGAGGAGATATGATTGTTCGGGAAAATAACCAACCTGATGTGACGCAAGATATCGAGGTAATGGTTTGTTGGTTTAGTGACCGCCCTCTCCAGATGCGTGGCAAGTATGCCCTTCAGCACACGACACAAGATGCAAGATGTATCGTGAAAGATATTCGTTATAAATTGGATATCAATACACTTCATCGTAATGAAGAGGACAAGGTCATCAAAATGAACGACATTGCTCGAGTGCAACTCAGAACGACCAAGCCACTATTCGTGGATGCCTACCGGCGGAATAGAAATACAGGTAGTTTGATTTTTATCGATGAAGGTACAAATGAAACAGTGGGAGCAGGAATGATTATCTAGCTCTTAGTTGAACCCATACACGTAAGGTGAAACTCCTCCTGTCCGATCAACGATAATCCAATAGAGATGGTCGGACAGAGAGGGGATATATAGACTAAATACCCAATTTTTGCTAGCAGTTTCTCCATTTTCTGGAGGGTTAAAGTCAAAATCCTGATCCCGATCGGTCCAATCTATATTTGGAAGGAGTTGAAGACTTGCCTCCGCAAGGTGTTCTCTGAGTCTGGAAACGATCAATTTTTCTGCTTGATCCACTTCGCCTGGAAATAATTCATAGACATTAATGATGATACTTCGTGGTGATTCTTCATCATTTCCATTTACTAGAATAGTACTCAATGCCAACCGCAGTCCACTGATGAAGCTTACTTCATTATTGGGCAAGCCCTCCTGTTTAGCGATTTCCTCCAAACTATATTCGAAGCGTAGCTTCTGAATATCAAATTCATCTTCGATGATATTTTCAATCCTGGCTGGTAATTCAATCGGCGCACTAACTGATAACTCTTGCGAGAGCCATTCTCTTGCACTTTCAGTAAAATTGTATTGATCCAAAATATAAAACAAGCTTCTATTTTCCGTTTCGGTGACTCCCCGGCCATCGTTTACCGATTCCACCAACTGCTTTGCGTCAGCTCTGGATATTCTCCCATCACCTCTCCCTTGAATCAACTCCTCCGCTAGTTCAAGCACTTTTCTGTCGTATCGTTGACCATCAATAATCTTATAGAAACTCATAGCATGCTTTTAGCTAGAAGCCGTCTAAGAAAGAAATTTAAGATGGCTTCTAAACATTAATTGTTTAAATTAAGTTAAACTATTCAAAAAAGGATGGGTAAATGAGGATTTTACAATAAATTAAAGTGTGTGTGCCCGTATTGTTTTGCTCTTTAGAAACACCCTACTTATGCCTAGAAAGTTGTTCCTATCCGCCTGCCTACTGGCCATTCTGTTTAGCTCTACCACGCTAGCTCAACGCGTGCCAACTCCCACCGCTGATGATTTTATAGCCTCCGGAGGTGCCTATTTCAATGGAAGTGGATGTTATAGTCTGACTTCAGCTACACAATGGATGTCAGGGTCAATTTGGTACAAAACGGCTATCGACCTTAGGCAGCCTTTTGATATGGAATTGAAACTCTTTCTTGGGTGTGAAAATCAATGGGGGGCCGACGGGATGGTGCTGGTTTTTCATCCTTACCTAGGACGTCAGGGGTACAGAGGCGAGGGAATTGGTTTTGCAGGACTATATCCTTCTTTGGGCTTGGAAGTAGATACCTACAGAAATGGGCATCTGGATGACCCTTATGATGATCACGTTGCCCTCATGGCAGATGGCCGCCCGCATCACGCCTGGAGCCTCGCCGGCCCTAACCGCATCACGGATATCGAAGACTGTAAAGACCACATGGTGCGTGTCCAATGGCAACCCTCCGCTCAACGAATGAGCCTTTTAATTGATGGAAAGCAGGTGCTAACTTACAAAGGTGATATTATCAAAGAAGTATTCAATGGAAACTCCAAAGTGTACTGGGGAGTGACAGCGGCGACGGGAAGGTATGTCAATCGACATGAAATCTGCTTTGAAAAGTTGGTCTTTACGAAGGTGGCTCCACTAGGACGATTGGATAGAGTAGCGATTCAACAGCTATCAAAAGGAAAAGAGTTGATTTTACCGCGATTACAATTTTCTTCGGGCCAATCGAAGCCACAAGGGGCTGCTGTCCAAGAATTGAATAAAATCTTACGGTACCTTCGAGAACATCCAAAGGCAATCATGGAGATTAATACTTTCACAGATGGTAGCGGAGATGCTAGACGAAATCAGGAACTATCACAGCTAAGGGCCAATGCTATCGTAGACTACCTACGAAGTAGAGGGATACCCAAACGCCAGATCAAGGCCAGAGGTTTTGGAGAGAAATTTCCCATTGCTCCTAATAATACCTCTGAAGGGCGGCGAAAGAATCGTCGAGTCGTTTTCCGTCTAGTGAAGCCAATCGTTTAATGAATTCGGCAAGGGCTAGTAGTCTTGTCGCCATTTACCGATGTTCATCCGAATCCCGCCTCCTAGATATTGGGTGGTATTATCTCGTTCGGCTAGATCACTGTTTTTCCTGCGATAAAAATACTGCAGGTCTAGAAAAATGTTGTGCCGGATCTGATAACTGGCTTCTAGCCCGCCTAATAGGATCTTAGTACCAACTCCTTGACCGATGCTATTGTCGAATTCTTGTTCTCTCGTTTCGTGGGACAGGAGTAAATTCGTCCCCCAGTTGGTAGAATCCACATCCTCTCCGGTTGTGGCACTGATTAAACGCGCCTCAAAAGTCAGTTTTCGGGTGGGTTGATAGCGGAGCCGAACTAAGCTTTCGCTAAAATTTGCTCCCAATGGATGTGCTAATGGTTGGAAGTAGTGGGTGTAGCTTCCTTCAATAGTTCGGTGGGTATAGGTATAAGGTCGTACCCTGTTGTACTCCAGTTGAAGGTCCAAATGATCTATCCCAAAAAGGTCGATGTACTTCAATCCCAATTGAATGCCATATTTGTTGGCCCACCAGCCCTGGCGGTTGATGAATAGTTCATTGAATTTGAATTCATCCATTTGCAGCTGTGCGTAGAATTGTACAGTCTTGAAGGCATTCCATTTGGCATCTAGACCGATCAATACGTTGTCTGGGCTATTCAGTCCTTGTTCTAAGGCGCGATAGAGGATGATGGGGACCAGGTAGTGAAATTCGAAATTCGTCTGTCGGCTGAAAATGATGGATTCAAAGATCCCGACGTTGAAAGTAGGCGTGATGTCAAAACTTAGATGATGCAGAGCCATGTATTTTTTAGGGAGTGGATCATTCTGGCTAACTAAACTAGGCGGTCTGCTACTTAATTCTGCAAATATGTTTTGGTAGTGGAATTTCCAAACTTTCCAATTGGTTTTGAGATAGAGGTAGTTATTGCTGAAGTTGGATAAGATTAACGATCTATATCCATTTCCAATAAAGTTGGTGCCATAACCAAATTGCATGCCTACATGCCGGGTAAGGTTGAAGCCTAAGACCCCTTGTCCGTTCAGAAAATCATAACCGTTTTCAATATCAAATAGGTTAGACTGGTAGGTCTTTAAGAAGCCAAATCCAGGTAGCACACGATTTTGGTCGATGTAATCATTGACATAGTCTGGAAACCGGGCTTGCGACTCAATAAGGTTAGCCATGAAATAGAGCCGATCATCAATGCCACCTCGTATCACAGCCCCACGCTGATTCAGGAAAATAGGTTGATTGTCGTTGGCAGCATTCGCAATGTTGAAATTCAACAGTGGGTTGACCCGTAAGTGGAAATATTTGTCATTGACTTCATAAAGGTTCGCTGGTGTTTTATAAAATGTTTTCAGAATCGGCTTTCTACTCAAAGTGTAGCGACTATTTTCCATACAAGCTTCCACTTGGGTAAGTGTATTTTCTGGATCGATACGTTCCTTATACCCACCAATACGCGTTGGAAAGCGGGGGCACACCAGCCATTCATTATTGTCTTTGAAAATATAATAGAGATCCAGCCGATCCTTGCCTGTAAGTGGAAAGGCGCGCGAAGTATCAATGCGCATAGCAAATTGAGTGGCATCACCACGTGTATAGGGTTTTACGGTGCTATGAAAAGTGGGGGAGATACCTGACTTGATTTCTAGCCGATCTAGGATGTGGTAACCATCACTGTTTAGTGGGAGTGGACTTCCTTGGGCAATAATCAATAAAGGGAAAACAAAAAGCAGAGCGGTAATTGGGATAATTCTCATATGCATCAGGGACAAAATTTGTTGAGACAAAGTTGAGAATTATTTTTCAAATCCCAATAGTTCAACTCATTCCTTATTCCTTTTTGATAATTTCAAACTTTTGCTCCAGTCGATTTCCGAATTCGTCCACCAAAGTAAGTAGGTGTTCGCCTTCGCCAGGGTTGACTTCCAAGCTGTGGAAGTGTTGCGTACTCTTTAAATATTCTTGATCAATGTGCCAATGAATAGTAGCTTCTGCTTGTCGATGAGCGACCTCAAATACTGTTCGAGATAATTGGCCATCAAGATCCAAGGGGACATAGATACGAGTCGCGTATTTGGGGTAGATCAATTGCATGGCCTTCTGACTTTGATCGTTTTCACAACCTGGCTTGAATGGGGGCGCTTCTCGATACGAGGGATTTTTTTTCTTAAAATAGAAGGCCTCCAAAGGGGGAAGTATAAACCAAGGCTTATGGACGATCTGATCAGCAGGGTAGCAACCAGTGTTCACTTGCCAGGATTCAGATTTATCTAAGTGCAATAATTGATGGTATGGACAAGCCTTGGTTTTCAGACTACCCAAAGGAACCCATAAGGTATCTGCTGTACAGTTTCTGGTAGCTCGATATCCACTTTGGTGACATACAGCTGCCTCTTTCATCTCATCATAAGGAATGTAAAACCATTCTTTGTCTCGTTCATCGATAGATTGGAGTAAACTGAAAATGTCAAATAGGAGAGGGGCCGCCGCTTTCACACCGACTAAGTTTGGCCGTCCTTCCCCATCAGCATTGCCTGCCCAAACGCCCACAGCATACCTGGGATTCACTCCTATGGCCCAGGCATCTCTGAAACCAAAACTAGTACCTGTTTTCCAGGCAATTCTTTGTCGCGAGGGGAAAGCCTCCCAATCTCCTTCAGAATTCGGGCGTTCTACAGCCTGCATGGCTTCAAATGCATGCCAAACTGCACCGGCACTAAGTCTTGGGGCTTCCTCCTGTAATTTAGGGCTAGAAGCTGGCAGTGCGGCAATGTAGGTTGGCGGTCGAAAATCGTTCGGATCATACTTACCGTCATATTCCGAAATATGCCCCAACATGCGAGCCATACAAGCATACATATTGGTGGTTTCCCAGAGACTTGATTCTGCTCCCCCTAAAACTAAGGGTAGTCCATAATGCGTAGCTGGTTGATTAATACTATTTAGTCCTAATTTCTTTAGCTCAAAATGAAATTTCTCTAAGCCATAAGATTGTAGTAACCTTACCATTGGGACATTGAGGGAGCGGATCAAAGCTTTTTGGGCACTAATCGCACCATCGAATTGTTCATTGAAATTCTCAGGTTGATACCCACCCATGCGACTTGGGATATCAGGTAAAAGGCTTTCTGGTAGGATCACCCCTTCTTGCATACTCAAAGCATAGAGAATCGGCTTAAGAATGCTCCCAGTACTCCGGGAAGCCGTAATGATATCCACTGCTGAACCATGTTCATCCCCGGCCTCCAGCACATTCCCGACGTAGGCTTTTACCTCACCTTTAGGGACATCTATGACCAAGGCTGCTAGGTTGTGAATACCATTTCCGCTCAATTGCTGTTGATGCCGTTTGGCTATAGCACTTACCTTTTGCTGCAAAAAAGCATCCAAGGTGGTACTAATTCTGGCACCTGCTTTTATGGTTCCATTTTGTTTTTCCGCATAAGCTCTATCTAACAGATGTGGAGCTAGCCGAGGAAGAGGGTGAGGGCGATCAGGGAGAGGTTCCTCCAATGCCAGTTCGTAGGTTAGGTCGTCAATTTTTCCTTTCTCCAATAACCGAAGGAGTAATCGATTTCTCTTAGCTAGTAAAGCCTCTCGATTTCGATTGGGATGAAGCAAAGCCGGGCTATTAGGTAGGACGGCCAAAACAGCAGCCTCTGCCCATGATAGCAGCGCTGGGCGCTTGCCGAAATAACGCCAGGATGCAGTCTCCAAGCCCACCACATTTCCACCGAATGGAGCATGACTGGCATAAATTTTTAGAATTTCATGTTTGGAATAACCCAATTCCAGGCGAGTAGCCAGAATCATTTCGATAAACTTTTGCCAAACATTTCGTTTTTTTTGACCTCTTGCCATTCGGATCACCTGCATACTAAGGGTGCTCCCCCCGCTTACTATCTCTCTGTTCCTAATATTCTGTGCCAGGGCTCGCATGATGCTCCTTGGGTCTACCCCCCAATGGCTAAAAAAACGCCGATCTTCGAACTCTAGTAGAGCTTCGATGAAATTTTTCGGCAGGCTATCTATTTTCGGAAATCTCCATTGTCCATCCGTGGCAATCCGGGCACCTAAAAGTTGGGCTTGTTCATCTTGCAGGACTAGACTAGTTGGGGTACTAAACAACGGGCGAGGTAGACATAAGCTATACCAAAGCAGTAGTAGCCCGAGCCCTGCTAGTGTTTTTCGAAGATGTTTCTGGAAGAAATAGAGATAAAGGCCTTTTAGCCGTTTTTTCATGGCTTTTGGGTGATTTTTCCAGAAGCAAAAGTAAGGACTTTCCTAAGAAGTTGCCCAACTAGTCCATAAGTACGGCGTGAATTCGATCCAATAACTTTTGTCCCTCTTCCGATAAGGATAATTCAATAGGCTCTTCTGTTCTATGCTGTTTAACCCAGAGCACAAAATTGTCGGCCATGATCTCATCAGGATGAATAATGTATCCTGTGTTGTCCTTAATGATGGAAAGAAAATTACTTCCCTCAATTAGATTTTCTGGGGCGAGACCTTCCGCTGTACTAATCACTTTGTATTGATCGTTAGGTGTCTTTTCAATAGGAAACAGCTGGAAGGATAGGTAACTGAAAAAACCAGGCTGCTCTTTAGAAAACTCCTGACGGTTCGAGATAATAATAGGAATTGCATCGATTAAATGTCCATCTTTTTTTACCAATTGTATCGTGTAGCTATAATCGATTCCGTCTGGATTTAGCAGAATCCTTGATCGAAGTGCATTATTCATTTCTAGTGCCTTCGTCCCTACTGGCAGCTTTCTAAATCCAATAAGGCTGTACAGTTGTTGGCGCTTTTCTGGATGAAAGCGAGACCAAACATGGAATAGTTCATGAAGCATAACATCATACAAAGTATCCCCATTGTCTCCATATAGCTCATTTTGAGGTATGACAATCCCATTACCTCTCGTGTAGTAGACTCCTGGACCATAATGGTTAGCCAGTGTTTTTATAAGGCTTATGGTATCAGGAAATAGACCAGGTAAAATACTGTTGCAATCCTTATAGGCTTTTCGCCAAGTTTGCGATAGTAATTGTTGTTCCTTGTCGGTAAACGCCGCTACATCACGGGATAGTAAATCTCGATAGTCCGATAGGATTTGTGTGCGGGGAGGGGGGCTTGGATAGGGCTTCTGCAATTGGATTTGCATATCGAGATCTGTGATCTGCTCAAAGAACCCTTCCATGGGATCCTGCTGAATGAATTGGATTGCTTCCAGGCTATCCAGGAATAGGATGCGTTCCTCTTGACTTAGTGTAAGCACTGTTTCTGGGGGTGTTGGATTTGTCCGACAACTTAGCAACACCACGGAAAAAAGGAGATAGTATATACTTTTCATGTTTTGTGTATTCTAGAATTTAATCAGTTCACATGCCCTTTTAGAATCAGGCCACTCCTGCCCGTTAAAGATAGCAAAGCTAAGATTTTGTACATCTTATGTACTCTGATATTCTGATCCTGGTAATCTGTAGTCGTTTTTAATCGGCTACAAACGATTACAAACGACATTAAACGATTAGGGTACGAATAACAGTTGATATCGCTTGCATCTTTGTGTTGTCAGTAAATCAATAGATTCAATTAATTGTAAAACTAGTCTTATGAATGATTTAAGAAACTCTGTTCAACTCATCGGAGATCTTGGTAAGAATGTCGATTTTAAAACATTGGAAAACGGAAATGCACTGGCACGAGTATCGATCAGTACAAGAGAAGTTTTCAAAAACAGCAGAGGGGAAAAGAAGGTCGATCTACAATGGCACAATTTAGTAGGCTGGGGCAAAGTTGCCGAAATCATGCAGGTCTTATTTGAGAAAGGTAAGAAAGTGGCCGTGAAAGGTAAATTGAGGCACCGAACCTATGAGGACAAGGAGGGCAATACTCGTCATCAATCAGAGGTAGTGGTGAATGAATTTATGTTACTCTAATTGGAAAATGGCCTCATCGGCGCGCTCCCTAAAAGATTGATATGTGATGAGGCCTTAATGTTTAAGGTGTTTGTTTTACAGCCTTTAGCATGTAAACATATTGTTAAAATCAAAAAGAACTTAAAAATGAATGATCTTCGGAATACAATTCAATTAATTGGTCATCTAGGTAATGATCCAGAGGTCAAAAAATTGCAAAATGGCAAAACACTTGCTAAATTGTCGCTTGCTACGTCTGAGGTGTATAAGAACAAAAATGGAGATAAAATCCAACAGACGCAGTGGCACCAATGCATAGCGTGGGGAAAGACTGCCGAAATCATTGAACACTACCTAAAAAAAGGGAAAAATGTGTTGGTGCGAGGAAAGTTAGTCTACCATAACTATAAAGACCGCAACGGCGTAATGCGGTACAACTCTCAGATAGTTGTAAATAAATTTGTGTTGCTTAAGTAAAACCTCAATGAGTCAAGTCAATTAAGCCTTGGAGAAGTTCTACAGCACATGGCTATATTATCCCTTGACCAATATATTGGGGCTGACAGTACCCGGGTTCTTTCTTCTTAATCGGTTGATGAGCTAGAAAGCCGGGATACTGTCAACACAAAACTATCCTGCCATTACCTTTATTTTTTAAGTCCGTGCCAGTAACTTATTGGTTCATTCTCACCATAGTTTTGGAAAAGAGGATGAGTGTGATGGGATAAAAGAATGAAGAAAAGTATTTCACTGGCCCATATGCAGGCGCTAGTCTATTAGGGTTTCTTTAGCCTATCTTACTCAGTAAGAGCTTTATCGAGAAGATGGTATCGTTTGAGATAGCAGCTCCAATAATTGAGGGAATCAACCCATCGTCATGCCTTAAAATAACTATATTGATGCGGCAAGATATCCATAAAGTGATCTGCCATTTTTCATTTATCTAGTTATTAAAAGGCATGCAGTTGAATTCGAAGTTACTTCCCGGCCTATTGGGGCCTGCACTTTTCCTCTTGATTCTCTTGTTCTTTAGACCAGAAGGCTTATCCGAGCAAGGGGCTGCGGTTCTAGCGTGTACAGTTTGGATTGCCATTTGGTGGATTTTTGAAGTTACGGACATTAGTGTAACCTCCTTGCTGCCGATTGTGATTTTTCCACTTTCTGGAGCGATGGATTTAAAGCTGACTACTGCTTCGTACGGCCATAAGTATATCTTCTTGTACATGGGAGGCTTTATCTTGGCCATGGCCATTGAAAAATGGAATCTACACAAGAGAATTGCCCTTTCAATTATTAATGTGATTGGGACCGGTATTTCAAGTATTATTCTGGGCTTTATGGTAGCTACGGCCTTTATGTCCATGTGGATATCTAATACGGCAACCTCCGTAATGATGCTGCCAATTGGCCTAGCTATTATTTCACAATTGAAAGACCACCCCGATACGGAGGAAAATGAGAATAAACTGTTTGGGAAGGCATTGATGTTGGCAATAGCATACAGTGCTTCGATAGGAGGCATGGCTACTTTGATTGGCACGCCTCCCAATCTAGTACTGGCCGGAGTAGTTGAAGAATTGTATGGGATTGAGATTAGCTTTTCACAATGGTTTAAATTTGGCTTGCCGATTTCGATTACCTTGCTAATTATTTGCTGGTTATACCTGATCAAGGTGGCCTTTCGTTTTAAGATGGATGAGTTTCCGGGAGGTAGAACGGAGATAAAAGATCTTTTACGGAATCTTGGCAAAACTTCCTATGAGGAAAAGCTGGTACTCCTTGTCTTTATTGGTACTGCTTTACTTTGGATCACTAGAAAGTACCTTCAGGCTGTTATTCCAGCTTTAGATGATACTATTATCGCCATTTTTGCAGGCCTGCTGTTGTTTTTGTTGCCTTCCTCTAAGAAAGGGGAGCCTATTATGCGATGGCGAGAGGCAGTGAAAATGCCATGGGGGATTATGATCCTATTTGGCGGTGGCATGGCGCTTGCCACGGGCTTCCAGCAAAGTGGCTTGGCCAACTGGATTGGCTCGCAATTCAGCTTATTGGAAAACTTACCTTTATTCCTCATCATCTTGATACTAGTAGCGGCAGTTAATTTCCTAACGGAGATCACCTCCAATCTGGCTACTACAGCCATGCTGCTACCAATCCTGGCTCCAATCGCATTATCTATAGATGTGCATCCCTACATGTTGCTTGTGGCGGCAACTGTGGCAGCTTCCTGTGCCTTTATGTTGCCAGTGGCCACTCCTCCCAACGCGGTGGTTTTTGGTTCGGGTTATCTGACTATTCCGGATATGGTGAAAAGAGGTTTTTGGTTGAATATATTCTCTATCTTTTTATTGAGCATTATCGTATATTTTGTACTAAGTGGCTTGTGGGGATTCGATCCGGATACTTTTCCCGCTGAGTTTAGGAATTAATGAATAAGATGTCTATTCGTTTATAAGAATGGGGAAGGTAGATCAGATGCATGGATTCCTAGATAATTCCAAGCCTTCGTTGCGAATAATACTACGGATTTGATCGACTACCGAAGGAGAGGAAAACCGTACAAAAAGAAAAACCTCCAAACATTTTGTTCGGAGGTTTCTCAAAAAGACTACACACTCAATATATAATGACTACTTAATTATTTAGGGCGAATGACGTACAAGTTGTGGCTAGAAGGATTCACTTTGTAGTAGTAGTATCCTTTTTTGCGCTTAGTTCCACATAGTAGAGCGCCTGCGAAGTTAGGAGCTGCCATTGAAGTTCCTGTTTTGTAAGCATATCCACCATTTTTGTGAGTAGAGTAGATGCTAGAACCAGGAGCTGCAAAATCTACAGGTGGCTTGCCATAGTTAGAGTATCCGCTAGCAAATTTGTGTACCCACCAGTAAGGGCTTTTCTGAGTAGCGGCGATCGTGTAAATCTTAGAACCGTTAACTCTTGCAGGAGTAAAGTTTTTGGCGTTCATGCTGCTGTTTCCAGCTGCCATTACTACATAGATTCCTTTGCTTGCTAATACTTTGATGCAATTTTCTACTGCTGTTGGAGCGGCTCCGCTTGAAATGTAACCTCCAAGACTCAAGTTTACAACATCTCCTTTGATACCATATCTGTATACTCTGTTCAGACCAGCTAGGATGGCAGACCAAGATCCGCTACCGTATCTATTCAATACTTTCACAGGTACTACCCATGCACCGTATGCGATACCTTTTGCACCGTAAGAGTTGTTCTTAGCAGCTGCAATACCTGCAACGTGTGTACCGTGTCCGTGGTAATCTTCTGGAGAAGGCTCACTACCAATGTAGGACTTTCCGTATCCTGTTTTTACGTTCAAGTCAGGGTGATTCAAGTCAATTCCTGTGTCCAAAATCCATAGCCATTTGTTGTGACCAGTACAGTTACAACCACCAGCTACCCAGTTGCCATAGTCGGCGTATTGTGGAGCCCATGCGGCAGGACTTTCTCCTTCAATTACTTCTCCAGTTGAGTGTTCAACAACTTGTACCTCTTGATCTTGGAAAACATCGGAAGTACTCTTAGAGCTCTTGGTTCTCTTTAGGAAAGATGAAGCTGATTTCTTATTCTTAAGTTTTACTGTAAAACCGTTCTGGATGCCAGAGAATACCTCTCCAATTTCATCACTGCTAATGCCTAGTTTTTCAACGGCATATTTACGAATGGCTTTCTCAGCGGCTGCTTGATGTTTCTTGGCAGCTGCCATTCGACTTTCTCGGCTTCCTGAGCTAGATTTTAAGCTGGATGGGGTTTGAATGATTTCTCCTTCTTTCAGGACTACAACATATTGATCTGATATGCTTTTGGCGGCTGTTGCCTTACTTTTTTGTACGGGGATATTCGTTCCTCTTGGGGCAATTACTTTGGAGCTTGCTGCCTTTAGTTCATTGACGATGTCGCTCTTTTCTGTAAGGATGTCATTTTTGGAAGGTGCTTTACCTGGATCTTGTGCAAATGCTATGCTAGTGAAGATGGCGAAGCAAAAAATGGTTAAGATAAAATTTCTCATGATTAAGTGATTTTTTGAAGTTTAATAAGGTGTTAGAATGTTTTGGTTTCGATTGAATTCGTTGCTTACATCTACAGGTCAATTGGTAAGGCAAAAAGGTCCCCGGAATGATCATTTCTTAACATTTTCTTAACATTTTATTTTTACTTCTTTTTCTTGTGTTAGCTTTAAGTTGTTGATAATTAGTGTATTAGGCGGCGTTTGTTGTGTCCTTCTTTTTTTACAAGGATTAGGGTTTTGCAGAAAAAAGAAATAGGTAAGCAGAAAATAAAGACTGGAAATGGAGTAACTCGGCGAAAAGAAGCGAAGTGGTTGAGTCTGATAGTGATATTATAAGGGGAATCGAAGAGCGATTGAAAGATCAATAGGTGTGGTTGTAACAAGCCGAAATGGATTTAAATGGCATTTGTACATCCTGCCTAGTGAAGAATAGGAGCAAATTCTTGAAATCATAGATTCCCAACAATTGAATGCTGTTAGATTGATAGAACTCCTGAATTGAGCAGTCTGCTGGGATTTTGCTTATACTTAAGTTGCATCCGCTAAGAAGCTATTTCAGTGTAACAAATCCAGGCTGTAAGACCTGTCTAGCAACCAGGAAGATTCAAACAGCTTCTATGGCATAACGATCTATTTTTGTTTGACTATTCTACTCCATAACCAATCCTCATCCAATCGGACCTGAATCAAATAAATCCCATCTGGTAATTCTGAAATAGAAAAAACTGACCCGTTAAAATAACCTTCTAAAGCCACTTGACCGAGCTGATCAATGATTCTGACCTGCCCCTGATTTATGCCTACAGTATGTAGCATTCCCGATGTAGGGTTGGGGTAGATTTGAAGTTGAGCAGGCCGTTTGTTGTTTACACTAACAAGCGTTGTACAGGCTTCTTCTATTTCATTGCGTGCATTGCATCCGATCGCATTTTCACTAATCGTGGCTGGATTTCCGGGATTAGCCAGGTAGTCACAGATACTGGGAACTTCACAGAGATTGAGATTGGGCAGCTTTTGCAAAATTAGATCTGAGATCGTACCAGGGTCTATGTTGTCCAGGCCAGATAAACTTTCTAGTATTTCATTGTTGGAAATCTGCAATTCTCCTCCGATTGTGGTGAGGTTTTCCAGGCTACTTAGGCTGCTCAGTACTGGGTTGGCAATTATATTCAGGTCTTTACCTACTGATTGGAGGTTTTCCAAACCATTCAAACTTACTAACGCATTACTGAAAGAGACAGTTAGATTCTGGCCGATGGAGGTTAGGTTATCCAGACCACTTAGGTTAATCAACCCTTCATTTGCGATGATAAACAGATTAGAGTTAATAGTGGTCAAACTCTCCAGTCCCTCAAGGTTAGTCAAGGCATCATTATACACAATCCCAAAACGTCCCCCGACGGATTTTAGAAGACCAAGTCCACTTAAGGTGCTAAGAGCAGGATTCCCACTGTTTAGTCCTATTAACAGATTGCCATCTATGTCAGTCAGATTATTTAAACCTTGGAGACTGACCAGGGCCTTGTTGTTATCCACCTCCAAATGTTGCCCAATATAAGTTAGGCTTTCTAAACCGGTCAAGTTTTGAAGTGCAGCATTGCCAGAAACTCTAAGCAGGCCACCTATGTACTGTAACTGATTCAATCCATTGAGCTGAGTCATAGCGTCATTGTTGCCCAATGATATAGCATAGTCGACAGAATCCAGCTTGTTCAGACTGTTCAGGGCCGTCAAAGAACTATTATTGGTCACAATCAATTGGTAGCCTATATATCGAATATTTTCCAATCCGGTTAAGCTTTGCAGTGCATCATTGTTAGAGACTCTAAGGAGAGTAACCTCTGTAATATTTTCCAATCCATTCAGATTGACTAAGGAATCGTTCTCTTTTATTTCAAGCCAGGAAATGGGAGAACTCACATTTTCCAAACCAACTAAATTAGTCAAGGCATCATTGCTGATAATACTCAGGTCGTTACCGATAGAGTCTAGATTGATCAGTGCAGCAATGCTAGCCAGACTCGGATTAGCCTCTAAGTGCAAGTCAGCACCTATAGAGGTTACATAATCCAGCCCACTAAGGCTTTCGAGAGCTGCATTGTTTTTTAATTTTATTTCAAATTCGATAGCAGTTAAGCCTTCCAGGCCATGTAGGTTTTTGAGGCTATCCGTGCCTTCAAGCCAAAGCCTTCCGCCAAGACTCGTGAGCTGCCTTAAGCTGCTTAGGCTTCTTAACATCTTATTACCCGACATCCATAAACCAGCATTAAGAGAAACCAGGCTATCTAAACCACTTAGGCTTTCCAAACTAGGATTGTCCTTGATGAAAATACCGCCATCGATAGATTTTAATTTATCTAAGCCGTCCAGCTTGCTAATAATTGGATTGGCCCTTACCTCTAGTCCTTCATCAATGGCCCTCAGATTATTCAAACCCTCCAACGTACCTAGCGAAGCATTATCTTCCAGGTTTAGTTCTCCACCAATGTAGACTACATTATTCAGGCCAGTGAGGGTAGTTAGGGCTGTATTTCCACCATCATATCTGCCAATATATAGGTTTCCATCGATGGTATCGATTTGCATCAGGCCAGCTAGGTTGACGATATTCCCAGGCACACTCTCCTGAATGAGCACATCACCCAGTATTTTGGTACATTCAGGGTGATCTGTGGGAAAGTTATCGATCTGTGCTTGGCTACTGAGGGTAATTCCCTCTGCGAGGCAGGTTTGGCCGGTTGCTTGGATAGAATAGTAAATGATTAAGAGGCTGAGGAATAGGTGCTTTGTCATGAATCGATGATTGGAAAGAAAAGGTATCTAGATTTAGCTAGAGCGCATGGACGCCCAAGGCACTTGAAGATTTTACTCGAGGGAAAGATAAAACCTTTTATGTCCAGCATGGACCACATCTTGATGTGGAAGGAAGAGTCCAGTTAGTACTAACTGAATGCAAAGCGAGCAGGTTATTAATACTAAAGCAACTTATTTATCAAGTACCGGAACGAGATCAGCTTCCTCTTTCTCCTTAATCTTCTGATTCAAATCTCGCCGAATTTCACGCTGCAAATAGGTATAAGTGACGGTAGCAGCCAAAATATCTGCAATGGGGAAGGAGTACCAAACGCCCTTTAGACCAAAAAACAGAGGAAGTATCAATACTAATGGGATAAGGAAAAAACCTTGTTTGGTTAATGTAAGAAACAAGGCAGGTAAGGCTTTACCAATGGCTTGGAAGTAGGCGGCCCCAACAAGTTGGATAGTAATGAGAGGAGTGGCCAGGAAGACGACTATGAGAGCCGAAGGCGTCCGGCGGATCAGTTCGGGGTCCGTCGTAAAAAGGCTGGTTATATTAGAAGAGAACAATAGGATTGTGGTAAACAAGCCGATGGCAATAAAGGTACCCGAACGAATAGCGGTGCTGATTACTTCTTTTACCCGCCCCCAGTGCTTGGCGCCGTAATTGTAACCAGCAATTGGTACAAAACCCTGTGTGACACCTAGGACTGGAAAATTAGCAAACATCATGGTTCGGTTAATGATCCCCCAAACAGCTATTGCCAACTCATCTCCATATTGGAAAAGTGAATTATTCAAAACGATAGTCAAAATACTAACGGCACCTTGGCGAGCTAGTGTCACACCGCCGATCGCTGCAATTTCTTTAACAACAGGAAGTTTCAAAATGAAGGACTGGGCATTCACCTTCAGTTCTGAAGGCCCAAACAAGAAATACCAAAGAGAAAAGCCTGCACTTAAATAGTAAGAAAAAGTCGTCGCCCAAGCCGCTCCTTCTAAACCCCAGTCAAGCCAGATGATTAATATTGGATCTAGAATAATATTTACAATCGCAGGGAGGACCATAGCTATCATGGCAAAGCGGGGTTGCCCCTCCGCTCGCATGACGTTATTAGCCATCATCATCCAGGCCAGACAAGGCACGCCCATCAGAATAATCCGGAAATAGCGCCTTGCAGGCTCCATAATCTCGCCCTTTGCCCCAAAAGTGGAAAGAATGGGATCGGCAATAAAGAAGCCAAGAACAACTAAGGAAATCGCCAACGCCAATGTAATGGTGATCATATTGCCAAAGGTCTGCCAGGCCTTGTCTTTTTCTTCTGCACCTAAGGCCCTTGAGATCACTGATGAACCTCCTACTCCGATTGCCATTCCAAAAGAACCGATTAAAAAACTGATTGGCAAAACAACAGTGATTGCTGCTATCCCCAAGGATCCGACGAAGCGCCCAACAAATATGGTATCCACGATGAAGTAGATGGACATGACCAATATGCCAATGGAGGCGGGTACAGCCATTTTGACCAATAATTTGCCAATGTTCTCAGTTCCTAGTTCTTGAGATTTACTCATATTAGTTAGTTGGTTTTAGGCAGGTACTGTAGTTAAGGACTCTAAATATAGGAGAGTAAAGCTACCCATGAGGCGTTGTTCTAAATTAAGTGAAGCTTTAAAGAGGTATCAGATCACTACTTGTTTTCATCGCTTTTAGGGTCTAACTTGGGTTAAAAGTTTATTTGTCGAACTCATATTTACAGCCAAATTACTGTTGTATTACAATTTCAGAGCCATGAAGTTCAATTGGATAGCTGAATTTACGGTAATATCCTGCGAAGTATTACTATGGTAGCACCTAAGAATGAAGTTGTTTAAGAATGTTTTTTTGAAGCGAAATTTGAAGGAACAGGATTCTGGGAACTGGTTTTTTCTCTAGAATTGCAGCCAATCAATCATTTTTAAACAACTTCAATATGTTGGATCAAGGATGATTAGCAGGGAGTGAGGAGATTTTCAAGGCAGATTTTGGAGTCGAATGTGGGCAATTCGGCGAAAAATCTTACGCAGTACAGAATAAAATTCACCACTCCAAGGCAATTGAGGCTTGGTCAATCATATTCTAAACCCTTAGGTGTCTTCGATTGTTCTGACAGAGTATCATTGACTGAAACTAGCTTTATGGTTGAAATAAATCCGCTTACCAAACCTGCCAATCTACTCGAACAGCTTAGTGCTTTTGAACAACTTAAAGGGATCGAACCTACTGCCCTTGAATGGCTCATCGAAAAGTCAGAGTACTCTGTCTTATCCGAAGGACAACTCTTTTTTGAATCAGGAATGAAGGTTGATCATATGTTTATGATCTTGGACGGAGAGATTGTGATCCGGGTTCGTCGGGGCAATACATTGAAGGATTTTGGATCGAGTAAAAAAGGCGATATCAGTGGTGTTTTGCCTTTCTCTAGAATGAAAACAATAACAGCGGAAGGACAAGTAGTCAGAGAGGTCCATTTTCTTAGCTTGCACCGGGATCATTTTGTGGAAATGGTAAATGTGAGCTACGCGCTTACACAGGCGTTGGTCGCAATCATGTCTACTCGCATTCGTGATTTTTCACAATCTCGCTTTCAAGATGAGAAATTGATGGCTTTGGGAAAGCTTTCAGCTGGACTGGCCCATGAACTCAATAACCCCGCTTCGGCGATGGTCCGAAGTTCAGAGGAACTGTATAAAAGGATTCACTCGACACCTGACAAATTCAAATCTGTCATTAATATGCGGATTACCGTCGAGCAGACGGATAAGGTGAATGATATTCTATTCTCCAAAATAGAAAACCTGAACAAGGTTGATCTGTCACTGATGGAGCGAGAAGAGCAATTAGATGATTTGCTAGATTGGTTAGAAGATCATGATATTGATGAGGCAGATGAAGTAGCAGAGACCTTTGTCGATTTTGGAATTACCGAGGATGATTTGGATAGAGTGGATGAAATCATGGAAGGGCAAGAATTGAGCCCGATTATCAGGTGGTTAGAAAGTACACTGAGTTTGGAAAAACTTATTGGAGAGATCAGGGAATCTGCGGATCGGATTTCTGGACTGATTAAGGCCGTGAAGGGCTATTCTCATATGGATCGAGGAACTTCGATGGAACCCACAGATGTTCGAGAGGGTATTCGGAGTACGGTCATGATGTTAAAATTCAAGATTAAACAGAAAGGAATCATTCTCGATAAAACCTTTCCTGACCAACTTCCGCTGGTGCAAGCTTTTGTAGGTGAGTTGAATCAAGTTTGGACCAATATCATTGCAAATGCCATAGATGCGATGGACAAAGGCGGAGAACTTAAGATCAGCGTTTACCATGAGCGCACTTCCGTTTGTGTCGAGATTACGGATAATGGACATGGAATTCCAGAAGAGATCCAGACTCGAATTTTTGAACCCTTCTTTACTACAAAATCTATGAATGAAGGGACAGGTATGGGATTGGATATCGTCCAAAAAATCCTTGTTAAACACGATGCTAGCATAGACCTGGATTCTGCCCCAGGTAAGACCACCTTTAAAATTTGTATTCCTGTACTAAAGTAATGAAGTCAAGGTCTGGAGTTTCATCAATACTCCATTACATTGTCTTCTAATGCCTAAACTAAAACAATGGCTGACGAAAGAAAACCTATAATATTTTCTGTGGACGATGATCCACAAGTTTTGCGATCTCTACGTCGTGACCTGCGAGGAGAATACCGCAGCGAATATCGAATTATTAGCAGTGAATCCGCTAATGAAGCACTGGAGGCCTTAGTGGAATTGAAAAAGAAAGGGGAAACCGTGGCACTTTTTCTATCTGATCAGCGAATGCCTGAGATGTTAGGGGTGGATTTTTTGGAGAAAGCTAAGGAGTATTACCCAAAAGCTAAGCGCGTCCTGCTCACCGCATATTCCGACACGGATGCAGCAATTAAAGCCATCAATGAAGTCCAACTGGATTATTACCTAATGAAGCCTTGGGATCCACCCAGTGAGAAGTTATTTCCAATTATCAATGATCTTTTGGAGGAATGGCAAGTCGATTATCGCCCCGTTTTTAGAGGAATAAAGATTGCTGGATACCAATATTCACCGAAGTCCCATAACCTGAAAGATTTCTTTGCTGGAAATCTTGTCCCCTATCAATGGTTAGATATTGAGCAAAACGAAGAAGCGGAAACCCTACTGGGGTTGCACGAATTGGACCGTAAACAATTGCCAGCCGTGTTCTTCGAAGATGGTAGTATGCTATCGGATCCTAGTGTGCAGGAAGTTGCCACTCGAGTTGGTTTGCAGCCAAAGGCACAATCCGATTTGTACGATGTTGTGATTGTCGGAGCAGGACCTGCCGGTTTAGCAGCGGCGGTGTATGGCGGTTCGGAAGGCCTAAAGACACTGCTTATAGAAAAAAGAGCCCCAGGTGGACAGGCGGGAACTAGCTCGCGGATTGAGAATTACTTGGGATTTCCAAAAGGACTTAGCGGTGCAGATTTGGCTCGTCGGGCGATTACTCAGGCTACGCGATTTGGTATCGAATTCTTATCTCCTCAGGAGGTCACCAATATTGAGGTAGAAGGAAATTATAAGCGTTTGAAACTAGGAGATGGTAGCGAAATTGTGACGCGAAGTGTAATTATTACGACGGGCGTAGACTACAGGAAATTGCCTGCAGAAGGGGTTGATGGATTCACTGGGGCTGGTATTTATTATGGAGCGGCCACCACAGAGGCTGGAGCTGTGAAGGGTAAGGAGGTATACATCGTTGGTGGCGGCAATTCCGCTGGACAAGGAGCCGTTTACCTGTCTAAATTTGCCGAGAAAGTACATATTCTGATCCGTCGAGAAGATCTCAGAGCTACCATGTCTTCCTATCTGATTGACCAGATTGATAGCATAGACAATATTGAAGTTCTGGGACGTAGGCAAGTATTGAAGGCCTGTGGTGAAGGGCATCTGGAACGATTGGTGATAGAGAATATGGAAGCCGAAACTTCCGTCGAAGTTCCAGCAGATGCCTTGTTTATCTTCATTGGTGCGAAGCCGGCCACAGATTGGTTGATTCACAACCACATACTCCGTAATGAAAAGGGGTTTGTTGAAACAGGGAAAGAACTGATGCGTTTTGAGGACTTCAAGAAGATCTGGAAACTAGACCGCGAACCCTATCTGCTCGAAACTTGCCAGCCTGGCATCTTTGCGGCTGGCGATGTCAGGGCCGGGGCCATGAACCGAGTAGCTTCAGCAGTGGGAGAGGGAGCGATGGCTGTGAAATTTGTGCATGCTTATCTGGCCGAAGTATAAAATAGATCGCAAATTGTTTGCTTAGACTACAATTTGTTAATGCCCTTCTGAGTAGGTAGGATTAATAGATTTTGTAATATCTTACCAAACGTTTACTCCCTATTGTTTGATATAATCCTATCAACTAATGAAGTACTTAATCTTGGGCCTGCTTTCCTGTCTGAGCCTGCAATTCATCTCTGCCAATACCAATGATGCCCATCTCAAAATTGAAATTGATAACTATGATGGAAAGGAAGTCTATCTGGTGAAATATGTAGGTGACCAAGCCTATATCAAAGATACTTTGCAAGCGGGTGTCAATGGTCAATTTATCTATCAACAAGAAGAGCAACTCAAAAGCGGAATTTACTATATTGTAATTCCTCCCAAAAATGAGTTTGTAGAAATACTGCTTACCGAGGAGGAGCAACACTACACCTTGCAGATGGATCACACCCGTCTTACTACTGATAGAGAGTTTATAAACGCCCCTCAGAATAGCCTGTTACAGGACTATCGCATTTTTATGGAAGCTAAAACCACGGTGCATAAACAGATCATAGGAAGGTCGAAGGAGGGAGAAGAACCCCCTGCTCTAGATGAAGGACAGCAAGAGCAACTGAAACAACTCCGAACAGAAGTCAAGTCCTTCCAGAAAGAACTCATTCAGAAGCAGCCTGAATCTTTGGCTGCTACAATTATTAAGACCCAAATAGAACCCGACTATCCTGAATTTATAGGTAATGAGGAGCAGCAACAGCAGCAGAAATTTTGGTATACAAAGGCTCATTTTTTCGACCCCTTTCTGATTGACAAACGACTTTATAGTAGTAACCTGTTCTTCCAGAAGGTAGAGCAATATTTTAAACGCTATACGTCAGCACACCCTGACTCGATTAGCCAATCCGTGAACTTAATATTGAATATGGTGGAGGTAGATGAAGAAGCATTTCGCTTTTACTACCTCAAGTTTTTGAACGAATATATGCAGTCCAATTATGTTGGAATGGATGCAGTGGTTGTAAATCTGGTGCGTCAGTATATGATGAAGGGGAAGACAGATTTTATTGCAGAGAAGAAAAGAAAAGAGCTGATAGCAAAAGCTAGCAGGTGGGAAACGCTATTAATCGGCAAAATTGCCCCGGAATTTCGCTCTTACCATTTGGATATCGAAGGAACACTCTTGCACAAAAATGAGGAGGATCCGAATAAACGATTCAAATTAAGTGGATTACTGGATCTTCATGAATTTGAGAGTCCCTTTACTTTGGTCGTGTTTTGGTCTCCTACTTGCGGTCATTGTAAGAAAACCATGCCTGAATTGGTGAAGTTCCATAAGGAATACCAGAAGCAAGGCTTGGAAGTGATTGCCGTTTGTGATAAAGAAACCGAGGATTACCCCGGCTGTGCCCAGGCCCTGAAGGATTGGGATGCTATCCATTGGATTAATACGGTTGATCCCTCCAACAACTACCGCTTTCTATTTTACGTAGATGAAACGCCCAAGATGTTCCTGCTGGATCATAAAAAGGAAATCCTGCTTAAAGGAAACCTGAAACTAGATAGCCTAGGCCCAATTCTCGAAGATTATATAAAGAAATTTCGGGAAGGAGAGAGATAGTACATTACTACTCTTTTGATCCAAATACATAAAATCCTTAGGTATAGCTTGACATGCCTAAGGATTTTATGTATTATTGCTATGCCTAAGTATTTTAGGTATAACTGTTCAACATGGCTAACAATAAACTATACAAAGGTTCTTTATCAACGATCATCTTGAAGTTGTTAGAGGAAAACGGTAAGATGTATGGGTATGAGATTACCCAAAAGGTAAAGGATTTAACGGCAGGTGAGCTGGTCATCACTGAAGGAGCACTCTATCCCGCCCTGCACAAACTGGAAGGAGATGGATTCTTAACGGTAGAATATGCTCTTGTTAGTAATCGCCAGCGGAAGTATTATACTTTGACTCCTGCGGGCAAGGCTGAGAAAGCAGCCAAAATGGATGAGCTCCGACAATTTGTTGAGCAGATGCAATTTCTTCTGAAACCAAAATCTACATTCAATGGCTAGATTCTTGAGTAAGGAGGAGATTGATAGATTATACGAATTCGTGGATGTGAAGGAGATTCCTTACTACGATGTGCAATCTGAAATTGTGGATCATTTGGCTTCGATGATGGAAGATCGTTGGGCGAAGGGGAGTAAACTGAATCTGGAGCAAATGTTCTTGGAGGTGTATAAAGACTTTGGGGAGCCTGAATGGAAAGAGATTTGGGTAAGCAGGCAAAAAGCCATGTGGAAACAGTTGTGGTGCGAAGCCAAAAAATTATTGGCAAAATTTTTCCGTTGGCCTCTGTTTTTACTCTTATTGTTGGCTATCATGTTGGTTAAACAGTTGGTACAAGCGCTGCCAGCGTATTTGGAATTCCTAATTTATACGCCGCTAGCCATTTTGGTCTTCCTGTTGATCATGACCTTGATTATGTACTTCGGTAAACTTTCGGCAAATCGCTACATAAGTAGTGATGCTTATATGCAAATGTTTGCGCTGGAATTTTGGATAGCTTTCCTGCCCTTGAGACTGCTACACTTCTCGACAGATCAAGTAAGTTGGAATAACTGGCTATTTGCCATCACATATGTGACTTTGGTGCTACTCTTAATAGTAATACCTATTTGGATTCGAATTGTCGGCCTCCACAGGAGCATAGAAAGGCATCAGCGCCCAATGAAATTAAGTTGAAGAAATGGAAAAGCAAGTATCTGAATTACAATTGGACACCCTTATCCAATTTATTAAAGCTAAGGGCGTAAAACACTACGATATCCAACTGGAAATAGCGGATCACTTTGCCTCAGCCATTGAAGAAAAATGGCGGACAGAACCAGACTTGATGCTAGAAGAAGAGATGGTGAGTCTGTACGAAGCCTTTAAAGACCCGAACTTTAAGAAGATGACACGTACAAAGGGACGTGCGCTACAGAAAAAATGGCTAAAGCGTTGCTGGCGCCATTTTCTGGAGTTCTTCACCTTGCCCAAGTTGGTGATTACCCTAATCCTGATCTTTGGGTTTCAAGAACTATTGAGTCAGGCTGCGAACCCCCTAAAGCTATTTAAGTTTTCCGCTTTTCTGGTCATTATCACTAGCTTATCCACTTTCGTATTGCTAGCCTGGAAAAAACCAGTGAAGGTACCCATCTTCGCTTATGATCACGCCCAGGTTCAGTTGTTGAATGCCATGAACTTGGCGGGATTAGCTTTCATTTACAGCGCAGATTGGTTAGTCACGTCCTTCTTCCCTAGCATCGGTATGGAGACTTGGGGTTTGGCCATTTACCTGAGCCTTACGTTACTATTTTTCTATTGCATGATCATTCACGTCAGTTGGAAAAACTATCAAGATTTTCAGCGTATGTACTCGAGCTTCCCTGTTATATCGAATTGAATTAGCTTTTAGTCTTAAAATACATACATTCTTTTCTTATTTAAAGTCTTTCTTCTAAATTAGGGTAACGCTTTCTTTTATTCATTACATGGCTCCTACGGCCAGCTCTAGTTAATTGGAAAGAACATGAAAATCCTACTCTTCATCTGCGCGCTATTATTTAGTCTATCCTTTATTGGTATGGTTGGTAGCGATAGTTTTTTCGCTGAGAATGAGCCTATCTCCTTACTTTCTGATACCCTTCCTGAAGAGATCTTGACAGATTCGATTCCATTGTGTGGAACTTCGGCTGTAATGGAGAATTTGATGGGAAGGGATACGGCTATGCAACAGCGGATTGAGGCCTTCGAGGATCAGATTTATGAGATCACCAATAGTCCTAAGCGACAGGACTTGGCTGATGCTAAGGTCCGTTATACCTTGCCGGTTGTAGTGCATGTAGTAACGGAAAATGGAGTTGGATATATATCGAATCAAGAAGTGCAGCAAGGAATTGCCCGCCTTAATCAAGGCTTTGCCAATAAAGGAAGTTATGATCGGGGTACAGGTGCAGATATGGATATTCGTTTTGCGCTAGCCACCAAAGACCCCAATGGCCAGAGTACTTCAGGTATCACCCGAGTCACGTCTCACTTGACTAACTTGACAGAAGTCGGTGGGGAAGATGGTAGAGCATTGGCCAATTTAAGAAAGTGGGATCAAGACTGCTACATCAATATTTGGGTAGTAAATAACATTCCAGGGGCGGCTGGTTATGCCACTTATCCCTGGACACAAGGCAGTGTATACGATGGGGTTGTAGTTAGAGCTTCTACTTTCACCGGAGGACCCTCCGCAGCTACTACCATCGTCCATGAATTGGGGCATTACCTAGGCTTGTATCACACCTTTGAAGGAGGTTGTACAAATTGGGATTGTACCCGAACAGGGGATAGAGTTTGTGATACACCACCGGATGGTAGATCTAGTTTCAACGCTTGTAATCAGTTTGTCAATTCATGCAGTACCGATACGCAGTCTGGGTTTTCATCAGATCAACCCGATATGATATCCAACTATATGGATTATACAAGCCATTCTTGTAGGCATGACTTTACTCCTGGGCAAGGAGCAAGAATGCGAGCTACTATCAGAACTACTCGGTCCGGTTTGACTGAATGCGATGCTTTGGTTAGTCCTTGTTTTAATCAACCTGTTGTAAATATAAATCTACCTTCAGATAGTATAGTCTTAGGTGTACCACTTAATATAACTAGCACTAATGAGTCTACAATCCGTGTCAACTGGTATATAAATGGAGAATCCATAAGTACCGATGAAGCCTTCGAGTATACCTTTGAAGAAGAAGGTACTTACACACTTCTACTCAGAGGTGAAGGAAGCAGTTCTTTTTGTTCCATTGTTTCAGACACCCGAATTTTGACAGTTTATTGCCCCACGCAACAGCTTGATTACAGTACGGAATTGGTCTACTCAGATGTGGAATCTCCTATCGAATTAAAGGTCTTTCCCGAAGGTATTTCAAATTGGGAATGGTGGCTAGATGGAGAACCGACGGGGCTCACGGACACTGTTGAACGAGTCTATTTACTTCCGGGAACCTACACCCTGGAGCTTAAAACACTTGATGGTTCAGCGCTATGTGACTTTGTTCCCCCTGCCCCCTTCGAGTTAGAGGTGCCCTGCCCTGGAAACTTAGCATCTATCGAAGCCGACCCTGATCAGGTAGTCCTTGGGGACTTAGCGATAGTAGACCTATACTCCGGTAATTTAGAATATATAGAATGGTTTGTGAATGGGGTGTCAGTGGGGGATCCAGATCCCCTAGAATACACTTTCACGGAACCCGGCATACAGGAGGTGGTCTTCTTTGGTAAAAACCCCTTGGAAGGTTGTGCGGACTATCGTGATACCGTCTATATCGAGGTGCTGTGTCCTTTTTCCAACCTTGATATCCAGCAACCCGCAGATAGCGTAGAAGTCGGAAATACATTGACGTTTCCTGTTGACGTGGCTAATAGCGCTAATGTAATATGGTCGGTGAATGGTATTTCGATTCCCGGTACAGAGAATAATGAGTTAGTCTATACTTTCACAGAGGCTGGTTTTTATGAGATCGCGGCTAGTGCCAGTCATGCTGAAGCGGTTTGTGGTACGGTAGCTGATACTGTCCAGGTATGGAGTTATTGTTCGAATGCTCCTATAGCCATCAATATACCAGCGACTTATGTAAAAGTGGGAGAGGCCTTCCAGTTATCGGCGGACGCCACTGGTCTGTCTAATCTACATTGGTATATCGATGGAGAAAAGGTGGGAGAAGGCGAAACACTAGATTATTCTTTCTTTGATCCAGCTGAATATGAAATTAGGGTGACAGGAGAGCGGGGGGATGGAGGATGCGCAGTAGCCAGTGGGATCACGAAGATTAATGCTTATTGCCGATTATTTGGTGGTATTGTAACGGATCGCGTGGCTTATGCGGGTGAACCACTAGAGTTGGCCGTTCCATTTGAAGGAGAATGGGACAGTGTACAATGGCGAATCAATGGCGTTCCCTTAGCGGTAAAGGATACTTTTTTCTCTTATCAATTTGATGTACCTGGCTATTATGATGTGGTAGTAGATGTATTTTATAAGGGGTGTATAGCCAATATGAGGAATGGCAGTGGTTATTATTTAGTGAAAAATCGTTGTCAATATGAAGATGCTGTGGGCTACTGGCAATGGGAAAATGCGGGGAATAAAGCTTTAAAGTATGCAAAAGGTCAAAATAATGACTTTTATCTCTTAACGGATCGACGACTAAGTAAGGTAAACGCCGAGCAAGAGCTCCTGTGGTCAACTGCTGTTCAGCTGGATTTTACAGATATGATAATAGATGAAATTAATGGTGGCGTTTTAGTTGTTGCTAATTTTTCTGTGGAGGAGGATGAGGAAGCTTTAATGGTAATGAAATTTTCTGAAACAGGGCAAATCTTGTGGAAAAGAGAATTGAAAGGGAATCCCGCAGTTTTGCTTCCACATCGTAAAGTAATACAAATTTCTACTGGAGAGTTTCTTTTGTTGAGCAGTGGGCAAGGGGAAACATTATTAAGTGTAGTGAATAAACTTTCAAATGAAGGAGATCTCATCTGGTCCAAACCTTATGAAAAGATATTGGGGTTAGACCTGATTGCTGAAACGGATGGCTCCATTTATTTGGCAAGTAGAACCGTTGAAGAGAATAGGGTGTCTCTCAGTAAGTTAGATGCTGGGGGCACTTTCTTATGGTCAAGAATATACTTTCCTGATAATAAGCCTGATAATACTAGTATTCCCATTTATGATCGGGTATTTGTACGTAGCCTAAATGAAGGAAAATTAGGTTTGAGCTTTAGCCAGAATATTGATAATACAATACTGGATCCGCATATTTGTGTCGTAAATGGAGAAGGGAACCTAGAATGGGTCTTACGTTTGAGTAACTATTACACGAATGAAGAAGATGCTGTCTTTGACTTTGAGGTACTTCCCACTGGTGATATGGTTTTACTTTCCGCTGGTAGTATTACAACAGCGAATAATTCAAACTATAGTATATCCTTAAGTCGCCTAGACCTTTCTGGGAAGATGATTTGGAACCATCGCAAATCGGTAAGTCCAAATGAATTTATACTTGATATAACCCACCTCGAAGAAGATAAGATAGCACTCTCTGGTTGGAGGGATAATCTGCCTTCTACACAGATACTGGACGAATTTGGATTTGCTGATGCTTGTAACTTTCAAAAGGGAATTATTGATATAACTTTTCAGGATTTTGCTGTGAATTCACATGTTTTAGCTCCTTTTGAGGAATATTCAATAATATCCGAACCCTTCCAGGGAGATATTCCAATGGTCGATTTTTCAGCTATGCCTGACCGACTGAATGCTTGTGTAGTTGAGGGTATTTCATCTTTTGATATGGAGATAGAACTGTTAGAGCTCCTCTTGTGTGGTGACAAGGTTTTAGTTGAAGCAAATATTTGCAACAATGGGAATATTCCTAACCCCGAAGAACTTAAAGTGAGCTTTTATGCAAAAAATCCTTTGCATGAGGAGATAAGCCAAGTATCCCAATCTACCCTAAGACACGTAATCCAAAGTGATACTTGTAAAGAGGTGACTTTTCTGATCCCTCAAGGTTCAATTCCTTCTTCTCATCTATTTGTTTTTATAAATGATGATGGGAATAAACCTGCGCCTTTTGACCTATTGGATGATCCGCCCAATGAAAATCACCCGGAATGTAATGTCTTTGACAATTTGGATAGTATCGCGATTGCAAGAGGTATTACAGTTCCCTTCATCCCTTTAAATCTTGGGCCAGATCAAGCTTTATGTGAAGGAGAAACGATTGTATTAAGTCCTTCCACAGCGTATGATTCGTATCATTGGGAGGATAATAGTATTTCTGCTTCTAGATCCATCACAGCGGCTGGTCTTTACATATTAGAGGCTACTAATGAATGCGGCCAAGTATCTACTGATTCGGTCTTGGTCACAGCAATTTTTTCTCCTCCTGCCCCCGACCTTGGCCCCGATTTCCTTTATTGCGAAGATCAGGACATCCTACTCAGAGCGGGTTCAGGCTATGAGTCCTATCTATGGCAAAATGGAAGTACGGATTCAACCTTTACAGTATCTCAAGCCGGGCGCTACTGGGTGGAAGTAACTGATGAATGTGGCATAAGTTATACCGACACCATTGTCATTGAACTAGAGCAGTTTGTGCCTGTCAATTTAGGTCCCGATCGGCAAATTTGTGAAGGAGATACCCTTATCCTGAATGCAGGACTTGGCTTTGCCACCTATCACTGGACGGCTACTACAGCTATCCCTTGCCAGGACTGCGAAGAACTCAGTCTTAGCCCTACTTCAAATGCTCATTATGAGGTAGTGACCACGCTTCAATCGGGTTGTGTATTTACCGATACCATCTTTGTTGAGGTGGTAGCATCCGTTACACATGAAGAAGTCAGGCAAATATGCGCTGGCGAATCCACACTGATTTTTGATGAACTACAAGTTGAACCCGGCCGCTACAGCAGAACCTTTCAATCTACGCAGAGTTGTGACAGTACGGTTCATATTGACTTACAAGTCGTGGAAGAAATTCAGGCATCAGCGACGGTAGAGCCCAGTTGTTTTCAACAAAATACCGGAGAAATAACTTTGTCTATAGCTGGCGGCTTACCCCCCTACACCATAGAATGGGAGGACGGTTCAATTGGTAGGAATAGATCAGCGCTGGTGAAAGGCAATTATGCATACACCATCCTAGATGATTTTGGCTGTTCCTACGCTGGGCAAATCGAAGTGCCAGAGAAGGAAGAGATACATATCGATTTGGATTGGGAAGATCCCTTTTGTGAAGGCGAAGCCAGTGGAAGCATCAGTGTGACAGCTATTGAAGGCGAATTGCTGTTCAGTTTGGATGGGCAAGAATTCCAGGAAAGTGGAACCTTTGAGGAGCTACCAAGTGGCGATTACAACATTTGGATTCGCGACCTGAATGGCTGTGAGCGTACCACTATAGTTCAGCTGGTAGAACCTGAGCCGCTCATGTTAGAAGTTCCGCCTAGTTTGAGCATCAACCAAGGAGATACCATTCCAATAGTAATCGGTGGGGAAACTAACCGGATCACTTCCGTTCAATGGACTCCTGCAGAGGGATTGAGTTGTACCGATTGTCTAAACCCACTGGCATTCCCAGATGCTGATATCGTGTATGAAGTTAGTTTCACAGATGATCAAGGATGCCAGCTAAGCACCACAATTACGGTTGAAGTAGAGGTTGTTTCAGCTAGCTCTCAGACAGCTAGTATCGTGGGCTTGGATCCTCCCACGGCATTCAGTCCCAACGGCGACGGGGTCAATGATCGCTTTGAAATACTTGGGCTAGAACGCTTCCCGAAAAGTAATATCGTGGTTCTTGATCGATGGGGAAAAGTGGTTTATCAGGCTAACCCTTACGGGAATGACTGGGATGGGAGAACATTGGCTGGGGTGGCCTTGCCAGAAGGGGCTTACTATTATGCGCTAGATCTTGGCCCAGGGTATACCAAACCCTTGAATGGATCCATCACCTTAATTCGATGATAGACTAAAGCCAGCAGATAAAGCTGCCTTGGAAGTTGAAAAAATGGAACGAAATTTGTCCTGTTTACTTCATCAATCCTTGGGCTTTTCTCGTCGTAAAACAAGAAGGCTTTATTTCAAAAGCCTGCGGATTAGTTTAATTTAGAGCAACGCTTTCTCTTGCTTCAGTTCTAATATTTTTGATCTCTTTTAAGTGCGCTATACTAATTAATTGGAAAGAACATGAAATTATTTTCGAAATTAAGTGCTTCTCTGCTTTCATTGTCCCTTCCTGTCTTGCTTTTATCTTTTTGGGTGAGGACTAATTCTAACTCCAACACGTCGGTACAACTGCGAAAGAGTATTCCTACAGTTGAACTAGATGTAGAAACACCGCCAGAAAGTAACCCTGAATTTTGCGGGTTCAGTTCCAGGTGGACAGCTAAAGTCGCGCAAGACTCTAATCTTAAAGCTAAAGACAAGTATCTTGAACATCTAGCTTACCAATATTTTAATGACCCTAAGCGATCCTCATCCTTAGCCAAAGCTCAATTTACGCTACCAGTAGTGGTGCACATTATTCATGAAAACGGTGAAGAAAACATTAGTGATGAACGAGTAGAGCGTGGAATTCAGTACCTCAACGAGGCTTTTGCTAACGAAGGTTATTATGATCAAGGAGAAGGTGTGGATGTAGATATTCAATTCTGTTTGGCAAGGCGTAATCCTGATGGGGAGGTGACTACCGGAATCAATAGAGTTGAATCCCCTTTGACGGTGGTAGGGGACATGGACACAGAGTTGAAGAATTTGATTCGCTGGGATCCTACCTGCTATATCAATATTTGGATCGTCCAAGAAATTGGCGATGGTGTTGCAGGCTATGCCTATCTGCCTTCCTCTCATGGTCAAGATTATGATGGAATCGTATGCAAGGCCGAATGGATCGGTCAAAATCGAGTAGGCACCAATGTGCTAATGCATGAAATGGGCCACTACTTGGGCTTATATCACACCTTTGAAGGAGGATGCACCAATGATGATTGTCTAGGGGATGGCGACCGGGTTTGTGATACGCCACCTGACCAGTCTACCGCACCAGTTCCTTGTTCTGTTGGGGCAAACACTTGTGATAGCGATACAGATTCTGGTTTTACAGAAGATCAACCCGACATGATCAATAATTATATGGACTACGGAGACTGGAATTGCTACAATGCTTTTACACAAGGACAGAAGGACCGAATGCATTACTTCCTCACCAATGTCAGGCAAAGCTTATTGGGTTGTCCGTCATGCCTGGATCCTTGCCCTAGACCCATCACTGTTGATATTGAGACAATTACGGATAGCGTCCCAATTGCCGGCAACTTGAATATTTTAGGTTCAAGTGATAATACGGATGATTTGATTTGGACCATAAATGGACAAGCCGCAGGAACGGGGACCTCTTTGAGCTTTTCAGCGACGGAAATAGGTACAAAAGAGATTGTCCTGACAGGTGTGAATAATGATGCCAATTGCTTAGCCCAGACAGATACTTTACTAGTTGAAGTCTATTGCCCAATTCAAGGCACAATTCAGATAGAACAGCCCACTGTGCGCATTGACCAGGAGATCAATATCCTATCTACTTTTGAGAATGCCGACGAGGTAAAATGGATTATCAACGGCGAAGAAGTAGGGACGGGAGAAGCATTGATCACGAGCTTTGAGGAAGCCGGTAATTACGAGATCTATGCTGAAGCCAGCAATGGCTTTTGTTCTTACCTCTCTCCTCCCATATTCTTATTCGTGAATGACAATTGCAACTATGATGGTACGATATATGGGATGGGCTTGCAAAATATGGGAATTGCTTGGTGGATGCAAAAGGCTCCAGATGGAGGATACTTCCATTTAAGTTCGGGAGGATTTAGTAAACTAGATGAAAACAAAAACTTCGAGTGGGGTAGGGGAGGATATGCTTTATTTCGAGATGTGGAAGTTGACCCCGCCGATGGATCTGCAATTTTGGTTGGCAGTTATCCTCAAGATGTAGGGGGCGCTTTTGTAACCAAAATGTCTGCGGAAGGGAATACCCTTTGGACCAAGAAAATTGCTGAAGAGCAAGATTCGATGCCAACTCGAATGTATGAAGTAATACCGGATAATGAAGGCAATTATTATCTATTGGGAGGAGTGGTTCAAGCTGCGGCATCTTCTGTGGAGGAGGGCTATGGATTCTTATTGAAAATCAATGCTGATGGGGATGTCCTCTTTACGAAGACTTTTGAGCTGATGGTACTACGAAAACTAGTTATTACCTCAGATATGGGATGTTTGCTCATAGGGGAATATGGAGACCCTGATTTTGCCGCCTTCAATTTGATTAAGTTAGATCAACAAGGCAATGTGGATTGGTCGAATATGTATATCCCCGAATCTCCACCTTGGCTAATGGTTACCGATCTTGACTTCGAATTAGAACGAGTGGCAAATCAAGATTACTTGTTGTCTTTTCATACCGGTTACGGAGATGGAGACTTCCTTGATTTTGTCCCCAAACCCTTCTTTATGAAGGTTAATGAAGGAGGAGACATCCTTTGGACCAAACGATATACTTTCCCAGATACCATACAATTTCAAGAGATTGAAGGCTTAGCCCAATTGCCTGATGGAGATGTTATTTTTACTATTGGTACTGGAGGAAGAAATATAGATGGTTATAACTTTCTCAATTATGCCCGGATGGACCTGGCAGGGAATGTACAATGGACGCGCAGGAAACCTATTGTTTTCCCCTATACTACAAATATTTTTCAATTACAAGAAGGTGAAATAGCTGTATTAGGGGCTTTGGACAATACTAACCACAGCTTCTTTATGGATGAATTGGGTTTCTCAGGAGAATGTCCAATAGAAAACGGAGAAATGGTAGTGGAGCCCAGAAGTTTCGTGTCTTTTCCTTTTAATCTGGTACATCCTTCGGTCGATTTGAGGTATGATGACACTGCTGCTATTTTGGTGCCAATTCTAACTTGGCAAAACCCTTCTTGTTCTTCTGGAGGTATTACTGCTTTTGATGGAAACCTGGAAATTGATTCCATTCGGAACTGTGAAACGGGCTTCAATATTCAAATGACAGTCTGCAATTGGGGAAATCTGTTGCTTCACAGCAATGTGCCAATAGCTTTCTATGCTCAAAATCCGACTACTAGTGCTACATCATTATTGGCAGCTACTGTACCCATTGGTAGTGAGATTCCAGCTGACTCCTGTACTACTATAAGTATTGATCTTGAAGTAACAATACCTGCTGACTCCTGGATTTATGCGGTGATTAATGACGATGGCAGTCAGACTACTCCTTATGAATTCGGGGTGGATTTTCCATTGACGCCAGATTTCGAATGCATTTTCACCAATAATCTCGATAGTATAAATATTAGTACCGCTAGTCAGGTGCCAATTAGCCTTGGCCTAAGTCAAGATACTACAATCTGCCCAGATGAAAGCCTCTTAATACTGGCCCCAGAAGGCTTTTATTCTTACTTATGGGAGGATGGAACAACCGATCTTAGCCGAAGTTTAGATGGATCAGGAGAATATTGGTTATCAGCTACAAATGCCTGTGGAGAAGTATTGGTCGACACTATACGTATCGGGGAGAGACTTGAAGAAAAAGTAGAATTAGGACCAGATCAATACGTATGTAGCAATCAGATTTTTACCTTCCGTACCGACGGCGATTTCTCCTCTTATCGCTGGCAAGATGGGACGACTAACGCAACCTTCACAGCATGGTTGCCTGGCATTTACTGGCTGGAAGCCGTGGATGCATGTGGCCGAATTTCCAGTGATACTGTGCATGTAATTTTGAATGACGCCACAGCCTTTGATTTGGGCAATGATACTCTGATTTGTACAGGACAAGCGATTACTTTAGCCGGGGAAGCTGGTTTTATGAGTTACGAATGGTTCCCAAAAGAAAACCTCTCTTGTGACGATTGTCCCTCGATCACTGTTCAACCTGATACCACGACCACTTATACACTCATTGCAGAGTTGGAACCAGGTTGTATCAGTACAGATACAATAAGAATAGCAGTAGGCGAGCCTACAACCGAAGAACACCAAATAAGTATTTGCGAAGGCTCCTCAGCCTTGATCTTTGGAGCAGAGGAAAACCAGGAGGGATTATATTCCCAGATTTTTACTAGTGAAGCGGGTTGTGATAGTACAGTTGATATCTTACTTACAGTTCTGGCGACTACTCGAACACAGGAAGAACTGCAGATTTGCGAAGGGGAAACAGTTGAGATTTTCGGCCAAGAGGAGTCAGATGAAGGAACCTATTCAAGAATCTATACTTCGGCTGTAACAGGCTGTGATTCCATCCATACGATTGATTTAGTGCTATTGGATACCATTGTGGTTGAGGAAGAAATTAGTATTTGTGGAGGCCAATCTATTATCATATTTGGAGAAGAACGAAGCAGCTCTGGAGAGTTTACTGCGACTTTTACCGGTCAAAATGGTTGCGATTCCACGCATATTGTCTATCTGAGTGTAGTGGATACCGTGAAAACCTTTTCAAACATAAACATTTGTCAAGGGGAGCAGGTAGAAGTTTTTGGTACTGTGGTTATTACTGATCAAGTTTTATCTAATGCTTATCAGTCAATTGCCGGGTGTGATTCCATTCATCAAATAGAAGTAAAGGTCCTTGATACCTTAGCGACATTTGCCAATCAAAGTATCTGCGCAGGCGAAGTTGTAGAATTATTTGGACAGCTTCAGCATCTACCCGGAGTATATCAGGCTACTTACATGGGAGAGAATGGTTGTGATTCCACTCACTCGATTACTCTAGAGGTCTTTGATACAATAAGCACCTTTGAAGTAGTTACGATATGTGCAGGAGATAGTGCGTTAATTTTCGAAGAATTCCAATCAGTGGCAGGAACCTATAGTGCTAACTTTCTCAACCAAAATAATTGCGATTCTACTCATTACATACAACTCGAAGTGCTGGCAACTCCATTTACCACAAATGAACAAAGCATTTGCGCAGGGGATTCAGTTTTGATATTTGATGAATACATCCTGGAAGAAGGGGTGTATGAAAAAGTGTTTTCAACTGCAAATGGCTGCGACTCCACCCATACCATCACCCTCTCCGTAGTCGACACCATCCGAACCACTGAAACAGAAAACATCTGTGTAGGAGAAAGTACAGAGGTATTTGGAGAAATGGTGAATACTACTGGAGTCTTCCAACGAAATTTCATAGCCACCAATGGCTGTGACTCTCTCCATCAGATTGAAGTGTTGGTTTTGGACACCATTGCTACTTTTGCAGTTCAAACCATTTGTGAAGGCGAAACAGCTCAACTGTTTGGAGAAAGTCAGGACGCTCCTGGGATATACAGTATGACCTACAATGCAGAAAACGGCTGTGACTCCACGCATTATATCACTTTGGAAGTGCTAGATACCGTGAGTACCAGTGAACAGATTATAATATGCCCTGGAGATAGTGTACTAGTTTTTGACCAATTTCAGGGCTTACCTGGTACTTATACAGCCAGTTTTGTGGGACAGAACAATTGTGACTCCACACATCAAGTCGAATTGAGTTGGTTGGACAGCCCACAATCTCAAGAAAGTGTGGCTATCTGTGCAGGAGATTCTGTGCTGATCTTTAGTGATTTCGTGAGTGATCCGGGTATCTACATAAAGGCATTTACAGCGGCCAACGGCTGCGATTCTACCCATCAAATTACTGTAGTAGTGGGTGACCTAATTGATATCGATGGCAGTATCCAGAATACCTGTTTTGGACAAGAAAGCGGTAGCATCGAACTGGAAATAGGTGGTGGGCAGGCTCCTTATCAGATCATTTGGGAAGACGGACAATCAGCACTATCACGAAGCAATCTATCTGCCGGCTCTTATGCTGTCAGCGTTGTAGACCAAGCAGGGTGCATGCAAGCTCAAATCTTTGAGATTGTAGAAATTGACCCGGTACTCTATGATCTAGATTGGTCGGATGAATCCTGCGCCGGGTCGGCTGATGGTGAGATTAAGGTGGTGCCTTTGCAGGAAGGATTGAGTTTTAGTCTAGGAGGTGGAAACTACCAACCTACAGGTACTTTTAGCGGCTTATCTGCAGCTACTTATGAGTTGATGATTCAAGATCAAGCGGCCTGTAAAGAGGTAATATCGGTGGTTATTTCTGCTTCTCCAGAGACGATACTGGATGTGCCTGAAAGGCTGGACCTGATCAAAGGGGATACTTCTTTGCTGATGATCACAGGAGAGCTTGATAGTATTGTAGCTGTAACATGGATACCAAGTGATGGCTTGAGTTGTAGTAATTGCTTGACTCCTTTGATTTTCGCGAGAGAATCTAGGATCTATGAAATGAAAGCTACGGATGTAAATGGATGCCTCATTATGGCTACAACCGAAGTCAATGTAGCGGAAGTACCTGAGCTTGATCCTCCCACAGCTTTTAGCCCTAACAATGACGGCGTGAATGATGAATTTGTAATCCCAGGGCTAGAGCGGTTTCCCGAGGCAGAATTAGTCGTAGTGAATCGCTGGGGAAGTGTTGTTTATCAAGCCAAACCCTATCAGAATGATTGGAACGGGCAGAGCCTCAACAATAAACCTTTGTCGGAAGGTACCTATTACTACCTGCTTTACTTGGATGTAGCTAACGGCAAAATGATCACTGGCAATATTGCCCTAATTCGATAAGAGAAGTACTATGAAGAATCTAATAAAGAACGTCAGCCTGGCTATCTTGCTTTTCTTGACGATGTCAGTCGAAGGGCAACAACTCCCCCTTTTCTCCCAATACCAAAACGCTTATAGTCTACTGAATCCAGCTGCTATGTCCGGCAACTTCTTACGCTACGATGCCTCGGTGCAAGCGAGCAGTCTTTACCGTTATCAGTGGACAGGCGTTGAGGGCGCTCCTCGTACATTTTTGGTGAATGGCAACTACTTCAATGAAGACTATAATTTTCTAACCGGTGCTTCCATTACACAGGATCAAACCGGAGCACTTAGTCATTTAGGAGCCTATGCACGGGCGGGTTACCTCATCCGTTTTTCTACGCGATCCTTTATGACTCTGGGGCTTAATGCGGGCTTCTTGCAGTATAAAGTGGACGGGGAGCAACTGAAGTTTAACAATCCTGATGATAATGTCAATGTGTCCTTGACTCGATTTTCTCCAGATTTCGCTTTTGGGGCTACTTATTATTACCAAACTAGATCCAAAGATTATTACTACGCGGGCCTTTCTGTTCCGCAAACCTTTGGTTTCAACTTGCAGTTTAGGAATGATCAGAATGGGATAGATATGCAGCGAGTCCGACACTACTATGCCCTTTTAGGTAGTGCTTTTTCTTTGTCGGATGACAGTTGGCTTGAGTTGAGTAGTTGGGTGAAATATGTAGAGAATAGTCCCATTCACGCCGACCTCAACCTCCGCCTGGAATATAGACAGATCCTCTGGTTTGGAATAGGGGGATCGACAGCGGGAGCAGCCCATGTAGAGTTGGGCACTTTTATAGATATGGGAGATTTCAATTTCTTACAAATAGGCTACGGCTACGATCATTTCTTACAAAAGTATGGCCCTCGTTTTGGCGGCGGCCATGAAATTAGCCTAAGCTACTTTTATTAGGCTTGCCATGACGTAAACATTTATAATTCTGTACCACGGAAGCCCGCCAATCCTGTACCTTTCGTCAAAAATCAAGTATGAAAGGTTTCAGTAATTTATTATTTATCATTTGCCTCCTTGCCACAGGACAAGCCCTTGGCCAAGCACCCTGTAGCACTCCAGCTCATGGACAATTTGATTTTTGGGTGGGTGATTGGGAGGTCTATTCAACTACAGGCGATACGGTAGTTGGACACAACACTATCAAGAAGATTCTTGGGGGGTGCGTGGTAGAAGAGAATTGGACCGGAGGCACAGGTTTCCAGGGGAAGAGCTTCAATACTTATAACCCACAGGATTCAAGCTGGAATCAGGTATGGGTAGATATGAGTGGAGCAACCTATCACTTCAAAGGCAAATTCACCGATAATGTGATGCAAATGAAAGGCAAATCACCCGGCCGTAATGGCCAAATGGTACTTTTTGATATGTCTTATCATCCGCAGGAAGATGGGGCGGTTCGTCAAATTTGGAAAATGTCACCTGATGGCGGTAAGAATTGGAATACTGCTTTTGATGGCATATACCGGAAGAAAAAGGACAACTAACCTTTACCCAAGCAGCGCGCAAATCCTTACTAAGTTCGAAGATCGATAATTTGCGTCACTAATGGTTGAGGGATCGAGGCGGATGCCACTTGGTAGCGGCATCTGCCCGATCCACGGTATTGGCGGCTAGCCTATTATTTGCTGATCTTTTTGAAGATATCCCCACCCGTATTTAGGCTGGTTACTTTTCCGTCTTCCACTTTAAACACAAGTACCTCACCACTTCCAGGAATCATTTCAACTCTAGCTGTATTTTTTTTGGTGTATGGTGTAGCGATGCAATGCATGTTCCCCAATTTGACGGCCAATTGGTTATCACTCCCGTCAATTTCAATAGTTCCATATTGCTCATTCACATATTGGCCACTGTAAGCCTTGAAATCTTTGGACAATTGCCACTTCCGCTCGGCTAGCTCTTTTCTGTGTTTTGCAACGCGGGCATGACGTTTGGCTAGCTGCTGCGCCATTTCCTGGACCTGAGCTTTATAATTTCCAAGTACATCCTCGTTCTTGAGCCACCAATCGTAGGAAAAGGCCGCCAACAGATACATCAATCTGAATCCGACACTAGGTTCATTGATCAAGACATTCACACCTATTTGATGTTCTGGAAGGAAAGACATAACTGACAAATAACCTGGGAAGCCACCGGAGTGCCAAACAGCTTTTTGCCCTCCTAACTCTCCCACTAGCCATCCGTACCCATACCCGGCTGCCTGAAATGGGCCACGCTTTTCATCGCAACTCGCCCAATTTCTATGGGCATCCTGCATGATTTTTTGAGAGAAAATTTGCTTCCCATTGAGTTTGCCTTCATTGAGGTGGACATTAGCCCATTTGGCAAGATCTTCGGCTGTAGTAATCAAACCACCAGCTGATTGCATCGTGTTATCTTTCTTCAGTAGGTACACAGATCGAAATTTCTCTGGGCCTTCCGCCATATAAGGAAGGGCCATGGGCCAGTTGCCTTTCTCAGCCTTAGAAATATAGGCAGTGGTACGATTCATGCCTAATGGTGTGAAAATCTTTTCTTCTAATAAGTCTTGCCACTTTTTGCCGGTAACCTCTTGCACGATTAAGGTGTAGATATTGTAGCCTACATTCGTATATCGATAGTTGCCCCGTCCTACTTTATTAGGCTTCGAGTGACTAAGCAGCTCAACCATTTGTTCATGAGTGTGGTCTCCAGAATAGGCTGCTCTGAAACCAATTGGGCCATTTTTGAGACCAGAAGTATGGTTGATTAAGGATCTTATGGTGATCTTATCTGCTTCTAACTTAGGATCAAACTGAGTTTTAGGAAAATAACTGGCAAGCGTAGCATCCATTGAAATGACACCTTCTTCATCCAAAATGGCCGCCAGTAATCCAGTAAAAGCTTTGGTGCAAGAAGCAATATAGAAACTTGTATTTTCTTTCATCTTCCGCTTTTCCTCCAAGTTGGCGTAGCCAAATCCCTTTTCAAAGATGGTCTTTCCATCTTTCACGACCGACATACTGATCCCCGGGATCGCTTTTGTTTCAGAAAATGCATAATCGATCAAAGCTTCAACGTCTTTCTGGTAAGCTGCCTTCGTCTTTTTTTGCATCTGCCCGACTAGGAAAGTGTTGGTTACCAATACGAGCAAGTAACATAAAAGTAATTTGCGATTCATAATAATCGTTTTTTTTAATCGCAAATTGTGACAAAAGAAATAGCAATTCTTGAACAAATGAAACCTCTGGCTGGAATTGTGGAAGTATAAAGAACTAGAAGAGCTTTAATCCAGGATTACGAAAAAATTTGCGAAAGGCGCCAGGACTCATTCCCATCTCGCCTTTAAATTGCCGACTAAAGTGACTCTGATCTGCATAGCCTGCATCCATCGCAATCTGTACCAATGGAGTTTGACTAGAACTCAATTGGCCAATCACTTGCTGGACGCGGAAAGTGCGAATGAAGTCCTTTATGCTACAGTGGTAATATTTGCGGAAGACCCGAGCGAGGTAGACTGGATGAATACCCACCCATTGAGCTAATGCTTTCAAACTGGGTGGTGTATCCGACTCATCTTTCAAACGATCTTTGACTGCAGATAACCAAAGGGGAGGAGTGCCTCTTTCTGGAACAGTATGTTCCAAGGCAGCCAATAACTCTATGAAGTTTTCCTCCAGCCCATTTGCCGACGGTTTTTCGCCCAATTCTCTGACAAATCGTAATCCAGCCCGAGCATGCTGGAGGTCATGAAACCACTGGAGGCGCTTCAAGATACCGTTGAGATCATTTTCTAGCCAATATGCATCTTTGACCAATACAGAAATGACTCTTGCACCTTTTGGTCCAAAGGTATTGGTATGTTGCGCTGATTGAGGTTTGACCACCAAACTAGCGGTTTTGGCATAAACCTCCTGCCGCCCAGTTGATTCCTTCAATTGCCCATTGAGGACGATGCTGATCTTGGAAATCCTATCCGTGTGTACCGGATAGTATAGATTGGGTTGATAGAATTGATCAATTACATATAGATGTTCATCTGGATTGATTAAAAACTGTTGTAAAGCTAAAAATCGGTCAGGTGTCTTCGTCATACTCCAATTCAAGTTGATACTCCGATACGATTCGTGATCAGAGGGGATTCAGGTTTTATTCAAAGACACCTGTGTATTAATAATAGTTGGAAATTATTCTACACTTTAATGAAAATTTTTGCACGATACAATACCCAAGCCAAGCCAAAAAAGAACAAAACATTGGCCAGGGCATAAGCCAAGGAAGCATTATAAGGGTTAGTGAAAACAGGGGTGAAACAATTGTTATATAACCAGCTGTACACATTCCAATTTTGTTCTCCTGCACCTACCCACTTGATAGCAAACATTGTTTTCACCACCAGTCCAGACATCACATAGACAAAAAGCGCATTGGTGCCATATATAAGGAAGGGTTCGGCCCATTTCTTATAAGAATGGATATCTACCAACCAGTAAATTACACCCAAAATAAGCAAGGCCACACCACCTGTATAACATACATAAGAACTCGTCCAAATCTTTTTATTAATTGGGAAACTTAAATCCCAGACGTGGCTTATACCTAGCAGTAGGACTCCTGCTACTAGCATACCTGCTACTTTTTCATAGTGTCCGCGATTCGTTTTTACCCAGGCTCCAGTCAACATGCCGATAATCCCCGTAGTGATGGCAGGGAGCGTCGAAAGCAGCCCCTCTGGATCCCATACCTTTGTTTGACTGTACATATGTCCTTTCAACAAGATATTATCGAACCAGGCTCCTAGGTTTGTTGTTGGCTCCAAATTGGCTGGACCAATACCAGGGACAGGCACCACCATCATCAAGAACCAATACAATAATAACAAGCCTAGTCCAACCCAAGCTTGCATTCGCCAATTGGCCTTCAGAAAAAGAATACTACTGGCACCATAAACCAGGGCAATACGTTGCAAAACGCCCGGGATTCGCAAGCGGCTAAAATCATAGCCAAAGAATCCAATAACAACCATGGCTCCAATTGCCCCAAGCGCGATCCACCCCGCAATTTTCTTTTGATTACTCTCAGCTTCAGAGGCTTCTCGGGTGAAAAGCGCGAGCATGAATATGGAGAGAATCAGGTAGTGCACCGTCCTCAGGCTTCCTGCCTCGGCTGTCATCCCAAATCGCGGGAATGCAGCCAGAAGAAGCCCTAAACCAAAAATAATAGCCACCCGCTTCAAAATTTTTCTGATGATAGCCGATTGATCATCGCCTCGTTCCTTGCGTTTGCCAAGAGCCAAAGGAATGGCTACACCCACAATGAATAGGAAAAATGGAAACACCCAATCCGTAGGCGTTATTCCATGCCACTCGGCATGTAGTAAAGGAGGGTAGACGGTAGACCAGGACCCAGGGTTGTTAACTAATATCATTCCTGCAATGGTCATCCCCCGAAATATATCTAAGGAAAGTAAACGCTCGTTCATACCTGTTTCAGTTGATTTAGATTCGCTTTGCAATAAGACGCTCCAATATATGAAAAAGCGATATCATACCTACGTTTCAGCCATAAAGACGGCTGCAAGAGAAGATATTACCGCAGTGCATCGACTGATCTAGTCTCTGCCTGCTTTTAAAAAATAACCTTCTCCGACAATTTTTGTGGTCAGCGTTTTGGATAGAAGGCTCACGACCATAGGAAGTAGAACTTTCAGCTAAAAGGGGAACTCGAAAACACAAAATTGTCAGAAGAACCAAAATATGACAATATTCGCTGGAAACTGACTTTAATCGATGGGTTCTTGTTGTCGGGACGATGAGGGCTGTACTTTATCGAAATACAGCGTTTCTATTGCATCCTTTCAAAATGGAATGCGTCTTTAAGAAATAATACTCATTTGTTTACAAATTCATATCAAGATGAAAATCTGGAATACTTTATCATTGTCCTTGCTATTTGTGGCTATTGTTTCTTTGCCCTTGCAAGCACAAAAGTGGAATAAACAGAGCGTTACTGGAGAAGGTAGCTCTGTTACCAAGACATTAAATATCGACAACTTTCACTCTATCGGAGTAGCTCTAAACGCCGAAGTAATTCTTACACAAGGAAGTTCACAGTCAGTCACTGTGAGAGGCCAGCAAAATATTATCGATATCCTTGAAAAGGAAGTAGATGGAGGTTCTTGGGATATTGGTTTCCCCTCCAATTATCGAGTTAAAAATTATGACAAACTAACTATCAATATAACCATGCCATCTTTTAAGAATTTGGCGATTGCTGGTACAGGTAGGATTGTGACGGATAGTGACTTTAATAGCCTAGGTAATGTTGGAATGTCGATTGCGGGTTCTGGTAGTATTGCTGTAAGTGGAGCAGCGAAAGATGTGCATCTAGAGATTTCAGGAAGCGGAGCGATAAATGTAGCAAACCTTTCTTCCTCTGATTGTGAGGTGAGCATTGCAGGTTCTGGAGACTGCAAGGTGAATGTTAATGGTAAGCTAGATGTTTCTATCGCTGGTAGCGGTAGCGTGCAGTATAAAGGAAGCCCTAGTGTTAGTTCAAGTATTGCAGGCTCTGGGCGAGTACGTAGTATGAAGTAAACAGCCAATCAAGTTGTTTAAGAGTGCTTTTTTGAGGCGAAATTTGAAGGAATGGGATTCTGGGAACTGATTTTTACTTCAACACCGCAGTGCAGTAAAAAGCTGCCTTCAGGTTCTAGTTCTCTCAATTTGCAGCCAATCAATCATTTTTAAACAACTTTGGAAAAATACTAATCCTTCTCTGACAATTTTTGCGGCTTTAGTCTGAGTATAAAAATTGCCTTCGAATGCAGTAAGAGTATACCAGAAACGCAAAATTGTCAGAGAATCATCAGTTTCGATACGGACTCCCGTTGAACATCACTCCAACCATTCTTCCACTTTAATCACTTCAAAATTAGGGTTGCTTTCGAACAAGTGTTGCAGGATCGGAATATGATCACCCCCCATAATGAGAAAAATTGCCTTTTCATTAAAATTTAATTGATTGATCATTTTGGTGTAGATCATGATGTTTCGTCTATACCAATCGGCTGTTACCTCGGCTCCAATTAGTGTGTCATCATCATCATAATTGTAGAAACCTGTACTTCCTATGAGTGGATCATTAGAAACATAGCTGGCGTGGGAGGTCGTCATTACTGCATCGCTATTGATCCACTTGATGTAGTCATAAAGTGAGCTATTGTCCATCAATGAGTCTTCGTTGACTAGGTCATCTTCTCTAATTATAGCCCCCTTTGCGGTGCCATTTACAAACCCCATTTGATTATTTTCTTTGGCATACTTTAAGGCATTGTTGTAGTAATAACCATACCGACCGGGATTGTCACACTGGTAGATTTTGGGGTGACCCAACATTTTTGCCAACCGGAAGCCTACCTGAAACATTTCATTTCTTGAGCGAAGCTTGTCATCTTTTAGGTATACATTGAATAAGCTGTCGTATTTATTCTTGAATTCGTATTCGGGTTGCCGTTCAATAAAAACCTTATCTGGGGTTTGTTTGGCGATGACCTTGCAGAGTCTTTTAATACTTTGTTGATGTTCTTCATCCATCACATTATATGTACTATCAGTCTGCGAAAAATGGAAAGTCCCCAAAAGGTAGACCTTGACTTTATGAGTCGAATTCTTGGCTTTATTCTGCCCTGGGCAATGTACGGATATTAGGCAGAGTAGAAATAGGCAAAGGTATTTCATAACTATTTTTTTGTTAGGTGATGCCTTAAATCTAATACATAGGCCTTGGTCATTTTTAGTTTTTACACCAACTACCAAATCTATTCCATGTAGAAGGGAATTCCGCTGGACGAACCAGTATGTTGTGTAGAATGACAGGTTTGTTGTGTGGAAAGCGCCTTACATAAAATGCTGCCTTTTAGGAGTGATTGAAGTGATATCTTTACCTTATGCTGATCAAAAACAAGTGGAAATACCATGTCATTCTTTGGGTTACCGTGATAGTGCTGGGACTAATCACCGACTATGGATCGGGAGGATGGAATGGACTATCTTATACCTTTTCCCCAAGAGGGTTAAGGCTTGATGGTGTTTTCTATTTCACTTCTATTATCATTTACTACATAAACTTTACCTACATCTGCCCCAGGTTTCTTTCAAAAAAGAGGATTCTTTTTTTCACTTTGGGGTTTGTTGGTCTACTTCTGCTATTCGCTGGAATCAGGTATTTCCTCGATGAAGTATTTTTCAAGTTCATTACGGGGAATAATAATTATCGAGGTAGAGCTCTAATTTTCCACTACTACTTTTTTGACAACATCCATTACGCGATTCCTTCCATTCTGTATAGTTCAGTCATCTTCCTAATTCTCAGATTTATTGAGGCCCAGAATCAAATAATGGAACTACAACTGGATCACAAAAAAGCGGAATTGAGTTTCCTGAAATCGCAGATAAGCCCCCATTTCTTGTTTAATACATTGAATACCTTCTATTGTGAGTTGGTTGATATACAACCAGGTGTGGCTAAAGATATCCATAAATTATCCGAACTTCTAAGGTTCGTCACCTATGAGTCTGGAGAAGAGCTTATCGAATTAAAGAAGGAAATCGCTTTTATAAAAGACTACATTTATTTCTATGAAAAACGCTTTGAAAATGAGTTAGCGCTGAACTTTGAACTAAAGGGAGAGGTGAAAAATCAAACCATTGCGTCCCTTGTCTTGATGCATTTCATAGAAAATGTCTTTAAACATGGCGTTTTGAACGAAGAAGAAGATCCTGCATGCATAAAAATATGTATTGAGGATTCATCGATCAGTATCAGCACAAGGAATAAAATACAGCAGTCAATGAAATATATGGAGGCAGGCATCGGGGTCGAAAATCTAGAGAAAAGATTGGATGCTATTTATGAAAATTCGTATAAGTTACAATATGTAGACGAAGGAAATTATTTTAAAGCATTCCTTAGAATTCCCATATGAACAAAATGCTTAAATGTGTCGTAGTTGATGATGAGCCACCTGCTATTCGGTTGGTAGAAAAGTACATTAAGAAAATTCCGTACCTGGAATTGGTGTTTAGTACAACTAAACCTCTTGAAGCTGTGGCTTATATGGAAAAGTATGATTTTGACCTAGTATTTTTAGATATCCAGATGCCGCACCTTACAGGTATCCAGCTTTCAAAAATTCTTCGACAAAATATTAATGTCATTTTTACCACGGCTTATCCGGAGTTTGCTGTGGAAAGTTACCAACTCAATGCAACGGACTATCTGCTTAAACCGTTTGATTTTGAGCGCTTTTATCAGGCTGTGAGAAAGGTTGAATCAGGTCGTGTTGAGGCAAGAGGTCAACAAATTAGAGACTACGTTTTTGTGAAGACTGATAGTAAGAACAGTTTTGAAAAGGCTCGGATCAAAGACATCCTATATATTGAAGGACTGAGAAACTATGTAGCCATCCACCTCGTGGATAAGCAGGTCGTTACCTATAGTACCCTCAAAGCGATCAAGGAAAGCCTACCGGACTCATTGTTTGTCCAAATCCATAAGTCTTACATTGTTGCATTGTCGCACATTGATCAGACTAATTCAGTTTCAGTGAATATAGGGGGAGTCAATCTCCCTCTCGGGCAGTCTTATAAGGCAGCTTTTTTTACTCTAATTGGGGAGCGTAAATTGTAATGACGGGAGACAAATGGGGTGAATTCTATGCCTAAACCAAGATTATATCCAGCTAGGGACTCGAAACAGTCTTGCTGATCAGATTTTTTTCAACTGCTCCATTCTCTGTTAATACCGTTTAACTAATTCGACTCCACGCCTTCAGTTGCTTTCCATATCTACTTAAGTATCTAGCGACTACCTGGTGTTCGGGGCGCTGTAGATTGGGATCATCTTCTAGTATACGCATGGCTATCTCTCTTGCAGTCTTTAGAATTTTCCCGTCTCTAGCCAAGTCGGCCAATCTAAGATTCAAAATGCCACTTTGCTGGGTCCCCTCAATATTCCCTGGACCCCTCAAACGCAAATCTGCTTCTGCAATCTCGAAGCCATTGTTAGTTTGAACCATAGTCTGAATCCGTTGGCGGCTTTCATTGCTCAATTTAAAGCTAGACATCAAGAGACAATAAGATTGCTCCGCCCCTCGGCCAACCCGCCCCCGTAATTGATGGAGTTGGGAAAGCCCAAAACGTTCTGTGTTTTCTATAACCATCACACTGGCATTGGGGACATTTACGCCTACTTCGATTACCGTTGTGGCCACCATGATCTGGGTGGTTCCCTCAACGAAGCGTTGCATTTCAAAATCCTTATCAGCGGGTTTCATTCTGCCGTGTACAATGCTGATCTGGTAGTCAGAGATCGGAAATTCACGACTTAGGGCAGCGTAACCTTCTTCCAGGTTCTGCAGATCTAATTTTTCAGATTCTTCTATTAATGGATAGACAACATAGACTTGCCTACCCAGCGCTATTTGCTCTCGCATGAAACCAATCACACGCATGCGATGATTCTCTGTACGATGAATAGTTTTAATTTCTTTTCTGCCAGGAGGCAACTCATCAATTACGGATACATCCAAGTCACCGTAGAGCGTCATAGCTAATGTCCTCGGGATAGGAGTAGCCGTCATCACTAGGATATGAGGCGGATGCTTGGCATTCTTCTTCCAGAGCTTGGCGCGTTGAGCTACCCCAAAACGATGTTGTTCATCAGTGATGGCGAGGCCTAGGTGCTTGAACTGGACAGCGTCTTCCAGTAGGGCATGCGTTCCAATAATGATCTTTATTTCACCATTGACCAATTCTTCCAGCACCAGTTTCCTTTTCTTTCCTTTCACACTACCAGAAAGAAAACCCACCTTGATATCCATCCCTTCTAGGTATTCACTGATGGAAATAAAGTGCTGCTGTGCTAAGATCTCAGTGGGGGCCATGAGGCAGGCTTGATAGCCATTGTCTAATGCCATTAGCATACACATCAAACCCACAATGGTTTTTCCACTACCTACATCTCCCTGTAAGAGCCGATTCATCTGAATACCAGCTCCCAGGTCTCTTCTGATTTCCTTTAGCACTCTTTTTTGAGCGCCAGTCAGTTCAAAGGGGAGTTTATTGTTGTAGAAGCCGTTAAAGTATTCCCCAATGGTAGGGAAGGGGAGGCCTTTGATGGCGCTTTGTCGATTGAGTTTGAGTTGCAACAACCTCAATTGAAGAAAGAACAATTCCTCAAATTTTAGGCGATTACGGGCACCAACCAACTCCTGTTGGCTTTTTGGAAGGTGAATTTGCCGAAGGGCATCGAAATGAGTGGGGAACCTTAGTTTCTGGATCAAGTAAGCGGGGAGATTCTCTTCGAAATGAGTGATGGATAATTTTTCAAAAAGCGCCTTAATCAATCTCCTCCTAAATTTGGCATCTAATCCCTTATTGTTGAGCTTTTCAGTGCTGGGATATACTGGGGCAAAAGTGGCAGCCTGTTTAGTGTTACTCAGACTTACAACTTCTATTTCAGGGTGAGCAATGTTGAGCTTGTGATTGAATTGGTTGATGCGACCATAGACTACGTATTCCTTGCCGACAACCAACGACTTTTCAATCCAATGCACACCCGAAAACCACACTAATTCCAGCGCTCCGGAATCATCTCGTAGCGTACCTACCAGTCGTCGTTTACGACCCTCGCCAGCGCTAGTCAATCGCCGCAAAATGCCCCGAACCTGCACTGCACCGCTGTCTTCGGTCAAATCTCTAATTCTATGGAATTGTGTTTTATCGATGTAGCGATAGGGAAATTGATAAAGGAGATCTCGTAGCGTAAAAATGCTCAACTCCTTCTTTAACATATCGGCGCGAGTGGGCCCAACTCCTTTTAGGTATTCTATTGCTGTCTCCAAAAACGGTCGCTGCATAATAACATCAAATTGCTTACAAAAATAACAATTTTCAGCTTATAAAAAGACATTTTGGGAACCCATTTATCGATTCATTGGTTTTATTTATGGCAACACAAGATGATCAAAGATGCTTGGTTGTACTTATGTTGTTTTTTAATCTATTTTTGCTGATCTTATCCGATATCAATACGAAAAGATGGAAACGAAGAGACAAAGACAGGTTGCGGAATTGGTAAAGCGCAATTTCAGTATGGTGTTACAACAAGAAGGATCGTATCTATATGGTCCTGAGCCGCTAGTGACAGTTACCGGAGTAAAAGTAACCCCCGATTTTGGCTTAGCTAAAATCTATTTGAGTATTTATAATACAGAAAATAAGCAAGCAGTCATTTTACAAATGGAAGAAGAGACTGTGCGGCTTCGCCAATCTCTGGCTCACCGTATTCGAAAGCATGTTCGACGGATTCCAGAAGTTGCCTTCTATATCGACGATACGCTCGATGAAATGTATCGAGTAAATGCGCTATTTGATCGACTAAGAAAGGACAATCAAATGGGAGATGAAGATACCGAGTCAACTGAGTAAGTTGCTTGATGGAAAGCCGAACACTCCATACTCATCTTTTACGACAAGAAGCCCAGCGTTTGGGCTTTAGTTTTGTAGGAATATCCCAAGCAGTTCAAATGGATGAAGAAGCGCGGAGGTTGGAGCAATGGTTGAATCAGAACAAGCATGGCCAGATGCACTATATGGCCAACCATTTCGAGAAACGCACCGACCCTCGCAAGCTGGTAGAAGGTGCTCGCTCGGTGGTCAGTTTGATGTATAATTATTATACCCCCGCAGCGCAAACTGATCCGGGTGCCCCAAAGATTTCACGCTATGCTTATGGGCAAGATTATCATTTTGTGATCAAGCGCAAATTGAAAACACTCCTCGCTTTTCTTCAAGAGGAGGTAGGAGAAGTCAATGGTCGTTGCTTTGTGGATTCTGCTCCTGTGTTGGAAAGAGACTGGGCGCGGAGATCTGGAATAGGCTGGATGGGAAAAAATACGATGTTGATCCACCCCAAGGCAGGTTCCTACTTTTTTTTGGCCGAACTCATTATCGACCTAGATTTTGTCTACGACGATCCGATCAAGGATTATTGTGGCACCTGCACACGTTGTATTGATGCCTGCCCGACAGAGGCAATTTCTGCCAAAGGGTATGTAGTGGACGGGAGTAAATGCATTTCCTACTTTACGATAGAATTGCGGGAAGCCTTGCCGGAAGATTTTAAAGGAAAGTTCGAAAATTGGATGTTTGGCTGTGATATTTGCCAAGAGGTTTGTCCGTGGAATCGGTTTTCAAGTCCTCACCAAGAACAAGCATTCGAACCACACCCCGATCTCTTAAGCATGACTCAAAGAGAATGGATTGACCTTTCTGAAGAAGTATTTCGGAAAGTATTCAAAAAATCAGCTGTTAAGCGCACCAAGTATCATGGCCTGAAACGAAACATTGATTTCCTCAATGCCTAGCGTATCTCTCGGTCTAACCCAAGGCATAAGAAGCTTGAATATTGGTTTGCCCCCAGAAAGAAATAATAGACGCCATGATCTCATCAAAAGTATCCAAGTCGGTGGGTTTCCGCACAAATGCATTGGCGCCTAAGGAATAGCAAGAGGCTACATCCTGTGCAGCGGCTGAACAAGAGAACACCACGACGGGCAACTTACTAAGATGGTCATCTTCTTTCAGGTATTCTAAGACCTCCCAGCCATTCATCAACGGCATGTTAAGGTCCAGCAATACAAGTGATATTTGATCCAGTTTGGCAGCCGGTAGAAACTTAACGAATTCTACTCCATTACTGAAGTGGACTAATTCGTTCGGGCACTCGATATTCTGTAACGCTATCTCTGCTAGTAGCACGTCAGCTGGGTTGTCTTCGACTAGAACGATCTTCTTTTTCACACTCATGAGAATGATATTGAATAAACTATCTGTAAGCAAAAACGGTCCGGGTACTTATTTGTAATGTTTTAGATTATTTTTGCTTCAGGGCAAAATTATATGAGCGGAATACACTTCTTCTTCCCCCTAATTGTCGTCAAAAGGAGAATAGAGTGGTTCCACAACCAACTAGCATGAGGGTTTGTTCGTACTTTGTTTTATTATTGGGTGTTGTAGCCGTTTTGTACTCCTGCGGGAGTGAGAGTGGCACATCATCTGATGCACCTGAAGAAACTATGGAAGAAGAATTAATTGAGCCTGAAAGGCCCAAAAAAATTGTGTTTTTCGGGAACAGCTTGACAGCTGCTTTTGGTTTAAATCCACAGGATGGCTTTACTGCCATAATTCAACGTAAGTTAGTGCAAAAAGATGCATCTTTCAAAGTAATTAACGCAGGAATTAGCGGAGACACAGCTAACGAGGGCAAAGAACGTGTACATTGGGTGTTACAACAGCGGATAGATTACTTCGTATTGGAGTTGGGGCTGAATGATATCTTCCAGGGGGCTACGGTGGAGGAGCTATATGAAGATTTAGCTGCAATTCTTCAGAATGTCCAGGCCGCAGCTCCAGAAACTACAATACTATTGGCAGAAATGGAACTGCCAGCTGCGGGAGACCCCAGTTTGAGAGAAGCCTTTCAGTCGATTTATGTCAGACTGGCTGAAGCCTTTCAAGTTAAATTAATTCCGGACTTCCTTCAAGATGTCTTGGATGAGCCCTCCCTCAATCTTCCCGATGGTATTCACCCCAATGCGGAAGGACAAGTACTAATTGCCGAACGAGTTTGGAAGGTTCTGGAACCCCTGCTTGAATTAAACTTGGAGTAATTCTTTGGACACCCCCTGCTATTTCCCCTTCTCTGACAATTTCTGTGGGCAGCATTTTAGTTAGAAGAATTGCACCCAGCAGAAGCAAGGCTTTTAGCTAAAAGGGTGACTCAAAACACAAGAATTGTCAGGGAACCATAATTCCTTCACCCCTTTATTTTGCTGCTATGAAAAATTTCAGCCGTTATTTGGCGATTGGATTGGGCCTGGCCCTTTTGGGTTTATTGCTATACACCTTTCGAGCGATCGTGGGATATATCTTAATCGCTTGGGTGCTTTCGATGGTAGGTGAGCCTTTCATGCGTTTTTTCCGGAAGTATGGTCGTATCCGCAAGTGGCAAGCCAGCCCTAGTGTTAGTGCAGCCTTGACGATTATTTGCCTGTTCGTCATTGTGATATTTGTAGTGGCTCTCTTCGTGCCGATGCTGATAGATCAGGCCAATAATTTGTCAGGAGTGAGTTATGGAGCGATCGGAGAGGCTATTGAAGAACCCTACCGACAAGTAATACAGTGGATGGAAAAACGAGGCTTTACGCCGAACTATAATTCTGCCGAGGCCATGTTAAGTGATCAACTGAAGGGCTGGTTTCAACCGGCTGCTATAGGAGACTATTTTAGTTCCTTCCTTTCCATGGCTGGCAACCTGATGATGGGGATTTTTTCTGTGGTATTCATTACTTTTTTCTTTTTGAAGGAGGAGGGGCTCTTTACGCTGTTTATAGTGAGCCTGGTACCCAATCAATATGAAATACAGGTTCGAAATGCGATCGAAGACATTTCTCACCTACTGACTCGTTACTTTGCTGGGATATTGCTTCAGGTGACGGTCATCACCTTGTTTGTTAGCATCTTCCTGACCATTCTAGGAGTACCAAATGCCATGTTAATTGGTCTCTTTGCTGCCCTCATCAATGTAATTCCCTATATCGGGCCATTGATAGGCGCTGCTTTTGGAGTATTTCTGACGATCTCCGCTAATGTAGATCTCGATTTCTATTCACAAATGCTCCCCCTAATTGTCAAGGTGGTAGTCGTATTTGGTGCGATGCAATTATTGGATAATTTTATTCTTCAACCATATATCTTTTCCAATAGTGTACTTGCTCACCCCTTGGAAATCTTTATCGTCATTCTAATGGGCGCGCAGATCAATGGCATCAATGGTATGGTATTAGCTATTCCCGTTTACACTGTATTGAGAGTGGTGGCTCGAGAATTCTTGCTACAATTCAAGATTGTTCAGCAAATTACAGGACGAATGGAAGAAGAGTTGGACAGTTAAATATGTTATGTTTTACAATGCATTTTCCTGAAATAGAACCCAGGCTTTTGTAGCCAATTGTTGGGTTAAATTTTCGATATAGTAGCTCCCCGCACCCGGATCAATGACTCGATCCAAAAAGCTTTCCATCTGTAGTAGATGTTGGACATTGCGAGCAATTCTTGGCCCGAAATCAGGATTATCTCTGAATCTGTTATCAGCAGTAGCTGAGCCATGATCAGCTGGCGTTACGAATAGCCGGTTAGCTCCCCCCATGACCGCAGACATGGCCTGGGTGGCGGATTGAATCATGAAGTGATAGGGATCTTCACCTGTTTCAGGCGCTGAGGTATAGGCATTGATGTTAGCCGCCAGTGATGGAACTTGATAGGCCGCTAGGACATTAGCCCACAGTAACTTTAAAGCCCTTATTTTTGCGATTTCAAGGAAGAAGGTGTTGCCAATGGAAAGACTGAATTGTATGTGTTTGGCACTGTCCTGAGGCGCTATTCCAAGATCTTGTAGCTTACTTATATGCGCCTGGCCACGACCCACTAGGCTAGCTAATTCTTCGATAGAACTTCCCGATGTTTCCTGGGATGTAATAGTAATAAACTGAAAATTGTGAGCACCTGTTTGGCTGAATAGTTTAGTAGCCAATTGTAGGTCGATATTCCTTGTTGCAGGTTCCCATAGGAAAGATCCCTGGGCAGCGGTACCTTGATTATCTTGTTCAGTTAGGTAGTGGCTAAGGTTGGCCCAGAATGCTTGAATAGGAAAGTCTGCTCTTTTCCACTCGAAGTGTAGGGAAATGTAGGAAGGAATGACATCTTTTAGTAAAACGTTCAATTCGGCCACCGTCAATGGAGTTTCAATCTGAAACTGTAATGCATTGACTCCTCCAGCAAGGTTATTGATGACCGCCCGATTAGCCTCCTTTAGGTTTGAGACGGAGATCAGCTGCCCGATCTCCCACTGATTCTGTCTTCGATCATCCGCCACTACGTTGGCAGGAATAGAGTCAGTGGAGTGATGGAGAGGAGGAAGCTCCAAACCAGGCTCAGATTCCCAGTTTAAGGTCTCTAACGCCTTACCTTTCAGGTCCTTCTCTATTTTGGCCATCCATTCTTCTCTGCTGATAGCTGAGAATTCGGCAAATAACAGGCTTTTATTTTCCATCGGCTACACTTTGAGTCCGGCCGAAATTAGCGAAATATTGGAAATAGCCTTAACTTTTGCCAGATGAATTTCGTTCTATGGATATGATTTACTTGGACAATAATGCAACAACGGCAACCGATCCACGTGTTCTGGAAACCATGCTTCCCTATTTCTTTGAGAACCCTGGAAATGCAGCGAGCCGAAGCCACCCATTTGGTTGGTTGGCTACTGAAGCGGTGGATCTGGCGCGAGAGCAGTCAGCGGGTTTGATTGGAGTAGAACCCAAGGAAGTCATTTTCACTAGCGGTGCCACGGAATCTCTTAATCTGGCGATCAAGGGAGTGTTTGAAATGTACCATCGCAAAGGGAAACATATCATTACCGTCACTACGGAACACAAAGCCGTTTTAGATACCTGTCATGCACTTGAAAAGAGGGGAGGAGAGGTCACTTACTTGCCAGTTGATGCGACTGGAAAGATTGACTTGCAGCAACTAGAAGCAGCTATACGTGCTGATACCATCCTCGTGGCAGTGATGTGGGCCAATAATGAAACAGGTGTAATTCAGCCCATGAAAGAAATCGGCGCGATCTGCGATCGACAGGGGGTGTTGTTTTTGAGTGATGCCACGCAAGCGGTGGGGAAAATCCCTGTTGCTCCCAAGGAAGTAGGCGTTCATTTACTAGCTTTTTCCGGGCATAAGCTCTATGGCCCGAAAGGAGTGGGAGGCCTTTTTGTTAATCATCGTGCCCCTCGTGTTCGATTGACTGCACAAATAGATGGTGGCGGTCATGAGCAGGGATTTCGATCGGGAACCCTCAATGTTCCGGGGATTGTTGGGATGGGGAAGGCCATGGAATTGGCGGATTTGGAGTTGCAACAAAGCAGCCAGCGACTGAAAGAAATGAGAGACCGATTGGAAAAACGACTCCTTGAGCAATTGGAAGAGGTGAGTCTAAACGGGCATGCCGAAGATCGACTTACGCATGTGTCCAATCTAGTATTCCGATTTGTGGATGCGGAAGCCTTAATGGCTACATTCAATCGAGAAATTGCCGTTGCAGCAGGCTCTGCTTGCACTTCAGCAGATCCTTCACCCTCGCATGTGTTAATCGCTATGGGGAAGGGAAAGCAGAAGGCAGAATCTTCCATTCGTTTTAGTTTTGGACGTTTTAATAGTATGGACGAAGTGGATCAGGTGGCGGAGGCAGTGATCCGAGGGGTACGGCATCTTAGGAGTCAAAGCCCCGTCTGGGAGATGTTTAAAGAAGGGATTGATGTCGATACTTAGCGGACAGATTGGCAAAAAACTAATGCTTAGGATTGGTTGTTATGATATTGTATCTTATTTTTGATAGTAACTAAAAGTTTGTAAATGTTATTCGTTGCTAATAGTGCCAAGGAAAAAATTGTGGAAATCAAGTCGAAAGATGGCTTGACCGAGCATCATTTCGTGCGAGTAAGTGTAACGAGTGGGGGATGTTCTGGCTTAACTTATAACATGGAATTCGACAATGAATTGAAACCTGATGATCAGGTTTTTGAAGATAATGGAGAGAAGATCGTAACAGATCTTCGGAGTTTCCTCTATTTGTGCAATACGACTTTGGAATTTTCCGGAGGATTGGATGGCAAAGGTTTCTATTTCAATAATCCAAATGCTGCACGTTCCTGCGCTTGCGGGGAAAGTTTTGCCGTTTAACGCTCACCCATTCACATGTATCGAATAGGTTTCGATGCCAAAAGGCTTTTCAACAATTTTACCGGTCTAGGAAATTATAGTAGAACTCTATTGTACAATCTTGGGCAATATTATCCAGATAATGCCTATTTCTTGTATTCTCCAAAAGTCAAGGATAATGCCGAAACACATTACTTCCTGACGAGTCCTTCCTACACCTTGAAAACACCTAAATGGTTGCCTGGTGCCTATTGGAGATCGAATGGAGTGAAAGGCCGGCTTCGCAAGGACAAAGCCCAATTATACCATGGTCTAAGCCATGAGATACCTCTAGGAATACACAAAACCGGAATTTCAACCGTAGTTACTATACACGATCTGCTGTATAAGCACTATCCACAGCAATACGCCTTGCCCGATCGGAAGATCTATGACTTCAAGTTCAAATATGCATGCGAACATGCTGATCGTATTGTGGCGATTAGTGAAGCCACCAAACGGGATATTATGCATTTTTTTGGTATACCAGAAGAAAAGATTACAGTCATCTACCAGACTTGCCATGATCGCTTCATGCAAGAAAGATCTCGAAAGACACTCCGCGAAATCAAAGAAAAGTACCAGCTGCCAGAAGACTATCTGTTTTATGTTGGATCGGTGATTGCAAGGAAGAACTTACTGGGTATTGTTAAAGCAATGACCTTGCTTCCTAAAGACTTACAATTGCCACTCGTTGTGGTAGGGGGGCGAAGTGATTATCAGAAAAAGGTAGAAGACTTTATCACTCAATCAGGTTTGCGAGAAAAGATTTTCTTTATTTCGCCAACCTACAAAGACTTGTCCGCCCTATATCAGCAAGCCAGAGTCTTTTTATATCCCTCTTTTGCGGAAGGATTTGGAATCCCGGTTTTGGAAGCCTTGTACAGCAAAGTCCCTGTCGTTACCTCGAACTGCTCCTCTTTGCCTGAAGCGGCTGGTCCTGGTGCATACCTGGCTGATCCTCACCTCCCAGAAGACATTGCTAAGGGGATTGAAAAAATCCTTAGTGATTCAGCTTATCGTCAGGAATTGGTGCAAAATGGCTTTGAACATGCTCAACAATTCAAGGGAGAACCACTTGTTCGTCAAATGATGAATTTATACGAAGAGCTGTTGTAGGACAGCTATACTTAGCTTCTAGCCTCTAAATCTAAGCTTTTAGATCGATTTGGACATCATTTCGCCACGCTTCAGTCTTTTGCTTGAAACTATATTTTTAGATTAGTCTAAAAAATATTTTACCCTGTGTTAAAAAAATGTATATTTGTCGAGTATAATTGACTAATGGTATGAGTGAGCTACTAGAAATATTGCAACAAGAGTGGGCCTTGCGCGCGCTTATCGCTTCCAGTTTGGTCGGGATTATGTGTGGCGTATTGGGGTGTTTTATTGTATTGAGGAATATGTCATTAGTAGGGGATGCGCTGGCTCACGCCATCCTCCCAGGAGTAGTCTTTGCCTTTGTGATTGTTGGTTATAGTGCATTGGGTTTCTTTACCGGTGCTGTAATTGCGGGCTTGCTAACAGCCTTGGGAATCACCTGGATACAGCATAATGTTGGGACCAAAAATGATGCTGCCATAGGAATCGTGTTTACGGCAATGTTTAGTATTGGTGTGATGGGGATTTCGTATATCAGCAGAAATGAAGGGGTACATTTGGACTTGAAAGACTTCTTGTTTGGGAATGTACTTGGTGTAGCAAACAGCGATCTGTATTTGACAACTGGGGTTACTATTTATGTAGTGGTTAGTGTAATTGTCTTTTATCGTTATCTCTTTGTATCTACCTTTCAACCCGTGATTGCCGAAACGATGGGGATACCGGTGCAATTGATCCATTACTTCTTAATGTTACTCCTTTCTTTTGCCGTGGTAGCTTCTTTGCAAACAGTAGGAGTGATTCTAGTGGTGGCAATGCTGATTACGCCAGCTTCCACTGCCTTGCTCTTGTCTAAACGCTTACCCCGTGTCATTCTTCTCGCTGCCATTATTGGTTTGTTTTCTGCGGTACTAGGCCTTGTTTTTGCTATTGTATTGGAAACGACTCCAGGTCCAGCTATGGCTGTCACAGCCACTCTGTTTTATGCTTTAGCTGTATTCTTTGCCCCAGAAAAAGGATTAGTCTTCAGACAACTGAGAAAGCGACAATTAAAGGCTAGAATCAAATTGGAAGATGGTTTGAAACAGGCCTACCGGCTGGAACAACAGGGAAGCCTAACCATACAAAGCTTAGCAGAAAAATTAGGAACTACTACGACTAGTTTACAAAAGATTCTGCAGTTGCTAAGAACCAAGGGGATGATAGAGAAAGGCAATCTTAAGCTAACCTCCATCGGGATTGGAGAAGCAGAAAAACTTATCCGTGCGCACCGTTTATGGGAAACCTATTTGGTGAATAAGATTGGACTCAATAATGAGCAAATTCATGAAGAGGCTGAACGTTTTGAGCATTTGCTACCAGAGGCTTTACTCGATGCGGTGGATCAGGAGTTGGGCTTTCCTAGCACCGATCCGCATGGCTCACCAATTCCGGCTAAGGCAGGTGAACCCAGTTTCCCCCTAATCCGCTTGGGCAATCAACAAGAAGGACAAATTGCAGAACACCAATCTGGTCAATATGTTAGTGCGCAATTGTGGCGGATGGGGCTACTCCCGGGCGCTGACTTTAAAATAGAGGACAAATCACTTGAAGAGGTGCTGTTGAAGGTAGGGGAGAAGGAGATCCGTTTGCCGGTTTCGCTGGCTCGCTTAATCAATGTAGAAAACACAGACGTCTAGAGGCCTTTGAAGGTGAACTATAGTCTCTCTCTAAACTGGTATATCCTTAGTAATCTTCTTAGCACTCCAATCTGCTTTCATTTTTTCTAGTAATAAAAGGCCTTCTTCATCGCCACTTAATTGTAATATTTTAATGCCATTCTTATCCCAAAATGCGCTTTTCCCTCCTGCTTTCATTCCCCATAGGTCCCCACTATAGTTTGACATGAGAACTTGCAGCGAATTCTTTTCAGCATATTTCGCCAATATTTCATGACCTTCCCCAATCCCTTTCTGCGAGTAAAATATACTTGGGACATAGAGCGTGCAATTATTGGCTTTGGCATTTTTTGGATGCTGAGGATGGTTAATATCAGCACATATAGCGAATTGGATACTTTCTTCCTTAAACCGAATTATCGGATTGTAATCAAATGAACTCGAATAGAATTCACTCTCTCCTTCATGAAGAAACTGTTTGGTATAGACTTCCGGTTCCTGATTAGGTTGGAGGATATATGCTCCAATGAATAGGCGAAACTCTATGTTAATAGGAGCTCCAGCTATGATCATTAGGTCATTGCGATCGGAAATTTTCTTGAACTCAGTGATGATGGGATTCGTGGATGCTATGACCAGGTTCTTAGCCTCTTTTCTACAATAACCGGTGATTGACATTTCGGGGAATACAATCAAATCAGCCTGATTAGCAATGGCTATGTCAATCATTTCTAAGTGCCTATTGAAGTTGCCTTCAATATCTCCTACAACTGCTGCTATTTGGGCGGCTGCTATTCTCATTTTCGGTTCTGCTTACTACTAAGGCGGCGAGGATGCAATGTGACGAAGTTTAGCTGAAATGCACTATTAGTGACGTAATGAGCGTAAATAGAAGCAAAGACTATTTTTGCTACCCGTTCATTATGTTCAACTGTTACTTTCATTTGCGCGCTTCTTTAGTTTCTCTTTTCAATATCAAGAACTTATCATCCATAACATTCCCGGCAAAAATCAAATCACCCAAAACGGCTGCTACTGTGGATGCTGACATCTCTTCGCCATTTTCAACATATATTTTTTCCACTGTATAATCTCCTTTATTCCGATAAATAATCTTAATGATTTCCGAAGGTGATGTTTTCTCTTTTCCCTTTGCGTACTCACCGAATCTGAGCAGATTTGGATGCGCACCAATCCATAAATTACCTTCCTCATCTAGTTCAATATTATCCACACCGGTACCACATGAGATGTCTTCGACAAAAGTAAGTGAACCATCTTTACCTATTTCATAAACTTTGACAAGAAAACCTCTTGGAGAAGCTACATAAAGTAATTTTCGACTGGAGTCATAATTAATCCCATTTGCATAGGCAATTCCTTTAGCTACTTCCTTATAGGTATTTCCATCGAAATAAACGACGTTCGATATTGCTAGTCCAAGATATTCCTCGGCAAGCTTCCCAATTCCCGCTGTATATTTATGATCGTTAGTGAAATAGAATTGATTTTCGCCGACCAAGACTAAATCATTAGGTTGGATCATTGAAGGGTTTTTCAATGTCTTTATGTATTGTAGGTTTTGTCCTAATAATTCGAAAACTTCTATTGAATGCCCTCCAGAAGTATGGTTAATTGCCATCACTTGATAAGAACTATCCTTTTTGAAAAAAGAGATGCCGTGTGGAGCGAAAGGTTGTTCAAAATCACCCGTTAAGGAAACGGGCTTGAATTCATTAGTTGTCAGGTCAACTAAAAAGAGTGCTCCATTTTCTTCTTCAGTAGGAGGGGAATTTCTTCTGTCCGTTGAAGAGACTAAGGCAAAGCTATCTTTCTGACTAATTGTGATGTCTTCAGCGCCCTTAATAGCTATCCTTTTCAAAATTTCTCCCTCAAATTTAGGTTCAATGGTTCTAAAAAAGCCAGTGGAGATGAAAATATACCCAATGAAAATCAAGAGAGAAACAAGGGAGAATATTAGAATCCTTTTAAAGGTACGCATAGGTGGTTGTAAGATAAATTAAGTCTATTGAATCTAAATCTTAAAATACTATTCTTTGCTGATTCAATGAAATGGAGTGGTAACAATTAAAACCTGACTACGGAATACTTGTACTGATTCCAGCGTTCTTTCTGGAGGCGAACTCCATTTACCTGTTGCCATATCGTAATGCATGTGCCTTACTGTTGATCAAGCCATTCTTGGAGACTTTCCCAACTCAAACTTACGCAGGTGGAACGTCCAGGAAAGGCCCTGGCAGCAGCAAAGGCCTCAAACTCTTCATCATCAGTTGTTGCTCCTTCAAATGCAACCTTGAGGAAAGTCTCTTTCATCGGAGCTATTTCTGTTAATGCCATCCCTTCTAAACGCTTCACAAGAATGGAGGTTGAAGCCTTCGAAATGGCGCAGCCAAAGCCACTAAAGGAGGCACTCTTGATGGTCCCTGCCTCTATCTGTAAGTGCAATTTGAATTTATCTCCACAGAGTGGATTGTACGCTTCAATCTGATAATCAGGGGATTCCATCTCTTCATAGTGATAAGGATTCTTATTATGACCAAGAATTACCGTTTTATATAGCTGCTTCAATTTGTTTTCTGCGTCCATGGCTACGAATCTATTCCTTTTTTGTTGGCTATCAAAGAAGATAAAAAATTAAGGCTCAGTGATGATCTTTCAATTGAAAAAATGGTTTTATACTTGTGGGGTAGCTCTTCTGGCTATAACAATCCAAGGGAGTGAAAGTTGGAACTAGTCGATCTCATGAAAAATGATCGAAAGACTAGGTAAGTAAATTTGTGAGTACATAAAGCAGCAAACTGAAATGAATCAAAGTAAGAAACACCAAAAGCATGCGAAGTTGACCCGTCCACAAATAGGGAAATTTGGACGTACGGAATGGGCAATTATTGGTACCCCCTGCGGTAATATTCAACAGTTAGCTTATCAGCTTGTCGGACTGCTGTCTAAGCACTTCCAAATGGCTTATGTGGACGCAGATCACGCCAGTGGAGACGAGGAAAAAGACCCTACAGTCACTCCACAGAATGCTATGGATGCCGGAGCAAGCGCCGAATATATTGACAAAATCCATTTCCATCGATTTGATAAACGAGCTCAGTTAGATGATTTCCAATATAGAGAGCAATTCTATGGCGTAGATGGAGTTATTGTGAATGGTAATCATTTCCTAGCAAAGCAGCAGATTGTCGTTGTCGATCCTAAAAAGGAAGCCTCTCTGCGAAAAAAGCTTGATCGCCTTAGTGCCGTTCGCTTATTTTTGTTGACACCGGGTGTTGATAGCGTTCCTGAATATCTTCAGGAAGCGGTGGAAGATTGGGAGAATATTCCTGTTTTATCTTTTTCTGATCGGGAGCAGATTGCCGAAGAATTGCGAAATGATTTGAAAGCCAATATTTCGAAAGTCAAAGGTTTGGTCCTAGCAGGTGGGAAGAGTCAAAGAATGGGCAGCGATAAAGGATTACTGACCTATCACGGCAAGCCACAAAGGGAGCATATGGCCGATTTGTTGGCTGGCTTATGCGCTGATGTCTACCTATCTTGTCGCCCTGGCCAGGTCGAGGCAACCCAAACCGAAATCAAGCTGCTTCCTGATAGCTTCTTAGGATTAGGCCCCTTTGGGGCTATTCTGACGGCTTTTCGAGAAGATCCTAACGCCGCTTGGATGGTAGTAGCTTGTGACCTTCCCTTGTTGGATGAAGCAACATTAGAATACTTAGTTTCGCATCGGAATCCTTCCAAGGTGGCTACGGCTTTCCTCAACCCAGCTACAGACTTTCCCGATCCACTTGTAACGATATGGGAACCCAGAGCATACCCTGCCTTATTATCCTTCTTGGCTCAAGGATATTCTTGTCCTAGGAAGGTCTTGATTAACACAGAAATTGAATTGTTGGAGATACCAGCCGCAGCTGCCTTGCGCAATGTAAATACGCCAGAAGATTTTCAGGCCGTTCAGCACCTATTGGCTGCACAATAATGAAATTAGGAATCGGAGTGATCCCGGAGTAGGCCGAAGACCTTGAGACTGATAAATTTATTGTTTTTTAACTCGCAGTTCCGCATCGTACCTTCATATAAAAAGCCCTGCTTTAGCAAAGCCTTATCGGAAGGACTATTTCCCGTTTCAACATAAGCTTCGATTCGCTCGACTTGCAATTCGTCAAAAGCATAGCGAATCACCTCCTTCAGGGCTTCTTGCGCATACCCTTTTCCCCAATATTTGGGAAGTAACCAATAACCTATTTCTATCCTTCGATGTTCCTGCTCATACTCATAATAGCCACAGGCTCCTAGAAATGTTTGTTCGGCTTTATCACAGATAGCCCACCAGATTCCCTTCTTTTCTTGCCAGAGGCCTGTATACCATTCCATTTGTTCTTCCGTAGCAGCATAAGTGGGAAAGGAGACGCCATAGAATTCAATTACTGCAGGATCAGATAGTCCTTGGAAAACAGAACTTTGATCTTTTGCATCGATCTGGCGAAGGAGCAGGCGTTCGGTAGTAAGTTCGGGAAATTCGGAAGGAAACATATCCAGTGCTTAGGGGAGAAGTGGTTCTTGTTTGAGCATTTCAACGAGGGATAAGCCTTTCTTATGGAGATCCTTGATCTGAGTGGGAGTCATCAAGTGATTAAACCGATAGAAGATCATATAGTAGTTGAGCCCTTCCAGGTACCATTCCTTTTCTACAGAAAAGAATTTTAAGAACTCATCATTCAAAGATCCTCGAATGTAATCCTCATCCTCTCCTTTGAGGTAATAGTTTTCAGAGAATTTAGGATATTCCTCAAAGTCGATATCCTCAAACCCCAGGAAAGCAGCCACCCGATGGAAAAAAGTCTCTGGCTTCATCAGAAACTGTGGCAGGCCCAAATCTTTGGATTCTACGAAGAAAACAGTCTGTTTAAAGGTCTGAGAAGAATTTCCGGTGCTGATGGTGAAGTGATAATCGAAAATGCGGGTGTCAATCTGATGCAACCCACTTTGTTGCCGGAGAAGATTCTTTATGCGACGGCGCCCTCCTCGTCGGAATAATTTGAAATCTTTCAATAGCGTCGTCAGCCCCCATTCATCTTTCGGGCTGAACTGCATATCAAGTTGATAGGCTATTCGTTCAATTTTTTGTTGTCTGGACAAGGGCGTTAGGCAGCGTGTTTTTGGAAGTAAAAGCTTGCATCCTGCACTGTTTCGATAGATTCTACTTCTTCAGGCGTAAGGTATACATTGAACTGATATTCCAGGTTAGCAATTAAAAGCATGAGGTCAATGGGGTCGAGGTGTAAGTCGTCTTGTAAGTGGCTAAAGGGGTAAATCCTTTTGACTGTCGGCTTAAGGGTCCATCTGATGGATTCAATGATGGCCTCGGCTGTAGGACTTGGTTTTTTCTTAAAGATCACTTGATTTGCCATAGCTACAGAAAGTTTTCATTCAAATTGATTGTTTTCGGTCCTTATCGATTAAAACAACGCCTGAAATTGACAATTAGTTGCTTTACAAGCCGAAAAAAGGTCCTTTTTCGCAAATCGTGTACCAAACTTTAGGGCGAGGCCAAAAACTTTTATTATCCTTGGGACGAACTTCTTTCTAATTGACTTCAAATGCATATAAAAAACATTAGGAACAGCTAGAAAGACCTGTAGATATTGCGTGATAGAGACATTTTTGAATTTTTTTTGATTTTTTGCGCAAATATTTACTTTTGTAAAGGATTGTTTTTTCATTTTCCATAAATTTTAAACTTTATCGACGTGGACAACGAGAGAAATCAAAGGAGATTCGAGAGCGTCTATTCCAAGAAAGTACGTGCGGGAAAAAGAAGAACATACTTCTTTGATGTGCGCAAAACCAAGGGGGATGACTATTATTTGACCTTGACTGAAAGTACCCGTAAGTTTAATGGGGATGGTTATGAACGTCATAAGATCTTTTTGTATAAAGAAGATTTCAACCGATTTGTATCCAGCTTGGAAGAAGTAGTCGACCATGTGAAGACAGAATTGATGCCTGATTATGACTACGACGAATACACTCGTCGCCATGAAGAGTTTGAACGCCAACAAGCCCTAGAAGAAAGTGGTGGTGGTGCAGTAGAACCAAAGTCTACTGAGGTTGAGGATAAGGCCGATAATGGCCAAGTAGAATCCGAGGACGATATGTCTTGGTAAAACCAAAAGAGCGAAATTTGATACCAACAAATTTCGCTCTCTTTTTTCGTTTAACTGACTTGTTAATCCGTCTCACCTAGTAGGCTCCAAAGTATCTTCGCAGTATCCATTCCGCTGTAAGGAGCCCCAACAATAAGAAAAATATCCATTTTAGGTTGATGACCGATCTGGTCTTGCTTGTCTCGTAGATGATCGGCTTGATATTTTGTTGATCCAATAGATCTGACACACTAGAAAGCTGTGCTGGATAGACCATCTCACCTCCAAATTTCTCACTGAGGAGGCGAAGTAAGCCATGATCGGCAGCTGTTTCATATACTTCCAATTGGATTGGCTCTACACTGAACTGCCCGGAAAAACTAAGGTTTTCCCCATTGCTAAATACATTGGCTTTATAGGTGTAACTTCCTACTGGGAGAAATCCTGCATTGAGGCTGTATGCCCGGCCCGCTTTATTGAATACAAAATTGAATTCTTTCCCACTGCCATCAGTAATGACCAAACTTACATCAGGTTCATTGATGAGTTCGTAGCTACTGTTGTACAACTCCGCATCAAACAGTACTTGCTCATTTTCATTAAATATATTTTTGGTGAGACTAACGCGAAACCGTCGTTTATCTTCCTTAACGGAAATATATTGAACAGATTTGCTAACTAACTCATTAAAAATATCATGATTCTGATGTTGTAAGAAATCGAATAAGCGCCACTTCCAAACCCCTTCTGCACATAGCACCCCCTGACGTTGGCCATCGCTTTCACCCAACACCAGTAGCGGGAATCGAGTATCGATCCGACCGATTCGCTGATACAAGAACACCTGCCCATCGGCTTCTACATTAAAATCTCCGAAGGGTGCTGTCAGTGGCGGGAATACGGAAAGTTCTCTGGCAAAATCATCCGAAGTAGTAAAGAGGTTGAAGTTGGGGGCGAGTCGACCCTGGACTTCGTTCGCTGTAGGCGCGCTTCGGTTGATAGTGACCATCTTCTGATTCCGATTTAGGGCATTCAGATTGGTCTGAGATCCCACGATGAAAAAGACAGGGATTTTACGGTTTTTGGCTTCCTCAAATACCTGTCGAGCATCATTGGTCAGGCTAGGGAGTTGATGGAGGATCACCATATCGAATTCTGCTAACTGCTTGCTAAAGTTATCGATATAGGCGACTTCTACCTGATAGTTCTTATTGAAAGTGATCTGTTGCTTTAAAGCACTAATGTCTGGATGGGGTGAATTACCCAGGACGAGTATCTTTTGCCTGGCGTCGAGCACATCAATAAAGATGTCCTTGCTGTTATTGCCGGTCGTTACTTCATCCGGGATAGCGCTCAAGGCTACCCGATATCGTTGTACACCAGCTTGGTCCGCATCGAGAATTAATTCTTCTGTGTGGAAATAATCATTCTTATCAATGGCCAATACCTTATCCTCGAGTTTTCGCAAATTGCCATTCTGGACTTTGTAGACACTCAAAGTTGTATTGGAACCAGCTGCATTTTGTCCAGCTACATCTATCTGGATAGAGAATTTATCTCCTAGGTAGGCAATTTTATTGTGGAATACTCTTTTTAGAATAACATCCCTTTTTGGCGTGGTATCTCCCAAAGCCACCGTATATATGGGAACAGCCAGTTTGGAACTAGAGTAGATGGGATTGCTTCCCTCATTATAGATTCCATCTGTGGCCATGACGATTGCCCCCAAGTTTTGATTGGTGTACAAGTCATATATATCGCCAAGGAAATTGGAAATATTGGTGATCTTGTCTTCAAATGAAAAAGGTATATCTTCTCGGACACTACTGCCGAAGGCATATTGTTTGACTTCGAATTTGCTACTTAGCGCATCTGAAAGACCTTGGAATTGTTCCTGGTAGGTACTCTGATCTGCCTCGGAAAATCCGCTGAGGACCGATTCTGATTCATCCTGTGCCAAGATGACTAATGGCTTTTGCGTGTCGATCTCTGCTGATTTCAAAAGCGGGGATAACAGGAGCGCAGCCAAAGCACTAACGGTCAAAAAGCGTGCTGTACCAAGTAACAAATTCAGGCGAGCAGATAACTCCCGAAAGGTAGAATCTCGATAGTATAAAATCAAGGCGTAAACCAGCCCGGCCAGCAGGCAAAACAATAAATACCAAGTCGGGTACTGAAAGCTTAAATTATTCATAAGTATTGGGCCATTCTTGCCAAAATGAGAACGAATATGTTTGGCAAAGGTTGCCAAAGTTAGAATTTTAAGAGAATATGTCCCTACCTTTTGTGTTAGCGATTTGTTAAAGGCAGGATAGGGCGATCAAATTTTGGTATTTTTCGTTTCTATAGGTGGGAACATCATTTCAGATGGGCTTAGGACCATCTAACAAATAAGATATATTTCCTTCACTTGCTTCAGCAAATTTCTAACTCAAATACACCCGATATGAGAAAAAGCGTCTTCATTGCCTTCGTTCTATCCTTTCTATTCATGGCTAAAGCTGATGCTGCTTACCTTTTGCTACCCATGGATGAAGCAGGACAGAAGAATCACCTGAAGGCTTATGGTATTACCTACTGGGTGTTAGATAAGGGAGCGGAAGCCTGGTGGCTGCTCAATTATAAAGGAGGAAGTTTTGCCTTTAAACACAATGCAATCTTCGAAAAGGAGTGCAAGACCCGGGGTGTCAGTTATCAGATTTTGCCAGATGCTCAATTCAATAGCATCCTGGCCAGTATCGAAAGCCAAGAGGTGAATGAAGCGGCCATGAAATTGGAGGTAGCTCCGAAAATCGCCGTCTACACGCCCGAATTTGGTCGGGGAGGGGAAAAGATCCAACCCTGGGATGATGCTGTAACCCTAGTGTTGACTTATGCAGAGATTCCCTATGAGACGGTATACGACATGGAAGTGATGAGTGATCTACTGCCAAAGTATGATTGGCTTCATCTACACCACGAGGATTTTACTGGTCAATATGGGCGTTTTTACCGGGCTTTTAATAGTCAGCCCTGGTATCGAGAAAATGTTAGAAATATGGAGGGCTTGGCACGTAGCCTTGGTTATGAAAAGGTGTCGCAGCTGAAACTCAATGTAGTAAAGAAGTTTCGAGAATATGTTGTCGGAGGTGGTTTCATGTTTGCCATGTGTTCGGCTACTGATACTTACGATATTGCCCTAGCGGCGGATGGTATTGATATCTGTGCGCAAATGTACGATGGGGACCCCGTTGATCCCAATGCGCAGTCTAAGTTGGACTTTAGCCAGACCTTCGCATTTAAGGACTTCGAACTCAGCCGGAATCCATTAGAATATGAGTTTTCAAGCATAGATCATACCCGAGGGCGCAATGTCGCACCACAACAGGATTATTTTAGCTTATTTGATTTCTCCGCTAAATGGGATCCTGTACCGACAATGTTGACGCAGAACCATACCCGAACCGTAAAAGGATTCATGGGACAAACCACTGCCTTTCGGAAAAATCTGATCAAGTCGGATGTTCTCATTTTAGGTGAAAATAAACCTGCAGATGAGGCCAGATATATACATGGTACCAAAGGAAAAGGGTTTTGGACTTTCTATGGAGGACATGATCCCGAAGATTATCAACACCGAGTGAATGATCCAGAAACGGACTTGAACTTACACCCGAATTCTCCTGGGTATCGATTGATCTTGAACAACGTTTTATTTCCTGCAGCTAAGAAAAAGAAACGAAAAACCTAATTCTTCGTTATTTCTAACAGAAACAGGTGCACTTGACATAATTAAAGAGGATCGGCGGTTTGCCGATATTAGCCGAGTTTTCCTTACCAGCTAACTCGGCAGATGTCTTATGTTTGTTCTGTTTCGATTATACTGCAAGCATGAACCCTATCTCATTGGGGTATTCGCGTGATTTTTAAAGGAGTTAACATGAAAAAGTTATCGATACTAGCCGTACTATTTGTCATGATCAGCTGGCAGCTGAATGCAGCTTATCTATTGTTGCCCATGGATGAGGAGTCACAGAAAGATCACCTCAAAGCCTATGGTATAACATACTGGGTATTGGACAAAGGAGTGGAAGCTTGGTGGTTGCTCAATTATAAGGGTGGTAGCTTTGCTTTTAAGCACAATGCGATCTTTGAAAGAGAGTGTAAAACCCGTAATGTGAGTTACAAGGTTATTCCAGATGCTCAATTCAATAAGATATTAGCTGAGATTGAAGATAAGGAGGCTAATCAGGCAGCCATGAAATTGGAGGTTGCTCCTAAGATTGCCGTTTACACTCCTGAATTTAACAACAAGGGGGAGAAAATCCAGCCCTGGGATGATGCCGTAACGCTGGTATTAACCTATGCGGAAATTCCCTACGAAACAGTATATGATACCGAAGTCTTAGGCGATCTTTTGCCGAAGTATGATTGGCTTCACTTACACCATGAAGATTTTACGGGGCAATACGGCCGCTTCTATCGAGGATACCATAATCATCCCTGGTATCGGGAAAATGTACGGAGGATGGAAGCTTTAGCCGGTTCCTTGGGATATGAGAAGGTTAGCCAGTTGAAGCTGAGTGTAGTGAAGAAGATAAAAGAATATGTAGTTGGCGGTGGCTTTATGTTTGCCATGTGTTCGGCTACCGATACCTACGATATTGCTTTGGCTGCTGAAGGCTTAGACATCTGCGCGCAAATGTACGATGGAGATCCAGCTGACTCCCATGCACAAGGGAAACTGGACTTTAGTAAGACCTTTGCCTTTAAGGATTTTGAGTTAGTGAGGAATCCATTGGAATACGAATACTCTTCCATTGACCATAATCGAGGTCGGAATGTTTCCGCTCAACAGGATTACTTCAATCTGTTTGATTTTTCTGCTAAATGGGACCCAGTGCCCACGATGTTGACACAAAACCACACAAGGACGGTAAAGGGCTTCATGGGCCAAACTACTGCCTTTGTACGTCGGCATATTAAATCAGATGTATTGGTGCTGGGAGAGAATCGACCCGCACAAGAGGCCAGATATATCCATGGCACCGCTGGAAAGGGATTTTGGACTTTCTACGGCGGACACGATCCGGAAGATTACAGACACTTTGTAAATGACCCGGAAACGGACCTTAATTTGCATCCACACTCCCCGGGTTACCGCTTAATTCTTAACAATGTGTTATTTCCTGCTGCAAAAAAGAAGAAGCGTAAAACTTAGCAGTTATACATACTGTTAGTACGAATGAAATAAATCCATAGGAGCCGAGATTGGCTAAAATTCTGGAGAGATGCATATAAGACATGACTCTGCATTAATCTGAAGTCGGAGCCTCCAGCATGTTCTGATCAATAGTTAAAACTTGCTGTTGTAAAGGCGCTGGATGACTTCTTATATCAGCCACTTTCTCCTATTTCATCTATCATTCAACCTCACATTATCAATCTATGAATACAAAAGCAATTTTCAGAGTCCTGGTTTGGGCCATCCTGATAGCTGGTGGCTTTGTAGCTGGGGCTGCTTGGAGAAATGCAGATTCCGAAACGGCTGCTAAAGAAAGTGATACAGCGGTACTGGTTAACAATATTGAACCAATTGAAGAAGATCCTAATAAGCGAATAGAAAGCCCTAGTATGGGGCTGACAGCCGCGGAGCAATCCACCATCAAGCTGTTTGAAAATGCCGCGCCATCTGTCTGTTTCATCACTACATCAAATGTTCGACGAGATTATTGGACAAGAAATGTAATGGAGGTTCCTAGCGGAACGGGTTCGGGCTTTGTATGGGATAATAAAGGGCACATTGTGACGAATTATCATGTAATTCAGAAAGCGGATCGTTATCAAGTGACTTTGTCCGATCAATCTACGCATGATGCAGAATTGGTAGGGGTAGCACCAGATAAAGATCTGGCAGTTTTGCGTATCGATGTGTCAAGAAGAGATTTAAGACCTATTCCGGTTGGGAATTCTGTCAATCTTAGGGTAGGGCAATCTGTTTTTGCCATTGGAAATCCCTTTGGCTTGGATCAAACCCTGACCACGGGAATTGTGAGTGCCTTAGGGCGTGAAATTCAATCGGTGGCAAAGATTCCAATTCGGGATGTAATTCAAACGGATGCTGCTATTAACCCGGGGAACTCCGGTGGGCCACTCTTGGATTCATCGGGGCGATTGATTGGTGTAAATACGGCCATTTATAGTCCCTCAGGGGCTTCGGCAGGAATTGGATTTTCTATTCCTGTGAATGTAGTACGTTGGGTAGTGCCAGACTTGATTCAATATGGTAAAGTGAAGCGCCCTGTACTTGGTATAGAGCCAGCCGCACAGCAATTTTTGCAGCGTTTGGGGCGTAAAGGGGTATTGGTACTCGATGTGTATGAGAATAGTCCGGCAGACCTTGCAGGCATTCAGCCTACCTATCGAAATAGAGCCGGGCGTATCGTATTAGGAGATATCATTACGGGATTAAATGGCAAGGATATCAACTCTTTTAACGATCTGTTCTTGGAGTTGGAAAAATATAAACCAGGAGACGTCATTTCTCTGGAGGTGGAACGAGACGAAAAAACGGCAGAACTAGAACTGGAGTTAGGAGAGTCGGAGTAGGAGCGAAGTTGTCTACATACACAAAAAAGCCTCGCTGGGATATTGATTTCCAACGAGGCTTTTTTGTGTTATGAATCATCATTTAGCTTGTAGTTTATCGCGGATGTTATCAGGAGGGGTGATGAAAATTCCAATTTGTACAAAAGGAGCATCACTAACATCAGCATCAAAGGAAAGGGTACTATCATTCTTACCCAAAAACTCACTATCCAAATTGAGCCGATACCCTGCCTTGATATTGGCCCAAACCCAGGGCGAAAATTGATGATCTAATTGTGTGGAAAGGACGATGGCGGACTGATTTAGGGCATAGTCTAGATTTTCTCGCATGGGACGATCTATATCCAATCGGTAGCTTCTACTATTATATTCTACTCCAAATAGGATAATATCAGTCGGACTAAGATTATATCTGCCATACATATAGCCTGGGAAAATAGACTCAATACCCCATTTTTCATTGTACGTTCGATTATACACTAGGAAGGGGACAAGGCTAGTCCTCCGAAAGCTTGTAGATCCCGTTATGCCAAATCCCCACTCAAAGTTCTCATTAGGTTTGATAGCATACAACCCCAAGAATTTGTAGATGGAATATTTGGGATCAAAGTTCAACCAGTCAAACTTGATCCAATCATTGTAATTGCCATTGGCTGCATACCCAAGGCGAGCAGCGATATAGCGTGTTTCATTCAATGAATGGGTCATGATGACATCAAAGGCATTGCTTTTTAAGGCCTCGACGTCCATTGCTTGAAAAGCCTCTGAAAACTCATCTCCGATGCGATCAAAGTCGTAGTAATCAGACAAAAACTTATAACCTAATATTAAAGTAAAGTTGCCTTTGTATAAGATCGGTACTTTAACACTAAACTTGAAATTCTGGAATTTATTAAAATTACTGAGGCTGGTTTCATCATCAATTTCAGAAATATAGTCACTCCCGCCGAACCAGGAATAGCTCAGCTCAAGACCACGAGATTTGGACTTATTACTAACGCCGGGCTTACAAAAGCACATCTGCTCTACTCCTGTAGAGGGGATATCCTCGGGGAAAAAGTTGGGCTTGACCTGACCGGCCAAGGAAAAAGATAGGAGCAGAGAAAGAAGAACTATACTATATTTCATGATTTCCTAGTACGCTTTATCAGGTCTAAAAGGTTGCGTCAGAATAAAATGACTTGTGAGTTACTATCCAAATATGTGAGCAAGATTAGGTCAATTTGTTCAAGAAATGACTTTTACTTATTGAAGCCATGCAAAGTTCATAATTTTTTTGAAGATTTTTATTCTTTTTATTTAACTGACAGTCAGGTGTTTATGATGTTGTCGGTTAATTTTAGCGAAAATTCACTAAAATTTGTGTGACCTAACGGTAACGGCTCGTCTTAAGGGTGTAAGACTTGAGAAACGCAGCTAATCAAAAGTGAAAAGCTGAAAAAATACAGATAGTTCTACGATGAGTTTTTTGACAAACGAAGGGGAGAAAGGAGATTGCTAGCCAAGTGATAGTATGAAAGAGAGAAGGGACTTTGATCCAAACAAATAAACGTTCTAGATACGGATCGGCTAGACCCCAGCAAGGAATTAAAGTGTAGATTGCTCCCCATCGTTTGCATCCTAATCGAAAGAAGGTTTTCATGATATAATATGGGTTTTAGGTGTTTATTCGAGGAAGTCAGTATTGACTTCCTCTTTTTTTTGCCCTAAAGTTGAATTTGTCCATTAAGTTCGCTATTTTTACTTCACATTTCTACAGCACAAGCACACACGAACAAAACTTTCCTGAACAAGCACACTAGGCGTTCTTTAATACCAATACTATTTCTTGACATGGTTTCTGCAGTCCCTTATTTTGCATAAGACTAAGCTAACACACGTATAACACTAAAAGAATGACGTAATAGATCTGGCGAATGTCAATATTCTATTATTGCTCCCCGAGGAGCCGATCAAAAATTATTTCATTTTTTTAACCTAAACCGCTTTAAGTATGACTATTGAAAAATTCAAGGGACTTCATCCCGACCTAGTCGTGGATGAAAAATCAATTGTTTTTATCAAGGGTGGGGGTGATCCACCACCTTGGCCAGAGGATCCAGATGAATTCGATCCAGGTGGATAGTATGTAATCTAATTACATTTCTATTCGAAAGAACTGCCACCCTTGATATCAATGGGTGGCAGTTTTTTTATACCTAAATATATAGTATCATCCCTATGAACAGACACCGACTAAACTACTTTAATTTAGACATAACCCCTCCGTTGCGTTTTATCGTCACATTCTGTGCGCTTGCCTTTCCTATACTCAGTTTTGCCCAAGACGTACCCTGCGACACGCTTTTTAAGCGTGGGATGGATTTAGTGAAAGCGAGAGATATGCCGGCTGCAATTGAGTACTTCAAAAGTATTGAACCTCCAAGTGGAGATTTGAAGTACGATCCTTGTTATGCCAAAGTTGTCTATGCGCTGGCTAGGTGTAATCGGACGCAGGCGAATAATTACGAAGTAATCAAGGGGCTGGAGGAGTTTCTGAGTTTTCCTGAGGAAATAACTAACCCGAAAGCTCGGCAATTATCCATGAGTTTGATTCCTGATCTGTATCGCCAAGTAGGAATGTATGAGCAATCTCATCAAAAACACTTGCTACTATTGGCTTACCGGGATTCTATTGGTGATTCAATAGGTTTGGCTAAGTCCTATTATGAACTAGGAACGCTCTACAGCGACCAGAAGAATTATGTGCAAGCCATTGATTATTTTGAACAGTCTTTGGCCGTAACGGTATCACTGCGAGATAGTACCAGAATAATAGGCAGTTACAGTGCACTGGGTAGTAATCACCGAGAGAATAATAATTTCGAGAAAGCCTATGAATATAACCAGGCTGCCCTGGATTTGATCCCGCTTGTATCTTCAGATAAGCTACCAGAAGGCAACAAACTGGAACCCTATGCTGAAATGAATATGGGGAGTCTTTTGTTGGCGATGGGGAACTACGGTAGAGCTAAAGTGCATCTAGAAAACAGTATCGATATTTTCAAAGAAATTGGATACAAACCTGGTCTAGCTAGCGCTTATTTGGACTATGGATCCCTTTTTGAAAGACAAGGAGCGTATGATAAAGCTATTGATGTCTTTCACGAAGGACTAGCACTTTCGGAAGGGATTAATGCGGTTATTCGTCAGTCCGAATTCCATTTGTCCTTAGCAGAGAACTATAAGAATATCAATAAAATAGATGAGGCCTATTTCCATTTAGCAAGTCATGCTGACCTTAAGGATAGTATTGTCAATCAGGAGCAGCAAAAGCGAATGGATCAAGTCCTGTTTAAATATGAATTGGAGAAGAAAGGGCGAGAAATTGGATACTTGAAACAAGACCTGGAAATCTTGGAACGTGAAAAAGCTATCGATCTTCGGTTTCGTCAATTCTATATCGCATCTTTTGCTTCTGTATTGTTGCTATTGGCATTATTCATCTACTGGTACCGCTTGCAAAAGGCACATAACTCTGTCTTAAGTGAGAAGAACGAAAAAATCAATCAGCAGAATGATTTGCTGCAACATCTTAATGCAGAACTCAAGCAATTTGCCTACATCGCTTCACATGATATGCGAGAACCGCTCCGATCGATTGGCGCTTTCTCTTCCTTATTGCAACGCCGACACGGTTCCAAGTTGGACGATTCAGGTAATGAATATCTGACCTTCATTAGAGATGCGGTGGACCGGATGTCTGCGCTGCTTACGGACCTACTTGACTACTCTAAAATCAATAGTCAACAAGCTACGGAGTGGATTGATATGAAGAGCATCATACAAACGGTGAAGTCCAACCTGAACCATCAGTTGATGACTACTGAGGGGAAAATTGAAGTGCAGCGCAAAGGAATTCCTTATCTGGATGCGGTTCCTACCCAAATGATGCAATTATTCCAAAATCTTATCTCTAATTCTTTGAAATTTAGAAAGACTGATGTGCCGCCTGTCGTAGAAATTGCGGGCTATGCTCATGAAGGAGGCCATGTAATGACCCTAAAGGATAATGGAATTGGCATGGATCCTAAATTTAAGGATAAAATTTTTGGCATGTTCAGCCGACTAAATAATAAAGAGGAATTTGAAGGTACTGGAATTGGCTTAGCTACATGTAAGAAGATTGTGAACCAGCATAACGGAAAGATCTGGGTAGAATCGGAAGAGGGTGTTGGCAGTACCTTTTACATCTGGATGCCGAAAAAGCGCGTAACTTTTTCCGAAAAAAAGACCATGGCAGTAGCTAGTTAATAGGCATGAAAATAATCCTGATAAAAGCGACCGTACTGACATGCATTAGACTACTGCGATTAACTTATTAGGAGAGGGGTAAGATAAGACCTCTATTCAAATTGTTGGTGAAAACCAGCTATCCAAACAACCACAATGCTGCTAGTATTCTGTACTAGCAGCATTTCATTTTTAGCCTTGTATCAACAAAGCGAGAATTTGTAGTAGAAGCTTGTTACTTTTGTGCGATTAAATAGGAGTGGCGCGGATCCACTATCTTCGTTCAGATAAGTAGACAATATGTATATACTTTTGATCACGATTGTTATCGGGCTATTTGTAGCCATGCTTTTCCTCAATATATACTTTCGAATGAAAGTCATGAAAGTATATCGACAACTGGTGCAAAATAGGGTAGAATTTGGGGCTGCTCACGTGTTCAACCCGAAAAAAATGGCGGAGGAGATTATTCCCAAGTATCCACACATGCAGAAGCAAATTGAAACTTTTGCCAGCCATATGAAATATTCCATTAGAATGGCAACGGTTCTAATTGCGCTCATCACTTTATTTGGCGCTATATTAATGTACTATCGAGAGTAACAGCTCATTTTATACTATTCGCACCTTCCGGCGTAGCCGTCTAGACGCAAATCACTAGCACTTTGTCTGCTATGAAACCAAAAATATCAAGCTTACCGACCAAAGTAGGAATTTAAAGGACGTTCTAATTTTCCAGAGATTAGAATTCCCTTATTTTGCGCGCCTAAACTAGAAGATATGTTAAAGATCGGAGTTTTGGGAACAGGCCACCTAGGGAAAATACACTTGAAATGTATTAAGCAGGCTCAGTCACATTATGAATTGGCAGGCTTTTTTGATGCGGATGAAGCCACACGAGCAAAGGTTGCTGGTGATTTTGAAACTACGGCCTTTGAGAGCGTAGACGCTTTGATTGATGCGGTAGATGTAGTGGACATCGTAACTCCGACAACTACACATTTTGAGCTGGCCCAAGCTGCTATACGCAAAGGGAAGCATGTTTTTGTAGAAAAACCCTTGACCAATACCCCTGCGGAAGCCAAAGCTTTGTTGGAAATGAGCCAGGAGCAAGGAGTGAAGATCCAGGTGGGGCACGTTGAGCGCTTTAATCCGGCACTGCTAGCGCTAGGCGGAATGGAAGTGCAGCCGATGTTTATTGAAGCGCATCGCCTGGCTACCTTTAACCCCAGAGGAACAGATGTTTCTGTAGTCTTAGATCTTATGATCCATGATCTGGATATTGTGCTTAGTATGGTAGACTCTCCAGTGAAAACGGTAAACGCCAGCGGTGTGGCCGTTGTGAGTGACACTCCTGATATAGCCAATGCGAGAGTAGAGTTTGCCAATGGTTGTGTGGCGAATTTAACCGCTAGTCGGATCTCTTTGAAGCAAATGCGTAAGATTCGACTCTTCCAGCAAGATGCCTATATCAGTTTGGATTTCTTGGACAAGGAAGCACAAGTGGTGCGCCTGTACGGACCAGAAGACCCGAGCCTTCCTGCCGGAGCCGGTGGGATGACGATCGAAACGAATCGGGGGACCAAGCAGATTCACATAGATATGCCCTCTATTGCCAATACGAATGCGATTCAAATGGAATTGCAAACCTTTGCAGATAGTATTACCCAAAATCAGAGACCTTTGGTTAGTGGGGAGGATGGCTATCAAGCGTTGAAACTGGCTTATGATATTATGGAAGAAATTGATCGCCGATCCTCAGAAATATAAGCATTGAAAACTCGATTCTCCGACAACTAGAAGCTGATCTGAGAAGGAAAAGTCAGATGTTTTTTGACGGATTCTAAAGGTTAGCTTATTGATAATGAATTGAAGGAGAAGGAAAAATCCCATTCCCGATGATCAAAACAGGTAGTTTGTTCCTCTTTCTTGTTCTGGCTGTAGTGAGCAGTTCATGTGAGTTGATCAACCCCAAAGAGGAAGTTCCTGCTTTTCTATATATAGAGCCCTTTTCCTTTACAGCAGATCCTAATGCACACGGAAGTGCTTCAGCTAGCATAACTGAGGTTTGGGTTACAGTAAATGGAGATTTTTTGGGCGCTTACCCTTTGCCAGCTTCCGTTCCAGTACTGGTTTCCGGAATGGCTAATGTAAGATTAGAGGCTGGAATTCATGATAACGGAATTCGGGCTACGCCTAATATTTACCCGTACTATGAGGCTTATGTTCAAGATATTGAACTTGTGCCCAACGAAACGGACACGCTTCAACCTACTATTAGCTATCGGACGAATGCGCGCTTTGCCTTTATCGAGGATTTTGAAAATGGAAGTAATGTATTTACCGAGCAAATTGAAGGACAGAATGGTCTTACTTCCACCAATGATGTTATCTTTGAGGGCAATCAATCAGGAGTCATCAACCTGACTCAAACTGATAACCTGATTCAACTTGGGACGGCGCAAATCTATGCAGGATTAACAGATAATAGTCCGTTGATTTATCTCGAAATGGATTACCGTTCGGGCGTCCCCGTTACCTGGGGCGTACAGGGTTTTAATAGTACAGGCCCAGGTAGTCCTATATTTCAGCCCGGTTTTCGAGAACGATCTGACTGGAACAAGATTTATTTTGATCTGAGCTTGCTAGTACTAGAGGGGAATTTTACCGGTCATCGGGTCGTTTTAGAAGCGGTTATCCCTGCAGGGAGTGGTGTGGAAGAAGCGAAAGTGTATCTAGATAATATCAAATTGGTCCACTTTTAATTGGCATAGCCAATTGATTCAGTTGGAGCAGATAAACAGCAGAATATAACCGGAATGGTAACTATCTACTTTTCAAAGGATTAAATTTATGACCCAAAAAAGAAGATGGCATACGCTTTTTTATAAAATAGCGGACTTCTTTTCTGCTATGCTAGCTTGGGCAGGTTTTTTCCTTTACCGAAAACAACTAGAAGGGGGAGAGGTTGACTGGGGGGCAGTCCAGGATCCAAACTTTTGGTATGGCGTAGTGATCATACCCGTGGGGTGGATTCTCTTTTATGGTATTTTTGATCAATACAAGGATATCTACAGGCTTTCTCGGATAGCAACACTAGCCCGAACCTTATTCCTGAGTTTTTTCGGAGTAATCTTACTATTCTTTACCCTGATCCTAGATGATGTTGTAACCAATTATAAGACCTATTACGCTTCCTTCATTACGCTTTTCCTCTTCCATTTTTTATTGACTTCTACCGTGAGAATGATCATACTCACGCGCGCTAGTTGGCGCCTGAAGGCTGGGGAGATTGCTTATCGAACGCTAATCATTGGTGGTAATCAGAATGCTGTGGAACTTTATCAGGAGATCAATAATAGGGTGAAGAAGCTAGGCTATGAGTTTATCGGATTCATAGATACCAATGGCAAAAGCACTAATGAACTGGCTTTGCGATTACCCATGCTAGGCCAATTGGATAACATAGACCGAGTCATCGAACAGCATGAAATAGAAGAAGTAATTATTGCTATTGAGACGTCGGAACATAATCTTCTTAAAGACATTCTCAACACCTTGTTTGATTTTGGGGATCAAGTACTGGTCAAGATCATCCCAGATATGTATGATATCATTTTAGGGACCGTAAAAATGAATCATGTATACGGCGCGGTGCTCATTGAGATTGCCCAGGACCTGATGCCGAAATGGCAGCGGTTGGTAAAGCGATTGATCGACTTGGTGGCTTCTCTGATCATGTTGATTTTATTCTTACCCTTATACTTATACATTGCTATTCGAGTTCGGATTTCATCTAAAGGTCCGATCTTCTTTGAGCAAGAACGAATTGGCCAAAATGGGGTGCCTTTTAAAATCTACAAGTTTCGCTCTATGTTTACGGATGCCGAAGCTAATGGTCCAATGTTGAGTCATGATGGAGACGACCGATGTACCCCTTGGGGGGCAGTGATGCGTAAGTGGAGATTAGATGAATTACCCCAATTTTGGAATGTGCTTAAGGGGGATATGTCTATTGTGGGACCCCGCCCTGAGCGGCAGTTCTACATTGATCAGATTGTTAAATTGAATCCTCACTACAAACACCTTCTGAAGGTGCGTCCGGGGATTACATCTTGGGGGCAGGTGAAGTATGGATATGCCTCCAATGTTGATCAGATGATCCAACGCTTGAAATTTGATATCCTCTACATAGAAAATATGTCTTTGGCGCTGGATTTCAAGATTATGTTTTATACGCTTTTTGTCCTGATCCAAGGCAAAGGAAAATAGGTTTGGAACAATAAAGATATTTCCTCTTCCCTTAGCTTTCCTTTTTTTCGTCCTACCACTACATGCCGCTGTAAAGTATCGATGCTTCCTGTTGCTGGTATGTCTTTAGCTAATGCTGGTGTTTTTTGGAAAAGGGTTGATCGGCTGCTGAGGAATTGATAACTTTCGCCTTATTTAATTCGCCCTCTGACAAATTTGTGTATTTGAGTCGGCCTTTTAGTCGAAAGCCCTACTTCTTATGGTCGCGAACCTGCCATCTAAAATGCTGACCACAAAATTGCCAGAGAAGGATTTAATTGTCCATGCTCCATCATCTCCTTCCCTTTATTCGCTATCGAATGGTTTGGTCTACGGGCTTAATATTCGTGTTAATCGGCTTCATTTTTGGAAGTTGGACTGCACTGATTCCAGGTATCAAGGAACGTTTTGCGCTAGATGAGGCTCAGTTAGGAATGTTACTATTGGCCTTACCTAGTGGGGTGATTTTAATGAATCCTTTATCTGTCCCATTAATCCGTTGGTTGGGATCCGCACGCTTGTCTAGAGTCTTTCTGGCTTTAACGGCGGCATTCTTTGTTCTACCCACGATAATGCCTAGTATTTGGGCGTTGGCTGGGGCCTTATTCCTCGCAGGAATGGCTTTTTCTGCCACGAATATTGCAATGAACACTTGCGCCGCAAATATTGAGCAAGCAAAGGAAGTGAATATCATTTCCACTTGTCATGGACTATGGAGCATTGGGGCTATGTTTGGAGCTATGACGGTCAGTGCACTCTTGGGGTTAGCGATGACACCAGTTTCAGTCATGACGATCTTGTTCTTGCTCATCCTGGTCATTTCTTTCGCACTGCAAGGGCCTATGGCTGGCCTCCCGCCAGATGTGGAGCAAGCACCCGGAGCGAAGAAGGCGGGAATTGTGATGCCCAACAGAGCGCTCTGGCTATTGATTACTATCAGTATTTGTGTTTACCTTATGGAAGGGACAATGGCCGATTGGTCAGCGGTATACATGCGAGAAGTGCTGCATCGACCAGAGAGCCAGGTAGGACTAGGATTCGCAGTATATGCATTTTGTATGGCCGCTGGTCGGCTCCTGGGTGATCAACTAATTGCTCGATTTACAAGCAAGCGGGTATTACAATATGGTGGCTTAGTAGCGGCGCTTGGCTTGCTGATATTGATTCTACAACCTTCTTTGGCCTGGATACTTCTTGGCTTTGCCTTAGCCGGAATAGGCGTTTCTTTAGGCGCCCCGATCTTATATGCTGCTTCAACCAAAGTGCCTGGATTGCCACCTGGCGCGGGTTTAGCTACCATGAATACCTTTGCTATGGGGGCTTTCTTGGGGGGACCAGCATTGATTGGCTTTACCGCCAAATGGCAAAGCCTGCCTTTCGCTTTTGGAATCGTAGCATTGGGTGCTTTGTTGTGGGCATTGCAGGCGCGTTGGATGCGGTAGTGGCGCTATACACCATTGTCATAGCCCGCTATTTTTTATCTACAACCCATCCTTTATGCAGAGAATTTAGGATATTATCACAAATTCATAAATTGACCACCATGACATCAAGACGAAAATTCATCCGACAAATGGCCCTTGGCGCGGCCGCCACAAGTATTAGTACTTCAGCTTTTCCAAACATTATTATTCCGAAAAAGAAAGATCGCTTAGGTATCGCCTTAATGGGCTTGGGGTACTATAGTACCGATTTATTAGCACCTGCACTACAGCTAACTAAACATTGTTATTTGGCAGGAATCGTGACAGGTACCCCTGCGAAGGCGGAGCGTTGGAAAAAACAGCACAATATTCCGGATAAGAATATCTACAATTATGACAATTTTGATGCTATAGCAGACAACCCGGACATTGATGTCGTTTATGTGGTGCTTCCACCAGCTTTGCATGCGGAGTATACGATTCGAGCGGCCAATGCGGGCAAACATGTTTTTTGCGAAAAACCGATGGCTATGACAACCGGTGAATGTGCGGCGATGATCAAGGCTTGTAAAGACAATAAGGTCATGTTGACGATTGGTTATCGAATGCAGCATGAGCCCAATACCCAGGAGATTATCAAATATGGCCGGGAAAAAACCTTTGGCAAAATCAAACTCATTTCTGCCGCTGCGGGTTTCCGCTCTAATTTTAAGAATGATTATTGGAAGATGGATCAAGGCATGGGGGGAGGAGCAATGTATGACATGGGCGTGTATTGCCTTAATGCAGCGCGATATGTGACAGGTGAAGAACCAACAGCAGTACTGGCACAGGAGATCAATGAACGTCCTCAATTTACCCGAGCTGATGAAACGACGATGTTTCAACTTGAATTCCCTAGCGGCGCCTTGGCTAATTGTGCTACTAGCTTCGCCATGCGGGTCAACTATCTCAACGTGACGGCTGAAAGAGGCTGGTATAAGCTCGATCCTTTCCAGGCATATAATGGAATAAAGGGGGAAAGTAGCAAAGGTCCATTGAATTTTACGATTGAGAATGAACAAACTAAACAAATGGATGACGATTGTTTGGCGATCATGAATGGCACTGCGCCCATCGTACCGGGAGAGGAGGGTTTAGCAGATATAAAGGTGGTCAATGCGATTCAATTGTCAGCCAAGTTAGGGCGAAAAGTGACGATTTAGGCGTCGCACAAAAATTTATGAATCTATGTTAGATCTGAAAGTGATTGATGTCTGGATGCAGCACCCCACGCAGCGTTTCCTGGATCAACCGATGTTTGCGTCCTTGAAGCGCTGGAATAAATCAGGGGCATTAAATGTAGATATCCCATTGGAAATGACTGTGGAGGCCATGGATCAAGCCAATGTGGTCAAAGGACTTCTATGCAGTTGGCATAGCCCGCTAGGCCCTTTAATTTCAAATGAAGAGGTTGCCGCTTGCATAGCGAAATATCCCAATCGTTTTGTCGGATTGGCATCCGTTCAACTCAATCAACCGATGAAGGCCTTGGCGGAGTTGAAACATTGTATCAATGATCTGGGATTTAAAGGCTTGCGGATCATACAGTGGCTATGGAACCTGCCGCCTACGCATGCTTACTACTATCCCCTCTTCGCTGCTTGTGTGGACTATGGAGTGCCGGTATGTTTGCAAGTAGGGCATACTGGCCCCTTGATGCCTTCCGAGGTGGGGCGGCCGATACCCTACATTGACCAGATTGCCATTGATTTTCCTGAGCTCAAAATTGTCTGCGGACATATCGGTTATCCATGGACTACAGAAATGGTAGCAGTATCAACCAAGCACAGAAATGTCTATATCGACACCTCTGCGTACACCGCTAAGCGGTACCCCCCCGAGTTGGTAGAATACCTAAAACGCCATGGGCAAGACAAGGTACTTTTCGGTACCAATTACCCTATGATCACTCCCGCGAAATGTTTAGAACACCTACATGAGCTGAATCTGGACACCGATATAGCCCCTAAGTTCCTCTATGAAAATGCGCTGAAGGTCTTCAATATGGAGGATTAGCAGGAAGGCTTTTCCTAAATAGCACCTATGGAAAAGGTATACAACCTATTATATCGCTACCAACACTATCACTGGGAGTGGCAAGTTTCTTCCTATTGCTCTCCGTAGCTGTCAAGATCGATCGCTGGTCCCTAGAATTGTTGTGGCGTGATCGCCCATATGTTGCTTTTTTGATTTTAGTGATTGGCCTGCTTTGCATGTTTTTATATATCCAAATAGATAAATGGAAGCTAGCACGTTTAAGTCAACAAATCAAAGGGCAAGAAAGCGAGTCGAAAGCAACAAATCAGGATGCCTTTTACAAGCTCACCAATCGACAAAAGGAAGTCTACAATCTGATTATCGCTGGCCGGACCAACAAAGAAATTATGCGTGAACTTTTTATAGAGGCCAGCACCTTAAAGACACATATCAATCAAATTTACAGGAAACTAGGAATTAAAAGCAGAAAAGAACTCAAGTGGTTTCACGATTCGAACTTACCCAACTAGCTCGGTCATTCCAAAGAATCAACCTTTTATCAACCCCAGAAAAATTGCTTCTAAGGAGGTTCTCGCACAACTTTGCTTCAAATATTCACCAAATTTTTGAGGTATGAAAAAGAAAAATCTTTATCTGGGATTGGCACTATTTTGCCTTGGACTCTGCTTCGCTTTTACTTTTGATGATTCTGGCTTTACTTGGCTATGGGAAGGAAGAAGTGAGGTAGCGATGCTGGCTGGAGCTGGTAGTATTGTATTTTTTGGCTTGTACTTTGGGAGGAGGAATCATCATGTAGCATAGCGGAGGGAAGGATTTCGGTAATGCGAACGAATAGGGCGCATTACCGAAATAAGAAAATGGCCTTATGACGTAGAATTCTGTTTTTTTTGAGGCTTGTTCTTGCCTTCTGATTTCTTCTTGGAACGTATTTATATGTTTTTGGTTTCTCCAGAAAAAAGGACTCCGGTATTCTCCATCTAGATCACAGATACTATTAATGAGTACTTCCCTCGGATTGAGGATAGTTGTGATTTTTTCACCTCCAATTTCAGATAGTACATTGGTTTTAGCTACAAAAATATCTTCGGATTCTGCCACGTAAACCCACTTTAGCTGTGTCTTCACTTTTATGATGACTTCATCAATCTCATAGATGGACAAGGATGTTTTAATAGAATGAAACTTTAATCGATTTCGCTGATACAGGAATGAAATTGCGGCTATTATAAAAGAGGCAAGTGTCAAGATCGTTAGTCTTATACTATGTTGGAAATCAATGCCTTTGGATGGATGCGTCCACATGAGGACAATTGATAGGACTAGCAAAATAATGCTTGTGTGATAGTGAGTAAAGCACTTGAAAATATCCAACTTTAGGTAACCATCTTTCATGATCTCTTCCCTTTCTAAATACCTCATACAGCTAGCGTTTTAAGAACCTCCAACAAATGTACTACAGTTCTTACACGTAGTCATTCGTATCGCTATTAAGCATCCAATGGCATAATTCACGCCCATCTTCATAAAAGGACATCAGCTGGGTGGGGCGACGAGTTTTATTTTTCCGATACCACACCAAAAAATGACCCTCGCCTTCCAAATACCAATTATTTTTTCCTGTGAACAAGTAAAATATTTCTGGTTTGACGGCATATTGGATAGCCTTGCGATCTCGGCCTATAATCTTATAATTCTTCGTAAACTCAGTATGATCAGGGAATAGCGGGTTTTGAGATAGAAATAGCTTGCCCAGGAGATCTTCCAATCCTTTAGGTTTGATCCGAAAACTTGGCAAGCGTAAAAGTTTGGATTCGAACAAGAAAGCAGTCGTACGCTTGGTCTCTCCATCATCGTCCACATATAGAAAATCGAAGATTTGTATGTGTCCCCCTAAGTCTGGCTCCGTAAATTGGAAGATGTTTTTGACTTTGCGACTGCTTTTCCTTTTCCAGAGTTTAAAGGTGGGCAAGCCGGTGCGCCAATCCTTGAACCGGTGGCTTTTGGTGAAAGGAATTTGTTCTTGAGCCGCCAATTGGTACAATTGTTCATGTCTTCGTCGTTGATCAAAGAAGGGCATAGATTCTATTTCGATACGCATACCTTTGGAGTTTTGCCTAGCAGAATATAGATAGGAATTTCCTCCATTGGAAAACGATTAGATAAAGAATTAAAAATTTTAGACGTTGGAGTTATTTCGGGGCTTCAGGTGTCCAAAAAGGATCTCCAGCGGGTATAAACTGTACAGGAACCTCAGAGATGAACCCTTTTAACCATTCAGCACAGTATTCCATTCCAGCCTCTTCGGAATTGGCATGACCAATCAAGATTAAGGCTTTCTTCAGCCCTTGGGCTTGGGCATCTCGCACATATTCTACGGTTTCCCATTCGTGTGTTTCTCCGCCCACTAAGACTTCTACTTCATCCATACGCAAGATCCCGATTTGAGCACGAGACCCGGGGGATCCCATTGAAAACCCAACTTTTGAGACTTCCATATCTTTCGGCCCAACCACCCTTACCGATGTAGCTTGAAAATGCCTTTGTAAATAGTCGGCTAGCGATTGCAAACTTTGCGTGGGTAACTCAAAGATCAAATCATTGGGACGAATTGCATATTCCTTCCATCCCAGACGGTCATTCATGCCAAGAAGGATGCCGTCTGGCTGTGTGCGATGCCAATGATCGTGGAAGCGAAAAACAACCATGTTATTATCTCTAATGAAGTCCCGTTTTTTTTGAAAAATGGGATCTTCTTCGAAGAAGGTCGTTTCATCAAGATGATTATAATAGGTAGGTTCATGTGTAATAATCATGTTGAGCCCGGCAGCATGCGCACGCTTTAAAACATCATAAGTAGCCAGAAAAGTTGTAGCAATTCCGGTGACGGGGCTTTCATCATTTCCCCCCTTATAAGTGTCTACTGTCTCTTCGGCCCATTCGCAAGTTACTTGCTCTTTGATCCGATCGATAACTTGCTCCGCCTTGAGCGGTGCATTAGTTACTAGAATGGCTTTTCCGGATGCTTTAGATGTACCCTGTTCGGATTGGCAGGCGCTTAGGCAAATGGCTAGGACAAGCAGAAGGCAGAAATGTTTCATATAGTAGGCGTTGGAATTCGAAAATGAATTTGTAAAATAGGAATAATACAGACAACCCCCATAGAGGAATTTCTCGTCAAGGTATATGAGGCAGATTTTTACATTCTCCGACAATTTTTGTGGTTAGCTAAAAGAGAGGCTCCAAAACACAGAAATTGTCAGAGAATCTAATTTTGATTTCTGTAAGTTCGCTAGAGAGCCGCTAATCAAGTATGAATAGAGAGGCTTAGCTCTTGACGGCAGAACCTAGAATTAAGCCTAAGAACATGTTTTGGAAATGCACACAGCATCTCTAATACAAACAACAATATCCTATATGAGAATTTTAACACTAGCTCTTTTTCTGATGACCTCTTGCTTTGCCTTTGGCCAAGGGCAACATGAACTGAAATTGAACATCCTCAGTACTTTGGACAAACAACCGCAACTACAATATGAATACCTAAGTGGTGAAAAATTAGGGGTGGAATTTGTAGCTGGCTACTTGAAGCGTGGCTTGATCGTCGGGAAAGCAGGCACTGCTCCCTTATTGGATTTCCAGAGCTTTCCTCGGCACTTCATGGTAACTGGAGCTGCTGTCAAATATTATTTTGAGCCCGATTCTAATGGAAGAGGAGCCTACTTAGGGGCTTACACCCGTGCGGAACTGAAAGTGGCAGAAAAAGAAGGTTATGAAACAGCTTTCAGGGAGGTCTTTGGTCAGGAGCCTATTATCGAAAATGATCGCCGGTTGAATATTGGGGCATCAACGGGCTATAAATGGCTGATCAGTGATCATTGGATCATCGAACCGCAGGTGCGCTGGGGGTGGAACGCCATTAAGCCTAGTTTGACACAGGAGTGGCAGGCAGAGATTTTTTTGTCATTGGGGTATCGGTTTTGAGGCAAGCCTAACCTTTAGTTAAGACAGTAGCTGTTTTGCAAATATCCGCACATTTTTCTGCAACCAATCCTTATTCGCAATCGGCGCTTTTTCGTCCAGATTCAGGCTGATCTGTCGCCACTGCCGTAGCGCGGTGGGGTCCTTCAATTTGATCTTGATTTTCAATTGGAATAGTTCCTTGGTGAGTTGGATGAAATGAGCGTTTGCTGCTTTGCGGTAAGCCGAGATTTGCTTGCTACGTTGAATATATTTCCTGAAGGCTGCAATCAGCGACAAAAAGGCTTCTTCTTCCTCCAATTCATAGTAGCTCTTCAACTGGATGATTTTGGCACCCAAATGATAGGAGGAATCGGTGAATTCTACATGTTGAAGATGCTGTAGGGCAGAGCGATAATCTCCTTGGGCGTAGGCAAGGGCCGCCAAATTGTAACTTAAGGCATTGAATTGCTCCTCTGGTGCTAATTTGTGCTGGAATTGCTCAATGAATTCTTCTGTCCAGTTGAATGCTTTTAACCGAATGCTTGTCGTTACGATGTTTTTGAAAGACCATTGTGACAACTGATTTCCGACCAGTAGTAGTTCTTTATCCAGCATGACCTGATACAACCCAAAGATCTCTTCATAGAAAGAACTATCCCCGGAATTGATCATTTTGATACTATAATTCAAGCCATATTGATACAATGTCCGTAACTCACCCTTTGAAAATCGATGGCTATGGGTTTGTAGCAGTTGCTTGAAAATATTGTAATCTTCCGTTTGTTGTTTTTCAAGCATCAATAGCCCATACCAGTAGGTGTTGATAGTTGGATGTTGTAAGTATCGGGCATCCGCTTGGATTAATTCCTTGACTTTTGGAAGGCCGTGACACTGATAGTTGGCTTGGATTACAGTACTTCGACTGCACATATCACAGGCAATCCGGAGTTTCTCCACCAAATAAGCTAGGTCCAAATGGTCATTCTGTTCCTGTAGGAAAGGTTGAAATCTTCGGTTGTCCTGTTCCAGTTCAAACCTATCCAAAAAGCCGTAGCGCTGAGCAGCATTTAGATGATAATTAAGGCTTCGCTGTTCTTCTTTTTCTTCTTCAAGACCCCATTTATGTAAAGCTCCTTTCATATGTCGCTGTGCATCTCGCTCTATCAACTCATTAAGGAGAGCTGCTTGTTGCCACCCTGTTTGTTGTCTAAAATACTCTATACTTAAGAATTGATAGACTAGCTGGAGTAATTTGGAGGCAAAATTATTGAATCGACGCTCATCAAAACCCTGTTGAGGTTCTAAGCGGTGCGAAATTTCTTCTGGATTTAATTTTATTGATTGATTATTAGATAGTTCGTTCTGGATTATAGTTAACATTTCTTTCACTTTTGTATTCGTATTGTACAAGTCACAGGATACAAATGAGGCTAAACGCTTCAGTTCTTTAGGTGAAAGGCGGGTTAGGATATCAACTAGTTTGGTCTTTTGCATGTAAGGTAATTACTATACAAGTTATAATTGTGAGTAATAGATGTTTTTTAAATAACTGATTAATAGATCTATATGTGGATATTTATAAGTTTAATTTACTGTGAATATAGTTATAAAACTGAAATAATGTACTTCCTTTTCCCTGCTTTTGCGGCTACTTTTGTGGAGAGCTTTTAGAAATAGCTATGGAATTAGCTTATCTACAACTCATAATTTCATGGTTCTCTGACAATTTTTGTGTTTTGAGTCATCTGAAAGCTAAATCAACACTTTCCCGACAGTCGTCGTCGGGACGCTATGATCTTCGCTTTAAGTTGACCATAAAAATTGTCGGAGAAATAATCCCATTTGCATTGATCAAAAACCACCCTATGCACAAGCAATTACTATTTACCAGTGCTTTTCTACTTTGGCTGGGCTGTCTAGTAGCCCAGCCTACGGTTCGCGTGCTCTCAGTTGAAACCCCACAAAGCAGTCAAGTAGCCATCCCGGTGCAGCTATTTGATATTCAAAATACGGAAGGAATACAACTCGGATTACAGTGGGAACAAGTCAGCCTTCAATTGGATTCAGTTGGTTTTTCTCCAGACTACCCCATGACAGATCAAAACTTTAGTTACCCTGAAACGAATGAATTAGCCTTTGACTGGTTAATTGATTATTGGGAAACGGTGCGTGATGGAGACACACTTTTTCTGATGTATTTCACCGTTTTAGCTAACTGTGGTCAGCCTACTATTGAGCTTTCTACTGAACATATACCGTTTCGCATATCGCGAGGCGGGCAAGATATTGCGGACTTGCAATTTGTTCCAGGGCGGGTTGATATTGGGGCATTTGAACGTATAACAGGCGATACTACCATCTGTGTAGGAGATAATTTCGAGCTCTCCATAGATGCCCCTCTGGCAACCAGTTTCAATTGGTCAGGAACCGATGGCATTTTAAGCTGTACGGACTGCCCCAAGCCTACCGTATCTGAATTATATGGAGAAGCTACCTTCAGTGTAGAAATAGAAGGCCCAGTTGGCTGTACGGATACGGCTTATGTTTTTGTCAACGCTCGCTCCTACCTCGATTTCGGCTTATTGCCCTTCAGTAATAGCCCAGTCTGTTTGGGCGATACCATCTACTTTGATCCCAATGTCTTTGGTGGACAAAGCTATAGCTGGCAGGGGCCGCTCGGTTTTGAATCTTCAGAGATGCGCCCTCGATTACAAGCAGATTCTGTGGAAATGAGCGGAACCTATGAGCTACAACTAGTAGATCAATATGGCTGTGAGGCTGGAGCTACCTTTGATGTAATCGTAGCAGATTCCATTGGATCGGTAGAGGTAGATTTTCAGTATGGCGGTTGTGAAGGCGGTTCTGCGACGATGGAAATTGGAGCGATTGACGGTGGTCAAGGCCCTTTCACCTTCCAAATCAATGGGGGAGAGGCTTTGCCGATACCAGATGGACCATTTGAGGTGCCTTTTGCTGGGAATATCACCTTGACGATAACCGCTGCTAGCGGCTGTACGTGGCGACGCAACTATTTTAGGCCTGAACTTCTTACTGTCAATATACAAGAGCTGCAAGCCCCGCCTTGCCAAGGACCTGACTTTGATGGGGCCTTGACTGCACAGGTTCAAGGAGGGGTTGTACCCTATGCTTTTGTATGGTCGACCGCTGCCACCTCCCAAACGATTAGTGGCTTACAGGCTGCTGTTTATGAATTAACCGTAACGGATGCCAATGGCTGTACTGCCGTTGATTCTTATACTTTGGTACCAAGCCCCATTGACAGCATCAGCGCAAATCCTATCTATTTGTCAGCTGGAGAGAGTAGTCAATTGGCGGTTTTTGGCAAGAATTTTTCCAGTGTAAGCTGGAGTCCGGCTGCTTTGCTAGATAATCCAAATAGTATAAATCCTAACACTGTTAATCTTACAGAGAATACAACTTTTACCGTCAGCGTAGAAGACGAATCTGGATGTCTAGGAGAAGCAAGTGTTACCATAAACGTTCAGGAACCTAACTTGAACTGGAACATTGTCGATTCTCTTTTAGTTGGGCAACAGGGCATTTGGTGTGACCCTACTCAGAACCCGCTTGGCCTTCAGTTGGATATCGATGGTAATTGCAATCTCTTTCAAGGTGGTGTCTTCGAAGCTCAGGTAGGACCTGAAGAGAATTGCCTGGAATACATGACCGTCAGTCCAGGTACAGATACCCTTTGCTTTACCGCATGTTTGAACACCACAGATATTTGTGGGACGGGTAGACTACGTGTGGCTGTTGCTCCTGAAGGAGATCCGGTTTGGCCGGGAGATACAAACGATGATGGTATTGCAGACCAATATGACGTACTCAATTTTGGATTTCTTCTTGACACATTACAAGGTCCTAGCCGCCCTAGTGCGAGTTTGGATTGGATGGCACAGCCGGCCTTTGATTGGTCACGCTTCACCCCCGAACAAGATAATTACAAGCATATCGATACTGATGGAGATGGAACCATTCTGATGCAAGATACCATGGCCTTACATTTAAATTGGGGCTTAACACATGATGGCTTTTTACCCGGTACCCCGATTGATGAACGAAGTGGCATCCCATTTTCCATTCAAGTAGATACGCTTCGTGCTGGTCAATCCTATGTGCTACCCGTAAGCCTAGGGAATGTCGACTATCCAGCAGAAGAGGTTTACGGCCTGGCTTTTCAGTTGACCTACGATCCTAGTCTAGTTGTAGCAGGCTCAGTCCGGTTCAGCGCAGATGAATCCTGGTTGGGACAAGAGGACCAAAATCTACTGTTGATGCAGAAGGAATTTTCAGAGGCGGGTAAATTAGCCATTGGCATGACGAGATTGGATGGAAATAATGTGAATGGAAGTGGCATTATTGGACATTTATTCATTACGATCGAGGATGATATATTATTGCGGAAAGGGAGTGAATGGGAAAAGTCAGACGTGGATTTCTATATCGATATAGAAGGGGTAAAGTTGGTTTCCAAAACCCAAGAAGTGAAGCCAGTGGAAGTAGTAGATACCGATGTTGAAGTGATTACAGCCCTAAGGACGATCAGGGCAACTATACCGGTATCACTCTTTCCTAATCCTGCCACCGAAATGCTGTGGATCAAGCAAGCAAAGCCGCAAGAATTGTCAATTCAGCTCTTTGATTCTCAAGGACGATTAGTACAATCTAGTCAATTGGAAATAGGGGAGGAAACGCTAAATATCCAAGATCTAGAATCAGGGCTGTATTGGGTCAGACTGTGGAATGAAGAAGGTATGGCTCTCAAGAAATTGATAGTAGAACAATAACGTAGCTCCCTTCGCAACAATCCCTAAACTATTGCCAACAAGGCTTCTTGTAACCAGCCTTTGTTGGCAATAGTTTTAATTTCCAATTGTTGCCGGATTCGCTGAGCTTGCCGTTCAATTTCCTTTTTGGGTATTACGGAAATCTTTAACCTTAACTGTAAAAGCCGGGTAGCCAGTTTTAGGAAATTGGCATTGGAACGCTTCTGGTAGTCAGACAATTGCCGATTGCGTGTGATGTAAATACGGGTGGCTTCGGCCAATGAGAAAAAGGCTTCCGTTTCTTGCAGATCGTAGTAGCTCTTGAGCTGAATGATCTTAGCCGATAAGTGATAGAAGGCATCTGTGAATTCTACGTCATGGAGCAATTGCAATGCACTTTTATAATCTCCTCTTGCGTAATAAAGCGCAGCTAGGTTATAAGTATAAACATTGTGTTGTTCCGTTGGGTGCAAGCTGGATCGATATGTATTGATGAATTGTTCGGTCCATTGAAAATCTTTCAGCCGAATCCCCGCCGTAACAATATTTATATAAGTCCATTGGGTCAGATAGCCCTCCTTGAAAATGATCTTTTTGCTCAACAAGATCTTGTACAAATCCAGTATTTCTCGATAAAATTCTCGCCTTCCAGAGTTAATCTTCTTCACGCCATAGTTGAGAGCATAGTGATACAGAATTCTCAATTCACGCGCTGGAAACAAAGACCAATGCTCATTTAGGAGTGATTTTAATTCATAATAGTGGGAAGTATCCTCCTGTTGCCGCAGCATTTCCAAGGTCTTATAGTAAACCTGTATAGCAGGTTGTGACTGCAAATCTGGTCGATTTTCGAATTCTGCTATGATCTCTTCCAGGAAATAACATTGATATCCCGCGTTGACCACCGTATTTCTACTAGTCATGTCACAAGCAATACTCAATTTGCTACAGGTATAGAAAGTATCTAACATATCATTCTTTAGCTGAAGATTGATATCATAACCTCTTTTGCCACTGGATAGGGATAATTGATCCAACTCTTCATACAATAGAAAGGCATCCCAAAAGTAGGTTTGATTACGGAAAGCCTGTTTCTCCTGTATTTTTTGGTATCGCTTGGCCTGCCGTGGAATTTGTTCATACAATCCCCGGCTTTGAAGCGCTTCCAGCAGAAGCGCTTTTTTCGGAGCCTTCCGCACCTCCAATTGCAGATAAGCCAAATAATCATATAACAATTGGACCAAGTCAGATATCAGGTTGTTCAGTCTGAGTTCCTCATAGGCACCAGTGCCATATATAGAACTGTAAATCACCTCCTTATTGATTTGGCTAGCAGGGAAGTCTGGTGCAAAAGATAATAAGATCTGGCAGAGTTGCTGGATCTTTTGATTTTTGTTGAAGAACGGAGAATCCACATATTCTTGGAACTTGGTGCGCTCCCGTGTGCTTAGTTTTTTTAGTAAGTTGACAAGGATCATGGGATGTTGATTGGGATTTCAGGTCAAAAACCCTTCTCTGGATCACAAAAAATGCCAGAGAAGTACAAAAGTAAAGACTATTTCGCTACAAAGTCGAGAGGGATCAGTTGAGACTTGCTACTTTTGATGCAAATAAAAGCCTTAGCTACCGAAAATTCCTCTATTTCATTCTACGATGATCTAGCGCAAATCGCTGCATGGACTACTTGGTTTAATTGTCTATAGTGTTCAAATCTATATAGCTGTTAATTAGTGATTTATACTAATGATGATACTGTAAATGAGCTATAGTTTACGAATAATGTACTTAATTATTGACGTTTTTGCCTGTAATTTTGACCCGTACTTAATAAAAGCACCTAATTCATAATCATAATGCGGGACATTGTCCTGCCCCCAACTACTATTAAAATTCCAGTGAACATGTTAAAAAATTGGACCTATCTTTTTTGTTGTTTAGGGCTACTCCTAATGAGCACGGCTTTGAGTGCTCAGGATGAAGAAGCCTGTTTATCCCTTGAGTTGGTGGATGTCCACGCAAATTCTGGGGAAGAATTTTGTGTTGAAATCAAAGCCCATGGATTCCAGAACATCCTAGGATTTCAATGGAGCATCGGTTATGATCCGAGTAAGCTCAAATTTACAGATTCAAATAACTTTGGACTTCCAGGGCTTTCTAGTTCTTCTTTTGGGAGGCCCGTCGTTGATCCACTGAAGCGGGTAACGGTATCTTGGTCAAGTCCGCATGGTGTAGGTGAAAACGTAGCAGACGAGAGTGTCATTGCTAGTCTGTGTTTTGAGCCACTAGTAACATCAGGGAAGACCGTGATAGAATTCCTGAATGATCCCACTCCCATAGAATTTGTCGATGGAAATTTGACAGTTCCCTCTATCGCCTTCATTGGAGCAGAAGTGCATATTGGAGATACCAATCCTAGCGATTTATCTATCAATGAGATTTGTGTACGTCCTTCCATCTGTGGGGATATCGGCTTGGGGGTGGTTGCTGTGGAGGTTTCGACAGATGAAGAACCTATTTCCTATACATGGACCGGTCCAGGTGATTTTATGAGTACAGCTGCTTCTTTTGAAGCTACTGCGCCCGGATACTACCAGTTGGAGTTGGCCAATAGTTTGGGAGAAATAGCAAGAGGAGCTGTGATGGTATCCGGATCGTATGGAAACTCAATTACAACGGCAAATATTACACCTGTTCCTTGTAGCGAAACGCAGGGTGGGGCTATTGACTTAAGTGTAAGTGACTCGAATCCTGCCTATGCCTTTACTTGGAGTAATGGGGCCATCGGGACATCCATTGCTGATTTAACGCCTGGTATTTATGAAGTAACCATTACGAATACCGATACGGACTGTAGTTTGACCCAAACCTATACAGTTCCACAGGAAGAACTTAGAGGAGGGCTTTTTACTAAATGTCTAAACGAGGATGAAGTGGAGCTTTGGGCTTTACTGTTTGATGTAGAAGGCAATCCATACAATTATGAATGGAGTACAGGTGAAACCTTTACTGGACCGAATGAACATAAGATTATTGTGCCGTCCAATACCGGTGCCGAATACACGGTTTCTGTTACCAATGATAATGGATGTTCCACTACTTTTCAAGCGAGCTTGCCCAATTGTGCTGTACCTGTGGAAGGAGGAGAGGGTTTTGAGGGCTGTTTAGTTTTACAGACCGGGCAAACAACTGCGGATAAAGGGGACATAGCATGTGTTGATGTAAGTGTACAAGATTTTGAAAATATCGTAGGTACTCAATTCACGCTAGAATGGGATCCTGCGCAACTCGGGTTTAATGAAATTCGCAATTTTGCCCTTACAGGTTCGCTGAACTCATTTGGAACACTGCCATCACTACTTGCGAATGGACATGTAACACTATCCTGGACCGATGCTCAATTGGCAGCGATAACCTTGACTGACGATGATGTTCTCTTTACGATATGCTTTGAGGTGCTAGCGGATTCTGGTTTTGCTCCGGTGATGGTTAATGGAGCTTTGACAGCTATGGAGACCATTTGGGGGAGTAACCCGTTGGAAGAATTTCAGACAATCTCCTTTGGTAGCGTTGGCGGAGGAATTCATATTGGACAGGAGGCGAATCTCATCCCTGGATTGGAGCAAATTTGTGCGGAAGAGTTGGGGTGCGGTTCTAGTTCTAGCACGCAATTGATAGCCTCAGTGAGTGGAAGTGCTCAAGCTTACAGCTATTCTTGGGAAGGCCCATCTGGATTTACTTCTACAGAACAGACGGTTGAGGTGTCCTTACCTGGACTCTATAGCCTCACACTGACGGATCAAACGGGAACCTCTACAAGAGGGGTAATACAGGTAGAAGAAAATGCAACGGTACTAGACATAACGGCTGACATCACTCCTGTTTCTTGTACTGGGAGCGGGGATGGGCGCATTGTCTTAACAGAAATCCCTAACCAGCCAGAATATAGTTATAGTTGGAGCAACGGCGCAACGACAAAGGATATTGATGATTTGGTTGTTGGGGAATATATTGTATCCGTAACAGATAATGAAACTGGCTGTACGTCTATCAAGCGTTTTCAAGTCGAAAAGGATGGTATTAATGCTGGCTTGTACTATAGCTGTTTGGACAGTCTTACCACAGAAGTTACGGCGGTGATCTTCCAAGGACAAGGTGCTAGCTATACTTTCACATGGAGCAATGGGGTCGTAGAAACAGCTGTAAGCCAATCTAGCGTTCAAGTAGCTGTTGGAGATTCTATTTCAGTAGTAATTACCGACAATCTTGGATGTACCTATACTTCAGAAGTGCTTCGTCCTACTTGTGTAAACACGCCAACCGATACAGAGCTTTCCGTCAGCTATGCCTACACTTGTGCTTCCGATAATCAAAGTGCTGTGATTACTGCATATGTCTGGGATAATGGAAACGGGCCTTATTCTTTTGCTTGGAGTTCTGGACTTTTGGAAACCGGCGTAACGCAAAGTACCCTCGCAGTTCCTACCGGTAGTAGCCACCAAGTATTGATTTCGGATGCATTGGGTAATACCCGACTACTAGGTCCAATTAGCCCTAACTGCGGAGAAGCTACAGGTTTACCTCTTGAATTAAGTATTGGTGAGGCCAATGCAAATAATGGAGAATCTGTCTGTTTGGCTGTTCGAGCCAAGAACTTTACCAACCTCTTAGGTATGCAATATGCCGTAGGCTGGGATGCAGATAAGCTGGAGTTAAATACCATTCAAAATTACTCCTTGCCAAATCTTGATGCTACAAGTTTCAATCTCGGTGGGCCTAATTACCAAAATGGCCTACTGCGTATGGCTTGGATTGACCTGAATGGTATTGGCGTGACGATACCTGCCGATGCGATCTTGTATGAAATGTGTTTTACCGTTACCGGAAATAGCGGAGAAGCACCCGTGTTTTTCGACTTGGCCAGCATGCAAACGGAGTTCATAAATGATAATACTGTAGCCACCACTCCTGTTTTAGATGATGGTTTGGTCATTATCAACGGGGAGGAGCGAATGTGGCCAGGCGATACAGATCATAATGAGGTGGCAAATCATTTTGATGTATTAAATCTTGGATTGGCATTTGGTGCTACTGGGCCTATTCGTGAAGAGGCTAATCTAATTTGGAGAGGCCAATGGGCCACGGATTGGGGGCAGACTACTCCCGGTACTCTAATAGACTATAAACACATTGATACGAATGGCGATGGTGTTATCAATAAGGCAGATACATCTGGCATTAGCCTAAATTGGGGTAGGGCAGTGAATCTTACACCTAACCCGATGGAAGAGTATCGCTCTTCGCCAGAAGAAGTTGAAATGCAAGGGGCACCGATATATGTGGAAACCTATGCAGTGCGATCTGGTGAAAGAGCACATTTCAATATCAAACTTGGAGATAGCGAGACCCCGGTGGAAGGAGCCTATGGCTTAGCCTTTACGGTTGTGTATGATCCCCAGGCTGTTGCCTTCGGCTCAGTCAAGGCTTCCTTTCAGAACTCTTGGCTTGGCGAACTAGGAGAAGATATGATTGCTCTGTATAAGGATGATCCCAACAATCATCGATTGCATATCGGTATTACCCGTATTGATCATATGGATGTAAATGGTAGCGGAGCAATCGGCCAGATAAGTATGACAATTGAAGATGTAATCTTCCGGGATACAGAATATGAAATGCCATTTAGAGTGGAGAACGTGCGACTGATTCGAGCGAATGAAGAAGAGATTGAGGTCAAGCAAAAACAAACTATTGGCACAATAACTGACACGCCCTTAAATGTGAATGAAGCTCCGTTGGCAGAACGGGTCAAGTTGTTTCCCAACCCCACCGTCGACATCATCAATATCCAATATCGATCTGTAAAGATGGATAGAATTCAAGTACTTAATGTTAGTGGACAGCTACTACAGGAGTATAAAGCTATGAATGAAATATCACTACAGGGATTAGCGCCTTCTACTTATATCTTAAGGTTCATCGGACCGGATGGCGTTTTTCTCAAGAAAGTGATCAAACAGTAAGGTAGACAACTATAGCTGAAGGGCAGCTTGTGTCTCTGCTGCCCTTCTTTTTCCCTTGCGCAGACATTTTGTTTTCGCTCTGACTTCCTTCGCCAAATCGACTGACAGCTAATACTGGCTATTAATAAATATTTCTTGAACTGGCTCGGGTATTCTCTACGAGTTAGCAGAACTTGTTTTGTTTAAAATCATTAAGCTTATGAAAACCATACTAACTTATGCCTTCCTTTTCTTTAGTACCTATGCCTTAACGGCACAAACGGCTTCCATTAGTGGGAAAGTAACCGACCTGGAAGGAAATTCCTTGCCTGGTATCAACCTTCAATTGTTGGATGAAAGTGGTGCAGTTGTAGCTTCTGCTAATAATGTTAACGAATATATTTTTACGGATATCCCAACCGGAAAGGACTATACCTTACAAGTTTCAAAAGCAGGTTCGCCATTGAATGGTCTATCTACATTTGATGTAGTATTGATGCACAAGCACATCTTGGGCACGGGCAACCTGAGTAATCCTTATCAAATTCTAGCCGGTGATGTGAATGGTTCTAGTACCGTATCTGTGGCTGATATTATAGAGATGCGATTAGTGATCTTAGGTGTAATTCCAGAATTCAGGAATGGCAAGAATTGGGGCTTTCTTCCTGCTGCATATGCCTTTCAAAACCCCAGTAACCCCTTTACGGAAACGGCCAATATCTCAAATACTTTCACTTTGAATGACGATATTTCCGGCTTTGATTACATCGGTTATAAATATGGGGATCTCAATGGAACCTACGTTCCTGAATAAAATATAGCATTGCTCAAAATAGGTGTTGATAATTCCTACCTAGACAATGCTCGGGCAAGCGAAAGGAGTTTAACAAAAAAATCCCGCAGCTGGAAGCCAGCTGCGGGATTGCTAAATAAGTGCCGAACTCTTGGTTTCCTATAAACCAAAAGCCGACTTAACTTTATCTACATAGTCCAGTTTTTCCCACGTAAAGGTTTCTACCTCTTTTTCCAGGATATCACCGGCTCCATTTTTCATGCTAACGGTCTTGATTTCAGGGTTACGTCCCATATGACCATAGGCTGCTGTTTCACTATAGATTGGATTACGCAACTTTAACCTCTGCTCAATGGCATAAGGGCGCATATCAAAGAGTTCAGCCACCTGATCGGCGATTTGACTATCGTTTAGGTCCACATTAGCTGTGCCATAGGTGTTGATGTAAATATTGGTTGGCGCAGCTACACCGATGGCGTAGGATACCTGCACTAATATCTCATTGCAAACACCAGCAGCTACCATGTTCTTGGCAATATGTCGCGTGGCATAAGCTGCGGAGCGATCCACCTTTGAAGGGTCTTTCCCAGAAAATGCACCACCACCGTGTGCACCCTTTCCACCGTAAGTATCGACAATAATTTTGCGACCAGTCAATCCTGTATCACCGTGAGGGCCACCAATCACAAATTTACCAGTAGGGTTGATGTGATAAGTGATGTCGCTATTGAATAAGGCCTGAATCTCTGGCTTCAATTTAGCTTTTACTCTAGGAATGACCGTATCAATAATGTCTTTTCTAATTTTGGCTAGCATGGCATCATCCTCATCGAAATCATCGTGCTGTGTAGACACAACGATTGAATCTATGCGTTGGGGTACATGCTCATCAGAGTACTCAATTGTCACCTGTGACTTGGAGTCCGGACGGAGGTAGGTCAATTCCTTACCTTCCTTACGGATGGCAGCTAATTCTTCTAAAATAAGGTGCGCCATGTATAGTGCCAATGGCATGTAGTTGTCTGTCTCGTTGCTAGCATAGCCAAACATCATACCTTGGTCACCAGCACCTTGCTCCTCCGGTGCAGCTCTTTCTACTCCCTGATTGATATCAGGAGATTGCTCGTGAATGGCCGAAAGAACACCGCAAGAATTAGCCTCAAACATATACTCGGATTTGGTATAGCCAATTCTTCTAATGACATCTCTGGCAATTTCTTGCACATCGAGATAAACATTGGATTTTACCTCTCCGGCCAAAACCACTTGCCCAGTGGTTACCAGGGTTTCACAAGCTACTTTGGAGCTTGGGTCGAAGGCTAAGAAATGATCAACTAAGGCATCTGATATCTGATCAGCAACCTTATCTGGATGACCCTCTGAAACCGATTCTGAAGTGAATAAATAAGGCATTGAATATTAGGTTTTTTCTGTTTATTAGGAGTCGCCAGCCGCGGCGGCGCTGCAAAAATAGAAATACTTTTGATTTTAGGTGAGATATTGAGAATTGGGAAGATTGCCTAGCAAGAATATCTCTCGTTTACTTGACTTCACAGTGCAGTAGTGGCTCCACGCTTGTTTTGGTAAATAGCTCACCTTCCAACTTGTCCCCAATCTGTACTGGGCCAACTCCTGCTGGTGTGCCGGTATATATGAGATCTCCCATCTGGAGCTTGAAATACTGGGAAACATAGACGATGATATCTTCAAATGAGAAGATCAAATCCTTGGTGTTGCCCTTTTGTACCACTTCTCCATTCTTTTTAAGCTGGAACTCAATAGCTGAACGATTAACTCTATCTATGGAGATGAACTCACTGATCACAGCAGAATGATCGAAGCCTTTGGCGATTTCCCAGGGATGCCCCTTCTTTTTCAATTCAGATTGCAGGTCGCGAGCGGTGAAGTCGATACCGAGCGCAATTTCCCCGAAGTAGTCAGCGGCAAATTCTGGCTGTACATGCCTACCGTTTTTTCCAATCTTCAGGACAACTTCCAACTCATGGTGGAGATCCTTGGTGAATGCTGGATAGTAAAAGGGGCGATTGCCTATTAGCAAGGCCGATGGAGGTTTCATAAAAACCACTGGGCGGGATGGAACAGGATTGTTCAGTTCTTTGGCGTGGTCAACATAGTTGCGTCCGATACAAATGATCTTCATCTCTTAGGGTTTAAACCGGAATGGCTTTCTTCTCAGCGGACAAAAGTAGAAAAACTTACTTTACTAATCCACCTATTATTTCGCCTCTGTTTTCAAAAACGCCAAAAATGTTAACAGATTAAAAAAGAAAAACAGGGCGGCATTGTCCTATTCTCGAAATGTCATTCGATAGTGGGGTGTAATTCTTATAAATAACTATAAACTCTATCGAGATGACAAGGATCTTAAGAACAGGAATAACCCTATTTATTTTCCCATTTGCCTTACCATTGGTAGCGCAGAAAGCCATAAGAATTGTAAACCATGTCTGGATTAATGGAAAACAAGAAGCTGTTTTTTCCAAATTGCGTAGCCTTGAACAGTTTACGGATTGGTCGCCCTTCTTAGTTTCAGACCCTGAGCAAAAGAATTGGGTGGAGGGAAAGGATGGGCAGATTGGCTCTAGCTTCCATTGGGAGGGGGCTGCTGAAAAAAGCCAAGGTTTTCAAAAGTTGGTGGCGTTGAAAGGACATGATTACGTGCGAATGGAGTGTGAAATAGCTAAGCCTTACAAAAGCCAGCCCGTATTCGAATATGATTTACAATCAAAAGAAGGCAAGGTCAAAGTAATTCAGACCTTTACTTTACAAGCTAGTGGATTCAATCGTTTCATGATGTCCCTCTTTGGAGTGAAACGAAAGATGAGCGCTCTCAACCAATTAGGATTAGACCGCCTAAAGACAAGCATAGAAGCGGAGCAGGAGACATTGACACAAGTGAACTAGTACGGGCAAGCCCTAGCTACCAGAAGTTGTCAAAAGTTTTCTACTGTAGTTGAAAAACAGCGTTTTGTTGCCAATTCAAGCCAAATTTTCAGGGCACTTGTCTGCCGAAGCAAGATAGCAGGCTTATGGCCTTACCATTTGGCGCAAAGTGGTGGCAAAAGGCGTCTTTTATAATCCAGTGAGACAACTTCATAAACAGGGTGCTTTACTTAAGTGAGGCATCCTGCCATTTTCTGGGCTAATTTCCTATCTTACTTCTTCTAAGACGCATTTTATCTTCACTAGTAAGTAAGACCAACGAAATGAGCCAACTCAACAAAAGAATTAACTTATATGGCCTGACCATGATCGCGGTCGGAAGTTGTATCGGCGCTGGAATCTTTACCACGCCTAATGTCGTAGCACAGCCACTGAATAATCATCTTTTGGTATTAATCATCTGGATACTGGGCGGGCTGATCAGCTTAACAGGGGCGCTTACCTTTGCAGAATTGGGAGGGATGTTTCCAAAATCCGGCGGCGTGTATGTCTTTTTGAAGGAAGCTTACGGAGATTTAACGGGATTCCTATACGGATGGGTGATCTTGTTGGCCATTAATACCGGCTCGTTGGCCGCCTTAGGCATTGCCTTGGCAGAATATCTTACTTTTTTCTTTCCCATGACCCCTGAGGTTAAAACGCTTGTAGCTATTGGAGTGATTGCTGGCTTAACGCTAGTTAATGTTGTTGGTGTTTCGGTAAGTCAATCATTGGCCAATATTTTCACGGGGCTAAAACTCCTGGCCATTGTCGGGATTGCTATCGTTGGGTTTCTGTATTATGATCCCTCTAAGGTAGATTTCAGTTTAGGTTTATTCACTCAGGAAGGCCAAAACATCTATACCGGTTTACTGATCGCTTTGATAGGTGTACTTTGGTCTTATGGTGGATGGCATCACGCTTCTTACGTGGCAGGCGAAACAATCAATGCCCAAAAAACAGTGCCGCGGGCGATGATGCTAGGGGCAATTATAGTGACTCTTACCTATGTATTAGTTAACCTGGCTTATATGCTTTTGCTACCTATGGATGCCTTGGTGGCTAGTGAAAGAGTTGCCGGAGATGCCGTGGGAGCCGCTATATCCAACGGTGGACAATGGGTTGCAGTAGCGATAGCCATTTCCATTTTTGGTACCATCAGTATCTATACCATGTCTGCGCCTCGTATCTACTTTGCGATGGCCAAGGATGGACTATTTTTTGAGAAGCTAGCGGAAATACACCCTCGTTTTCGCACTCCCACCAATGCTATGTTGATTCAAGCGCTTTGGGCGATCTTATTGTTGCTTTTCTGGGGTACTTTTGCGGACCTAATTACCTATGTCGTTTTTATGGATTTCCTCTTCATGGCGCTGGGAGCGTATAGTGTCATCTTATTTAGGCGCCGATTGGCTGATCGGGAAAGACCGTATAAAACTTGGGGGTATCCTGTGGTTCCTTGGATCTTTATTCTGATCGTTGCAGCCTTTTTGATCAATACGTTGATAAGTAGACCTAGTCAGGCCATTGCTGGGATTGTAATTGCGGGGATAGGAGCCGTTGTTTATAGGCTTTTCAAAAAGGAATCCACAGAGACTTAGTCGACAGGGCGTTGACTTGCGAGTTGTCGGCTTAAGGGCCTTGTTCATTAAGCGCATCGGAGGTACTTAAGGCGAAGATATGAACCAATATATAGGAAATGTCTATCTACAAATATAGAGGTCAAGTAAAATCAATTGTTCGGTTTTCGTTTTAATAATTGAGATCCAGCTCGTATATCAAGTCAGCAAGGGTAATCAATTCTTTGTACTCAGTACTCTTGTTTTTTGGTTTCGCCACACCTTAATGGAATGAATTTGGTCATTCTTAAACATTTTTTCATCACGAAATAGCCCGTTGATATCTTTAATCTCCCAGTTGTTAAGGCCTAGGATAACATCCCCAGGTTCCAATTTTAGTTTCTTAAAAACGCCCTCAGTAGGAGAAAGAATGACGAGAACACCGGTTTTATCATACATCCCAGTAGCGGAAAGTTCCCCTGATGTTTCAATATCTTTGATTTCTCCACCCAGAAATTCAAAAGCTTTGTTTTTTGTTCGCTGTATCAGGTTCAAAATGGGAATTTCAGGTACTTCTGCCAACTCTTTCAAAGAGTTGCTTACCACTCCAAATTCATCCATTGGGATTGTTTTCCAGCCTATAGAATATACCGGGCTTTCGTTTTTAAGCGTAAAGTCTCCTGCTTGTGGGTTTACAAAAAGTGGGTCTCCTGCTTGGCTATGAGTTTCAATTCCCAGTTTTTGCATTTCACTCAGCGCTTCATTGGAAACAAACCAATTGAAGTCAATTTGTTTCCCCCAATGATTAACTCGAATAGGAAAATGCCAGGTCCAAAAGATATTACCTCGTATTACATCATGGTTGTTTTTAAGCCAGACATGTGGATGCATCGCATTATTTACAACGATATTATTTTCAACACGCCTTAGATAGCCTTCTCTTAGTTTTATCCCTCCTTTCAAACAAAGATTATTATAGATATGGTAGTTCGATGAGCCATCATCTAGGTCAATATCCCATCCATGGTCACAACGCATACGATTATGGCGGATAATGGTAGTCTTTGTGGCATCCCAAAGTATTGCTTCTGGATATTTATCTATTCTTGCCTCCGTCTTATCGTTACCCACCATCCAGAAACGATCACGCCCCCAACTATTAAAACTGCCGTGATCGGAAGTCTCTAGCACGGTATTAAACACATCATTGTATTCAATAATATGCCCACCCCATGCTCCTTCTCCAATATTAATGCCTGCTCTAGGAGTATTGTAAATACTATTGTGACTCACTTTAATGTCCATAGCCATGCTTATCTGGACGCCAGCCGTTTGCTTTTCCACCTGGCCGATGTCATGAATTAGATTATCATAAGCCGTACAATTGGCAGGATAACGGTTGGTCTTTGGTCCAGGGATAGTATCCAATTCATCAGCTGATACAGGCTTGCCATAGGGCACAAATTTGGGATTTCGAACAGCTGAGGTATCTCCTACAAAACAGATGGCATTGGCACCGATATCATACATGTGACAGCTTGAGATATCGACGTGTCGATTGTAATTATTTACAAATATGGCATTGCTTCCAATTTGATAGAAGTTACAATTTTTGATGGTGCAGTTTTCCCCGCCTTCTATCAAAATCGCTCCGCCGCGGTAAATAGCCCAATCGCTACGCAAGAGGCGTTCCTGAGACTTCATGAAGGTGCGAACGGAACGGTTAAAGCTAAATCCTTCAAAGTTTAGAAACTGTACAGGTTTTTCTTCACTACCATCTATATGAATGAAGTTTTCCAAGTAGGCCACTTCAATTTTTGCCTTCTGTAGATCGAGGTCAGCAGCAGGCATGAAATAAAGTGTATTCTTTTTGGTGTCGAGAAACCACTCTCTCTCATCATCCAATTCTTCGAAGATGTTTTCTACATATCGGAGTTGAGGGTGCAATCCATTTTCAGGGCGGTTGTTCTGCCAGCCACCAACCATTTCAAGCTCTCCTTTTTTGTTTTTACCAGTTATCTTAAAGTGGAAACCACCCCAAAGTGCACGATGTAAAACATGAAAATAGCCGCCACTTGGGTCTTTCCAGTTTTTAACTTTGACCGGAGAGATAGCATCCTCGGCTGTTCCATTAAAAATTCTAATCTTAGGATCAGCGTTGGGATAGCGAGCTAATATCTGTTGTTGATCATTGACAAAAAACGATTCAAAAACAAGACCTTTCGGAACATTAGCTGAATAGATTCCGTCTTTGTATTTCTTCCATTTCAACTGAAGTGCTTTACCGCCTAACCAATAAGGGATTTCTCCAGGAAAAGCTTTATACTCAATAGGGCCTTTTTGAGTACCTGAGTCTTCAGAGGTAAAAATGGCTGTTTGTGTTCGATAATATTTACCTCCTCGAAAGTAAACCGTAATGCTTATACCGGGATATTTATCCTTTACTTCTCGCACCCGCTTTTGTGCTTCCTCAATAGAGGCCAATGGTTTTTGAATACTTCCTGGATTAGCATCATTTCCATTAGGAGCGACATAAAAAAGCTGATGCGGAATGGGAGTTTGCCCATAAGTGGGTATAATAAGCAAGAGTAAACTCGCTATGTAGAAAAGGGTCTTCATCTATTAAAAGGTTGTTTCTCATCTAATATTACTACAAAGATGTAGATATTGTCTTAGTAAATCTATCATGACTCTGTCTGGTCCTTTCCTTACTCTATTACAATAGCTATTGATTGGGAGGGTATTCTACTTGATTAAATGGCTAATTGAGCTGAGTGTAGGGACTTGGATACCCAATACATGAAGGATTTTTCATCGGAATACTTAAATACTCATCTAAAAGCTAATTCTACTCAAGAAACAGTACAGGAAATGTACTGGTTCTTTACTTCTATCGACCAAGTCTGTAGGTTTGTGCGGAAGAAAGGCCCAAGCCTTCCCCATATTATCATCAAAAACCAAGTATCATGAAAACAGTCCAAGTACTACCTGCCGAGGTAGACACCGCTGCGCTAGAATTGAAAGTCAAGAAAATGTACCGGGATGTTGCCCTCAATCCCGATGGAGAATTTCACTTCGAAATGGGGCGAGCACTAGCCGAAAGACTTGGCTATCCTTCCAGAACACTTGACCGAATTCCAGAACCTGCCATTTCCTCCTTTGCTGGCGTTGGCTATTATTTTCACTTAGCAGACATTGCTCCAGGAGAATTTGTAGTAGACTTGGGTAGTGGAGCTGGAATGGATGCCTTCTATGCCGCTTTGGCCACGGGCACCTATGGTAAAGTGTTGGGCGTGGATATGACAGAAGAGCAATTGGAGAAATCTATTCTTTTAGCTTTACAGAATGGCTTTCATCAGGTCAACTTTACCCGAGGATATATTGAAGAGCTTCCAATCAAGGACGGTGTAGTGGATGTCGTTATTAGTAATGGTGTCGTGAATCTATCGGCGAATAAGGAGCAAGTATTCAAGGAAGTGGCTCGGGTGCTAAAGTCTGGCGGTAGAATGGCTTTTTCTGATATCGTATCAGGAGAGGATTTACCGGCGAATATCACTTGCAATGCCACACTTTGGGCAGCATGTATTGGTGGAGCGGTAACTGGAGCAACTTACCTACAGATGATTGAAGAGGCTGGCCTTAGAGTCATTCAAATGGAAGACAATCCAGCTTACCAGTTTTTATCCAACAGTGCACAAGGTGCCACCTCAAAATATGGCATCAAAAGTGTCTCTATCCTAGCGGTAAAACCATAACCTTATTAAACCGAAATTGGGCTATAACTTGAAGTGGCCCAACTCCTAAAACCTCAACCATGAAAACCAAATGCTTATCTGCGGCCCCTTTCCGCAACTACACTTTTTTTTGCTTCTTTGCGATTGCCTTACTTTCAGCATCCTGTATGCATCGAGCGCCGTTCGATGGAGAGGAAAGTGCTTATATAGGCACACTCGCTCCAAGTTTTGAATTAACTAGCACTGCTGGAATTACTTACTCTTCTGAGGAAATGCGTGGAAAGTTTACCCTCATCCATATTGCGACGACCTGGTGTCCCTTTTGTAATGTGGAAGCCCCTCATTTGGAGCAAATCTATCAGCAATATAAAGAGCAGGGAGTGGAAGTATTAATCATCGATGTAAAAGAATCACGAGAATTGGTTCAAGAAAAACTAGTTGACAATTTCCAATTGTCATTTCCAGTCTTACTGGATACTGAAGGCACGGTGGCAGCCAGTTTTGCTCCACCAGATGTATTGCCTGATTTGGCACGAGATGAAGTAATGCTAGCTTCGAATTTGTTGATCGATCCGGAAGGCAAGATTCGCTTCTTTTCTTTACTAGACACTAAGGCCTTTGACGCCGAATTAGTACAATTAAAAGAAGTGCTTCATGAATTACTATAATATGCTGCTCAGCCTACTACTCTTGGCATCCTGTCAAGCTCCGCAGCAGCAGGAGAATAAAGAAGAGCACAACTTGGTCAGCTTAAAGCCCATGTCGGGCATCGCCCTGAAAAGAGGAGCTAAATATGAATTGCCGCTAGTTTTTGAAATCAAACCCGGCTATCATATTATGGCCGATACGGGCTTGGCTGATAATTGGGTTTACACCCAGGTGAGCATACAATCCGGAAAAGGATATTTGACAGATGCACCACAGTTTCCCGCACCAGAAAATCTATTTCTACAGGATGATACACAGCCACTTTCTATTTTCGAAGATGAATTAGAGGTAAAGATTCCTATCCTTCCATCTCCACAGGCTGAAATGGGTACCTATAATTTGGAAGGGCAACTATTGTATCAGGCCTGTACGGATCAGAAATGTTTCTTTCCGAGAGCACTGAATTTTGAAGTACCTATACAAATGGGAGATCGACCTTGAAATTTGTCCATCTCCCCGCAACTGGACTTGCTAGCGGCTCAAATACTAGCATTTCGATCAATAGGAGATTTACTTTGCCGTCAAACAAACGAATTATGATGAAAAAAGTAAATCTCCTGTTCCTGTTATTATTCTGTTGTGTTGCTCTTTTTGCCCAGTCGGAACAAGAGCTCACTTATGTATGCGCACCCTGCGGCTGTGAACATGATGAGCACATCTTTCAAGAACCAGGTACCTGTCCCTCTTGTCATATGTCTTTGGTAGATAGCCGATATGATTTCGACAAAATGCGCGAGATCAATCGTAAAAACCGTAGAGATGTAGCCATTCTGGTTTTTCCGGGAGTGCAGATCATTGACTATACTGGTCCCTATGAAGTGTTCGGTCAAGCTGGATTCAATGTTTTCCTAGTAGCTGAAAAGGATACAATGATCCGAACGGCGATGGGGATGCAGATTGTGCCGCATTACACATTGCAGAATCATCCCGAAGCGGATATCATTGTAATTCCTGGAGGAGGAGTAGGAAGAGCTATGAATAGCGAGGCTGTACTCTCATGGATTAAAAACACCGAAAAAGAAGCAGAATCGATCATGTCAGTTTGCAATGGTGCCTATATCCTGGCTAATACGGGATTGTTAGATAATAAGAAAGCCACAACCTTTGCTAGTCTAATTCCTGGCCTCCGTGAAACTGCCCCGAAAACAGAAGTAGTAGAAGATATGCGCTTTGTGGATAATGGCAAAATCATCACCACAGCTGGGCTTTCATCAGGCTTGGACGGTTCCTTGCATTTGGTAGGTAAAATGTTGGGATTAGGAAGAGCCCAAATGATAGCTACTAATCTTGAATATAACTGGGATGTAGAAGGAAACTATGTGCGTGCTGCATTGGCGGATCAAAAGGTGGACAACATCTTTGATGAGATAAAGATTGCTTATCCCGAAAGAAAAATAACGACCTATCAAGGTGATGAGGACAAATGGACTATTGGATGGGCAGTGGAAGGCCAACAGGCTCCTGCTGATGTAGTAGCTAAAATAGATGCTGAAATCACTCGCAAAACAGACTGGAAACACAAGGACGGTAAAAAAGGAAAGAAAGGTAGCAGTAGTAGGTGGTATTTTACTGATGAAACTCAGGCGCCATGGTATTTATTCGTCCAAGTAGAACGAATTGAAGAAGGAGAGTTAGCCATTTCTTACCATTTGGAAAGAAGTGAATCTAAAGCCAAAAAGGCAATGAAGTAGTAACCCGCAATGCTGAAATGACTTTCATCCTGCATAAGGAGTATGACATAAAGTTGAAAGTAGCATCAAGAAAGGGAAGGGGGAGGTGACTCCTTTTTCCCTTCAAACATTTGAAACTTCTTGTTCTTTGACGCAGGTCGTTTTTTATCCATTTGTAAGCTTCCGAACTTTTTGATAAGATAAACTACTTTTTTAGCTGCAACTCCCTAATTTCGTGCTTCCATCAAAAAACGGAAGCAGTGAAAGAACAAATTCAAGCCTTGGCCCACCAATATCACGAGGAAGTGATTCAATTGCGGAGACATATTCACCAACATCCGGAATTGTCTTTTCATGAGGTAGAAACAGGCAAATTTATTGCAGGCAAACTTCAGGAATGGGGGATACCTTTTGAACATGGCGTAGCGGATAACGGTGTAGTCGGCTTAATAGAAGGACAGAAAGGTAGTGGTAAGGTGGTTGCGCTTCGAGCAGATATCGATGCCCTCCCCATAGAAGAGGCAAATGAAGTACCTTACAAGTCTAAAAATAGAGGCGTGATGCATGCTTGCGGACACGATGTGCATAGTTCTTCTTTACTAGGTACGGCCAAGATATTGAACGAATTGAAAGGTCAGATATCTGGTACTGTGAAACTGATTTTTCAGCCAGCGGAGGAAATGCTTCCTGGAGGGGCTTCTATAATGATAAAAGAGGGTGTACTGGAAAACCCTGCGCCTGCTTCAATCTTTGGTCAGCATGTCCACCCGCCTTTGCAAGTAGGTAAGGTGGGGTTTCGGCCAGGTATGTATATGGCCTCTACAGACGAGCTGTACATGACGGTCACTGGCAAAGGAGGGCATGGAGCTATCCCGCAAAATTGCATTGATCCAATCGTAATTACTTCACATATCATTACTGCACTGCAACAGGTGGTGAGCCGTAGAGCAAACCCTACCATGCCGACCGTCCTGACCTTCGGTTTTATCGCCTCTACCGGTGGCTCGACCAACGTTATACCCAACGAAGTAAAATTAAAAGGAACTTTCCGAACCTATGATGAAGATTGGAGGTATGAGGCCCACCGAATCATGAAGGAGGTGGCCGAAGGCATGGCAAAATCCCTAGGAGGCTCCTGTGAGTTGCAGGTAGCCAATGGGTACCCTGCTTTGATCAACAACCCTGATCTGACCCGTAATGCCAAGATCTATGCCATCGACTATCTCGGCGAAGAGAATGTTGTAGATCTGCCTATGCGGATGACCGGAGAAGATTTTGCCTATTACTCCCAAGTGATGCCAGCTTGCTTCTATCGGCTAGGTACGGGCAATCCTGACAAGGGAATTAACTCTCCCATTCACACTAATACATTTAATGTGGATGAATACTGTCTGGAAGTTAGTACGGGTTTGATGGCATGGATGGCTTTACAGGAATTGCAAAATTCATAGCAAAACCGAAGCTGGTTTGATCAGCTACGCAAAACTGGTAGATAAGGCCGTACTTTTGATGGGGAGTCCTGTCTAGAAATAAATTACAAGCTATTGTTGTTTTTTTATCTCCCTCTAATTTGTTGTTTTTCAAATGATTAGGGTGAGGCGGTTGTCTTTTTTTAAAAAAAAGTAAAAATAGATGGGACATTTTTTTTTGGTAGTACACAGTAATGTGAACGCCAAATGAAAATTACAGAAAACAAAAGGTCATCCCAAAACCATCCAACATTACCGATTGTAGACGACGATTGTAATCCCATTAACGTAGCCCCAAAAGCCAAAACCCCAGTTAATCCCAGACCCCCAAAACACCAAAGAAGTAAGTAAGTAGCCTTTTGTGATAATTATGAGTTTGTAGATTGCCTAAAACCCAGTCGGGTGACGCCCAAACAACCGATCTTCTCTGACCATTTTAGTGGACAGTTCAAAGCGAAGATCATGAGCGCTTCAAATGGGGCGCGGTGATCGAGCCTTTAGCTGATATTAGACATGCAAAGTGGCGGAGAACCTCAAACAAACATTACGGATTAGGACTTCGGTCATTTTCAAAACAGCTATTCAAACGCAGGTAAGTGATTGCCTGCGTTTTTTATTGAGCTTATGGAAACAGTACCAGAATTTTAAGTCCCAGCGTTTGAGGGCGCAGTTGGTCAAAGTCGGTTTCTCGAACGGTTTCATCTAGAGGCCGAGCAAAATTATTCAAAGCAAGGCTGATGTGTGCTCCCGTTTGAAGTTCTATTTTTCCAATGGACCACGCTACTCCTAAACCGATTTCCCCTAAGCTATTCCATTCTCCTATAGTTCCTGCATAATTGATATTTCCAAAATCTACTTCTTGTTGGGTATTCCACAAGGCTTCAACTCCTCCAGACGCATATAAGTGTCGGCTCCCTTTTCCTAAGGATAATAGCCTGTATTGTAGACCAACCCCTACAGACAAGTGCTGCAAATTGCGTTTGGTATCTCTGACAAAAAAACCAGCACCATCAGACCAGGTCTCCTCCTCAATATAGTTGAAAGCATTATAGCCCAATTTCAACTCTACCCGAGTTTTCTCAGATACTAAATACTGTGCTGCCAACCCCAATTGATAACTGAAGGCTGCTTTATGTCCGACTGAACTGCAACCCTCAAAACATAGGAAATTGCGCCACTCATAAATTTCAGAGATGTTGCCTTGGTCAAATTGAGAATAGATTCCCCACTTAAAAGTGCTTTGCCCAGATAATGCGGTACTTAGGCAGAAGCAGCCAAGTAGAAGCACGAGAGTTTTTTTATAAGTATGCATAATTTCTTCTTTTGATCTTACAAAGTTAAGACAAGCATAGTAAGGTAATCGGTTGGGGTATTATAACCCAATGACCAAAATTGGTGGTTTACCACTAGTTTTTCCTCCTGCTTTAGTTGTTCCAATTCAGCGATCAAAAAAAACAATGAATTATAACTAGTTGATTATTAGCTGGTTGTATGGTTTTTTTGTTTTTGTGATAAAAAATACGACAATTCATAGGACATTTATTTTCCTGGATACACAGTAATATGAAAGCCAAATGAAAACAAATAATCCCAGAACAATCCCTTGAACAATCCTATTGTAATCCCTATTAAACCCTAAAACCCCAAACCACAGTATTCCCGGAATTTTAGCAACTTTTAATCCCATTTTCCTCATTAATCCCTTGAACGACACAATACCCCACTATCCCTAAAACCTACATCCCAAGGAACCAAATGAAACCAGTGGATAGCTAACCAAAACGGTAATTGTACTTGAAGAGATTTTCAATCCCTAGTTCTCTTTAAAGGCGGAACGCTTACCCACAAGGAGCTGTGATGTTGAACCGATAACCCTAGCTGGCTAGAGGTACAATGTCTCCTTCAAAACATGGATCGGAAGCGCAGGCGAATCATCGTCTGCGCTTTTTTTATGGTGCGCCAGGCATGTCGCACGTCTAGCGGGTGGAAGTCCCGTGTTCGCCCGGTAAGGGGAAGAACTAGCCGAGCGGCAAGGTGTGCACCGTGAGGTGCAGACTGAAGGAAGCCGAAGGCAAAGCACTGACCTGACGAACAGGAATCGCATAAGAGGCGTGCTGTCTGGGTGAGAAGGCCATCATCTTCAAAGCCCAATACTTACACGGAAGGGCAGCATGTAAATGTGGCAGGTATAAGTGTGAAAGACGTGTGTCTTACCCTGGGAGGCCTCAGGGAGTTTTTTTTTTCTGAGGAGTCAGCCGAGGTCATAGTAGGCAGGAACTACTGCCGAAGGATCGAACCTAAAGTTAAGATGAATGAATTCATTGACAGAGTCATCAGAACAAATAGCAGGAGTGATGTCTGAGACGCCATCAACTCATAGTGGCAGTACGGCTCGGAAAGCTGGAGGTAAGTTATGAGTGCTATGAACGGGGCTAGGGTCGATGAAGGAAATCATCTGAAGACGGATCAACTCATGGAGTTGGTAGTCCACCCCACCAACATGGGCAGAGCCTACCGTCGAGTAGTAGGGAATAAAGGCTCGGCGGGAGTCGACGGGATGACCGTAAAGGAACTGCTGGAGTACCTACGAACGAACTGGGAACAGATTAAGCGGAGGTTATTGTTAGACGCCTATCATCCCCAAGTGGTTAGAGCGGTAGAGATACCGAAGCCGAATGGTGGGAAGAGAAAATTAGGCATACCGACGGTAATGGACCGGCTTATTCAGCAAGCTTTGTACCAAGTACTCAACCCACTCTATGATCCCACGTTTACGGCTAATAGCTACGGATTCCGCCCTGGGCGTAATGCCCAACAAGCGGTGCAACAATGCCGCGACTATATCCGTCAAGGAAAACGTTGGGTAGTAGATGTGGACTTGAGCAAGTTTTTTGATGAAGTGCACCACGACCGCTTGTTAGCCAAGTTGCGCCACAGGATCAAGGATCGACGCGTAATCCACCTGATCGAGCGCTACTTGTGCAGCGGGGTGATGCGAAACGGAGTTGAAGAACAACGCAGCAAGGGTACCCCACAAGGCAGTCCATTATCACCTTTACTATCCAATATTGTGCTAGACGAGTTGGATAAAGAACTGGAGAAACGGGGCTTAAGCTATGTACGCTATGCCGACGACTTCCAGATCTACGTAAAGACGAAACGGTCAGCCGAACGGGTAAAGGCCAGCACGCAGCGATTCATTGAAAAGCAATTGCGCTTAAAAGTCAATGAGGACAAGAGTGCTATTGGCCGCCCCTGGGACCGAAATTTTCTGGGTTATAGCTTCACGGTCGATAAGCAGACTAAGCTAAAGCCATCGAAGGCCAGCATCAAGCGACTTCGGCAGAAGATCAAACAGCAGTTCCGGCAGGGAAAAGGACGGAACCTACTCAGATTTATCCGGGAGGATCTCAACCCCATCCTAAGGGGTTGGATCAATTACTTTAACCAAAGCCAGACCAAAGGTTTTGCTAAGGAACTGGATAGCTGGATACGTCGCCACTTGAGGAAGATCAAATGGCGGCAGTGGAAACGACCCTGGACTCGTATGCAAGAACTGATTAGGCAAGGTATATCGGAGCAACAAGCGGCCCAAAGTGCCTTCAATCAGAGAGGCCCTTGGTGGAATGCTGGAGCTTCGCATATGAACCTAGCCTTCCCAGGCATTTACTTTTCTAAACTTGGTTTGGTAAATCTGGCTCATCTGTTGGCTCGATCCAGCCGATAGGCTAACTTTAGGAACCGCCGTGATACGGAACCGTACGTCCGGTGGTGTGAGAGGATCGAAGTAAAAGTGATCTCCTTTGTGGCATCCACAGGTCTAAAAGATCACCTTTTACTTCATCCTACTCGATTTGCCTCCTATTGTTTTTAGCAAGCTTATTTGAATGCTGCTGGTAGAACAGTTTGCTGAAAAAACAATCTTTTAGGTGTGTCTAAGCTTTTGATTTATAGGTGTTTAATTGTCAGCGGTAGTCGTTTTGTTCATTGGAATAGGGGAAACACCTAGACGCGTTTTGTCTAAGCTACTTCTATAGAGATAAATTAATTTTGACTAAGCTCCACTCCTCGTCCTTTTATCTTTAAAGTCATTTTGCAGAGAAGGTCTGGGATTGGAGACCTGTAATTATCTCTAATAATAGACGACCTACAAGATGAAACAAATTTACCCGCAGTACTCACTTGCTGAGACCTCTCGCCACACATTTGGTCTTTCTCCCAGTCCTTCTTTGTCCTTCAATTACTTAATGCTCACTCAAGAAGTGCCCCTCTCACCTTTCCTCTGACTAATTCGAAGAAAGTACTTTCCAAAATATTAAAGAAATAATTTTCGACTACCCCTCCAAAGATGGATTGAGTGCGGAGGAGAGGGTCGGAATTCAAAGCCAGGATATGATAGATTCTATATGGTTTAAGAAAAGTATTCAAGTACTCGGTTTTTCTAGTCTTGCTTTGCTCGCTTTGGGGATGAGCGAGAAATTCTCAATGCAGAGTGTGGCTAAACCCAATAATTTTTCGACATCAGTAGGAGCTGGCGAAGTGGCTACTTCAGCCTGTCCTTCAACAACAGCCTCGATTACTATTGATAGCGAAATCAGTTGTAATGGCGAGTCAGATGGCGTTTTAACGGCATCTGGTTCTGGTGGTTATGGAGCGCTAGAATACGTCTGGTCAACTGGGGAAACGACTGCTACTATCTCGGGTCTTCCAGCGGGAACCTATACTGTGACAGTGACGCCAGATTGTGGAGGCCCTGATAGTGCTACAGAAACGCTATTGGAACCGACCCCTTTGATGGGCAGTGCCTCCGTGAGCTCCATGTTGTATTGTAATGGAGATAGGAATGGTGAAGTTAGCGCGAGTGCGAGCGGGGGGACCAGTCCCTATACTTATGTGTGGAATACTGGAGAGACTACTGCGACGGAGACTAATCTAGCTGCGGGGACCTATACGGTTACGATTACAGACCTACATGGCTGTACGACCGCTGAAATGGTCAACCTGACTGAGCCGACAGCTTTGATGGGCAGTGCTACCGTAAGTTCCATGTTGAATTGTAATGGAGATACGAATGGTGAGCTTAGCGCGAGTGCAAGCGGCGGGACCAGTCCGTATACCTATGTTTGGAATACGGGAGAGACTACTGCGACGGAGACTAATCTAGCTGCCGGGTCCTACACGGTCACGATTACAGATCTACATGGCTGTACGACCGCTGAAATGGTGAACCTTAGTGAGCCCACAGTATTAGCCACTATGATTATGGTCGATGCAAATGTGAGTTGCAATGGCTTTTCAAATGGTAGTTTGACTGCGACTGGTACCGGAGCGACTATGCCTTATAACTATTTGTGGAGTAATTCAGCCACAACGGCGACCATAACAGGTCTTGTTGCAGGTACTTATACCGTCACAGTGACGGATAATGAAGGCTGTACTTCAACCAACTCAGAGACTATTACAGAGCCTACCAGCCTGTTGGCTACAGCAGTGGTCGATGCAAATGTGAGCTGCAATGGCTTTTCGGATGGCAGCATGACCGTTACTGGTACCGGAGCGACTATGCCCTACAACTATTTGTGGAGTAATTCGGCCACAACGGCGACCATAACGGGCCTTGTTGCGGGTACTTATACCGTCACAGTCACAGACAATGAAGGTTGTACTTCAACCAGCTCAGAGACTATTACAGAACCTACCACCTTGTCGGCTACAGCAGTGGTCGATGCAAATGTGAGCTGCAATGGCTTTTCAGACGGTGGCGCGACTGCGTCCCCGACAGGTGGTACTATGCCCTATACTTATCAGTGGAGTAATTCAGCAACTACGGCTTCGATCACAGGAGTTACAGCCGGAACCTATACCGTTACCATCATTGACAACAATGGTTGTACCGCATCGGATAATCTTTCTATTACTGAGCCGCTGTCACTAGGTGTTTTAATAGATGGCGATCAAATCTGTTATCAAGAGAACAATGGTGAGTTAACAGCAAATCCTACTGGTGGAACACCCAGTTATACATATGCATGGAGTACGGGTGGTACCACAGCCACAGTCAGTAGCCTTTCAGCCGGTACCTACACAGTAACGGTTACGGATGGCAATGGGTGTACCATGACAGAGACATCCACAGTGGTTGAAGGCAATGAGTTGACGGTTAGCATTACGGAAGATATCGATATTACATGTAATGGAGGAAGTGATGGAAAGTTGACGGCATTGGGTGCTGGAGGTGAAATTGTAATAATCAGTGGCCCTGCTGCATTACCAGCCACTTACGATTATATGTGGAGTACTGGAGCCACAACCCCCAGTATTGAAGCCTTAGATGCCGGAACATATACGGTGACTGTAACGGATGAATTTGGCTGTACTGCTTCTACGACAGGAACGATTACCGAGCCAGAGAGCTTAGATGCTTCTGTTTCCTTAATTCAGAATGCTTCCTCAGGGGGAGGCAATGATGGTATTTTAACTGCATCCGCTACCGGTGGCACTACTCCCTATACTTACATTTGGTCCAACGGTTCCACTACCGCTGAAAATAATGGTCTATCAGCAGGTGCTTATACCGTAACCATTACGGATCAAAATGGGTGTGAAGATACTACAAGTGGATCTGTAGTTCATTTGGCGTCGCTAGGAGATAATGTATGGTTAGATTTAAATGAAGATGGTGTTTTTAATGAAAATGAACCTGGTATTCCCGGGGTGACGATTCGCTTGTTCCAATGTGCTGGCGGTGAGCCTGGTGATCAGGTAGGAATGACACTCCAAACCGACGAAAACGGACAGTATTTGTTTGAGAACGTACTGCCTGGAGAATATTGTTTAGAAGTGGATCCGTCTACGGCCTTAGGGGGTTTCGAAGGATTAGACTTTGAATTTACGACCTTCCAGGGAGTGCTGGAAGGCACCTTGAATTTGGAGCAGAATGGCCGAGGCATATCGGAGAGCTTTACACTAGCCCCTGGTGAGAACAATTTATCTTTCAATATTGGAGTGATCTATGATGCTTGTTTCACGCCCTTTAGCTTATCCGCCATCAATTGTACAATTGAAGGAGCTACCTTGACTTGGAGATCCATTAACTTGGATGCGGAGGATGAATTGACGGATCACTGTTGGAAAATTGTTGTCGCGGGTGCTGGCCCACAGCATGGCGTGTTTGGAGACTTAGGATTGTTCTTGGACTACCTGGGAGGAGGTATATCTGCGAGCTTGATCGAATTGAGTATCTGTGAAGATGACCCAGCCCTGGCTATTACACCTACGGATGATCCAGATTCTTATTCCATTAGTTATGAGCTATCTAGTGAATTATTGCAACCCGGCACAGCCTATTGGTTTGCTGTGACTGAGGTCTGTGACGGCGTCCTTGCACCCGGCAATACCTCCGCTTGGAATTTTCAACGGACCTTTTTACTAACCTTAGAAGATGAAGGCCCTTTCCCAACTGCTGATCCTGATACGGAATACTTGTGGGATGATTATGAAGGCTACTTCCAGACTAAAGATGACCAATTTGAGCTACAGGCAGAAGGCAATAAGCCCACATGTCCAGATGAGTCTGCGGCTGAGTTAGACTTAAAGACGGACGGATGTATTACCGTGACGATTAAGGATGGAGAAAGTTGTTGGCCCACCTACTTGATTAGTATTGATGAAGTAGCCTTGAGTTTGGGGGATAGCGAACAAGGTGGATCCGGTACTGAATTTACGGCAGGTACTTACACCTTCTGTGGTTATGCGGCGGATTTTTATGATGTCAAAGTCGAATTAGCCGATTACAGCTGCAACCCACCTAAAACTTTCTTAACCAAAACTGTAGAGGTGCCCAATGGTATGGATATGGAGCCACCAAAAATTATTGTTACTGATTTATTTGCTGGAATATTACTGGCTGATAATGTGGCTGGATCGACAGTTGAAGATAGTAGAGATTTAGGCACCATGACTTTACCCGAGGGTTCCTGTTCGATGAAATCTTATCTCGAAATAGTAGGGTTTGATAATTGTGATGGTCAAATCTGTGAAGGGGTATCCGTACGGGCCACTGTGATTGAGGGGGCTGAAAATACAAGCCCTGGCACTCAAGTTCAAATATATAATCTAGATGGTGAGGTCATTACGGATCTAGGTGTATATACAGTCGAAGGGTGTGAATGGATCATTGAAGTTAATTGGGCGGTTGGATTCTCAACAGTTGAGATATGTATGGATGATTCGGAAGAAGGTGGCTTTTCAGAATCTGCATGTGTCACTATCAGTGCGAAAATAGAAGATGTAGTAGATGCGAATATTATAGCCCAAGCCTCAAATTTTGTAGTTCCATCCTGTAGCGATGACTTAGCCTTTGTTTATGGTTTTACTATAGTAGATGGATGCGATGACGAAATAGACGCAACACAGGTGATGACCACTGCTACAAGTGAATTAACAGGAGTAAGCATAGAACTTGATGAAGAATATAATTACCAAGAGGCGGGTTATTTTGAGCTGAGCGGCACCATTAGCGATCCCAATGGCGTCTTAACAAGTGAGCGCATTTTAGCGGGATATTTCACGATAACCTATTTAGATGATAGCGGAACTTCCTTCTCAACCACAGCCGGCATTGGCTTGCTAAAGGCAGCTGAAGAGAGCCCTCCCTTTATTATAGTTAACGGTAATAGTTTTACAGCCCTTGCCTGTGAAGACGGTGCAGAGGTGATAGTTGGCATTACGGTCAGCGACGATTGTGATCAAATGGCAGATGTACTAGAAATTAGCGGGGTGGGTGGCCTATCGAAAACAAGCACGCAGCTGAATGGCAACAGTGCTTATTTTGAATATAGTGGTGTACTAGAGGCAGGAGAATATGATTTAACAGCAGCTTACCCTGGTGCGGAAGCTGTAACGGTTTCTCTAGTGGTGGAACAAGCGGATAACCAGGCTCCGGTGGTAGATATTCTTGGGAATTCAACCTTTACTATTCCCTCTTGCGGAGGGATTCTGGATGCTGTTTGGTCCATCCAGGTGACTGATGATTGCGATGAAGAAATTGACCTAGATCGATTGTGCCTGTACCTTGGCAACGCCGAATGTTTACCCTTTGCTTTCTTTGAGGAGGTGGGCTTTGGCTATGAGTCGATGGTTGAAGGGGAAGGTATGGCCTTGCTGGAGATTCGTATTCCAGTACAGGACCTCCTAGGAGATGTGCCATTTCTTGTTACCTATGAAGACATTGAGGGGGTAATAGGCCAAAGTGAAGTCACGCTTCATTTTGAAGGTACGCCTGACGAAGAAGCGCCAGTAATTATCTATCCCACAGAAACTATCCGGAAAGAATTAGCTCCCTGTGCAGACAATACAACTGAAATTGACTTCAGTGTGTCTGCTATTGATAACTGTAGTGGACCAGTTAATGTAGCCCTTGAGGCCCCTGGGAATAACGGAATGAGTAGTGAACCTTCTGGTGATGCGATCAAATGGACGATTACTTATCCTGCCCGAGACCAACCCTATGCGATTACCTTATTGGCTACAGATGAAACGGGCAATGTGACCGAACAGATCATCTGGGTGGAAGTGATTCAAGGCCCCAAACCACCACAAAATTTGAGCTGCAATACTAATTTGACGGCCTTACTTGATGAAAATTGTTCTTATTTCATTAGTCCAGATTTAGCCTTGGAGGGAACCTTTGGTTGCCTGCGTCCGGAGGATATCTTGATAGACGTTGATGGGAGCGGAGAACCAGTAGCCTATGGAAGTGGCTTACATGAATTCGCAATCTATATTGAAGGGGATTACTTCTGTACTGGAACGATTGTACTAACCGACAATATTCCGCCAACGATTACTTGCCCGGCCACAGCCATTGACTTTCTATGTTCGGATATAGAGGAGTTATCAGGTTCACTGGAACATACTGGCGAACCAACTTTTAATGATAATTGTGAAGCTGCTACTTACAGCTGGTATGAAGAAGTGATCTATGGAGAGGATGAGGCATGTGATGATGTTCAAATTAAACGAGTATTTACCGTTACAGATGGAGCGGGTTTAACAGATGAGTGCACTCAATATATTACCATTCGAAAACCAACAGTAGGAGATGTCATCGCTCCGGAAGAAGTAGTTACTTTGAACTGTAATGATGAGTATGAATTGGATGAGAATAATCACCCGATTCCTACTGTTACTGGAGGTTACCCCTACGTATCTGGCTATTTTGATGATTATAATTTAGCACAGACCTTCTGTAATTTGGCAGCTACCTACAGAGATTCGGAGGATATTGAAGTGTGCGCGAATAGCTACAAATTTACGAGAACCTGGACGGTCCTTGATTGGTGTGAAATAGAGTATAGCCGCACTTTTACCCAGTTGATAAAGGTAGGCGATTTTGAAGACCCAGAAGTTGGTGCTCCAACGGTAGACTACGACTGGGATGGGGAGGAAGATATACTGACTTTTTCTACTGGACCATTTAATTGTACGGCTTCCTTTGAAGTCCCTTGGCCAATTGTGAGTGACAACTGCTCAGCTTGGTCTGTAACTACGGAAATATTGGCAGGTGGCGAAACCCCCATTTTGACCATCGAAAATACAGACAGTAGAGTGATCAGTGGAATTCCGCTAGGTTGTCATGCTTTCCGCTATTGGGTGACGGATGCTTGTGGAAATCAAGTTGATCTTACGGTTCCGTTTGTGGTGGAAGACCAGGTAGCTCCAACTGCTATTTGTAATGAAGATTTAAATATTACGGTTGATAATCAAGGTTATGCTCGTGTATCTGCCGAGGATATTGATGAAGGATCATGGGATAACTGCGGGCCCGTACGTGTTGAAGTGAGGCGACTGATCAGTCACGATGCGGAATGCGGGGACCTTACTCCTTTCTATACTGAATGGGGCGAATATGTAGACTTCAGTTGTTGTGATGTAGGAATTCCAGTACGAATAGAGCTACGGGTTTGGGACGATGCCAATGGGGATGGAATCTGGGGTAATGAAGCGACGGTAGAGACCTGTGAGGGAGAGTCCAAGCTAATACACGACAACCACAATATCTGTTGGTTAGAAGTAACAGTAGAGGATAAGCAGCAGCCTTATTGTGTGGCTCCACATGCTCAATCCGTGAGTTGTGCTACTTTGCCTTACGATTTTGACCCAAGCCAAATAGAGCTCTTGGAAGATCTATTTGGACAAGCAGAATTTGCTGATAACTGCCCAGGTGTCACTGGTGCTGAAAACACTCCGGTCATTACATTGGATGATTGTGGGGCGGGGACTATTCTTCGTTCCTTTACAGCGACTGATGCCGCGGGCCTAACCTCTGGGACTTGTCAGCAGTTGATTACTATTTACGCGGTCCATAACTATGAAATTGGTTTCCCGGCAGATAGCCAGGCAGACTGTGGAGTAGCAGATCCAGATACGGTTTTAACTAAACAAATTGGGTGTGATTTATTGGCCATAAGCAGTGAGGATGAATTGTTTACAGCTTCGGGCGATGAATGCTACAAGATCTTCCGAACCTATAGGGTGATCAATTGGTGTGAATATGATGGAGAAGCACCACCTGTAGTGGTAAGTCGAGATGAAGATTGCGACAATAGGCCAGGCGATGAAGCCGTTTGGGTGATTCGTAGAAATAGTGGAGCGGTCTATTTTGATCGAGACAATAATGAACTCAATAGCAACCCGAGGGCAGGGGAGAAGGGGCGTACTTGCGATGGACTTACCAATCCTAATGGCTATTGGATTAATAGCACGATTGATCAGGATGCTACCCGAGACCCAATCACAGGTCAATTAGATAACAATTACACAAACGACAATATCCGTAATATTGACTCTCGTGGTTACTGGCAATATACACAGGTCATAAAAGTTTACGATAGTGAAGACCCCGTCATTACGGTAGAAGATTATGAAGAATTCAAGTCATTAGATGGCGCCAACTGTGATGCTCCGGTAACGATCAATTTCTCGATAGTAGATGAATGTACCCAAGAGGAAGGTTTGGAGTATGTTTGGTTAGATGCTTTTATCATTGACGCTGATGGGGATGGTAACTTCACACAGGCAGAATTTATTTCTGATGGAGACCTGACAGATCAGGTGAGCGGCGAAGCCCCTAATTATACCTTTAGTGCAGAATTGCCTGAAGGCCAGCATGCTTTATTGATCAAAGGATCAGATGGTTGTGGTAATGCCGCTGTAGATATGATTACTTTCATAGTGGTTGATGGCAAAGCGCCTGCCCCTGTTTGTATCAATGGCTTGGCCATTGAATTAATGCCAACTGAGCCTGGTACAGATGCTGATGGCGATGGGGATGAGGATCCAGCTGCCATGGCCATTTGGGCCAATGACTTCATTGCTAGTCCAATCTATGATTGTAATGGTCAAGGGCCAGCCATAGATGAGCATGGAAATGAATTGATCACGGCTTATTCCATCAATCTCCTTGGGGCAGAAGCAAGCCGCGATGATACCGGGCTAATTCTAACATGTGACAGTGAAGAGACCACGCTGGTAGAAATTCATGCTTGGGACGAAGCCGGGAATCATGACTATTGCCAAACCTACATCCTTGTGCAAGATCTGATGGGACGATGTGATAATGGAGCAGGAGCCATTGCCGGTAATATCGAAACAGCGGAAAGGATGGAAGGGATAGCAGATGTGACGGTGCAAATAAGCGGCGCCATGGATCAAGTGGTTGTAACACAAGATGCTGGCTATTACCATTTCCAAAATATCCCTTTAGGTAGCGATGTATCCATCTATCCGTGGAAAGATATCGATCCATTGAATGGTGTATCTACTTTCGATTTGATTTTGATAGGTAAGCACATATTAGGTGAGGTTGCACTTGATACACCTTGGAAATTATTGGCTGCAGATGCCAATAATAATGGCGCTGTCACCACTTTAGATGTAGTTACTATTCGCCGTTTAATCTTGGGGATTGAAGATAGCTTCCGGGGTAATACCAGTTGGCGGTTCTTTGAGGAGAGTCAGCATTTTTCCGATACCTCTAATCCCTGGGCTAGTCATTTACGAGAGATAGCTTCACTAAATGATGTTGGTGAAGAGGTGGAGGTTAACTTCAAAGGCATCAAAACTGGAGACGTTAATGTAAGTGCTATTGCGAATGCACACTCAGTGATAGATGAGCGTACCTTTGGCTCCTTTGCTTTCGAGGTGGAGGACTTGAAGATGGAGGCCGGCAAAACATATCAGGTTGAATTCTCTGCAGCGGAAATGTCACAGATAGCGGGTTATCAAGGTACGTTTACCTTTGGTAAGGCTATTGAAGTAGTGGATATAATCTATGGTGCTGTGCAAGCAGGCAACTTTGGAACCACCTACCTTTTAGAAGGATTATTGACCACCTCTTGGAATGCTAAAGCAGTAGCGGACGAGGTGTTATTTACCTTGGTGATTCAAGCAAAAGATAAGGCGCTGCTAAGTGATCAATTAGGCTTGAGTTCCCGAATTACAGCTACAGAAGCATACAACCTTGCTGGAGAGCAGTTGGACCTAGCACTCAATTTTAGCACTGGAAAAACCAAGGAGGTGGGATTTGAGCTGTACCAGAATGAGCCGAACCCCTTCCGCGAGGAAACGCTAATTGGCTACCATTTACCTGAGACAGCACAGGTGACGTTCACTTTATGTGATGTTACAGGTAGGACCTTGAAGACGTTCCGAACAAGGGGCGCTAAAGGTTACAATAGAATTCGGCTAGGTAGCAATGATATTGCTGCTAAGGGGATATTGTATTACACGCTTTCGACTGAAGAATTTACCGCTACCAGGAAAATGATTATAGAATAAATACGAGGGCCTGGTATAGTATCAATGACTGTACCAGGCCCTTCCATTTATGTCATATAGTGCGCTAAGCCAGTATAGAAATACTTCTTGTGCTCACTATTTACGGACCAGTGTTTAGGTATCATCACCTCTTACTGCCTTCACTTCATCCGCACTTATGGCATCGGCTTCATTACCAAAGTGACTTCTAATATAGGTCAGGATCTCAGCAATCTGCTCATCAGATAAATAAGGGAACGCGGCCATGGCATTTTTATAAGTTTCGCCATTGATCTCAATAGGCTCTCTCAATCCGTTAAGGACCACTCCGATTAATCTTTCTTTATCACCCGTCACCCAATCCACTTCCTGTAGCGGAGGATTCATACCTGGTACACCTGCACCATCTTTCATATGGCAAACCGCACAATATTGTTCATAACTGGCCTGACCTGCAGCTAATTCTCCACTAGCAGCTTCACTATCCGGTGCATTGACAGCAAATACTTTTTCCTTTGGGGCGGCAGCTCCAGCAGTCGGTTGGGACTGGTACTCTTCTCCGTAATAAGCAATTCTCCAAATTCGACCTTTTCTAGAATCTGTTACGTAGATAGAACCATCAGGGCCTTGAGCTAATCCACAGGGTCTATATACAGCATCACGAGGAGAGGCTACTGGGTTTGGACCGACAAAGCCATCCGCAAATATTTCCCAATCTCCACTGGCTTGCCCATTTTCCATGGGGACGAAAGCCACGAAGTAGCCACCTTGATTGTAAGGAGCCCTATTCCAGGAGCCGTGAAAAGCTATGAAGGCTCCATTCTTATATCGCTCAGGGAATTGGTCACCGGTGTAGAATAAAAGATCATTGGGTGCCATATGCCCAGGAAACCCTACTACCGGGTGTTTAACGCCTTCGCATCGACCTTGTACTGTACCATCACCACCATATTCTGGGGCCAGCATTTTTTTATTCTGAAAATGATCAAAATAACAGTATGGCCAACCGAAGTCATCTCCATCACTTACCTGGAGGAATTCTTCGGAGGGTAACAGTGCACTTTGTTCTTCGGTAAACTTATCATCATATAAGCCAAACAGTTGATCACGACCATGCTGTACGCAGAATAGCGAATTCGTGTTCTGATTCCATCGAAGGGCCATCCCATTCCGGATTCCCGTCGCGTAGTGGTAGCCATCGTCTGCCTGTGTTTGATTAAGCTTATCTTCGTTAAAACGCCAAATCCCGGCCCGATAACTCAGTTCCGGACAAGGATCCATCCCTGTAGAACCTTTCGTTCGCGCTTCTTCCAGGCAGGCATTGGAAAAGGAGCCTACATTCACATACATATTTCCCTGCCCATCGAAGGTCATCGTTTTGGAACGGTGGCCATTGTTGGTATTAGGAATGGTAACCAAGGTGTCTAGTTTAGCTGTTGGTGTCAATGAATCATCACTGAGTTTTGTACGAAAGATCATCGAATCATTGGCCATGTAGAGATAACCCTTATGAAGGTTTATACCTGTCCCTACGGTATTGGCAAAGGCAGCGATCGTATCAATTCTTCCATCATTGTCTGTATCTCTCAGGGCCTTGTGACCCGATCCTTCCTGGACACGGCCATGGCTAACGATGATGTCACCATTATCACGTACAACAATATGACGGAGGCCTTTCAATGTATCAGCTACAATAAAGGCCCCGAAGCCAGCTGGTAAGCTAAGAGAACCGTGATCTGGATCTGGACTTGGGAGACTTACTTCCTGCACCTCTTTGCTGGGCTGGCAGGTAAATAAAAAGGCGAGTAGGAGTAAAAGTAAGGTAATTCGTTGCATTATAAAAAGGCTTAAGTGAGTGAAGTATATGGTTCATGTTTCAACTTTCCTGAAAGGGGAGAACCACTACTCCAAGGAATTTCTGGACTGAAAATACTTATTTTTATAAGTTTTGGGACCAAAAATACCTGGGAGATCCTATTCTCTGGGCAATTCACCAGAGACAGCGCCTTGGATCTGCAACTAATGACTATAAAAAACCGTAATTAAACAATATCTTTCTGTCGTTCATTATTAAAATAGTGATAGAGAAGCAGTTATGAATCAATTAAGCTCAGGAGCTAGATGCACCCAGCTTCTTACACACAAAAACACTATTTACGCGTATGGCTAAAATCTTAATCGTCGACGATGAACGTAGTATTCGTCGTACGTTGCGTGAAATCCTAGAATTTGAAAAGTATCAAGTAGACGAGGCCGTTGATGGACTCGATTGTTTGGTCAAGCTAAAGCAAAACAAATACGATGTCATCATTTTGGACATCAAAATGCCCAAAATGGATGGTATGGAAGCGTTAGATCGCATCCAAATACTCGCCCATGACACGCCTGTCATCATGATTTCTGGACATGCTAATATTGATACAGCAGTTGAAGCAGTGAAGAAAGGGGCCTTCGATTTTATATCTAAGCCACCTGATCTTAATCGACTCCTAATCACCATTCGCAATGCGATGGATAAATCTAGCCTGATCACAGAAACTAAAGTCCTGAAACGGAAGGTTTCAAAGGCTAAAGTCCAGGAAATGATCGGCGAATCGGAAGGCATCAACACGATCAAGGCGACCATCGATCGGGTGGCACCAACTGAAGCTCGGGTACTGGTTACTGGTCCTAATGGTACGGGAAAGGAACTAGTCGCTCGTTGGATTCATGAGAAAAGCCCTCGTGTTAGTAACCCAATTGTGGAGGTTAACTGTGCCGCTATCCCTTCCGAGTTGATCGAGAGTGAACTATTTGGACATGAAAAAGGGGCTTTTACTTCAGCCGTTAAGCAGCGAATTGGAAAGTTTGAACTGGCCAATGGTGGAACCCTGTTTCTGGATGAGATTGGTGATATGAGTCTTTCAGCGCAGGCTAAAGTATTGCGTGCCCTGCAAGAAAATCGAATCACGAGGGTAGGGGGGGATAAAGAAATCCAGGTAGATGTGCGTGTGATTGCAGCGACTAATAAGGACCTTCGAAAAGAAATTAACGCTGGTCGTTTCCGTGAGGACCTTTATCATAGATTAGCCGTGATTATTATTGATGTGCCTGCCCTGAATGAGCGGAAAGATGATATACCACAGCTAGTGGATCATTTTAATAAGCAAATTTGCCAGGAATATGGCGTCACTCCTAAAAAGATAGAGCCAGCTGCCATACAGGCACTACAGAGTGTAAATTGGACAGGCAATATCCGAGAGTTACGCAATGTCATTGAACGCTTGATCATTCTAAGTGGCGAGCAAATTACAAAATCAGATGTTGTGCAACACGTATTTCCTTCCAGTGCGGTTCGCTCTCCTCGACTCAAGGAGGTCTTTGAGCGGTTCTCCAATCCGGAAGAGTTACACAAATATATAGAAGAGGCCTTTTCAGCCTACAAGAATAATTAGCGAGACCAACCAAATGCTCGCTTAAAGTGTTAATTTAGGGCCCGATTTGCGCAAAATCGGGCTTTCTTAGCTGTATACCTATCGAAAAATTGATGGATCGGCCATAACCTGAGTAAATAAATGAGGAAAGCCAGCTGATCCCAGCGCTGATCAAAAAACCGAAATTATGGAAAACAACGAATTGAAAACCCATGAAAAGCACCCCATGAAGCAGTGGGGAACCGTACTGAAAGGAGAAAATTCCTGGACCATGTTCAAGGTAATCTCCGAGTTTGTCGAAGGCTTCGAAACACTTAATCACGCAGGCCCCTGCGTCTCGATATTTGGTTCGGCTAGGACTAAGCCAGATCACCCCTATTACAAGTTAGCTGTTGAAATTGCCCGCTTACTCACCTTAGAAGGGTATGGCGTGATCACTGGCGGTGGCCCAGGTATTATGGAGGCCGGTAATAAAGGTGCCTTCCTTACGGGCGGAAACTCTGTAGGACTTAATATTAATCTTCCCTTCGAGCAAAGCCATAATCAGTTTATCGATCCAGATAACAACCTCAACTTCCGTTACTTCTTTGTACGAAAGGTGATGTTTGTCAAGTATGCACAAGCCTTCATCGCCCTGCCAGGGGGCTATGGAACCATGGATGAATTGTTTGAGGTGTTAACCCTGGTACAAACCGGAAAGATTACCAGAGTGCCGATCATTTTGGTGGGTACGAAATTCTGGTCAGGCATGATAGAGTGGATTCAGAATGTCATGCTAGAGCAAGAAGCGAATATCAGTCCAAAAGATATGGAGCTCATTCCTGTCACGGATGATCCTCAGGAAGTAATCAAAATCATCAATGACTTTTACGCACAAGAAGATGAGCGATTGGAGCCGAATTTGGAGCTTTAACTAATACATTGAAACATAAGTTAGTTTTAATAAGCCGACGCGAGATTTCTGAAGTTTCCTCTATTTTTTTGTTGGTGAAAACAACAATAAGCGAGAACATCGCTACGTGAAACTTCGGATATATGCCTCGCTGCTTTTAACTTATTTTTGTTTTACGGTACTAGTATAAAGTCTATTTATTACGCCTCTTCTTCTTCCATCGTTTGTTTCTCATACAACTGGTAGTAATAGCCTTTTTGCTGCAGTAACTCGCTATGGGTGCCTTCTTCGACGATCTCGCCTTCATCAAGGACAATGATTTTGTCGAATTGAAGCAAAGAATAGATACGGTGGGTAATAATGATGGCTGTCTTATCTGCTAGAGCTGAGGTGAAATAGCCAAGGATCTGCTTTTCAGTATTCGTATCGACAGCTGAAAGACAATCATCAAGGATCACGATATCGGGGCGCTTGATCAATGCGCGCGCAATGGAAACCCGTTGCTTTTGCCCACCAGATAGTGTAACGCCACGTTCGCCAACCATCGTTTTAAAACCTTCTGTCAGTCCCATGATGTCGTCGTACACCGCAGCGTGACGGGCGAATTCTTCAATTTCCTCCTGACTCGCATCTCTACGCCCAAAGGCAATGTTTTGAGAAATCGTATCTGAAAAGAGAAAGACATCCTGAGGGACGTAGCCGATCCGTTTGCGGAGCTTATTCAAGTCGTGTGCCTCGATGTTCTTATTGTCAAGTTCAATACTACCATTGGAGACATCATACATTCGTACCAGGAGATCAGCAATGGTCGTTTTACCCGAACCGGTACGGCCAATGATCGCCATCTTTTGTCCAGCGGCGAGATGGAAGTTGACGTTTCGCAAAGCATGAATTCCGGTGTCGGGATAGATGAAGTTTACATTCTTAAAAGCTATCGCACCTCTCAATGGCTCATCTTCTGCTGGTACCTCATTGTTAATATCCGGTGCTGTTTGCATGAATTCATTGATTCGCTTTTGCGAGGCGGCCGCTTGTTGGATAATCGAAGCGATCCATCCAGTAGCAGTGACCGGCCAAGTCAGCATGTTTACATAGATCACAAATTCGGCTATATTCCCGGCGGTTATCTCACCCCTTACAGCTAGCATACCCCCGGCGTAAACGGTGATGATTGTACTTGCGCCAATGAGTAGTAACATCACTGGATGGAATAGAGATTCTACTTGGACCAAGCGCAGTGCTTTGTTTTTATAGTCTTCACTTTCGTGCCTAAAAAAATCTGTCATTGGTGCTTCCTGGACATAGGATTTAACGACCCTGATGCCAGAATATACTTCTTGAGCATGGCTATTAAGTTGCCCTAACTGCTTTTGAATGACCGTGCTACGCGTATTGATGATATGGCTAACGTAGTAGATGGAGATGGATAAAAAGGGCAGGGGAGCCAGAGAATACAAACTTAAGGTAGGGCTAACAGAAATCATGGAATAAATCACAAATACGAAGAGGGAAACGAGATTGATTCCATACAGGACCGCAGGCCCCAGATACATCCGCACTTTAGATACGTCTTCAGAGATCCTAGCCATGAGATCTCCCGTTTTATTCCGCTTGAAAAAAGCGAGAGAAAGCTTTTCATAATGACCAAATAATTCCTTGCGAAGATCATATTCGATTAGCCTGGACATTACGATGATGGTTTGCCGCATAAAATACATGAAAACGCCCATGGCCAAAGCCAATAGTAGTACCAAGATACCAAAGAGCATCAAGGTATTACCCAAGACACTAAAGAGTTCACCCTGTACTTCAAATCCCTCAAAAAGATAGAAGTAGCTAATATTGTCGACTACTAAATCTAAGGCTTCTCGGATCATTCTGGGCTGCAACACTCGAAAATAATTCGAGGCAGAGACAAAGACGATCCCCAGCAAGAGATGCCAACGATATTTAACAAAGTATTTATTAAGTACGGCAAGTTCTTTCACGGGCCTTGAAGTATTTTTCCTTCTCAGACAATTATTACGGCTAGCACGCTAACTGGAACGGTTGCATTGACAGCTGACAGATCCTCACCTAAAAGGGCTAAGTCATAAACACAAAAATAGATGAACCATCCGATTCTTTTTGATTGCGTTTTCCCTTTTTCCTCTAGGCTAATTAGTATCTTTGCCGGCCAAAAGCGACTATTCCAGGAACAGGATGCAAACTTAAACTAAAAACTCGATTAAGCCAGCTTTAGTTCAGTCCTAAATCAAATAATTATCAACCAATTATGAACAGAATAGTAACGCTTGACGAATTCATTCTGAGACGTCAACAAGACTTCCCTTTAGCCAAAGGCGAACTAACGGGATTATTACGCGACATTGGCGTTGCTGCCAAGATCGTCAATCGAGAAGTGAATAAGGCCGGATTGCTAAGTATCTTGGGTGTTGCCGACGCTGAAAATGCTTCCGGGGATGTTGTCCAGAAGTTGGACCTCTATGCCAATGATAAGCTGATCGATTGCCTGAAAAATAGTGGGGAATGCTGTGGGGTGGCATCAGAGGAAAATGAAGACTTTATTCCTTTTCCTGTACTAGCGTCCAAATCCGCTAAGTATGTGGTTGTTTTCGACCCTTTAGATGGATCCTCCAACATTGATGTGAATGTTTCCGTAGGGACGATCTTCGGTATTTATCGCCGGATAAGCGAGCCTTCAGAGCCTTGTCAATTGCAAGATTTTCTTCAGAAAGGCACTGAACTTGTGGCTGCTGGCTATGTGCTGTACGGGACCTCTACCTTATTGGTTTATAGTACTGGAGATGGAGTGAATGGCTTTACGCTAGACCCAACTATTGGAGAGTTTTGTTTGTCTCATCGATCGATAAAGATCCCGGAACGAGGCAATTATTACTCTGTTAATCAGGGATATTACCTGAAATTCGACGTAGAAATGCGACGATTCATTGACCATTGTAGTGATATGAATTTGCGACTCCGATACATTGGTTCCATGGTTTCTGATATTCATCGCATCTTATTTCAAGGTGGCATTTTCCTCTATCCAAACACGAGAAAATATCCGCAAGGGAAATTGCGCTTACTGTATGAGTGTAATCCATTGTCTTTTATTGTTGAACAAGCTGGAGGGAAAGCCATTTCATGTCAACTCAAACGGATTCTGGATCTTGAGATGAAGGAGCTTCATCAAAAAGTGACCATTGCCATGGGGTCACCAGCTATGGTAGATGATATGAAGGCATTTGTAGAACGATATAGTCCACCAAACTAAGTATACTTTCTTTGGGGATTCAAGTGGAAATGTACTGGTATTATCTGAGCACCAATTATTTACCCCTACCCTTGAATCCCCATATTCAAGCTCCAAAACTGGCATCTTACTGGAAAAAGCAGTAATTTGAAGTCTATTCCTACTCACTCCATAGCAAATATGATGACCTTCTAATCGGCTCCCCCTTCGATTACCAATCGGAGCACCTGGTGGAGTAGTAACCCAAAACCCAACCAAAATGGAAAGAGGAATCGGCTCTTCGAAAAAAACGAAGCACAATTCTAATACTCGTAACTTCCTATTTGCTATCGGCATTGATAACTACCATCATTGGCCAAAGCTAAATAATGCTGTTAAGGATATTCATGACATCGCTCAGGTATTAATTCAACAATACCAGTTCAATGAAAATCATGTGTACTTGATCACCAATGAAGAGGCCACCGAGGCAAATATCTATCGTAAAATCCGAGAGTTGAAGCGAGAAATTCAGGAGGATGATAATTTACTATTCCTGTATTCTGGTCATGGGCATTACGATAATGAATTTGATGAGGGATATTGGGTTCCAATCGATGCCAATCGCGATACCGAAGATCGATATATTTCCAATTCGAACATCATCAAGCGAGTCAATGCCTTGCAAACGCATCACACCTTATTAATCGTGGATTCCTGCTTCTCCGGGACACTTGTGGTGCAAAAGCGCTCAGGTATGGTGGATGAGGCCTTCAAATCCCGCCGTATTCTTACATCGGGCAGACAAGAGACGGTTGCTGATGGCCCTCCTGGAGAGAATAGTCCCTTTGCTTCTGGTATCATTACCTACTTAAAGAAGAATACGGAAAAAGCCATCAATACGACTTCTCTTGTCCAATATGTCAAGAACTACGTACATGGAAAGGCAAAACAAACTCCCGTTGAAGGGCGAATTCAGAACTCGGATGATGAAGGAGGAGAATTTGTTTTCCACCTTAAAGTAACAGAAGAAGAGCTATGGGAACAGGTACTTCGAAAGGGAAGTATAGAGGATTTTGAGAACTATCTAGATTATTTTCCCAATGGACAATATGCGGAAATCGCACATCGAGAAGTGCTGTCCTTGAAAGAAGAAGATATCTGGAAAAGTACACTACTGAAGGATAATGAGCTGGCTTATCAAACTTATATCCAGAAATATCTGACTACTGGCAATTACGTGGCGGAAGCGGAGGAGCGCCTCCGTATTATTCGCCTCCAACATGAACAACGAAAGGGACTGTTGGAACAAATGGCGAAACAAGATGCTGAGCGAGCACAGATTGAACAACAATTTAAAGATCTCGTGCAAGAAGCAGAAGAACTGTACCGCCAAAAACAATTGAAAGCTGCCAGGGAAAAGTATCAGAAGAGCCTGGAGTATCACCTTCCTGATTTTGTCCCATCCTACGAATACATAGAGGAACAGATGAACCTTTGCCATAGCGGTATGAAGTTCCTAGAATATTATGAAGAAGGGCGTGAAGCTATGCAACAGCAGAATTTTCGTCTTGCCTTGCAGTATTTTAATGAAGCTTTGAAGGTCGATAACAATACGAAAGTAGAAGAATTAGTTCGGCATTGTCGCCAGAAACTATTAATTCAGGAACGCCACAAAACAAGGGAGCGCAAGCCTACTAATACAGTTGCATATAGTAGCCCCCCACCGATGGAGGAAGCTTCGGTACAACAAAGAACTTTTCATCCTCCCTCTCCTCCTGTTCAACAGAAAAAGAAAAACAAGACTTGGATGTGGTGGGTAGGAGGTTTGGTCATACTGGTAATTGTCTTGGCCGGTTTGGCCGGAGCTAACGACTATGAAGAACCCGACTATCCTGAGCAGGAAACAGGAGGTTTTACCTCCGAACAGCAAACTAGCGGACCTGCCCAGCGTTCCAATGGTGAATTGATTATTGGCAGCTGGGAATTAGTAGATATGACTTCTAACGGTCAATCTCTTTCAGAAACCTATCCCGGAGCCATAGAGTTCTATAAAGTGAGATATACCTTTCACCAGAATGGAACCGTACAAGGTTTTTCTACCACGGGTTCAGATTTCAACAACTACACGGTCGTCGGTAGTGCGATTCACATTAGCTCTCCTATGTTTGGAGGAAACAGCAATGGTTTAATTCAACAATTGGACGATACTTTTTTAACGATATCCTATTCTATGTTTAACCAAGCTACGGGGACTTTTATGCCAATTGTCTTTGAATATGAAAGATTAGAATAGTTAGGAGAGCTTAGTTAACGGTTATCCAGTCTACCCCTTTGGTGATACTTAGGTATATGCCAGCAGAAAGAATAGGGGCGATAACTGAGATCAGCATAAAATAAAAATACCATCTAGGGACCCTAGAGCGCTCAATTACCTCAACGAGTAAGGTGATGAGTAGGATAGCAAGAAAAAGAGTGCCGAATATAAGACTGATCATACTGGCAAGATAGTCATTCAGCAACCAGCAGAATAGATAGAGTAAGACTTCGATCAAAAAGATTTCCCCTATGCTTAGGCGGAATTTCATATAATCATTTCAGCTTGGTGGCTTATTCTTCCTCGACAGTCTTACCCAATTGAAAGCGGAAATTGAATCGATTGATCGTGGCAGACATGATCAATGAAGTATCAGATATAGTTTCGACGGTATAGTCGATGGGCATCTGACTCTCTCGCTGTCGGATAGTATTATCTTTTAATTCGTAGGTGGCATCTTCATCTGCGCCCAAGATATTGGTCTTCATATTACCATCCTGGAAGAACTCGAAATAAAGTTGATCCAGGGATTCGGTAGCTTGACCATTACGTTTGGCCTCTCGTATATCCCACCGACCGATCAATAGATCTGAATTGTCAACGGATTCGCCTTCGCATCCGAAGAGAAAAAAAATTGAAAAAAACAAGGTCGTAAGGCCAATTACACTTTTATACTTCATGGTCGATTAGCGTGTTCTTGGCTGCAAAAGTAACAAAAACGCTTTATAATACCTAGCTATACGAAGGCCAGACCTAACGCCCAAAATTTTCCCTAAACTCGCTGATTTGTTGATTGAGCCTGTTCATTTGGGCTGCAACCTGAACGACAGGATCATCAGCATTTGCTCCAAAGAGTTGTTGTCTGGATTGGAAGTTGCTTTTTATTTCTTTCCAGCGCTTGCTTTCTTCTTCAGTCTGTACTTTCATCATTTCCTTCAATTTCAGCATATTAGCTTCCGCTCCACTGGTCAATGTTTGTGCTTCTCCTTCATAGTGACTGAGGAGCAGTGTTTTCAACTCTTCCTCATTCATAATCGGGACGATCTTCTCCGCCAGCTTGTTCATGTTTCGATAAGAACCTTGCAGTTTAAAGGCTGGCTCCGTGCGGTTTTCTTCTGCTACTGCGGCAGAATAAATATATGCTTGATTGACTTTTAGTATAATATCCTGTACACTCAATAACTTGGTTAGGACTGAGATGTATTCATTTAACTGAGCTGGCGTATGGGAACCTTTTAATTCCATTGGCGCTTTTTGACCAGCGCGGATCATTTGTACGATCTGATGTACGTCCTCCATACTCTTGCCGGCCAGCCTGGCAAGAATTGTATTGGAAGTCAAAGAATTTTCGATATAACTCATCTTGAAGGCATCCGCATTGTCGCCAATGATGTCTCCCAAATTGTATATGTCAGCCCGATTGGCCAACATGTCAGGGATTTGGAATCGCTCTCCACTTTCGGTGTAGGGGTTTCCTGCCATGACTACACATACGCGCTTTCCGCGAAGATCATAGGTTTTCGTTTGCTCTTTCCAGACTCCTTCGATCTTCCTTTGTGCATCACAAAGAGAGATGAATTTTTGCAAAAACTCTTGATGGCAGTGCTGAATATCATCCAGGTAGATCATTACATTGTCTCCCATTTCCAGGGCGAGGTTGAGTTTTTCCAATTCCTTGGCGGCAGAACGATCAGGTGCCTCGCTGGGATCCAGATTGATGACGTGATGCCCCAATGCGGGTCCGTTGATCTTCATGAATATTAAACCCAAGCGATTGGCAATATACTCCATCAAAGTCGTCTTACCGTAGCCAGGAGGGGAGAGTAGGAGTAAGAGGCCCATCCTGTCTGTTCGGGTTTCTGCACCTACGGTACCGATTTGCTTCGCTAAATTATCTCCGATGATTGGTAAATAGACTTGATCGATTAGACGATTACGGACAAAGGAACTAAGGACTTTGGGTTCAAACTCAGATAATCGTAAGTGATTTCGATAGGAATGTACAAGTTCCTTCTTCTTGTCTTGAAAAGACCGATATTGTGTAAGGTGTTCTGAGCGATAGGTTTTCAGTTTCCGCAGAAAGTGCGTGTAGTTTAGCTGATACTTTCCCGATTCAAGTGTAGGATGATCTCCTTTTAAGTTATCTAATTGATTCGTTTCTGGCGAGGCTTGAACGTGGTCCTCTTCCCATTGCCCTTGCAAAACAAGATAGGCAGCCTCTAATAGTTGCTCTGAACCAGCCGCTAATTTTTCCTGTTTTTGAAAGGCTTTTACCCATTGTACAGCAAGCTGGAACTGTTCTGCTGGATATTGCTGTAAAGATTTAAGTGAAGATTGAAAATTATCCTTGACCTTCTTTTTACGCAGTTGATCCTGAAATGCACGTGCCAGTTTGGCTGCCTGCTCACTAACAGTGAAATGAGGTTGTCCCCCGAGTTCTTCCAGGAGATATTCCGCTGCGTAATTAATGGTTGAGGGAGCGCTTTCTTCGAGTATTTTCATTCGTTTGGCCTTTAGTCTAACTTTGGGTAGTGGTACTTTTACTAATCAGACATAAAATAGAAAAACGCTCACCTTTTGACCAATTTTTACGGTGAAAAGGGAGCGTTTTTCGACCAAACTCAGAATTCTATTATGCTAGTTTAGATCACCCTTTACGCTTGTTGATACGAATTTCAGGGATAACCTAAATCTAGTGTTCTCTTCAAGGGGAGACCGCTTGTACACGTGTAATTGGATTTCTTACTGCCATCTGGATATCTTCCATATGTTCAAAGTAGATATTGAGATAATTGATGATATCCACCCGACTCGCAACGGAAAGATGCTTGAACCGCCTCACCACTCTGGTCATTTGCTCTTGTTTACCTTCTAGATAGAACAGCGTTCCATGCATTTGCCCTAAAAGCTTTTCAAATCCAAGATAGATTCTGTCCCTTACAAACTTCATCTGATAATTGGGGTTGGCCACAGCATAAGGGGCATTAACCACTCCGGTGAAATCAAAATCGTAGGGGATAGTGATGATCTTACCGTTTTGTCGTAATAGTTTGATATTTCGACCATTAGTTATATCCCAATCAGAATTACCGACCAAATATTGATACATCGCCACTAATTTGGCGTTTTCAGTATTAAAAGATTGTATATCAGCGTTTAAACAAGCATCACAATTGGTTGCTCCAATTCTGTCCTTTAATTGTGCGGTATCTTCGATCACGAATCCCCATTGTTTTAGCTTCCGTCCTGATGCTGGATCCTTGTAAGTGATACGGAGCAGTTGCACCCTGAAACTATTGTCGGTTAACTCATTGTACATCTTGTAAGCCAAGTATTCTCGCATAATTAAATCCTGGGCTTGCTGCCTGTCTTCGATACAATGTGTTACTAGCTTAAGGTCGTCGTGTTTGGACAAGCCTGCTGCTGCTAAACTTGACTTTTTGAAGTTCAACTTCAAAGGCGGCATTTCACCACAATGAACCCGACGATAGTTTCCTCGAATCTTGACTTTCAAGTCCCAATTTCGCCACTGGTCACTCGCATCCTTGAAGCGTAGACTAGCAGCTTGATATTCGGTGAAACGTCTATTTTCTTTGAGGTTCTCAAAATCAGTTTCCAATTCAACTTGGAGAACCTCTTTATAACTCATCAGGTCGAAGATACTTTTCTGTGTGGTTAAATCGGATGCTTTCCCGATACCAGGAAGTAGCAAACCGATCATGTTCAGAATGAATGCCCAACTGCCCATCTTTGCTTTAAAAACCTTCATCATTCTATAGTTTTTGGTAATTAGTGTAATATCAACACAAAGGTAGGCTTCAATGGCGGTTTTGCATAGGTCAAAGCGAGTACAATAATGATCAAAATGGGACTTTATAGGTTAAGTTTTTGTTAACAAAATGAGCTGAAAAATAGATGTAGAATTTCCATTTAGAATAAAAGATAAGGCTGGTAGAAATAATTGTTGGTAAAGATGGCTTTTTTGGCCTGTTGTGAAATATTGTTTTGATGAAAATAACTAGCAGACCTATTTTCTCTTTGAATTTCCTTTTTTTGGCTCAAAAGTCAATATTGCATCATTTTATGGTAATAATGGGACATTTAGTGCGTTTGGGCTTAAACCAGGGGCAAGTGTGGGGGGTGGTGGAAGAAAGTGGATCAAGCACTAGTATTGCTTGCGAAAAGCTGCAGGTGTGATTCCTTCAAATTTCTTGAAGAATTTCACGAAGTTGGTGGGAGCTTCAAAGCCTGTTCTGTAGGCAATCTCCTTGATGCTAAGAGCCGTATTCATCAAGAAACGCTTAATCTCTAGAATTAGGAATTGATCAATGTAAAGTTTTGCTGGCTGTTGCATAATTTCATAAGTGATTCGATTGAGCTTTTTGGTCGAAATTTGCATAGCATCTGCATAGAACTTAACCTGCCGACTTTCAAAGATGTGTGTCTTTAGCAATTGTTGGAATTGCTGAAACTCTTCGAAGTAAAAAGATTGTTTCTTAGGGTCTAAGTTATTCTTTCGTTTGCGTTCGGCCAGAAACAGGAGTATTCGCAGGGAGGCTTGGATGATTTCTTCGGTGGCGAAGTCATCCGGCGCTTGGAATTCCTTGGTTATACGATCCACAATTTCTGTGAAAATTGGAATTTGCTCTTCTGAGAGGTTTACGATTGGAGAATACAAATGGTAATTGTAAAGGCTAAGCTGCTGCATTAAGCTGGAACCAAGACTACTCCTTTCCAAGAACTTCACTGTAAAGATCATCAAGGTGGCCTGTATATTCGGATTGGGCTCAAAGGCTTGAACTTGTTCCTTGGACAAGAATATAATACTGCCACGGCGATAGGAATGGCGCTTGAAGTCGATGAAATGGTGACCTTCGCCCTCCGCTATATAGAGGATGGCATAAAATAGCAGACGATGGGGTCGGAAGAGACGTCCCCCTGTCTGGCCCCCTAAATTCCACAATTGATCGGAAGTAAAGAGATTGAACTCGAATGGTTTTTGCTGAATGTTCCGAAAGTCAATTTCAGGGATCTGCTGCTCGCTATTCATATGAACTTATTCCTTGTAGATCGGCAATTCTATAAAAAAGGTGGTGCCTTGATTAGCTTTAGTCTTGAAGTAAATTTGGCCCCCAGTAGCATCGATTATATTTTTGGAAATGGCTAAACCCAGCCCCATTCCGGAGGTTTTGGTGGTAAAGTTAGGGGAAAAAACTTTCTCGATCATAGCATGTGGAATCCCTGAGCCATTGTCTTCTACCAAAATTGTTGCCATATCTTCCTGGGGAATCAACTTCAGCGTGATCATGCCTTGACGGTCATCCGGGATAGCTTGGATCGCGTTTTTGATCAAATTGTTGAGGACCTGAATAATTTGGCCCTTGTCTGCAAAAACCTCTATGGTTTGTTCTGGCAATTCAATATATAAGAGTTCTGAGTCATCTGGTGTTTCTCTAAAGATCTGATAAACGGAGTTAATTACTTCGTTCAATTGCAAAACCTGCCGGTTGGCTCTAGGCATTTTAGCAAAATTGGAGAACTCCGAGGCAATCCGAGAAAGGTTTTCAATTTGTTCGATCAAATTTCCGGAGACCTTTTCCATCATCTCAGCAGCCCGTTCGGGTTGTGTCTGCTGTACGCGCATCAAGTGCTGAATGCTCAACTTCATCGGCGTTAGTGGATTCTTAATCTCATGCGCCACCTGCTTAGCCATCTCTCGCCAGGCGCCTTCCCGTTCTGACTGTTTTAGCTTGGCCGTACTCTCTTCCAGTTTTCGAATCATTTGATTGTACTCTGCAATCAATTGCCCGATCTCGTCTTTATTTTTCCATTCTAAAGGCTCACTCTGCCCCAACTCAAAGCGACTTAATTTCTCTCCAATCTTGGCTATTGGATTTGTCACTGAGTTGGCGACCACAATCGCGATCACGCCTGCTACCAGAAGAAGGAGGACATAAACATTTAGCAATGTCCCCATGAAATCGTACAGATCAGTACGAAGGTTTCTACCTTCCGAATAGTACGGCAAACCCAAATAAGCAACAATTTCTCGTTGGCCATTCCTTAGCGGAACATAGGCAGAACGATAACCCAGTTTTCCGATTTTTTCATCAATAAATACTGAGGTTACAGTGGGTTGCTTCAGCGCTTTCAGCGCTATCGGGTTCATCAGTGGGGCCACTATATTCCGATCAAAGATGAAGCGGGTGGAGGAAGACAACAAGCGTCCCTCCAGGTCAAAGTAATTAATATCCATATTGTGGATATTGGAGGTCGAAACAACCAATCCTCTCAAGTCAAATTCTCTTGGCCAATTGTTCGGATATTTAGCTAGATCTCGTTGTATATCCTGTTGTATCGTGCTTACTTTTCGATTGAGTCGACTACTGTGATAAGTATCCGAAGACTGACTGAAGAAGGTTACGGTGACCAGTCCAATGATCAGGAAAGAACCTAGAACCAGTGCAATGACGGCCAGCTGAATTCGATTTCGTAGGCTTCGCCTACCTCGTAAACGGAACCCCAGATTTGGGGGCAAGCTAGGGAACCAAAAGTCAAAAAGCGCAATGATCAACACCATCAAAATGAACAGCGCGAACAGGTAGGAGAACAAGGACCAAGGCTTAGTATAGCCGCCTACTGGCTTACCTATAACTACAGATAGATTATGGTCTCCCTTATAGGAAATATCTGATCGAGTACTAGTAAAGTGATTTTCTGAAGTATGTGGCGCTAGCTTTTGAGCTTGGATCAACAAGCGCTCCGTAGGAGCTCCATTGAAGAACACTGTTCGCCTCCCCTGAAATACCACGTAATCATAGGAATCTAGCTCTTTCAAGCCTTTATATGGAGCATCGAGCAGGAGTTCCGTATAGACTTTTGAAGGAGTTGGTTCTTTAAATTGAAAACTAAGGACGTAGGTCATAGGAGGAGCGCCTTCTAGGAGGGAAAAGGTGTCTATATATAGATAATTAGCGATATCATCATAAGAAGGAATGAGAAGCAGCTTGGGGTTATTCGTCGCTATATAGGAGCTGCTATCACGATACAGTTTGCGTAACTCCTCCACCTCAGATCCACTGATAAAAGTTTTTTGCGCTTTACCGCGAAATACGTAGAAATCGTAATTGTAATTATTGAACAAGTAATTCTTTTCAACTAATTTTTTATCTAATTGCGGGCGCCAGGATTGTTGCTCAAATACGGTATCCGGGGCACTGCGACTCAATTTCCCTACTAAGACAGTATCTCTTGCAATCTCTTGTCCCAAAGTGATCATCTGCGGTTCGGCGATTGTATCACTTGGGTTGGCCAAGGCTTCAGCGTAAGTTCGTTGTGTTTTGAGATCCTTGTCCAGTTTGTACTTATACAATAGAATGGCAGCGTAAGCAGCGCATAGGAATAGCCAGAATACAAGCCAAGTCAGGCTAGAAACATTACTTTCAATGAACAACTCTAGGCAGAGGACAAAGATCAAAGTAATCAGGCATAGGATGATGAAGGGAAAGGAGAGTTGCAATAAGCTTAGAATAGGCCAACAAACTAGCATACTACCCAAAGCGATAGATACGCGCTCCTTTCTACTGAGTCCTAGTTCGAGGACCGAAAGCATAATTCGATGAGAGAATAAGAACAGAGAAACTAACAGCAGTAACAGGCAGCAGATCGCTACGAAGCTACCAATATCCAAGTTGAATATGGTGTGAAAATCGAATCGCAAACCCGAGTTGAGAATCAAATGTTTGAACTCAAAATTGGTCACCGTTAGCCCAGTAATAATTAATAAAAAACTACCACCTGCCACTAACCAACGAGCCCACTTTTGAGCAGGTACTTGATAGAAAGTGACAAACTCTCGATGAAAGAAAGTAGATGACCAGAAAAGTAAGATGCTGCTGATTAGCAAGTCAATAAGCGAACGATTCCAACCTTCCAGCGCCAAATTGGCTGTGAATAAATTCCATATACTGGCTTCCCCAAATAGTAACCTCAAGATGGCAAACCGGATGCCCAAGGCAGTGAGCACGACCAAACCTAAGCCATAGAGGAAATAGTATTTCTTACCGAGGATGATCGCTACCTTATTGAAGGAAAACCCAAGCAGGAGAAAGGCCAGCGCGAAGCAAGATAGAACCCATATCTGCCGAACAGGATCCATCAATTGCTGATCGGATTTTACAAAGCAAAATGCCTGCCCCTGGGAGCTCTTCACCGGTACTCCCTCAGCACTAGACAACTCTATGGAGGAGGGGATCAATAGATCTGCGGTAAATCCACTGGCTAGGTAGGGACTCTCGAGTGGGAAAGTCTTTTTTATCGGTACTGCTGCTAAAAGCGTTAGCGTATCTTGTGGAAGTGGAATGTCTTTATAGTACAGACTGAAGAATCCACTTCGCGAACTTGCGAAAATTGGCCCATCAGCATGCAATTGACTAGGTAGCCACTTCGGAGGAATTCGGATTTGATTGTGATTCCAGGCAATGATTGAGTCAGAATGCAAGAGGTAAATAGCGAATTCTTCTTCTGCCATTTGTCGCAGCAGTTCGAAATTCTCTTCAGGTAAAGCCTGATAATTTCTGCGATGTTGTTGGTGAAGTTGAATGAATAGATCCTCTTCCTCGAAGTAACGCTGGACCTTGGCTTCTTGCAATTGTAAATAATCGCTAATCTTTTCGGCATAATGTGGCAAGCCAGGGCGACCTACCCACCACGACAATAATTGAGCTATGATGAATAGCCCCAGCGTCGTACCCAAAAGATAAAGAAGCCTTTTGTTCATGCTGAAGAAATTGGTCGCCGTGAATTTGTACACTTCCCCTCTGATAAAGTTTCATCCCCACTGAGAAATCTCCAAGAATGCAATTTTACATTGAGGAGGAAGTTACTTATCAGATGTTGGCCAAAAGCCAGGAGGAGAACTGGCAAAGCTCTCCTACTGTTCTTCCGCAGCATATTTTATGCCAAGAATGAAATTACAAAATGATCTAGGAGTCCGTTTCTAATAAAGCAAACAATCGCCCTAGCTCTTCATTGTTTTTGACGTTAATCTTTTCTTTTTTGACCAGGCGCTTAATGGTAGCCGCTTTCCGCGGAATAGCTTTCTGAAGCGCTTTAACGCTTTTCTTGATTTCCACAACTTGCTTACCATTGTTGTACCAATAGGAATTAAGCTGCTGATAGATATCTGGGCGACGTACCATGCCAAGGTTTTCTACATATTTTTCTTTGCGAAGGAATTTTCGCGGGTATTGCAAAAGAACATCGTCTCCACGGTGCAACACTTTATACATCTTGTATCCGGTTGGGCCATTGCCAAAATCTTTCTTCAAGTTATGTGCTTCATACATCAGCGTATCTCCTTCGTGGAAGACATACATGGCATGCAAGTATTTCAATGGAAAATAACCAACCTGGCCATCGGATAACTTGACGATGAGTTGATCTTTTTCCATATTAAAGGCAAGCTCCACCGTAGATGAAAATTTACCGTTTTGTCCAAATTGTAGCTGCCCCTTTTGCCAGCCATCTAGTAGGAAAGGAGTTCCTTTTGTACGATCTACGTTGCTGAAAGTGGGGAACCCCGGAGAGTTCGGGTTGATCTTGCCCAAGCGATTTAGGTTCTCCTGAGACTTCATGGGGTCTTGCGCAAAGACACTGCTAAAAGCCCATAGCAATAAGAACGGGAACAGAAAGTTTTTTTTCATAGTTCATACTTTAAATCCAAAAAAGTGATCGTACGAAAGTAAGTTATTTTTTATAAACCCTCGATTTACTTATCTTTCGCCGCTTGTTGTGAGTGCCCTGTCGCGGCTACGTTTTGGAACACTGTTCCAATTCAGTAGATGAGGAAAGTCCGGACAACGTAGAGCACTACACCATCTAACGGATGGGGTTCGGTCTTCGGATCGGATACAGAAAGTGTCACAGAAAGCTATACCGCCTATGTTCCCACTTGTGGGGGCAGGTAAGGGTGAAAACGTGCGGTAAGAGCGCACGCGGTGCTGTAGCAATACGGTACTGGGATAAACCTTGTGGGTTGCAATGCCACGTACACTTCGATCCTCCCCAGGGAGGGTCTGGTTGCTCGCTGGGTTGACTTCGGTCAGTCGGAGGGGGTAGGCAGATTGACCTTAATCGTGAGGTTAAGGCTAGATAAATGACAGGGGGGTGTTTCGGCATCTTACAGAATCCGGCTTATAGCTCACAACAAGCTTCTTCTTACCTTTATGATGTTGGCTCGGGTTGTTTTAAGGCTGAACTTCTTTTGCCTTTAATTTAAAGAGCAGAGATACCCGTAAAGTGTTTTCTAACGGGTTTCTTTGGTTAGCTGTGGGAATTAGATAGGAAAGGTTTATGCCTAATAGATTATTCATAAAACCTGCACCCGTGGTATAGTATTGCCTTCCTCCTTTAGTGCTATCTTCATGGAAGTAGCCAATTCTGAGTGCATACTGTTTTTTATACCAGTACTCTAGTCCTGTAGCATAAATTAACTCACGCAATTCTTCCTTACCCCCAGCTGGGGCGTCGCTAAAGGAATGAAAAACTCCAGATATGGGAGAATACTCTTTGAAGTCGGGGCGACCATTCCCATTCCTGTCACATGCGGATGTAGTTGGATTAGGGCAAGGTGTCGGCACCATTAGTTTATTAAGGTCAACAGCGAGGGTTAAACTATTATAGTCACCAAACCGTATTGCCCAAGCTGCCCCCAATCCGAGATTGGCGGGTAAGTAGTCTTGATCTATGCTATTATCTGTATTATTTATTTTGGACCCGAGGTTAGAAAAAGCTAGGCCCAGCTGTAAATCGGATTTCCATCGAACAATATTTAGAGGCGTCTTGTAGGTGAAAGAAATATCGGCAGCGCCTGCGGTCCGATGCGAAATAATACTTCCTCCAGGTAATTGTAGACCAGCAGCCAAATTGGAAGAGATTAATTTACCTGTAATACCTACAGAAAACCTATTGGATATGCTTCTTGCATATGCTAGGGCCACCTCAAATTCATGGGTGGGGCCAGTGTTCAGGCTTATTCCTCTGTTGTTAACCAATTGGAGATCTCCGAGGGAGAAATAACGCAATCCTAAGCCAAGTGTTTGTCCTTTTCCAATTTTTTTGTATCCCGTCAAATAACCTAAGTATACGTCCTTTACTCCTAAGGTAGGAAACCAGGAGGTGTAGGTTGCTGAGAAAGCCATGTCTGTATCGGCAAAGGCTAGTTTGGAAGCATTGAAATGAATAGCATTGGCATCCGTTGATATGGCGATGCCTACATCTCCCATAGCTCCAGATCGCGCGTCGGCAACGATGCGCAAAAATGGCACGGCAGTGATGATATTATTGGTACAATCTGTACCGTCTACATTAAATAGCTTTCCTTCACTTTCTAAGCACTGAGCCGATAGTAATGGGGCTGAAGTTAGGAGCGCAAATAGTAAAATCCAATTTGTAAAGAGCGGTAAATGCTTCATGAGCTACTCTAGTAAATTTAGGCGTTTTAGCAATAAGGTGTTTATATCTAAACGCTTGCATTCGTATAAAGAAGGCCCATTCGATAAACGTTAACAGAGGTAATGTTGGAAATGTGTTATACATGAAGAAGCCCATTCCTGCTTCAGCGGGAATGGGCTTCTTCTTATCTAAATGTTAGCTACTTTTTATTCGTCGAAATCGTAGTTGCCGAAATCAAACAGTAAAGAGAAACGTAAAGTATTATCCAGTGGATTTCTTTGATTGGTGGTCGGTACTAGATAAGAGAAGTTCATACCGAAAACATTGTACTTCAGTCCTAGTCCAACAGTAAAGAACTGACGACCTCCTTTTGTACCATGCTCCGCAAAATAACCAGCTCTTACAGCGAATTGCTTGTCGTACCAGTATTCCAAACCTAAAGAGTACATCAATTCTCGAATTTCTTCACTGAAGCCTTCAGGGGCATCACCAAAAGATCTGAAGATTCCTTGTACGGGAGAGTATTCTTTGAAGTCAGATCGACCATTTCCATCTTGATCACAATCTGCTGCGGTAGTAGGACAAGGAGTTGGCACCATTAGTTTATTGATGTCTCCAGCAATAGTCAGTGAGTTGTATTCATCGAATTGCATTTCCCAGGCAGCACCCAAACCAAAATTAGCCGGTAGGTAATCTCGATCAATGGACTTGGTATAAGTAATTTTAGATCCGATATTGGACAAGGCTAAGCCAACCCGAAGATTAGATTCCCCATTTTCCATTTCAATCGGTGTCTCATAAGTAAAAGAGATATCTGCTGCACCCGCAACACCAGCCGAAATTACCTCGCCTCCATCCAATTGCTGACCAGAAGCCAGATTGGAGTAGATGAACTTACCTGTAATACCGGCTGAAAACCGATCGGTCAGCTTTCGGGAATAGGCTACGGCGACTTCAAATTCATTGGGTTTACCGGTATTCAGGGCCTCCCCATTAATATCAGTAAATTGAATCTGACCCAAAGAGAAATAGCGTAGACCAAAACCAATCGCTTGTAGGTCATCAATCTTTTTGTAGCCTGTCAAATAAGCCAAATATACATCGTTTAGCCCTAGGGATCTAAGCCAAGGGGTATAAGTGGCAGAAACGGACATGTCTTCTTCAGCGAAAACTAGTTTAGAGGCATTGAAATGCAAAGCATTGGCATCAGCTGAAATAGCGATCCCCGCATCTCCCATGGCCCCAGAGCGAGCATCGGAAACGATGCGTAAGAAAGGAACAGCTGTGACAACGGTATTGGTACAATCCGTTCCATCCGGATTGAATAGTTTTCCGTCCTTTTCAAAGCATTGCGCGTTTAAGGAAGTAGCCGAAGCCACTAGCGCCAATACAGCTATAAGAGTAGTTTTGAGTAGTAAATTCTTCATGAGATTCCCAAACGTTTTTCGAAATTTTTCACAAATATACTATTTGATACTTAAACGGCGGTTTTAGGAAGGGCAAGGCATTTTAATAAAACATTAACAATTACCTTGCCATATTCAATACGATATAAATGGGCACTTATTGTACGCGAAAGCCTATTTTAGTAAAACTAATTTTTGGAAATCACTTTCTCCGGAAAGGCCATTCTCAGCGTTTGTCCGTACTCCTACCTTGTATAGGTATACACCGCGGGCCAATTGATCGCCAAAATCGTCTCTGCCATCCCATTCAATACAGTTATCCAATCGTAAGCCGCCATCTGAAAGCACCGTTTGTTCCAGTGTCTTTACAAGTCGACCTGAAACGGTATAGATCTGAATTAGAACATCCATTTCCTGCCCTGATAGATTGTGGTCAAACTGGAAACAGGTTCGGTCGGAAAATGGATTAGGGTAGTTTAAAACATGTTTGAGGGCAATCTCAGCCGTAGTGGCTACGACAAATTCTGTATAACCTTCGGCAGGGTTATTGGCCACGTCCCACGCTATGACCTGCAGGCGGTGCAAGCCCTCTTCCAAGCCGGATAAAGGGAACCGAACCTCCCCTTGGGTATAGTCATCTTGTTTGGCTTCATAAAAATCATTAAGCAAGTAAGTATTTTGCGTGTCATCGTCTAGTACGGCTTCTAGATCGTGTCCAATACTGTTACCTACCACATTTATTCCATTTTCATCCTCCAAGGTCACGAGTAGGGTAGGGTTCTCATCAGTAACGCCACCAAACACAAAGTCCAAGGTATTCATAAAGACATCTACCTGTGGCCCATCCTTATCCGTCAACAGATTGTCACTGGCCCCGCCTATCACGACTTTTTGATAGTGACCAGCGGCATCCAGCATTTGTGTTGGATCGGCCGCATAGTAGGAAATCTTTCCCAGTCCATATTGGAAGTTAATATCCTTTGGAACGACGAAAGTGAATTCGAAAAGACCATTCTTAACCGTAGCTTTACCTTTAAACAGAGTGTTCTTTTGGATGTCGAAGCTGACGATAGGACTATCTCCATCCTGTCCTAGTGTTTTGAAATTGACTTTTTTGTCAAAAACTGTAGGGAAGACAGTACCATTAAAATTATCAAGTCGATTGCCATTGTTATCCACTACTTCTCCAGCAATGGTCACTTTGTCGAAAGCTCGTAAGGTATCCTGTACGGCCTCTGCTACTGCCTTACCATTGACCTCAGTTGTTCGCACATCAAATTGCGGTTTGGCGATGACGGTGGCGGGATCACCTACTAAGGTGAATTTTTGTTGATTGGCAGCATTACCCACGTATTCGTTCTTGGACCGCCGCATAATATCGCCAACCGTCTGCAATTCATTTTCTTTCCTCAATAGATTATCTAGAACAAGGCGAGTCAATTTTTCATTTTCAGAGGCAAAGACAGCTCGGGTGGTTGTCAGCAAGGCTACCACACCACCACTAGGATTAAGGAAGGTTTCCTCTCCAGCGGATACAAATTCGGCATCGTCGTAGCTGGTAAATGTGCAGGTAGCAGTTATGAATAAAGGTAGACGTTGGCGATTAGCCCATTTCTTGATGTCTACAATATTCAAAACCCGTTCCTGTGCCCAACCTTTAGGCCCACCGTGTCCTAGGTAGGTAACGGCAAGCACACCTTTAAATACAGAACGATCTATCGAGGAATTGATATCCGGGACACGAGGTCCTGCTGGCGTATTTTCCTGTGGGAAAGCATCAAGGTACAATTTATCAATATTAAATTGTGGGTGGCTGCTGCTTACCATTTTTGCGATTCCGTCCGCATCACGGGTATGCCTACTACCGTCTTCATCATCTCCTACAAAAACTAGCCGATTGCGCCAGTCTGTGAAAGTTTGCGGATCCAGATCGTAGTTCATGATCTTGTTGACGGCATTGAAGGCTTCCTGGGAAGTCTTTACCGGTAAACGGCCGACGGAGATATTCAAGTCACCGGCCAAGGGATCACCCGGATTCGTACCGTTTAACACACCATAAAAATCATCGGAAGGGAAAGCATCTAGTGGTTTGAACGAGGCGGTCTCGTACACTGGAACAAAATTGCTGCCCAATTCATAAATGTCTTTTGCATCAAATGATCCGTCTCCTACCAGTAGAAAGTACTTGAAACTAGCCGTTCGATCATACACCATTCGGGCAAAATCACGGATGGCAGCGGGATCCTTCTTACCCGATGAGAATTCATTGTACACTTCGTTCACTGATACCGTTTCGACCTTCAAACTGCTAAACTCTCTTCGGTGCTTAGCTAGTTTTTCAGTTGCTTCAGCGAATTCCGGATGATAAACAATGATCATATCCACATCACTAGTTCCAATCCTATGTAAGTTTTGATTGGGGATAGCACCGACTGCTTTTGGTGTTAAGAGTCCTTGATTAGGGTTGAAGGCAATGAAGCTTAACAATTCCTGGGTATTTGCTCCAAAACTTAGCTCCGATCCACTCAATTCATACTTTTGTCCGACAGGTTTTAGCGGATCACTAATATCCCATACTAATAAATTGCCATCAGCTTGGCGTAAGGAAAAACGGCTGCTAGCTTGGCCCCGGGAGGCAATATTTTGAAAGCGCATTTGCTCGCCCGTCATGATCATTTCTCTTTCAGCATTCACTTGGATATAATCCAGCCAGCCTTCAGTTTCACTGGCTCCCGTGGGTTGAGGGAAGTCCAAGTGGATATCGATCCGATCCGAATTGATCGGAACCTTGTGAAGTAAATTGCCAAAGTTGACGTAGTTGTAGAAGTAAAAGCTAGAGCCAATGGTTATCGTTGTGCCCCGAATAGTTTCGCTCTTGATGTCTTGGCCATCAACATTCGTTTTACTTTGGTTGACCTCCAGAGAAAAGGAAGCGTTTACAGGACTACGTACCGCCATTCTGGCTTGGACCGTAGCAACGGAATTGGGAACTATATTGGGGAAGTTGAAAAGGTTCGGGTAATCTCTTTCCCTAGCATTTTTAAAATAGTCACCAAACCAATCTCTATTTGAACCAGTCGTTTTTTCCCAAACCTTGAAAAGGTTGACCTCTTCTTCCTCAAATCGAGCAAAGTCATTGAAGGTCGTTACTGGAAAAGAAGCGCCAGTGATGCTATTTCGTTCCTCCACGCGGAGGCCATTACTTGCCCCGACAACTAGATAGTAGTAGTTGTCTTCATCATAAATATGTTGTTGGCGACGGAATACCAGGTTAGTGGTATCCAATGACCAGGTGTTGGCAGCTTGGGCATAGAACAGGATATAATCTCCTTGATCAAAGCGCCCATCTGCTTCTCCATTGACGATAATCCTGTTTTCAATCAAATCAGCAGGTCTATCCTGTTCTACATACAAGGGGAGTAAACCTCCGCCATTCCCAAAGATCTGTATGGATCTAGGATCAACTTGATCAATATCTACTTTCAATTCATCTTTCAAAAAACCATAGCTTAGTTTGTGTACGCCCTCTTCAGAGATCGCCATTTTGAAAACTTGGCCATTACTTAGAACAGAAGAGGTAGGTTGGGGGCCTCTAAAGCTAAAACTAGTAGTAGGTTCATGGATGAGGGCCAATTCAATGGAGGTAACCCTTTCATAGGTCGATCCTCTTTTCACAATGGGTACGAAAGTGAGTTTACCATTGTACCGATTTCGATCTCGCTCTACACTTACCTTGAAATTCAATCTTTCTCCAATTTGGTCGTCATCTGGCGAAGTATTTCTACTAAAAGGCTCATAGCTGACGTTGGTAACTTGTACCTTGACTTCTCCCGGACCACTCACTGGGAAGCGATAATGGAAATAAGGTAGGCTAGGGGTGCGTTCATCAAAAGAAGCTTCTGGAAAAGACCATCGCTCCCATTTAAGATTGTCAATCTCGAAGGTTTCAGGCGTATCTGACCAATCAAAACTTTGACGCACAGACGATTGCCCTATCAAAGAGGCACTGAACAGGACAAGGCATAGAGAATAGAGAGTAATTTTTATTTCTTTCATCGAGAATCCGGAATTGATAAAGAATCAGAAGTTGTGGTCACATAATTTGAACGGCAAAGCTGACGTTTTTGATATAGACCTGATTTTACTTTTAACAACTAAGCCGAGTAAAAGTCGGTTAAATAACAGTTTTTTCTGAGCGACTTATGCTTACAATAGCTTACATTTGGACACGAGCAAAGGACAAGGATTGATGCAAAGCCAACTTCTCAGACAATTTTGAGTTGATACTTCAAGCTTAAAAAACTTACCTAAGGGCGGCAAAATGTAAGCTAAAAAGTTTAGGCTTGGACCCGAAATTTTCTGAGAATTCAAAATTAAGCTATATCCCAGTAACACCACATAATTTGCAGCGTCAATGAGAAGACAAATATCCCTATTTATTTTGACTTTATTCTGGGCTCAAAGCCTAGTGGCACAAGACCCTGTATTTAGCCAGTTTTATGCTGCGCCGCTGCAATTGAACCCGGCTTTTGCCGGAACGACCTTGGCTCCCCGCGTAACGGCTAATTACCGCAGCCAATGGCTCAATTGGGCAGGGGGAGCTGCTTATTCTACCTATGCTGTAAGTTACGAGCAATCGGTTGAAGGCTTAAATAGTGGTTTTGGCTTCACCGTAATGGGAGATGATGCCGGACAAGGAATTTATCAGTCTACTCGAGCTAGTGCAATTTATGGTTACCAGGTAAAGATGCGAGAGGATGTTGCCATTAAGTTTGGCTTGGAATTGGGAATGATTCAAACTACCCTAGATTGGGATCGATTAATATTCGTGGATCAATTAGACCCGATCAATGGCAGCCGCGACCCTGCGGGCAATCCGTATGAAACGGCAGAAACACGACCAGACAACCTCAATAAAGTGGTGGCTGATGTAGCTGTGGGAGCGCTCATTTATGGCGGCCCAGCCTATTTCGGCATTTCTGCCAAACATCTCAATTCTCCAGATCAAAGTTTGCTGGAAATCAACCAAAACTTGAGTGCTGGCTTACCGGTCCGGCTGACAATTCAAGGTGGTGCAGAATTTCCTCTTAAAGGAGGCAATAAACGTTGGAGCCCGTCGTTTATATCTCCGAATCTTCTTTATATCAAACAAGGGGATTTTGGCCAGGTCACAGGAGGCGCATATGTCGGACTGGGGAATTTGTTTTGGGGAGGATGGTACCGACACGGTTTTGCCAACGGAGATGCGGCCATCGCCTTAGTCGGTGTGAAGGAAGGTGTTTTTAGATTCGGATATAGCTTTGACATGACATTATCCGGTTTGAACAACGCCAGAGGAGGAACAGGAGGTTCGCATGAAATTAGCCTCACTATCAACTTTGATGATAGCAAGGCATTACAAAGGAAACGCAAGCGATCTAGGTATAATGATTGCTTTAAAATGTTCCATTAACACGTAAAGAAGGAAACAAAATATATCATACTGTTGAATAGCTTTCATGAAAGGAGAATCAGGTGTTAAAATTCAAAAAAAATGGGAGCTCAACAGACAAAGACTAGCTTTGAATTACAATTTCAGTATATTTGTTCGTCTTTTCTCAAAAACAATTTAAAGGGTAATGAAAAATCTGTTGAAGCTAACTACCATCCTATTGGGGGCTGTACTCCTATTCAGCTCCTGTAGCCGCAAAGAGCGATCCGATATCACTGGCTGGAAATACAACGACCAGAAGTGGGGCGGCTTTGAAAAACTCGATTATGATGGACAAGTCACCGGGCCTAACTTGGTTTTGATAGAGGGAGGAACTTTCTCTATGGGCCAAACTGGGCAGGATGTTACATACGAATGGAACAACGTTCCTCGCCGTGTAACGGTTTCTTCCTTTTACATGGATGAAACAGAAGTGGCCAATCACAACTACCGGGAATACCTATATTGGGTTCAGCGGGTATTTGGAGAATCGTATCCAGAGGTTTATTTGAATGCATTGCCTGATACTTTGGTATGGCGTGAGGAACTTTCTTTTAATGAGCCTTTAGTAGAAACTTATTTCCGTCACCCCGCCTATGATGATTATCCTGTAGTGGGTGTTAACTGGTTGCAAGCCAATGATTTTAGCCGCTGGCGTACTGACCGGGTGAATGAAATGATGTTGATTGAAAAAGGAATTTTGAACCCTAATCCTGATCAAAAGGATGAAGATAACTTCAACACGGAAGCCTACTTGGTAGGACAATATGAAGGAAACGTTAGAAAAAACCTGAAAGACTTGCGAACAGGTGGAGAGCGTGGGGTAAGATTTGAAGACGGAATCCTACTTCCAGAGTATCGCCTGCCAACCGAGGCAGAATGGGAATACGCCGCGCTGGCCTTGCAAGGAAACCGCGTTTCTGAAAAGGATGAATTAATTAGTGACCGTCGTATTTATCCATGGAATGGAAACACGGTCCGTTATCAGAAAAGGGATAAACACCAAGGTCAAATCCTCGCTAACTTTAAGAAGAGTGGTGGTGACTATATGGGGGTTGCCGGTAAGCTGAATGATAATGCTTGTCCTACAGCACCTGTACGATCTTATCTACCTAATGACTTTGGACTATATAATATGGCTGGTAATGTGAATGAGTGGGTACAGGACCTTTATCGTCCTTTGACCAGTGTCACATTACGGGATGTTGAAAACCATGACTTGAATCCATATCGAGGTGGTAAATTCCGCCAGAAGGTTTTGGATGAAGATGGTCGTCCGGTAGAGAAAGACAGCTTGGGTAAAATTCGCTATCGCTATGTAGAAGATGATGAGGTAGCTACTCGTGAGAACTACAAGCGTGGCCAGGTATACAACTATCTGGATGGTGACCAGGAATCTAATGCTTTCTATGACTTCGGTCGTCATACTTTAGTAAGTGATAAGGCCAGAGTATTCAAAGGAGGATCTTGGGCAGATAGAGCTTACTGGTTGTCTCCGGGAACCAGAAGATTCAAAGAAGAGGACAAAGCCGATCGGACTATTGGTTTCCGTTGTGCGATGATCCGTGTGGGTGCACCTTCTGGAAACGAGATGCCTTCGGGTAATCAGTTCAAGGTAAAACGAAAAAAGAAAGAAAGACGTTTCAAATAGAAAATACTGAAAGTATATGAAAAAGTCCCTGGCGGAGTATTCTCCTTCCAGGGACTTTTTTATTTCCTTCTTCGCCAATTTCTCTTCGCCAATCATTTTTGGGTGTCGGGCAATTTTTAAACAACTTTTGAGATAAAAGCCGCCGTAGAGAGTATTGAATTTCATTTTTGGGTGTCTTCAAGCACGAGATTTGTCGAAGAACCTTTTATTTTCACGCTAATATGTCAATTGCAGATTTATATGACCTTTTTAGGGCATCTACCGGCGTGTGTACGGATACGCGCCAGATTGCCCAGGGAAACCTATTCTTTGCTTTGAAAGGCGCTAATTTCGATGGTAATAAGTTTGCCCAAAAAGCACTGGATGCCGGCGCTGCTTATGCTGTCGTAGATGCCCCCCAATGGGAGGGCCATGCTTTGATGGTAGTAGTAAATGACGTGCTTTCCAGCTTGCAAGATTTGGCTACCTACCATAGACAACAGTTTGATATTCCGTTGATTGCGATTACGGGGAGCAATGGCAAAACAACGACGAAAGAGTTGATCTCTCGCGTTATGGAAAGCCACTACCCCGTCCATTATACCAAGGGGAATTTCAACAATCATATCGGGGTTCCATTGACACTTTTAGATATGCCGTATGGAACGGAGGTGGCTGTCATAGAAATGGGGGCCAATCACCAGGGAGAGATCGCTGATCTTTGCCGTATTGCTCGCCCAACTCACGGCATTATTACGAATGTCGGAAAAGCTCACCTGGAAGGATTCGGTGGTTTTGAAGGAGTGAAAAAGGGGAAGGGAGAGTTGTATGCTTACTTGACCCAACATCGGGGCCTAGCTTTTATCAACAAGGATGAAGCTCACCTAAGCGAAATGGCAGAGAATCTCTCAGTTAAGCTCTTCTATCAAAGAAAACAGCAGCCCGGTCTTTTCCAATTTCAACTGCTAGATGATCAGGAATTTCTACATCTCGCCTTTAAAGATTATGACCAGCAGGAAACCGTAATTAAGTCCCAACTGAGTGGGGCCTATAATCTACACAATATTATGGCAGCGGTTGCCATCGGGGTTTACTTCAAAGTGCCGGCGGATCGGATTAAAAGTGCGGTCGAAAGTTACGTGCCAAAAAACAACCGAAGTCAATTGATGGATTGGCAAGGAAATAAGGTCATTTTGGATGCCTACAATGCTAATCCTAGTAGCATGGAGCATGCTCTGTATAACCTACAACGGAAAACTGAGATCGATAAAATGGCTATTCTGGGAGATATGCTTGAATTGGGAGAAGTTAGCCCTGAAGAGCATCGAAAAATGGCCATCTTGGCCCAATCGGTTACACCTACCCTCATCCTGGTAGGAGAGGAGTTCCGAACGGTAGCCGAAGAATTAGATATTCAACATTTTGATAACGCACTCAGTCTGCGCCCCTGGTTTCAGACTCAGGATTTTAAGGGTAAACTGATTCTCATAAAAGGGTCTAGAGGCATTGGTCTGGAACGAATATTGGCAGAGACTTAGCCATCGGCTAGGCAAATCGTCGGAAGGCATTGAAAAGTCTATCGGGTAGATCGTCTTGGCAGGCCTTTCGATAGTCATTATAAGAACAGGGGATTAATCGATGGCGTTGCAATCGTTTGGAAGTCTTCACAGGTACCTGAATCCACCACCTTCCAGTTTTCTTTGATTTCCAGAAGACGAGTTGAAAACCTAGATTTTTTACATCTACGATATATTCTACCAAGCCATCATTGCTCAAAGGGTAATCGTTTTGACGATTGTAGAAACCTTCGAGGAAGTACCAAAGCATTTGGGCCACTGCTTGTGCGCCCAGTTGATTCACATCTTTTTCAGGCCAATAGCCATAAATACCGAATGCCCCGAGCTTGTCACTCATTCCCGCATAGCGACATATTTGACAAGCTTCTTCAACGGTAAACCCACTTGGACTTGGATTCGGCTGTCCAGGCACTTCTGCACCTTTCAAGGCAGATAAATGGAAGCCCATAAGGTCAGCATCGCGAATAATCGGCTCTAACTCTGACAACTCAGCTTTGGCTTTTCCTACGCCAAAATATTCATAATGGCGTTCTTCCATGTAATCAACAGTAGCGGGTCGTAAAAAGTGACTTTGACAACCAATTACACTGAAGTGAAAGAGCTGGGGACGTTTTCGCGCAAAAAGACGATGTAGATAATAAGTGCCTTCTTCTTCGACCTCACTGGTATACGGGATTCGTTCATCCACTACATTGATACTGATGGCTGTCCGAGTAGTTTTGAGGGCATTGAATTGGGCGAGGTTGAGCTGAGGGTGGTCGCCTAAGAGTATGGGAAATATGTTGTGTTCTCGCAATTCCCGGAGTAGGGGCGTGATGAAGGAGGGGTTAGATTTTCGGGTATTCCCTAAGTCGATGATCTTAAGCTTGTTGAAAGGAAAGCTAAGTTGGTACAGGGCTTGTCGGGTGGCATTGGTCCCAACCGTATTCGCACCAATTAATGCTAGCTGTGCCTTTCCCAGTTGCTTGGTATTACCGGAAAACTGTTGGATGTTGTGACCAAGCTGGTGTTCCTGTAGTTCGGGAAGATCTAACTCCGTTAATTGGAAGGGTTGTAGCCAATTTTCAAACATGTTTACAACATTTTTGGCAAATGTAAGATTAATTTCAGCTTCTCAGAAAATTGATGCCACTATGGGTAAATGCTACGGCGCTATAGATACTTCAACTTCATCACCGTTCTTCAATTCCACCTCGCACCACGAATAGGCTTGTCCGTGGTCTTCCCCATGAAGACTCTCTACTTGTTCACCGTTTACGTATAAGAATTCATGTTGACCAGGAATTTGAGCCTTCCACTGAATGTTTGAACCCTCTTGGAGAATGACGCTGGTTTTGTTCCTTCCAAAATGTTTTACGGTGATCTTACCGGCCAATAAAGGCACGTTTTTCAATTCTGCCCAACCTTCCTGCTTACTTGTTCTGGGTAAGGTTGTAAGAGTATTGGAGGAGGCGTCTGCATCGATTCCCATTAAGCCTCTTGTGATATGCTCGATCACCGTATAGGAATTTTCAGGATAATCTCTTCTTGGGTTATCAGGGCTACAGAGGTGGACAATCATGTCATTGGCAAGGTCAGTAAGCCCATTTTCAAAAAAGATAATCGGTAGGTAGGATTTTAATTCAACGATTAACCTCTCGAAATTTGCGGCGTATTTTTCTACTAACTGAGTGACTTTTTCCTGATCTGGAATAGCATCAAAGTAGTAGAGGTAGTGTAAAAAGGCCTGATCGTCTCCAACCATAAAGTAGTCGAAAGTTTCATCTTCATACCAGATTGAACGATAGGCTTGTTTGGCATCGTCCCACCAGAATTCATCTAGGAAAACCTGCTCTCGCTTTGCTTTTTCAGCATACGTATTGGCCTTAGCCGACTGGCCTGAGAGCTGCAACATTTCTGCATAGGCAGAGTAAGCGGCAATCAGAGAAGCGGTCATATCAATGCCAAGTAGGGTTTCTCCTCTACCTCCTTCATTGTAAGTTGGGATACCTCGCTTATTGCCAAATCGGCTACTGTCAACTTTAGTGGAATGCATAGAACGATCGCGGCGTTCTACTTCATTGTGGCCTAAGTCCCAGTGTTCGACGTATTCGTTTAGACTTAATTCGTAGAAGTTTTTGAAATCTGAATGGTCTATATAAGCCTTGTTGCCGGTCCACTTATACAAGCGGTAGGTATTGTAAATGACATCAAAATTAGCCGGAAGGTTATACCAGAAATCCCGATCTGTTTCATAATCCACTGGCGCTGGCTTATCATATCGATTGATTTCCCAGTAAGAGCAATAGTCTTTTTCTTTAGTGATATTCTGGGCAAATTTGAGCATCATATTGTAATTGTGTTGATGCAAGCCCAGAATTTCTGCGCCTATGGCTTGATGGGATACATCACGCATACAGAAGGCCTCTCGATTGGGTAGGGCAGCTTCATACCAGTATCCTACAGGGTCCGAATTGTCATGCGCATAGGACAGCGCTTTGTGTTTTGCCCACTGAAATGCCTTAACCAGCTCTTCATTGGAAGCATTGAATGCCACTCCTTTTGAGTTATTTCCTTTAACTACGGCAGAAGTACTTTCCGTTGATTGCGAACAAGCGGAGAGTAAACTTCCCCATAGCATTAGCCAAATTATCTTTTTCATAAGAATTGCTGAGAAGGTTATAAATGGAAGTTCTTGTAAAACACCTTATTGGGTTCTAAATCATCGGAAGAGTCAGTGTTGAAATAAAATTGGACTTGGGCAAATTTACTAATCCCTTGTTAGGAGGGCTTCTTCTTTGCTAAAATCTTTTCACAAAGCTGTGCTGAGCCGGAAGTACGATTTTCATCACAGCTTAGCAAGAATCCGACCCGGCCCAAAAGGGAAGACTAGCAACTCCAGGTACTTACTTCCGTCCCAGAAGCCCGTAAAACCAAGAAAAGGCTAGAAAATTGAAACCTAAAACTTTAAAAAAAAGTAAAATTCAGATATAACAATATTTGATAAGATTTAATCACCGCTATTTGGCATTTGACGCCAACATTACTGCAGGACATGGCCTTTGTGTAAATTTCTATTGGAACAACGAAGAATAACACGTAAATTTGCAGGATGATGCGGGACTCTGTTTGAGAAACCCTGTCAAGACGGAATATAGCAAGCACGGGTTTTACAGACCTCATATTATGAGAAAACTTAAATTGAACAAATCAATGTCGATAAAAGATAGATGAGGTTTGGCGATTTAGGCGTCAAACCTTTTTGTTTGATATTTTTGTCCTCTTGATTCCATGAACTGATTTAAAATTCTATTCCCTATGACAAAGTCAATTACAATCTTAGTAGCCTTACTAAGCTTTACTTTTACTACTACCGTTTTTGCACAAAAAGGCGATAAGAAAGACAAGCAGCCAAAGCCCAGCAACATGTGGGAAGTCGGGGCAAATGGCGGTTACTTTTTTGTTGCAGGTGATGTTCCTTCCAAGTTTGGATACGCTTACGGTGTCCACGTTAGAAAAGCTACAGATTACATTTTCTCATTGCGGGCAGATTTCATGATGGGACAGGCAAAAGGAGAGAATTCAGCTAGACAGTACACCACAGATTGGTTCTCTGGGACTGGCTGGGGCGTTTTGAGTTTGAATAATTTCCGTTTCGATAAGGCCGTCCGAAACTCCAATTATTACATCATGGGGGGGGCTGGCGTGAATTCGTTCAAATCGGATTTCTTCAATGAAAATACGCCACAACGAAAGGGAAATATTATACCGCGTAAATTCGCTCCTCATGCTGGTCTAGGAGCCGGTTTAGCGATACGGATAAGTAAACGAATGAATATTGGTGTAGAGCATCAGGCCATGTTGCTATTTGGACGTCGGGCTGATTTGCTCGATGGTTCTGAATTAGAGCAAGGCGTTCGATCTCCTTTCCGAGATATTGTGAACTACAGTAATGTCCGGATCAACTTCAATCTAGGTAATCCTTCCAATCAGTCAGAGCCGCTCTACTGGGCGAACCCAATGGGAGGTATCATGGATGATATTGCAGACGTAAAAGCAAAAACTGATGAGGCCTTGACGGATTCGGATCGAGACGGTGTTCTAGACATTGTTGATCAGGAACCAAATACACCTCCTAATGCATCGGTAGATACAAAAGGTAGAACCTTAGATAGTGATAAAGATGGAGTGCCAGATTACCGTGACAGAGAGCCTTACTACCCACCAAGAGCCGGCGAGGAAGTTGATGCTGAGGGTGTAGTGGTGAATCCATTGCCAGGCGGCGGCCGTCCAGGCCCCGGAGGTGTTAATGGCAGCGGAGCTGGAGTTACTGAGCAACGTGTACAGGAAATGATCGACGAAGCTTTGGCTCGTTATCAGCTGACAGAGTCTGCAAGTTCAGTAGCAGAATGGTTCTTGCCGATGATTCACTTTGGTTCGGATCAATCTACCATCAAGTACTCAGATTATGGTACGCTGGCTAGTATCGGTCGTATGATGAAAGGAAACCCTAATCTACGTTTGGTAGTATCTGGTTACACAGATCAAACTGGACCAGAAACTTATAATAACCTGCTATCTTATCAGCGTGCAAAGGCAGTGATTGAGCATTTGTCTACTAATCACACAATTGGCCGCGGACGCTTTGTCTTACAGTACGGCGGTAAAGAAAATGCATTGGTTCCAACGAGTGCTAGCTATATGAATCGACGAGTTGAGTTTAGAGTGGCTACGGCTAGCGATGTGGAGATGGACCCACCAAGCCCAGGTTCTGGTTCTCGTTCTGGCTACTAATTTTCGCGGAAAATAGATTGAAAAGGCTTGTCATCGCAAGATGGCAGGCCTTTTTGAGTATAATAGAGTTGTCTATTACCAATCGATTCTATCTCCTACTTCCAAGCCGTGCTCTGCGGCATACCCTGCGTTCACTTCAACCACATATTTAGCCGGCGCACCCGACGGGACAGAATCGGTAGACTGGGGAGTAGTATTGGCGCGGATGGATACGATTTCCTTGTTTTCATTAACATAGATGATGTCCAGAGAAATATAGGTGTTTAGCATCCAGAAACTCTGTGGTTCATTATCTTCCATAATGAAGAGCATGCCCTGATCATCCTCCATGCTTTTGCGCCACATCAAGCCTTGCGTACGGGTATCTGGTGTATCAGCAATCTCAATATCTATTTCCTGAATTACACTATCTTTTTCTGCGAGTAGAAATTGTAATTCTCCTTCTTTAATAAACTGAGGACCTACCTTGGGTTTCGAAGGGATAGTGGAATAAATGATTCCACCTGCTATTGGGAGAAGAAGTAATAGCAGGATATAGCCCATGCGCTTCTGTTTCGGCGATTGGATGGGCTTTGGTTGTGGGCGCGCTTTGGCTTTAGTTCTTTTGCCGGACGATTTCTTTGCCATAATAAGATTTCATGAAGAATAAAGTCTAATGAAAATGAATTCGAATGGCAAAGATAAGGTGTTCTATGGTGGGGAGTAAACTAGAAGAGAAAAGAAGACACCAGAATTTAGATGGCATGAGAAAAAATGTCTAAACACCTGGTGTCTTGCTCTATATGCTGAAAGAAAAGATTTTATTTACTTCAAAGTGAGGTTGACATCACCTTCGTCACCCCAACCATTTTGCCAAGAGTAGCTAATACTGCCTGTGCAAGGGTCATAAGAACCTGTAGCTGAAAGACTCTCTCCAAACGGTTCACCAGATCCATCAACGAAAGCGATGGTATTATTTACTGGATCATCAATTAGGAAGGTTGCAGGCGACTGGCTTTGGTCTGTGATGCCGTAAACATCATACCATTCCAGGTAGATTCCACCGCTGAAGTCATTCAGTGTATAAGTACCATCCCCGTTGTCAGTGATGCTTACTTCAGCTTGGAAGTCTTTCACCTCCTCTGTGCAACAACCATCGGTTGAGGTTCCTCTTGATAGGGAGGAATAAGTTCCACCTATTGGAATTACTGGACAATCATCATCAATGATGGTTAAGCTGTGTGTAGCAGTATTTGAGTTGGCAGGGCCTGGAAAACCAATCGTTCCATTGCTACCGTTTAGCAGCGTGATAGTCAAAGTTATATCAGTATCACTACTTTCAGTATTATCCATCGGCTGGATCATGATGGCATCCTGAAAGCCATTACTGCTACTGATACTCAAGGATTTGTCCGTGTTCACTAATGTATAGTCAACACCTTCCTGCCCGCCGGTAATTTCAAAATCAATATTCCCACTAGCAGAGGCTCCATCCTTGGAGGAAAAGATAACTGGAATGCTTACAGGGTCTGGAGAATTCTCGGCAATACTGCTCGCTGTGTTGGCAAAGCGATAGAAGTTCTCTCCGTCATAGCTTAGAACATCAGGTAGATCTTCACAAGCACTAAGCAAAGTGAACAAGATAGCAAATGATAAAAATCTAAGACATTTATAGAATAGATTCATGATTCTAATTTTTATATTCTCAAAAGGAGCGAGCGAAATTCCAGGATTCAACATTGGGTTTTCATGGTAGATGGATTAGTATGAAGTAGGATTCTTATTTCCGAAAAATCCAAGTCTCATCATCCTGAAATTTCCTCACTCTTCAGTTCTTATTGACGGTTGCCATTCAGGCGTCGGCTAGCGCCACTAAGAACCGTATTGGGTCATCTTGTTCAAACACTGGAAAACTGAACAAGATGGATTAATTAATACCCCGGATTTTGCTCCATATTGGGATTGGCGTTCAGTTCAGCCTGCGGGATAGGCAATTGAAACCTTGGATCCCCGGCAGGCATCTGAAGTACATCTCCAGGTAGTGATACACCGCCACCATTCGACTCATCTCCGAAAGAAGAACGACTAATCCCTAGCCCTTTTCGTTTCAGATCAAAGAAACGATGACCTTCGAAAGCCAATTCTAATCTCCTTTCTAAAGCAATGGCGTCTTTCAGTGCTTGACCAGTTTCGTTGCCAGAGGTGAAGTTCTCATATCGTTCAGCACGGATAGCATCAAGATCAGCCAAGGCATCTACATCTTTGCCCAATTCAGCAAAAGCTTCTGCACGACTTAAATAGACCTCTTCCCAACGAATCAGCTTTGCATCGACAATATTCAAGGAGCCACTTGGGCGGCCAAAATATTTAGCGATATGGATAAACTCCTTACTGGCAAATGGTCCTACAAAGAAGTAGGTAGATTTGCGAATGTCACTATCTTGATAAAGTTGATACAAAGAGAAGTCTACATTGTACTCAGAACGAACACCGGAAGCCCCTGTTTGACTGTATTGTGTCCCAATGGCGTTGCCATCTGCCTCCGTTATGCGAATCTTAAAGTTGATGCCTTGCTCCAACTTATCTTCCCATACATCAGCAAAATTGGCTCGAGTTGTAATGGTTCCTCCGTCACCAATAGCTGCCGTGGCTGCCGTGGCTGCTTGGTCGTATTGACCGGCATATAGGTAAACCCTAGACAAATAAGCATTAATTGAAGACTGATCTAATCTACCAGTTCCGTTGTCGGAATTGATTAAGGCTTTGGCCTGTTCCAAGTCTGCAATGATTTTGTCATATGTTTCCTGGACGGCAGGTCTACTAGGCTGAAGCGTGACATCCGTGCTTGTAACATATGGGACACCTGGGTCTCCGGCTCCCGCTTGTTGTGGAAGTTTGGCAAACACTCTCGTCAGGTCGAAGTGAGCAATGGCACGCAAGGCCAAGGCCTCACCTTGAATATTATTCTTGAAATCACCGTCAGACAGCGATTCAATATTTTCAAGGATTGAATTGGCTCGATAAGCTACTAGATAGGCATTGGTCCAAAGGCCACCCCAGGTATTGGTGCCGCTATAATTCCAGTAATGCAAACCCTGCTTACTATTCCTACCTTCAGAATTAAGAATCAAGTTATCAGAAAGTACATCGGGTACGATCTGATACCAGCCCCCCCAGTAGGTCCCGGTTCTAAAGCGAGAATACACGCCCTTGATGGCATTCGTAAAGTCAGAGGGTTGCTGTAAGGCCTGCCCCGTATCGAGGCTATTATTGGGGGTCAGTTCTAGCTTCTCTGTACAGCTAACTGCCCCTAATAACATGAGAAGAATGAATGATCTATATATTAAATACTTCATTATGTTTATTGTTGTTGTGAACCTATGATTAGAAAGTTACATTAACACCTACAGTCCAACCTAAGGTCTGTGGATAGGTGAATAAGGTAAATTCACCAGCAAGCAATAAGTTGGAATCCTCACTTCCTCGACCAACTTCAGGGTCACCAGTGAAATAAGGATTGTGTGTGTAAAGGTTAGTGCCTTGCACAAACAAGCGTAGGTTCTGCATGTATACTTTGTCCAACCATTTTCGGGGTAAATTGTAACCCATCGTGATATTTCGCAGACGGATGTAATCGGCTTTCTGTAGATAGCGATCAGATCCATTGACATTGTTGGTGATATCGGGTCTAGGAAGTACACCTGTGTCGCCAGGTTGTTTCCAGTAGTTGAAAGAGTTAACAGTCTGATTCACGTTGATGTTTGCGCCATCACTTTCTAGCGTAGCTAACATGAAATTATAGACGTGATTTCCTCCAGAATAGTAGAAGTTGGCGTCAAAGTCTAAGCCTTTGTAGCTCAGCTTTGCACCGAAAGAACCGAAGTAAGTAGGCTGAGGAGCCTTATCTTCCAAGGCCACTGCATAATCTGAACTGTAGTTGGTGGTTACATTGCCATCTTGATCCAAAAACAACGGATCTCCAGTTGCAGGATCTACTCCGGCAGTACGTACTAAATAGTAAGTGTTAACAGGAAGTCCCTCTCGAAGCAAGCTCACACCACTGTTGGCATTGATAATGTCTTCCCCATTATTATCCAATTTGGTGATCTCATTTCGGTTGGTTGAGATACTGCCGTAGAGAGACACAGTAAGGTCATTAGTACGAATCACATCGCCAATGATCTCAAACTCAATACCAGAGTTCAACATTTCACCTACATTAGCCAAACGGGAGGTCCAACCGGTGGTAGACGAAAGTGGTTTTGGGAAAAGTAAGTCATAGGTTCTTCTATTGTAGTAGTCAATGCTACCGGAAATTCGATTGTTGTATAAACCGAAGTCGATACCAACACTATAGTTGAAGTTTTCTTCCCATTTAATACTAGCATTGGAGAGTTGATTCGGGAAAGCGGCTGTTTGGTCAATATAGCTACCAAAACCATATGTACCTTGCCAGTAGAGATTCGTGGGCTCATTACCTGAAGTCCCGGCAGATACTCTCAGTTTCAGTTGGTCAAAGGCGCCTAGGCTAGAGAGAAAGTCTTCTGTGGCGATATTCCATGCCAAACTACCCGCGAAGAAGGTTCCAAATTGATTCTCAGAACCGAAACGAGAACTACCATCTCGACGAATACTAGCTGTAGCGTAGTATTTCCCGGCATAGTTATAACGCAATTCGCCAAATTGAGACCACAATGACCATTCTGTAAGGGTCGTATTTCCACCAGTAATCTCAGCCGCATTGTCTTGGGTTGTAAACTGAGAAGAGGGGAAACCTTTTCCGTCCAAACGGAAGCCTCGCAAGCTTCGCTTGAAGTATTCAGTTCCTAGTAGTGCACCAAAATTGTGCACATCACCAAAAGTAGTATTGTAGTTCAGGGTATTGGTCCAGTTGAAGATAAATCGGTCGCTACCATTATCCGTTTTGCTACCCGGTGCGTTAGGGTCTCCGATGTAAGTATCCAGGATAGACCCAGGATAGATATAGTATTCTCTTCGGAAGATCTGATAGTTTCCACCAATCTGTGTTCTTGCCGTCAAACCTGGAAGGATAGAAGCCTCAGCATAGATATTACCGATAGCACTCGTTCTCTTATTATCCTCAGGGTTGTTACGTTGGGCCTCAGAAATACTAAACCCTTGGCTTGTCAAGTTGTAGATCGGATCACCGTTTTCGTCCAATCGGAGATTGCCATCTGCATCATACTGAAACTCTGTTTCATAGGGATTATATCCCAAGAAAGCATAAAATGGGTTCTGTACATTGAAGCGGTCACGTAGCTCATTTTCATCCGTCTGGCTAATGTTAAGTGTGTTTCCAATCTTTAACCAATCAGAAACTTGAAAATCCATATTTAAACGGCCAGAGATACGATTGAAGTCAGATGCGATAGAAATACCATCTTCATCATAGTAACTCATAGAGAAGTAGTAGGTAGCCAGTTCGTTGCCGCCATTGATGGAGAAGTTGTGTGAACGAACATTCCCCGTTCTCAGCAATACATCTTCCCAATCCGTAGCTAGGTAGCTTAGGTTTGATCGAATGCCGTCTGCACTCTCTGGAGTTCTAGCTCCTAAAGCCACTTCATAATCTAATTTTTGAGAAGCATTCATCATCTCAAATCCAATATCTACCATCTCTTTCTGGCCATATTGGAAGCTGTACTCAATTTTTGGTTTTTTGCCAGAATTCCCTTTTTTGGTGGTGATGAGGATTACCCCGTTGGAGGCACGAGAACCGTAGATGGAAGTAGCACCAGCATCTTTTAGTACGGTCACTTCCTTTACATCATTGGGATTCAAGGCATTGTAATCAGATTGTGTTACCTGTACGCCATCGATCATGAACAAGGGTTCACTAGATGCATTAACGGAACCCACCCCTCGAATTCTGATGTAAGCGGCTCCTCCGGGACGGCCGTTCTGTGCAACAGCTTGTAAACCGGTAGATCGCCCTTGCAATAGGTTGTCAATACTTCCAATTGGCTGAGCAACAAGATCATCTCCCGAAACCTTTGATACAGAAGAAGTCAAATCGGACTTCTTAACTGAATTATACCCCACCACGACGACTTCATTGAGTAGTACATCTTCCGTGGATAGCACAATGTTGAGTTGGGTAGAATTACCTACTTCGACTTCTTGTGTTTGATAACCGGTGTAAGAAAAAACGAGGACGTTAGCTTCAGGTGGGAGATCTAAGGTGAAGTTACCATCAAAATCTGTGACGGTACCTACAGTAGTACCTTTTGCGAGGATGGTGGCTCCAATCAATGGTTCGCCAGCATCATCTTGCACTTTACCATTGATTAGCTTGGTGTTCTGTTGGGCGAAAGCCATAGCCATAGTAGATAGGGCTAGGACTAACACCAGCGTGAGTCGTTTCATAAACTTTGAGAGTTTTAATAATTCCCTGCGATCCTACGTACCTCTACATTAGTTGAAGGGCATACAAATCCCAAGGCAAACAAACGTTTGTACGTCTGAAGCCGCAAGGAGGTATACGTCTATGCACATGACGACATAGACTAGTTAAGAAAATGAGAAACCAATCCTAACTGAGGGTTCTTCCTCAGCAATAACTAATCCAGGAAATTGAATCTGATGATTATGAGTTTTTTTCCGTTTGTGTCGAAGTCTAGATAGATTTGGAGCTATCATCGACTTCAGGAAATCACCGAATGGTTTAGATTTGCCTGACTTTTATGGCTCTGTGCGCAGAAAAATTGAGCCGTCAGTAGATAAACAAATCTTTCATACTGCGGGCAAAGCTACAAAACTCTCCCAGCACGATAAAGAAAAATTCGCCTCTTGTCGTATTTTCGCAACTTATCTGACAATTGTACCTTTTATATGTTAGAGCTTTCGATGTAGGATAGGCTTTCGGAATAGCTCTTGTAGTATTGGACTGTCATCTGCTATTTAATCTGCTATATTTGCGAAGTATCAACAGTGGATGATTTGAGTAAGCTTACAATGTCGAGTAACACAGAAGGAATGGAATTCAAAAAACAAGCTCAGGCTAGCATCCCAACACCATGGGGCGTTTTTAATATGCTTGCCTTTGCCAAAGATGAAGGAGACTGGATGCCACATTTGGCTATGGTACACGAAGATTTTTCTGCAGATAAAATTGTCTTGACGCGTATCCACTCTGAATGCATAACAGGTGATCTCTTTGGTTCTAAGCGCTGTGATTGTGGAGAACAATTGGCACAATCAATGGAACTTACTAGTAAAGAAGGAGGTGTAGTACTGTATTTAAGACAGGAGGGGAGAGGGATCGGCATTATCAACAAACTCAAGGCTTATAATTATCAAGACTTGGGCATGGATACCATACAGGCTAATCACCAATTGGGACTTGTAACGGATGATCGATCTTACCAAGTAGCTTTGGATATGCTGGTAGCCTTGGAAGTTAAGCGGATCAAGTTATTGACCAATAATCCAGATAAGATCGAGGTGTTTGAAGATTCTCAGATTGAGTTAATAGAAAGGGTGCCTTTAGTGATCAGCCCCAATAATGACAATATAAATTATCTGAGAACCAAGCAGGAGCAAATGGGGCACTTATTAAGGGATCTTTAGTTGGTGTTGATGATTCATGTGGTTATGAGATGGCAATGATAAATAGGACCAAAGCCCAGTCACAATGAACTTCCAACTGCTGTCTCAAGTACTTCGTGGCTTTGTTTAAATGAACTTTTACCGTATTGGGAGATACGTTCAGCATCAACGCTATCTGCTGATAGGACAATTCTTCCTTATATCTTAATTCGAATACTTTTCTTCTCTTAGGAGGTAGACCTTTAATTGCCTCCTGGACGGCTTCTAAATTCTTTTCAAAATTCTCTTCCGATTCTTTCTCAGGCAAATGATTCTGATAGTGCAGCCAATACAATTCTCTGGACTTGGTAGTCCTGGCTACTTTTCTTAGATGATCAATGGCGAGTCCTCTAGCGATGGTGAGCAGTAGTTGATTAAGAGAACCTTGTGTTTTAATTTGAGCCTTTTTTTCCCACAATTTAATGAAGACATCCGAACTGATTTCTTCTGCAACTTGACGATCTTTAACGAAGCGCAGCACATAAGAAAAAACCTTTTGATGGTAGTGGTCAAAAAGCCAACGAAAACCTTTAAGGTCACCCTTCTGGAGGCGCCCCAGATGTGATTCGACTAGTTCCATGCTTGTTTGTAGTTGGTCCTTCTTCAGGAAATTATCAACTGAATATAGCGCTTTTTTTTCAAAAATATCTCGCCAGAGTAATACTTTCTAATAATTAATTCGGGTATATATGTGAAACCACCAATTAGATTTATGTCCAATTCAGATGTTGAAGCACTGATTCAGAAATTATATGAAGGGAGGTGTAGTCGGGAGGAGATGGAGTTGCTTTTTGACCATATTAAAGCCCATCCCGAGCAGGAATACAAAGCGGTGATGACTTTGTTATGGGAGAAGATGGAGGGTTTTTCAGCTCCGACCGAGCAGGAAGCACAGCGCATGTTGGAACGCAGTATGACCAAGATAAAGGAACCGGATCAAAATCCGAAAAAGGGGTCCTCGCTTTTTCAATTACGTACCGATTCCGCAAGAAGAATATGGTGGATCGGTACAAGTGCTGCAGCTACTATTGCTTTGTTACTGGCCGCTGGAATTTGGTATTTTAATCCAACCGCTAATTTGGTTACGATTACCACAGCTTTCGCCGAGCAACAAACATTGACACTTCCTGATGGCTCTACGGTGGAGTTGAATGCCAATTCATCGATTTCCTTCCAGGAGAGCTGGGACAATGATGAGAAGCGTATCGTATGGCTAACGGGTGAAGCTTTCTTTCATGTGACAAAAAAGCAAGAAACAGGACAAAAATTTTGTGTTTTAACAGATGATCTAACAGTGGAGGTATTGGGAACGAGCTTTAATGTTAATACTCACCACGAGGAAACAAAGGTATTTCTGGAGGAAGGGCAAGTCAAATTAAATTTTGATAAGTCCAAGGAAGAAATCCTTATGGCACCTGGAGAATTGGTGATGTATTCGCAAAAAACACAAAAGCCAAGAAAATTAACCCCAAAGGCTCAAGAACCTAGCTCTTGGAGAGATGGCTTTGTTTTACTCGAGGAGACTAATTTCTTAGCTATTCTACAGAAAATCAACGAAATATATGGACTAACACATAAGGTAGTGCAGCCAGCGCATCTAACCCGCCAATTCACAATAGCTATTCCGATCGACAGTTATGAAACCATGCTTTCTGTTTTAGAGGAAGTGACGGGTCTGACCATTAAGAGAAGTGGAGACCAATTACTGATTGAATAGGAAAGTCCAAGTAAAAAAAGGCTGGAAAACCGCAGTAATGTGGTCTTCCAGCGTCATATAAGTTAACTAAATAAATCACTAAGATTATGAATTTTGCCAAATTCTACAAGCCAAGGAATTTGCTGTGGATGCTGCTTTTCGTATTTTCTAGCGTTCTACAGCCACTTTTAGCTAAGTCCGGATTCCCGGAATTTCAACCCAAACAATTCATCACCGTACTAGAGGAAATGAGTGAGCGCTATGAAGTAGTGTTCTCATACGAAACTAAATTGCTTCGTGATGTAAAGGTAGAGTTCCAGTTTGTTAAGGGAGAAAGACTACAGTCTGCTCTTGGTCGTTTACTTAAGCTTACCGGTTTTCAACACAAGGCAATTGGCAAAAAATATTTTGTCATCTTCCGGAATGACAAAAAAGGTTCAAAAAACGCCCGGAAGCTTGAGCGTAAAATTAAACAAATACAACGACTCGAAAATAAAGGAGCCGTTCGCTTACAACGCAGTACCGTAGGCCCACAACAGCAATTCAAAAAAATTACTGAGGTGATTGTGGACCTCGAAACAAAGGCTCGAATATCGGGAACTGTTACTTCTGCTGAGGAAGGAATTCCATTGATCGGTGTATCCATCTTAGTGAAAGGCACAGGCACAGGTACAGTTACTGATCTTGACGGCAAGTACTCACTTGACCTAGAGGATGAAAATGCTATTCTACAGTTTTCGTATACCGGCTATAGCCCAGTTGAAGTTGCGGTAAATGGGCAAACAGAAATCAATGTTGCCTTGGAAACCAATGTAACTTCTTTGGATGAAGTGGTAGTAGTGGGATATGGTTCGCAAAAGAAAGTAAACTTGACAGGTGCTGTAGCGGCTATGGATGGTGAACGGTTGGAGTCTCGACCCATTCCAAATGTCGGTGAAGGACTACAAGGGGTGATCGCGAACCTGAATGTGAATATTAGAAATGGGGATCCTGCTTCCAGTATTGATTTTAATATTCGAGGATTCGAATCTATTAATGGTGGAAGTCCACTGGTACTCGTAGATGGTGTTCCTATGGATCTCAATAAGCTGAACCCTAATGACATCGCAAACATTAGTGTGCTGAAAGATGCTTCTGCTGCAGCCGTTTACGGTGCTCGGGCGGCATTTGGTGTTATTTTGGTTGAGACGAAAAGAGGTCGAGAAGGTAAGATGAGGCTTACTTTTGGCGCAGAATTTGCCGCTTCGAAGCCGATCATGTTTATCGACCCTGTAACGGATCCCTATGCTTATGTAACAGCAAGAGATTTAGCTACTTACCGTACCAACGGAACTGGTTTTGACCAGGATTATCTGGATGGTACGCGGAGATATAGTGAAAACCCAACTCCAGAAAATGCGTGGGGCGTATTTAATGGGTCACTCCGTTTTTATGGCTATAACAATTATCAGGACCAGATCATTACGGATTTTGCACCGCAAACGAAATACGATCTAAGTATTTCGGGAGCCACAGATAAATCGTCTTACTATGTTTCCATTGGTGTCCTTGACAAGGATGGATATTTGAAAAACAAGGAGAAAAATGAAAATTTCAAGCGATACAACGCCTTGATAAAAGGGGACGTTAAAATTACGGAATGGTTAAAACTGGATTCCAGAGCATTAGTCACTACAGAACAAAGTGATAAGCCTCACTTCTACAACTGGGATGTAAACATTAATACAACGGCCAGGGTTAATCCGCTGAATCCAATTACCTTCCCTGATCTGGAATACTATTTGACACCAGGAGACCGCGCTGATTACGAACAGTACATTGGCATGCATTTTCAGAGTGTGAACTTTCTTCCATACCTAGAACAAGGTGGACGTGATACCTGGACCAGAAATGACATCATTCTTACCCAGGGAGCAACGCTTAATCCTTTACCTGGACTAAACGTAAGAGCAGAGTTTTCCGCTAATTACACCTACCGTGATCTTCAGCAAGTTAGAAGTAGGGTTGATGTGATAGAAAACCAGGACTTGAATGCATTAGTCATCGGAAATGGCTTTAGTGCCACCGACTACATCAATAATCAAGCTAATAATAACCAATATTATGTATTGAATACTTATGCTGATTATACGATAGATAGAGACAATACACACTATTTCAAAGTCATGGTAGGGTTTAACCAGGAATGGGGAAAGAATCAGTTTATCAGATCTAGAGCATTTGGTCTAATTACCCCTGCAGTTACTGACTTGAATGCAACGACGGGAAGTCAGGAGACTTACGGTGGTAAATCTGATGTTTCTTTGCGTGGCGCTTTTTATCGCGTAAACTACATATTTAAGGAGCGCTATTTACTGGAAGCTAATGGACGGTATGACGGTACTTCTAGATTTCCAACCGATGATCGATTTGGGTTCTTCCCTTCTTTCTCGGCTGCCTGGAGAATATCTCAGGAAGGTTTCATGGAAAGTACTAACGGTTGGTTGGATAACCTAAAACTTCGTGCTTCTTACGGTACTTTAGGAAACCAGCTCCTTGGCAGTAACTACTATCCTGCTATTCCAACTTTAGGTTCTGCTACATCACCTTATATGTTCACTGCTGGGGCACGTTCTCCTTATGTATCTGCGGCAGGCCTGGTTAGTCCAACACTAACTTGGGAATCTGTAACCTCCCAGAACTTGGGTTTGGATTTTTCTGTCCTCAACAACAAATTGGATGTTGCCTTCGATATCTACTCAAGAGAAACCAAAGATATGTTGACGGGCGTTTCTTATCCTTCCATCTTAGGAACTGCTGGACCTGATGCCAATGCTGCCGATCTAAAAACTACAGGTTGGGAATTGGCTGCTACTTGGAGAGAGAGAATTAACAAAGACTGGAGCTATGGTATAACTCTAGCATTCTCAGATTCCAGATCACAAATTACTAAGTATGATAATCCAACGGGGTCACTTGACGAATATTACGTTGGACAGTACATCGGTGATCGTTGGGGATATGTAACGCAAGGCATTTTCCAAACAGAAGAAGAAGTAAACGCTGCTGCTAGCCAATCAAATATTGGTGCCAACTGGAGACCAGGTGATATCCGATATGCAGATTTGGATGGAGATGGAGAAATTACAGTCGGTGATAACACTTTGGATAACCATGGTGATCTGGCCATCATCGCGAACGAAGCACCGAGGTACAATTTTGGAATTAATACAGACCTTAGATATAAGAACCTTTCTCTGAATGTCTTTTTCCAAGGTTTGTTGAAACGACAATACTGGCCACCTAATGGTAACTGGGTAGCATTCTATCCTTTCAATGCTGGTCATGTTGAGAATTATTACATTACGGATACCTGGAGCGAAGATAATCCTAATGCTTATTTCCCAGCTCCTCATATCTCGACGAATACTAAGCAAAATGTGCAGCCGCAGAGCCGTTACGTTCAGAATGGCGCTTACATAAGGTTGAAAAACCTGACGCTTTCTTATTCTTTGCCAATGGATAAACTAGGGAAAATTGGCGTATCCGATGTATCATTCTATTTAACTGGAGCGAATTTGTGGGAATTCACGAATATGCGAAAGCCGCTTGATCCTGAAGTAAGACCTACTTTGACACAGGAATATTACAAGCAGCGTAGCTATGCATTTGGACTTAGAGTCTCCATTTAATATTGTTAGAGAAGACTAAAATCGAAAGACAATGAAAAACTATTTCATAAAAACACTCTTAATCGCTTTTGTAGGGCTATTGTCCTTCAGTTGCAATGATGATTTTCTGGAAAAGGTTCCGTTGGATGAGATTAGTAACTCCTCCTTCTGGAACTCAGAAAATGATTTAAAGGTATACAACAACAGCTTGTATAATTTAGTGCGTACGGATGAAAATGTACCCATTTTTATGGGTCACCGAGATGGCTTCAATAGCCATAGATATGGCATCTGGCATATGAGCGGATTTTCGGATAATACGGCTCCGAGACATTCAAGACACGATCGATATCAACAAGTAAGAGCTGGAAAGCATTTTCCTCCCAATGGAGCAGCTCCATACGGCTACAGGGGCTTTAATTTCCTTAGGGCCATCAATGTTGGAATGGATAACTATGATAAGGCTCAGATATCAGATGAGGTTCGCAATAAGTATGTTGGAGAAGCGCGCTTAATGCGTGGTTGGTTCTACGCAGATAAGATTTCCAAATTTGGATCTGCCCAGTGGGTGGACAGAGAATTGGGAACAGATGATGATGAAATCTTGAATGGATCTCGAGATGACCGAGATTTGGTCATGAATAATGTGCTGGAGGACTTAAATTTTGCGACGCAACATATACCGAATGACTGGGGGGATGGAAATGCACCTGGCAGAATCAACCGTTGGGGTGCCTTACTGATCAAATCCAGAGTAGCCTTATTTGAAGGTACATGGCGCAAGTATCATGGCCTCTCGGGAGCGGATCAGTGGTTGACGGAAGCTGCGAATGCAGCACTTGAGTTGATGCAGGATGGACCTTACTCTCTTTATCAAAGTGGAGACCCCACCAATGCTTACAATGCCATTCACAGAATGACGGACCTTTCCGGCAACCCTGAGGTACTTTACTGGAGAAGATATGAGCGAGGTATCTTTACCAATCATGTGCAAAGCTACCATAGAGCCTATAATGGGGGAGCGACGAAAAATATGGTAGAAGACTATCTGTGTACAGATGGAAAGCCCATTACCCTTTCACCCTTATATAAAGGTGATGCAGTGTACAAAGAGATCTTTGAAAACAGGGATCCAAGGTTACGACAGACAGTCTTACACCCTGATGATCAGGCGATTTATCGGTATGGTAATCACGACTTTGATCGATATACTTATCCACGAGTACAAGGAATGTCTGGCGGATTAAGAGTTTACACGGGCTATCATATCATTAAAGTGTATGATGTGGGAGCTGCTCACGCTTCGTATAACTCCTCTACCACACCGGCGATCACGCTTCGATTTGCTGAAGCGCTATTAAATTATGCCGAAGCAAAGGCTGAATTGGGTGGAGGAACCATATCGCAAGAAGACTTGGATATCAGTATCAATCTACTTCGTGATCGTGTAGGCATGCCTCATCTAGATGCGAATCCTGAAATGGATCCACGCTATGCCAATGATGGTATTTCTGCGGTATTAGCCGAAATTCGTCGTGAACGAAGAGTTGAATTGTTTATGGAAGGATTCCGTTATGACGACTTGCGCCGATGGAAGCAAGGCAAAAAATTGGAATCCAAGGATTATGGCATGCGCTGGGATGAAGCCAATAGAATGGCTGTAGATCCCGATGGGCAAGTGACCGTTCAATCCGGAATGGTTGATGGAGTAGAATACCTGGAAATCTATAAGGGTACCGATTATGAAAACCCTGTTTTTGATGAATCAAAGCACTATCTATGGCCAATGCCAATTAGTGTTTTATCACAAAATCCGAATTTGAAACAGAACCCAGGTTGGTAAAATTGACAACAAAAAATTAGCCGTATAGCTAGCGTAACGATTTGAAATTTGTGAAATTAATATCCTGGAGTTGGTGTTGAGTTGCCTCTTCATGAACTCCAGGTTTTTATTTAATTTCCATACATACGCTATATTATTCTTTGAGATTTGCTGCTTCCTAACAGCGTCGACAAGGTATAGATCAATCAGAGCCATTATTAGGCCACCAGATTGCTTTTGGATTTGTTCTTGTCGTTCCTTTCTTCCCACAAGCACATAAGACTACCTCCTTTTCTAGAACGTATTAAAATGTAAGCAGATGGAGACATCCTACAAGTATCTGTCCGTCCTTCTATTGTGGCTGCTGAGCATTAGTGCTCAACCTTTGACAGAACCCACTAGTATCTTGCCCTCCCAACAAGACCCTATACCTTCATTGGAAAACCCAATGTCTGTTGCTTACCTAAAAGACAACCTCAATAAGCGCAGTCCACGCCTGGTCTTAAATACCAGGATAGAAAAGCAATTGCGGAAAAAACTCAAGAAGGATCCCGTCATCCAAAATATGTATAAAGCCCTGGAATTGAACGCTAAATTGATCCAGGAAAAACCACTCTTGAAACGAATAAAAACCGGAAGGCGACTGTTGTCCGTTTCAAGAGAGATGCTGTACCGGATGAATGTATTGGGGATGGTGTATCGGATAGATAAGGATAAAAAAGTACTCGATCGAATAAATAAAGAATTGTTGGCGATCTGTGACTTTGAGGATTGGAATCCCTCACACTATCTAGATGTGGCGGAAATGTCCTTGGCTTTGGCCCTGGCCATTGATTGGGCAGGCAAGGATTTACCATCTACAACTGTGGCTAGAGTTAAGAAAAATTTGATAGAAAAAGGCATTAAGCCAAGTTACAACAAGAAGGGCAATACTGGCTGGGTAAATGGTACCAATAATTGGAACCAGGTTTGTCATGGAGGAATGATCGCTGCGGCCATCGTAGTGGCGGAAGATGAACCTGAATTGGCAGCAGAAACCATAAGTCGCGCCCTAGACGGAATGCCCCATGCCTTAGTAGAATACGGTCCAGATGGGGTTTATCCCGAAGGTTCAACCTATTGGGGCTACGGAACTAGTTTCTCGGTAACGACAGCCGCCATGTTTGAAAGTGCTTTTGGGACAGATTTTGGTTTAGGAGATTATCCGGCTTTTAAGGAAAGTGCTGTTTTCAGAGCTATTTGCAATGCGCCCACGGGTTGGTATTACAACTTTGCGGATTGTGGAGATAGGCGGAGCAAAAATGGAGATATCACCTTGGCTTGGTTTGCTTCGAAAAGTGGAAATCCTCTCTTTTTTGAAAGAGAAAGATTTTTGCGGCCAGCTGCCGAAATGGGCAAACTGACTAGATTAGCCGGGGTAGGGCTAGTCTGGATGTCTCAATTTGAAGCTTCAAAGAAAGGAACCTTACCCACTGTATGGAAAGGGGAAGGAGCCAATCCAGTTGTTTTTTTTACAGGGGGCAGTTCAGACCCCAATCAATATTATTTTGCAGGTAAAGGAGGTAGAGGCATTGTCAATCATGGTAATATGGATGGCGGCTCATTTATCTTCGAACTGTATGGCGTTCGCTGGGTTGTAGATCCCGGCAATCAGCCTTATCATCAACTAGAAAAAACCGGCTTTAATTTGTGGGGTCGATGTCAAGACTGTGAAAGATGGAGTTTATTGACCAAGAATAATTACGGGCATAGCACTTTGACCGTTAATGATGCTTTGCACGTAGTTGATGGCCTAGCTACCATTACGGATTTTAGCGAAGGCGAAAAACCTACCGCAGTTATTGACATGACCCCCACTTTTAAGGGACAATTAAAGAAGGTGTCCAGGCGGTTTACCAAAGACAGTCAGACATCGATCCTGATTGAAGATAAATTTGAGACCTCAGAACACACCCGATTGGTTACCTGGCAATTGTTGACGACTGCCGCGGTCCGTATGACGAGAGGAGGGGCAATATTGGAACAGGACGGCAAACAGCTAAAATTGGAAAACTTATCGCATCCAAACATGTCGATATCGCTTGTTGCCTTAGATCCTCCTCCTATCCAATTGGACCGCAGAATAGAAGGACTGAAACGTATTGAAATTCGTTACCCAGCCTATCTATTTCCTGAGCAAAAAGGAACTATTTCCGTACGCTTGTCCGGAATGTAAATGCTAGATATTCAGAGGACGGTGGCAGCTCGTAGACTTAAGCCTTCTCTCAGCAGACTGCTTTGCTTCTCTCTTTTGATATGCAGTAAAGGCGTTGTTGCATGAACAATTTTTATTTGGGGTGTAGGTGGAAATTACCCCCACGGGCCGATCGCGTTGGTCGGTTTTTTCCACCGACTAAATGATATTTTATCAGAAAGCAATTTTGATTCCATAAATATAATCATGCAACAACACCTGTAGTAAATAGGAAGTGAAGTTGCTTAAAAATGATTGATTGGCTGCAATTCGAGAGAAAAAGAACCTGAAAACGGCTTTTTTCTCCACCGTAGCGCTGCTATACTGGAGAAAAAACCAGTCCCCAGAACCTTGTTCCTTCAAATTTCGCTTCAAAAAACATGCTTAAACAACTTCAGTGTAATAGTACCATTATCCATCGAAAATTATGAAAAGGCTCGTCGCTTGCTCTTATGTCTTTGTTTTCTGTTGTTTGGCTGCGTTTTTGCCAGAATCGGGACTATGCCAAGTACTTAAAGCGCAGACTTGCTTACCCGATGGAATTAGGTTTTCTTCCCAGGCAGCCTTAGATGCCTTCTCAACTGATTATCCCGGTTGTACTATGATACTAGGCTCTGTTCTCATTGAGGAAAGTGTAACAGGTGATATCAAGAACTTGAACGGCCTGTCTACTGTAAATAGGGTTGGTCGAAACTTGGAGATCAGCGACAACTATAGCCTCGAAAGCCTGACTGGTTTGGACAATTTACTTGAAATTGGAGAGGTCTTGTCCATTGCAGGTAATCAATCCTTGCTAAATCTAGAAGCATTGGGACAGCTATCGCAGGTGGGGCAAAGCCTGCGGGTTGGTTCCAATAAGGCGTTGAAAAATTTAAAGGGACTACATTCAATAAGGCGGATTTCCCAAGATCTTAGTATTAGCGATAACCTGACTTTGCGAAATTTGGTAGGTCTTGATTCTTTAGTGCGTATTGATGGCCAGCTTAGTGTTTTATCAAACCCTTCTTTGACTAATTTGGTAGGTCTATCCAGTTTAACATCTATTGAAGGTGTCTTCGAAATTTTTGATAACCCACTTTTGCAAAGTTTAAGTGCCCTTGGTCAACTGCATAGGGTAGGCGGTGATCTCATCATTGATGGCAATCCATCGTTATTAAATTTGCGAGGATTAGAGGGGGTACAGGAAGTCGGCACTTTCTTGCAAATCGTTAACAATGCTTCCTTAAGTAGCTTAAATGGCTTGCTAGGACTTAGGCAAATTGGGGGGCTTTTACAGGTGTACAATAATATGGCCTTGACAAATCTGGCCGGCTTAGATAGTATCGATTATCAAAGCATAAAACATCTTGCATTGCTTTCTTCTGTAAATTTGACTAATTGCAGTGTTAAAAGCATTTGCGATTATTTGAAAGACCCAGCCAACCCCGCTTCGATTAATGGAAATGAATCCCGTTGCAATGCCCGACAGCAAATTCTAGCAGCTTGCGAAGGGGAGGGGATAAATAGTCGACCTGGTCAAAACACTGACATATTACTTTTTCCCAACCCCAGTAAAAGTTTAGTTCAGATCAAGGGCCGTCCCATGAGTGGATCAAATGTTAGAGTAATTGATACCGCAGGTCGAGTGGTCTTACATACTTTTGTAGTAAATGAAAGCTTTCAACTCAAAGACCTTTCGGCAGGTTTTTATACGATACATATTTGGGATGATAAACGCTTCTTTTATAAGTCGATACTCAAACTGGATTAGTAGGTCAAAGACCTAAAGGATTTAGAATTTTACAGTCAAGTCCTTATAATATTGATTTAGATTTATTACTTTTAGCTGAATATCATTCGTGTTTCTGCTCCCATTTCAAAAATCTCCTTAACCGCATAGGTAGTTTACTGCACCAATTGCACTTGTCAATACTAGTTGGCGCTGCCCGTTGGTAAGCTGTAAAATGGTTTTGCACGAACTCCTGCCTAGCACTAACGAATTATGATTATTTACCTAAAAACAACCATATGAGTTTCGTTAAAGACTTAGTAACCCTAGATGTGATTACTGTAACAGGAAGTATGGAGATCAAAGTGAAAGACAAGGATAAACGCAATGATGGAGATCAGGAAAACATGCCTGCAAGTATTATTGATTTTGATGAATTGTTTACCAAGATTAATGGTACCGCTACGACGAAGGGAGACCTATCTATTGTAGCAGCAACGAGAATTAACTTGGATAAGGATACGTACAACTTTGTAGCTAATGATCTGGGGGATGTGGGTAAAGGCCTAGTGGAATTGCACTTCCAATCTGTTGATATGGCTTCAAAATCTCGTGCAGAAATTGTTGCTCGCTTGATGCCTAAGTGGGGACGAAAGAAGCAATAGGCCATGTCCGGAGGTCCTTTAAAAGTCGCCGAATTCAGGAAGCACTGCAATCAGATCGCCCAGGACGACGCTGGTGGCAAATCCTTACAAGCCTTGGAAGAACTGATTGAGAAGGACATGGCGAAGGAATATAAGATTCCTGTTCATACTGTATTACCGAGGTTTGGTACCTCCAATACAGTGGAAGAAAAGCAACTGCGTGGGTTGTGGCATCAGCTCACGCAGCATTTGGTTGATTTAAGATACATTTCAGAACGGGATTTCTCTTTTTACCAAGAGCATAAAAAAGAGATTCTGAAAAAGCCACAATTGCTGACGCCAATCATTGGTGGGATAGAAAAGTATCTACAGCAAGAGACAGATACAGGGATTCAGGAATTAGTCCGCTCAACTGAGCCTGAGCGCCCCTTGACTCAATCTTGGATTGAGCAGCACCTCGGGGTCATCGTTGAGGCTATAGCTAAGTATACCTCCTTTGATGGGTCTTTATCTCCTCCGAAAAGCTATGTGGTAGGGGAAGACTCTTGTTACGGTCGCTCCTTGGCTTTTCGTATACGAGTGATCTTTGCCATGGATCAGGCTTTAGATAAAGCTGATGTTTTTGATCATTCAATGATTAAGTTTACATTCAGTCTAGATAATATCTTGAAACTAAAGTCCGATCTCTTGATCGTCAGGAATGGGGATGAACAACCAGACGTGAACATCCCTGAAGATTTTTGGATTCGAATCTGTGATATTGACATGTTATTCGAAGCTTTTTCTGCAGCATTACCTACAAAGGTACAGGGGAAGGCTTATGCAATTACATACAAGTTTGAGTCCAAGGATGGTCATTTTGAGGCCGAAGATTATGAGCTAGTCTATATGGATCGTCCGGCTGTAAATAATAGTGGTAATAGCCCTAAATGGACAGACGGTCGAATCAAAAGAGCGGAGCGGCTGATGGAAGGAATCTATGCCAATATTGCTTGTCGTCTATTACAATTGAAATTGTGGCAGACTAGCTTCTATCTAGGTGTGATTGATGGCGATTGGGGGCAGATGTCCCATGAAGCAGTACTGGATGCCTATAAGCTAGAGTTGAGTTTATGGGAAAAAGGAAACAAAGCTCACACCAAAAAAGAAAAGAAAAAATTTAAAAAATATTCTAAAAGGACGGTCAAACGCTCTGTTTTTGTAAAAGAAAAGAAAGGAAGAGAGGAAAATGAGGAATATGGAGTCATTGCGGTTGATTTGGAAGATATGCACCAAATTTTACAAAATTATGTTAGCACAGCCGAAGAGGAAAGTGGTACAGGAGAAAATGAAATGGCTTTCATTGAGGAACTTAGGAAAGAACCGGTCATTAATGATGAGAAACTAGACAAAGCGATCTTGACGGAGAAAAGCCTTGGCAATTGTTATGCTACTGCCGGTGCTTCTCCTAGAAGGAGAGTGTCTTATATCTCTATGAAAAATAAGTCCTTCTTCAAGGGTTTGGTAAGAGGGATTGGCAAAATTGTCAAATGGATTATCGGTGCATTCAAAAAAGTGCTAGGCTTGATCTTTTCCTTTGCTAAGGCTATCATTGATCGGATTCGCAAGGGTTTTCAATTGTTCGCGAAGGGGTTTCGGTATATTTCCCATTTACTCCTTGGGCGACCAATAGTGGCACCTAGGAAAAACCTGGATGATCCACCACCACGTATCTTTACTCGATTCCAATTGGATTTTGATGCCATTAGTTTCATACCCATTGATGCCAGTGTAGAGGAGATTAAAGCGCACAGCCTTACCTTAGATACGATGCATAAAAGCATGATCTACTTTATTGATGTGGTACTTTTTGTGATTAAAATGATTGGCAAGTTATCCAGGCCCGGTGGATGGGTATGGCTTGGAATCACCATTTTTAAGTGGCTATTCAAGAGAATAGAAGAGTTATTTCAACTTGAGCCACAACACGAATGGTCCGAGGAGGTGGCTTAGGTCACACCTCCTCGGACTATCAGGGTCGAAAGATCAAAAGCCTTTGCGAGATATCTAAAGTTTTACAAAATTATATCTTAGACAAACTTCGGATATATCTAGCGTAGTATATGAATCTCTCTTAAGGCGGTGTGAATCAACTAATGCGTAATACGATCTTTCCAGTATTCAAATTGCTTTCCATACGTTGGTGGGCTTGCCCCACTTCCGTCCAAGGAACAATGGAGTCGATAATAGGCTTTAGTTTTCCACTGGCGAAATGTGGGAGACAATGTGTCTGCAAATCCTGGGTCAGATCCATTTTGTATTTCAAGCTCCGCGCGCGCAGAGTGGTGCCGATGATCTGCAAGCGCTTGCGTAGTATGGGCGCCAAATTCACAGCATCTGGTTTCACTCCACCGATTAGGGAAAGCATTATCAATCTTCCTTCCACGTCCAGACTGTCTAAATTCATCTGGAAGTAGGGTGCGGCGATGAAATCAATAATTACATTCACTCCCTTACCATCGGTGAGTTTCTTTACTGCCTCCGCAAAGTTCTCCTGTTTATAGTCGATGGCATGGCTGGCACCAAGCTCAAGACAGGTCGCATGTTTTCCCGCAGATGCAGTGACAAAACAATTAGCTTGATGTAAACGAATTAACTGGATGGCAGCTGTTCCGACACCACTTGCACCAGCATGAACGAGGATCTGTTCTCCGGGTTTGATTTTTGCCAGCCAGTGCAAAGCCTGGAAAGCGGTAAGGAATACTTCAGGAATAGCAGCTCCTTCCTCAAAAGATAGCTTATCAGGTAGGGCCAACGCCATATCTTCATGCGTAACACACATCTCCGCATAGCCGCCTCCGCCTAACAATCCACACACCCGGTCCCCGACTTGCCATTTAGTCACTCCCTTGCCGATTTTCTCTACCACGCCTGCCATCTCCAAGCCCAGGATGGGACTTTCGCCGGGTGGTGGTGGGTAAACGCCCCGTCGCTGCATGGTGTCTGCTCGGTTGAGGGCTGTCGCCTTAATCTGGACTCTAATTTCGTTGGGACCCGGCTCTGGCGTATCCCATTCCCCCATTTGCATGACTTCTGGGCCGCCAAATTCGGGAATTAATATTGCTTTCATTACTGCTCGAATTTTGGGCAAAATAGGGAGAAATTATGGTTTTGTAGATAACCAAATAGCTTCTAGCGTTTCAATCTCTTTTTTAATTCGTCAATTCGCTCATCATCAGGGTGTTCCTTTATAAAAGCCTCCGCCAATATTTTTGCAGTTTTTGTTTTTCCTGCTCGAAAAAGGGCAAAAATATAGTTGCGTTGAATGGCACTGTTATCACTATTCCACATCGGTACTTTCCCTTCCGGGTCTAGCTCAAACTTTATAGGTTTATCCTTCGCAATGCCGGTAATGACCTCTTTTCTGCCATGGGCTTTGGTTCTATGCAAGTAGTGCTTGCCTGAGGTGTCTGTAACGACGATATCGATGGGGTAATCTACGGTACCTTTTTTTCTGATTTCAAAGCTGTAGTGCCAGCTTTTGTCTTGTTCTTCCAGCTTCAATCGATACAAGTTATATTCGATTCCTGCATGATCTTGATACCATTGGTCAATGAATTTTTGACTATAACTATATCCTTTACTCATGAGGAAATCAGTAAAGTTGTTGATAGAAAATGGCTGGCCTGCATAAGTTTTTAGGATTTCCTTTTGCAGTCCCACAAACTGCTCAGGGCCAATTAGATTGGATAAGAGGTAAAGGCCTACTGCTGCCTTCCCATGAGCAATATTACTGTTGTAATCAAAATCGAATCTGTTGTAATCTTTTAGTGTGAATCCGATCTTTTGGTTGAAATTGGCAAGGCAAGTAGCGAGGTATTTCTCGATCATGGCAGCTTGAGAAGCACTGGTTTGCCAAATTTTATCAAAGGACTTCTGGTAGACCTCCGTTAAGTAGAGGTGATCTATCCAAATCCCATGGGCAAGTAAAATCGGGCTTAGTTCATCTTCGTTGGCTGATAGAGTGTGTAATCCCCAATAATAATGCCCAATTTCATGTGCTGTAATCCACTGTAAGAATTGTTTTTTGAGGTTTCCCCTGTGGATATAAAAAAGATTTTCCGAAGGGAAACCTCCATGCCAACGAGGGTGCCCCATGGCAATTCCTAGTTGGGTAGTAGGAAAGAAACCATAGGTTTTTCGGTACCAATCAACTGCGGCTATCGCAATGTCAAGTACTTCGAGGTACTGCTGCTCCAGTTCTTTGGAGCAGAGCAAAGAAAAAGTCGTTGCTCCTTTTTTGATGTCCCTCCTAACAAAATTCAAACCGGCATTGAGTGCACAATACCTCACATTTTTAGCAAGGAAGTGACTAGTGGTAGATTGTTGATGACTCTCTTCCATTATCAACTGCCCTGATGTTAACAGCGCTAATGATTTAGGGTGTCGAAGCTTGATATTGAAGTCTTTGTGGAAATCCCTTTTGCCATTCAAATAGATATCGGGGTACCAACATTTGTCTTCGTAGGTCGAAGGAAAATTTGCATAGCCATATGACTTTCGCCAATCGAAAATTTGCTTCAAATCCAATTCATATAGGATACTGATCTTGCTGAAGCGAGAAACATCTTTTAAGTTAATCCAAAGACTATCTTGCTGCCATTGAATCTTCTTCTTATCCCCTTGAATAGATTGGATATCTAGGATGGGCTGATGTGTGTCATCTTCGCCCGCAGAAAGTAAATAAAGAGCAAGCGTGTCGACTTCTTCGGGAACATCACAGGTCAACTCTGCTTTCAACATAAAGTCTTCTGTGATGATTCCATTGATCTGTATACCATGGCTGTCTCCCCATAGCAAAGAATAGGATAGGAGCAGACCAATTATGAAAGATGTTTTCATAGTTTATGTTTCTTTTTAACAGACTTGTGATCAAAAGTCCCACTGAAAAGTGTGATGAACTCTATGAGATTGAGTGGATTAGGAAGATGCGTTTGAACTAGTTCCTGGCGGTTTTCTAACAAGTGGCAAATAACTTTCATAGCACCACAACATCAAGAAAATATTTGCCAAAACCATACCTGTGGTGATGATAGGGGTACCTCTCATATGTAAGGCTACTGAAACTAGAAAAATATTGATGGTTACTGGCATCATTAAAATGGGAGCCAGTACTTTGAAGCGATTGAAAAACAGAAGAACCCCGACAACAATTTGAAAGTAGCCAATGAAGTGCCAATAAAACCCAGTGTCGTGCATGGCTTTAAAGAAGGCCCCCACGGGATTATCCTCCCCGAGGATAGTAAATTTTACTCCAGGAAGTTTCCGTGTGCCTGAAATGATAAAGGTTAGAGCCATAGATATCTTAGCAATCCAATACAGGATTTTAAAAAGCAATCGTTTTCTGAGCTTGTCTATCATCATTTCTACTTGCTGAAATTGAGGCTTACTTGTTTTGGTTTGTAGCTTATTTACGTAGCATGCTAGTACAAGTATAGCTAGATTCTTTTCACAAAGTGCAAAAAGAGCCAGCTGACATGTCTCAAAAGTAAAAATGGGACGAAAAAAGTGGAATGAGGACTTGTAGTATAATCATAGGAATGGATTAAATTTCTTTCAGTCCATTGAATTGTGGAGCGATCCTTCTAGCTGAAACGCTGACCACAAAGATTGTCTGAGAAAGAGTTTTTTGTTCTGACTCTTTACGACCTTTAGAAATAGGAGATGTCTTTTAAGGAGTGGAAAGCCTGTGAAATAGGTTTGGAATATTTTAAGATGCTTTTTCGAACATAGGATTTATCGTAGAAGCATCAGTATTAATGTGCTCAGATTCATGAACCCATCCTTTCCAGATCTCTTGTATAATGGCGTGTTACTTTGTATTAGCCTTCAACTAATGATTTTGGGGGCCGTTAAGCTGGGATCCAAAGTTTATAGAAGTGCTATTTTGGGGCTACTTTGTCTTTTTATGGGAGGCAGTTTTATCTACAACCTCTATTGGACAGCAATGAATCATAGTCTTTTGTGTAATGCGCTGTTGGGGGGCTACAAAACACTATTCTATGCACCCTTGGCCTATCTCTATGTAGCTGCCATAGGAGAGAAGAGAAGGAAGACATATTTGCTGTGGCAACACCTTACCGTTCCGCTGATTGTCCATCTGTCTTACCTTTGCCTAAAGTTTGGCCTCACAACCTACTACCAAACCTATTACTTTCCGATCGGAATGGCTATGACCGGGGCCGCTATGGTTATATATGTATTTTATTTTGTCCTAGGAATCTATCTCTTCCGAAGGATCAAGCTGAGCCTGAAGTCACGTATCTATATCAGGTATTTGCTGTTTTACTTTGGCCTAGTGGTGTATGGAATCCTATCCCAATTGGCTTCTTTAATACCAATTATGATCCCAATGGAGATGCCGGAGAGAACTTTTGTCCTGTGGTCAAGATTTTTATTTTCGCCATTGACACTGCTCATTGATGGAGCTATTCTGTTCTTTACACTAGTAGAATCTAAATTCTTGAGATCTATAATGTTTGGGGATAAAATCTATAGCGAATTTGAGTTGATAGCGGAAAACGAAGACATTAAATCCTTCCTTCAATTACATTTTATTGAGCATAAATCTTTTACAAACCCTCAGTTTAATATAGCAAATAGCTTACGGGTTGCGGGGATTGATGAGAAGCGGTTTCGCCTATATCTGAAGAAAGAGTACGACAAAAATATTACCACCTTTTTGAATGAGCACCGAATCAATGAGTTCAAAAATCTGGTAAAGAACGAAGCCTATGCAAAATACAGTCTGACCGGGATCGCACAGCAAGCTGGATTCAAATCTCGTTCGACTTTTTATCGACACTTTAAAAAACTGGAAGGCCTTACCCCAAAAGAATATATGAGTAGATAATCTTTCATGTTGCAACAATGTCTACAACAATTGTAACAATACCTAAAGCAGGGATCTGTGTTTTCCCCTAATTTGGAAGGGTATTAGGTTAGCGTTTACTAATAAGTAATTAGAAGTAGAAGCTTCCCGCGCAAAAAATGAGAGCTACTAAGGTGTCAGCTTGGAGGGGCTTTAAGCTTGTTTAATGAACTTAGTTTGCGATGGGATAGCATTGATATTTTGGAAATAGAACTAGATATTATTTTTTCATATTCTCTTGCCATAGGTGTATTATTTTTTGGAGTAGTACAGGGATTGATTTTGTTTTTCGTGATCGGGAATGAGGTATATAAACCTGTTTTTAAAGTTGATACACAGCTTGAATTGTGACAAAAATTCATACCCCAATATTCCAGCTACTTTTGGACCTTTTGTACTAGTATTTAGTTCGCTGATGGGGCAAAAGGTAGTGACCATTGGCTGGCAGGGTATACCTTCTAGACTCATTCCATACAGCAGGGTAGAGGTGATGCGTTTGGTGGTTTGACTAAAACTACTGAGTACCTTTTGTTCTTCAAGGTTAAAATAAGGAGTTAATGCAATTCGGTATTTTGGATCAATGATATTGGTTTCTGCTCCGGTGTCCAGACTAAATCTATAGGGGTGACCGCCGATCTTCAGGTCAAGACACGGGCTACCATTTTTAAAGCGAAAGCTTTGCATCACTAAAGATGCACCCGTGGATGCCTTGAAGTAAGGTGTTTCCCATTGTGTTGCTTCCTTTTCCAGCCAAATTAATTGCTGTCCATAGTCGATCCATAAGGTGTAATTTCGCAACATTCTACCACCGAGCAATCCCAGTATTGGTAGGCCTTTGATGGTTTCCAGGTGGGCCAGGGGTAATATCTCTGCATATACCCCTTTCCAACTTATTGCACCCAACTGTACTTTGACATGATTGGCTTTTACTTGGGTCGTAGTTCCATTCACGCCATGATAGGCACGTGCAACCTTTTGCCCATCGAAATAGGAAGCATTCAAAACGGCATGCGGGATCCCTGTATCCAGGATGAAATTCCCGGATACCCCATTGACGGTAGCCGGTAAAATGATCATCTTACCGGCCAATTTGAATGGCATACTAATCCTTGAAGCTTGTAGATTTGGAATCGCCAAAAGCGACAACAATGCGCAGAAAAGAAAACGAGTGTTCATAGTCGGAAGGATTTTGGTGCTTGTTTCGAGGTCGTTGTTAGTAGTTAAGCTCGCAACAAGCACCTAGGCGAAAAATCCTTCACCAGTGAAGTATGCTACAAATATGAGGACTTTAGTGCTAGAAAGTTTTAGTTATTGTTACAATTTTTTTAGAAATAGCGGGGTTTTGGTTCCATTTCCTTGGTTATGGCTAGAAATAGAAGTAAGGTAGGAGGGAATAGAAACGAGAATTTATATTTCCTAAGGGGCTAGTGCTGCCTTACAATGCCTGAATTTGGCTACTTTTAGGGCTCGATTGTTAATTAATGACCAATAGTATATGAAAAGGATTTGCTCTTGTGTGATATTATTCGTTTTAGTTTCCCAAACAGTGGTCTTGGCCCAAGAAACTAAAGATGATTTGAGTTTAGTTAAAGAAAGTGTAGAGAACTATTTTGAAGGCTATATCCATCGGGATCTTAAGCGCCTAGAATTGGCCTTTGATACCGAAAACGGAACAATGAAGCTACCCACCAAGTCGGACACAGGAAAAGAGGGGTTTGAGAATGGTATGTTCAAAGAGATTGTGCCAAAATGGGCCGGTCGGAAAAAACTATCTAAAGAAGTATTGGAGCAATCCAAACTGGAATTTCAAAGTGTAAATGTAGTCTCTCCTGAATTAGCCGTGGCTATTATCCGCATGCAAGTGGGTGATCAAGTGTACATTGATGTCCTTTCCTTGCAGCAGATCAACGCTCAGTGGAAAATTACCAATAAGATGTATATTGCTTTATAAGGAGCCCTTTAAGCAATCGTGTCAAGGTCCCCAGCTATTGGAATGGGCTCTTCAATTGTTTCGCCTTTTTTCCAATCCCAATAAAAAACAGCAGCCAATAGTAGAACAGCTATAATTGAGCCTTCAAAACCAAAATCACCTCCAGAAAGCCATCCTGGAGTACCATATTGATTAGCCATGATTTCGTAAGTATTGATGCCACTGGTCGGGTATCCAAAGACCACGCCTTGGAAAAAATTCCAACTGAAATGCAATCCAGTAGGTGCCCAAAGTGAGCCCGTTCGCACGAATAACCATCCCATCAATAGTCCCGATAAGGCGATACTTAGCAGACCAATGAAAGAGAAGTTGTCATTTGGCGCGTGTACTAGTCCAAATGCAATGGAAGAAATAATAATGGCTGTCCAGGTACTGAAATACCGTTGTACGAGCCGAAGTACATAGCCTCTGAATAACAATTCCTCAAAAAAAGGCTGAATAAGGAAGAATAACAACCACGCTAGAAAAGAACTCAGCACAAAATTGCCTGCCTCGAAACTGGCTACTCCCAGTATCAGCATTAGTAGATAACCTGCACTGACCATTCCCATTCCTAGGCCGGTTCCATATAGAAAATTGGGCCATCCCTTTTTATCATGCAAGCCAATCAAACGGATGGCGTCCTTGTCAATTTTTACCCAGAAAAGATAGATCGAGATCAAAGTAGCAATGGTTAGCGCAGACCAGAAGAAGATCATGGAGCTGATATCCAACTCTGTTACTCCGCTATCGTCACCGAATGGCGGTGGCATTTCAAGAAGTTGGAAAAGAACAAACGAGAATATAACGGTAAGGAGCAGTAAGGTAAAAGAAAAACCAAGGAGACGTATTAATAGCCGCCAGGCTTTAGAGAGGCCCGAGCTGGAAGTGGTCATGTTTTAGGCTAATATAAGGATATTTCCTGCGCCTGCAATTCTGTGTGTCGTGCATGGGGTGAGCCATTGGGATTAGGTAGAAGAAAGTTATTGTTGTTTCGAAATCAAGGAAGCGGGAAAATTGAAGATCAAGAAGGGACTAAACAAGAAAGGGGAAGCCCCTCGGTAAGGCTTCCCCTGGTTATTCATAGTGTAGTTTCTCTGTCCGTTTTAAAGAGCTTACCTCGCCCGTGCTACTGGAGCTGCCTTCGGTCTTACCTGTTGCGGTGTAGATTCAGGGTTGATCTCAGTACAACTCCATTCCGGGGTATAATTGCTCCCTTCTTGACTATAACGACAGATTTGGACGGAGCCATTGGCCGCTTCTAAGCGGAAAGGCTGATTAGCGAATTGGTGTTTTGTAGTGTATTCAGCATGGTAGGCCAGGTTCAAACGTTGGCCATCCCAGTTGTAAAAGGCTTTTTCAATCCCAGCGAAGCAGCTGACGGTCATGGTACTAGCTTCCAGCATAAAACTTCCAGCAACAGGTGCATCTGGGATGATACGCAATAGTACGTTGGAACCGCAATCCTCAAAGACACATAGGCCAGGAACGACTTTTTGATAAAGCAGGCGCTTGTTTTGCAGGACGCGGATCTCCGCCTTGATATCGCTTACGTTGCGTTTTGGGGCTGGCGAAAGGCCAAGCATGACTAGTTCTTTTTTGTTGTCGCCAGTAAAATCATGGAAAGTCCAGGCTTTGGCGATATGTCCGCCCCACAGGTATCCGGAGAACCGCTTGCCACTTTTATCTCTTCCGCCTACCTGGTACCAGATATCTCCGTATCCATTAATTTCATCTTCAGGCACATGCATCGCCTCAACATAATCCACGAGGTTTCTTACCGATTGCCCCATTTCTACTTCTGCGACGACGGTAGCTTGTTCGCAAGGGCCTTCATATATCTTTATTTCATGGCCAAAGACATAAAGCGTACTTCCTTGTTCATACTGCATGGCCGTTTGGGAATAATTATTAAACCAATCGTAGTATGCATTGTAGTCTGTACCGACGAAACGCTCTTGACTAAAGCCTAGAGAATGGACGCTGATTAGGGTGAATGTCATAAGTAGGGTTCTCATAACCAGGTATTTGATTTGGTAGTTGTAGAGCATAGGAGAAGGTGTAATGGTGTTAAATGAAAGATTGCGGCGGATAACAAAGAGATAGCTAGAACCAAGACTTATTGGAGAAAAATACAATGACGATTAATCAATAGTGAGTCTTAATTAGTTCTTCGATTGATCCTTTGTTATGGTTCGAATGCCATACAGGTACTCGCAGTCTGATCCGATGTTACGGTAGTAGGTGGTCCTTGATCATGTTGTAACGGAAAGCTGTGGGATGAGTCTTGTTCAAATTGATTAAGACTGGAGTTTTTGGTGTGAAGGTGTAGTTTCTGCTCGTTCAATTCATTTAAGTATAGTAAACTTGAACCGAAACTCATATGGCAAATTCCGGATTTACCAGAATTCCATATTACAGCTTCTATAACTTCCCTTGGCTTAGTTTTATTATTGGGCATCCCCGTAAAATTTTTTGATTTTTTTCTTTACATCTGTTTCTGATTGGTAATCAGGTTTTTGACGCAAAAAAAAGTGTGTAGTTATTTAACTGGTTATTGGGAATTTGCTTTTTAGACTGGAATTCTGATAGAAGTAACACGAAAAAGGGAAGGAAATTATGGAGGATAGGGCAAATAACGACTTGGCGAATGAGATAAGAAAGAATAGATATAGTTAAAGAAGGAGCAGATAGGGTAGGGACAGTAGATGGTTATCTGCAATAAAAAGAGGGATTAGGTGCCTACCACCTAATCCCTCTTTCTAATCTTTTTGTAGGGGAACCCCTAGCTAAATAGAGAATCTACAAATGCTCTTTTATTGAAAATCTGTAGCTGATTGATCCCTTCACCTACCCCAATATATTTAATAGGAATTTTGAATTGATCGGAGATACCGATAGCGACACCTCCTTTAGCTGTACCGTCCAGTTTTGTTAGAGCCAATGCGCTTACCTCTGTAGCCGCAGTAAAATGCTTGGCCTGTTCAATGGCATTTTGCCCAGTTGTAGCATCTAGAACGAGTAGCACCTCGTGAGGTGCCGTTTCCATTTTCTTGCTAATGGAGCGTTTGATTTTACTCAATTCCTTCATTAGATTGATCTTGGTGTGTAGGCGACCTGCTGTATCAATAATGGCTACATCACATTTATTCTCGATGGCGTAGGCTACCGTTTCGTAGGCTACAGCTGCAGGATCAGTGTTCATTCCTTTGCTGTAGAAATCACAGCCCACTCTCTCCGACCAAATCTTGAGTTGATCCACTGCTGCTGCACGGAAGGTATCACCAGCACCGAGAACGACCTTTTTACCTTTCTGCTTGTACTGGTGCGCAATCTTTCCGATTGTAGTCGTTTTACCAACTCCATTCACGCCCACTACTAAAATAATACAAGGAAACTCATCTGAAGGTAAGTTATAATCCTCTACATCAACGGTATTGTTTTCCGCTAGTAGTTGTACGATCTCATCTCGAAGGATCTCATTCAGCTCACTGGTATTCAGATACTTGTCTTTTGCCACTCTTTCCTCAATGCGTTCAATGATCTTGATCGTCGTATCTAAACCTACATCTGAAGAAACTAGAATATTCTCTAATTCATCCAGTACCTCTACATCGACGGTAGACTTACCAGCAATGGCTTTAGAAAGTTTGCCTAGGAAACTAGTTTTTGTTTTTTCTAGTCCCTTGTCGAGATCTTCTTTTTTCTCTTTATTGAAAAACTTGGAAAAAAAACTCATAGTGATGGTTAATTAGGAGCAGGAAAGAATCTGTTTTGTTCCAACCTGTTATAGCTATGTACAAATACACAAAGAGGCTTTCCTTGGTCAGAAAAGCCTCTTTGGGGGCTGAAAGTAATTCTTGGTCTTATTTCTTAGCCAAGAACTCCTTTACTTTATCTTTGTGGATCATCACTTCTTTGTAAGAATAAGTACCCGTTTTAGGATTCTTAACACTCTGAACCACTTTTACGAAGTCACGACCAGAACCAGCGTTAGCTTTACGTTGCGCGACCCTTGCGTTCTTTGATACTTTTGCCATAATATTCTAAATTTTAAACGTGAAGTTCTGTAAAGATTTCAAAAATAAGTATATCCACTTGATCATGCAAGTGAATAAAGCCTTACTTGATCTCTCTATGTACAGTTACGCGCTTAAGTATAGGGTTGAATTTCTTTAGCTCTAATCTATCAGGCGTATTCTTCCTGTTCTTTTGCGTCACATAACGGGAAGTGCCAGGCATACCAGAATTCTTGTGTTCGGTACATTCCAAGATGATCTGGAGGCGATTTCCTTTACTCTTCTTTGCCATGATATACTACTTAAAATATTAATCAAATTATAATTGAACTCCCGTCTCAATTCCTTTGCGCTCCAACTTCTTCAAGTAAGCATAGATGCCCAACTTGTTGATGTTGCGAAGTGCTGCGGAAGAAACTTTCAATGTCACCCATTCTCCTGTCTCAGGAATAAAGAAACGCTTCTTGTGCAAATTAGGCACAAAACGACGTTTGGTCTTACGATTGGAGTGAGACACATTGTTACCTGTGATAGGGCGCTTACCTGTTAATTGACATACTTTAGACATAACACTGCCGCTTTAGCGTTCAAACGCTCCAACCTTAGTACAACCAAGAATGGAGCGTTCAACAAAACCTAATATAATAGTGACTCCGCCAGGATTCGAACCTGGAACCTCCTGATCCGTAGTCAGGTGCTATATCCATTAAGCCACGGAGCCAAAAAAAATGTCAAATGGTTCCAAAAGAATAAACTCCGCTAAGGATCGAGCCAGGAACCTTCTCGATTTGTGATCGGGATGCTATATCCATTAAGCCACGGAGCCAAAAAAATGTCAAATGGTTCCAAAAGAATAAACTCCGCTAAGGATCGAGCTAGGAACCTTCCCGATCTGTAATCGGGATGCTATATCCATTAAGCCACGGAGCCAAAAAACTATTTCAAAGAAAGAAATTCAATTAGCTTATCCCGCAAGAATAGAACAAAGAACTTTACTAATCGTTGATCAGTAAGCTCTAATCAATTCACCTGGTGAGTCAATTGTTTCATTCACAAGGGATTAAATAATTCAAATGTTCTCTTCAAAAATTGCTTTTACGGGCCATTGCCCCAAAGCGGTTGCAAATCTACGATTATCTCTCGATATAGACAAGAACGAAAAGCGAAAAAAATTAGTTCCGAGAATTTTTTCAGCCGCTGATCATCAATCTGGCTGATTTCCAGGGTACTTACACTAGGTACTATAGTTTAACATCATTGTTTGGTACCATCAGTCATCCATTTCCACTTCAAATTCTTATAGGAGAATTGTTTTTCCCCTTGCTTTATCTTACTGGATCCTCGTAAAGCCCCTTGTTTTTTTCTCCTCACCACTAAATCTGTAATAGAGTATTGTCCTTCCTCGTAATTAAAGCTCTCCCCGTCATCATTGTACAATAAGTAGGTATTGGTTTTGTTTCCATAATGTCGAATTTCTAGGGCCGGAGTAGTAGCATCTAAGTTTTCTCCAGCGGCGATCATAGGGATGATCGCTCCGTCTTTAACGTATAAAGGTATCTGCTCTAATTGGGTTTGTATAGAGATCGTCTGTCCCCCACCTACAAGCTTACCGGTATAGAAATCGTACCAATTGCCTTTTGGTAATACTACTTTTCGATTTTTCTCACCGGTAAAGACTGGGGCGACGAGAATGGAGGGCCCCATCATGTACTGATCAGTTACCTCTAAGCGCTGTTGCTCAGCATAAGGGTTGGTTTCGCCATCTAGCTGACCACTGATCAATTGTTCATCTTGTTCGAAGCCTTGTTCTAAGACCATTGCCCTAAAAGGCGGTATTCCTTTTTGCTGATAATTGTAAAAGGCAGTATAGAGATAGGGCAGCAATCTTTTTCTCAAGATTATCACATCTCGTACCATATCAGTTACTTCCGGAAAGCTCCAAGGTTTGGTACCACTTGCCCAAGCATTGAGCATCATCATGGGGGAAAAACAAACGGTCTGAAATCGCCTGATCCATTCTTCGGCGGATTTCGCACTCCTTATTTCCGGGGTCCACAATAGACCTGTGAAGGAAGCATTAGCTAGAGCAGTGACATAGGGCTTGTGTCGATAATAATCGCTATAAATAACAGAACTCTTATCACTTGCCCCGATATAGGAGGAGCGAACTAGGTTATAACTTCTTTGATTCTGGGCTTTCAAATGATCTTGGAAGAGGTGCTGTAGTATTAGACCATATAATTGCCGGACTTCCACCGCGTCGTGGCCAGATGGAAAGGTGGTGTGGTCGGGCCAAAGCCAAAAATCATACCCATCAACCTCGTCAAATTTATAACCACTCACACCGATATCAAGATGATATTTTTGATGATGTTGCAACAAGACCTCTTGCGCTGCAGGGAGGGTGTAATCGGGAACTTCTCCCAGCCAAACCGTATGACTGCCTGTAAAGGGCTTAATAGAAGGATACATACTTGAGCTAGGTGCAACGTAGGGGTTTTCCCAGAGGTTTACCTTGATCCCCTTATCATTAAGTCTTTTGACGAAATCAGTGGGATTTGGGAAACGGGTATCATCCCAATCATAGGAACAAGGATAAGCGAAATTTTGCCAGCCTGGTTCCAAGCCGATGACGTCTAAGGGGAAATTGTTTTTCTCAAAATCTGCGATTTCTTTATGGACATCTTTATCTGAACTTTGTGTATGCACTCGGTGCCAAAAGCCCAAGCCCCATTTTGGCGGTAGCACTCCACCTCCACAGAATAAGTTGTAGCGTTGTACGACTTCCAATACAGATCTTCCGCCAAAGACATAAATTTCCATTCCCGTTCCTAGCGCGCTGGCTTCTACCGCATCGGATAAAGGGCGAGGTGCCCAATCGCGACCACCTGTGGTACGATCTACATAGGGTGGCAGTTGACTATCTTTTCGATTGCCAATTCCTACGTGGATTTTCACTCTTTGTGAAGAATTTATTAGCACGCCGTACCCCTTGCTGGAAATGTAAAATGGTACTGGTGCATGGGTGTACCCTTTAACGCCACCATAGTGATCCACCTTCAATGTATAAACCTGCTTACGCCGATTGATTCCTTGAAACTCCAGCCCAAGGCCATAGATCTTTTCTTGTTCGTCTAGCGGGAGTCGGACGCCAAGGCGAGTTGGTGTTTTATGATGGTAGGTCTCAGCCTGATCGAAAGGGAACGGCATATCGCCTAGCTCTTCTATGGCAGCAGCTTTTGGACCGCTCGTGAAATCCAAGGCATTCAACTGCAACTCGCCAACCCTAGCCTTCCAAACCCCTGGCAGTACTTTTTCCCAGCTTAGACGCTCCATGCCTGTAATGGTAGTTCCTTGGGCAAGGCTTGGGAGTTGATAATACAGTGAAAGAAGGAATAGGAAGACTAAGGTTTTTCCTTGTTTAATATTTGTCTTGGTGTTTCGCATGCTTGAAAATTAATATATAGGTATGAATTTTATGGCCCTGGAAGATAGCAAATTTAGCTATTGGATTTATTTGGTTTTTTCTTTTACCTAGTCTCGATTATGTTCGCTTTTGTTTAACTTAGGAATGAGGGATAAATAAAGCATGGTGTGTTTTGTAATTGTGCCTCATTCCTTAATCTTCCTTCATTGAAAACCGCTGAAATGAATTTACCTGTGAAAGGCTTCCTTGTTCTCCTTTTCCAGCTGTCCTTCTGCTCGATATTTTCTCAGGAACTAGAAAAAGATTGGCGTTACATGCCCAATGGAGACCTAATTCATTCCAATGGATACGTAGATCAACCTTATCTATTGGTAGATAATGATGGTGCTTGGATTTGTGTGTACACGACGAGTAATCAGCATGAGGGAGCAAAAGGCCAGCATATAGCGGTTCGGAGGAGTAGAGACCAAGGTAAAAGCTGGTCAGAAGCGATAAGAATTGAAGAACCAGGCACAGAATCTGCTTCATGGGGCGTCCCTTACCTAACAAGCTTCGGGCGGATTTATGTCTTTTTCGACTATAATGGAGATAAAATCCATCATTTGGGTTCACGGCAAAATATTAGGGAAGATATGCTTGGGTGGTATTGTTTCCGCTATTCAGATGATCAAGGGAAAACTTGGTCCGATCGATACAGAATTCCGATGCGAAAGACGGCGATTGACTATATGAATCAATGGAAGGGAAAGGTTCAGATATTTTGGGGAATCGACAAACCCAAGAGAAAAGACAATGGACTGCTATTCGCTTTTACCAAGATAGGGGAATACATGCTAGAATACAGTGAAGGTTGGCTATACCATTGCAATAACATTGAAATTGAGAAGGATCCGACCAAATTGAATTGGCAGCTTCTACCGGAAGGAGAAAATGGCATCAGATCACCCGATTGGGGAGATATTCAAGAAGAACAAAATACTGTTCATATGGATAGCGGGACAATTGCTTGTTTGTACAGAACTACGCAAGGACATCCACTGATTGCCTACAGTCACGATCAAGGGCATAGCTGGACAGCCCCCGAACCCCCACTTGACTACAATGGCCGGCCACTCAAAAATCCAAGAGCCAATCCCAAAATATGGAAATGCAGTAATGGGCGCTATTTACTTTGGTATCATCACAATGGGACTCGAAGCTTTTATAATAGAAACCCTGCCTGGATAGCTGGTGGGGTGGAGCAAAATGGCAAGATCATCTGGACGCAGCCAGAGCTTTTATTATATCATGACAAATCCAATCGTGGCCCGAGTTATCCGGATTTAATTGAACTGGAAGGCAAATATTGGATGACCGAGACACAAAAAACGGAAGCCCGCATTCACGAAATTCCCACCTCCTTTTTGGAGCTATTATGGAGTCAATTTAATGTCAGCGCATCAGTAACTGAAGGATTGGTTCTCGATCTTTCCGCGAATCTTCTTGAAGAAACAGATTCAGTGTTAATTTCTAATTCCCGAGTTGGAGGTGAGGCTGCTGGATTTACATTTAGCGTCAGGCTAAAAAGCAATCTGGATATGGCTAGAGGCAATATTATTGTCGATACAAGAGATGCCACTGGGAAAGGCTTTTGGTTAGAAGCAGCAGGTAGTTATACGGTCAAATTCTCAATGTCAGATGGAATTAACACGAGCAGTTGGCAAGCAGATCCTGGAATCCTCCAAATACGTTCTCGCCAAGAGCAGGAAATAAGTGTAAGTATAGACTATCGGTCCAGAATCATTCAATTTATCATAGATGGTGTTGTGGGTGATGGCAAAAGCTTACCCTTTGGTTGGGGCAGGATTGACCCTAAATTGGAGCCTATCAAAACAAAATGGCTCCATTTAAATAAGCACCGGAAAACAATCACCGGGCTCAAGTATTATAACAGGCCACTATTAAATACTGAAATTATTGGTGCATATAGATTCTGGAAAAAAGAGAAAGGTCTCGGGGAATAGAACAGTGTGCATTAAGTTTTGCTATAAAAACCCGAAGTTTCCACAGGTTTGGCCACGTATAAGTTCGGATATAGCGCACTGTCTATAATTGCGGTTTCTTGCGACGGTAACAGTATCTACCTTCTAAGCGCCTCAGAAATCAATTCGGCTATCGCACGATATCCAGCTTGATTCGGGTGAACGCCATCTTCAGGCGTAAAGAGTTCGGGGCGATGGTCCAGTGGACTATTCAAATCAATCCACCCTAAATTCCTTTCATGCGCCACTTCTTCCACCCATCCAATTAATGATTGAAGGCGAGGTTTTCTTTTGCCCAAACCATCTTGACGTTCCATGCTTAAGCCGGGCGTTTCTAAGACCATCGGGGAAGGAGCACAGACCCAAATGCGTGGCTTAGAGGGCAGTGTACTAAGCGTATCGATCAAATCCAGATAGTCTTGCTTATATTCGTCTTTATACTCCCAGCACTTGCGATTGCCGCAAGTACCCATACCACAGGTATCATTGGTGCCCAGGCTAATAACAACGAGATCTGGATTTGTTGATTTAATTTTCGGAATTTGATCCCAGACAGTGGGTTGCCCTTTCCGAATTAGTGTACAACCACCTACTCCCAGGTTGTGGACCTGGAACTTATCTCCGAGTAATACTTGTAGTTGAGCAGGATAGGATTGTGTAGCGGGGTCTTCCAGCCGAGCTCCAAAGGTGATGCTGTCGCCTATACAGGCAAGCACTTGAACCCGCTCCCGTGTACATCCGAAAACAAACCCGGTGACAATGATTATGATAACTGTTGCTTTCACTATACCTAATTTCATGCTCGCTGTTATTTTTTGAACTTAAGTACATGGCTGATGGTGCAATCTCCACCATATATATTGGTTCCAGAAGGTACATAAAGGTAGGTGGGCTTTCCATCTTGTATAAGTAACTGAGGGCGTTCAAACTTGGCATACTTCCTGTCTTTGGGGCCGTAGTGTACTGCCACATTCGTCATGTCGATGTCGGTATAAGTATTTATGCGGTGGAAGCCTTTTTCATATTGGTTGAAATGAATACCATCTTCGGAGGTCCATAGGATCCCACCTCCAGCCTCGATCATTCCATGGTTATCTGTGGTGAGCAGTGCAAACTTATCCTTGTAAAGGAATGCATAGCCATCTTCGATATTCCGATTATTTACCGTGACGGGAAAAGGAAGTTGCACATAGGGACCTTCCAGGTTTTCGGCTATTGCCAATCCCATCCGTGCTTTCTCTGATTTGAAATAAAGAAAATATCCACCATCGGGATGTTGTAGAAAGGCAGGATTATTCACCCCATTGCTGGCTTTAGAATTCCAATATTTCTCATTGACCGGTGGCTTCAGCATTACTCCATCCTCACCGGCCTTCTTCCAAGGACCACTTAATGTTTTTGCGCGAGCTACGCAGATGTACTGATTGGAGGGGTGTTTTGCAATACCGTCATTAGCGATATAGAATAATGCATAACCACCCTCCACTTTGTGAATAGTCGGATTATGTGGGGCATTCCCTTTTTTATCATCCTCTCGATCCCGGATAGCTATATCTGAGAACACAAAAGGACCTTCGGGAGAATCTCCCACGTAATGGGCAATTTCACTATGCGTACGCCAGCCTGGGTCCACTTTCAGTTCACAAGGCCAGCGTGCCACAAAAAGATGAACTTTTCCGTCATCTCCCAAAGTCGGCGAAGTACCCCAAATGGTGTATCCGGGTTCCTCTACTGCCACACCCACGTACTCCCACTGATCGGCAAAGGAGGGGGGCGGCTTCTCAATCGTGGATCCCGTAGTTAGTATTTGGAAGGCCGAAAAAATGCGTTTCCCATGTTCAACAAGTCCTTTGGGCGTTAAATGCGTAGCATCCGCTTTAGGGAGGCCGAACATACTAGTATATATAACATTGGTATCTTGATTGGCCAGTTTTTTCTGTGCTTCGACTATCACAGGGCGTTTTTGTACATAGGAATGCTGTTCGTCCACACCCAATATGATCTTGAGGCCTTGCGTATGCAATACCTCCTTACGAAGATGTGCGAGCATTTGTATGAGGTTTGCTTGATAGGCTTTAGCTGCTTCTTCATCCCCTGCATCTGACTCGCCTTGAATCCAGATGAAACCACGAATATTTACCTTGTATGCTTGCTGAACTAGCTTGTTGATGGCTGGTTTTAAATCCTTAACCATGTGATCATAAATGCCTCCTTTGCCGGGTGCTTTCCAGTCTCTGGCTAAGCCAGTAGCGCCTAAGCAGTATTTGAAAATGGCTGGATTGTACCCTGCTTTCTTTAATTCGCGACTGAAACTCACTTCTGGTCCAAAATGCCCTGCCGGATATCTTCCTATTTGAGCTTGCATGGGGCCCCATTCACCTGCTGAACTTTCATTTCCAAAGAAGGTCCAATTGAGTAAAATGGATTTATCTAAATCTTCTTCATCTTGCGGGTAGGCTGCGGCATCGCCTGTCCAGCCTTGGGCATTGGACTGTCCAGCCCAAATAAATAGGTCTACTTCCTTTTGTGCCGATATGGCAAAAGGAAGTAGTAGTAGAATCAAGCCTATTTTTGTACGCATCTTATTTTGAAACCAAGTCATATCTGATTAGATAACATTCATTGCCATTGTGAACCATTGAAATACCCCACCTTAAGCCTTCTCCTTGTACTGTGGGATCAGTAAGGTCTTGTCTGAAAACGCCTGGGGCATTCGGCCGGTTTTCTACTTTAACAGCTAACTTATTATGCATGAAATCTACCCCATCAGTGGCATATTCAAAAGTGCTACTTGCGGAAGCCAATGCCGCTACTCCGGTGCCTTGTTGCCACAGCATTACCTCATGACTTCCCGGCAATAAAGGATTGTCGAATTTAATGAATGGACCTTCCGGATACTTTGAAAAGGCAACACCCATTTGTGTGCGAGCAGGTCCGCCCCTCCCATGAATTCTAGCCCTTCCTTTGTAATAGAGCCAATATAAACCATTGCGATAGAGTAATACGGCGTCATCTACCCGGTAGCTGTCAAACTTTTCCGGCTCTGGACTTACCTTTAGAATCGGACTTGCATTCATTCTGCTAAACGGGCCTTCAGGAGCATCTGCAACGGCAAGCCCGATGGCTGTGATATCAGTACTTGAATTATTTTCGAAGGCTCCCTTTTCATTACCCGGAGTAGGTTTTACCCCCGTATAATACAAATAGTATTTTCCATTGGCATATAAGATATTAGGGGTGAAGGTAGCTTGTGAATCGAAACTACCTTTTGTACCCAGGCCTAGTACTTCGCCCAATTCAGTCCAGGAATGCCCCTGATCATTTGATGAAGCACACCAGATGGTCCCCCAGTACCCGGAGGCTCGACCATAAACTTTAGTATAGTATACATACCAGGTATTTCCGACCTTTATTATATCACTTGGATCCCGGCGAGTGCACTCTTTTTCATGTCCAATTCCTGAGATCTCAGTATAGGTAAATTGCACATTTTCAAAATAGGCCTTGGTCTCTTGCGCTTGGCCATCTATTAGAAGAATGAAGCCTATAAGCAGCAAATACAATTTTCGGTAATTCATTTTTAAAACGGCTAATGCTTAAAGTTAGGTAATGCTTTATTGCGCAAATCGAAAGGAGTACAGATCTGCATCTTGTAGCACAAATCGAAGTCGGATCGGTTTGCCGATTAGTTGTTCTAGCGACCTTGCGTTTTTCCAGTTCACAGCTCGTTCTATCTCATTGCCGATGATTTCTGGCGAATCTGCCAACGTAAAGCCGTCGATGGGATTACTTTCTGTATCCAATATTTCTATCCTAATAGATCCAGCTGCAGAAGTAGCAAAATTTAGAAAAAGCCTCTTCCCGGAGAAGATAACTGGCTTTGTGATTAGCTCACCCCCAGCAAAAGATGCATGGGCTGATGCGAACCCATCTAGTCGCAGACTATAGCGACGAAGGTGGGCAGTGGGTTGAGCGTAGTCTTGATTGACATAGATAGACATCTCCGTCGGGCTGGTTTGTAGTACATTTAAGGCGGGATAATTGGTCCGAGAAACCCAGTTTTCTAAGCCGATCCCTGGTCGGATAAAGCTTTCCATAAAGGTACGATCATATTGACTCCCTCCTCTGGATGTCATAAATATGGCATCTGAGCAATCTTTGTAATATTTTGGATTTACACCAAGCTGTTGGGCGCTTTTTTCATCCACTACTTGCCGGTTAGGCATAAAACGGGCTGCAATCGCTATGTAAATCTGTGGGGCACGGAAGTAGGGATGAGTCTGATTGGTATAAAAGTGCTGCATAGGGGTGTCGCCAAAAGTCATAGCCTGGGTTGTACTCCAATGAATGAAGTCATCGGAAGTTGCCCGGCCAATGGAACGGTAGCCTGAATATCCTTCTTGAGTCCATATTCTAAAATAGGCAACGTATTTTTTTTCTGTTTCCGACCAGAAGGCTACATTTTGTGAGTCAAATTTGCCATCGGTAATCACGGGTGAGTCCTGCATTTTTAGCCAGTTAATCCCGTCAGCAGATTGATAGGCGATCAAGCCACTTTTAGCCGTACCACCAAGTGCTTTATATCTTGCCTCGGCAGCCACCCCTATTCGAGCGTCTACAAAAGGACAAAAATTGTGCGTAACGGGCGCTGCCTCGGTTAGAATTATATTGTTATCTTTCGTACCATTGATTTCAAACAGTTGTAAAGATGGTTTTCGCCAGTTGATTCCATCATTTGACTCAGCATAACAACTCACTTCGTGATTATTTCCATCGTTGCCGCTGATGGGAATTCCTCGGTAGTAAGCCCGAAACAGGTCCTGCTCTTTTATGACTGTACAATACCCACTAAATTGTCCTTCCCAAGGCTTGTCAAAATACAGAACGGCACCTTCATCGCGTGGTTCGTGGAGTCTGAGTACGACTTGATCCAGGCGTTCAATCAGGTAATGATCCACAAACAATTGCCGTTGCGTATCAATGACCATTGTTTCCTCATGCGGAAGACCGAAATTAGGCGTTTGTGCAAGAAGGGAAATCGTTAAGAATGTAAACCCTCCTACGAATAACACTGCTTTTATTCTCATATAGTTGAATGCTTGTAGAAGGTAGGTAGAAAAAGGCATTTTTAATAGCAAACTATTAAAGCTTTCCGTTGAACAATACAGATTCATTTTTATAGGTTAAATTTAGAGAGACTGTACACAATTCCAAAACACCTTAGATATTACACTCGCTATGAAAAAAAGACCCGTCTGTTTCCTCCTTTGTTTAGGTATTCTTGGATTTTCTTTTGTCTGGCCTACTGCTGATTTCAAGCAGAAAGTATTGCAGCGAATCAAGGCCTTTCACAGCGCATTTCCTATTGAAAAGGTATATCTCCACACAGACAAGCCCTATTATGCTTTGGGAGAGAAAATCTGGTTCAAGGCTTATGTAGTGGATGGTATGGATCATCAATTTGTGGTGCCCAGCAAAAATTTGTATGTGGATCTTGTCAATCCCGTAGGGGAGGTGGCAGCAGCGGTAACATTGAGGAATCCACTGGCAGGAGTTGCCGGTGATTTTGCTTTGGGGGAGGAAATGGAAACGGGGACTTATATCCTAAGAGCCTATACCCGAAATATGCAGAACTTTCCCGATCATTTTATCTTTCAGAAAGAGGTTAGGGTGTTTGATAAACAGTTGTCAGTTGAAGACGATACTGAAAGTGAAGATTTGGAGTTGTCCGGCGTACCAGCATTCGAGACTCATTTTTTTCCCGAAGGAGGAGATTTAATCCAGGGTTTGACTACGAAAGTAGGGTTTAAAGCAATAGGCAAGGATGGCAATGGGATCGTTGTGGAAGGAAAAGTATTTGATGAGCAAGGGCAATTTGTTACCGTATTTAAAACGCTCAAATTTGGGCTGGGCTTTTTCAGCTTGACCCCTGAAGCTGGCAAGATCTATACAGCCCATATTACCTATAACGGGCTTACCAAAGAATTTGTGTTACCAACGGCGAAACCGGAAGGCTACACCATGAAATATATTCCAGGCACTGGCCAAAAAATTCAAATAGTATTAGAATCGAATGAGCCTGGAGGATTGGAAGGCACTTTACTTTATGGCCATGCAAGAGGGAGTAGCCTGGTTGCCGAGTCTGTTGAGACCTCTGTATCTACTACGACTTACGAAATCCCAATAGCTTCTCTTCCTGAGGGAGTGGTTCATTTGACATTATTTAGTCCACAAGGCCTTCCTGTATGTGAACGTTTGATTTTTATTTCCAAACCAGCAAGTCGTATTCAAATGCTGGCGAAAACGGATCAGCCATCGTATGGCAATCGTTCAAAAGTTAACTTGGAGCTTCAGCTTGCTTCCGAAGCAAAGGATTTTGAGCTTGGAGAAGCAGATCTATCAATAAGTATTACAGATCGTTCATTAGTAAATGATCATCCCTATGCCGTAGATATTCAATCGTATCTCTTGCTGACTTCAGAGCTGAAAGGCCGCATCGAGCAACCCGCCTATTACTTTGATCCATCCAATAGCGAAGCAGAGATGATCCTGGATTTGCTTATGATGACGCAAGGTTGGCGCAGATTTCAATGGGATCAAGTGCTAGCGGAAGAATTCCCCCCCGTTTCGTTCTTACCGGAAGAATCCCTAACCATCTCAGGACAAGTGACCAAGATCGGAGAAGCTGACGAGCCGCTTCAAGCCAAGGTCTTTTTTAACACGCTTGATGATCAGTTTTTGACTGGAGAAGCTATTACAGGGGAAGATGGGAAATTTGCCTTTACTGGCCTCAGTTTTGCTGATACGACAGCCGTTGTGCTAAAGGCCAATAGGTATAGAGTATCCAAACGGGGTAAAAAGAATAAGAAAGGCACCATAAGAGGTTCATTAGGCAGCCGCAATGTGGCCATTCAACTAGATCAACCTCCGATACCTCAAATTAGTAGTGAATGGGCCATACCTTTTTATGAACAGCCAGTAGAAACGATTAGCGAATACCTTGAAACACAGCAAAATGTTGCTACAATTGACTCTAATTATCGACAATGGAGCATCGATCTGGACGCGGTAACGATCAAGGCAAGAAAATTGGAGAAGGAGGAAAAAGACAGGGCCATCGCACAATTATATAAGCGGCCAGATGAACGCTTGGTGTTGGATTCTTTAGGTCCGGCTGCTTATTCTTATCCGACTGTATTCGATTTAATACATTCTCGATTTGCTGGCGTACAAATTCAAGGAGAATACCCCAATCAACAAGCCATTATTAGAGGTAATTCCTCTCTCACTGGAAGCAATGCCGCCTTGTTTGTAGTCGATGGTGTGATTATTTCGAATGAAGGAGCTAACAGTATTCCTGTTCAAGATATTGCCTACGTTGATATTTTGAAAAGCAATGCAACAGCAGCTATTTATGGAGGTAGGGCAGCAAACGGCGTAATTGCCATTTATACCAAAAAAGGGGATGAAAAAACGAGGCCTTCTAATTCGGGGCCGAGAATGGGTATTATAGATTTCGAGCATCCTGGGTATTACAAGGCACGAACCTTTTATCAACCTAATTATGACCAAAAATTGCCGGAGCACACCAGACCAGATATTCGGACCACGCTGTATTGGAATCCCAATATTCGAACAGACAAAACAGGCAGCGTGCACTTGGAATTCTATACGGACGATAAGAAATCTACCTATCAAGTGGATATCCAAGGAATTACTAGAGATGGTATTCCATTTAGTGAAAAAATCCACTTTACGGTGCAATGATAGAAAACTATCCTTCTTAGACAAACCTCGTGGACAGTCATAAAATGAAATGAATAAGCGTCCGAAGGAAGCGCTGAATTTCATTTTTGAGTGTCTCGAAACACTAGATTTGTCTAAGAACCAAAACTATTCGCTCTATTTTGTCGTAGCTCCTCGTAAAACGAGAGGGTCGAAGCGATAGGGCGATTCTCCAGCGGCCCATGCCATCCCTCGAAGTAGGAGTATCCGGAAATAAGGGTCGTCGAAAGTCCAGGTGTAGTGTCCTAAAATACAGCCGAATACGCGCCCCTTTCCGTATTGGTGTGTCCAGAACATCGGTTCATCCTTAGTCGGTTCTTCGGGCCATTTCTGTTGGATCGCTTGCATATTGCTGAAATCAATATTTCCATCTTTATCCCGAAGGGCAAAATTGCCTGCGGCTTCCTTGGAAGTGGCAATGATGCTTACCTTTGAACGATCCCCATATAAGGGCCAATAGGCTTCATCCAGGAAGTACAGTTGTTTTGGGAGTCCGAGACAAATCGGATGCTCTGCCTTGGCAATTTCAAGATTCATAGGGCCATGTCGCCACCTCGTATAATCCCAATTCCAACTCAAGCCGATCAAGCCTGCTACTTCATCCTCGAGCTCGGCGCCATCAGCGACCACACAACTCTGGTGAATGACGACAAATCCGCCCCCCGCTGACAAGAACTCATCCAATTCTGCGTTGCGCTCGCTACTCCAGTTAACTACAGAAAATGCAACGATTAAATCGGCCTTTTGGAACTGGTCCTTAGAAGGCCATTCCCAAGCGGTTTCAATCTTAAGTTTGGGTGCTCCGGCCTTCATCTCTTCACGGTCTACCTTATTGGCAGGTCCAAACATATTTATCTGACTTGCTTCACTGCCGCTATTTTCTCCGCCTAAAAGTAAGGCCCAGTTCTTCTGCCAAAGAGGATAGTCATGTTCATGAAGGCCATGATCCTTCTCACCCGCAAGCAGGACAACGTGGAGTTCACGAAGCTGCGCTGCGGAAACCTGGGGAGCTTTGGCCAATACTGCTTCGACTTCGCTGCGATTGCGGGACTCAGGGGGAGCGGGATGATCCTGAGCTTGTGCTGCCGTGATCGTAATGCAGGTTATTACAATAGTGGCAAGGCACGGATATTTCTTAAATGTGATCATGGTTTTTTCTTAGTCTCTAATTTTCAAGAATTGTATATCAATACGAGTATGTTTAAATTTAGTTTTTCTTTTAATATGATAAGGATCTCAAAGCCGCGCGAAGCTCCATTTTTGGATCATATCTGGAAGATACGACCCAAAAATTAGCTGAAACCCGGGGAAGAGAGGCATTCATATTAGTGAAAGGATCAATTTTAAACATACTCTAACACAAAATAATTATATCTCGCAAAACTATCCCGTACCACACTGGCCTGGTAGGTAGTCAGCGTAATTTTCGTATTACAATTCACGCAGCATTGAGTTTATGGGACGGATCCTTTACTGAGATAACCTATTATCTTAGTAAATATGAGCAGTCTCATTGCTACATTCCTTTGTAAATCCGCTTTATGGTGCAATGATTGAAAACCGTATATTATAGTTCTAATTCTCAGCAGAATCTTATCCCATGTTTAGCCTTTTTCGTCCGCTTGCGTTCAGTTTTCTTTTTCTTCTCTTTGTTCAAGTACCCCTTCCTGCTCAATGGATGGGAAGAGTATTTGTTGATAGTAATGAGAATGGGGTCTACGATAAGGGCGAATTGCTATTACAAGATGCGGTGGTTTCCAACGGACTACATATTACCAGATCAGGATCAGATGGGACGTATGAGCTGCCAGCTTGGGAAAAGGCCAGATTTGTTACTTTATATTCAGGGCCACACTTCTATACGTTAACACGATTTCATCGCATTATTAAAGGTCGAGGGGAGTATCATTTTCCCGTCCGCTTGAAGGACAAAAAAGAAACGACAACATTTCTCCATGTTTCTGATACGGAGACCTACGAGGCAAAAGAATGGTACAATGATCTAAGGGCATATATTCGTAATCATAAGCCAGATTTTTTAGTGCATACTGGTGATATTTGTTATAGATCTGGACTTAATTGGCATGCGAAGAGGGCTCAATCGGTCGATTTAGGGATTCCCTCTTACTATTGCTTGGGAAACCATGATTTGATTGAAGGGGCCTATGGCGAGCAATACTTTGAGGAAAAATTTGGCCCGGCCTGGTATGCTTTTGAGGAAGGGAATACGCTCTTCGTTATTACCCCTATGATGAGCGGTGATTATAAACCCGGATTTACACGGGAAGAGATAGGTACATGGTTGAAAAATCTAGTAGCCACCTATCCCAAGACACAACCCAAATACTTCTTCAACCACGATCTGCTGGCACAGTCAGAACATTTTAGCTTTCATATCAACGAAACCGATTCTGTTTATCTAAATGATTATAATTTGAAAGCTTGGGTCTATGGCCATTGGCACAACAATACCTATATGCGGCATGGAGAATCGGGTATTCAATCCTTCTGCGTCTCACCAGCAGCAAAGGGAGGGATTGATCATTCTCCCTCTAGTATTAGAATTTTCAAGGTGGATGAAAATGGAGATAGTCAATCAAAATTACGATGGACTTTTGTAGATAAGACCATTAAGATTGTTTCACCCTTGAAGAATAAGATCTATAAAAATGAAGCAGGTGAGATCAGGTTGTTGGTCAATGTATATGACACGGAAAATGAAGTCGATAGTGTCAAGTTTGCCGTCTACGGGGCTGAAGGTTTTAACTGGAAGTCATCTTTGCCTGAAGGCGTGTGGAAAGATATGAGGCCAGTATCAGATTGGGCCTGGGCGGCAGCTTATACCTTAGAGGAAGACTCAGAGCATGAGGTGGTAGTTTATGCCTATCTACACAATGGCGAGATTTTGCAGGATAAGGCGGTGTTTCATACTGAAGATAAGCAAAGTACTGATCAGCGGTTTAACCTAGCATGGGCCCAAAATGCAGGTGGTAATGTTTTCATGGGATCTCCGCTGGTGGATCGAGGTCATATTGTTACTTCCGTATTCGATGATGGAGATGGCGAAGAAGCTTACATCATTTGCTTGGATGAAAAATCAGGCTCCGTCCGGTGGAAGTATCCAACTAAAAACAGCATCAAAAACCAGATGGTATTGGTGGATGGAAAAGTGGTCGGCACTGATGTCCAAGGGTATACCTATGCGATTGATTTAGAAACGGGAAGCTTACAGTGGGAAGTTGATCTCCAATATCATCGACTGGCTGGGTTTGTCAGTGGGATCGCTGCCGATGATCAATATATCTATACTGGGTTTGGAAAATCACTTATGGCACTTGATGCGGAGAATGGCGAAGTTAAGTGGATCAACCAGGCTTGGCAGGGAGGAGAAGGATCAACACCGAGCATGGTGATCGCCAATAACTTACTGATTGCCTCCTCCAATTGGCGAGCTCTTTATGCACATAACAAGGAGACAGGAGAACTAATCTGGAGCCGGAAGGATGCTGGTCTGCGTTTTAGAGATGGAACGGTAGGCTCGTTTAACCAAAGCTTGTGGGTCGCCCAGGATTCTGCTGGTGTAGGACTTTTGAGGGCATTGGATATGCAGTCCGGAAGTACGATCCAAAGTTTCCCCACGGGTATTAGTAATAGAAGTACCTCCGCACCGGTATTTGCTGAAGGCAAAATCATTGTAGCCGGCTCTCACCCAGGTATTATTGCTATGGATACCAATGGAAAGCAACTATGGAAAACAGAAGTCGAACCCGCTCTGTTCTATACCCCACAATATTATTCTGACCGGCAGCGAACCATTGAATCTACGCCCTTAGTGATTGACCAGTCTCTTGTTTTTGGAGCAATGGACGGATACTTGTATAGCGTCAATATTACTACAGGCTATATTGAGCAAAAGGTGTATTTAGGGGCACCTATACTAGGCAATGCTGCAAGAACACAAAATGGGTTTGTTGTATCTGATTTTGCCGGGAATGTGTATAATTTCAAGTGGCGAGACTAGCCCTAATCAATACGTCTTCCCCAAATCATTCGTGCGTACTGCCAAAAGCTTGTCCTTTAGCTTTTGCTGGAATTCAGCTACCACGTCTTGGTAATCGGGACTTAAGGCCAGATTGGTATACTGCTTGGGGTCATTTTCCATATCGAATAACTCCATTCCGGCCCCTGCATCTTCGTCATACTGAATATAGGCCCATTTTTTAGTCCGTAATAGAAAAGTTCTTCCCCCTTGAGATACAGAAAAGGCCATGTCGCGGACTTCTGTTTTAGGATCATCAAGCGTCGCTACCAGGCTTTTACCTTGTAGGTTTTTCGAATACTCCAGGCCCGCTAATTCAGCGATAGTAGGATACAAGTCGAGGAGTTCAGTAAAAGAGTGGCAAACCGCAGGTTTCTTTCCAGGAACTTTAATAATCATGGGGACCCGCACCGATTCTTCGTGGAGACTTACCTTCATCCAGAAACGGTGTTCACCCAGGTGGAAGCCATGGTCCGAGGTAAAAATGACGATGGTATTATCATCAAGCCCCTCTTCTTTAAGTGTATTTAGTACTTTACCCACTTGGGCATCCATATAAGCAACGGAAGCATAATAGGCAGCCACTGCTTTTTTCTCTTGAGTTTCATTCATTTTCCCATTCACACTAGTCACATAGTTGATACCCCGCTTCGGGATGTCATCCCAATCTCCCTCTATTTTTGGGGGAAGCTTTGCCGCTTCAAAAGGGTAGGGAGTGAAGTAGTCTCTAGGCGCTACAAACGGAACATGAGGTCGTACAAAACCGACGGCCAGGAAGAAGGGTTCATCTTTGTGTGCTCGAATTAAGGCACTGGCTTTTTCTGCCGTTTTTCCATCGGAGTGCACTAGGTCGTCTCCATCCGCCTTGACAATGGTCATTACATTTCCCCCCTTAATAGGTAAAGTCCCATCGGGATTTCCCTGCACCAATTCTCCTTCACCAGGTGCTAACCACTCTGGGCCCTGGCTATTGAACTTTTCCGCCCAGGAAGCCGGGTCATCGGTACCATCTGAGCCTTTTTCAATGTCTCCAGGTACTCCCATGTGATAGATCTTACTGACTCGTGCGGTATAGTAGCCATTTTCTTTGAACAACTGTGACCAGGTCTTGCGGTCAGGGCCGATGTTTTTCCTACCACTGACATAGCCATAGGTAGTGGTGGCACTGGGATAATAGCCTGACATGAAGGAGGCGCGTGAAGGACCACAGACTGGGTACTGACAGTAGGTGCTCGTAAAGCGCACCCCTTCCGATGCTAGCTTGTCGATATTTGGCGTTTGGCAGGCTTTATTTTCGTAGGCTGAGACAGCTGTAGCGGTTAGGTCGTCAGCGATAATGAAGAGTACATTGGGCGGGGACTTCTGCTGGCTGCAGCTTCCAAGGAGACATAGTGTTGAGAACAGGAATAGTAGGTTTTTCATTGTTGTTTTTCGACTTATGTAAAAGAGCAGATTTAGATGACTTTTTTGGTCCAGCCGCTTTTTTCGTAGATCAAGTCGCGTCGGAGCCTAATAGCTTTGGATGTTTAGTGCATGTTATTATTCAATTACAAACCAATTGTACCAATTTGGGGCCACTTCTACCTCTAGTTCAATTTCATATTCACGGCCTAGTTTGTAGCTTCTTGCTTTTTGTTCTTGTTGGCGAACTTTGGCCTTTTTCTTCAATCCCGTATAATAGAGCGGTACCTTTATCTTCTTACGAATCACCTGATCGGTAGGGTTAAAGACGAGTAAAAATCCTTTTTCCTGCAATTCGGGATTCACATGCATCATGTAATCTAGGTCACGCCCATCGGCTCTTCGTAAGTGAATAATATCACTTTCCAGTATATCTCGATATTGTTTATACCAACTAACCACCCTTTTTACCATCGCTTTTGTTTCATCAGTATCATATAAGCGTGGGCCCCGTAATGCCGATTGTATTCCCATCCCAATATTACTGACCAACATCATTTCATAATGATCTAGGTGCTCATGGAGAGGCTCGATGGTAGCCGCTGCGCCTCCTCCATGATATTGAGCGAGTGGGATAAAACTCCAACGCATGGATGGCGTACTCTCCCAGGTGCCATCAAAGATATTCTGTCGGGTATGGATTAGTTGGTGCCTTCTAGGTAGCGACCAATTATTCTCACGATACCCTACACCGCATTGATTACCACCTACCAGATAGTAGTAGTCCGGTACACGTAGGTAAACGCCCTGTGCTTTGCACCATTTGTAAAAGTCAGAAATCATACGCCACTGCTGAAATTGGGAGTCTCCCAAACCTTGATGGCCAGGGTGAGAGGTGGAAGCGCAAATGTCACCAGGGTAATTGCCATCATGCGTAAAGGTCATAAAGCCTGTCTCCTCAAACATCTTATACATCTTTCTAAAATATTCTTGCCCCCATTCACTACCCAGGCAAGGTGAATTCCCAAAAGTAGCGAAGCCGCCACGGCGACCTGTTTTCGGATTGACTACATCATCTTCTTCACTGATTCTGCGTGATGCCAGTAAGGAATAGGTACCGATCTTGATCCCTTTAGTATTCGCATAGGCGGCATACTTTTTCATCTGATCGTAGTTCTCTTCACTCTCATTTTCGGGGTTGAAACCACTGCCAAAAGAAAAGTTCAGCATTTCATAGCCTATCTCAGCACACTGGTCAATGCCATTTGTATATTCATCCCAGCCAGAGCGGGTGATGTGAAACATCAAAGGGTTCTCTGTGATCCATGGGGCAATGGTCCGGTACATTTTCCGCAAGGCTAGGCCATTTCTTTCTTTGTCATAAGAGTCATAGGGAAGTAAGAAAGCGCGAATGGTCTCAAAGGTTGCCCCGGGTTTAATTTCCTGATGGTAACCGTTGTCGGGATATATTTTCATGGTATTGGGAATATCCTGTACCCATGATATCTGGGTGACGTACTCCTGATCGGATACCCAATGGATGGTATGTCGATTAGCCACTTTGGCTCTGCCGGCAGAAAAAGCATAATCGGTTTCAAAATGAATATTGGGCTTAACTTTGAAGTCTTCTCGATTTCGATATCCTCCATAGGGGTCATGGTCGGCAATGCCCAGGAATTCTGAAACGACATTGTCAATCTTGATGGACGCTTCAGCTCTATTTTTAATGCTCACCCATTTGGATAGTACCGGGATACCATCGTATAATTCATAGTGGATAGAAACGACTAGTTTTTTGAGTTCCTGCAGTCTATCTCTTGTTTTTTTCAGTTCCTGTGCATCAAGCTGGCTGTAGGCTGCAAAATCGTTGATCTTTAACCGGACCAACTCACCAGGAAATTCGTGATCGATACCTGCGGCATTTCGCCCTAGTTTTCCAATGCGTACGGCTATCGGATCTTTGACTGGTTCAGTAAAATCGATAGATTTATAGGTTTTCCATGCCCCATCCGAAGGCCGCGCTTCACAATGCACTCGGGTTCCATCGATCCGCAGACGTAGTCGCCAGGTTTTGCTGAAGTCAACATTGTCCTTTCCACCCGCACGAGGATATTCTTTTTCTCCGTCATAAACAGTGAAACGCCAAGCCCCATTATTTTTTGCACCAGCTTCATTCCCAGGCCTCATATTGAACTTGATGGTTCGGTCTTTCCAAACTAAGGCAATGCCAGGGCCCCAGAATCCACTTTGATCTGTGCCCGCATCAATGGATGTTTCCACTACTCCTATACCCTGAGGTAGCGGACGTTCGGCATAGACGGCCGTATTGTTTGGCGTGTAGATCTCCCCTGGCTTTCCCTCGTTGATGAAGGAACTTCTTTCATGAGTTGGACTGGTTTTGATCTGCCAAGTATCAGCTAGCTGGGTGAAATCGTCATGGTAGACCTCTTGCCGCCCCAGGTTACTCTTTAGTGATAATGCTAGGAGACCTTCAGCGGAGATATCGTCGAGCTGGTAGTCCATTTGTAGGCTTATGCCCTTGGGAGGCCAGGTAGCATTCGGCGCATGATGACGTACTTGCTTCCACTCCATACGTGGCATTATTTGCCCCACCTTAAACCCTGTATACTGGAACGAAAGGGGATTAGCTACGAGCTTGTCGGTCCAGTCAGGATACAAGAAAGCCAGATTAGGCTGGCCTCTCAAGCCGCCGACATCGATGGTAAACCCGTTGACTGTTATTACTGCTTCTGGTTTGATAGCACGCACTAACTCTTCTTGCTTACTGAGCACTTTCAAACTGGTAGTTGCGGCATTGGGGCTTAGTCTGAAACTTCGAGAGATGAGTCCATTGGACAGGATAATTTCGTTGGCCTTTTCATTTTTAAAAACTCCAGATTTAAGCTTATGGGTTTGCAGTAACCAGTCATGCTCGAGTCCATTTTTATATTCGCCATCTATCTCAGGTAAGGATTGGACGCCATTATTTAGGGGTTGAGTGAAAATAGTGTTGTAAATACATAGCAATAAAGCAATTGTGAAAAATCGAATGGCCATCTTAACGTTGGTTTTTGTTTTGAAAAACTTATCCTTCTCCGACAACTTTTGTGGTTAGCGTTTTAGATGGAAGGTCGACGACCCTAGCAAGTAGGGCTTTTGGCTAAAAGGGTGACTCAAAAACACAAAAATTGTCAGAGAACCAAATTTATCTATGTCACTTCTGAGGAAATACCACAAGTCTCTTCTTTTCCTTAGTTGATAAGCCCTACAGAGAGGAGTGAACCGATTTTATTACTCCAGAAGCTTTGGCATAGAGCTCCACCAAATAAGCAATTCTTTCACCATTGAAGCGGTCATTTCAGGTTTTATTTCAGTCAGATTGTTTGTTTCACTTGGGTCAGCAATGATATCATACAGTTCTGGTCGACTGCCATCATAATCACATAGGAGTTTCCATTTTCCTTCTCGCATGGCGAGATCGGGTAGATTTTCAAAACCATAGTAATTTTTTCGATCAGGAGGTCGACTGTAAAAAATGGGGGCTTGGCGGGAAGCAGTGGATTTACCAACAATAGTGTTAATTCTATTTTCACCATCATAGGTTCCATTTTCGGGACGGGCTACGGATGCGAAATCTAAAAGGGAAGGCACCAGATCAATGGCAGAAAATACGGATTTTCTATTTCGAGTTCCCATAGCACTTTCCTCGATAAATCCTGGACCCCATACCACTAAGGAAGATCGTATACCGCCTTCGTACAGATGTGTTTTATATCCTTTTAAAATTCCCGCACGACCGGCACCCAATTCTGGGCCATTGTCGGAGCAAACGAGTATTAAGGTGTTATCGCGTAAATGGTCATGGCGCTGAATATAGTCGAATAGTTTTCCAAACTGTTGATCCATGGCTTCCAAAACGGCAAGGTATAACCCTCTTTTATCTGCTTCTTTGGCTAATCCATAGGCTTCATATGGTGGCCAAAAAGGACTGTGTACGTCATCAGGCCAAAGGTTGACATAAAAGGGCTTTCCGGCTAGCTGTGCTTTTTCCATAAAGGGAATGGCAGCATCTATAAAGCCAGTGGTGATTTCAGATCTTTGCATCCATTTGACAGGTTCTCCCAGGATTTCGGCCTTTTCCCAAATGCGTCCGATTTTTCCCGTTTCATCTCGTGTCAAAGGCAATAGTTTCGGCCCCATTCCTTCAAAATTTGTCAAGGACGTATCAAAGCCATATTCGGTAATAGGGGGAGCATCGGTCACGTCACGTTGCCCTCCCATATGCCACTTTCCAAAATGCCCAGTAGCGTAGCCCGCTTTTTGGAGATTTCTGGCCAACATTGGGGCTTCGGGATCAAGCCAGTTGGACATGCCGCGTTCTCTGTTCTGTTTTCGGTGGGCTAAGTAGGACGTGATATTCCAACGCTGTGGATAGGTTCCAGTTGAGATGGCAACCCGGGAAGGTGAACAAATAGGCGAGTTAACATAAAATTGTTCGAAAGCTATTCCCTCCGCAGCTAGCTTATCAATATTTGGTGTTTGGGCATCGGCATTTCCAAAACAAGAAAAATCAGCCCATCCCATGTCATCGATGAAAACTAAAATGATATTAGGTTTCTGTTTTTTGGTTGGTACTGAACAGGTAAAAACCATAACGGAAGAAAAAACAATCAGAAGAATTACTTTTATACCCATATTTTGATTTCGAACTTATTTAAAGATGGAGGTTGAAATTAGCTGTAAGGGCTTGTCATTCAAGTCGGAACTCATTTTTAGAAGCGTACTTGAAAAGTACAGTAGGATGAATAGCTGATGAATTGGATGTCAATAGCTTGCAAATAAATCATGCACAAGTAGTTGGTGTCAATAACATCTAAACAAGATTATTGGAGTCTGGAAAGTTCTATATTTGAACTCGGATTCCAAGTGTGTATGGACTCGAATATAATTATGTATAGGAAAATTCGCCTTCACTAACTATCGATAATTTTGGTGTGGTGCTTATGGCAAGTTAAATATACACTAAAACGAAAACCAAAATAAACATGAATAGCAGCTGCAACCTTTATGCGGTTTTATTGTGCATAGCTAGCCTCTCATTAACTGGACCGACCGCCAGCTCCCAATCTAGCCATCTCGTTGAAATCCTACCCACAGATTCCAAAGTGGATATTATCGGAAAAGCTGCAGCTGTTAGGCCTAGCCCGAAACAAATGGCCTGGCAAAAGATGGAGTTAACCGCTTTCCTACATTTTGGCATTAATACTTTCACCAATCGAGAATGGGGCGATGGCAAAGAAGATCCCCAGTTGTTCAATCCTACACAATTGGACGCTAGGCAGTGGGTGAAGACTTGCAAGGAGGCCGGAATGAAGTTGATCATTTTAACGACCAAGCATCATGATGGTTTCTGTCTATGGCCAAGTCAATATACGGAGCATTCGGTCAAAAATAGTCCTTGGAAAAATGGAAAGGGCGATGTGGTAAGGGAATTGGCAGATGCTTGTTCAGCCGAGGGAATGAAATTGGGCGTCTATCTTTCGCCTTGGGACAGAAACAGTCCCATTTACGGAACAGCCGCCTACAACGATTACTTCGTAAAGCAATTGACGGAATTGCTGACTAAGTACGGAGAGATAGCTGAGGTGTGGTTTGATGGGGCTAATGGAGAAGGACCAAACGGAAAGAAACAGGTTTACGATTGGCAGCGATATTATCAAACTATCCGGCGGTTGCAACCAGAGGCAGTTATAGCCATTATGGGACCGGATGTGCGTTGGGTCGGAACGGAATCCGGTTATGGTCGAGATACCGAGTGGAGTGTAGTGCCAGCCTCAATGCAAGATGAGGATAAGGTAGCAGCAAATTCGCAGCAAAAAGCAGGAACCTTTCGGCCGAAATTGGATCCTATGGCTAAAGATTTGGGGAGCCGGGAAAAACTCTATGGAGCAGATCGCTTGGTTTGGTATCCATCGGAAGTAGACGTATCAATCCGGCCTGGATGGTTCTATCATCAGGACCAAGATGACAAAGTGAAAAGCGTGGAAAAATTACTTGATATCTACTACAGTTCTGTAGGTAAGAATTCTCTGTTATTGTTAAATATTCCTCCAGATACAAGAGGATTGATCCATGAGAATGATGTAAACACCTTGACAAAATGGAGGCAGACTATTGATGCGACGTTTAAAACTAATTTAGCCAAAGGTGCACGGATACGACAACTTTCAAATGAAGATTTACTCTGGGATGCTAAGCTTTCGACCCATTATATGGCAAAGAAAGAAAGGCCTGTTTTCAAGATCAAGTTGAATGGAGTTCAGGTTTTTGATCGCTTAGTGTTACAAGAAAACATTGCCCTCGGCCAAAGAGTGGAAGCATTTAAGCTAGAGGGCAAAGTCAATGGACGATGGGAGGAGATTTCCAGCGGCACAACGATCGGTTACAAGCGTATCTTACGTTTTCCCACAGTAAAGGCGAAGCAACTACGACTCTCTATCCTGTCCTCTCGGGCCAAACCCGCTTTGGCAGCATTTGGATTGTATAAATCAGCACAGTAGCACCCACATACAAATTTAACTATCCGTTTTAAATTCCATATTCATGAATTTTACCCATCTATCGAAAACGCTATTATACACTTCCGCGGTAATTATAGCTTATGTACTTTTGCCAGCTTGTGTTGGAGAGCAGAATCAAGCTAAAGAACCTGTATCTACCATTGCGATTATTCCTGCTCCTAGCCATCTCACGGAAGGAGAAGGAAGTTTTCAGTTACAGGCAGGAGTTCAAATTAGTATACCTGCTGAAGATCCTTCTTGGACTAAACCAGCGGAGTACTTAGTGGAACGCATACGTATAGCAACTGGCTATCAAATTCAAGTCGTGCAAAAAGAGGGGACGGCGATTACTTTCGAACGAGATGAAAGCATAGCTGAAGAAGAAGCGTATCAATTAATCGTTCAGAAAGAACGTGTCATCATAAAAGCAGGTCATCCGCAGGGCGCTTTTTACGGAGTGCAAACACTATTACAATTGCTCCCTTCTTCAATCTATTCTCCAGACCAACAACTTAAACTGCCAATATCTATACCCAGTATCGAGGTCGAAGATAGCCCCCGTTTTGCCTATCGGGGCATGCATCTTGATGTTGGCCGACACTTCTACGATGTTCAAGAAGTGAAGCGCTTTATCGACCTATTGGCACTGCACAAATATAACACCTTCCACTGGCATTTGACAGAAGATCAAGGGTGGCGAATTGAGATTAAAAAATACCCCAAATTGACGGAAGTAGGAGGGTTTAGAAAAGAAACGCTAGTAGGCCACTATAGCGATCAGCCCCATCAGTTTGATGGGAAACCATATGGTGGTTTTTATACGCAGGAGGAGGTCAAAGAGATCATTGCATATGCACAGGATCGTTTCATTACGATTATACCGGAGATTGAATTGCCCGGCCATGCACAAGCAGCTATTGCCGCCTATCCCGAACTAGGATGCAAAGAAGAGCCACTTGAGGTCATGACGCTCTGGGGTGTTTCTGAAAATGTCTACTGTCCCACGGACTATACTTTTAATTTTCTGGAGGATGTAATCGATGAAGTGGTTCAGCTGTTTCCCAGTAAATACTTCCATATTGGAGGTGATGAGTGTCCCAAGAAGCAATGGGAGGAAAGCGCTTTCTGCCAGCAATTAATTCGAGAGCAGGGACTAAAGGATGAATTCGAATTACAGAGCTATTTCATCAAGCGGGTAGAAAAAATGCTTACGGCCAGAGGCAAACGTTTGATTGGTTGGGATGAAATCTTAGAAGGCGGTTTGGCACCCAATGCTACGGTGATGTCCTGGAGAGGAATAGAAGGCGGGATTGAAGCAGCTAAGGAAGGGCATGATGTGATCATGACACCGACCTCCCATTGCTATCTAGATTATTATCAATCTCAAAATGAGGACGAACCGCTAGCTATTGGAGGGTATCTACCGATTGAAAAGGTCTATGAATTTGAACCCATTCCAACAGATCTACCTGCTGACAAACAGCACCACATTATCGGCGCACAGGCTAATATTTGGACGGAGTACATTCCGAATCAAGCCAAGCTAGATTATATGACTTATCCCAGAGCTTGTGCGATGGCAGAGGTGTTGTGGTCGGGGAAAAAGCAGCGGGATTTCCAGGATTTTTCCGGGCGACTGATCGAGCATTTCCCTCGCCTGAGCGCCTATGGGGTGGAAGCAGCAACTCGGGTTTTTGATCCAGTAGGTAAGATTGAAACTTCAAATGGTGTAGTGGAGGTGAACTTATCCAATGTGCATCCAAACCATACACTTACCTATACCCTTGATGGATCAGCCCCTACAGTAAACTCCCCTCAATACCAAGGTCCAATAGAAATTAAGGAAACGAGCACGATCAAAGCCGCTAACTTTTTGAACGGCCAGCAGCAAGGTGGAATTTGGAAAGGATATGTCCAACGGCACAAGGGGTTGGGCGCCTCTATCAGCTTTGCTGAAGCTCCCGCTGAGAAATATGGCAAAGGAGGGAGTGAAGCACTTATCAACGGCGTCTTCGGTAGCGACCGACGCTTCTCTGATCGTGAATGGCTCGGGTTCAATAATGTGGACTTTGAAGCAGTGATCGACCTGGGAAGCCCAGAGCAGTTGAAAGAGATCGCCCTTCGATTTTTCCAGGACAACAATTCCTGGATTTACCTTCCGAAGGAACTTCAGATATTTAGTTCTCAGGATGGCCAGGATTACCAAGAAGTAGGGACTATCAGTTCTATTGGTACTGATGGGAAAATAGCTAACCCTAAACTTAGTGTGGAAGATGATGAAGCGATTCAGTTCTTGAAAATCTTAGCGAAGAATCAAGGCCTTATTCCCGAAGGCCGCCCCGGCGGGGGACAACCCGCATGGTTATTTGTTGGGGAGATCGTTGTTAATTAAAGGGGAGCGTTTTAGAAACGCTCAAATATTTTTTTGAATGAAAACCAACGCCATGAGAAATACGCTTCTTCTTCTTTCATTACACCTACTTTGGGGTTGTACAAACGATCATAGCCATGACCATCAGGGACAGCATGATCACAATGATCATGTGATGCCGATGGTTGAGACGGAGCTTAAACTGTGGTATGAACAACCGGCCGAAGATTGGATGCAGCAAGCCTTGCCGATCGGGAATGGTTATTTAGCTGCTATGTTTTTTGGAGGCATAGCTGAAGAGCGCATTCAGTTCAATGAAGAAACCTTATGGAGCGGTGGGCGAGGGGAGTGGCAGGATTATAATGGTGGTAATCGACCCGGAGCGCACCAATACTTGCCCCAGGTTCGAAGCCTGTTGCAAGAAGGCAAGTATGAAGAGGCTCATGCTTTAGCCAATAAGGAATTAACTGGTGTGATCAAGGAAAATAAAGGTAATGGACAATGGGCAGGCTTTGGTGCCTATCAATCCTTTGGAGACCTATACATAAGACCGTCACATGCGGATTCAATCCACAACTATAAAAGGGAGTTAAATATCAGTGAAGGCTTTGGGGCGGTGCGTTATGAGGCAGGAAATGTAAAGCATCAACGGACTTACTTTGCTTCTTATCCCAAACGAATGCTTGTGTTTCGATTGGAGAATGATGCCCCGAACGGTATCGCCTACGAGATAGAGCTGACATCCTTACATCAACTAAAGACTATTCGGTTACAAGGCGACGAGCTTATCATGAATGGACGTTTAGAAAATAACGGCATGGCTTTTGAAAGCCGGATCAAAATCGATGCTCATGGCGCGGAGGTTTCTATGACTGATGGAAAATTGCAAGTAGCCGGCGCCCAGAAATTTGACCTCTTTCTAACGGCAGCTACCGACTACAAGAACGAATACCCACACTACAAGGGCAGAGACTTACAACAGCTGAATGCTGAGACAATGGCAAACTTGGGCTCCGTCAGTTATGAGGAAATCTTAGCTGAGCACACGCAGGATTATCAAGGACTATTCGATCGTGTTCAACTGGATTTAGGACATTCTTCTTCTAGTGAGCTACCCACCGATCAAAGATTACAAGCTTATCAGGAAAATGGCGAAGACCCAGCATTGGAAGCCCTATATTTTCAGTACGGGCGTTATTTGCTGATCAGTAGTTCACGCCCAGGGACTATGCCCGCTAACTTACAAGGCAAGTGGAATCACGTCAACAACCCGCCTTGGGCTTGCGACTATCACGCCAACATCAACATCCAAATGATTTATTGGCCAGCTGAAGTGACTAACTTATCGGAGGTGCATGAACCTTTGATCGACTACATCGATCGCCTGCGCCCGCCTGGCCGTCAAACGGCCAAGGATTTCTTTAATGCTCGAGGATGGATTGTCAATACCATGAACAACACCTTTGGCTTTACGGCTCCTGGGTGGGATTTCCCATGGGGTTTCTTTCCAGCTGGGGCTGCTTGGTACGGACAACACGTCTGGCAACACTACGAGTACCATCCGGATCGTGAATATTTGGAAAATAAAGCTTATCCCATTCTCAAAGAAGCAGCCCTGTTTTGGCTGGACTATCTGAGCGAAGATGAAGCAGGTCACTTGGTTTCTTCACCCTCCTATTCTCCTGAGCATGGCGGGATTTCAACAGGGGCTTACATGGACATTCAGATCGTCTGGGATTTATTTTCCAATACCATCCAGACCCTAGATATTTTGGGCATCGAACCAGATTTCAGAGAGGAGTTGATTCATGCCAAGGAAAAATTGCTGCCTTTGCGCATAGGCCGTTGGGGGCAATTGCAGGAGTGGAAGGAAGATGTGGATGATCCCGAAAATAAGCACCGACATTTGTCTCATCTATACGCTTTATATCCAGGCCAGCAAATTAGCATTCTTGAGAAGCCAGAATTGGCAGAAGCTGCTAAGACCTCCTTGGTCGCCAGGGGCAATGAGGGGACAGGCTGGTCTATTGGCTGGAAGATCAACTTCTGGGCCCGATTGCATGATGGACACAATGCCTATGCCATGTTGCGGCGAGCTCTAAAGTTGACCGGAGACAAAAGCTTCAACATGTCAGATGGAGGAGGGGTGTATCAGAATCTTTTTTCCACGCATCCGCCTTTCCAATTGGATGGAAATATGGGAGTCACAGCGGGTGTTGCTGAAATGCTACTACAGTCCCATGCAGGAGTGATTGACTTGCTTCCAGCTTTGCCGGAGCAATGGCCCAATGGCAGTGTAAGAGGGCTGAAAGCTCGAGGAGGGTTGGAGGTAGACCTAAGTTGGTCTGACGGCCAATTGACTCAAGTCAAAGTAAGAAACACCGTGCCTGGGAGCTACAGGTTGAAGTACAAGAAAGCGGAAACAAATTTCAGCGCCTTATCCCCTGGCCAAGAAATGAATTGGGACGGAGAGTCAGATTAATCTTCCCTTCTCCGACAATTTTTGCGGTCAGCATTTTAGTTAGAAGGATTGCGCCCAACAGAAGCAAGGCTTTTAGCTAAAAGGGTGACTCCAAGGCACAAAAATTGTCAGAGAACCTAATCTTCTTGTTACAACTTGACGATTACTCCGATCGAGTGATAAAGTACTCACCTGACTCCAGTGTAAATTGGCCGCTTTGCGAGCCAGCCATATCTGTTATTTCGGTATCATCACTTTTCCGTTTAATGGTTAGGTTTTGTCCGCTGGTTATTGGCAGGTTCACCTGGGCCGTACTACCCTTTGGAATACTCACTTCGTATTGATAGGTATTCTCTGCTGTTTGTTTCCAGTTAGATACGATAGGACCCAGCGGTGATTGATAGGTGCAATTAATAAATGCTATTCCGTTCGGGGTCGACGGAGCCAATACAAATTCTTCGAATCCAGGCTTTTCAGGGATCGGCCTAATACCTCCCAACCAACGATAGTACCATTCTGTGACCGTTCCAAACATGGGATGGCAATTGGAATAGACGTTGTCACTTTCTTTCCAGGTTTCCCAGATAGTTGTGGCTCCACGGTCAATCATATGCCCCCAGCCCGGATATTCTGTACTGTTTACAATGTCAAAAACCTCTGCTGGAGAAGAGACGCTCGAAAGAGTTTCCAAGGCATATTTAGTTCCAAAAATGCCGGTCTTAAAGTGCCCGGCTGGCCCGTTTTGCATGGCTAGTCGAAGAGAATCTTTTGCCGCCTCTAATTCCTCCTTCGGCACGATGTCATGATAGAGCAGCGTAGCAAAAAGTGTTTGGCGATTGATCGGCCCTTCTACAGCTTGATCCCAAAAACGTGCTTGTATAATCTGTTTCAACTTTTCGGCCAACTGGGCATACTGCTTTTCCGCTTCCAGGTCTCCCATCACACTGGCAAAGGTGGCCATGATTTCAGCACACTGGAGGTAATGGGAGGTGCCAATGAGCTCCACCGGAACGGGCTCGAGCGATTCATGATCACTTAGTCCTTGTCCCACCAATCCCTTTGGATGCAGGCGTGCGGCTTTGGTCATCCATTGTTTATCCAAGTCATATAGCTCCTGGATGATTTCAGTATCATTATAGTATAGATACAGATAGTATTGAGTGGTTATAAAAGCGGATTCCCAGCTAATCCCACAATATTGGACTCCTACAAAAGGCGCTGTATCAATAAAGGTGGAATCATTCATAGCATCTACCCAGTCGTAGATGGTCTTGCGATAGAAATCCTGCATGTCGAAGTTGTAGATAAAGGATTCACTGGTGGCATTGATATCACCACCATATCCAAACTTCTCTCTGGCCGGGCAATCCGACTGCACGCTGACTAGATTGGCCAAAAAGGTTCTTTCGGTTGCTTCCTGAATGGAGTTGAGTAGTTCAGACGAGCTAGAAAAATGATTGGGTGCTGGTACATTGGAATGTAGAAAGAGTCCCTTGATATCCGCTATCGCTGGTTTCTTTTCTAGGCCCGTGATTTCCATATATCGATAGGTGAGATAGGTGAAATCAGGTTGAAAAGCTTGGTTCTCCTGGTCCCCTACAATATAGGTAGCACCTTGCCAGGCAACGTCCGGCGCACCAGGGCCGCCAATGCCCGGGCGCTTTATCTGGCCGATCACGGCAGTCATTGGGTTTAAGGAACCATCTTCGTAGACCCGCTCCCCGACCCGGAAGGCGATGGTATCGCCAGGGGTGCCCGAGATTTTAATCTTGAATGTTCCTGTAAAATTGACGCCCATATCTACCAGCCAAGTACCGGCCTTGGGAGAATAGATATCCACCGGTGTGATCTCTTGGGTGATTTGTACGGGAGGAAAAAAGGCTTTTTGCAATTGGCCGCCCGGACCTTCACTTAGCTGGGCAGCTTTCCAGGATTGAGCATCGTAATCGGGGGTATCCCAAGCTGGAAGTGCTTTTCGAGCATCATAAGTAACGCCTAGATAGACACTATTTCGGATCAAGGGTCCATAGGTGTAAGTCCATGTTTGATCAGATACGATTTCCTCTGAATGACCGTCCTGGTAGATCACTACCAATTTGGCAATAAAACTGGGCTTCCCTACTTTGGCTAAATCGGTTCTTAAATTGCGTCGCCCCCACTTCCTGAGTGGTAAGGGATTATAGAAACCATTACCCAAGGCCACCCCGATACAGTTTTTACCTTCCTGAATCAAGCTCGTAACATCGTAGTCTGCATAGTATATCCGCTTGCTGAAGTCCGTCCAGGCGGGATCGAGTACATTGTTTTTTATTGTTGAACCATTGATGGACGCTTTGTAGTAACCAGCAGCCGTAATCAATAGATGAGCTTGCTCAATTTCGCTGCCTACGTTAAAGCCTTTCCGAAACAGTGGGGCTGGATGATCTAGATAGAAAAGAGAATCACTAGTTGGTAGTAGACGATCATCTTGAACCCATTGGGCTTTATCCAAGCTAAATTCTAATACTTCAGCTTCATTAGAGCAAGCCAATAGAAAAAGACAGAATAAGGATAGATAAGTGTACTTCATAATAGTAGGGTTCAGGAATCAGCTTCGGCGCGAATGGCCTCCACCTCTTCAATGGTTTTTGGCTTGGGTTTCCCCAAGAGTTGAGCTCCGTTTTCGGTCATCACAAAGTCCTCCTCATTCCTAATTCCACCAAAATCTCGATAGCTGTTGACCTTATCCCAATGGATAAATTCATTGAATTTGTTTTGCGAACGCCACAAGTCGATCAATTCAGGAATGAAATAGATGCCGGGTTCGATGGTAAAGACATGCCCAATTTCCAATGGCTTTGCCAATCGCAAGGACTTTAGCCCAAACTGTGTGCTCTTGGGTTTACCTTCATAACCTATCCAAATTTCTCCCAAATCCTCCATGTCATGTACATCTAAACCCATCATGTGCCCAGTTCCGCAAGGGAAGAAAAGTGCATGTGCACCGGCTTCCACCGCATCTTCTGTGTTCCCTTTGGTAAATCCCATTGCCTTTAACCCATCGAAAATCGTTCTACAGGCCGCCAAGTGGGCATTTTTAAAGGGAATACCCAAGCCTAAGGCGTCGATAGCGGCTTGATGGGAGTCTAAAGTCAGTTGGTATATCTCTTTTTGTACTGTGGAAAATTTTGGACTGACAGGGAAAGTGCTCGAAAGATCTCCTGCATAGGCCATTGGGGTCTCAAAACCAGCATCCACTAGAAATAGATCCCCCGCTTGAATGGTATTTGCATGCGAATGTTTATGTAGGGTTTGCCCATCGATGGTAGCAATGATGGCGAATGAGATATCTCCTCCTGCTGCCAGCGCCACCCGATGTACCTCGGCCGTTACTTGTGCTTCAGTCATTCCAGGTTTCGCACACTTCATGGCGGCAATGTGCATGTCTACCGAAACATCCACAGCCCTATTTAAATCTGCAATTTCTTCCTCCGATTTGTATTCTCGTTGGCTGATCACAGCTTTTACGAGATCTAGTGAGTATCGGCTGGCGATCTCTCGGGGAGTTATTCCGGTCCATTCTTGTAGCATGATCTTATTCGCTGCCCGGTATAAGGGTAAGAAATGGATGGGTCTTTGAGATGATTTGGCATGGCCGAGAAGAGCCGTCAGTTGATGGATAGGGTGTACCTGCTCAATGCCAACCTGTGCTGCTTGTTCCTGAATGGTAGGCTGGGGTCCCCTCCAGACATAATCTTCGACGGTGTATTCGTCACCAAAAACGACTTCCCGGTCTTCGTCAATATCAATGATGCCGACCAAGCCAGGTCGAGAGATGCCGAAATAATACAAGAAGGTACTATCCTGACGGAAGCGATAGGCATTGTCAGTATAATTCATCGGCGATTCTTCATTGCCGAATAAGAGGATCAAGCCTTTCCCCACTTTTTGTTGGAGTACTGCTCTTCTTTCTAGATAGGTTTGTTTCTGAAACATATTCGTATATACTGGAGTTGACGGTAATTAAAGAAAACTATTCACTTTCATCTGATCGATTAGTATGTTGAGTTTTCTTAATGTACTCAGAAGGTGTCATTTTTGTAATCTCTTTAAATGCCTTATAAAAAGTAGATTTAGAATTAAATCCAACTTCAACTGCTATAGCAATTAGTGTAAGTTCTTTATGCTTGTTCTGGTTGATTCTTTGCAGAAAATTTTCTACGCGATATTCATTAACTAGTGCATAAAAAGTTTTTCCAAAGATGTTGTTTAAGACCCAAGACAATTTGTTGGTTGTCGTGTTAATTTCATTTGCCAAGATAGACAAACTTAAGTCTGATCTGCGGTATCCTTTCTCTACTTCGAAGTATGCTTTTACCAAGTTTTGAATTTCACGAATTTCGTCTTCATGAAGTTTATTCCTTTTATTATTCGATTTTTTGTCCTCCGAAGGATAAGGGATTTTGAATATTTCAGGGAATTTTAGATTATAAAAACTAACCAAGTAAATCTGCACACCAAAGATTAAACAGGAGATATCATAAATTACTGGCCTTTTAATCCAAGTGATAATACCGAATATTTCAAATATACCTAGTAGCCAAAATAACATGTACAATGCCAAACATGAGAGGGTTAGTTGTATGTACTTGATACTATTTGGACTGAAGGATAGTTCTTTGATTTCATTCTTCTTGTAATAGTTAAAAAGAATGTACGATTTAATCAGGTATGCTGTAATAGAGATGAAAAATAAGACTTCAACACTAAAGAATAAGGTGGTGCTATAATTGCTTAGGTTTTCTATAGAATCATAAAGGTTAATATGAAAAACGCCATATATCCCGTAAAATACTACCGGTAGATAATGGTAATAGTTCAGGTGGTATTTGTCATTCTCATAAAATAATAAGCGTCTGATATAGGTATAAACCAAAGGCCCTATAAGTAGATAAAAAATATTGAAAAAATAGTAGTACTCATCCGCAACGTAATTTCCAATTTCAGATTCAAGAACCCTCTCCAATAAATAGAAGCTATATATCCCCAATAAGTACTGTATAATCCTACTGGTGCCTGTATTTTTCTTCGGAATATATTGTATCGCAAAAATGAGGAAGATACACTGGCCCATAATCAAAATCAGAAAAAACTCATATAGAGATATGTTCATTTCCTTGGGATTTATATTCAACGATTAAGCCACGGTAATGGTAATCGTCCAAGATCCGATTAGCTTTTTTTCCACTACAAAAAATAGTCTGAAACTATAGATTAGGACATTTTACTATAGCGATTTCAGCATTCTACGATGAGGACAAGTTTTCTTTGCCCAAACTAGCATGAGGAAATGTAAGTATTCCTCTTTGCAATAGATTACAGGATTGTCAAACTTCAATTTCAAGACATACTATCAGCACTAAATGGCCACAGTATAGAAACTTGATTGAGTTTTGCTGCAAACTGTTCACCCTTTTTTCAAACATTCCTTATCGTAATCGACCATGAAAACGAACTATCTATCCGTTATTTTATTGCTTGTTGCCTCTTCTTTTGCAACAGCACAAAGAACAAGAATTGCCGACCTGCCGCCCGTCAGTGTTGAAGAAGCAGGATTTAGTCAAGATTCTTTAGATGCGCTTGACAGGTACATCTATAGCCATGAGCAAAACGATTTTAGAGGACTCACCATCATTAAAGATCATAAAGTTGTTATTGAATACTTCTATAACAATACCGAAAGAACCGATATCAATGACATCCGGTCCGCTGGGAAGAGTCTTACTGCACTGTTGTTAGGCATTGCCATAGAAGATGGGTTGGTAAAGGATGTAGAACAGGATGTTTACTCTTTCTTTTCGAAAGAGAAATACCCACAACTCAACGAAGATCTGAAAGAAGTGAAAATCAAGCATTTATTGAGCATGTCATCGGGATTAGATGCTGATTCAGATAATTGGAAGACCCTTGGGCATGCAGGTCAATGGATGGATAAAGATGATTGGGTGAGCTATATTTTGAGCATTCCATTAAAGCGAAAACCGGGTAAAAGGTGGGTGTATGCCGACATCAATTCCGCTCTAATTGGTGCCATCATAGAAGAAACTTCTGGGATGAGTTTGAATGATTATGCTAAAGAAAAAGTGTTCACTCCCCTCGGCATCAAGAAATACTATTGGTACACCAATCCTTCCAATCAAACGGTAGCTTCAGGTACCTTATACCTTTCAACATTGGATTTTGCTAAGTTAGGCGTGTTGGTGGCCAACGGGGGTAAATGGGCCGATCAACAAATCATTCCTGCAGATTATATTCAGCAAGTCATCATCAGTAAAACAATGGAAGGTCAGAAAGGTAGGACGGTTTGGGACTCCTATGGCATGCTCTGGTACAAAAGACAAGCGACCATTAGAGACGAAAAAGTAGATTGTATCTGGGCTTCAGGCAATGGAGGAAATCATTTGATTGTTGTTCCTAAAGAAAAGTTGGTAATTGCACTTACTTCTACTGCTTATGGCTATGGTTATGGGCAGTTACGGTCTTACACTATTCACAAAAAGCTTTTTGAGGCCATGCGGTAACACAAATGAAAATTACCGCTTACAAAACCTATCCGCAATCCCGATCGGGACACCGCGTTTAGCCAAATCGGTATAGGTAAATAGCTAGGGAGGATAGGGTTTAATTGGGAAAAAAGTGACCAATCCTGTGTCTAAGTTGGGTCGATGGTTTGTCGGTCGATGGTCGATAGTTTTGCTGAGTTTACTCCATGTGTGGGTGAACGCTTTGTCGGTCCATAGGTGTTTTTAGGGCATGCAGTTTGAGCGTCCGTTGATTACTGCGATCAAGAAGGCGCAAAAACTGTCAGTGAAAGAGTAGGAGCCCTGATCTTACATGGTGATTTTTTATCCGGTCGATGGACATCGTTCTGACTCTTAGCGTCTTTGCTTTCGAAGAGAGATGTTGGTGGAAACCAAGCAGCGCTAGGCAGGTACGCAATATCGACGGGGAGGCAATCCCTTCCAAATGCGACGAAATAGCCGTGTATTTCATCAACCATCGTGCCCTGAACTGTGCTGTATTCAATGCGACGTCCTAGTCATCAGTTTACGGACTTGTGCCATGCACCAAACTATCGACTGTCAACCATCGACTTGACTTAGTCATGATCTCGACCTCTCTTCCCTAGTCCCCTTCCGAGATAATAATCGCCAAGCCACTATCTGCTGGAAGCTTTCTAGACAATACCGTTTCCTGCGTGACGGCCATCTTTTCCGATTGGATTTCGTTCCGCTTAAGATCGGCTTCAGTTTGAAAATAGACAGTAGCTTGGTAGGCCTCATTTTTATTCAAAAAAGAGAGGGGAATACTTACTTCCCGAGCGGCCTTGGCCGTTAATGAGCCTACGAACCAAGTGTTGCCATGCTGACGGGCGATGGTGGCATATTCGCCGATTTGTCCTTCTAGCACTTGAGTCTTATCCCAAACCGTAGGCAAGTGATCATAGAAACCTAGCTTTTCGTCCGGTCGGATGAGGCTTTGTGCGGAGCCCGCACCGCCCTTTTTATGTGGAGAAGCTTCGGGCCGATCATACCAATACAAGAACTGCCAAGGGCTATAGAGTAAAATAGCTTTGGCCATTTGGGCAGCCTTACCACCCATCTTTTCGGGAACCCGAGAAGCTAGATAGCAATTGGTATTGTCTCCGGCTCCCGCAATCATGCGAGTGAAAGCAGTGATTAAGGTGTGTTCGGTGGAAGGGCTTTCTTCATCTCCTCGTATTCCTTCCTGGGTCATCAAGTTGGGGTAGGTGCGGGAATAGCCGGTGGGGCGGTAATCATCATGTACATCGACCATTAATTGATGATCAGCGGCTTTGCGTATTGCATCATGTAGCCAAGCCGTCCATTCCTGAGAGCCTGTGCGGACAAAGCCATATTTCACGCCTTTGATGCCCCAGGATTTGAACAAGGGCAGAATCTCATCGAGTTGTTGCTCCAATGCTCTCCGGTTGACGTACAGGATGATCCCGATCCTTTTGTCATCGGCATAGTCAATAATGTAGGGCAGGTCCAGCGGTCCGGGGGATCGTTTGGGATCCACTGTAACGGTAGTCGCATCAGAGGCATCATCATACTCATTGCCATACCAACCTGCATCAAACTCCACATATTGCAAATTGTGTTTTGCTGCAAAATCTATGCAAGCCACGCCACCCTGAGTGGTTAAGGTTACTTCTCGGATGATTTTACCGGGCTTGATCCAGGAAGTATCCTCGATCTGGTTAGGCTCATTTAAATTGAGAATGAAATAATTGTTTTCCAATAACTCGCCTGGACTTTTGGCGACCATCACATACCTCCAAGGGGTTTGGTGGCGGGCTGATGCAAGATCTACCTCTCCTTCCAGTTCAACTTGAAGAGCATACTTTTTTTGTGGATTGGAGACCAGTTTCATTCGTGAAAAGTCAACCAATGCCGCCTCACCAATGGCTAAATAAGAACTGTCATTTTGCTGAATGACCAGCGGCCGTTCTGCGACAGATTCAAGTGAGCTAATCGACATTTTTTGATAGGCTCCTTGCGACCTTTCCGTTACCCAAACGTGATGATCTTGCTCAAAGTGGAAGGAAGTGAGTTCTTTACTTAAAGTGTTGTTGAACGTGGAATCAAAATAGTATCGAAAGGCAATTCCTTCATCATACAATCTACAAGTGAGTTGAAGAGGAGGGGCAGAAGAATGACTATCACTTAGGGTAAGCTGGACTTCATTATAATTGTCACTGATCGTGCTTCGCTCTCCGAAAATTGGGGACCATTGTTGGTTTTTTGAAGTAAATTTGATTTCACTCAAATCATAAGAAAGTCCGAGGGTGTCCTGTCCCAAAATGAATTTACCCAAATCTGCCGTCACAATAGACCTCCCTGCGTGAGTCAATTCTAGCTGCAGCCCCTTTTCTTCTTGGGATATTCTTGCTTCGAGACGGTCTGATGGACTCTTGAGATCTACTGGGGCTGTCGTGCATGAAATAGTAGTAACCAGCAACAACAGCAAAGTGATGTAAGCAGGGGCTTGCATGATAAGTTGGTTTTCGTATAGAGTTACCAGAAGATGATTTGAATCAGCTTGGCACCCTTTTAAGTTGATTAGCACTCAAAATATGAAATAGAGGCATCTTTTTTGGTACTTTAAACTTAGGTTTCAATCATAGACTAAGATGAATAAACTAAAAGGGTGGCTAGGTATTATTTCGATACTGTGTATTGGAGTGTCGAGCACTATTGGACAAAACTATACCACCACAACAAAATGGCAAACCACCTTCCCCGATGTGGGCACCTTTTCCTCTCCGCGCTTAAGCGATCTTAATGGAGATAATGTGCTAGATGTCATTCTAGGGGCTGGGCGGAAGGAGTTTCATGCTTGTGATACCTCCGTAATTGCCCTCAATGGTAAGACGGGAGAGTTGCTGTGGAAGGTAGAGGCGAGAGATCAGATATTTGGAACGGCGACCCTCCATGATATTACAGGAGATAAGGTCGATGATGTTTTTATTTGTGGACGATCAGCAGAACTGATAGCGATTAATGGCGCAACAGGGGAGGTGATCTGGCGCTTTTTGGAGGGGAAGAACTTGGCCGAGATAAGAGAACTGAAATGGTATAATTTTTACACCCCTCAAATAGTTAGGGACCTTTCTGGAGACGGGGTGGGAGATCTACTGGTAGCCAATGGAGGCGACGTACTTGCTGAACCCTTTGATACTAATCGTCCTCCGGGCTATCTGTTGATTATTGATGCTGCCAAAGGCAATGTTCTGCACAAGGCAGAAATGCCAGATGGGAAGGAAATTTATATGTCAGCCATTGCGGATGACATAGATGAAGACGGAGATCTGGATATTATTTATGGAACGGGAGGAGAAACAACGGGCGGCCATCTTTACAGAACTAGTCTATCCGCACTAATCAACAATCAATTAGATCAATCTGTAATACTGGCAACTGGCCCGAATAAAGGTTTTATAGCTCCTCCAGCCTTAGCCGACCTGGACAAAGATGGGGTTCGGGATATTATTTGCAATTCGGTGGATGGGCGAGTGTTGGCCTTTGATGGGCGTGACAATAGTCCGCTATGGGGTGGGAATATACCTGAATGTGAGGGCTATGCTTCCTTAGCCATAGCTGATATCAATGGAGATTCCTACCCAGATGTATTCACCGACCTAGCCCAGGGTGTATGGCCAGATCTCAAGGCGGTGCGTCCTTTGTTAATTGACGGGAAGAATGGCAAACTCATTTTTGTAGATAGCCTTGGCTTTTATCAGATGAGTTCTCCGGTAATCGCCGATCTTAATGGAGACACTTATCCCGAAGGTATCTTAAGTGTCAACTTCTTCTTGCCCAATGCTCAAGGGGTGAAGACGATTCATAATTCCCTGCTAGCATATGATTTTAAAAATCGGGGCAAATTTGCCTTGGCTCCACCACAAGTGGGCTCCAATGTCGGCTCAACCCCTTGGGTAGGGGATATGGATAATGATGGATTCATGGACATCATTTATGTGCAGATGACTACTCCTGATCATGTGTACACTTATGATGGCTTCCGGGTGATACGTATAGAGTCGAAGGTGAAAAGTGATAAGGTGTTTTGGGGGGCGTATATGGGGAGTAAGGGAACGGGCGTGGAAAGGCCTTGAAGGAAGCAGCTGTTTTAAAATCGGGGACAAACTTTCTTATGCGTCTTTTCTCATAAACAGGCTATTGATCAGGAAATAATGAATGGTTTTGCTAAATTGGCCGGGAAGAACAACGGACTCATGTCGATGTTGAAAATCAGCTAAACATTCTCTTTACAAAGTTTTAGGTTGAGGAAGTTAATAATCAACCTTTTACAAATAGCAGGAATATGGAACAGGAAATTAAAGATGCATTGCGAGATTGGACAAAAATTATAAAACCCTACAAAAAAGCAAATCACTTTAAAGCAATTGTGCAAATATTGAATTCTTTTGGACCTTTCATCGGCCTTTGGGTTCTAATGTATTTTTCATTGGATTGGTCCTATTGGATAACGCTATTATTAGCATTCGTGAACGCTTTCTTTTTGGCTAGAATATTTATTATCCAACATGACTGTGGCCATCAATCCTTCTTTGAATACAGATATTTAAATAATATTGTAGGCTGGGTTAGTAGCTTTTTTAGTTCTATCCCTTATGACTACTGGGCGAGGGTACACAGTTATCATCATGGACATACAGGACAGTTGGAACATAGAGATATAGGGGATATTAATTTTTTAACTGTTGATGAATTTAGAGCATTACCTCCCTATAAGAAATTCTTTTATCGTGTATTCAGAAGCCCTGTTGTATTGTTTTTTATTCTACCTACCATCTATTTAGTTTGGGCACTTCGTGTACAAGGAATAAGCTTTAAGGGATGGCGTTCTACTTATATTTCTCAACACATCAATAACATCCTTTTATTGTTAGTTTTTATTTTATTTGGCGCATGGTTAGGTTGGGCTAACTTCCTACTGGTTCATATTCCAATTGTTTATTGCTTTGGTACGATTGCGTTTTGGTTTTTCTATATTCAACACCAGCATGAAAACACGTATATGCAATGGACAAAAAACTGGGATTTCTTACTTGCAGCAATAAAAGGTGCAAGCTTTTATAACTTACCTAAACTCTTTCATTGGTTAACGGGAAATATTGGTTTTCATCACATTCATCATTTGAGTTCTAAAATACCCAACTATAACCTTCAGCAATGCGCTAAAGAAAATCCTATTTTGCAGAAGTATGTGCTAAAATTATCTTTTTTAGAAAGTTTAAAGATGGTTTTTAATAAGCTTTGGGATGAGGAACAACAGCGCATGATTAGTTTCAGAGAATATTATCGATTAGAAACATTAAGGGCCAATTAAAATTAAACCACTCTATTGTACGGATCTTCCTAAAATCACCTTTGCGTTATTCCTTACTCAATGGGAAAACTAAGGGGAAAAGGATTAGTGAAGCAATGATTAGAAAGGTATTAGAAGTAGCTAAAAGTCTAAACTACATCCTTGCTACACAATTCTACTGAACTAGGAAGCCATCTTATCTCATGTATCGAAGGTGAGTACGCTGCTGTTCTCTGGTATTAGCTGGGGGCAAATTGAGTTGCTTTCCATAATGATCAAATACTAATAAAATAGTAGAAGTACTAAAAAATTAGTATTTCTACGAAAAAAATAGTATACTTGTATCATAAGCGATCATCAATGAAAGAACTTACCAAAAGAGAAGACCAAATTATGCGGATAATTTGGCGGCTAAAAAAAGCGGTTATCCGAGATGTTCTTGCTGAGTTTCCCGAACCACGACCCCATTATAACACGGTGGCTACGTTGGTGAAAATACTAGAGAAAAAAGGCGTGCTCAAAGCAGAGCGAATTGGAAACACTAACCAATATAGCCCCACACAAAACTTTGAGGAATACCGAGAAGAACATTTGGGGGATATCAAAGAGAACTTCTTTGACAATTCTTTCCCCAAGATGCTCAGCTACTTCGCTAAAAAGGAAAATTTATCAGAAGCAGAAAAGGAAGAACTTATCCGAATTATTAAGTCTAAGGGGTAGTTGGCAGTATCAGTTGCCAGCATGTAAACTTATTTTATCAACATCCCTGAAAAGTCCTAAACCATGATAGCGTTACTTGTTAAGGCTTCACTTGTTATTGTCGTGCTATTGGCTTTCTATAAGCTCTTTCTGGAGAAAGAGAGCTTTTTTTTAGCCAATAGGATATATCTACTGAGTTGCCTGGTATTGGCCTCGACTCTTCCCTTTATCGCGTTACCAGCTTTAGTAGAGCATCAAGGGGTGCTTAGCATTTTGATTGAAACTTACCAAGAAAAGGAAGCTGTTCTAGGTGAGGAAGCAGTGTTATCTGGAAATGACTTGACGCGCTCTCCAAAAAAAACGGCTCAACATTTAGATCGATCTTCGGGAGTAGCTTCATCGGAGACTAAGCCGGACCCCGCCACAGCCGAAAGCCTCCTTAGAGAAGAAGGGTCGAAGCCTGAACTAGCCAGCCCTAATCATTTTCAAACCGGAAAAAGGATTGCCTTTTGGTTGTTGTTGCTTTATGTGTTCGGAGTCATTGTGTTTTCCTGCAATCTACTGGGCCAACTCGCACTTACGCTTTGGAAAATATACAGCAGTGAGGATAAGATCGAAGATATAGATTGTGTTATCATCAATAGGGACGACAAGACAGCACCTTGCTCCTTTTTCAAATATATTTTTATCAACCCCGCCAGCTATGATTTAGATACCTATGAACAGATTATTGCGCATGAAAAAATCCATGTGCAGCAAAGGCATACCCTTGATCTGCTACTGTCTGAATTAGCAGCGATTGTACTTTGGTTCAACCCCTTCATTTGGATGTTACGGAAAGATGTAGAACGAAATATAGAATACCAGACAGATCATCAAATGATCAAAGCAGAGGAGGAAGCTAAGGAAAGCTATCAATTGAACCTAGTGAAAATAGCCACTTATACCTATCCCTTAACCATCACCACCAATTACAACCAATCTCTTATTAAACAAAGAATACTAAAAATGAATACCAAAAAATCAAACCCCAACAGTTACTGGAAATATGCTTTTATCGCACCTACCGTTTTTATTCTGCTACTGCTTTTGAATCAGCCTTATACTGGGAGTGCTCAGCATGCGCCTTTGATAGAAAACTCTAGCAGTACAGAAGAAGACGACAGAATAGAGTCTTCAAAGGTTTGTGAAAAGCTCTCTGATGTGATACAAGAACAGGATATAGTGGAGATTAAGAAACTGTTAAAGACAATTGACCCAAACTGTATCGCACCTGAGACCAAGGAAGGGGGGTTCAATCCTTATCATTATATGGAAGTAGCCCATACACCGCTTTCTGCTGCCGCCAAAGTTGGCAACTTGGAAATTGCAAAATTACTGCTGGCTGCTGGTTCGCAAATCGACTTTTACAATGTCTATATTCGGTCTCCGCTTATGGTTGCTGCGAAAGCGGGCCATATGGGTTTTGTGAAATTTCTGGTACAAAATGGTGCAGATGTGAATGCGATAAGTGAGAACCATGGTACCCCTTTGCACTGTGCTGCAAAGGGAGGACATCTGGAAATAGTAACCTATTTACTTGAAAAAGGAGTTGATATAAATGCGTATGTCTACCCAGAGTGTACGCCCTTAAATAGTGCCGCGAAGAATGGACATACAGAAATAATGGCCTTTCTAGCAGATAACGGGGCTCTAATTAATTTACCAGATTCCACGCAAGTGCCCGCTTTGACTCGTGCTGGGAAAAGAGGTGACAATCAAACGATTACTTTCTTATTAGGAAGAGGTGCAGAAATAGAGCCTCAGGGTGATATGAGGTCCGCGCTGTATGCAGCTGCAATGTATGGTCATACAGAAACTGTAAAATTACTGCTTTCAAACGGAGCAGCTATAAACCGACAAACTAGAGAGGGTACGGCCTTGATTGCTGCTGCTAGATTTGGTCACCTGGAAACAGCAGCTTTTCTCTTAGAAGAGGGGGCTATAATTGATCAACAAATAGGAGAATGGGGACCTGCTTTGATTGCTGCTGCTTGGGAAGGACATACAAAAACAGTGGAAATGTTATTGTCAAGAGGTGCAGACATAGATTTACAAACGAATGGGAGAAGTACGATTAGGATGAAACCCATAAAGTCAGAAACGTATACCACGGTTGGAGGTACGTCGAGAGGAAACCGAGATATACAAAGTGGGTTGGGAATAACTGCTTTAATAGCTGCAGCCCAAAATGGACATACAGAAACCGTAGAATTTCTCTTGTCTAAAGGAGCCGATCTTCACCTCCAAAATGACGAACAAGGTAATGCCTTGATTGCCGCTGCTCGAAACGGACGATATAAGACCGTGGAAGTATTACTCTCAAAAGGAGGAGATATTAATGCTCAAAATGCGGGACAAGGATTCGCTCTGAATGCTGCCGCCCGGAATGGACAAAATAAGACGGTGGAAGTACTACTTGCTAAAGGAGCAGATATCAATGCACAAAATGCAAGGCATGGATCTGCATTAAATGCTGCGGCAAGAAATGGACACTTAGCTACGGTGGAATTGTTGATAATAAGAGGAGCTGACTTGAATTTATTTAGCAAAGGAGAAGGCACGCCGCTGGCAGCGGCATATCGAAATGGCAAGCTGCGAGTGGTAGAGTTTCTGAAGTCAAGGGGGGCTAAGGAGTAAAGATGAAGGTTATAATAGATTGATAATCGGCTGTATTTATATGAAGCGTTTAGAGTATTTAAACGATTGGATTGGAGAGGGGAGACGCCGGACTATTGTGCTGAGTCCTACTAGAAACTTGGTCTTAGAACGGATATGGACGTCTCTCTTCTCTCTGTCTTGTGATATATTTTAGGCTTACATCGTCAATCTCCACTCCCTTGGAAACCTGGTCACTCCGAATTCAATTCACACAAGAGAACTGCTGTCAAGGCCTTCACTTTTTCGGAGTGTTCAGCGGCAAGATCGTATCGTTCTTCGTTAACTTCAGGAAGGCAATAGTGTTGGAACAAATTCTGATCACGATCAATCTCAACTAACTTCCAACCATCAGCCGTAATCAGGCAGGAGCGGGATAATTGTGCTAATTCAAAATAATCATCGCTTCATATACACCTCATCAAAGTTTATCATCGTATTAGCCACGATCGTTAAGGCCGCTGTTTTAGTCTTATCTAGACTTTCATCAAGCGGATATTCACCAATGGCTAATAGCTCATCGGCAGCGATCGGTTGCTGTTGATATTTAGAGATGGCCAGCTGATACTGTTGGGTCATTAACTGACTTTCTTTGCCAGTGAGTTTGCGACCGCACAATAATCGAAAGGCGTATTGGAGCTGAGAATCGATGGATTCGCCGCCCTCCTTTTGCATACGTTCAGCCAGGACCCGAGCGGCCTCTACAAATTGAGGGTCATTTAGTAAAACCAGCGCTTGTAAAGGGGTATTGGTTTTTTCTCGCTTGACGGTACAGATGGAGCGATCAGGCGCATCAAAAGCAGTCATGGCGGGGTGAGGAGAGGTTCGGCGAATGAAGGTATACATACTCCTTCTATACAGACTATCCCCAGAATCAGGCACGTAATAAGCTAAATAGCCGGAGAATTCATTCTTATCCCTCCACAAACCTTTGGGTTGGTAAGGTTTGACGCTTTTTCCTCCAATGGTTCGATTTAGGAGGCCACTGGCGGCTAAAGCATTGTCCCGGATCATTTCGGCAGGCAGTCGGTAGCTGCTTCCTCTGGCGAGATAGGTGTTCTTAGCATCTTTAGCCAGGTGCTCTTTCGTGGCAACGGCAGATTGTTTGTAGGTGGCAGAAGTAACCATTTTTTTCAACAAAAAGTGCACATCCCAGCCACTTTCACGAAATGATACGGCTAGCCAATCCAATAGGTTAGGATGTGTAGGCAGGGCACCTTGTATCCCAAAATCATGGGGCGTATCTACGATACCTTTTCCAAATAGCATCTGCCAGTAGCGATTCACGGCGACTCTGGCGGTTAGCGGGTGCACATCGCTAAATAACCACTTAGCCAATCCTAGGCGATTTTTTGGTGAATCCTCGGAAAACGGGGGCAGGGCCGAAGGAGTTTCTGGGTAGACTACGTCTCCTAGATCTGTGTATAAGCCCCGGTTTAAAATGTGCGTTGTTCGCGGTGGAGACATTTCTTCCATGATCATTACCTCCTGTACAGGATCGATAAGTTTGAATCTTTTGGATCGAAGGTTTCCTAGCTGTGCTTTGAGCTGCTGAAATTCTGGGTCAAGTCGATGAAAATAATGATTGGAAATAGCCTGGTCTGCCAAAGCAATTTCAAGATTTGGTGCCTCGGTTTCCTCCCGATAAATGGCTGCGACTTCCAGGGCCGTTAGATGTCGATGAAAGACTTTAATTTCATCCAAAGACCCAACCAGGACGCCATTATCCGTATCCGTGAAAAGGTAATTATGCGCAATGCCCATCTTCACTCTTCTCTTGTGATCAGGCCGGTAGCTTCTTGTCCGAACGGGCAAGATGTTTTTATACAATTGATCTTTATGAACAGTGATTACTAGCTCTGCTCCATTTAGAAAGAGTTTGATCCCATCGGCTTTTGCAGAGCCATCGTAGGTGAAGAAGAGGCTAGTCCATTCTTCTACGGGAATTTGTTTGGAGGTCGTAACGTGCAAATAATTATGCGACAGGGAATGCACGATTTTCATCGCTGGGCGATTCAGGCTGTCGAGGTAAAATACCCAGCCGCGCCAACCGGTGTTTTTATCTCCAATATTACCCATGATGGTTTGAAAAGTGCCTTGAGCTTCCAATTTGATCCAGGCTCCAGCTGAGAAAGGTTCATCCAGATCAAAATTCTGGACGCCGCCAAGGTGAATCTGTTCATTGTCTCGATCAATTCGAATGGCTTTCCCTATTCTGCCTTCTACTAGCTCGGCCTTGTTGGTCACTATAGTCGTAGGGTCCAGGTCCAAAAATTGCTGTGTTCTTCCCCGTTTGTCCTTCTTTTGGGAGATGGATTCTAACGGGAAATAGCGATCAGGCTGAGGGGGGACAATGTTTAGGGGGGCAATGGTTTTAATGTATGTCTTGATGGCTTCCAAGTCAGTTTGCCTTCCCTCGATCTGTTCGTCAAGTGCTTGTATTTCTCCCGTGAGGCTATCGATTCTTCTTTCTATCTCTGGATCGGGCAATAGTAATAAGGGACCGAAGTTCTTGTCATTTCCGATCATGCCCAATTCAGGAACATTATTGAAAAAGGCGCTCATTTGATAATATTCCTTTTGGGAGATGGGATCAAATTTATGATCGTGACAAGTGGCGCACTCCATGGTTAAGCCCATAAAAGCCGTTGCCGTGGTGTTGGTACGATCCGCTACATAATTCAATCGGAACTCCTCACTCACAATACCCGATTCTGAGTTGGTAGTGTGATTACGATGAAAAGCGGTGGCTAGTTTTTGCTCTCTAGTCGCATTGGGTAGTAAATCCCCTGCCAACTGCCAGATGACAAAGTCGTCATAAGAGAGATTGGCCTTAAAGGCCCGAATAACCCAATCTCGCCATGGCCAGTTTTCACGTAAACCATCAGCATGTAAACCGTGCGAATCTGCATATCGAGCCACATCTAGCCATTCCATGGCCATTCGTTCAGCATAGGCGTCGGTTTTCAGCAAGCGATCGACTAGTTTTTCGTAGGCAACGGGGGAGTCATCGGCTAAAAAAGCATCCAAGTCTCCGATGGTGGGAGGGAGGCCCGTCAAATCCATGGTCACCCGACGAATGAGTCGCTCTTTGTCAGCTTCTGGAGATGATTCCAGTCCTACTTCCTTCAATTTAGTTCGGATAAAATAATCAATCTCATTCTCACTTTTATTGTCTTCAAGGTTTGGCACCTTCGGTTTTTTAGGAGGAATGAACGCCCAGTGTTTCTTCCACGAAGCTCCTTGCTCAATCCATCTGGCAATGAGTGCTTTTTCATAGGGGGAAAGGCTGAGGTGAGATTCGGGAGGAGGCATTTGAAATGCTGGATCATCAGCAATTATCCGTTGCCAAGCTGCACTCTTTGCCAGCTTTCCTTTTACGAAAGCATGCCCTTTGGATTCTTGTAAAGTAGCGAATGCCGCTTCTTCCAAATCCAACCGCAGGCCAGCTTCTCGAGAGCCTTCATCCGGTCCATGACAGCTGTAGCAGCGATCGCTCAACAAGGGGCGAATGTGGAAATTAAAATCGACTTCTGCGGGCAGCTTTTCATAGGCAGCCTCTACTTCCTCGGGTAGTGCTGGTTGACAATTGTAAAGTAGAAATGACAGTAGAAATACTATTCCGTAGATCCAGTTACTTGCTTTCATCGTTCGAGGAATGTTTATCGGCGCAGCAGATATTCGAAGTTTCCCCGTGACATGGTGTTGCTGGTGAAAACACCAACAAGCGAGGAGCACCAGGAGAGGCTTCGAATATCTGCCGCGCTGCTTTTAACTTTTTTTGTTCCACAGTATTTAGATCACGCCAAGATATCTTTTACCACTGTACCATGTACATCCGTTAGTCGATACCGGCGTCCCTGGAATTTATAGGTGAAACGCTCGTGATCGATGCCAAGAAGATGCATTAAGGTAGCTTGGAAGTCATGTACATGTACCGGGTTCTCTATCACATTGTAACTAAAGTCGTCTGTTTTGCCGTAGCTCATCCCTTTTTTAACGCCAGCACCTGCCATCCAGAGACTGAAGCATTTGGGGTGATGATCTCTGCCATAGTTGGTATTGGTCAGTGTGCCTTGTGAGTAATTGGTTCGACCAAACTCACCTCCCCAAATGACCAGGGTGTCATCCAGTAATCCTCGTTGTTTTAGATCGACAATAAGGGCGGCAGAAGCTTGATCCGTTTGTCTACACAATCGAGGAAGTTGGCCGGGGAGGTTGTTATGATGATCCCAGCCGCGGTGATATAACTGGACAAACTTTACCCCTTTTTCGATCAAGCGTCTGGCGAGCAAACAATTGGCGGCATAGGTGCCGGGATCTCTGGAATCTTCTCCGTATAGATCGTAGATATAATCGGGCTCACCGGATATGTCACTGATCTCAGGGACGGAACTCTGCATGCGAAATGCCATTTCATATTGTGCGATCCTGGCTTCTATTTCCGGATCATTGAAGGTCTCTAATTGTCCTTCTTGCATTTGTCGTAGTAGGGCCAGCTGGGTTTTCCGGTCGTCCTTCGATATACCCGCTGGATTAGTCAAGTACAGCACAGGATCCTTCCCTGACAGGAAGCGCACGCCCTGATGTTTGGCCGGCAAGAATCCATTGCCCCATAGTCGAGAATAGAGCGGTTGACCTCCTCCGTTCTTAGTGATCAGCACAATAAATCCAGGTAGGTTTTCATTCTCACTCCCCAAACCATAATTGACCCAAGACCCAATTGACGGTCGACCTGGGAATTGGGAACCCGTTTGGATGAAAGTAGCCGCCGGATCGTGATTAATTGCTTCGGTGTGCATAGAATGAATAAAACACAGCTCATCCACAATTTTGGATTGGTAAGGCAATAACTCACTCATCCATGCTCCTGATTGTCCGTGCTGCTTAAACTTAAAAAGAGAACCCGCCAAGGGAAAGGAAGTTTGCCCTGCGGTCATGCCCGTTAACCGCTGACCAAGTCTAATGGAATCTGGTAGTTCTTCTCCGTACATTTCATTGAGCAAGGGCTTAGGATCAAAGAGATCCATTTGCGATGGTGCGCCACTTTGGAAGAGATAGATGACTCGTTTGGCTTTTGCGGCGAAGTGAGGCAGTCCGGGTAAACCCATTGGTTTGGGCCTAGATGTGCTAGCCATTAGGCTTGTAGGATTGAGCAAGGAAGCTAAACCTAAGGCACCGAATCCCATAGCGGATTTGGTTAGGAACTCTCTTCTACTCCGGATGGGGAGGTAATTGTTGCAGGAATCCATATGTTGAGTATTAGCGTTCTTTTAAGTGATGCTACATCTAGAAAATTCATATTGCAGGCTTGTTGGCTGCTATTTATTAATCCAAAGTAGCATGCTCGATTCTAGTTTCTGTACGTTCATAAATCTTATCAAATGCCAACAGCATTTTTCTGACTCTTTTAGGATACTGCTTATACACATTGAGACTTTCATCTACATCTGAGCTAAGCCGATACAATTGGTATGGACTGCTAAAAGCTTTACCTCTAGGGGCCTCCCTGCCACCTGATCCATTTCCTAATACCAATTTCCAGTCCTTATGCCTGATGGCAAACATACCGTCTGCCGAGTGATTAATAACTCCCTCTTTGCGGCGACTGTTTTTTCCTTTAAGCAAGCGTAAAAAGCTAAAACTATCTTCTCCTTCCACCTTCTGGTTAAATTTCACACCAAGTATATCAGCTGAAGTGGCAAAAAGGTCGGTCAGACAAATGCTTTGTGCACAAGTCGTCCCATTTGTGATTTTCTCAGGCCATCGGACTAAAAATGGCACTCGATGCCCACCCTCCCAAACATCGGCTTTTGTTCCTCTGAAAATGTAATTGGAAGTATGATGCGCCGGATCATAGGCTTGCCTGGTATGATCCACTGAGTGACTTACAGAGAATTTGGGGTTGTCATTTGTCCGCCTCATAAAAGAGCCATTATCACTGGTGAGAACAACCAGTGTATTATTAGCCAATTGCAATTCGTCTAACAAGTCAGTAATCTTGCCAATCGTCCAGTCTACCTGAGTAATAAAATCACCGTATGGTCCAAGATCGCTTTTCCCTTTAAAGCGCTCATGCGGAGCTACCGGTTTGTGAGGAGCTGTAATCGGGAAATAAAGGAAAAATGGCGACTCCTTATTTTGTCGGATAAAATCCGTTGCCTTGCTAGTAAGAACATCCAAACAATCCTCAGGTACAAAAGCAGTATTTCCCTCTCCTTTTCTGATGTATTTAGGAAAACCTGAGGCTGCAAAGATCTTGTCAGCCTCACCATCAAATTTGTCATTCTCGATAAACAAGTAAGGCGGAAAATCCAGTGATGCTGAAATTCCATAAAAATAATCAAAGCCATATTCCAACGGACTGTTCTGTATACTGCCTGCTGCATCTACATAAAATTCACCATTTGGCCTTCCCTCCAATTTATGCTTGAAAGGAAAATCCATGCCAAGATGCCATTTCCCAACGCAGGCAGTGGTATATCCGGATTTTTGGAATAAATCAGCGATGGTCGTTCGTTGGGGATCAATCAAATGCGGGGAATACCCATTTAAAACGCCCTGTTTCATCTTTGTTCTCCAGCTATACCTCCCGGTCATCAAACCATATCTCGTTGGAGTGCAAACGGCAGAACCAGAATGTGCATCTGTGAAAATCATGCCTTCAGACCCTAGTTGATCCATATTTGGCGTGGGAATAGTCGACTGCTTATTCAATATGCTAAGGTCTCCATAACCAAGATCATCGGCCAGAATGATGACGACGTTGGGTTGTTGTGCCTTCAGATACAGGCAGCTTAGTTGTAGACCTATAGCAAGAAGTAATAATTTCGTTTTCATCTTCTAGAAGCTTTTAATTCATCTTCCATGCTTTCACACTGACTCCTCATATTTTGCAAGATCTTTTGATAGGTTTCATCATTGACGAGGTTTTCCAATTGCTCAGGATCTGCTTTCAGGTCATGCAAATACTCATAGGGAGGATCTTGCTCGTAATAATTGGCATAAACATACCTTTCACCGCGAATCCCAACATATTTAGGGATTTTCTTATTTCCCATCCGGTGTTCACAAAAAAAGCTTTTGCGCCAGTTTTCAATATTATCCTTGTCTAACACTGGTACTAAGCTTCGACCTTGATAGCCTTGTGGCTGCTCGATTCCGGCCAAATCTAGAATGGTGGCGGGGATGTCAATGTTTAGGGCCATATTATCTTTGGTTTGCCCAGCTGTCTCTTGGGGCGCTCGGGGATCATAAATGATCATTGGAACTCGGAGCGATTCTTCGTAATGACTCCATTTCCCGGCAAAGCCACGGTTACCCATATAATAGCCGTTGTCGGCAGAAAATATAATCACGGTATTCTTATCCAGGCCTTTTTCTTTTAGCGAAGCGATTACTCTCTTCATGACATTGTCATAACCGCTGATCATTCGAAAATAGGCGCGCATATTGGTCTGGTATTTTTCTTCGGTATCCCATCGCCAGAAGTAGCGTTCCCGGTTCAGCGAAGTTTTCAAAAATTCAGGATGGTTTTCATAGATCGCAGGGTCTGACAATACAGGTTTAGGCATTGCTACATCTTCATATAAATGTGCCACCGCCTTCGGGTAGGGATAATGGCCATCATTCCCGGGCGTTTTATTGCCATCAACGGCATGAACAGCATTGAAACTCAAGGAAAGACAAAAGGCTTGGTCGGCCGACTGCATGTTGATGAATTCCACGGCCTGATCGCCTTTGACTTCAGCCGAATGACGTAAACTTCCATCGTCAAGTTCTACGAAGCCTGGCGTGTTACCCTTCGACAGCTTCAAAAAATCGAACATGGCAGAAAGCATGCTGTCTCTTTCTTCCAGCTTCACGCCCAATTTACCAACAAAACCAGTCTTGTAACCTGCATTCCTCAACAAATAGGGGTACGAATCGGTAAGGAATGATTTCTTGATAGGGGGCTTGCCAAAAGTGTAATTGTGGGTAGCTTCATACAAGCCCGTTAATATGGAAGCCCGGCTGGCCGCACAAATAGAGGTGGTAACATAAGCATTAGTGAACCTTACCCCCTGCGCAGCCAATTGGTCAACTGTGGGTGTTTTGACGATCGGGTGGCCAGCACAGGACATCACATCATTGCGCTGATCATCAATTAAGAAAAATATGATGTTAGGTTTAACATCAGTTGTGTGATTATTTTTTTTACAAGCCGTAAAAGCAGATGCCAATACAAGCAAACAAAAAATTGATCCTAGTTTTTTCTTCATCTGTTTCTTCTTTTTCTATTGTCGAAAAAGCATTTTTATAGGACTGCCTTTCAACAGCTTATTCTACATCTGATATTGAGGGATTTTCATCCACTTGCCTCCCTTGAGTGCAGATTGATGGGCGACCACTCCAGCAAGAGTCATATTTAGGGCCTCACTCACATCTACAATGGGTTTTTGGTCCAGAAGAATGGCTTCTATAAAATTATGGGTAAGATGCCCGTGAGAGCCTCCATGATGACCGGGTTCAACCCCCGGCGGCAAGGCCGGGCGAGCGTCATTGATTGTCTCATCGTGCGGCTTCTGGCCATAGACTCTGCCTTTTTCACCATGGGCATTTTTCATGTCCCAGCTGATTACCATACGTGACATGCCTCCTTCACTGGTTTTGAATAGAGCAGCTTCAGTACCAAAAGGGTTCTCGTGCGCATTGTTCCCATTTTTAAACTCAGCGTAGAGACTCTCTGTACCGAGGCACGAAACTTCGGTCAAGCGTTGTCCAGCCGCCACGGAAACAAAATAGGCCGTAGCATGAGTGGGATACCACATGGGCGTAAGGCCTCGTCGCCAGCCATGGGTGTCAATCTTGCCATTCTTAGGATTATAACTTCCAAGCGTTCCCACATTATCATGGTAATATTCACCCTCGGAATAAATAAGTTTACCCAATGCACCTGCCTGGTATTGTTTTCTTTTCGCGTAGAGGTCCGCATGAAATGTCGATGTCTCATTCATCATATACTTCATGCCACTTCTTTTCACGGCATTGAATAATGCTTCAGCCTCTTCCTCGGCTTCAAAACCAAAAACAGCCGGTACTGCGCAGACCACATGCTTATCATGATTTAGCGCCATAATTGCCAAGCGAGCATGACTGGGTGCGTCTGTTGCAATATATATAGCCTCGATACTTCTGTCTTTAATCATTTGTTCACAAGAAGGGTAAGTCTTGGGGGCACCCACTACTTTAGCCAAAGCGGCGCAACGTTTGGGATCAAGGTCTGTTGCTGCAACGACTTCAACATTGGGATGATTTTGATAGAAAAAAGTCGCTCCAAATTTACATAGACCATAGCCTGCGATACCCACACGTATTTTTCGATCAGATTTTGATTGCCAGGTATCTGTAGTTTCAGCTACTGCTTGCTCCGACTGCTTGCCGTCTCCTTTCTCAAACCCGGCAATGACTTTGCCGTCGGCATCTTTAGGTAGATTTTTAACACCTCCACAGGAAGTCAGCGAGAAGGTACCAAGGGTTGCTGCCCCTAGCCCCAGCTTTTGCATGAAGTTTCTTCGGTCGAGATTAGAGCCCACTTTATTTTTCATTTGTTTAAAAATTTGAACATCTCTTATTGTTGATTACTGAAACCCTCCTAACATGAAATTGGGGTTACAGCGGATGAGAAAAAACACACCTGTCAAGACAAGTAGAACCGAGTGATACCATTTTGAAGGCTGATCATTTTTCACTGTATTCAGGGTTTGCTTGCGAGGGAATTGGGGCATCAATATCTGCTATCCAAGCTAACAATTGGTCCAGTAATTCATCTCTTTTGTTGAGGTCAGTTTTTACCAAATTCCTTTCTTCACCAATATCATCCCTTAGGTTGTACAATTCTATGGCATTGTTCGACTCCATTTTTTCTCTTCCTCCATCCAGTACCCATTCTTCATGATACAACAGTAATTTCCAATCCCCTTTTCGAATCACACTTACCGGACGGGTTCTAAAAGCGGTATCTCTGGAATCATGTCGCAAGCCTTCATAGGATTGGAGATAGGCTGGAAAATGCCAATAGATGGCTTCTCTACTAATTGATTTTCCTCCTTTTAGAAGCGGTACAATACTTTTTCCATCTAAGGGATAATTGCCGGGAGGGTTTATTCCGGCCAGTTCAAGGTATGTGGGGTAGAAATCTATACCTATGACTGGTTCATCATTGGTGGTACCACCCTTAATCTCATGTGGCCAGTAGGCAAACATGGGGACCCGGGTACCGCCTTCATAAAACATCCCCTTACCGCCTCGTAAGGGTTTCTGACAGGTATAAGTGCCATGGCCTCCATTGTCGGAGTAAAAGATCAAGATGGTGTTTTTACTTAAACCTAGGTCTTCAAGGGTTTTGGTTATTTTACCGACGCTTTGATCCACACTTTCGACCATAGCTGCGTATTCGGCATGGCTATGGCAACCTACAGCGTTTTTTGCTTCGTACTTTGCAGTAATAGCTTCCTTAGCCTGAATGGGGGTATGAACGGCATCATGTGCCAAATACAAGAAAAAGGGCTTGTCTTTATTTTGAGTAATGAATTTTATGGCATCATTGGTATATCTATCCGCCAGATAATCCCCTTTATCATTAAAGTGACCTCTTTTGAAACCCATTTCGAATTTGGTTTCAGAAAAATCAAAACCTTCTTCTTTCGGATCATTCCCTACATGCCATTTTCCGATTGCTGCGCTTGCATATCCTGCAGATTTGAGCGATTCAGCAATTGTGATTTTTTCATGTGGGATCTTTCTGGAATTGTCAATAGGAATTAGTCTGCGATCGGCTGAGTCACCCCGATCAGGCCTGGCAACGGTGAACACGCCATGACGAGGAGCATATTGCCCGGTCAATAGGCAAGCACGTGTTGGAGCACAATTAGCAGCATTAGCATAAGCGTTGGTAAATATCATGCCTTTTTTGGCTAATTGGTCAATATGGGGTGTTTCATAATAGTTTGAACCCATGTACCCCAGGTCTGTCCAGCCGAGATCATCTATGAATATAAATACGATGTTGGGTTTTGCGTTTTGTTGATCATTAGAACAACTGAAAACTGCGCCGATTGCCAAGAGAGCTATTATGAACTTGAGTTTCTGCATAACTTTTATCGAGTTGTAGAGCACAATTTATTCCGGAGCGCTTCTTCCGCTTTTCATAAATTCCTCTAGCTTGGCTTTCATCTGCGCTACTTTTTCTGGGTGTTTACTGTAAAGGTTGGTCGTTTCGCCAGGGTCAGTTTCCAGGTCATATAGCTGTCCCGGCGCGTCGGGGTCAGTGTCTTCTAATTTATAAGGACTCATGCCCCATTCACCAGGTCGATCATAATTGTTGCCCCCGGAACCTTTATGATCCAAGTATTTCCAATTCCCATCGCGGATTGACATAGCTAGGGAAATCGTTTGCTCTAATAGATATCGTCGAACGGGCTCTTTGCCTTGCGTTCCTAGTAGAATGGGCAATAGATTGTAGCTGTCTTCCGCTGCCTGATCAGGAAGTGACGTTTCCACAATGGCTGCGCAAGTGGCCATCACATCTGTTAGGCTGATGAGTTGAGAACTAGTGCTATTAGGTGCCACTTTACCCGGCCAGCGAACGATAAAGGGCGTCCGGTGCCCTCCTTCCCACTGATCACGCTTCACTCCCCGCCAAGGCCTGGCTCCGTCGTGTTGATAGGTTTTGCGCATATCCAAGACGGTGGGAACTTCTGGACCATTGTCGCTCGCAAACATAACGATCGTATTTTCAGCCACTCCGAGTCTTTCTAGGGTTTGCATTAGCTCTCCTACGATATAGTCCATTTCAAAAATAAAATCACCGTGTGGTCCCGATGTCGTCTTACCTTTAAAAGGATCGGCGGGAAAGGATGGGAGATGAACAGCCTGCATGGAATGATAGAGGAAGAAGGGTTGATCTGGTGTGTTTTGAAGGTGTTGTTCCAGGAAGGTTTTACTCTTTTCCAAGAAAACCAGATCCACTTCTTCATGATTGAAGTTATCTGCCACCATCCCACGTCTGCAATCATTAGCGTAAGGGTGTTTGGGCAACTTACTTTTATCTAGCAGTTGAGTTGCCGGTACTGGGATTCGGTCACCATCGACGTAAGCATATAACCAGTCTGTTGTAGGGCAAGAAACAGTGCCAAAGAATTCGTCAAAACCGCGATGAATAGGGCCATCAGGTATAGTCCGTGTATAGTCAATCTCCTGCACCCCTTTCACGCCTCTGTCTTTGATGGTATCCCCTTGTTCATTGAAGAAGGTCATACCTACATGCCATTTGCCCATACAGGCGGTACGATACCCTTTGTCCCGTAGCATTTGTGGTAGGGTAAGCCGGTCCTCCGCAATTAAGGAGGGACCTTGCACGCCAACAAAGACGCTGCGCATCCCGGTGCGAAATGCCATGCGCCCAGTCAAGATGCTATAGCGAGTAGGAGTACAAACGGTCGAAGGGCTATGCGCATCAGTAAATCGCATACCTTCTTTGGCGAGTTGATCTAGGTTGGGGGTCGGGATTCTGGATTCCTCATTGTAGCAGGCTACATCTCCGTAGCCAAGATCATCGGCGAGAATAAACAGGATATTGGGCAAGGTAGGGGCTTCAGGTACTTGATCAGTACAGGAAACCAAGGCCCAGCAGAGGATGGCTGCTATGCTGACTCTTGTCATGGTTTTCGTTCTTGTTTGATGACACTGAATATACCGAGAATTACAGTTTATCCAGTGATTTAGTATACCTTAATCCGTGCTATTAGATATTTAAGAGTCAGAAGCCAGGAGACAGATGACTGTATATTCGCCATATTGCTTAGAATTGTTATGTCTGATAGCCTAGCTATCTGACTTCTTACTTCTGCTATCTAGTTTAATCTACGATCAATCCAACTCAAAGCTAAAGGCATTATACACCTCAGTACTCCAAGCGAGATGCCAGGTGCTTGGAGAAATAGCGAAAAAGGGAGAAAAAGTGCGCACTTTCACCGTTTTTCCATCGGGCAAAAACTCCAAAATCCGGAGCCAACCATTACCGCCATTTCCATGCCAGCCTCCCCCCATGGCTTGGGCATTGAAAGCCATTTGATTCACTTTTTTGCTCCCGGCATTCTCATCTGTTCTGAACCCAACATGCGCTTTAAAGTCATTGGCACCACCGATATGACCTGAAAACACCATTTGTATGTTTTGCGAAGGCTGTACCAGTTTTTCCCAGATGGCTTTGCCATAGTTTCCATCGGTAATGGGGTAGTTCTCTTTTGCAATATGTTCATGCGTTGCATTCAGGTAGGAGTGGGTTAATAGGACTACCGTATGGTCTTTAAATTCGGCTTGATCCGTTACTGCTTTGGCCCAATCTATCATCGCGTCTCTTGGCGCGAATTCGAGGTTGAGAAATAGAAACTTTCTATTGTGTGGAGAGACAAACTCATAGGCGGCGTTTTCTAGGGTAGGGTGGTTTTCAAAATTTTTCCCTACCGCCTTCAATAACTTCTGACTTGCCCAATTCCTATCTGCTGGGAAATATTGGTCATAGTTGGATTTTCGGTGTTCTATATTTTTAAAGCCAAAGTCATGGTTCCCGGCGGCCAATATGTAGGGCACCTTACCGTCCAAGGGTTTAAAGGCGCGTGAAATAGCCTCCCATTGATGTTTGCTGGGAAGATTTCCGTTAACATTATCCGGAACGACCATTTCATTCTGTTCTACCAAATCGCCGGTGCATAAAACCATCTTAATATTTAGGGGGTCAATGTTTTCATTAATCCAAGCTGTCATCAGATCAAAAATCGCCTGGTTCCGCCCGAATTTCATATAGGTCTGGGGATCGGGCAAAAGGATCAATGACCATGAATCCTCATTGGATAGGGCTGGTTTTTGAAAGGCCTCCTGTGCAGATAAAGGAGAGTTAGATAAGAAGAAAACCAAGCCGACAATTAAGCAAAGAAATCTCATACGGTTTTGTTTAAATGACTAGAAACCTATTCTCGTCACCTGGTTAATCAATCACCTATTCCAGCTAGTGCACCTCTCCATCCGCCTGCCAGTTGTTTGGATAGCTGCTCGATCAAATCCTTATTGACTGCTTCCTCAGCAATATTTCTAGTCTCATATGGGTCATGTAATCGATCATACAGTTCGGTAGCCACATATTCCCCTCTCATTCCAGTCTTATGATCCCAAGTGTACCATTCAATGTAATGGTACTCCGATGTGTTCATAGAGTATCCCATATACCGGTTTCCGTCAGCTGAGACCCTCGGCCGTCGATGAAACTGACTGAAAGTGGCTGGCTTCCAAGCTAGGTTAGGGTCCTCTAGAAGGGGGACGAAACTGAGTCCTTGTGTATAAGCCGGGACGTCAATACCTGCCAATTCGCATATTGATGGAAATAGGTCAACTAACTCCGTCATGGCCATCGTCTGAGCACCGCGATTCTTTTGCCCAGGGTACCGAACAATCACAGGGACTTGCAGGTCTATGTTGAAATTCGTCATTTTTCCCCAACTGTTATGATCGCCCAATTTCCAGCCATGATCTCCCCATACTACGATAATGGTATTCTCATACAGCCCGAGCGATTTCAGATGCTCCATGAGGTCACCCAGCAAGGCATCGACATAGCTCACACTGGCATAGTAACCATGCTTTAGAATTCTAGCGGTATCCTCACTCATGCGATAGGATGAGGTGGGATGACCGATATGACTGAAGCCATCATAGTGCCGGAGCTCATACATGGAATTGGCAGTGAAAATGGGACTGCCTTCTGGTAGTTCCGGGTTTGGAGCTAGAGGGATTTGCTCCTGGTCGTAGAGGTCCCAGTACTTCTTCGGAACGGCGAAAGGGAGGTGAGGACGAAAATAGCCTAAGCCAAAAAAGAAGGGCTGATCCATTTCAGATAAGCGATTAAGCGTGCGCTTAGCCAATTCTGTTTGGGCACCGTCATAGTATAGGGTATCGTGGACATCGGCAGCTTCCCAGGCCGGGCCTGTATTCCAACCATCGGCATAGCGAATAGGCCTTAGTTTCAACAGGGAGTCTCGTTTGATGACTTGCGATTTTTGTACCTCCTCACTGATATAGAAGGTTTCACCATCTCTACCCAACCATTCTGGTCTCAGGTATTGCTTAGGCCGCATATCTGGTTCGTCCCAGGACACTGAATCTGGCATGTAATTGTGGAAAATCTTCCCAATATTGACCGTATGGTATCCAAAACGGGAAAAGTATTGTGGCATGGTGACCGCCTGCGGATTGATCTCACGGAATTTATCCCCCAAATGCCAAACGCGTGTGGAATCTGGACGAACACCGGTCATGAGACTAGCTCGTGAAGGAGCACAAACGGCCGATTGGCAAAAGGTTTGCCGGAAGGTCATGCCTTCGCTGGCCAATTGATCAATGTTAGGCGTAATTGCTGCACTATCTCCATAGACACCCAAGGCAGGGCGAAGATCATCAATGGAAATAAAAAGCACATTGGGTGGCATTCGCTCCTCAGGTGGCCCACATTGGACTAGTCCAAGCATTAAAACTCCCAGTATTACAGACAAATAAAGGTACTTCTTCATGATTCCGATTCAGGTCTACTATTGTTCGAATCTTTCATATTTTAAGATAATCCAATCGGCATTTAGTACATATTGGCTGTCATCCTTCAGGTTCTTGAAGACCAAGTAAAGTGGTCCTTTGATATCACTAGCCTTTAAGGGAATGTCATAATATTTCTTGCCGGGTTTCTTGGGATCAGAATAGCCGAGTTCGGCGGTGCCCAAGACTTCTCCATCTATCGAATTGGCGCGTACTTCAACACTGCCTGCATAAGGATAATCGGCATTGTAGGCCGCCGCCAACTGAATACTATTCAAGTTCTTGAAGCTGATGTTGTCAAATTTTAGGTAAGAATTATGCAAGATAGAGCCAACCAACCTGGCCCCTTGGCTATTCCAAATACCCAAGCCTTTGCTGCGTTCATCTGCATCCTCCGCCTCTATCTTGGGGGTGATGAAAACCGTTTGTTCGCTTGTTGACAAGGTGCTGCCTTCCACCTCTGTATTTCCTTGGTCCAGATAGGAGGCCATTAGAATGTATTTCCCGCCAGCTTTCTTGGTAAGGTGGTCATCAAATGTGATCGAGCCTGCTAGTGGGAGACTGTTGTCCATCTCATCTGTTTTTGGGCCGAGCGTCAAAATGTAATCAATGATCTTCCCCACTTCCTCTACGCTCAACTGGGGGTGAGCCGCCATCATCGTTTCTCCCCAAACCCCAGAACTACCTTTGATGACCTGGCTAATCAAATAGTTTTTGTCCTTGCTGGAATACTTGTTGGCAATCTCCTGGTAGGAAGGGCCATTAACCTTTACTTTTTCAGCATGACAGGCACTACAATCAGAGGCATCGATCAACAGCTTACCTTCTGGCAGGGTATTCTGTTGGTGTCCTACTGTGGCCAGTACGATATCTTCTCCTTCAGGCAAGTAGGTTAACGTGACCTTGACTTTATCTTCAGCTATGCTACCATCTGCGGTGGAACCATCCTCATTGTCTTTCACTACTACCTGGTAGTTTATTTTCCGGCGATCCCAGTAGATATTGTCATCCACATCAGTTTCGATCGTTAACTGGGGAGGCTCGTTGCCAGCCATGATCTTTTGTGTTGTCGTAGAAGTTTCTCCATCTGGATCCGTAACGGTTAATTGTACGGTATACACGCCCGCTTTTTCAAAAGTGAAGGTGGGGTTTACTTCGGTGGATTGGACTTCTGATTGATCAAAAGACCATTCATATTTCAATTGATCGTGATCAAAATCTTCTGAATCTTCTCCTTTAAAGGCTATGGTCAAAGGCACTGCTCCTACCTCCTTATTCGCTAACATTCTGGCGATAGGGGTACGGTTGCCTTTGATGTATTTGATACGACTAAGGCGAGCATCCATATTTTGGGCATTCCATTTCTGACCGTATTCCAAAACATATAGATTCCCATCCGCTCCAAAGAGCATATCCATCGGGTGGGAGAATTCTGTGTTAGGCATGAAAGCTTCAGCCTTGACATAATTTTGATCCTCGTCCAGCGTCACGACGTAGACCCAGTCCCTCATCCATTCATAGACAAAGAGCTTATTCTCAAAATAGGCAGGAAAACCCTCCGCCTGATCCTCTGCATGAAACACCGGGCCCGCCATGGGGTTTACTCCACCTTTACCCAACCACGGAAATTCCTCCGAGGCATCATAGGAGAACCAAATCATAGAAGGCTGGGCTGGGGGAAGTTCTTGCACTCCTGTATTGTTAGGCGAATTGTTGACCAACTTCATGGGATCAAACTTTTCACCGGCTTTTTCGGCTGTAAAATCATAATCATTGTATAATTGGTTATTGCCGCGCGTATACGGCCAACCCCAGAAGCCAGCTGTCCGAGCTTGATTAAATTCTCCCATACCCTTTGGCCCTCGATTGGGATTAGTTTTTCCGGCATCAGGGCCTACGTCACCCCAATAGAGATAGCCGGTTTTACTGTCAATGGAAGGGCGGAAAGGATTGCGGCAGCCCATTACATAGATCTCAGGGCGCGTGTTGGGGGTACCTGGAGGAAACAGGTTGCCATCCGGAATGGAATAGGTGCCATCGTCTTCCGGTTTGATCCGTAGAATTTTACCTCGGAGATCGTTGGTATTGGCAGCGGATTTCTGAGCATCCCAAAGCGCTCGCCCGGGTCGTTCGTCGATGGGAGCGTAACCGGAGGATTCAAATGGGTTGGTGTTATCGCCCAAAGTGATGAATAAGTTGCCATTAGGGCCAAATTCTAGGGCTCCACCGCTATGGCAGCATTTTCGAATGGTGGGTATAGTGAGGAGTATCTTTTCAGAGGAAGCCAGCAGGGAGTCTCCAACTAGGTCGAAGCGAGACACGTGTTGGATTGGCTCATCTCCTGGTGCCGAATAGAATAGATAAATCCAGTTGTTTTCTTGATACTTCGGATCCACGGCGACCCCCAATAAACCGTCTTCATTACCGTAAAATAGCGGTACTTGCGCGATCTTCTTGGTCATTCCTGTTTGGAAGTCATGCAGCTTTAGCGCACCCCTTCTTTCTACAAAGAGTAGCCCTCGACCTGGCAATTCATCTAGCTCCATGGGTTCATTGAGGTTGAAGTCTAGGATTTCCTTCACAAATCTAGTTTCCTCGGGAACGCGCTGAGTGGTGGCCAACTGATAGTCTAAGGAAGAAGTGCCAATTGCCGAGCCCAAAGCTTCTCCTAACTGCTCCACAGCTGCGAAATTATGAGGAGATTCCTGACTCAGGTGTTGGTGATACCATGGCCAGGCCTGTTGAATTTCTGGCAGGGCTTCGATTCCCATTACGTTTCCTCCCGCTTGCGCAAATCGTTCCACATCAGCCCTTTGAACATCATTGAGTGCTTCCCCACTCGTGTGTAGGAAAATGAGGGCCGTAAATTGTTGTAGAGAGTCTTCTGTAAAGACCCCAGTCTGGTCAGTGAAGCGAGTTGAAAAATGCTGGGATTTCCCAAGTTTTTCAATTTCAGTCCTGGCGTTTTCGATACTTTCTTGATTGTCATCTGTAATATGGCCGAAGAGCAATACTTTTTTTCCCTTTCCTCCACAAGACCCCATTAGGCCAGCAAGCAAGAGTATCGATAAAGTTCTAAGAATTGGATGCATAGTTGGTTGTGATTATTAAATCGCTTCGTTGTTTTGAATGACTAAAGATAGCTATTCTGGTTTTCATCAAAACCTAAAAAAAGTACTACTTACTGATGTTTTATTCATTAAGCCAAGATATCTTTGATCACTGATCCATGTACATCGGTTAAACGATAATCTCGACCTTGAAATGGATAGGTGAATTGTTCATGGTTGATGCCTAGTAGATGTAAAATAGTCGCCTGCAAATCATGGATGTGGGTGCGGTCTTGTACCCCGAAAAAGCCCAGCTCATCGGTCTGGCCATGCGAAAATCCCTTCTTTACTCCTCCACCTGCCATCCAAATGGTAAAGGCTTGGGCATGATGATCGCGACCTTGATACCTCATGGTGACGCCGCCTCTGTTTTCACGCATAGGTGTTCTCCCAAACTCACCCCCCCAGACGACCAAGGTGTCTTCCATCAAACCCCGTTGCTCTAAATCTTGTAGCAAGGCGGAAATTGGTCGATCGATTAATTGACATTTTTCCGTCATACCCACTCCCAAATCTTCAGATCGCTGTGTCCCATGCATATCCCAACCCCAATCGTACAATTGGACGAAGCGAACTCCTTGTTCAACCAATCGTCTAGCCAATAGGCAATTATTAGCAAAAGACGTTTTGCCGGGCTCCGTGCCATACATTTCATGAATATAGGCAGGCTCCCTGCTGATATCCATTACTTCTGGAACCGATACTTGCATCTTGAAGGCCATTTCATATTGAGCTACCCTGGATAAGATTTCGGGGTCTCCTACCATTTCATGTTCGGCCTTATTCAGCTCATTGATGGCATCAATTGACTTTTGGCGAATATTCCGGCTCATCCCATAAGGGTTGGAAACATATAAAATTGGATCTCCTGAGCTGCGGCATTGTACACCTTGGTATTGTGAAGGTAGAAAACCGCTGCCCCAGCCATTCTTGCCGGCATCGGGATCACTGCCGCCAGAGACCAAGACCATGAAAGCGGGTAAATTGTCATTTTCTGACCCTAGACCGTAGGCCAACCAGGCGCCCATACTTGGCCGGCCGACTCTGGGGCTACCTGTTTGCAGAAAAAGCTGGGCGGGGGCATGGTTGAATTCTTCTGTATACATTGCTTTAAGCATGCAGACTTCATCTACATGCTTTTGGAAATGAGGGAGCGCACTAGAGACAAAAGTGCCAGAATCACCATATTGCTGGAAGCTTTGCTGTGGCCCCAGCATCTTCGGCGTACCTTGAATGAAGGCAAAGCGCTGGCCTTGCAAAAAGGAATCGGGACAATCCTGATTATGCAACTGCTGTAAAGTGGGTTTGTAATCAAAAAGCTCCAATTGTGAAGGCCCGCCGGTCATGTGTAGGTATATCACGCGCTTAACTTTGGGCGTAAAGTGGGGCAGTGAACTTGTTTGGGGAGAAGTATCAAGATTTGCTTGTGCAAACAATTGATTTCCACCTAATAGAGATCCCATGGCCAAAAGTCCAAGGCCGGTGCTGCATTTCTTGAGGAAATGTCGCCGGGTCGTATACCGCAGTTGTCTGATTTGCCATTCGTTGAAAGGGTCCATACGGTTCAATTTAGGTTAAGTTCAGCTTTTTACTACAAATTCATCTAGGTTCATTAAGCTATTGGCCACTACCGTGAGTACTGCCAGCTCGACTTGCGTTGATTGGGCAATGTCGAAGGCCTCTTCAGGGTGGATTTGGTAATAGGCAGTTGTTTCTTCATACAATTCCCACAGTATACCCAATTTCTTTTTGGAGGGGAGTTTTCCAGCCAGTCGTTGGTACATATCAGATAATTGCGCCTGCGGCGGTTCTTGAGCATCCAAGACCGATTGTGCGAGGGCACGGGCGGCATCGAAAAAGACGGGGTCATTCAAAGTGACCAGTGCTTGCAATGGCGTGTTGGTAGTGATTCTTCGAGACAAACAAACCTCCCTCCCTGCGGCATCAAATGTGATGAGAGAAGGGTAGGGGGTAGATCGTTTGATGAAAGTATAAATAGCCCTTCTGTGACGGTCTTCTCCCTCACTGGTCTGCCATTTTGCATTGCTAAAAGAGACTTGCCATATACCTGAGGGTTGGACGGGCATGACGCTAGGGCCATGCATCTTTTTGCTTAATAATCCTGATACGGCTAAGGCCTGGTCTCGAATTTGTTCCGCACTTAAGCGGAGTCTGGGACTCCTCGCTAACCATATGTTTTCCAGGTCTTTTTCTAGTGCCTCTTTAGATGTGTGTGTGGATTGCCTGTAGGTGGCCGATGTGACAATGCTTTTGATCAATGGTTTAAAGTGCCAGGACTGCTCGTTGGCAAATTGCAGTGCTAACCAATCCAGTAAGGCTGGATGGGTAGGAGATTCACCCATGGTACCAAAATCTTCTGTAGTAGATACGATGCCGCGACCAAAGAGCTTAGCCCAAATTCTATTGACCATTACTCGGGCCGTTAGCGGATTATCGGTGCTAACTAGCCATTTCGCTAGATCTAACCGATTGGCATATTCTTGTGCCTTTGGGTTGAATAGACCTGGAATACTAGGAAGCACTACTTTCCCTTTTCGTTGCCAACTTCCCCTTTCAAAGAGGTGAGTAGTTCGTTGATAGCTGTCCTGTTTTTCTACTAGAACCGGAGTCGTTACTTTGGGTTTTGCATTCATTAGCCGATCAATACGGTGGTGAATACTATCGGATAATTCTGCTTGTGCGGCTGGCAATTTCTTGCCAAATAGGATGCCATCGATCCGGGTTTCATATCCTTCCTCAATGCTGCTGAAAGAAAAATACAAGTCTGCCTCCTTTTGATCGGTACGAATAGGAATGGATAACATGTCCAAGCCTTGGGTTTTGGATAAAGTTCGTGTGCCAATAATGGGTCCCTCTGCGTCATTCAGATGAATGGAAACTTTACCTTCCTTAGGCGTATACTGGAGATGATGCAAGTAGATCCTGTCGATCTGTTCCAGGTCGATGGCTTTGAGTTTGATCACGGATCCGTCATACACACTCATGTAGTCATCACCGATGCGATTGATGAACTTGGTGTTTTGGGATTCATCAAAATCCAGGGGACCTATTTTCGGCTCGTGAACCAAGATCATCTTTTCGACTTGCTGAGCTACTTGCACGCTGCTCTGTTGAGCAATCCATTTTTTGATGCTTTGTAATTCTATAGAATCTTCGACTTCCAGGGTTTTTAGCACTGGGAATTCGGCAATCAGGTTTCGGTCGGTCGTATTATTGAAAAAAGCAAAAGCCTGATAGAAGTCCTCCTGTTTGATGGGGTCGTAGGGGTGACTGTGGCATTGTACACAACTCATAGTGGTGGCTTGCCAAGTTTCCCAGGTGGTATTAACGCGATCTATTACGGCGGCATTTCTGAACTCTTCGTGAAAAGCACCTCCTTCCCCATTGGTCATACTGTTGCGGTGGAAAGCGGTAGCGATGAGTTGGTCAATAGTGGGATTTGGAAGCAAATCGCCGGCTAGTTGTTCTACAGTGAATTGATCAAATGGCATATCCTGGTTCAATGCTTGAATCACCCAATCCCTATACTTCCAGATGACCCGATTGAGATCCGAAGAGTAGCCAAAGGAATCAGCATATCGAGCAAGGTCCAACCACATGCTCGCCCAATGCTCTCCATAATGAGGGGAAGCCAACAAATTGTCGACCAGTTTTTCGTAGGCCAGGAGTGAAGTATCTTGTAAGAATTCCTGAACTTCATCAACAGAAGGGGGTAGACCGATAATATCGAGATATAAGCGCCTCACCAATGCTACAGGATCAGCTGCGGGGGAGGGATTCATCCCTTCTTGGCGTATTTTTTCTAAGATGAAGCGGTCGATATCATTGCTGATCCATTCCGATTGGATCTCCGGTGGCGACTTATGCAGCGGCGGGATATAGGCCCAGTGCTCTTCCCACTGAGCTCCTTGTTCGATCCACTTTTTAATTAAGGTAATCTCCGATGCTTTTAGCGGAGCTTCTTCTAGTGGCATGCGTTGCTCCGGGTCATGATGGACCAGGCGCTGATACATTTCACTCCTATTCGGCTTACCTGGGACAATTCCAATTTTCCCGCTTTCCGTTTTGCGAAGTGCATTTTCTGCAAAGACCAGCCCAAAACCGCCGGATTGTTTAATACCTCCGTGACAACTCACACAATTCTTGTTTAGAATAGGCCTGATTTGGGTATTAAAACTTATTCTTTCCTCGGAGCAGGAAACAGTAGCGAAGAGTAGAAAGATAATAGTGAAATAGTAGAAAGCGGATACTCCTTCCATTTTCGAAATGTACCCTTTCATGTTCTTGTTTTTGGTTCTCTGAATGTAGCAATATCAGAGAAGATGGTTTTTCTGTTTTGATGCTTGTGTCTATGTTTGGGACTGCTGCTGAGCTGATCTAAACATGACAACCGATGTATATACAATAACCCCAATCACTACCCAACGCAGGGTGTCAAGGGGAAGAGATTTTACGATGTAAGCGGCGATCAGCACGGCGATGGCTCCAGGAATGGCCATAGCAACAGCTGCCTTTCGGTTGTAGGCTCCTTCCTTGATGAATTTAGCCGAAGCAGGAGGCATCAGGAACGCACAGGATCCCATCATGATCGGGAAAGCGACTAGTGGAGACATCCCCAAGGCGTAGACCAAGGCCATGCAAGGCGCATATAAGCCTATCCCTACGGTCATAAAGGCACCCAATATGAAGTTCACCCCTACTGCTACGGCTAGTTTCCAACCACTTAACCCGATAGCCTCACCCCCTCCTTGTATCCAATTCATTTGACCAGATAGCATGAAAAAGGCGGTAACCAGCAAGGCAAAACCCATGATGATTTGAATCCTACGAACGGGCATTTTGGCCACTCTGCCCGCACCAAATACTGCCCCAGCCATCGCAGATAATAGCATGGCCAAGAGTGTGAGAGATTCTACTTCGACAATCTGAATGAAAATTAAAGCTTGGATGAGAACCGGGACGGTATTTGCCACATTCAGTGTACCTGGAAGTAGCCGATCTTCCGTCTGCTTGGTAAACTTCAGGAGGGCTGTTTGCGGCGCAAAAGCTCCAATGCCTAATACGTCAAAGAAGTTGACGACAAAACCAATAATGGCAGTCTTTAGAACACTAACATCTTCCAGTACCTTGCGATGGGCAAAGAAGTCCTTCGATAGGGTATAAATAAAAAATATCGATAAAAAAATGAGGGCAATCCAAATAGCGGTAGTCATAGATAGCAGCTGGTCTATCTAAAAGTAACAATTTCATTTGAATTGGGGTCAACCCATGCGGTTTTGTAGTTATCGCTAGGTTGTTTCTGCTCTCTTTTTGATCCCCAGAACTACGAACTCGCCTGAGTAGCCGAGGTTCTTCGGAACTGCCGATCTCGCCACAAGGCCGTTCCGCCAATTAAAGTTAAGATGCCCACTGCATAGTAGACAAAAGTTGGAATCGGAACAGGATCTCCTGCTGCGTAAGAATGTAGTCCTGATAGATAGTAGTTAACGCCGAAATATGTCATGATAACTGAAGCCCAACCAAAGAGCGTGGCTACATTGAAGGCATATTCTCCTCGCAGGCCCGGAATAAAACGCATATGAAGAATGAATGCGTAAATCAAAATGGTAACCAGCGCCCAGGTCTCTTTAGCATCCCAGCCCCAATATCTTCCCCAGGATTCATTGGCCCACACACCTCCCAGATAAGTACCCACACTGATCATAAAGAGTCCACCGATGAGCGTCATTTCACTGATTTGCGTCATCTCCTTGATCATTCGATCGACATTAACTGCATTCTTTTGGGTACGGAATATCATAAACAAGAGATTGAGCACACCAATTAAGGCGCCCAGCATCAAGAAACCGTAACTCCCCGCTTCCAATGACACATGAATCGTTAGCCAGTAAGACTTCAATACGGGTACTAGAGGTGTGATTTCCGGGTCCATCCAGCTTAGGCCTGCTACCATCAATATGGTCGAAGCCAGAATATTGGTAGCCGTCATCCCCCCAAGCGATTTCCTGCCAAAGATCACCCCCGCCAAAACGGTCGTAAAGGCTATATAGATCATGGATTCATAGCCATTACTCCAGGGGGCTCTCCCCGAGACATACCATCTTAGTCCCAGTCCAAAGAGGTGAAGGAGGAAGCTCATAAAGAATAGACCATAGGCGATCTTATTCGCTGTAGTTAAGTTCCAGTTGGGCTTGAAGACAGAAGTGAAAAGGAGAATCAGAAACAGCAACCCCATCAAGCCGTAGACTTTGCCCAACCGACTAAAGACATTCAGTTTATTAAGCAATAGCTCCGCCTTTTGTTGTTTTGGTGAGGGTAAAGCGGCGGATCCATACTGAAGTTGATATTGTTCTAACTCGTTTAACAGTCTATTAGCCAATTGATAATTGCCGTTTCCGATGGCGGCTTGTAGGGTGGGTAGGTAGGCGGCATAGAAGCGTTCGGCGTAGCTTTCTTCTTGGTGGTCATGTCCGTGATGGTGCCCTCCGGCAGGTGATTCCCAAGTGTCATTCGGATCATTTGGAATTGGGAACACTTTCATGAAATTCCCGGAAAAGACCATGCTACAGATGTTGACTTTTTCATCCAATTTCATCATTTCCTTTTCGAATACACCCCGATCCTTTTTAGGGGTATTGTAAGCTTGACGCACATGCTCTCGAAGTTTATAGCTGCCATCTGTGTGGAAAAAGTCACTGTAGGCTAGCAAATTACCTTGCGGTGGTTGTGGCAGTATTTCTTTGGTTTTATCGTGCTTGCCCATTTTGATCAATGGAACATCATACCAGCTTTTTGGGTGGGCTGCCATCCCCAAAATAATCTGTTCTGCTTGTAGCTCGTACAAGCTGGATTTCCGGGATAACTTCCTGAGAATTTCGCTCGTATAGGTATTCATAGGTTTCATCCGACCTCTATGGTCCTGCATGACTATTTGACCAAATTTCTCCGCATGCTCCAAGGCTACTGCTTGGGCATTCCGAAGACTGGGATTTGGATTTTTTGCGGAAGCTGGAATCGCGATTGTCATGCCTAGTCCAATCAAGGAGGCTGCAACTATCTTTTGAGGCTGGCGTGTACGTTTCAGGTTTCGGGCTAATTGTTGGAAGCGACTGCCTTTGTGGAAAAAGGTTAGCATCATTCCAATGGTTAGAATAGCATAACCGAGGTATGAAATCCAGGTACCCCACCAATCATGATTCACGCTGAGCCAAGTTCCTAGTTCATCCTGATCAAATGAGGATTGAAAAAAACGATATCCATCGTAATCCAGAATATTGTTCATGTAGATCCGGCTTTCCTCGCGTAAGTTAGTTCTTGAATCCACCAGGGTGACCTCACTGGCATAAGAAGAGGCACTATTGGTACCTGGGTATTTGTCCATGATGAAATCTCGGAGCTCAAGACTGAAGGGCAATTTTATCTCTTTGGCGCCATAGGCTATAGCCAGCTTCAAGTCTCCTAAGTCAAAGACTTTGGCACGCCCAGCCACACCTTTTGTCCCAAAAACAAACTGCTCTTGCGATTGGTCGTTACTGCTTACCCGAATCTTCAAACCCGCAGTGCTATTGCTGGACATCTTTTGGTTCTTTGAAACGAGTTCGACTTTAGCTCCCGGAGAAAAGTCACCGAAAACGAAACTCTGGAGCCCATTTGAATAGAGACTCCTTAGCACCAGGGGATGATATTGCTGTCCAGCAAGGGTATCCAGCGTTTGTGTAGCCATGACCCTTTGTGTATAGGGGGTAGCAGCTTTGAAGTACATTCTACCTCCTTCTTCTCGAATATTAAAACCCGAAGGCTCTTCTTGATCCCGAAAATTGAATAAAGTGCCTCGAATTCTTGTTCGCTGGCCCTTCTGTATATAGTATTCTTCGCGTCCATTGGCCCCTCCTATCACGATCTTTAGGGTGGGTAGGCCGTTTGGATCTTCGACCATGCTTTCTATTGGATTGGGCATAAACTCAAGTACTTCAACTGTAGTTTTTTGCTGGCCCAATTGGTAGGACCTTTTCAAGTGGTTGTTTCCGAGGGAAGCAAAAAGTACCGGTTCTGCAAAGTCGAATTTTTGCCCGGCGTGCTGGGCCTCAAAAACCAGGTACTCCTCAAAGGATAGTATTGTGTTTGACGAACTCCCTTCTCTGATGTGCATCATCCCTTCGTATCCAAAGTAACGAGTTACCCCGGCCCCTAATAGGATGATGATGATCGCAGCATGAAAGGCAAAGACTGCCCATTTCTTTTGCTGGATGAGCCGGAAGCGAAAGATGTTAACCAAGATCGAGATCCCAAATAGACCAAGCAATAACTCGAACCACCAGGCTTTAAAGATCAGCTTTTGAGCAGCGCTGGTGCCAAAGTCATTTTCGATGAAAGTGGCGACCGCAATCGCAATGGCAAACAGGATCATATAAAGGCCAGCTGCTGAGGTAGAAAAAAGCCTTTTGCCAATTATTTTCAAGGTCTTCATACTATAAAGGATGGTAGGCCATCAAGACGAATGATGACCTTTTTGATCAAAGAAATGAGTTGATTCAGCTAATTGCGGGGTAGGTGTGATCCTTTTACTGAAGTACAGCTTTTTCCATAATGATATCATAGCGGTAGCCCGCTCCAAAATCTTTATCCAGCGTAATTGTTCCTGCAACAGAAACGATATCTCCTAATCGAAGCACTTCGGCTGTAGTAACGGTAAGCTCTAGGTTCTTGCCGGATCCATCTTGGATATGCACCCAGTTGCGCCCCATAATCATGGGATTAATTTTGATGCATTTGCCCGTAATTTTGACGAGTTTTCCTTGGTAGGATTCCTTGTTAGCAAATAGTTCGGCTAGTGAGATAGCTCCTTCGGTAGGTTGAATTTTTTCTACTTCTAGATTGGGTAAGGATTGGCCGCCATTGATTCTTGCGGTGGCTTCCTCCAAAGCGGAACTCGGCCTTTCAGTCTTTTCCCAAATGTTTGACACTAGATAGACCGTTTCAAAAACGCGATTGAATTCGCGACTGAAGAAATTTTTCTTCAACAGTCCGCCTTTGTATTGATAGATTCCTCCCTGTTTTATCTCTCGCTTGGAGATCGCTACCCAAAATTCTTTGCCTTGTTCGTCTACCCGTAAATAACTATACTTTTCTGTGTTCAAAACCTCTTTGATCAGTACTTCACGCACGGTTGAAGTAGTAGCGGTAGTACTCGTTGGAACCAAAGACTTGGCGTCATCCCAGGCCGGAATACTAGGGGTTCCTGCCTGGACGGTGGAGATAGGTTGGCCTTCGATCACGCGAGGCTTAGAGTCGCAGGATATGACCAGCAAACCGATTAGACTTAATAATATGATGGACTTGAATGTATTCATGATTAGTTTAGTTCTGTTTTAGAATCGTTTAATGATTCGGGCATTGAAACGGTGATAGATCTGCTTGTTGTTGTCAAAAATTCCTTCGTAAAATAGATGGAGAGAAAGGCTTCTTTGGAGCCTGAAAGAAAGGCTAGCACCAGCAATGTTTTGATGTAATACACGATCTCCGATCTTGTACCTATAGTCGACCCATCGATAGAATAACTCTGCATTCAACTTGTTGCGTATGAGGTTTTTATTGATACGGATACCAAAGATTTGACTGTCGATGATATCTGTCTGTAGTAAGTTGGCGCGGAGGCTTACTCTAGCTTTTAGATAAGGTACTCTGCTAAAGGTTAGATGACCATTTAGGTTGCGGGATGAATTCCTTTGGCTTTTTTGGAATCGTACACCAGAGTTGATCCCCCAGGAGATGGTTTTGAAAGGGCGATGGTGAAAGCCGAAGCGTAAGCCTTGCCGGGTTTCATCTTCAATCAATTGGTCTATGAAGTTTCGGTAAGATTCGTAGTAAATAATGTTTCTTCTATTATCGTAGGAGGCAGAAAATCGCAAATTCCGGCCGACGCGATATCTAAGGGAGGCGAATAGATTGGTTAGTCGTGGTTGATTATTGACTTGTTCGTTGATCTTTTCAAAAAGGTCAACCTCAAAGGAGCCAAATAGATTGAGGTTTTTGGCCAGGGTACTGGAATGTTGGAAATAGGCAAAACGGCGATCCGTATTGCCTTTGTTCATTTGCTCAATAAATCCTACGGTCGTTTGCAAAAACCGAGCAGGAACAGCAGTTGCAAAGCTTGCATAGGCACCAAATTGAAGCAGATCGAGATTTAAGCCATAATCTCGTAGGTCCGGCCGGGTACCGGCGATGGCCCCTATGCTAAAGTTGTTGCCAAATCCTTTTTCAAACTGTAGACCATCAATGGCTCCCATGCTGGAAAACTTCGGATTGATTTTACGTCCAAAAGTTAGATGGGTAGTTTTATCGAAGCTATATTTTGCAGATAAGGCATAAACTTTCAATGCCTCACCCAGGCTAATGGAGTCATTTAATTGATGTCTAAAGGTCACGTAACTTTCGATAGAAAGTCGAGAATCGTTCAGATTGTAACCTCTGAATGAAAATGCATATCGCAGGCGATGTAGGTTCCTGTCCTTGAACAGGTTATTGTAGGAGGCAACGGAAACACGACCTTTGATTTTTTCCTTAAATAAGACTTCTTCCTCAGCGCGATCTTCAACAGGTTTCACCACGGGATCATTATTGATCGGACTAAGCGTTGGATCAGGTGCGGGACCAATAGGGGGAGGATTATCATCTTGTTTGATTGGCGCTGGTTTTTGAGCCTTAGCAACAACTTGGTCTTTGACCGCAAATTTCTGATCACCGATAGGGATACATACTGTAGATGAGGAGGATTTATTGGCTATGACTAGCGCAGGAATTAATGACGCCCCTTGTTGACGATACAGTGTATCTCCAACGTTCAGGTTTTTAGTGGAGATAAACTTTACGTATACATTTCGAGTGGTAAGGAAGGAAACCGTCCCGTTCTCAAAAAGTACCTGCTCCTGCGCTTGCACCCAGCCGCCAAGTAGCAGCAAGAACAGTATTGAAAAAGTGTGTTTTTTTGTCATAGGTATGCTTGGGTTAATCGCCGTTAGGATGGCACACATAGCAAGCTGTGCTCAAAAATTGATAATTGGCCACGCCCTGATGGTCGTCTGCTAGTTCGTTCGGGTCGTTATGTTCGTGGCAGTCAATACAGCTGAATAAGGCAAAATTACCAGGTGTGGTATGACACTCGGTACACTGATTCCATTCTCCCTGGTGATTGCCACTGTAGATTGGGAAATACAGCCCGTCATGATCAAAGTCGGCAGGTTCCCAGGCATTCTCATTGTGACAATCTAGACAGTTCGTTGGAAACTGAGCTAAACGGTGGTTTGGGTCATCAGCATCATTGTAATCTGACTCGTGACAACCAAAACAAGTAGTAGGGGTATTGGTGAACATACTATTGTGGCAAGCTGCGCAATCATTCGCAATCTGAGCATGTGCTCCCCTCAATTCATAGAAGTTATCATGATCCGCAAAGGTAGCGGGCATCCAATTAGGATCTGTGGTGTGGCAGGAGGCACAATCCATTGAAAAGCCCAATTGTTGATGATCAGGACTAGTGGTTTGCTGAAAATCCGTAGTGTGACAGGCGGCACAATCCGTGGGTGTGCCGGCAAATCCATTGGCATGACAACTATTACAATCCACACCTATATGTGCGCCAGTCAGTGGAAAATTGGTTCGATTGTGATCAAAATTATCGTCTTCACTACCCGTCGGGTGACAAGCTAAACAGGCATTGCTCTCATAGACATAACCATTCACTCCATCGTGCTCATCATCTGTATCACCACGTTGGTGACAGGTGGTACAGGTAAACTCTGCATAGTTGGCCGGGTTGGGGTGACATTCGATACAATCTGACCATTCGCCAGCGTGCTCTCCACTGTAGATAGGAAAGTATAAATCATCGTGTTCTCTAAATTGCGCTGGCATCCAGTCCAAATCAAGTGTGTGGCAAGCTGCGCAATCCGTTCCAAAATTTAGGGCCTTATGATCTGGGTTTACTGCCGCCTCATAATCCAGTTCATGACAAGCTATGCAATCACTGGGTATGGCTTCAAAAGTACCGGTGGTATGGCACTGGATACAGTCAATATCATGCCCTTTTACCAGCGGGAAAAAGTCATGCAAAATGTTTTCAGACGACCAATCAAAAGCATTTACATCATGGCAATCAATACATTCTTGTGAGTAGCCGGATTCTATGTGATTGGGGGAAGTGGTAGCCACAAAATCCTGTAAATGACAATTGACACACTCATTGCCCAACCGATGAAATTGTAGACCTGACTCTGATATATGGCAGTCCGTGCAGCTGCTCAGGGCATGAATACCTAGTAGAGGGAAACCATTGTCTTGATGGAGTTCGGTGATATTATCTACCAACCAGTTCTCAACGGAATGGCATCTGGCGCAATCAGACCCGACCGTCATATTATGTAGATCGGTATGACAGGAAATACAAGCTGTATTGGTTTCTTCAAAAACCAAAGCTTCATGGCAAAGTCGGCAATCCGTACTTGCATGTCCACCTTCCAATGGGAAATTGGTGTTGTTGTGATTGAAGCGAATCGAATCACTAGGAAATTGATTGGATAGGTCGATTTTGGGTGATCTAGTTTGATCGAAATCCCATGCCTCCAGCGGAATATCCCAGCTGTCTGATGAATGGCAAGCTGCACAATTCATCTTGAAGTCTTTGCCATGAGGAGACTGTGCCAATAGGCTGCAAGTCATCCCTAGCAATACTATTATTGATGACAGTCTATACATTCGAAACTATTGAATTTATATTGGACAATAATTTTTCCGTTCTCATTTTCGTACGGTTTGTGGCAGGCTTCACAGGCTACTGTGGCATGTGCTCCTTCTAGTTTGAAGGCGGTTTGGTCATGGTCAAAATCATCCATGCTCCAATTGTCGAAACCATGACATCTGGCGCAATCCGTAATGCCCTCTTGTAAAAATTGACCTTCATGTATATCATCGTGGCAAGCTGCGCATTCGTTCGGAGTATCTACAAAACCTGTATACCGGTTGTCTGCCGATGCATCTTCGGCGGCGTGACATTCCATACAGCTGACCTCCTGGTGCCGACCCTGTAGGGCAAAATCAGTTAAGTTGTGATCAAAGTGATTATCAGTCCAGTTATCAGTCACGTGGCAAGTTTCACAGGCTTGATTAGGATAGAAGGTAGCGGCTATATACCCTTCATGTACATCGTCATGGCAATCCACACAGCGTTCTCCGATGTTTCGGAATCTCCATTTATCCTCGCTTAAATGACAGGCAAAGCAAGGTGTGGCCAGGTGTGCACCATCCAAAGGGAAGTTGGATTCATTGTGTTGTTCAATAGTATATAATGATCCTTCAAAGCCATCTTCTGTATGACATTCCACACAATCCGGCCCGGCCCCATTCACCATAAATTCTCCTTCGTGATAGTCGGTATGGCAGGCTGCACAGGTATTGTGTTCCAGTGGTTCGGTTAAACTCTCTGTATGGCATTCTCTACAATCTACGATCTGGTGTTTTCCTTTTAGACGGAAATCCGTAAGGTTGTGATCAAAGCCATCTGTGTCGACACTGAAGAAGGATTTTTCATTGTGACATTCAGCGCAATTGGTCCCGAATTTGTTGTCATGCACATCTTCATGGCATTCAATGCAATCATTGGTCGCTATGCCCATCTGATCCTGAAATAGTTCATCCAGAGCTTGATTCAGGTTATGGCAATCGGCACAGTCGACACTTTTGTGCGCTCCCTTGAGTGGGAAATTGGTTCGATTGTGGTTAAAGCGCCGAGCCCTACGCATGGACGTGAATGACTCTTCCGAATGGCATTGCTTGCAATCATTGCCCAAATTGCCTTCATGTACATCATCATGACAATCGATACAATTGCCAAAAGGAATTCCGGCAAATCGCTGAAATTCCTTTCCATTTCGCATCTCTTTTTGGTGACATTCTATACAATCTACCTCCTGATGTTTTCCGACTAAGGGATAATCAGTGTCATCGTGATCAAAGAAAGTGGCTGGCGAAAATTCCTCGGTAGAGTGACAGCTGGCGCAATCAGTAGTGGATAAGGTATTTTGGTGCACATCTTCGTGGCAGGAGATACAATCATCGCTCAGTCCAAGGAAAGTGTCTTCCCGCTTTTTAAGTTCCCGATCACTGATGAAATCGGGTAGATGACAATCCCTACATTCGATCCGACGATGTGCACCGGTCAGCTCATAGCCGGTCAGCTCATGATCAAAATTATCCTGATCGAAACGCATCATATCGAAATTCCGCCCGTGATGCTCGCTATGGCATTTGGCACAATCTAGACCGCGCACCTCTTTTGAGCTATGGTAGCCTCTGTTTTGATCGAGTAGTGTTTGAATTTCCTCGTGGCATTCCAAGCATTTATTGTTGTCAAGCTTACTTCCTAGAACATGGCATTGTGTGCATTTGAACATTCCTTCCAAATCAGCATGTGCTTGCGTCAATTTCCCGGGAGATAATTGTGCATACAAGCCCGGAAGGAAGACCAGACTTAAAAAGATGATATATGTGATCCTAATGCTCATGTTTCGCCTATCGATATTTTTTCATGGTATACCCAAAGCGTTTGGTGATTTGGACACCTGCTTTTTTCAAGAACTGCGTGGGTAATTCTCCTCCGGCAAGGATGAAGACTAGGTCATTTTGCATCTGTTTGCTAGAGCCATCGAGGTTCGTGATTTCTACCTGCTGTTTTTCAATTCGAGTCAGATTGGTATTATATCGCATGTCGATTTGCCCAGCTGAAATGGCGGCCAAGATCTTCTCTCGGTTTTTGGGTTTAATCCGACTAAATTTGTCCTTGCGATAGGAAAGGGTAACCTGATTTTGTGGTGCTAATTGTAGGGCAGCTTCCACCGCAGAATCTCCACCCCCTACTACCACTACCTTTTTATCTGCGATTAATTCTGGCTCCAACAAACGGTACGCTACCTTTTCTGTCATTTCGCCAGCTACGCCCAATTTTCGGGGAGATCCACGACGACCGATCGCCAGCAAAACCTGCTTGGCTTTGTATTCTACACCCTTTTGGGTACTCACCTTGAAATGGCCATTTTCTCGTTCTATCGCTTCTACTTTGGTCTTTTCTTGGATGGTTATATCATTCTTGGATAATGCTTTGTTCCATAGGTCTAATAATTCTCCCTTGCTGGTGTCGTATAACTTCACTTTCCCATAGAGGGGCAGGTCCATGGGAGCAGTCATCACGATCTTTGACCTGGGAAAAGTGAAAACCGTACCGCCCAGCGTATCTTGCTCTAGCGTAACAAAATTGAGCTTGTGCTTCTTGGCTGTTAAGGATGCAGCGATGCCAGCTGGACCAGCTCCCACAATTACAAGGTCTAGCGTAGAGTCCTCTTTTTTGAACCCTATTTTGATCATGTTTTCTACGGCTGAACTGCCTTGCTCTACACTGTTTTTAATCAATCCCATCCCGCCTAATTCCCCGGCTATATAAATTCCGGGCACGTTTGTTTCGTAGTTGTCGCTCACGTGTGGCAGGTCAACACCTCTTTTCTCAGTCCCGATGACCAATGAGATAGCTTCTACTGGGCAGGCATGAAAGCAGGCTCCATGTCCCACGCAGTTAGAAGCATTAATCAAGGTTCCCCCACCTTTCAAAATTCCGATAATATCTTTTTCTGGGCATGCCTCAACGCAGGCTCCGCTTTGGATGCAAGTTCCTAGATCGATCACAGGGTGGAGAGAGACCGGTTCGTGAAGCCCCTCTTCCTTAGCCTTCTCAATTTTTGCTTCCACGACGTCAGAGGCCTGCTTGAGCTTACGCAAGTAGATCATGACGATGGTTAAGCAAAAGAGAATGACAGTTCCGTATATGATAATCTGTTCTAAAAGCATCTTTTATTGTTCTGGTTTATAACAGCTTATTGAATGATTAATTCTTTGGATTGGAGTTGTTGCATAAACATATATGTGATATTAAAATTGTCTTTGGTGAAATATCAGCTATCGGGGTCGCTAGACAGGTTTGTTCGGTGGAAAACACTATAGCCGTCGGCTATCGGTTAGCTAGCCCTTTCATCACTATTGTTCACTAAATTTGGGTTAGCATTCTACTCTTTCTGCTGGGTTTTAACCCGTTAGAGTTAGGGCATTAGTTGATGTTTGCCTTCGGCGACCGACTTTTACAATCGCCTAAAAGTCGGCAAAACGCTCGGCAAAAATAACTCGTCCCTCAAACAGATTTTTGCCAGGCCTCCGCATAGAGTTCTACCCATTTTGCTGCTCAATCTGCGATTTGATTTTCTAATATCATCTTAGCCTGACGGCTATGGTGATAACACCGACCTGCACAAAAGGCGCTTGCTGGTACCTTTCTAGCTAGTCAGATAGATTTTCCATCCACACCTCCCAATTTTATTGCATCAACGCCTTTCGGATTGCAGTTTTGGAGGTTTACGTTATCTTATCAAGTTTTCATTTGATTCTTTAGAAAATCCAGGTGTAACCAAAGGCTAAGGTTATTGCTACGTGCAAGACTACGATTACCAGCATAACTAATGCGAATGGTAGATGCGCTACATGCCAATATTTAAAGAGTTGCTGCATGCTTTGTAGGCGTTCAATGCGATTGTTGATGGCCATTTCATCTTTTACCAGTTTCGTTACCTTCTTGATGTCGCGCCATCTTAGTTGGTTCTGCCGCAAAGTCTTCTTGATACGACTTATCTTCCTTCGATCCTCAAAGGACCGTTGGAGAATTCTGGTGATGAGATTCCCTCCCATGGATACACTGGGCACTTCAATGGCCGCCAGAATTCCTTGTTGACTAGTTTGGTCCAGTTGATAACTACTACTCAATACCAATCCGATGTTAGTTTTTGTTTCTTTTATTTCATTAAGAGAGAGTTCACGACCTTCAATCGATCTAGGGATCTGGATATAAATGTATCTACCAATCACTCCACTAAGCACCACAGCTACCATACTCCAAAATGCAATCGACACTATGCCCCCAAATTTGAAGGCGGTGTGAAACAGGATCATCACGGGACCTAGGGTGCAGAGGAAAATGTGGAATTCGAGCCAGTACTTTAACCGGCCCCAACGTGCAAAGAATTTATAGCGCTTCCGAACGATGTACATCACCACTCCGAAGAGGATCAGAAAAGTACCTACGAATCCCAAGCCATGACCATAGAGTCCTGCTGCCTTGAAGTTCTCGTGATCTGGATGATAAAATCGCTCCTCGAATGGGGTGGAGTAGTAGGAGTATCCCTTATAAGCCAGAAAAATCGTGGTCAGAATTACAACTCCCGCCATAATGGAAATGTAAATCTGGTGCGTTGTCTTTGACATATTATCCTGAGTCCAGTTACCTAATTAAATTGTAGAGATCTCCATTCATATTTTTACCTCCTTAGAATTTGTAGATATTCTTTACAACTATTCTCTAGGCCATACGAGTGCCGTAATGGGGTGGGTTGCCTGAGCAAGAAAAAAATATGGGAAATAGAAGACGGGAGTTTCCTAGAGTAGGGGCTTGCTACCTACTAAGAAATAGGGGTAGAAGCCTTGCAATACAAGGCTTAGGAAAGCTTGATGTTCGATTGGAATAGGGCCCGCTTTTCTGATTGCTGAGCTTTTACTTTCTTTTCTGTTCAAAGCTCAAGACATCCATCAGTACCCAGGAATTGGGATCTAATTTGATCTCATTCGGTGTGGATGGGACCTTGATGGTGAAGCGATTAGATTTTTTGTTGACTTGAATGATTTCGAATTGAGGCTGATCTTGATCCTCGAGATAAATACCGATCTCTATAGGCATTTCAAACAAGCTTCCATCCTCCTGAACCTGATCTAAGACAAGCTCAATCTCCCCGGATTTAGGATTGTACCTCCAGCCCCCTGTTACAGTGAGGGCTCCAGATTTATACAACCACTGCTGAAAGAAAGCCGAGAGGTCTTTGCCTGAAGCTTCTTCCATTTCTCGTTGGAAATCCGCAGTGGAAGCATGTCCATTTCGGTACTTATGGTAGTAAGATCTGATACCGCGCCAAAAATTGTCTGTACCGACCACCCCGCGCAGCATATGTAGGATCCAACTACCTTTTTGATAAGTCTGAACGGTGGTCACCTTACGCATGTCTTTTAGGTTATCATGAACAATGCGATAGCCTGGGTTTAAGGAGTTGAAGCGGTCAACGGTCTCTTTGCTGGTCTGTAGTTTTTCTAGGAAAGCATCTCTTCCGTATTCGTGTTCGATGAAAAGGAGCGTAAAATAGGTGGCAAATCCTTCGCTCAGCCAGACATCATCCCAATCGTATTCGGTGACGGAATTGCCGAACCATTGATGCGCCACTTCGTGGATGATGATGTTGCGCCATCTTTCCGAACGTTTCCCGGTGACTGAATTATCGCCATACATGATTGCTGAGGCTGCTTCCATCCCCCCACCTACGGCATTACTCTGAATATTAGCCAGTTTTTCGTAGGAAAAAGGGCCAACATAACTACTGTAGAATTCTAAGGCTCTCTTGGTAGGAACGGCAAAGTCGTAGAACCCAGCCTCTCTATCCTGATGATAGACCCAGGTTTGGATGGACTTCCCTTCAAACTTATCCACTTCCTGTACCGCAAATCGAGCTACGCCTAAGGTGTAGAGCCAGGGCGCAATAGGTACCGATTGCTTCCAATGTGTTAGCCGTCTTGATTCAGCTAAATCGGTTTCCTCAACCAGTAATCCATTCGAGACCACCTGATAGTGAGCAGGTGCTGTTACGATAAACTCACAAGTGGCTTTATCATACGGATGATCAATCATCGGGAGCCAATTCCGGCCTTTATTGGGCCAATTATCACTGAAAAAGCATCGATCTCCATACTTATTGTTTCCAATAACCAATCCGGTAGCGGGAATGCCCCGATAAGTAATTGTGAATTGCTGGCGTTGATCCTTTTTGGAAGGGGAGGGGAGGGAGATGAGCAGAACATCTTCTTCATGCTGAAATGTTACGACTTTACCGTCGCACTCAACGGCAAGTACAGTCATGCCTTTACTTCGTGGCTGGTTGACTTTACTGATAAGATCCAGTCGGACTTGCTCGATGCTATCCCTTAGAAAACGCACATCAATTGTAGTTTTACCTCGAATCTCATCGGTCTCATCTGAAAACTCAAACTCAAACCGATAGTTTAGGGCATCGATATTCGGATTCTTGGGGTACGGGTCGGTCTTAGTTGATGCAGATAGAGCACCAACCACAATCATAAGGATTGAAAGGGTTATACGATTTAGGTAGGATTTCATACTATAGTTCAATTTTCAATATCATAAAGGGTAAAGGACTTGATGTCGGGTTTGGCGACGGATTCAGTTATACTAAGACGCATTGCGCTGACCTCTATCGGTTCGAATTGGTGGATTAATTTGTGCCCAATAGAAGAGCCTTCAAAAATCAACTGCCAGCCTTTTGCGGTCTGTCCTTCCAACCGAAATTGCCTAACCCGCTCTCCTTTGATGATGTTTTCCATCAAAACCACGTGGTTAACTCGCCGTTTTTTGGGTAGTTTTAGCAAAATACTTTTACCTGTACCCTTCGTTTGCGCAATGGGATTGGCATATCGTTTTTTGATCTCTGCTCCGAACTCCTTTAATCGCTGAACATCTTCGGCGGGCATTAAGCCCTCAGCATTTGGCGTCAAACCTAGTATCAGTGTCGAATTCCGTCCCACTGACTTTTCGTACATCTCTACGAGTTTGTCCAGCGGATAAATATGAGCCTCATCTCCGGGTTCCCAGAACCACTCATGTCTTCCATTGTATCCTCGAAGGGGAGCATCAGACATCGCTGGAACCCAATACTTTCCATCAGGGTCTCCCTCTTTTAATAATCTAAAGTTATCCTTGGCAATATCTTTTTTAGCACTTTCGCCTGCTCCGGTAGCGGGATAAGGGAAGGTGGCCCAAGAGGGATAACTTACGGTACCCGATTCAGATCCACCCCATCTAGCCTCCGCTAGCTGGGCATTGTGGTAAAATAGGCAATTGGGCTGAAATTGCCTGACAATTGGAAGTACATCTGGCGAACCATTCTTGGGGTGATCCGCTCCTCCATCAAACCAGATCTCAAACAACTCTCCATAATTCGTGCATAATTCCTTGACCATTCCCTCAGCCATTCGCTTATACCAGGCTTGGCGATTTTTCTGGAATTGACCTTCTCCATTCACCTTGAAGTTGTGTACCCCGAGAAAGGCATTCCAACGGATACCGACGTAGATGGCAGGTTTAATCCCATACTTACGGCAGGAGGCTACAAAATCACCTACAATATCTCCTTTACCATCCCGCCAATTGACGGCTTTCAAAGAATAAGGGTTCACCTCTGATTGGTATAGGGCAAATCCCGTTTCATGTGTGGCCGTTAGAATGGCAAAAGTAGCCCCTGCATCCTTGGCTGTCCTGATCCATTGATCGGTATCTAAGTTTTCAGGATTAAAGATTTGATAGTCTGGCATGGGATTGACACGGTTTTCACCCTGTCGATATTTCTTACCGTCAAATACGTGTAGATCATAGTGGAATACAACCCCCAGTTCTGCTTCTTGCCAGGCGAGTTGGCGCTGATTAGGGATTGGGATTTCTGGATGTTGAATAAGGAGAAAGATGGTATAAGATTCATCACCCTTTTTGACAGCAAGGGATAGGGCTTTGGGTAATCCATCTTCTATAAATATAAAAGGCCGTTCCATTCGGTCAGGGAGGATGCGATTACCGTCCTGCAGCTGGATGAATTTGTTCTTTAGAAAGTACTCATTGGCCTTTTCCCAATTGACACCATCCTCAGAGGTAATCAAGCCGATGTATTGATGGGCATGGAATACACCATAGAATCGTTTCCTGCTTTCATCATACCAAAGGGACATATCCTCGGTGTCCAGGTCATCAATTACGGCTTTATCTTGTATCTGAAAGGGACCGTCAGGGCGATCTGATACGGCTATGGCTTGATTGCGAATGAATCGTGTTTCATTGGGCTTATCTCCTTTAACCACGAGGTAATACCGCCCGTCTGTTCCTTTATCAATGGCAGGGTTTACGGTAAGGGTTGTAATTGGGCCAGAAGGTTCAATGAGTGGCGCTAGCTTTCTGGTCCAAGGTCCACTGAGGGAAGACGCGATGGCTACACCCGTTCTCTGGTTTTCTCGAAGGGCCCTGCGGGTCTTATCTGCCAAGCTTTTCCCATGGGTGGCGACCAGGTCTTGTTCCGTAAAGGCTTGCTTCCCGAGGTTGGTGGATATATAGTAGAGATAATACTTTCCTTCAAAGTACTTGATCTTTGGATTGTGTGCCGTCACGGCATCCCAATAGCCAGCCCCTCTTCCTTGTAGAACGGTCTCTTGGTAGCTCCAGGGACCAGTGGGTTGGTCTGACACCGCATGAGCAATTTCTGAATGCGTGAGCCAACCCGAAAAAGTGTGTTCTTTCTTCCAGCGAGAATAGAAGAGATGATATTTGCCATCCTTGTCTTTGATGATGGAACTGCCCCAATTGTAATAGCCTTCAGTTTTGAAGATGTTATCAGCGGACACTTCTGAGATCTTATCATATAGATACAAATCATCAGGTAGAGATTGAGCAAAGATGAATTGGTAGGTAAATGCAAGAAAGAGTGTTAGTTGGTATTTCATTTAAGGTACAGTTAGCCGAACAAACAGTATGACCAAAATACCTAAAAATACAATTACTCATACCTGATGGATACATTTTAAGTAGTGGGGGACCTATCCTCTACTATTTAATTCAAGCTCACCCTAATGCAGATGCTCAGTCAAAAACTTTCCCAATTCTGTATATACTTGTATTGATTCGGGTGTATCAAATAGTATCATGTAGTCTGCATGCGACAAACCCTCATATACATTGAGCTCAGCTTTGACCCCAGCTAATTTTAGCTTTCGATGTGTTCGGACGGCATCACTTAATAATAAATCGCGAGTTCCAGTAACAAGGTAGGTAGGCGGGAAAGATGTAAGATCCCCATATATCGGAGATATTAGAGGGCTTTTTAGCTCTTGATCTCCTGCATATAGCAGAGCAGCATCTTTTAACCAACTATCATAACTTATTAGAACGTGATCTATCCCCTCATTGATAAAGTGAGTATCTCCAGTTTTAGTTAAATCTGACCAAGGTGTTCCTAAGAAAAGTGCAGCAGGCAAAGCCATACCTAAGGCTTTAAACTTGTGAATGGATGCTAGCGCTAGTCCTCCTCCTGCGGACGTTCCTCCAAGAGCCATTTGCTGTACGGAATGTTTCTCTTGCAATTCTTGATATACCTTAACTACATCATCAATTGCTGCCGGGAATGGAGATTGTGGAGGCATACGATAATCGATAGAAATTACCCTGATTTGGGCTCGTGCAGCCAAGATAATAGCTTCCCAAAGCCCTGCTTTTCCTCCACCAATCACATAAGCACCTCCATGCAGATGGATAAATAGATGATCCTTATGTTCTGGAGCTATTGCAGGAGGCGTTACATATTGGACCTTAACACCATTGATTTCTTCCTTCTTAATAGACACGGAAAATTGCTGGATGAGTTGATCAACAACCTGATTCATCCCGTCATCTGCTGCAGTAATGAAGCTACCCCAAGCCTCTTCCTCTTGGATTCTAAATTGCTTGGATTGAGACAGATTTGGGGCAGGTATGCTACCAAGGATCATTCTTATGTTTTGACTTGCTGCAGCTGGAGCAGGTAATTCTTTTCCTGGGATTACCCATTCCTTCTTTGAAAGAGTGGCTTTTTCTGAATCTGGCTGAGCAAAACCTGGCCCCACCCAAATTATCAATAGTAAGAAGGGGAGGTGTTTTATTGAGAATTGCATAAGAAGTGTTTTAAGTTTACTTGTATATGAATTTGAAGGTCTTTTTAAGTCCCACTTTACAATGAGAGTAGACTAAGGATTCGATTTACTTTTAGGGTAAGCCTGGCCCTCATTTTGACTGACTGCTGCAGTTGATGCGTTTCGGTGAATCCAAACCCATCGACCGTTTTCATTTTTTAGCACTACTGTCCACCGTATGGGAATTTTTAGGGAATTGCCTAAGTATTCAAGATGTATGATCAGCGTGACAGCTGTTATTGCATGTTTTCCGGAAATTCGGATATCCATCCAATCCCATTCAAATTTGTTGGCAGTGGCTTCGCTAAAGTTTCTTAGGAATAAGGCTTTTATTGCTTCACGACCTACACAAAGTTCATCTGCGCCCGTTCCAATGACAGAAATATTATCGGTATCATCGAAAACATGCATGAGAGCGTCAATATCCTTGGCACAATAAGCTTTAGCGTAATCTTCGAGCGTGGCTTGAATGGCATTTTTATTCATACTTTTTCTTTAATGGCGATAGCCTACCTAAGAGCCAGATTTATCCATCCGACTCTAGAGGTAATTGGCTGTGAAAATAGTTTTTTAAATCCTTCTGCGCATTTTCAGGGAGAGAGGCCAAATAACTTGCTGCTGGTCCCTGCCCCCTAAAAATGGACTCCAATAATCATCAAAGTCCAAAGTTTCACTTTTCCTGATTTAAGGAGCTTTTAATTAATCAACTTTCTGGTTGCCCAATGAATGCTCTTGCTTCCTTGAGTTCAGACCTATCACTGTGAGATGATTTCGCTAAGTTCAACAGTTTTTCAAAATACAGCCGTGCTTTTTCCTTATCACCCATATCTTTTGCAGCGATGGCAGCTCCATAAATGCCATTGAACCGATTGGGGTTTCGTTTCAGGTTCATCTCGTATGCTTCTAGGGCTTGAGAAGGCTGATTCAAGCTTAATAAAAGATCTCCCAGTAGTTCTTTTGCCGGTAATACTTCACCTGGTGTAACCGGATGTTTTTCGGTCTTATCTTCTAGACTTGCAGCTTCTTGCATGAGGATAAGGGCTTCTTCGGTTTTGTCTTTTGCAAGCTGTATCCAGGCTTGTGATGCCTTCAGTTGAATCAAGACTTGATCGGCTTTGTATTGTTCCTCTTTATCTAGAAGCTGCTGATGCAATGATTGAAGAATAACTAGTTCTTTTTCAGCCACCTGCAGGTCACCCGTATTAGCACATCCCAATATTCTGGCAAAATGTATGATAGCTTTCTCCCAAGGAAATTCATCCCACTGTATATTGGATGAGTGCAATGTAAGTTTAGCTGCTTTTGGCCATCTTTTGTTTTCCAATGCTATCCTTGCCGGAATAGCTGCAAAGGGATATGCCGCAGCCCGGTGATCCCAGTTAGGAGACACAATATTCATCGTTTTTATATACTCATATTGCTCCATGGCTTTTACATTGTCCCCTTTTTGCAAATAGGCATACACCAAATAAGCCAATGCATGAACTTCCTTTGACCAATGACCCTCCATCAGGTTCTCTTCAGCATAGCAAATGGCAGAAGAAGCCGAATTTAGATTGGATTGAATCGATTCATCCCAAAGCCCTAATCGAGTAAAAATATGGGAAGGCATATGTTGGGCATGGGCAGAGGAGGGGGCAATGTCCGCATATTTTCTAGCTGTAGGTAAGGCCAGGTGAGCGAGAATTGGATTGTCGTAATTGTGTATGATATAATGAGCTATACCAGGGTGATTAGGCTGGTTGGGAAAAATTGACTCTAATATTTGTCCAGCTTTTTGTTGATTCTGATATTGTTTATCAGCAGGATTAGCGGTGGAATTAAGTGCCAAAGCATAAAAAATGGCCGCCTCCGAATCGTCAGGATACTTCTTGTGGATATTTTCCATTTTTTTCTGATAGGCCAACTCTCTGGATGAGTGATCTATCTTATCCCAATCTTTATAGAAGACTGATATCGCATCCAGATACTCCTGTTCCCTGATAGATTTTGGGATTGCTTCAGCTATTTCAATGATTTTTGAACCTTTGATTAGGTCTTTTTCTTTTGGAGCGGCCCAAAGGGCGTGATAAATAGTCATGGCTACGCCCCAATAGGCCATCGCACAATCTGGATCAGCATCAATGACTTTGACAAATGCCTTTTCCGCCTCATCATATTCAAATGAGTGCAATAAAGAAACTGCCAAATCGAAGGTTTCTCGTACAGAATATTTACAGGATAAAGAGAAGCTTACCTCTCCAAATTGTTCACCACTGCACAATACAATATCTCCTCGAAGAAGGTCTAGAGATTGTAATTCAAGGTTTGATTCTTGTTTCTGGTTTTGACATCCGATGATACAAGAGAATACTCCAAGGTATAATATGGGCGATAGCTTTTTCATATGTACTTATTACATGATTTGTGTGCGCTTAGTATCCCTGATTTTTGCGTAAAAAAGGGCAGCCTTCTTCAGTTATACCAAAGTTGAGGTGTAATGATCTCCGCCGGAGGCTGATGAGTCAGAGAGGGGCTAATAACATGAAATTAGAATAAGGAGAAAGGTGTTCGAAGTGTGAAGTCCACTATAAGGGTGATATGTTTCAGATATTCAGCAGGGAAATACTTCCTTTCCTGAGACTATTTACAGTAAGATAACAATATTTATTGATGAGGTAGTAGATTGTTTATAATCAGTGAAAATTGATTGAGTGGCAATAGTATTTTGAGTCCCGGTTGGTATTATATTTAGCCCTGCTAAAATAAGACCTAAGATGAAAATTCACGAAATCCCTCCTACGAAGCTCAGAGAACTTCAAGAAATCAGTCAAATAGCTTACAGCACGAACTTCGGCCACCATTGGGATGGGAATGGCTTAGAAATTTACCTGCAAGATCAATTCAATGAGGAGCGCTTGCGACGTGAATTGGAGGATCCTGAAATTGGCTACTACTTTGTGGAAGAGGAAGGAAAGGTGGTTGGATTTGCAAAAATGAAGTGGGTCAGTGCCCTACCTGGTCATTCAGCAGATTCCTGCTGTGAATTGGAAAAAATCTACATGCTTCCAGCAGAAAAAGGAAAGGGGTTAGGCCGATATACCGTGCAAGCGTTGATTAAACAAGCCATAACTATAGGCAAAACCATCTTCTTCCTTTGTGTTATAGATACCAATACAGCCGCCATGGCTTTCTATCAAAAACTAGGCTTTGATTTTCATAGTAAGACTAGATTGGAGGCACCCCTGTTCAAGGAAGAATTGAAGGGGATGCATCGGATGTATCTGCAATTGACTTAGCACCAAGGGATCGGGGTGACTACTAGGGATTTTAGACCTGTTAACCCTTTGCTTTTAACTGCAATTGCCTGGATAGTGTGCTATGATCAAGTCTCCTGGCCTGATGCGAATTTCGGATTTGATTTATTGACGAGCCTCAATATTTGACGAATGACTTAAGTAGCGTACGTTCTCCACCGCTTATACTGATCAAGTACCAACCCGGTTGCAAATCGGCCAGGTCTAGAGAGACCGTTTGTTCATTGATTTTAGTAAAGATCTTGAAAATTACTTGTTGTGCATTAAGTATACTGATTTGAAAGGCACCTTCTTTCTCTAAGTCGATATTTAATTGACCATTTGTTGGGTTGGGAAAAAGCCGGACCTTCTGAGCCTCAGCCTGGAAATGCACTGAAATTATATTAGAAAATGAGGGAGTGCCGTCGAAGTCGATCTGTTTTAGCCGGTAGTAATTGACACCAACCTTTGGCCGTTTATGTAGATAAGTATAGCTTTGTACGTACATCGTTGTGCCTCTCCCATTGACAAAATCGAGCACTTTCCATTCCTTGGCATCTTTGCTATGTTCTATAACGAAGCCTTCATTGTTCGATTCCGTGGCTGTCTTCCAATTCAATCTTATGACCTTTGCCTCAATAAGACTTGCTTCGAAACTGAGAAGTTCTACCGGTAGTGGAACCTCCACGGCATAAACAGCCCAGTCATATTTATCAAAGCAATTTTCGTCTCCCCATTTATAATCATTGCCTTGTAAAATGACACATTCATCATTCGAATTATTGGGTTGAAACAGCGCCCATTGAGTAAATGCCCAGGACGCTCCAGAAACCCATTCAAAAGATGCAGCTGTGCCATCGTTTGGTGGAATACCAGCCCCATGTCGATTGCCTCCGGTCCAAGCATTTTCATTGGATGCCATTCCGGCATTGGCCAATCCATTAGAGACCAGATCCTGCACCCCTTGTGAAGTGATCGCGGCTAAGGAACTGCCATAATTGGAGTTACCGTAACTCTGGGCTTGCGACCAAGTGAGGGCACTCGCAAACTTGACAAGGATGTAAGACGGCCCCGTTCCACCGACCTGGCCAAGGTTCTGGCTTATTTGGGCAAAGGAGCCTGACCAGTTTAACACTAAAAAGCAGGATAAGATATAAGAATTAATGTTGTTCATGTCCTTGATGCTTGTCTTTATTTCACCTTATAATCTTGCAGATAAAAACCGGCTATCAGAGCAGGGCCCTTCGCTGCGATCGCCTTATGATCAGGATGTTCTTCATAAGCTTTAAGCGCCTCTTTGTGAGAAAATTCAAGCATGAGAAAATGAGTGTAGGTCTCCTCCTGATCTGGGGCGACCATCCAGATCGCTTCGGTCATGCCATCGATCTGGTCTTTAAGTCCTTTGAAGGTGGTCCGAACCTCTTCTATTTCTTGAACCGTAACTTCCGGCTTGAATTTGAAGTAAAGGGTTCGTCGGATTGGGGCCTCTTCGGCGACAGCTGCTGTTTCTGATGAAGGAGTTTCGGTAGAAGATTGGGCAACAAGGCCGCACGAAAAGAATAAGCTGAGCAAAAGGATCATTGATGATTTCATAATAGTATTAGTCTTTTGAATTAGAGGTCAATCGACCAAGGAAGGAAAGCCTGTCCTTTGTTCACAAGAGACAGGGCTCATCTCCCTTCGTCGAAACCCTTGATGTTTGAGATAAAAGCTCCTTTTGGGAGCCTGGATTGATCGGAGCAATGAAGGTCAGAGGCAATTAAGCTCTGGTCAGGCGTGCCCCAGGATTCTAGTCTACTTCTTGGCCTTTTTGGTCATGTACTCTACGATTCCCATATATTCTTTTTCGAAAGCCTTCAATTCCATAGTCGTACTTTGAGCCAAAGTGCTCCAGTGTCTGACCCAGGCGCCATGCATGACCGCCTCCTTGATTTCCTTTTCGGAAGCGCCGGCAGCTTTGGCATTTACTTTATGAGCCAAGACACAATATTGGCAGGGGATCTGGGCGGAAACGGACAACTTGATCAGTTCCACATATTTCGCAGGGATCTGATTGGCAGGATTATCAGAGGACTTGAATAATTCCCAAGCCATCGGAAGCATTTGTTCAGGAACGGCATCAATAAACTGAGGAACAGTGCCCAAGGTCTGTACGATTTCTGCCTTGGTTTTTTCATAATCGCTTTTCTGCGAATATAAGTCAGCACTAATGCCGGTCAATAAGAAAGCTGTCAGTGCGAGATAAATAAGGTTTTTCATGATGAACTTAGTTGTGGTGAATAATTTTTTCGAATGCTATCTTGTCACCAAATTTCCACCTACACATGAAAGGAAGACCGTAAGAATCTCTCAGAAAACCGGAAATTTCGAGTCATGCAAGATTTGTAAGGAATAATGCGGGATTTGTCGGGTTGAATTTGATAGCAGTGCGCTTCAACTTAGGCGGATATAGATCCAAAGAGTATTTGGGCACTCTAATTTTTGTAAATTACTGCCATGACCTCTAGTAAGACTTTGTTGACCTGCATCCTTTTCTCCCTATTGGCTTGTCAGCCCGAGATACAGGAAGATGAAGTAGTTAAGAAGAATCCACATATTTTAGAACTGGATCAATACTATCCTTCTCAAGGGAAGCCGGTCAACATGGATTCTGTGCGGAAACCTCAGTGGAGGGCGGCCACTTCTCAAAAAATCTCCTTGAATCGAAAAGAATTTTCACCTAAGAAGACAAAAGAATTCTACCCTAGCGACAAGCGATCCTACTACACGGAAGGAACAAGGGCGAATGATAGCATGCTTAGTACTCCTCCATTCGTAGCGTCGACAGGAAAAAAAGTGAAGGCTAATTGGCCACATTGGACAGCTGTGCAAACGAGTCTTGATGCTCAGTACATTCATAACTATTCAATCAATGACATTGGAAAAGGCTTACGATCAGGAAGTGTTTGGACCCTCCTAGAAGACCGATCAGGTAAAATCTGGATCGGAACCTGGGGAGCTGGACTTAGTGTTTGGGATGGCAGTGGTCTTAGCCATTATACGACTAAAGAGGGCCTTAGTAACAATGCTGTAATTGGTCTGCTTGAAGACCGCCAAGGGCAAATTTGGATCGCGACTCATGGCGGTGGTGTAAGTATGTGGGACGGCAGTCTATTTACCCATTTCGATCACTCGAATGGATTGCTCAGTAATGATGTATCCTTTCTAATGGAGGATAGCGATGGACAGATTTGGATCGCCACCTCTAAAGGGCTGAATAAATGGACGGGCAATGGTTTTTTTCAATATACCGAAGAACAAGGGATCCGTAGCTACTCCTTCAGGGGCTTGCTGGAGGATAAGAAAGGTGACCTTTGGGTTGCCACTAGCGATGCGGGGATCATGGTAGTGAGTGAAGCTGGATCCGCAGTAAGCATTACCTATTATACAAAAGATAATGGCCTATTGGATGATTATGTTCTTGGCTTTTGGAAGAAACAGGACAGCGATATTTTCATTAATACTATCGATGGCTTTCATACCTTTAGGTCGGATACGATCCACCAATTTACTTTTCCTGCTGATGTTCGTAAATCGAAGTATCCTGGTCTTCCTTTTTGGGAAGACCCGAAAGGGAAAATTTGGCTAAAGGAGCAACAAGATATATCCATTTGGGATGGCGAAAAACTCATGCTATATCCTTCATCGCAAGAAATGGGGGAAGAGATCCTGATCGATGCGATGAAAGATAGCCGCCAACGCATTTGGCTCGCCACTAATGGCGGAGGACTGAAGATCCTAAATGAAACGGATATAGCCCCCCTTAGTTTAAGTGCAGATCTATCTAATCAGTTTGTTCGTACGTTATTTATAGATCAGCAGGATAGGATCTGGTTTGGTCATGCAACGGACGGCCTCAGTGTTTCAGATGGTGATCGTTTTATCAACAATTCCTCAATATCGAGCCCTGCAACATATGACATTTGGGATATTCTGGAGGATCAAAAGGAACATATTTGGTATGGGGGGTATAATGGCCTGGGCGTTTGGAATGAGAATAGCATAAACCACTTCACTAAAATGGAAGGCCTTCAAGATCTCTTCATCCGATGTCTGGTAGAGGCCGAAAACGGAGACATCTGGTTTGGCAGTCAGGGCGGGGGCATAGGGGTATGGAACGGAACAGGCTTTCGGTATTATACGGAAGATGAAGGTTTAAGTGATGATAATATCCGGAGTTTACTAAAGGACCGGGAAGGCGGAATTTGGATTGGAACCTACAAAGGCGGGGTAAACCTTTGGAAAGATTCTTCCTTCACACACTTTACTACAGAGGAGGGACTCCCTGGCAACAGCGTGTTCAAAATAGTGGAAGACCGGGAAGGGAGGATCTGGCTAGGGACGGATAATGGTCTTTGCTTCTGGGACGGCTCCGGCTTTTTCCATTTTTCTGAACTACAGGGTTTACCGCATTATGTGGAGAGTCTTATTGAGGATCGATGGGGGAATATTTGGGTAGGAGCTATCAATGGGGTACATCGGCTTAGTTGGTCATCCGATCGAAAAAGTCTGCTAACACAATATTATGAAAAACCTGATGCACAGGGCTATGAAACGATTCGGTCGATGGTGATCGATGAAGAGGATGTGCTGTGGATGAGTACACCTCGTGGGTTAAGCCGATTGGATCTCAACAAGCTAAAGCAGGATAGCCTACCACCAAGCCTCGCTATAGTCGACTTGCAAGCTATTCTGGATGAAATTGATTGGAGACAAGTACAAAGCGATCATCAAACAAAGGGGCAGATCCTAAGTAAGCGATTACAATTACCCCTACAGAATATTCATTTTGACTCCATTCGCGCACAAAGCAATTTACCTTTCCAGCCCTCTTTTCCCAAGGATTTCAATAATCTGCATCTGCGCTGGACAGCATCCCATACTACTCCTGAAAAATTGCGGTATACTTACATATTGGAAAGAAAAGGTCAAAAAAGCAAATGGTCGCCTTTAGTTAGAAATAATGAGGTGGAATTCACCGATCTGCGGCCAGGGCATTATTCGTTTAAAGCAAGAGCAGTCGCTGGCAATGGCCTTTGGAGTGAAATTGAGGAATACACCTTTAGAATTCGCCCCCCTTGGTGGTTGAGCAAGATCGCTTTCATGATCTATATCTCCCTGGGATTGGTTTTGTTCTACAGTTTCTATCGATTTCAACTAAAACGCCAACTAACGATGGCAGAAACCGAGCGTTTAAAAGAATTGGATGAAGTAAAGAACAGGCTATATGTCAATATCACGCATGAATTTCGCACTCCACTTACCATTATCCTAGGAGTAGCCAAACAGCTGAAAACTCAAGTGCAAGAAAAGGTTGCTGATCAAGTAGAAATGATTCGAAGAAATGGACATTTATTGCTACAATTGATCAACCAGATGTTGGACCTTTCAAAATTGGAGGTGGGCAAATTAGAACTGAACTATGTTCGCCAAGACATCATATTTTTCTTAAAGTATTTAAGTGAATCCTTCCATTCCGCAGCGGAAGACCGAGCAGTTCAACTCCATTTTCTATCCAACTTGGACGAATTGGTAATGGACTACGACCCAAAATATTTACAACAGATCGTTTTCAATTTACTTTCCAATGCCCTAAAGTTTAGCCCGGAAGGGGGACATATCTACATTCAGATCAGTCAAGTTGAGAGTGAAGAATTAGAGATCAAGGTGAAAGACACAGGAATAGGTCTCAGGGCAGAGGACTTGGATCGAATATTTGATCGTTTCTATCAAAGCGACACCTCCAATACCCGGAGAGGAGAAGGCACGGGGATCGGTTTGGCACTGGTAAAAGAATTGATGAAGTTGATGGGGGGAGATATCAAAGTGAAGAGCAAAGCAGGAAAAGGGACAGAGTTTACGCTTCTTTTACCCATAAGAAATCAGGCAGATGCTTCCTTCCAGGGAGCCGAGGAGATCCAGACCGTGTTACCTGTTCAGAAAGAGATCCCAAAAAACATATACTCCAATGTCATCGAAGCGCCGAAGATCTTGATTATAGAAGATAGTCGAGACGTTAGTCAGTATATTGCCAATTGCTTGAGTTCACACTTTCATTTGGAATTCGCCCAGGATGGGCAGGAGGGTACACAAAAAGCCATGGATCAAATTCCTGATGTGATCATTAGTGATGTGATGATGCCCTTGAAAGATGGTTTTGAGCTTTGTGAAGAACTCAAGGAAGACCGCAGAACCAGTCATATACCGATTATTCTCCTCACGGCCAGAGCCGACCAAAAATCAAAGCTAGAGGGGCTGCAACATGGCGCCGATGTTTACCTGACCAAACCTTTCGACGAAGAAGAACTGCTGGTTCACATTAATAATCTGCTATTGCAGCAAAACAGACTAAAAAAACATTACCTGCATACGATTGACTTTGCTCCTGCTGCCGGGCTACCAGAACTACTACCACAAGAAAGTTCATTTGTGCAGCAAGTCAAATCAACTATAACTAGGTACCTATCAGACAGCAATTTTACGGTCCACCAGCTCAGTCGGGAAGTGGCCCTAAGTCCTTCGCAACTCCACCGAAAACTCACTGCACTCACCGGCTACTCTGCTAGCAAGATGATTCGTCAGATTCGTTTAGACAAGGCGAAAGCGCTACTACAGGACCTCAGTCGAACGATTTCTGAAGTAGCCTACGAATGTGGCTTCAATGATCCAGATTATTTCTCAAAAGTATTCAAAACGGAATTTGGCATGATTCCAACGGAATATCGGAAAAAGACAGAAGGGGTTAAGAAGGATTAGCTATCTGGCATTGGTAAATGGACCTTCATTGATGCTTTTGCCAAACTTCTTAATTCTTTCCATCACTTATTTCCATTCTCCTGCGATGAAGCTATGAATCACTTTAGGTAAAATATCAGCCCAAAGCGGGTTGCCTCCTTCAAGACCGATACCAGCTGGGAAATGGCCATCATTAGGCACGATCCACAAATAGGATTTCGGGATGGCCTTAAAAGAAATGATCGGAATATCTACTGAAAAAAAATGATCTTGGTCCCCATGTACGATCAAGGTAGGACAAACTATCTTGGATAAATAGGGAGGAGTGAAATTGATCGCTTCGGGATCATTGGCCAAGCTGCGTAATTGCGTAAGCAACATCTTGATCTGTTCTTCGCCTCTGGGGTGATAAGCCTCCAATACTGATTTCCAAGTCGTGTCCATCGTTTCGTAATAGAGTTCTCTTAAGGGGGCGACAGTCTCCTCTGGAAAAAAGGAGGCGCTTCCTGCCAAGATCAAGGATGAGACTCTGGAAGTATCCATGAGTCCCATGTAAGTAAGTACGACAGCCCCATTACTTTGTCCCATCGCATGGAATCGATCGATTTGTAAATGATCCATCAAGGCAAACATGTCCTCCGCGGAGCCTCTATTGGTATAAACCTTGGCCGGATTGGTGGAATTCCCATGCCCTCTCATGTCCGGAATGATCAGTTGATGATGCTTGGAGAGATCCTCTACCAAATGGTCCCAAACCCGGTGACTTGTGGTAAAGCCATGAAGCAATAACAGGGGCTCTCCTTCACCATGTACCTCATAATAGATCTTTGCTCCATTAATTGTTGCATACTTACCGCTCTGGGCATTAGTGAACAAAACGATCAACAATCCTAATAAGGATAAGATAGGTTTACGCATATTGTTAAATTAAATTTTGCGAGTAGATATGATATTGATCACAAGCTACTCTCTTTGACTAAATTCCTGCTGGATAAATCCCTTAAGTATCCTTAAAAACATCCCTTTGCGAGATTCGTCGGGAAAGATGCGAGATTTATCAGGGTAGTATCTCCAAGATGGTCTGCTAATAAATCATAACTTTAGCCATGCAGATCTTGCATATTTAAAATTCCCTCAATGCAGACACTGATCAAGGCGATTTACAGAAGGTTGCGCGATTTTCGCATGACCTTATTATTTTCAATGGTCTGCCTAGTCTCCGTTTCCGGCCAATCGGTTCGAGAGCAGCTAAACAGCATAGAACTTCGACCGCTAGAGGTGCCAGGAGGATTGCCTGATGCTTTCGTAACTAGTTTGCTAGAGGATCATGACGGCTTCTTGTGGGTCGCTACGACCGGAGGACTAATTCGTTATGATGGTTATGAATTCAAACCATTTTTGCATATTCCTGGAGACTCGACTAGTATCAGCCACAATTGGGTAGAATCACTCCTTCTGGCTTCGGATAGCACGATTTGGATAGGAACAGATCATCTACTGAATCATTACGACCCCAAAACAGGTATTTTTGAATCTTTTGAGCGGAGTGCTGCTCATCCACAATTACCGCTGGCGGACCTGATTACTTCGATTGTGGAAGATCGGCATGGCCATATCTGGTATGGGACTCAGAATCATGGACTTTTTCAGTATAACCCTACAACAAAGCGTATAGCGTCCTTTCTGGCAGATTCAACCTCATCAGAACATTTGTTGAACGACCAAACCCGCACTTTGCTGGCCGACTCGAAGGGCTTTATTTGGATCGGTACGGGCGAACCCTTTGATCTCAATATTCTTGGAGGTGGCTTATTGAAATTTAACCCTCAAACAGGGCAAGTGGTTAGGTATTCGCATGATCCCGATAACCCCAATAGCCTACTTGATAATCGCATTGGCTCCTTGATGGAAGATGAGCAGGGTAGGATCTGGGTGGGTACTTGCGATAGTGGCTTGCATTGGTATGATCCCGAAGGGGATGAGTTTATTCGATTGCAAAATACAGACTCGGGGCATTCCCCTGTATATCCGATAGAAGCAGGTATAGGGGTCTGGTCCGGCTGCCCCTTGGTACGGATTATTCATCGCGATCGGCAAGGGCGAAGCTGGATAGGAACCATGAATGGAGGGATCAATATTTTTTCTGAAGACTTCCAGTTTGTACAGGTTTTGAAAGAAGATACCGATGAAGATCAAGGATTACTATCTAATACAGTGTGGACCCTTTTTGAAGATAGTCAGGAACGCATCTGGATCGGGACCATAACGGAAGGAGTTTTATGGGGAGATCCGGCCCGACAAAAGTTTAAACGGCTGAAAGTAACGGATCAAGCTAACAATCAGGACTGCCTAGAAGGGAAAGCGATCCTTTGTATTTACCAGGCACCGAGTGAACCAGAATATCTTTGGATTGGAACGCGCACTAATGGCTTGTATCGCATGAATGTAAATTCGGGACAAGCCACTCACTTTCGCCATTCCCCTGCCATTCCAGGAAGCATTAGCAGTGATGGTATTTGGACGGTTTTTGAAGATAGTGACCAGGAATTGTGGATTGGCACCTTGCAAGGACTGAACAAGTTCGATCGAGAGAAGGAAACCTTTAGTTTAGGTCTAGCTAGGCAGCATCCGGCAGGTAATAAACTCAGTGAAAATGCGATCACAACCATCTTCGAAGATAGTGAGGGATATCTTTGGATGGGGACTTGGGGGATGGGTAATTCGGGAGCTGGGCTGAATCGAATGTCTAAAGCCAATGGAAAAGTTAAACCCTTCCCCATTGGCGGAGCAGGGACCACGACTTTTCAACAAAGCGTTTTTGTCATCCATGAGGACCGAAAAGGGAATCTTTGGGCAGCTACCTGGAAAGGAGGATTGTACCAATTTGATCGGAAAACAGAGACCTTCACAGAACATCTTAAGGGAATCGGTGCGCAAGGGCTTTGGGAAGATGAAGAGGGCATGTTCTGGCTAGCAGTAGAGAATCTTGGCCTAGTTCGCTATAACCCAGAGACTAGGTCAATTGAGGAGACTTTTGGCATTAAGGAGGGCTTGCCGAATGCGCGAACCTACAGTGTCAAGGCTGATGAGGCTGGCCACCTCTGGATCACGACCGCAAATGGGCTTGCCCGTTTTGATCTAGCTACTCAACAGTTTACAAATTTCGATCGTACAGATGGCTTGCCCAGTACCGTTTTTTTACAAGGGGCATCAGCCAGCTTTCAAGCCAAGGATGGGATATTGTACTTAGGAACCGACAAAGGACTGGCCTTTTTTGATCCTTTAAAGGTTCCTACCAATCAAATCGCTCCTTCTGTATTGATTGAAAAGGTAGAGATCAACGGAGAGGCGGTTGATCTGGACCATCAACCGCTTCACCTAAATTATAAAGAGCGGAATATCAGCTTTCATTTCCTCGGGGTCCACTTCACCAAACCAGAGAAAAATCGATATGTTTATCAATGTGAAGCCTACGATCAAGAATGGATCGATAATGGTACACAAAGGACGGTTCGATATACCAATCTTGACCCTGGCCAATACACTTTCAAAGTAAAAAGCGCCAATAGTGATGGGATATGGAATGACACTTCAGCTACCTTTGCTTTTACCATTCATCCCCCTTGGTGGCGCACTTGGTGGGCCAACTTGCTCTTCGGCTTCTCGATACTTGGCCTGATCTATTTGTTCTACAAATTTCAAGTGAACAAGCAATTGGCCGAAGCAGAATCTTTACGATTGCGAGAACTCGATCAACTCAAATCCCGCCTTTATTCCAATATCACACACGAATTTCGCACGCCACTCACTATTATTTTAGGCGTGACTAAGCAGATCAAAGATCAGGTGCAAGATAAAATCGTAGGCAATATCGAGATGATCCATCGCAATGGCCAGCTCCTACTCCAGTTGATCAATCAAATGTTGGATCTGTCCAAACTGGAAGCAGGGAAGCTTAACCTGAATTATAGTCATGCTGACATCATTCATTTCTTAAAATACCTCACAGAATCCTTTCATTCTGTGGCCGAAAATCGCGCCATACAACTGCACTTCCTATCGGACTTGGAAGAGTACCAAATGGATTATGATGCTGAGCGCTTACAACAAGTCTTCTTTAATTTGCTTTCCAATGCCCTAAAGTTCACTCCTGAGGGCGGAAATATCTATCTGCAGATCGCTGCTGAAGAAAATGCCAAACAAATTGCCATCAAGGTCAGAGATACGGGAACTGGGATCCCTGAAGAGGAACTGGAAAAGATATTTGACCGATTCTATCAAATTGACGCTACGAATACGCGAAAAGGGGAAGGCACCGGTATCGGGCTAGCCGTAGTGAAAGAGTTGGTAAAATTAATGGGAGGTGATGTTCATGTAAAGAGCAAGGAAGGCAAAGGAACCGAATTCACCTTGTTCCTCCCGGTTCACCACACGGCCAAGAATACGACCTCCACCGCTCCGAAGGTGCTGCCGATCGCCTCTAATTTGACGTCCTCCAGAACCACATTTCTTTCTTCCTTAATAGACGCACCGAAAGTGCTGATTATTGAAGATAATCAGGACGTCCTCCAATTCATCTCCAATTGTTTGTCCTCCCATTTTCAATTAGAAACGGCACTAGATGGAGAGGTCGGGATACAAAAGGCGATAAAGAGCATTCCTGACCTGATCATTAGTGATGTAATGATGCCGATCAAAGATGGTTTTGAGGTCTGTGCCATACTCAAAAAAGATCGACGTACCAGTCATATCCCGATCATTTTGTTAACGGCTAAAGCAGATCTACAATCCAAGCTAGAAGGCCTAGAGCATGGAGCAGACATATACCTGGGCAAGCCTTTTCATGAAGAGGAGCTTTTACTACACTTGAATAATCTATTGCAGCGACGCGAAAGCTTGAGAAACCATTTTCAGTTGTTCGCAGGCCCAACGACCAATACCATCCAGACGGAAGGGGGCTCCATCGAAAATACATTTGTAGAACAAGTAAAAGAGGTGATCCAAAAGCATCTCAACGACCATACATTTACCGTCAGCCAACTGAGTAAAGAGGTGTTGTTAAGTTCTTCCCAATTACATCGGAAACTAACCGCCCTCACTGGCTATTCAGGAATCCAGCTGATCCGATTGAGTCGCCTCAATCGAGCCAAAGTCCTATTGCAAGATCAGGAAAAGCCTATTTCAAGCATCGCCTATGATTGTGGTTTCAATGATCCAGATTATTTCTCCAAGGTTTTTAAAACTGCATTTGGGGCCAGCCCAACTGAGTACCGGAAAGGGCGATCTTTAGACTAAGATGGGGCACAAGCTGTACCTGGCAGCAATGCCCACGGCACCTCATAGTCACTTATATTGAACAACAATTGCTAACAATCCAATGTCAAAAGAACCAACTAACAATACGCCCCTTCAATGGGATTTTATCGTAGAGAAAATCCGTCAAGAACAATGCGTATTAGTACTTGGCCCTGAAGCTTATAGATCCATCGAACAAGAACCTGTCCAAGCCTCTTTGTTGCGGCACTTAGACATTGAACATAATCCAAATGTCTATAAATACTACTCTGATGATGAATTCTACCTATTTGAGGAAAGATATAAACGCACCTTGGTTTGTCATCAAATTAAAGCCTTTTACCAAAACCTTCCCATCCCAGCTAATCTGGAAAAACTGGCCAAGCTTCCTTTTCATATTTACCTTACCGTCACCCCAGATCAATGTCTCCAGAAAGCCTTTGAACTACAAGACTTCAATTATCAGGCAGGTTACTACAAGCGCAATAAAGATCCCCAAATCATGAAGACTCCCAATAAGAAGATGCCCTTAGTATACAACGTCTTTGGGTCCATCGAAAGTGAGGAGTCCATGATCCTCTCCCATGACGATCTGTTCGATTACTTCAAATCGATCTTTGCCCAACAAAGTATGCCGGATAAGCTAAAGATCCAGTTGCAGAATATGAAGAACTTTATCTTCCTGGGCGTTTCTTTCGAAAAATGGTACATGCAATTGCTATTAAGAGAACTAGAGATCCACAATCGCCAGTATGAATTCATTCGCTACGCTGCCGGGCAAGATACATCCGCTGAACTAAGCAGCTTTTGTCTGGATCAATTTCAAATTCAATTTGTCAGTGCTAATATTACCGGTTTCATTGATCAGTTACTTGAACATTTTCCTGCCGAAGCACTCCGGCAGCCTAGCAGTGGTGATGATACGGTCGTTAATCGGGCTAGGAAGCTGGTAGCAAAAGGAAGGCTGCAAGAGGCCATTGAAGAAGTAGAAGATGTACTGGAGGATACGGACCTACAGGATCAGATGCTACAAATCTCCGGCAGACATGGAAAGTTGAAGCGTCGCATCCGTAAAGGGATTCTTCGGGAGGAAGAGAAATTGGTACAGGAGAATACGCTTGCGGACGACCTCCTGGCGCTATTGCAAGAAGCTAAAAACCTGGGGCTATGAAGATGCAACATCGATACCCAGGTGCCCGACCCTTTGAGACTGGAGAAGAAGCTATGTTTTTCGGCCGCGAACAAGATGTTGAAAAATTGCAGACACAACTGCGGCTTAATCAGATGCTCGTGCTCTATGCTAAGTCAGGCCTAGGAAAAAGTTCGCTATTAAATGCTGGATTATTGCCTCGCCTTGAACAAGAAGAGGGCTTAAGATCTTTCTCAATCCGGTTTCAGGCTTACCAACCGACGCAGGATAAGGTAGTATTACCCCTAGATAGAACCAGCGCAAAGTTGCATAGCGTTTCGCCTTTATTGGACCGAATAGCAAATGAGCAACCCAAAAGTCTTTGGTATTTGCTGAAATCCTGGCAATTATCCACCGAAGGCACAGAGGGAGCCGTATTGGTGTTTGATCAATTCGAGGAATTATTCACTTATCCGACCAAGGCGGTGGAAGCCTTTGCGCAACAATTGGCGGCACTATTATATACCACGATTCCAGATCATTATCGAAAAGGCTTAGAAAGTAAGTTGGCAGAAAATCCTGACTCTTTTACCGCGACTGAATTAGAGCTACTGCATCAGCCCATACATCTTAGGTTCATCATGGCTATTCGATCTGATCGTTATAGCTTATTGGATCGTCTTAAGCCGTTTGTGCCCGATTTGCTAGCTAGTACTTATGAATTAAAAGCACTAGGCCTAAGTCAGGCAGAAGATGCGATCCTTAATCCAGCCTATGAGCAAGGAGTTTATGCCTCTCCTACCTTTGATTTTGAAGACCAAGCAATAGATCACCTAATTAATTTCTTAAGCCAGGGCCGGGCTCAACCGATTGAAAGCTTTCAATTGCAAATTCTTTGTGAGTACATCGAACGAAAGCTGGTTGTGGGTAAGGGAAAGACACAAATCTTGGAAACCGACCTTGTTGACCCACAGCAAATTTTGGAAGGATACTACTTTGATAAACTGAGCGAGATAGCGGATCCAGAAAAACAGCTGGCCGTCCGAAAGTTAATCGAAGAAGGAATGGTTTTCGAACAAGAAGAACGACGGCTCAGTCTATACGAAGGGCAGATCGAAAACACCTACGGTGTGAGCAAGGAGCTTTTAAATCAACTGGTAGCCAACCACTTGATTCGGGCGGAACCTAGCCTACGCGGAGGCTACACCTACGAGCTCAGTCATGACACCCTAGTCGGGCCGATACTGAAAGCCAAAGCGGAGCGGGTAAGATCGGAAGAAGAAAAACAGAAAGCCGAAAACGAGCGGCAAAGAATGGAAGAGCTGAGGGAGGAACGCGAGCAGAAAGCCCGAGCCAGAACTTGGGCCTTCATAATGTCAGTCACTGCTCTCTTAGCTCTAGTTGCTACGGGCTTCGCATTTCAACAGTATCGCCTCGCCAAAGTCGCACAAGATACAGCGGAGGCCAAACAAGAAGAGGCTGAAGAGAATTTACGCCAACGCATTCAATTGGAAACCCAGAATATATTGCGAGAGGCTGAGATTTTGGAACAGGCTGGACAAATGAGCCTCGCTCGAAAGAAACTCGAAGAAGGCCTACAGAGAGATTCAACTAATAATGCTTTGAAGGTTCGATTGAACAGTATCCTAAACGACTAATCTATGCGATTTTTATTGCTACTCCCCCTTTCTTTGCTCTCCATCCTTGCCTATGCGCAAGACGCCAAAACCGTAGCGGATTGCCCAGATTGCCCTTGCCTGATCCAACAAGCTGAAGATATGATCCAATCCCAGCGGTACGATCTGGCGATACGACTTTACAATGCCGCGAAGGTATGTGATCCGGGCAAAAGCAGACAGATCGACGATCGCATCGTGGATATTTTTCAGAAGATCAGACAGCAAAGAGATGAAGCTCAAAGACAGAGAAGAGCAGCCCTGAAAGCGACCAAACTGGCCCAATCGGAGAGCCAGCGGGCCAATCGCCTGGCTCGTGCCAATGTCAATGCGCTGAAGGCCTTGCAGCTAGCAAAAAAAGATCCAACCTTGGCGCTGCGTCTAGCGGAGATGAATTTTCACCTTTTTCCAGAATCCAAATCGGCAGCTGGAATTTTTTCAGAATTATTAAAGGACAGCCACAAAGGCAAGAAGCTGAAAAGTATCCACCAAGGGCATAATAATCGCATTACCTCTGTGGCCATTGCGCCAGAGGGGAATTGGCTATTGACCGGCTCTGCAGATTTTACCGCCAAACTCTGGGATACTAGCGGCAGAGCAGTACATACTTTTGAGGGACATACGCGTCCATTAACGGCCGTGGCCTTTTCTCCTGCCGGGGAGACCCTCTTGACCGGCTCGAGAGACCATACAGCCAAATTGTGGAACTTAGCAGGAGATGAATTGCAACACTTCAAAGGGCATGCCGAAGATGTGACCGGGGTAGCCTTTTCGCCTAATGGCAAATGGGTCCTGACCGGCTCATATGATGGTACTGCCAAATTATGGAATAGAAAAGGAAGGCTTATTCGGACTTATCAACACCCTCTAGATGTAAGTTCGGTCGCCTTTTCGCCTGATGGACAGTATATCCTGACGGGCTGCGGGGACAAGACAGCCAAATTATGGGGCTTAAATGGCAAATTAATCCGTTCCTTTAAAGGCCATGCTGACCCTGTGATGGCCGTGGCTTTTTCTCCTGATGGTAGTTTGGTGGTGACTGGTGCCTTAGACTCCAGAGCCAAATTATGGAACCTACAAGGACAGCATCTTCAAACCGTCAACATCCCTTATCAGATGGTTCGCACCTTAGCATTTTTACCCGACGGGCAAGGTTTTATTACTAATGATGCGGAAAATGGCGTTCAAGCTTGGGACCTACAAGGAAATCCTATACGCAAGTTTGAAGGACATATTGACCAAGTCAATGCGGTTGCCACCTCAGCAGACGGTCGCTGGGTGTTGGCAGGCGCAGATGATGGAAGTGCAAAATTATGGGGCCTTGCTGGCAAGGAGATCCAGGACTTTCAGGCTTATCACGCGACCGTTGAGGATCTTGCTATTACCCCAGATGGCGCTGCACTATTAGTGGCAGTCGACCAGGAGGCTAGACTACTGGATTCAAGCGGCCATGCCATCGCCACTTTCAAAGGACATAGGGAGAAGGTAGTTTCTGTAGCCCTTTCGCCAGATGGAGAGCAGGCTTTAACAGGATCCTGGGATGGAACTGCAAAGCTATGGAACATTCAAGGTGAGCTGTTGGCAAACTTTCAAGCGCACAGCGGGGCAATCAACTCGGTGGCCTTCTCGCCCGATGGTCAACAAATATTGACGGCTTCAGAAGACGACAGGGCTATACTTTGGGATGGGCAAGGCAATGTCCTACATACTCTTCAGGACAGTGTCAACGTACACAGCGCCACCTTTTCGCCGGACGGGCAACGGGTACTCACTGGGACCGCGGATGGCTTGGCCAAACTTTGGGATAAGGAAGGTAATTTGCTTAGAACCTTCAGTGGACATACAAACGAGGTAGTTGCCGTGGCATTTTCTCCTAATGGTCAACAGATCCTAACTGCTTCCTGGGATAAAACAGCAAGGCTTTGGAATTTGTCTGGTGAGCTTATTCGTACCTTCCATGGCTACACTAGTTTGCATGAAATAGCATTCTCCCCAGATGGAAAGCAGGTGCTGGCTATGGCTGGAGATCACTCGGCCAAGCTTTGGTCCTTACAAGGGGATGAGCTTCGTAGTTTTGATACAGAAGCAGAGGTAGCGGCCATCGCTTTTTCACCTGATGGCAAACGAGTGCTGACCGGGACTTCTAATTATACCATTGATATCTGGAGCTTGGAAGATCTGCAATTACCCAGCTTTGGCAACAACTTATCTACCGGCTATACCGCTGCCTTCTCGCCCGATGGGCAATCGATCTTAACAGATGTTGAGGGCAATACCGCTATATTATGGGATTTATCGGGAAAGGAGATCCAACGCTTTGAAGGTCACCACCAGGCACTGAGTCAGGTCGGCTTTTCGCCGGATGGCAAGAAAATCCTAACTGCTTCCTATGATGAGACTGCCAAACTTTGGGAAGTTGTTAATGGACAGCAATTGCAAAGCTTTACAGGACATAGTGATGGTACAAGTGCAGCTGCTTTTTCACCCAATGGCAAATGGATATTGACTGGCTCTGGCAATGAATTTGCCTTCCTTTGGGATTACCAAGCGAAGCGACTTCAAACCATGAGTGGCCATTCAAGTTCCTTGACTGCCGTAGCATTTTCTCATGATAGTAAACGAATCATGACGGCTGCTTCAGATGGATCTGTCAATCTACGAGACTTAGAAGGTAATTTGCTATTTCATTTTGATGAAAACCTCAATTATGTCAATGCCCTGATCTGTTCTCCAAATCAGGATCAAGTATGGATGGGGTACCGAAATGGTACGCTTAAAAGCTATGATTTCACTGGCCGGGAACTGGCCAGCTTTAGATCCCATTCCGATGAAATCAACTCGATTCGCTTTTCACCGGACAGAAAGATGATCCTTACGGCTTCTGCGGATGGTACAGCCAAGCTCTGGACTTTGGAAGGAATGGAGCTCTATAGCTATGATGGACTGGGTAGTTTTGGTTTTGGAGCGATTTTTTCACCTGATGGACTAAGCATTTTGACAAATGCTCCCAATGGGAAAGCTCAACTACATCTCACACCTTGGGCCTATCTAGATCAGTATGTGCAACAGTTCTCGATCGCCAGGCTAAAAAGGGCTGGACTGGAATGTACAGATGAGGATCTGGAGCGGATGAGGACCAAAGGAAAACTTTGGTAGGACCAGTCTCTCTGTTCGCAGGGAGGACTTCTGAGGGAGTGGATTCACAACCCGACATATCTCGCGATCTTCCTGACATTTCCCGCAAAGTGCTCAGCTTGAAAGGCCAGCCCTTTCTTCGGTCCTGAATATTTTGTTTCTTGAAGGGAAGCACGATTCAAGCACTTGAATAATTACATCAATGTCAGTTAGCACTGAACTGCCCTTTTTACTATTGCCAGTACGATTGGAAACCCGTTTTTCGGAGGAGGAACTCTGGATCCGTGTTTTTCCAGACAAAATATTCCAAAGTAGTTTTCAGCCAAGCATCACGATAGCAGAGAAGGAAGATCGCGAAACCTTTTTTTCCGCTACTACAGAGTAGGAACAGCAATACTGCCCCTAAAAAATATAAACTCTCTACAATATCCTGTTTCCTAAATGTACTGGCATTTTTGAAGCGCAGATCGATGATTCTTCGGATCCCTGACTCTATAATGCCACTGCCGTATATCAGTTTTCTATGTTGATAATCAACGTATCGGGTTCTATTAGGGTGTTTTTACAGATAATTGAGCCATCGCTTAACTTCTGAGGAGGAACATTTGTACAAACTTCTACATTGGTCCACAATTGCCACCGTCGGTGACCTTCTATACTCAGACACCCAAAACTAGAACGAACAGTAAATGTTATCAACCAGAACAGACCTTCCTTCTCTTTTTTGAGAACTTACAAAATGTTTGCTAAATAATTGAAATACATAAACTTATGATTTTACATACTACTCATGGTAAAGTATTCAAACACGTTGCTAGTATAAACCACGAAGGCAAAGTTGTTCTGGCAGCAACCGATGATGAAGGAGGTTTGTGGTACACCATTAAGCAAGACGGTTTTGAAGATAGCTACCTACAGGCTGATCCTAAAAACAGAACAGGATGGGAAAAATGGAGCGCTCTTCCACTTCCAGGTACTGTTCAAGCTAATGGGGTCCAATTAATGAATGATGGGAAGGACGATTCAGTCATCGACAAAGAAATAGAAGAACTCACTGTAGAATATTCAGAAGGCCTAGAGGAATTGCTTTTGCAATCTCGGTATGATTTAGCCCATTGTAAGTCAGCCGTTGCACCAGTAAAACTAATATCCGGACTTGGGCACTTGTATGTTTTTAGGCAAGCGGCTAAGACCAATAGTTTGTTAGTGGATCGGTTCGTCGTAGATGGCATGACCAATAAATTAGTGCGTAAACTAGAAGTTCGTTTTAAGCGAACTGGACAGAAATATAAGGCGCTTCAAGGAAAGCCAGGCCAAAAGCTAAAGGTTGATTCCCTCGATTTTAGAGATGCTGATAATCTTCCATTCTTTGAACCGACCAAGGAACTTAGTCTAATTAAAAACCTTAAGGAAGGATGGTTTGATGTAGTTCTAGTACCCACGAATGATCATGACGTTCATCGCTGGCATTTCTTTTTTTATGAATCTACGAGCCAACAAATTGAAATAATTTCGATTAAATCTTCTTCTGAAGGTTTGTTTGATTTCCAGGATACGAAAAAAGAAAAGGGAATTATTCGGCGAAAGCTGGAATTAACGGGATTGAAAGTGACAAATGGCCCGGCGGCAACGAAGTACGATATTCAGAAAGAAAAAGAAACGGAAAGAGGATCCCAGTTACTGAGAGAAGCAACACGCATCATGTTGGCTATTCCCACAGATAAAGGGACAGCTGCCATTAGTTTTGCCTTGTCTTCAAATGGGACATTATCTCAAATAGAAAAAAGTAAAACTGTTTTTCAGGACTTACGTTCAAACAAAAAGGAAATTTTTCTGCCCCTTAATACGCTTGATGAAATCAGGGCTATTAAAGCGCCTGCGGGAGGAGATATAATTGAACTAGAAAGCTTTGATGATGATAGACTCCTTGGTATAACTGTAAAGACTGTCGACCTGCCAAATGATTTGAAGCCAGGTGATTATATTAAAATATCCAAGACTCAAAAGCTGCAAGGAAACTATAAATCTGAACAAGAAGGTGGCATTGTTGAATATATTCCTGATGAAAATTGCTTTGTACTGTCTTATAAAGATTCCGATTCACAGGGTTTCTGGACTGTAGTAGAATCAGAAGAAACAAGTGAATTTTCGGATGGGGACATCACTTGGTTTGATAAGCGCGCTGGTGATACATTTTATATAGAGGCGCCTGGCGTTGGTGTAAAAGAAGGAGATTCTATTCGACTCGAAGGGAGTCAAAATAATAATGGAGTTTATGAAGTTGTCAAGATAGGAGAAAACGTTATTACTCTTAGGGGTAAAATTCAGCAAAGAGGAAGAGTGATAAACATTCAACAAGAGCAGGCCAAACGCCGTGGTATGCAATTTAATGCCCCGAATGCCTGTATAGTAACGCCCATTTTAGATCTCCGCAAGTCTGTTGCAGAGAGGTCCTTTGAAAGAACCTTTTCGGTTTGGATATTCATCCCCCCCACAGGCGAAACGAAAAACAGAGCGATTCTTTCACAAAGAGATAGAAACATAAGTCTCGAATTGGTAGACAACCACATTACCTTTTGGCAGCAGACTGGAATTGGAATGACATCGGGGCACATTATTTCTGACCCCGACCCTGCCGAAAAAGGGGCATGGATCCACTATGCTATAATCGTATCTATTTTCTTTGACCAGGATCTAGAAGAAGAGCTCGAAACATCAATCCGCTTGTTACGGTTTGGTTCTGAAATTGTGGATGGTGCCGGCTCCATACCTATCGAATATTTTAATGAAACGGCGGACTTTTTTATCGGTGGAATTCATGAGGAGGAATACCAGTATAACCACAACGACGGCCCTCTCAAAATAGCAGATGTGCAAATCTGGAACAAGGCACTAAGCCAGCAGGAGATAAAAGACAATATGTACCGTACCCTCACTGGTAAAGAGTTTGGCCTGGTAGGCTATTGGCGCTTAGGTGGCATCATACCAGGAGAAACACCGACGGTAGTAGATTTCTCCGTAAATCAGCAAAATGCAGTGGTTTATGGGGATGCATTTGTAGCTGCTATTTCCCTGGATCGGCATTTGAAAGCAAAAGATGAAAATGAAAATCAAATTAAAGCCGGAGGATACGAAAATGAAGAGCTTTTTGCCGTAACCTCGGGTGCTACTTATACCGAGACCTTTGATTTTAAAGTGGATAATCGGACAGAAGCTCCAGACCCCGAATTATTTACAATCCGATGTTGGGGTAAAAAAAGCCGTGGGGCAGAAGAAGATATCCAGATTGATGTTGATCAGAAGAACTTTAAAAAATTGAAGAATGGTTGGTTTCGAGCAAGCTGTGAATTTATTTCAGAAGAAGCTAACCTTATTCGTTCCTTTGGAATCGCAGAGGTGAAGGGCGATTGGAAGCAACTCCATATCCGAAATCACCATATTAATTACAAGTCAGACAGCATAACAGAAGAGCAGATTACAGATAATATCTCTTTAGAAACGATAGGAGGGATTCGGTTCCAAAAGGATAATAAAACGGATCAAGGAAATGGAGACATTATAAGTAGGGAGATGAATGAAGCAGAATTACTAATCGAAAAGCGCCAAATTGAATCGTTTCTGTTAGGAGGGATCGATGACCAGATAAAAAGTAAAGAGGATGAGATTGCTGCAAAGGAAAAAGAAATTAAAAAGACCTCTGTTGAGAAATCAAAACGTTCGGAAAATTATTGGGCTGCAAAGGAAAAAGAGGTGACCCTTTTTTGGAATCAGGGTTATGACCCTTGGCGATCTATAAAAATGGGGGTTCGCGATTGGGAGTCCTTAAATACCTGGTCATATGAGTTGGGTTCATTCAGAGTTCCGGATGGCCTAAAGCTGGAGTTGCGATTTGAGGGTGGAACTGTATCGCCTTACCTAAATGATCGCAGTTTAGATTACTATAATGATAAAGCTTACGAAATTAGAATAACAACACGATTTGGTGGTCATACTAGTGTAGATGATGCCTTAAACTGGTGGTATGAAAAACATGAAAAAGTAAAAAAATTAGAAGAAGAGCTCTCTATTCTGCGAATGGACCTTAAATCCTTGCGGAATAAGAAAAACTTTAATGATAGTGACCTGGCTAAAATTATTGATAAACTTGAGAAGCTTTCGAAGAATTCTGTAAGCAGTAAAATAAACGCAGATAAGGCCTTAGAAATGAAAAATTTGGGGCCAGAGGACATTAAGTTGCAGACGAAAGGAGCATTGCTAGAATTTGTTCAGCCTGCAACGCGCATTCAAGCCTATGAATCATGTGAAGGCAAGGTGCAGTTGAGCTATATAGATAAAGACAACCGATTGCGTCAAACAAATTTTCACACCACTAAAGGTGGACTCAATAGTCAATTTGAAAAGTGGTTGCCAGAGGGTGGGCGTTCCTGCTTCCATTTCAATTTATCAAAGAATCCATTAGTTCTTCCAGAGGAAGACCGAATAAAACTTCGGAATGAATGGACAATTTCAGCCTGGGTTTCATTCCCACTTGATGTTGGTGAGACTGATAAAAACGAATCTGAAAACCTTCAACAAAGATGCCTGGCTAGCTCTGAAGATGGGCAAGATGGCTATATCGTAGCTCAGTTTGATCCGAAAAAAAATAAAGAGACATTAGGCTTTTGTGTTGATGGAAAATTCCATGATAGTGGCATAGAGGTGCAGGGACTTATGGGGTGGCATCATCTTACCCTTGTCAGCCGCAACAGAGCTGCTATCTTCTATCTGGACGGAAATGAAACCAGTGCCATCCCGTCACTTGATAAAGTTAAAGCTTTGCGACAGATTTTAGAGGATTCAAGTGCTGAAGCATTGCAGCTAGCTGATGCTATTCAAACTATCAAGGAAAGAGGCCAACAGGAAAATCATGCAGATACAGTGAACGAAGCCAAAAAGGTAAAATCCGAATTGGAAAAAAATAAAACGGTTAAAGAACAAGCACAGAAAATCAACACTGCAAGGAAAGAAGCACTTGCCCCAAAACTACCCAGTAAAGCAATTTCTCAAATCGGAATGGTACTACAGGGTAATAAGGTAAAGCAAAAACCATTTAGTAAAGTGGCTGAATTGAGTTTCTGGGATTTGGCCTTATCGAAGGAAGAAGTTGAAATTAATAGCAAGACCTTGTTTAGTGGACATGAACCCGGGCTCATAGCTTATTATCCAATGACAGTAGGTAGTGACAACAAAGAAGTTGAGGATAAAACTGGTAATGGCCGAAATTGTACTTCACAATCGCTGAAATTGGAGGTTTGTACAGCACAAATTGGCTTATTATGGAAAACCAAGGACATATCGTTGGGAGGAATAGTCAGCATAGAATATAGTACCATATTTCAAAACCCAAAAACAGGCCTCAAATCTTCTATGATGCGCAGGTGCCTGGTTTATCCAATAAATCTAAAAATTAGCTTTGGCCAATCAACAATCAATGTAAGCGGCATTGCCATACTAGCTGATAAGCGCATTGAAGAATTAGAATTGCTCTGGATTGGGAATGCACAGTTTAATCCGACGCTTTTAGGTTATATAGAAGGTGCACCACCCGTTCCTAGTGAAAACCTTACCGTAGAATCAAATTATAATGATGCCTCCTCCGTGATGTTGTCCGTATCTGAAGATGTGGCGTACAGTTGGGCTCGTTCAGATGATTCCAACATAGGATTAGAGACTGAAGGGTTCATAGGCCACGCAGGTGGCATATCTGCAGGTATAGCTGTTGAAAAACAGGTAGAGGAGCACCGGGCAGGTCTTAAAGCAAATTTTGAAACTAGCTATGAAATGCTTACAAGTAGCGAGGTTTCCTCTGAATCAAGTATTCAGTCGAGCGATTCACTTTCTCTTCGGGGGACGCTGGAGCAAAAGGCAAAATTCCCCCATTTAGGGAAAAGATTTATTCCGAAAAATATAGGTTATGCGCTTGTGGTTTCTGCGCTGGCAGATGTTTTCATTTCCAGGCTCAAAAGAAGTATGCGGATGATTGGCTATCAAACGGTGCCTGTCGCAGACATTCCGCCAGATTTCAATACCATCACCTTCCTAATCAATCCAGCTTACACCATGGCTGGAAGTCTCGACGGCATGACAGGCAGTAGTGCCACCAGTGATCGGTTTTTCAAACACGTACCGGAAATGCGCGCACAATATGGGTCTCAATATCCTGCCAGTTTTTTTAGATTATCAGAAGCCTATGATCTTAAGCATCAAATTGAAATGCAAGACAAGAACAGAGAGGCTTATTTTGCCAATTTTAATGCCAGATTAGTTGATACAACCTCATTAGACAGAGAAGTGGGGCGTGGGAAGGCACCTTCGACTATTGGGATTACACGGAAGGTAGACGAGAAAGGCGAACAATCTGAAGAAGAAAAGAAAAAAGCAGAGAAAGCAGCAACAGATCAACAAACAGCAAGGAGTGAAGAAGGATTGAGCGATATATCTGAAACGGGCAAAAAGAAAAATCAGGAGATTAAAGAGAAACTTACTGATCTGGAAAAACGAAACCACGCCCAGGGGAAACTTGCGAGTTGGCAAAAGAAAATGGAAGCCATTCAGATTCGCGCAGGTAAAAGGAATATCGTCAATAATTATGTCTGGGATGCCGATGGTGGCATGCGCTGTGAAGCCCAAAGTTTTGCAAATACAGCAGAACACATGATTGGAGGTAGTTTTAGTATGCTGGGCAAATTAGGAGGCGAAAGTGAATTTAATGTTGGAGGTTTTGCTGCTGAATTGACTGCACAAATCACTGGAGGACTAACCCAAACCATGTCTAAGACCCAAACACACTCCAAAGGATTTTCCTTGGAAGTAGATGTCAGTGGTGTTGAAAGCACTGGAGTCACAGATCACGATGATTATCCCCTCATGCCGGGCGAAAAAGTAGACCGCTATCGGTTTATGAGTTTCTATTTGGAAGGGAGTACCAAAAACTTTAACGACTTCTTCGATTATGTAGTCGATCCGGAATGGTTGGCCAGCAATGACGAAGAAGCACGTGCTTTGCGTCAGGCTAAAGGGAAAGCCAATAAAACCTGGCGGGTATTACATCGAGTAACCTATGTAGAGCGGCCGGCACTTATGGGCTTTGGGAGAGACCTACGTCCTTTAGAAAAGGAACCAGAAGGTCCTTCTGAAGTTGAAAAGCTGAATAAACGTATTGATGATTTGAAGGGGCAACTCAGTGAGATTATTAAATTATTGAAAAAGTAAAACATAATCCCAAGCAGTAGCAGCTAGATTGGCCTACCATACACAACCCGACATATCTCGCGATCTTCCTGACATTTCCCGCAAAGTGCTCAGCTTGAAAGGCCAGCCCTTTCTTCGGTCCTGAATATTTTGTTTCTTGAAGGGAAGCACGATTCAAGCACTTGAATAATTACATCAATGTCAGTTAGCACTGAACTGCCCTTTTTACTATTGCCAGTACGATTGGAAACCCGTTTTTCGGAGGAGGAACTCTGGATCCGTGTTTTTCCAGACAAGATATTCCAAAGTAGTTTTCAGCCAAGCATCACAGTAGCAGAGAAGGAAGATAGAGCAGGCTTCCTTGCCATCACCACAGAGGCCGAGCGCAAAGTTGCCTGGGGAGAGCTAGTGGAAAAGCATGGGGCCTATCGGGCAGCTTGGTTAGTAAATGGTAAAAATCAAGAGGTAGTGGAGGAAGACCGACGAAGTTCTATTGACTTTAAGTGTTTGCCAGATTTCTTCCAGTTTTACCTGTATAAAGGAGGATGGGTCAAAGAAGTGACCGGGAAGCCTATCCCTTCCGATGGCTTATCCCTATTCGCAGAGACGGGTGCAGCTCATTGGATGCAAGATTTTGAAGCGGCTATAGAAGTAGGGATGGCCGTAAAGATAGACATTGGAAATCGAACACACTTTGATCGAATTATAGCGGTCGGTATGAGAAATACGGACGATCAGGAGGAACTATCCGCTCTGATACGTGACCATCAGTTTTCATCCGGTTTTTCCTTCCTGAAATATGGTACACCGACGAACAATACAGAGGTAGAGAAAAGTGGATATTCCATTCGGGAAAAATACGATGCGACGGATAGCTATGAATATGTCTTTTCCAATGGCGCTACACTACTAGAGGAAGTCCCTAGTTACTCTCGGACGCTAGCAAAGGGATTAGGGATGCCTGCAGAGCAACTGGCCGGAATTAGGGATGCCGACTACATCCCGGCACAAATTATAGAAGACATTCGCAAGGTCTCTGGGTTTTCGCTAGGCCACCGAATGATCGAGCTAATAGGTGGGCAGCAATATGATCCAGCGACAAAAGTGGCCCTATGGGAACATGTAGCTAAATATGTAAAAGCTCGCGGTCACTTCCCTGCTGTAAAAGTCGCCAATCAACCCTATGGGGTGGTGCCCGTAAGCAAAATTCCCGGAAGGCATTCCGCTTTGCCCGCAGGAGAAAACTTTCAGCAAAACCTGGAGCACGTATTAGCTGTGTTGTTTACTCAATGGGGGTATTACACAAGCCAGGTCCCTACGATCCACCAGGAGGAGGCGACGACTGATGCCAATCAACAACTGCTGACCGCCTTGAACATGCATCATGGCTCCATCAGTCATCAATTTAGTGGCATTTTCCAACGAACATCTAAGTCAGAAAATTTATCAGATGACCTACCCACCTATGATTTGACCATTCCTAAATTCGACATTAACCAGGGTTGGAAATGGGAAACGCATAGCTATGATTACGACATTCCCTATTCCCGAAAAGACCTTCCCTGGGTAGTAGCCTTATTCATGGAAAGGGGAGGTGTTGTCAATAGCAGGGGAATGGTGAGGGAACTAAAAGAAACCATATTCCAAAAAATGAGGGATATGATACCGGAGCAGGTGCTGAGCGATGAGCAAATCGAGTATGCCCAGAACATCCCTTTGGCTAAGGTCTTGGAATCCGAACAACCAAATGAAAGCTTGAACTTTCCTTTACTGAGCCAAGAGTTGGAGCAGTCCTTACTAGGACATCTACTCCAATTTCCGGACAATTTTGATCAAAGCTACCGCATTTCTTTTCAGCCACCCGCAGAGAAATTACTCAAGAAGTGTAAGCCCTATGTGGTGGAAGACATCAAGGTGAATATCAATACTCGGGTCGAAAAAGGAGATCTGCTGGCTACGGCCTTCTCCACGCAGGAACGTCATCTGTATAAACATCATGGGGCTGCCGACTTCACGGAGGTAAAGGAAAATAACAAAACAATAATCGAAATTCGATCCCCCTCCAGAGGGATGGTCAAGAGAAGGTTTATAGAAGAAGGCCAACAGCTCTTTCCCGACAATGATCTATTCCTCATTCAAAGCGACGCGACGGTCAGTAAAGTAAATTCGGAATGGCAAGAAGCCCGCGCGCGGATCAAAGCCTATGTAGAGGAAGGGAATGAGGAGGACCTGGAGCTGGCCGAAAGAGCACTAACAGATGCCTTGGACATCAATACCTACCGCCTTGATGCCTGGATCACTTCATTAGCAGCCAGAAAACTGGCAGAGATACGAGCCACACCGGCTACGGAACAAGGAATATTCCTTGGAGCTTACAGTTGGTTGGAAGATGTGAAGAAAGAAGAGGTCGCAGAAAACCCACATCAAGCTGCAGTCAAAGGAGGCATCATTCATGCCCCCAGTCCAGAACAAGCAGTGGCAGCAGCAGTGGCTAAAAATGCTTTCCTCACGCATCTGAATGATAAAGGGAACCCCTATACCCTCAACCTGACCTCTGAGCGCGTACAACAAGCTGAATTACTGCTTGAGGGGCTGCGTCAGGATCAACAACTCGGCGCATTGTTGGGCTACCGCTTTGAACGATCTCTACACGAAGCCCAGTTGGATAGATTAATCTACAAGATAAAGACAAACTCGAACGGTATCTTTCTCTTAGATAAGGAGAACACAAAGATGACTATGAATAGTCTGGATGGTCTGGCGATCTTGAAGCATCGTTCGACGCTCCTTGCCCTGTGCAAGGCGACCGAAAAGGAAGGCGTGAAGAAAGCTATTCAACATATTGAGACGCTACAAGATGCCAGCCTGGATGCCTTATTTTTCGAAGCAGGATTCCAAGCCGTCCAAGGGAATTACAGTCAATCTTCTGCTGCGATGCAAGCCATCAAGGGAGATCTGGCTCCTCCAAAACTGGAAGCTTTCAAAACCAGACTCCCCTCCGCCAGCATCCAACACAAATTGGCAATGGTCTTTTCTGCCAAAGGCACCTACGGCATTACGACCAACCCCAAAGGCTTTACGGAGCCCGTACTTGAGCGTTGGCTGGAGCAACATATCGGGCCAGTGGAAGACCTTGCCTGTGTAATCGAATTGTATCAGCCGGGAGAATCTGAGTCTTATCGTGATCTAGAAGTAAAATTAAACAATCGGCCCGGCAATGCCTTTCCTGCCGAGATCAATCTTCATCATCTGGATCTGCTGTATCTGAGTACAGATGAATTCGAATCGGGGAGCAGCGAACTGGAGATGCGAATATGGGATTTTGCGAAGCGGTCGAGTCAGCAGGCTATTCCTGAAGGCAGCATTTTCAAGATGTCAGAGCGGATTCCTGTCGAAGGAAGGCCTCTCCACTTGGCCTTGGAGTTGTATCGCTATGCCTTCCATTTGCTGACGGAATCCCGTTACTTGCGATCGGAGGACTTAAGCAGTGATCCGACAGCCGTTCACTATGACTGGCCTGCGCTAGAGCAGATCCGACAGCGTCTCATTTACCGAAGCCGGGATGAACAGCTGCCTTACGCCCAGGATAGGAAGATCCTCTATAAGCTGCGCCAATGGGCAGGCGCTCCCATAGCCGAAAGAACACTCGAACTCCTGGCCAAGTGTAATTTACCCGAGGCTAAACAACTCTTCTATAAAGGGGCAGAGGCGGTGCAGCGGGAAGCACTTCAGGCACAGGTGGCGAAGATCGTCAAGGAAGCTGAGAAGCATTTGGACTTGTACGAGCAAGCCTTTGCGCTAAAGGCGGATTATTATCAGGCCTTTGAGCATCTGAGAGCGGCGGCCAGAGCTGTGTTCGGGCCATCATTTGTCCTCCTGGCCCCTTGTATGGCCAGCAACGAATTCATCACTTCCATAGATCAAGACAATCAACGAAAGCTAGTGGGGCCTCCTGGTGAAGCGAAGGAAGGCAGCTGGGGACAAGAATGCCTTAGGGAATGGCTGGATGGTGTAGCCGCTGTACATGCAGGCGCTGAACGTTTTGAGGATTGGGAAATACTCAATCAGGTCTGGCGAGAATCGGCGGAGCTGGAGCGCGGTCGCTGGCGTTTACGTATTGCCCAGACACCAACTGTAGATCAATATCCCTGGGTAGGCCTGGAAGAAGAGAAAATACGGCAGCTCTTAGTAGATTACGATCCAAGCAGTGTATATCCACTTGAACCCGAGCAGTATTTTCCTGATCATAGTGAAAGCACCCTGCTCTTTATGTCTCCCAACTGGTACTTTGGGGATCCTTCAGATCGAGAAACGCGTTATGGGCTGGTCTTCGAAGAATTTGTTGAAGCGATCCCAGATAAAAAGGTAGATAGTGGGGTCAGCTTCCAATATGATGCTCCCAACCAGGAGGCTCCGCAGGCTTTGCTATTGGCGGTGCCTACGGATGAAATGCAGCAACGGCAAGACGCCCATTGGACACACCAAGACCTGCGGGAGATCGTACAAGACACCCTCGCATTGGCCAAGGTGCGCATGGTAGATTTGCATGCGATGAACCCGGCAGGAGCGGAAGCCTACCCGAAACTCGGCTTTAGTTTTCCCATGACGCTGTTGCCTATCACACAGCTTTCCAGTTCGCTACGGCCCAGGTCTTTTGCGCATTCCAGCAGAGAACTCAATCGAATGAAGTCCCTGGATGTGGATGAATTAGGCATCAGACCTACTTCTTTATCAAGCAGAGATCTTAAGATCACTGGGCGGGAGTTGAGACTTAGCGGCAATGCCTTATCCAGGGAAATCAACTTTGGGGGAGCTCCGATCATTGTTTCCTTTAGAAAAGCAATCCGTCAGCTAGCTTTCATCTTTCAATCTGATAATGCTATGCTGCAATTTCAGCAGTTGGATCGAAAGGGTGTACCAGTGGCTCCTCCCTTTGAGCATTCCTTGGTCTCCACACAACGTCTGCCGACACAACAGGACAAGCAAATCAGTTTGCAAGCTGATCTGCTGCAACAAGTGCGAATCTCTGCAAGGAATTTAGAAGGCCCTAGAGACGAACCCATTACCATCACCCTAAAGGCACTATATTATGGCACTTAAAGACAAAATAAATCTAGGCGAATTGAAGGATGGTTCCTACTGGGTACGCATAGAGAGTGGCACCCGTTCGCCCGACCTGGAGGATGGCCTCGCCATGCGCATGGTCGATCCCCTCTGGATATTGGGCCGGCAATGGCAGTTCGGAGCCTTTCAGGGAGAGGACAATGGCTCGCCGATCAGAACCAAGCTGCATTATAAAACAGATCGCTTTGAGCATATTGCACCGCTTGGTGCAGAGGATCAAGCCCAAAAACTCGACCGCGACATTCCGCTGGAGGCGCAGATTGAAGCAATGCCTGTAGAGCTTGACCTCAAGAGTCGGGCCAAGCTGGGTCAAAAACTGGAGCGGCTGATTCGCCAGTATGATGAAGAGCAAGCCTCGGCCATCATCGAGCAGCTACGCCAGGACTATGCATTGGAAGGGACTGGCCCAATAGATCAACGTTCCAGCCGTTTTTTGCGCCTCATGCGCAACAAAGTGATCGATGCCCAAAAGGTGTTGGAGGCAATGAGAGCCAATCCCCTGCCGCCTATTTTGGATGCCCAACCTTTTCATGAATTCCAAACCTATTGTCAAAGTCGCTTTGTGCAGCCGCTACTCGCGGAGCAAGCAGTTTGGAAAAAGAACCAGCTTCTACATCAGTTCGAGCTATACCTCAATGATCCTCAATCAACAGCAGCCGAAAACCAGCTAAAACTCTCTGCCCCAGACTACCAAAGCGGGGCATTGGATTGGTATTCATTTGATCAGGCAATAGGGGATATCAGTGAAGGAGATCAGCAACGGGCTCATCAATCCTACATCCCCATCAATGCCAGCTTCGCCGGCATGCCCTCCCAGCGCTTATTTGGTTTCGAAGACAATCAGATCAATTTCGGGAACCTGGATGTCCAGACTCCTGATCTGGCCAAAGCCATGCTCATCGAGTTCGCTCTGGCCTATGGCAATGACTGGTTTATAGTGCCCCTGGAAATGGAACTCGGCTCTGCCTGTTGGATTGAAAAGATAGAAGTCAAAGACGTATTCGGTGTGACGAAGGTAATCAAAAATGATGCTACCACCGGCGTCCATTTGAGCGCCAATGAATTGCTGGTCTGGGATGTCTTTAAAATCCGCAAGGATGCTCCGACCTCCTATGATGCAGACCAACATTTTCTATACCTGGCACCGGCCGCTCATTACAAGCAGGAGTCCAAGCCCTTGGAGGAGGTCTGTTTTCTCCGCGATGAGCAGGCCAATCTAGTCTGGGCCATTGAGAAAACCGTCTTGAATGCCCTGGGCGAAGCCCGCGAAGGCTTTGACTTACATACGCACATCAATGGCCAACAAGCTTCGCCCAGCCCTCCCGCGCGCAATAATGACTACCCCCGCTTCCGCTTAAGCAATGCGGCGCAGGTGCCCTACAACTGGGTTCCCTATGTCCCTAGGCGGATCAAAGGCAGCCAGGAGATCGTGCTACGGCGCGCCCAAGTCGCCCGGGATGTCGCCGAATTTACCCCCCATATTTCCAGCTTACTCAGTGAACACAAGCGCATTCGCGAAGAAAGCCTGCCCAAAGCTGGGCGTCGCCTGCAACTCACCCGCCAGCGCGCCCGCTCGACGGATGGTCGCACGCACCTATGGCTGGGGCGCAAGGTGCTGACGGGAAGAGGGGAAGGGAGTAGTGGGTTGAGGTTTGATTATTTGGAGGTATGATCTTGGAAAATTAAGCTTGAAAAAAATTATAATGTCAACATCTTACGTAAAGATTGGAATAGATAGATTTGAAAAGGCTGCTCGTGCCCTGGAAATTGCACTCTTGGAATTTAATACTTTTATCCAAGGAGGTGATCCAGCACAGGGTAACAATTTAGACAGAACCGCTCTTTATTTAGTACTTCAGGACTTTCTGGAACAAAGAAAAAATGGGAATCTGAAAAATGCTGACCTACCCGAAGCTAAGGAACTAGAGGACCTATTCTCTCAACAGGTCGGAACTTCAGCTTATCGATCACGAAATGAAATAGAAGAGAAATTCCTCATTCAAGAAAACCTTACAGAAAAGCTGATCTCTGCTTTAGAGGCCCCTTCGATGATGGAAGATTTTAATGCTTTGCCAATATCTTCAGAAGATCGCACGGATAAAGTGGATGTATTAGGGAGAGCCACCAAATTGTTGCTTGCCACTAAGCGAGGCGTGGATTATTTAGCCACACAATACAATCAATCTTCAGTCTCTATTTTTAATCGGGAAACATTGGAAAAGGACTTAGGTCAAATTCATTTGGAAAAAATATTTGATTCCGAAAAAAATGAAGTGGTTGAAGTAGTCAAATCTGTAGGCCAATGCATCAAAATTTTCCGAAAATTCTTTGTAGAAGTCATTCTTCCATTAGAGGGTTTTGTTCTTAGAAGCAAATTTCCAAGCCTGGATGTTACGGAAAAGACGGATCTTCTAATGCGCCATTTTGATAAATTATTGGAATCCATCAAAAGCAGTAAAATTGAGGCAGCCCCAGCCCAGAAAGCTGTTTTAATGGAGGGTTTCGAGGAAATAAGGGATAGTTTAAGAATCGGAATTAAAGGAAAGCTACATAGTTTCAGCAACCTAGACTATGACACCTATCGGGGGATGCTCGGCAAATTCATTAACTACGGAATTTGGGAAGATCCATTTAGGAAAATCGACAACATCATGGAAGGAGCTCCACCTTTTGGAGATTTGGATCTTCAAAAAATGGACCTTACTAGAAGCAATCTGGCTGCCCTGACAGATGCAATAACGCACTTCACGCCTGTGGTTCTACTAGGGCTTCAATTTAACAACTTTTTAAAAGGAGATAAAACCGTCAAGGATACACTCCAATTTTCAATGGATGTAGCCGAAGCAGCGGCATCATTATACGATACTTACCAGAAGTACAGCAAGGGAGTGAGTTTCAAAGCATTGAATTTCAAAGCTATGCACAAAATATCGCCATTTATGGTCCCGGCTTCGATTCTATTGTCGCTTTCTGATGCGGCAGATGCAGTAAAAGATGAAAACTACCCTTTGATGACCGGCCACCTCGCTAATGCCAGCTCTACGGCCATCTTTGCTTATTACGCGTTTGCAGCCACCAGTACGGCCTCTGTTATCGGCATGGGCATAGGAGGGATCATGGCAGCAGCTGGTCTATACGCAGTAATGAAGTTTACCAAGAGCAATGTGAGCAGCAATTTATTGAAGTTTTTCAGATACTGTTATTTCGGAGAAGCTTGGGAAAAAGTTAATGTGATTTCGCCGGGATTTAGTGTCAACCCACTTAAAGATGATGGCTTTTTCTTTGGATGGAGAACCCAACTGCAACCCGGCACATTTAAACCATTTGGTTATCCTGCTTATGTGGATCTCCGCCACAAAAGGTCATTGGTATCAAAATTCTACTCCATCCTCTACCCTATTAATATAACCGATTTCAAGAGGGTACCACATCCGAATTTGGGATTTCAAATAAAGATTGAACCAGCCTATGCCCCGTTAATGGGTGCTGGATTCCAATTATTTATTCAACCCCATTTTCGTGAATCATACCATGGCCCTATTCCTGGTGAACATTCAGTAAATGGCCGCTGGAAATTTTCCAAAAACCCCGGTGAAGATGGAGATCAAAGACCTGGGTTGCCAGTAGATACTTCCGAGTATTATTACCAGGAAAAGGTAGCGTCACCACAATTTGATCTTGATGCTGGGAATAGTAAGATTCCAACGTTTAAATCAATAGAATTCTACGTGCTAAGAGATCAAGTAGATGAACCTCATGAAGATGATATTCCTTTTGATCCCGGAGGACTGGTTGCTATAGAAGTAGGCTTAATTATATCTGCAGATAACATGCCTTCTACTGGTAATGGTCCTGCCCTGTCTGCACTTTATCAAGGAAATAAACCAAGCGTAGTTCTGAGGGAAATTATTCGCTGGACACACGGCTGAAACCAACTATGATCAATATGGAAACCTTCTCACTAATATTTGCGGAATTAAAACGTTTTCTGCAACCGCTTGCCGAACAGTTGCAAAGATTTCCGATTCCTGATGGGATGATTCTTTTCCTGCAAAAGACTGGTGTCTCTTTCTTGCCGCAGGAAGAAGCATCTGAACACTTTAGAACGATTAGTGAAACCCTAAACGACATTATAGAAACGATTGAAACGATTGAAACGATTGGTGACCAAGAGGTCGAGCCCGAAGAAATTCTGGATTTGATCAAACAAATAAATGATGCACTCCATGATTTAACCACCTTAGATCTGCAAGAACTTAACTGGGATCACGTAGCCGTTGAAGATCTTTTTGTTAACATCATACAGTATTTGATTGGTGAATACCTAAAGAATTATTCCAAGCTCTTCTTTTGGCTTTTATTACTTGGAATACTTAGATTTGAAAATTCGCCCGCTAAACCCAGTCTTGTTTTCAATTTACAACTATTTAAAAATCTTATAAAAAATGGCACTAACCCTTTTACCTCGGTTTATGGTTGGGGAGGACCAGATTTCGCATCCGTAGAATTTTATGAGAACCTGAGTCGAGTACTCAACATGTACGGGGTTTCAAACGATTTGACACGCTTGGATGAAAATCAAGTTGCCGATCATGCCGATGATGAGCATTATCAACTCATTATTCACATGTTGCGAACAATCATAAAGGATCAAATCTTCGATTTCAAGCTCTTATTAAAGGTAGGAGATAATAATGCGTTGGCACTTGTTCCACAGGTCAGCGGGGAGGTTTCACTGTCCGTCCCTTTTGGTGATGGATGGACCTTTAACCTGAACTCAAAAGCCTCAAGCAATGAAGATGGATACGGCATTCTGCTATCGCCGGGGCAGGTAAGTCTAAAACCCCTGTCCTCAGAACAAGCCGTGCAAGCCGAAATAAGTGCATCTATATTAAATACTAGTTCTTCCGAAGGCGGTATTGTTTTATTGAGTAGTGAAAGCACGACATTATCAGTCGGGTCTTTTGAGATTACTCTTAGTTTTTCTTCGAGCAGAGACAATGAACTTTTGCTTCAAGTTCCACTAAAAAATGGAAAGTTACTCTTACAACGTCCAAAGGACGACGGATTTCTGAAGAAAATTCTTCCCGAAGAAGGGTTGTCTGCTCCTATAAATATGAAGGTTGGATTTTCTTCGAATGAAGGTTTCTATTTTGAAGGTAGCTCCGGCTTTGAAACTACGATTGCCATCCGCGAACAAATTGGCCCATTACATCTGGAGGAAATCTATTTGAAATTTGACCTCTCAGATGAAGGCCTGAGTCAGTTAGCTACGACCACTTTTGCATTCCAATTAGGGCCCATTTATGCCGCTATCAATAAACTGGGCGTAGAGACTACATTAAGCTTTCAGGAAAATGGGAATATTGGTTTTGCCCATCTTGAAGGTCCTAAATTGAAGAAACCGGAAAGAATTGCCCTCGCCATCCAGTCCGATGCCATGTCCGGAGGTGGCTACTTAGATATAGACCAAGCTAACCACCGCTACGCCGGCATCCTCAACCTCCAACTCCAACAAATAGAGATCACCGCCATTGGCCTAATCACCACCCAACTACCGAATGGCCAGGACGGATTCTCCATGCTAGTGAGCATGAATGTTCAATTTCAGCCGGGGATCGCCGTCGGCTTTGGCTTTAACCTAATCGGACTAGGAGGATTAGTAGGTATACACAGAAGCATGGAAGTTGATGTCTTGCGGCAAAGGGTCAAAAGTGGAGCGGTAGACGCTATCCTGTTTCCCGATGATCCGATTAAAGATGCCGACCGCATCATAGGCGACTTGCGCACTGTCTTTCCTCCGAAGGAAGATCATTATGTATTGGCTCCCTTTCTCAAGCTTGGCTGGGGAGTGGCCGACCCCTCCGCCTCGCCACCACAACCGCTGCTGGAGATTGATCTGGGTGTATTTATTCAGTTGCCCTTCACCGGGAGGGCTATACTGATCGGCAGTCTCAGTACGCAATTGCCTAACAAAAAGAGTCCGCAACTCATTCTGAATATCGACCTTTTTGGAGATGTGAATTTCGCGAAAGGATACGTCTTGTTATTGGGTTCCCTTCGCAACTCTCGCATTCAACAAATTAAACTGACGGGCGATTTCGCCTTTTTCGTCAGCTGGAAAGCGCAGCACCAATTCTTGATGTCGGTCGGGGGCTATCATCCCGAGTACCGAAAACCGCCCAACTTTCCATCACTTAATCGGATCAAAGCCTCCTTAAGCTCCAGCAAAAACCTCAAACTCTTTGGCGAATGCTACTTCGCCATCACCTCCAATACCTTCCAGACCGGCTTTGCTGTTCAACTAAAGGCCAACTATGAAGGCTTCGATATCCAGGGACATGTAGATTTCAACACCTTCATTCGCTTCAAGCCCTTTGGCCTGAAGGCGGATACGCAGCTATCCGTAAGCGTCAAATATTCTGGGGAGAAACTGGTCGGTGTTCGGCTATACTTTATACTTAGTGGGCCGGCACCCTGGATCGCCAAGGGTACTGCCCAGCTTACCTTCTGGGGACTAGAAATGGAAGTCGATTTCAAAGTCAAATGGGGGAAAGACACTGCTGTATCGGCCCCTTTAGTAGACCCATTACCGGAATTACGAGCGCAGCTACAAGCAGATACCAATTGGTCGGCCAGCATGCTCCGGCACGCCCAGGCTGCGGAATCCTTGAAGAGCCTGGAACAAATGGAAGAGGAAGCGGAAAAAAACCTGTTGTTGCTTCACCCGGCCGGTCAACTTAGCGTTCGACAGCAGCTATTGCCATTAAACTTAGCCATTAGCAAAGTGGGAGTCGGGAGACTAGAAAAGACGAGGTCTTTCTATCTAGAAAACATACATTTTGGGGAACTCACTTCCGAGGAAGCAGGAATCAAGCTAGTACCTATTAAAGCTCATTTTGCCAGAGGCCAGTTCCAAAAGTTAGAAGATCACGAAAAACTATCCACTCGAGATTTCGAAGCATTAGAAGCGGGGCTTTCCTTCCAGGGGAGTGATGATCTTTGGGCATTCGGAGAACAAGCAGAACAAGCCCTGGAATTTGAAAATATAATTATTGGCGAAGATTTGACGGTACAAAAAGAAATGACAGTCTCTCAGCTGGCGGAAGAAGAGCAGCAAGAGCCTTCCAGTCACCCCACTCCTAAAAGTGCCCTTGATCGGCACCGGCGAGAACAGCAATACTTCTCGCCTAAAGGAACAAAACGGGTATTGCAGGACCTTGAGACGTATCAACTAGTGGACGATCAATTAAAGCCTTTGGAAGACATCGATTATCCAAGCTATGCTCATGCCAAAGCACGCCTGGATCAACTGCCCTTTAAGGAGCGAAGGCAGTGGCAGATCGTGGCTTCAGAGACTTTGATCAACACCTAAATGATACCTTCACTGTTCATACAAAATTGTCAGAGAACCACTTAACAAAGGATCGACATGAGTAAATTCTTCTATTTCTCTTCATTGCGTAAAGGCCTAGCCGCGATAGTCCCCTCTGCCGATGCCACCGCCACGCGACTACAGATGGAGGTGCGTTTTAATATCAATGAGGATACTGAGCTCATCAAAAAGCAGATCGGGCTGTATGGACCGGGAGATGTCCTGGGTATCCAGCTGGACAAGGTGGTGCTGCGCCGTGAACCGCGTCCTGCCGTAGGTGATTTTGAGCCCAACTATATTCCCTTTATCGAGTTTTTGGAAGCGGATTTCCTCTGGCGATTTAGTGGTTTAAAGGTAGCTAAAGCAGAGGGGGAGGAAGTAAGCGAATGGATTCCCTGGCTCAGCCTCGTGGTCCTGAAAATGAGAGACGGGGAGGAAGCGGGGGAGTACGAAGAAGTTAGCTTCAGCTCAGCTGAGGGACATCCCATTCCCCAGATCAATCTGACCGAAGCGGGAGTCTTGCCCGATCTGAGCCAGAGCTGGCGTTGGGCACATTCGCAGGCTAAGGTCTCAGCAGGAGAAGAGAGCCAAAGTGCGCAAGCCAAGCTCAAGAGCGGAGAAATACCGGCCCTTTGCCGACTATTGTGCCCGCGGCGTCTGGAGGTGGGGGTGAAGTATTGTGCGTTTCTGCTGCCCGCTTACCGGCAAGGTAAAGACTCGACGGCTCCACTGCGCAGCTTAATGTGGGAAGGGAATGGTGGCTTGGAACAAGGCATTCCCTATTATGACAAATGGGAATTTAGGACTGGACAAAGAGGAGGTTTCGAATACCTGGCTCGTTTGTTGGAGCCACAGAAAATAGAAGGCTTAGGAAAAAAGAAGATCGACTGTAGCTATAGCACTTACCCTAGTCTGGACCAAACAGTGCAACGCGATTCCGATGAGCTGACAGTCGATCATCCCGATTACTATAGCATAGACATGGAGGGTGCCCTGAGATCCACAGACGATGCCAGTGAAGATCCACAAGCCTGGGGTATGGATATCCAGGGCAGCAACAGCTGGAAGCACGACGACTTTAGAACAGGACTAGCTTTGCTCCTCAATCAAACCATTGAAGTGGATATAGTTGAGGAAGAAGAAGATGGCGAAGACCCGGTCGTCATGCCACCGATTTATGGGCGGCCATACCTGCCCAAACGAGAGATTTCAGCCAAATTCAAAACCTGGCAAGATGAGCTGAATTTGGACCCGCGCCACCGAGCCGTGGCGGGACTGGGTGCCGAGTTAATCAGAGAACACCAGGAGCAATTCATGGCAGGTGCCTGGGAACAGTTGGAAGCCTTCCAGGAAGCCAACAAGCTGCTGAACAGAGCACAGTTTGCTCGAGCGGTCGCTAAACCGATGCAGGATCGGCTTGAGCAATTTGGAGCCGGGGCCCTAATTGGGGTCCTCCTACCGATGAGTGGAAAGGTCACTCAACTGCCCAGCTTAGAAAATCCGACCAGTACTCTGAAGCATGAGCTAAAGGAAAGCTTGATCCCCAATGCCAGTCTCAAAGTAAGCAACAGGAAGTTATTGAGAGGACGAGGGCCACTTCATAAACGCATAAACAAACCAGCAACGGCTACGGAAACTTCGATCTTGGGAACACTTGCTACCGATTCGGCTCAGCAGGCCTTGGCCAAGAGTTTGAAACCAAATCTCCGTATAGCAGGCATGCAATCTATTCGTTTGGAAGGGCTTCGGCCATTGCAACACCAAGTAGGCCTGATGCCAGCGGCTCCTGTGAATACAGCTCCTAATTTCTGGAAAGTGGAATCTCCGCCACAGCCTCCGGCCAGGTCTATCCCATTAATAACATTGGAACAGGAATTAAAAGAACGTTTCACCAGCCCGCAGGCAGTAGAGCATAGGTTTAAAAAGAAGACGACTGCTTTTACGGAAGACGAGCATAGTTCAGACCCGCTAAAATTGTTACATTTTGAACCCGTCTTTCCGGTCCCCTTGTCCCATCTTTTGAAGAAAAAATCTCAGGACTTCCTCTTACCCGGAATAGAAAAGATCCCCCAGAACACGGCAAGTATCTTATCCACGAATCCCAGGTATTTGGAAGCCTTAATGGTGGGTGCCAATCAAGAATTCTTGCAGGAAGCGCTTTGGCGTGAGCTACCCATCAAGGCCAGTGGGACTTTTTTTCGCACCTTTTGGGATTATGGAGATGAGGAAAAGGAGGACATCGAACCGATTAGATCTTGGAATCGATACAAAAGACTAGGACGAAATGCCAATAGACATCAAAACATGGGTAGGCTAACGCTTCTCCTGCGCTGCCAACTTTTAAACAAGCATCCGAACTGCCGCATCTATTTGGCAAAACGGGATGCTGCCAGTAATTCTTTGCTGATCGAAGAGGGAATCAGTGAACCTATTTTCGAAGGGAATCTACTTCCAGATATTGTATTCTTGGGCTTCAAAGACACCGTCCGGCAAGCGCAGGATAAGTATGACTATCTTGTATTTGAACAAAGGGAGGCAGAACAACGCTTTGGGCTAGATATTGAACGTAAAGAGGGACAAGCTATTGAAAATAATTTGACTTGGGACGATTTTGGACTGGACACAGCAGGATATCTAAAAGCATCAAATCTTGAAGAAGTAGCTGTTCCCTGGAGTACAAGCCCACAGATTGCGAGTACCCTGACTCAGCAGCCCGTTCGCTTGGCGTTGGCGCTGTCCTTGCTATTGCCGGAATGATGAAAAGAGATGCTTGGAATGTACCAATCTAACCCGCATTCGCACTAGCCGCCACCTGTTGATCCTGCCGAACAGGGCGCACCTCTACTGCAATACCATTCAACACCGCATTCCCAGTCGGAGCATCGACGACTTGTTCAGAAGTGAGTTCGTTGACGTTTACGCCAGCCTTCTGCTCTGCCACTCGGATTTTGGTTCCTTTCAATTTGTGCCCCCAGCCATGCGGAATGGAGACCACTCCTGGCATGATATCGTCACTGAACTCAACGGCTAGCTTGATCTGCCCGATTGAGGAAGATACTTCTACCAGGCTTCCACTCAATAGCTTTCGCTTCGCAGCATCAGCAGGATGCATGAGGAGGGTGCAGCGATTTGGTCCTTTCACTAGTCGTATGCTATTGTGCATCCAAGAGTTGTTAGACCGAAGATCACGCCGGCCGATCAGGAGTAACGCATCTGACTTTTCCTCTAACTGTTTGATCAAATCGGGAATGCGCTTGAGGTCTTCTACGATCCGCGGAAAGGCCAAATTAATCCGCTTGTTCTTGGTGAATAGGCGTTTGGGTAAGGCTGGCTGTAAGGGGCCAAAATCTAGGCCATGTGGATTGTCTTTTAGCTTTTGAAGGCTCAGCTTATGTTTGCTGAATAGGCCGTAAGGTCCAAGGTGGAGTCCAAGGTTGATTCTACGTTCCGGGGTGAGCCAGGAGAGCATGCGGTGCTTCAGTCCGAGTAGGAGAGCATTGCCTCGTTCTAGACGCTTCTGTAATTCCAAGATGATTTGCCAATCATATCTTTGGTCGCTATTGATGGGGAAGACCGGAGCGGAGAAGTTAGCTACGTTTCGAAGGGCCACTATGTTTAGCACAAAATCATAATGGAGTACTTCTAAAGCCGTGGCCGGCGGCAAAATAATGTCAGCATGCCGGGTCGTTTCATTCAAATAAATATCGATGGCCACCTGATATTCCAACTGGCTGAAGGCCTTATCCAGCTGGCTACTATTTGGGGCAGATAAGAGAGGATTTCCTGCCAAGGTAATCATGGCCTTGATCTGGCCTTCTCCTGGCGTGAGCATCTCCTCTGCCATAACCGTACTGGGCAGGTCCGAGGCTACTTCTGGCAAGCCACGCACGCGACTTTTCCAACGGAAGGCTTTCGCTTCATGTTTGAGTAGCTTAACGAAATCCATGGCTGGAAGTGGGAACATTACTCCGCCAGCTTTATCTATGTTGCCAGTAAGGATATTGATTGAGTTGATCAACCAATGGCAAAGGCTGCCATATTCTTGCACGGAAACCCCTAGTCGACCATAACAGATGGCTCGTTCTGTAGCGCAAAAGTCCTGAACAATTTGTCGAATTACACTAGCCTCAATCCCTATGAGTGGAGCCACTAGTTCTGGGCTATAGGCTTGGGTGAGCTCTCGCATGGTCTGAATTCCATCAGTGAATGACTTGACCTTTTCTACACGCAGTAGTTCTTGCTCAAAAAGAATATGCGCGAAGGCGAGAAGAAACAGTACGTCCGTACCTGGACGGATAAAATAATGCTCGTCTGCCAGCTTCGCGGAACGCGTCCGCCGCGGGTCAATCACCACGAATTTCCCTCCCCGCGCCTGCAAGCTCTTCAATTTCCCCTGAATATCTGGCGTTGACATGATGCTGCCATTGCTGACTAATGGGTTGGCGCCCAAGGCGAGGAAATAGCTTGTGCGCTCCAAATCCGGTACCGGAAACATAGCTTGATGGCCAAACATCTCTCCGTTGACAAACATCTGCGGAAGCTGATCCAGCGAATGAGAAGCAAACCTGTTTTTGGTGCCCAATGCTTTGGCAAAATCAAAAAAGAAGAGACCCGTTCCCGTATTGTGGACTCCAGGATTGCCCATGTATAATCCTAGAGCATCCGTTCCGTATTTATCTCGAATTGCATTCAGCTTGGTTTCCACTTCATCAAAGGCTTCGGCCCAGCTAATCCTTTCCCACTCATTTCCTTTCCGTCGCATGGGGTACTTGAGCCGATCTGGATCATTGTGGATATCTTGCAAGGCTACACCTTTTGGACAGATGTGTCCTTTACTATAAACATCTTCTTTGTCTCCTTCAATCTTCAATACTTGATCTCCTTCGGTTTCAATACGGAGACCGCACATGGCTTCACAAAGATGGCAGGTCCGATAATGCACTTTCTTTGACATCGACATTCTTTTTGGTTGGAGTGGAATAGGTGTGATTGGCTTGCAGGAATTGCCCAAATCGTTCTTGCCCAAAGGCCGCTGAAAATTCGCCGTTTTCCCAGGCTATTTTCCCTCCAATCATGACTAGGTTTACCACTTCGTCATCGCGATTCACCAGCCGATCACAATTCTCTAAGAAGGGAGCCGTATGGTATTCGTGCACGCTATCGCTTAATTGTTCGGGGTCAAGGATGACTATATCTGCTCGCTTGCCCACTGCCAAATGTCCAGCATCAATATTGAAGAAATCAGCATTCTCTTTCGTCAACCTCCAGATGGCCTTTTCATAGGACATCAATGGTTCTCCTTTTTCATGTGAAGCCTGCACATACCTTAGCACCCTGATCGGTAGATTATAAAAGGCCATATTGTTGATATGAGCGCCAGAATCAGCGAAACCGATGACTACATTGGGGTCATTGTAATGCGGTTTGTAGCGGGCAGGATCATGGTTGCCGATCGTAGTTTCCCAAAGTATTTCCTTATCCATTTCTACCACGAGATCCAAAAAGGCATCCACTGGATGTTGTTCTCTTTCATCGGCAATTTCCAAGAAGGATTTGCCAATTAAAGATCTATCTGGCGCCTCAATTACATAAGCATCTCCAAAGTCCTTTTGCCATACCTTTGGGGTCAACTTGCTACGGTAATTCTTTTTAAAGGTCTTGCGGTACTCAGGATCCATCAGCGTGGTGTTCCGCTTCTTGAGGTCTCTGGAAAGGTGGCGCGCCAATTCTCCGGCTGGAAATTCCTCAAAGATGACCAGCTCCATACCTTCTGCATATACGCGGAATGGCACTGGGAAGGCCTGCATTCTAAAGTCTGCTTTGAGAAATCGATTATAAAAAGCAGAAATAGCACTCACGATTGGACGAATAAAGGGATCCCCCTTCAAATCCATCAAGGCTACCAAGGAGGTTTTGAGTGGCTTTCGCCAAAAGAAGGCGGCACTCTGCGTCATATACCAAAAGGCTCCTACACGATTAACCAGATTGGGGACTCCTTGCAAGTGTGCTCCGCGCTCCCGAACAATCCCGGTAAGTGCTCGTCTTTCCGCACCTTTGGCATAGGCCGCTGGGAGCAACTTGGACCAATGTCTACCATCCATTTTATCCCAAGGATTGTGCTGCATCGAAATACCCACAAAACCAGCATCCAAGGCCGTCTCCAGGATCTCGCCCATCCGCTGAATCTCTTCTGAGCTTGGTCGTTCGGATTTATCCAAGGATCGATCGATGCCCATCACCGCGGCTCGTATATCGGAATGACCAATGAAGGAGGCCAGATTAGGTCCAACTGGTAGCGTATTAATATGCTCTATCCACTCTTCTGGTGTGGACCACTTTTTCTGATCCTTGAGAATAGGGTAGAGGATCTCTCGGGGAAAGGCTTCTACTCGTGTAAACATATCGCAGCAATCTTCCACCTCAGCACAAACAAAGGACAATGAACAACCACCTAGCATGACGGTAGTCACCCCATGCCGTACTGATTCTCCCAAACCGGGAGCAACCAGTACTTCGCCATCATAGTGGGTATGATTGTCAATAAAGCCCGGAGTAACCCATTTGCCCGTGGCGTCGATAATACGGGTATCGGGGGAAACTAGAATGTCTTCGGTGCTGATGGTTTGGATAAAACCGTCTTCTATCAATAGGTTAGCTATTTTCGATGGGTTTTGCGTACCATCGAATAGCCGACCATTTCGGATCAAAGTGGCAGGCATAGTCTATTTTGTTGAAGGTAAATCTTATACTCCAGCTCGGCAAGCCGTAACTGGCGTAGATTGATTAAAGATAAACTTTGTTGGCAGTTTTCCAGAAGCCGGCAGGTAGAAAGCATGAGTACTGCTTCAAATTGTACATTTTGAGAAGTAAGTTTTAACTCAGCTATTAGAATAAACCAATAGTGAAGTTCCTAGCTAGGGTTGCCCCTTCACTTGCGCGTTGAAAGTTTTATCAGTAATTCGGTTATTTAGTCTAGAATATCGCCTTACCTTGTCGAGCAAAGTCAAACAATGATGAATACAAAGGAAAAATTCGAACATTTTAAGGGGTATCACCAGGTAGGTAAGCCTATCTTACTATATAATGCTTGGGATGCTGGCAGTGCCAAGGCACTTGAGGAGGCTGGAGCAACCGCAGTAGCTACAGGTAGTAAACCCTTAGCATTGTCACAGGGTTATCCAGATGGCGAGGTCATTGCATTTGATCAGTTGATTACAACTGTAAAGCAGATTGTGGGTAGCATAAGTATACCTATTAGTATTGATTTCGAAGGAGGGTATGCTAAAGCAGATAATGTACGATTGGCAGAAAATACTTCGCGCTTGCTAGAAACGGGAATTGTTGGTGTCAACTTCGAAGATCAAGTTATAGGGGTTGGAGGTGTATTTGACATTGATACTCAAGCCGTTCGTGTTGCTACCGTCCGCAATGCAGCAAAGAAAATGGAGACTCCTCTCTTCATTAATGCCCGTACTGATCTTTTTCTACAAGAAAAGGATAAGAGTAAGCACTTTGGGTTGATGCATGAGGCAAAAAAAAGAGCACAAGCCTTTAAAGAGGCTGGGGCGGATGGCTTTTTTGCTCCAGGCTTGGATAACTTGGATTTGATTGTTGATCTGTGTCAAAGTGTAGATTTGCCTGTAAATATTATCAAACTACCTTCAGCTCCGGCAAATCAGGATTTGGCAAACGCTGGAGTTTCCCGAATCAGCTATGGCCCATTTGCCTATCTTGAACTCATGAAAACCTTTCGAGAGAAGGCGGAAAAGTTGTTCAATAAGTGATGCCATTTGTAATGGCACGGACCTTGTGATAGACTGATATGATGGACTGGCAACCTTTAATTCTGACCTTTCGACTGGCCTTTGTGACCACGATCTTACTCTTCATCATAGCTATTCCCTTAGCTTACTGGTTGGCCTACGCCAAAAATCGAGCGAAACCCGTCATCGAGACCTTGATCAGTATGCCGCTGGTTCTTCCGCCTACGGTGCTGGGGTTTTACCTCCTCCTCGCCTTTAGTCCCAATAATGCCTTTGGACAGTGGTTAGATACAAGCTTGGGCTTGCGTTTGGTGTTTTCCTTTGAAGGGCTTGTCATTGGGTCCTTGTTATATAGCCTTCCTTTTATGGTGCATCCCATTCAATCTGGTTTTGCTAATCTTTCTCCTTCTTTGAAAGAGGCAGCCTATATCTTAGGTAAGTCACGTTGGGTCACGCTGAGGAGGGTACTCCTCCCTAATATACGCCCTTCTCTGCTAACTGGCATCGTTTTGTCATTTGCACATACAATCGGAGAATTTGGTGTGGTGTTGATGATTGGTGGTAATATCCCCGGGCAAACGAAGGTAGCTTCGATTACTATCTATGATGAGGTGGAGTCGCTCAACTATGCTGCCGCAAACACCTATTCACTCATCCTGTTTGTCATTACCTTCTGCATACTACTCTTAGTCTACTTGGTAAATGGCGGTCATGTCAAAAGCTACTGGAAATGATCGAATTTAGACTGGAAAAACGATTGAATTTTGCGGAAGGAGGACGTAAGTTGGATGTCGAAATCCAGTTGCGAAAAGGGCAGTTTGTAACCCTGTATGGAAAATCTGGGGCTGGTAAGACTTCGATTTTGCGCATGCTGGCTGGTTTGTTACGCCCAGATGGAGGCACCATCATGGTTGAGGGGCAACAATGGTACAACCATGACAACAATATCTTCCTCTCCCCACAAAAACGTCAGTTAGGCTTTCTTTTTCAAGACTATGCTTTATTCCCAAATATGAGCGTGCGTGAGAACCTCCTCTTTGCACTTCCGAAAGGACAATCTGAAGCCATAATTGCTGAGCTAATTGACCTAATGGAATTGGGGGAATTGCAGAAGCGACGGCCAAATCGACTTTCTGGAGGGCAACAGCAACGAGTGGCCCTAGCCCGCGCTTTGGTACAAAAACCGCCCCTGCTTTTATTGGACGAGCCCTTATCAGCTTTGGATCAAGAAATGCGGCGAAAACTCCAAGATTATTTGCTCGAAATTCACCAGAAATATGGCTTGACGACAATTCTAGTGAGCCATGAACCCAATGAGATTTTGCGTTTGTCTGATACGGTGTTCGTAATTGAGCAGGGACGATTGGTTAACACCTGCCCCCCTCGAGACTTATTTTCTGAAACAGGTACTCAAAGTTTTTCCTGTACTGGAAAAATCATATCCCTATCTGAAGTAGGTGGACAGGTGAAGGTAGAATTGTTGATTCAGGGGCAAGTTGTATTGCATTTGATGGAAAAAGAAAAAAACAGGGAATGGAATGTTGGGCAAGAAGTACAGGTAGAATTGGACTTCTCTTCCCTACGAGTGAAAAAATCTAGCTAGAGCTTCGTATATTCAGCGAGCTTGCCTGGCGATGGACCCTTAGACCTCCGAAGTCTAAGAGCCCATTCGCTCCGGAATTTTAAAAGAATATGCCATGAGTTTTCCTAGTATTTTCAATGACGTCATAGGCCCAGTAATGCGTGGGCCATCTAGTTCACATTGTGCTGCGGCTTTGCGTATCGGCCGGATTGCCCGCGACCTAATGGGGGGAGATCTGCATCAGGTGATCGTGCAATATGATCCCAATGGTTCGTTAGCCACGACCCATAAGAGCCAAGGCTCTGATATGGGCTTGTTTGGAGGGTTGCTAGGCTGGGATGCTGATGATGATCGATTGCCACATTATCTGAAAGGTGTGGAAGAGGCAGGGCTCGATATTCAAATCCGAATCGAAGATATTCAGGCAGATCACCCAAATACCTATAAACTCACGCTTTTCAATGAAACGGAAATGCGAGAGATGACGGCCATCTCTTTGGGAGGCGGTATGATCGAGGTTATTGAGATTGATGGCAATCCACTACATATGATGGGGGATTACAATGAAAGTTTGATTTATACGGAACGACCAGAAGCTATCCTGCCCATTTTGGAAGCCGCAGCAAATGCATTTGATGAGGTAAAGATCCATCGTGGTCGACTTCCTCTTATTCAAATCAAAGGACAGGCTTTTCTCCCAGCGGACTTGAGAACTAAGTTATTGCAAACTGGGGAGGTAGATCGAATCAAGGAAATTCATCCTGTCCTGCCGGTGCGTTCTCGTCAAGGACTAGCTGTTCCGTTCCGCACCTGTGCCGAAATGCTCGCTTTTAATCAGCAGAAGAACTGGCCACTTTGGAAGTTGGCACAGGCGTATGAAATGTCTCGCGGTGATTTATCGGCAGATGAGGTATTTGAGCAAATGCGGAGCATAATACAGATTATGCGCTCCTCGATTGATTCAGGCATTCAAGGGACCACCTATGAAGATCGGATTCTCGGTAGTCAATCACCGAATTTCCAAGAACAGATGCAGAGCGGTAATCTAGTTCCAGGTGATGCGCTTAATCAAGTGATCCTTTTTGTGAGTGCGATGATGGAGGTGAAAAGCTCTATGGGGGTGATTGTAGCCGCTCCTACTGCTGGCTCTTGCGGTGCCTTACCCGGTGCAGTTTGGGGTGTAGCGGAGCGTTTGGGGTTGGACGAGGATGAAGTGGTGAAAGCCATGTTAAGTGCTGGCCTGATTGGCGTATTTATTGCAGAGGGAGCCACCTTTGCGGCAGAGGTAGGTGGATGTATGGCCGAGTGTGGATCAGGTTCGGGCATGGCTGCCGCAGCTATTGCGCAGATGGCTGGAGGGGATTTGTCTCAAGCACTTTCGGCAGCATCACAAGCCCTACAAAACTCCCTGGGAATGATTTGTGATCCGATAGCTAATCGAGTGGAAGCACCATGCCTAGGACGTAATGTGATGGCAGCTTCTAATGCCTTATCCTGCGCCAATATGGCTTTGGCTCAATATGATGCTTTGATTCCTTTAGATGAGGTGATTGCTACGATGGATGCAGTGGGTAATAGCATTGCGCATGAGCTGCGTTGCACGGCATTGGGTGGTTTATCCATCACTAAGACTTCTCAAGAAATTGAGAAGAGGTTGCAGATGGCCGAAGGGGGAGAGGAAGGATTGACTACTGCCGCTAGGCGGTTTAAAATCTGTTGATCCTAAAAGCAGAAGCCTTCAACAACATAGCCTGAGGCCAGTTCTTGAAGTCTTCCTATAGTAAGCTAATTAATTCCGATTCTTAAGGACAGTTAGGGTTGAAGTCTTGATAGCCATCAAGAAATTCTATCTCTTCCATCTCACTACAAATCTCCCTTTCAAAGGTTTGTCCGTCCGTAGTTTGGTAGGTACAAGTCTTACAGGCTTGCTGTTTGGGGCAACTAGATGAGGTGGTAATCATTATTACAGCAAGAGCCATCAGAAATAGGTAAGAAGTGTTTTTCATGATTGAGTTTTTTCATTGTTTTTTGGTGATTTGATGAGTGTCACAAAACGCGATTGTATTGGGGGGGGTAAGGAGAAATTTTGGTTTAAACACGTCTTGCAACACTCACTTTTTGATCTCTGTCAGATACAGGCGAGCTATTTTACTCTTCCAAAATAGCCAGCAACTGATCCTGATCTTGCACGTTCATAATTTGACCGCTGCAGTCTTCGCAGCCTTCAATTTCTTCCCCGCCATCACAAGGGAAGTTGGGGCAACCAGGAATACAAAGGGTAGCAGCGACTGTCATGGCAGCCATGAATTTTCTGAACTTTTTCATATTGGTTGATTTTAGTGATGATGATAGAGATCTTATCATCATTGGGTTTTAGAAAATTTAGTTGTCATTTGGCCTACCTGTATGGCATAGATACCGGTAGGAAGTTGGGTGATTTCTATGGATCGCGAACTGAGGACCAGACCCGTTTGGATAATTTGTCCACGCATGTTCACGATCCGATAATTTTGGCCTACAAGGCCAGTCAAAGGGAATAAGTGCAAGGTCTCCCGACTTGGATTGGGAAACACTGTTAGGGTTTTAGACGTGGTGTTTATATCGTCAGTCGGAGTAGTTTGTCCAGGGCACAGAATAGCGGCACTGTGTATCACATTTTTCATCGCTTCGCTGGAGGCTTTGCCCCAGGAAAAGTTGCCCTCCTGGTTGCCGAAGCCTTGATTGTACAAGAAATCCATCGTGTTTTCCGCCATGGTCCTGTACTTCTCCTCACCGCTGACGTCATAGGCATAGGCGTACAAGCCAGAAATTAAGCTCTTACCTGTCCAATAAACATAGTCATCGGAAGTGCCTCCTAACCAGAACTGTGGTAGGCCGGGCTCGGAAGGGGAGTACCAGAAATTGTAATAGGTCTCTTCATTCAGGTTGACTCGAGCATATTGATCCACGAAGTCAGCTAATCGTAATAGTTGATCTTTAGTGGCTTCATCTTCTGGGAATTCCTTCAGGTACTTCCAAACTGAATCACTGAACAAGGCCATCATAAAGGTCTGCTCTCCTGGAAAGTCCAGCCCCCCTTCGGCGCTATACCCGCCGATCATACCATAGCTGTTTTGGGTGATTAGTATGCGATCGATCACATAGGTTTTGAAGGTTTCTAGGTAAGACTGTTCGCCTGTTGCCTTCCAGGCCTCCAAACAAGCCGAGGCATTTTGATAAGCTAGTCTGGCATTTGGGTTGTTGAGGCCCCAAAGGTGGTAATCGCGGATACTCCTTGCTGCCCGAAGCCCGATTTCTCTGGCTCGTTCATCTCCAGTTAGATAGTAATAGTACCAAATCCCTTCTCCATAATGTTGGTTGTAATGGCCGGTCGCTCGATGATTTAGGGAATAGGATGGATTATATCCATTCATCCAATCATTTTCTTCATAGGTTTGAAAGCATTGGGTCTCCATATTATTCCAGGCCATCGGCAACATGACCTCATAGAAACGTCGATCACCAGTCTGAGCAAATAACCTAGCATTGGTGAGTAGTGCATCATAATAGTTATTGCCCCAAGTAGACAGGTCGCGATTATCTCCTAGTTCCCACTGACTGCGAGGAACGTCTCCGAAGTGCAAATTACCGTAAAGGTCAAGTGCATCCCGATTGCTCAGATGATTATTGGTGGTAGTATTGATGAAATTGGCAAGGTTATTCCATCTACTAGAGTTACAACCTCCCAGCGCATAGAAAGCTCCCGATTCCGCCAGATGCTCTGGATCTATATGAGCGACTAGGGGCGATTTACTGAGTGTATGACTCCAATCTTGAGCACTTGAGGCTGTAGCGGAAGGATGAAAGTAAAACAGATATTCATCGCCTGAACCCATGGCGACCCAGAGGAATTCTTCTGTTGGTACTGGTTGTAGTTCGATACTACCATCAGCGGATAGTCGTAAGCCTTTGGGATATTTCTCCCAAAAAAATCGGGAGGAAACCGTTAATCCCCATTGGTCATCGGAAAGGGTAGCCCAGCCATCGGCTTTAGTTCCAGTACTCAATAAATTACCTTGCTGGATAAGGTCGAATTGGAATGGCGTGGCTATGGTGGGGCGATCCTTCTGGAGGAGCGAAACAGATCCCGTACTTAGCGAACCAGCAACCGCCTGACCATTGGTGCCAATCTGATAGGAAAGATCGCCAGAAAGGTTGAGGTCTATTCCTAATTGATATTCTTCTACAGCTACGCCAAAGGCTGCCGAACCAGAATTACCTAAACTACCTACGGAGGTGCCATTCGCATAGCTGTGTCTGACCCTTACGTAGGGTTTACCGGCAAAGGCATAGATGCGTGTTTCATATTTTAGAAAGAAATTCCCTTGTGTATCATGGTGTCTACCTTCTACTTTTAGGACAACCTTCATTGGTCCTTGTTCCTCGATGATGACCCGAGAGGGGGGAGTTTTTGCGGAAAGGTATTTCTGGTTGTCTTGAGTGGCCACCCAGCCTTCGGAATTGGTCTTCGAAATAATTTCTTCTGCAGCTTCAAAATTGCCATTGCCATTCAAATCTAGAAAGGCCTGGTTGATGAAGTTGTATTGCGTTTTACTAATGGAGAAACGTAGAGGGCCAGTATTTACGGTGATTTCAGACGAGCCTTCTTCGACACTCAAATCGGTTGCTGTGCTATGGCTACTATTGGAGATTAAGCGATACCGCACCTGCACATTGGCAGCAACGCTAGCTTGAAAATCGCATTTCACCCAACGAATACTGCCATCCCTCCACTTGGACATGATACTGAACTGGGCATCAATATCTTCTCCATTTGGATTCTGAATTCCCAATTGTTCAATACTATTTAGGGAGCCTTGGGCAAAGGGCACGCCTAGCGTCACGGGTTCGCCTTGTCGGGATCGGCCATTGGGCTCGGGGACCACAATATCGATCTGCGTCAGACCCGGGAATGGGCCAAAGAATAGTAAGGTGACCAGCACCAATAACTGCTTGATTGAACTCATGTTTTCAATAGTTAGTAGGGTTATTTAGATAGCCGGAGTCAGTAAAAAGCAGTAGTCTTTTTGAAAGTGTATCAGGCGTGTAGTTGGCAGGAAAACCTAATGGTAAGACAATGAGATTGATTCCATGTTTGTCATTTGGTTTTAATCCTTGGGTCAAGTTCAAGAACAGTACAAAGGTAAGATCGACCTGTTGATGAAAACAGGCGGAAAACCACCAATTTTTTTATTGCAGGGAAACAGGGATCAACAACTCCCTTCCAGCAAAACTGGGAGTGAGCATGCCTGTTTCAGTATTTAAAATTTGTGTTTTAGGTAAATAATTTTAAATAAAACATAAAATTTTGTACTTTAAATTTAAAATTAGTGCAAATGCGTAGAATTTCCACTATTGGTTTGGCCTATCGACTTTGTCAGCTGTCGATCTTGCTTTTGATATTATTTGCGTCTGTTTTTATCTGCGGAATAGGGTATACGCTTGTGCAAGCAGATGCCTTTCCGCAGCTTGTCATCAATGACTTATTCGATGCGGGATACGGTTTGGGAGGAATCAAATGGTGTGCAAGTTGCACCGGAGAACGCTTTATGCACTTTTCAGATGTCCAGCTGACAATGAAATTGTGGTTATTGCTGCGTGCTACGCTTTTCTTTGCCTTGGCGTTTTTGATTGTTTTGGCGTTGAAAAAGGTCTTATTGTCGATTCGCGATACCGCAACCTTTTACCGAGCCAATTACCGGTCCTTCAGTGCGATTGGCAACTACGGTTTTATGATCAGTTTTCTCAGTGCCTTTAACTTTTACGTACAAGGAGATCAATCTCACTTCAATCTGAGTATACCTTTCCTGGAATTAGGATTTTCATTGGGTAGTTGGGTGTTGGCCGATATTTTTTGGGAAGGGAAACTTTTGCTAGACGACAATCAATCTATCATATGAACATAGTAGTAACACTAGACGTAATGCTAGCCCGTCGAAAAATGAAACTGATGGAGTTAGCCGAAGCGGTTGGAATATCCGTGACCAATCTTTCTTTGTTAAAAACGGGAAAAGCAAAAGGGATTCGCTTTGCGACCCTGGCCAAGATTTGTATCGCTCTGGATTGTACACCGGGAGATATCCTTCAAATTGAACACCAAAAGATTCCTCAGTATGATTGATACGATTCTATCTGTTGTGCAGCAAGTAGCTGTCTTTTTCGTGATTCCCCTTGTTTTCTATTTGATCAAAAGGCCCAAAGCCCTTAGCTTCTGGCAGTATATCGGTCTTACTCCTTCCACCCGCAAAGCCAACCTATTGGCGCTGGCGCTTAGCCTGCTTTTGGCGACCTTTATGTTAGTATTAACTAGTACTCAAGCGGCGATAGCTGATATTATGACTAATCCCAAAAGCGTTACGGGGGCCATGCGGCAACTGGGATTTGGAGCGGAAGCTGTCTTGACCATAGGATTGGTTGCCATCTTCAAGACGGCTTTTGCTGAAGAGGTTTTCTTCAGAGGGTTCCTGGCGAAGCGCTTGATAGCAATGACAAATTTTTGGGCAGGAAATGCCATTCAAGCTGTCATTTTTGGTGCAATTCATAGCCTTTTATTCGCTATGATGACCACCAATTTTTGGTTTCTGGCCCTGATTTTTATTATACCTACGCTGGGCGCATTAGTCAAGACTTATTTGAATGAAAAGTTGGCGAATGGTAGCATCGTGCCTGGATGGATTGCACATGCCAGCGGAAATGTTTTGGCGTATAGTTACGTGGCTTTTGTGCTTTGAGAGCAAGAGGGGGAAGAGGGGAGGGTAAGAACCGCTAGCAACATTCAAGAAATCATCGAGGCCAGCGGTTCCTTTTCTATATTGTAAAAGTCTTAAGTAGTATGATAATAGTAGTCGTGAAGTTTCAGGTGATGAATTTTGAGGCCAGACGAGGCAGTAAAATCGAGCATAGCCGTAGGCTACGTGAGAGTTTTACTAACGATGAATGGGCCCAAAAGACGCAGCTGAAAATTAGGAGTATCTATTGTCGCACTACTTAGGACTTAAAAGCCATTCAAACTCGCAAATCGGTCCAAATGGTAATTATAATCTCCGAAAGTCTGTTGGGCAACGCGGGCGCGCTTTAGGAAGAATCCAATCTCTTCATCATCTGTCATACCAATACCGCCAAACATTTGAATGGCTTCATTGGTTACCACTTGGATCACTTCTCCTACTTTCGCCTTCACCATACTGGCAAGAACGGGCACCTTAGCATCTTGGGCATCCACCGCCTGCAGCGCCTTCAACACCATAGATTTACACACCTCAATCTCGCTGAACATCATGGCAGCTCTATGTTGCAAGGCCTGAAAACTTCCGATGGGTACTTTAAACTGTACGCGTTCTTTCAAGTAGGCGATAGTGCGTTCAAAAGCTTCTTGCATCGTACCAAGCATTTCGGCGGCTAGGCCAATCCGAGCGATATCTAATACTTGCTCCAAAGCACTTTGGTCCCCCACTTGATCAGCAGCCTGTACAGATACATTATCAAATTGAATACTCGCGGCATTGCGGCTATCCATCATTAATTTTCTGTCGATCTTTACTCCTTCGGCTCCTGCATCTACCAAGAATAGTGCGATTTCACCCTGATACATGGCTGAGACAATCAGTTTTTGCGCCACGTGGCCATCCAGAACAAAACGCTTGCTACCATTTAGAACTAATTGACCCTCTTTCTCTTCCACAGATGACTTGATGGCAAGTGGGCGATGTGCATTATGCTCTTCAAAAGCTAGCGTGAGCGTAAGCTGACCTTCGGCTACTGCCGGCAACAGGGCCTGCTTCTGACTCTCCGAGCCTCCAATCTGAATTGTACTCGCACCTAGCAGGATATTAGAGACGATGGGGGAGGCCGTCAAGGTGCGACCACTTTCCTCCAAAATCTGACCTAAACCCACGTAACCAAATCCCATTCCGCCGAATTCTTCTTGAATAGTCAAGGCAGCCCAGCCCATCTCCACCATTTCGTTCCACAGGCTAGGATCATAGCCGACTGAGTCCTTGGCATCCCGAAGGAACCGCAAGGCAGAGACCGGCGCTTTTTGAGTCAAGAACTCCTTGGCGGAGGTCTTCAACATTTGTTGTTCTTCATTTAAAATCAAGGCCATGGTCTCTCTATTTTGATTTGGGCAAGCCCAATACGTGTTTAGCAATAATGTTTAATTGAACTTCGGTAGTGCCACCTTCGATGGAATTCCCCTTGGTACGGCACATGTCTCTGGCCAATTTTCCATCGTTGTAATTCTCTCCCCACTCTAGGCCTTCGTATCCTTTTAGCGATAACATCAACTCATGTCGGTTCTTATTCAATTCCGTTCCGTAGTACTTGAAGAAAGAAGATTTGGCACCGGGCTGGTGTCCTGCCTTGGTCATATCGATGGTCTGTTCTATAGCGAACTTAAGCGCATAGGAATTGATCATCAGACGGGCTACTTCAGGCCTTAATGTAAGATCAGCTAGCTTGCCATTTTCTAGACCTACTGCATCTACTGCATACTCGTGCAGCGGCATGATACTTCCAAATAGGTTACCTACAGTAGAACGCTCATGGGTAAGCAAGTTCTTGGCAATGGTCCAACCGTCGTTCATCTGCCCGACGATATTCTCCTTTGGCACCTTAACATTATCAAAAAAGGTTTCACAGAAAGGGGACTTGCCGGAAATGAGCTTAATGGGACGAACACTCACGCCCTCACTCTCCATATCGATCAATAAAAAGGAAATACCTCTTTGCTTTGGCACATCCGGATTGGTTCGCACTAGGCAGAAGATCATATCGGCCTTATCAGCGTAAGAGGTCCAGACCTTTTGTCCATTTACCACAAAATGATCTCCATGATCTACTGCACTGGTCTGCAATCCAGCCAAGTCACTACCAGCTCCTGGTTCACTATACCCTTGGCACCACCAGATCTCTCCTCTGCAAATCTCACGGATATACTTTTGCTTTTGTTCTTCTGTTCCAAAGTGTAGAATGGCAGGTCCTAACATCATCAGCCCAAAGCTCCACAGCGGCGCTCGACATCCGAGTTTAGCCATCTCTTCCTTGAGTACCTTGGCTTCGGCATTGCTCAAGCCTCCACCACCATAAGCCTTTGGCCAGGTGGGGGCGGTCCAACCGCGATCTCGCATGCGTTCAAACCAGATGCGCTGATCTTCGCTTTTGAAAACGCCATTGCGACCACCTCCGTAGAGGTCATCAAAGCCATTCTTAACAGGTTCCCGCATACTGGCGGGGCAATTGGCTTCCAGCCAATCTGCTGTTTCCTGCCTGAAAGCAGCTAATTTGTCAGTAAGGGTATCGTTCATTGAAGGATTTATTTTGAGTTATTATTTCCTTGTATCGTTTACAATAGTAGAATGCCAAACTACTAATTTTGTTGCTGTTCAGTCTCGCTTTCTCTGTTCCTGGCTGGTTTCTTAAACTGGTATAATTTCAAACCTAAATAGTGTGACAATAGTAGTCGTGAAGTGTCAGGTAGTGATTTTTGCGGCTAGGCTAAGCAGGAAAACCGCCCATAGCCGTAGGCTACGGAAGGCTTTGACTAACGCAGCATAGCAGCAAAAGGCACAGCTGAAAACCAGGAGTATCTATTGTCGCACTACTTATTGCTCCGACCGAAGCATTCGTGCTGAGGGCGGCGCAGGGACGAGCAGGACAAGGGATGGAAGGGCTTAACTGGCCCGGACAGCCCGGCCGCGACTGAAAGGATGCGGTGGCCCCAAAATTTGAGTCCATCCTTACGTCCTGGTAGCAATGAGAACGAGATCTTTTACAGTCTTCCCTTGAGAGTCTTTATATTCAATTCTATCCATTCGCTGCAGCTGTAAGCCGTTTTCTTCTAACGCACCTTGCAAATATTCTAATTCGTGATAGTGAATAAAAATTTTCTGATCTTCGCCTGAACTAGGCCCTTGCCAATCGGAGTCTGTATAATTGCCCTCCATAGTACTGATATAGCAAACGCCATAGGGTGCCAAATGCCTTGCTAGCTTGCCAATTAAGGTTATCGCCTCTTCTTTGTTCAAATAGGGGAAACCGAAGGCACATAAGATCGCGTCAAAGGGGCCTGTCAATTGATTAACTTCACGTAGATCCAACAGTTGAAAGCTAACATGCGGATTGTTCTTTTTGGCTAATTCAAGCATGTTGGGGGCTAGATCGGTGGCAAGTAGTCGGAGATCTGGACGTTGTTCCATCAGGTACTTAGTCACATTCCCTGGACCGCAAGCTAGCTCAAGAACACGGGCGGACATCGGTCGAATCCAGGCGCAAAACTCATTCAGTGCGTCATGGTATTTGGATTGATCCATGTATTTTTCCTCATAGGGTTTGGCAAAGGCATCAAAAAGGGCTGCAGCTTGCTTTGATTTATCCATAGTTCTTTACTTTGAAAGGCTGTCGACAACCATTTTCATAATGGCACGTGAATTTGGATTGAACCAGCTTTCAAGTTTTCGTTTAGTAGGCACCTCTGGTAAATTTTGAAGCGTCTCTATTAAGGCTCGCCGCATATTGCGTTTTGAATCCTGTAATATGTTATCTGGGAGCATCAAGAGCCGCTGTAGATTTTCTTCTGCTTTTGAAAGCAATTGATCCATCGGGTGTACTTCATCTACTAAGCCTATAGCCTTAGCCTCTTTCACATTCAAAAGTTTCCCTTGCATCAAGCATTGGTAGGCCCGGCGTCTACCCAACCAGAAAGCATAGAGCTCGTAAATGTTTTCAGGAACAGTGATTCCAACGGCTACCTCATTTAAGCCGATAATGAATTTTTCTCCTTCTGCCATCATCCGGTGATCACAAGTAATGGCTAGTACACAGCCACCAGCTGGACTATATCCATTAACAGCCGCGATCATAGGTTTGGGGAAACAAGTCATTTCCATGACCATGGCATCCCAATGCGTCCAAAATTCTTCTATCTGTGTCTCATCATAATAGTAGAGTTCCTTGAGATCAAGACCTACCGTAAAGTATCCTGGGGTATTCCCTGTCAGGATCACTCCTCTAACGCTTGGGTCAGCTTCGATCCGGCTGATGTGTGCTCTTAATTCTTTAATGAAATCCGTATTCATGGGGTTGGCTTTCCCGCGGCTGAAGGTCAGAATCTCATATTGCTGTTTCTTTACACTTTGAATAAAACTCATATAGCGATGCTTTTCTCTATGAAGTTTAAGAATGTTTTTTGAAGCGAAATTTGAAGGAACAAGGTTCAGGGAATTGTTTTTTTCTTCAGCATAGCAGCGCTACGGTGGAGAAAAATGCCGATTTCAGGTTCTTGTTTCCTCGAATTGCAACCAATCAATCATTTTTAAACAACTTCTATTGATTACCTGTTAATTTCAACCCTTCTCCGACTACTTTTGTTGGCAGCGTTTTAATTGGAAGAACTGTGTCCAGGGGAAGCAAGGCTTTTAGCTAAAAGGGGGATCCAAAAACACAAAAATGGACTGGCCGGAGAAACCCCATTCAACTAGCCATATACTTCCTAAACCCTGAAGTAGTATCGACTGTGATTTTCCCATCTATTTCCAAAAGATCCAGGTAGCCCTTCAACATTGAAAGCGTAAAAATATTGAATGCATTGGGATAGATCTCTTGAAATATTTCAAAAAAAGAGTTTTGTCCCTTTTGGATAACTCGTAAACATTCCGCTTTTCGTAAATAAATCCGGGCTACTTGATTGTCAATGAGCTGTCTGTGATTTTCAAAAACTGCTCCATGACCGGGAAACACCCGTTTGATCTCTAACTCCTTCATTTTTTTGAAAGAATCCAGGAGTCGTACAATACTAATTTCTCTTTCATCCGGAACATCAACTTTCATCTCGATCGCCGGGGTAGGAGTCTGGGGTAATAACATGTCTGCAGAAAATAGCCAGCCTGCTGTCCTTTCATAAAAACAACTTTGAGAATTGGAATGACCAGGAACATATAAGACCTCCCAAGTGCCTTCTCCAAAATCCAGGCGATCTCCTATTTCATAGACGCGTAGGGCAGAGGCAGGAATAGCAGACCAACAGGCTAAGGCTTGCTTAAAGAAGCCATTCATACTGCGCAACATTGGGTTGTCCCAATCTGGTGGTGCCTCTTGAATAAGTACCGTCTCTATAACTTTCGCCCGTTTTTGCCACATCTTGTCGAGGTTCTTCGTCCAGGGCAAGGTATAGGGGTTGACCCAGATGCTTGCTCCCGTTTCCTGAGCAAGACGTCCGGCCATTCCCATATGATCGATATGGGCGTGCGTTATAAAAACATGTGCTAAATCTGTCATAGCCAATCCTCGTTTCCCGAATTCTTCTTCGAGAATAGCCCATGTTTCTGCTGTATTCATTCCGCAGTCGACTAGCACAGGCTCTGGCTTCAAAAAGAGGTAAGTATTCACACTCATATTGGGTTGGAGCATGGGCAGTTCAATGCGAATTGGTTCTTCCAAGTGTACTATTTTAGGTCAATTTGTGCTTAAAGGTAAAATTTTTGACTTAAAATTGTTCTTTAAGGTAAAATTATGTGCAGAAATATTACTTTTGATTTGATGAATTCTAAAAGGAAGCAGCGCTAGAAGTTAATATTTGGTTGCTGTCACCTGAAAAACTACAGTAAAATGAACACCAAAGAGAAGATCATAGAGACAGCGATTCGCGTGTTCAACGAACGGGGCTTTGGCCCTGTTTCCATCCAGGATATTGCCAATGAACTGGGCGTTAATCGCCGAAATATTGCTTATCACTTCAATAGCAAGGATGAGCTCTTGGCAGCCATAGCGGATGAACTTTGGGCGGGTTTAGAAAGGGAGCGTCAGAAACGACGTGACTTTCCTTCTTTCGAAAACTTGACCAATGAAACCAAAATGTATTATGCCTTCCAAAAGAAATACACCTTCATATTTAATGATTTGAATGTGATTCGCCATCCGTTGATGGCCAAGAATTTCCGGCAGTTATGTATGCAAACGATTAAGGATAATGAAGCGGCCATTGCTTTTGCGATCAAGCTGGGTAATATGAAGCCAGAACCATTCCCTGGTGCCTATTCCAATCTGAGTTTGGCTATTTGGGTGCTGGCCTTGTTTTGGCGCTCACAGCAAGTGATTCGACAGGTCAACGAATCGCTAGAAGGCCCCAAGGTCATTTGGAGTTTGATTTTACCTCATTTTACGGATAAGGGGATTGCTTCCTTCAAGGCATTCTTTGGCGAAGAATTTTACAATAGTATCGGGGATCCCTTTGAAGTAGATCTCGGTCATGCCTTCTTTTAGCAGACCTAACTTATCTGGCGTGACGCAAGCAAAATATCTGTTACAGAACCCATTTGCAAAACCATGAAGTCCTTACAATCAAAGATCAATACTCGGAGCCAGCAATTTTTGGACAATAAAGCAGAAATGCTCAAGCTGGTAGAGAAATTGGAGAAACACTTGGAGGAAAGCCGCTTTCAGGGCAAGGAAAAGCATATCAATAGGGCGAGAAAGCGAGGGAAACTCCTAGCTAGGGAGCGCCTAGAATTAGTATTGGACCGAGATAGCCCTTTCTTAGAGCTTCTGCCTCTTGCGGGTATGAGCACAAAAGGCGGTTTTGGGGCAGGTGGAACCAATGTCACCGGAATTGGCTTGGTAGCTGGTAAGCTATGCATGATCAATTCCAATGTAGGTACACGAAAGGGGGGCTCCGTAGATTATGCGACGACCTTCAAAAGCCTTCGTGTGGGACAGATTACTCGAGAGAATCGACTGCCATCAATCAACTTGGTGGAGAGCGGCGGTGCCAACCTCCCTGATCAAGCCAAGATTTTTAATTATGGAGGAGAGAGTTTTCGAGAACTGACTCGCCGCTCCAAGATGGGGATTCCGACTATTTCTGTAGTATTTGGGAACGCCACTGCGGGGGGCGCTTATGTACCTGGTATGTCTGACTTCTCCATTTTCCAGAAAAAGGCAGCTAAGGTATTCCTGGCTGGCCCACCACTAGTGAAGATGGCCACCAATGAGGAGTCGACGGATGAAGAGCTCGGCGGTGCTGAAATGCATAGCCGTATCTCCGGTGTCTCCGATTACCTCGCCGAAGATGAATACGACGCCATCCGGCTCGCCCGAGAACTCATGGAAGTCGTACATGCCGGGAACCCCCAGTTGGTACCGCAAGGCCCAATCGAGGCGCCTCTCTACGATGCCGAAGAAATCCTTGGGATTGTACCCGCAGATCCCAAGGTTCCGTTCGACGCCCGAGAGCTAATTATGCGTGTAGTCGATGGCTCGCGTTTCTCAGAATTCAAACCAGAATATGGTAGTACCATGGTGTGTGGTTGGGCCAAGATCCATGGTTACCCGGTCGGCATTTTAGCCAATAATGGTGTGATTTTCTCAGAATCAGCTAACAAAGGGGCGCACTTCATACAATTATCCAACAAAAACAATATTCCCTTACTTTTTCTTCAAAACACCACTGGTTACATGGTCGGTAAAGCCTATGAAGAAGGAGGGATCATAAAGAATGGTGCGAAGCTGATCAATGCCGTTTCCAATAGTGAGGTTCCTTCCATCACCTTGATGATTGGCTCCTCCTATGGAGCAGGTAACTATGGCATGAATGGCCGCTCCTACGATCCACGTTTCCTGTTCGCCTATCCAAATTCTAAGATTGGCGTGATGGGTTCTGAGCAACTCGCTGGTGTGATGGAGATCATCCAGCGCGCCTCCGCCAAATCGCTCGGTCAGCCTTACGATGAGGAGCAGGGAGAAATGCTCAAGGCTATGCTCATTCATGAGGCGGAATCCAAAGCCTCGGCCTGGCATTCCACCTCAGAGCTATGGGACGATGGCCTCCTGGATCCTCGCCAAACGCGGAATTACCTGGGTTTTTCCTTGGCGGTGCTATATAATCAGCCGTTTAAAGGGAGTGATGGATTTGGAGTGTGGAGGATGTAGGAAAGGTGGTCGGTCCATGGTCGATAGTCAATGGTGGCTCAAACATGTCTTATTATTCTATCGACCATCGGTGTAGTCAGCTAAAATCATAATAGAGGGGATTCGGATAATTGTGACTACTTGAAAATGGAGTTTTATGGCATTCAAATTTGAAAATCTGCAGGTTTGGCAAAGGGCAATTGCATTTACTGGACAAGTGCATGAATTGACTCGGAGTTTTCCAAAAGAAGAACTCTACATTCTAACCAGTCAAATTAAACGAGCTGCTGATTCGATTGCTCTAAATATAGCTGAAGGCTCAACTGGTGCGACGAATAAGCAATTTTCCAATTATTTGGGGACATCTATGCGTTCGGGAATTGAGGTAGTATCCTGTCTATATGTAGGTAAAGAGCGGAAATTGATTACCGACGAACAGTTTAAATCGCATTATAAAGAAGTAGCTATTATCATCAAGATGACTCAAGCCCTCAGAAATTCTATAGATAACTGATTCAAAAGAAGAAAGGAAAGAGCATATGGAGCCAGAACCATCGACCATGGACTATCGACCGAAAACCTTATCCTCCGTCCTCGTTGCCAACCGCGGCGAGATCGCCTCCCGTATCTTCCGGACTTGCCGAAAGATGGGGATTAAGAGCATTGCGGTCTTCTCAGAGGCAGACCGATCGGCTCCCTTTGTGGGAGAGGCAGATATGGCGGTGTTTATAGGTGAAAGTCAGCCCTCTGCCTCTTATTTGGATCAGGATAAAATTATAGGAGTGGCGAAACAGGTGGGAGCGGATGCAGTACATCCAGGCTATGGCTTTTTGTCGGAAAATGCGGAATTCGCTAGGCGCTGCGAAACGGAGGGTTTGATCTTTATCGGGCCGAACCCAAAGGCGATTGAGGCGATGGGGTCGAAGGCAGAGGCCAAGGCGATTATGGAAGCTAGTGGGGTGCCGGTGGTGCCAGGATATCAGGGGGAAGAGCAGACCACGGAGAAACTTGTACAAGTAGCCAAAGAGGTAGGGTTTCCACTACTATTGAAAGCGACGGCTGGCGGTGGTGGAAAAGGGATGCGAATCGTTAGAGCGGTAGAAGAATTGGAGAAGGCTATTGGCGCTGCGCAAAGAGAGGCTAAGAATGCCTTTGGAGATGATCGATTGATCATTGAGAAGTATGTGGAATCAGGAAGGCACATTGAGTTTCAAATTTTTGGTGATAAGCATGGAAATGCAATCCATATACTTGAAAGGGAGTGTTCAATACAGCGTCGATATCAGAAGGTCATTGAGGAAAGCCCGTCACCTGCGATGAATGAGGATTTAAGAGAGCGGATGGGGCAGGCGGCGGTTCAGGCGGCGCAGGCATTGCAATATGATAATGCAGGAACGGTAGAATTTATTTTTGACGACCAAAGCGGTGAGTTTTATTTCCTAGAAGTGAATACCAGACTACAAGTGGAGCATCCAGTTACTGAGGAAATCACGGGTTTAGACCTGGTGCAAATGCAGTTGGAGTCGGCCATGGGAAAACCCTTGTCCATAAAACAGGGCGATATCCAGGCCAAGGGCTATGCCATTGAAGCTCGCTTATATGCTGAGGATGCCACTAATAATTTTCTGCCAGTTACAGGCAAAATACATCGCTTCGCCTGGCCTAAAATGGAAGGCTTGCGCGTGGAGACAGCGGTACAATCCGGTTCTGAGATCTCTATTTTTTACGATCCGATGATTGCGAAGTTAATTGTCTGGGATGAGGAGCGAGCTGGAGCGCATCGCAAATTGGATTATGCTTTGCGTCGCTTGCAGTGCTTAGGTTTGACCACCAATCAAGATTTTTTACTGCATTTGATTCAGCACCCAGATTTCTTGACAGGCAAGTACAATACCCATTTCATTGAGGAGAAGATGGATCTGGATGTATTATCAAGCATACAATCTCAGGCTCAAGAATTAGGGACGATAGCGGCAACTTTAATCAACTGGAAAGCGCGACAAGAACAACGAACATTATTGCGTAGTTTGCCATCTGGCTGGCGAAACAGCTTCTATGAACATCAGCGAGTTACCTATAAATGTGGTGAATCGAACATTGAAGTTAAGTATAAAAAACGAGTGGCTGATTTTGAATTCTTAGTAGAAAATCGGACTTACCATGTGCGAATAATTGAGGTTTCGGAAGATCAGATTCGAGTGGAAATCAATGGTGTACAGTATCCATTTCAATGGGTAAAGGATGGTACATCTATCTATCTACAACAGGAATTGCTTGGTAGCCTGACAGTAGAAGAATTGGATCGACTGCCAACGCAAGAGTCAGAAGAGGCCAGTGGAGGATACATCTCACCTATGCCCTCACAAGTTGTAAAAATACTAGTGGAAGCAGGGCAAACCGTAACGGCTGGTCAAGAATTGATTGTGTTATCTTCCATGAAAATGGAAAATACCTTGACCGCGACAACAGATGGGGTTGTGGCGGAGGTATACGCCGAGGAAGGCGGAAATGTTCCTGCGGGATTCCTTTTACTTCAATTGAATAATGACTAATACATCAAGATGAATCTATATACCGAGACTCAATTGGCCAATTTTGATCAGCAGAAATTCGCTTTCATTGAATGTGAGGTGCAGGATCATGTATTGAATCTCACTTTGGATCGAGCGGACAAGAAGAATGCCCTTCACCCCCAGATGGTTAATGAAATTGCCTACGCCTTAAACTATGCCCATAGCGAAAAGTCGATCTGGATCGTGGTAATTCGAGCAAAAGGCAATGTCTTTTGTGCAGGGGCAGATCTCAAGGCTATGATAGGATTGATTGAGGAAAATGACTCCACCGTTCCTGCTCCGGAAGGAGAAGTGCTGATAGGAGAATTATTCAACAAAGTAGGGAAACCAACCATAGCTAAGGTAACCGGAGATGTGTACGCTGGAGGTTTCTTTTTCCTTGCTGGCTGCAATATTGTTTTGGCTCAAGACTCGGTGAAGTTTGGTTTGCCAGAGGTGAAAAGAGGTTTGTATCCTTTCCAGGTTATGGCAGCGCTATTGAAGGTTATGCCGGCCCGAAAAGTGGTAGACTGGTGCATCAGAGGGTACAATTTACCGGTGCAAGAGGCGGAGCGTTTTGGCTTGGTGTCTCAAGTATGTACCACTGAAGAAATCGATGATTCCATTGAGCAAGTGATTGATGAGCTAAAGCAAAACAGCCCTTCCGCAATTCGCTTAGGTTTGCAAGCTTATGATCATATCCGACCCTCCGCCGCTGAGCATAAATACCTTTTCGATATGCTACAGAAAACGATCATGACGAAAGATGGACAAGAGGGCTTGAAGGCATTCCGGGAAAAACGGAAACCAAATTGGGTGGGAGAGTAGTGAATACAGATGACAGAACACTTTGCTGTCAGAGGTCAGAGGTGTGAAAATTGAGAAGTCAAGAGTAAGATGTGAGAGGTCAGAGATATGTTTTCTGTCTTCTGACATCTGCAAATCTAAAATTAGCAAAGAAACATAGCAGATGAAAAAACTAATCTTATCCGCCGCATTAACTGGGGCTGCCACCAACCGTTCCCATTGCCCTCATATCCCATATACACCAGTGGAATTGGGAGAAGAAGCAAAGCGCGCGGTAGATGCCGGAGCGAGTATTGTCCATATACACGCTAGAGAAGATGATGGAATGCCTAGCTGGCGTTTGGAGGTGTTTGAGCAAATTCATGAAGAGGTGCGTAAGCGTTGCCCCAATGTCATTATTAATTATTCTACGGGAGCGATTGGGGTATCGAAGGAAGACCGGATGAGGCATGTGAAAGCTTTGAAACCTGATATGGCGGCCTTTAACATGGGCTCTATGAATTATGCCATTTACTCCAAGAAAGCAAAGCAGTTTTATTGGAACGCCGTATTTGAGAACTCTTTTGATACTATGCAGTATTGCGTTAATATCATGAATGAGGCAGGGACGACACCAGAGATGGAATGCTTTGATACCGGACATATTCGCAATGCTGAGCCACTTCGCCATATGGGGCAAATTCCTGACAATGCCTGTTACAGTCTAGTAATGGGCGTGTTGGGGGGAATTCCGGCTACCACAGAAAATTTGATTCATCAGACCAAACAGGTGCCAGATGGGGCTTTTTGGCAGGTGATTGCGATAAGTCGCAAACAATGGCAAATGGCTGCCGTAGCTTGTACCATGGGCGGAAATTTCCGGGTAGGCTTGGAAGATAATTTTTATCTACCTAATGGGGAGATGGCAAAATCGAATGGAGAGTGCGTCGAATGGGGCGTGAAATTAGCAGGTATGATGGGACGATCCATTGCCTCCATTGAAGAGACGCGCGAAATGCTCAATATTCCACAAAGAGAAACGGCATAAGCATGGATATATCAACTTTGGATCAACACCTTCGAATTCCTTTGATCGCCAGCCCAATGTTCCTGGTCTCAGGCCCCGAGCTGGTGCTCAGTTGCTGCCAAAATAACATTGTAGGGAGCTTTCCCTCCGTAAACCAACGGACTACGGAAGGCTTCGAGCAATGGCTAGTGCAAATTGAGGAAGGCCTTGCAAACTACAACGTGGCTAGTAACCGAGCAGCAGCACCCTATGCTGTCAACTTGGTAGTGCATAGAACAAATCCGCGTTGGAAGGCGGATTTAGAGGTCTGCGTCAAACATCAGGTGCCGATTATTATTACTTCGCTTGGAGCCGCGACGGATGTGGTAGAAGCGGTACACAGTTACGGTGGACTCGTTTTTCATGACGTGACCACTCCATATCATGCCCGTAAAGCAGCTAATGCCGGAGTGGATGGAATCATTGCGGTATGCAGCGGAGCCGGGGGGCACTCAGGAGCCACCAATCCCTTTGCTTTAGTAGGTGAAATTCGAGCCTTTTTTGACAAAGTAATTATCCTCGGTGGAGCGCTGAGTACGGGTAAAGATATTGCAGCAGCCATGCAGATGGGCGCAGATTATGCTTATATGGGCACTCGTTTTATTAATGTGAAAGAGAGCATGGCTCCACAAGCTTACCAAGATATGATCGTGGAGGCCGATTCCTCGCAGATCATCTATACTCCATCGGTGACTGGAGTTCCCGCTAACTTTTTGAGACCTAGTTTGGTGGCGGCGGGCTACGATCTGTCAGCTTTGGGGGCACCTGGCAAGGTGAATTATGGTGAAAAACTCAAGCCACCTAAGGAGGGGACCAAGACCTGGGTGGATACCTGGTCGGCCGGCCACGGTTGTGGTGTGATTGATGACATTCCGACAGTGGGGCAACTGGTTGATCGAATGGAGACAGAGTTTCGGACGAGTTTAGAGGAGACAATTCAAAAAGCTAAAAAATATACCCATAGATAATGTTTCATCCTGAATTATTCAAAGACAAGATCGCTCTGGTTAGTGGAGGGAGGAGTGGCATAGGATATGCCATTGCGAAGCAAATGCTGGAATTGGGTGCCAAGGTGACCATTATATCTCGGAAAGAAGGTCCATTGGAAAAAGCCGCCCAGGAACTTGCCGCTTTTGGAGAATGCGATTTCAAAGCATGTGATATCCGACAAACGGAGCAGATTCAGGCCGTCCTTCAGCAAATCAAAGAAAGGCATGGCCGACTAGATATCTTGATAAATAACGCCGGCGGACAGTTTCCCGCCTTGGCTGAAATGATCAATGACAAAGGCTGGAATGCCGTAATTAATAACAACCTCAATGGTACTTTCTTTATGTGCCGGGAGGCGGCGAATCGCTTCTTTATTCCACAAAAAGGGGGCGTGATTGTGAATATTATCGCCAATATTTATCGAGGCTTTCCGGGGATGGTGCACACTGGAGCGGCTCGTGCCGGAGTAGAGAATTTGACGCGAACCTTGGCGGTGGAGTGGAGTAGCTACAATATTCGTATCAACTGCGTGGCTCCTGGAACGATTGAATCTTCTGGCTTGGAACAGTATCCACCACAAATCCAAGATATGTTTGCGGAGGCTAGGAAGGCGATTCCCTTGGGAAGATTCGGGACAGTGGAAGACGTGGCTCAGGCTACCTGCTTTTTGGCTAGCCCGTTGGCCTCCTATATTACAGGGACTAATTTGTATGTAGATGGGGCTCAGCACCTGAATTCCGACATTATGGGCTTGCCGAATGTGATCAAGTCCTTTATCAACCCGACCTAATCTATAAATTATCAACCTTAAATTTTGGACAATCCTTCAACATGAAAAATAAAACCGTTTTTATTACTGGGGCTAGCCGAGGCATTGGAAAAGCCATCGGGCTCCGATTAGCAAAGGAAGGGGCGAATATTGTCATCGCTGCCAAGACGGCGGAACCTCATCCCAAATTATCCGGAACGATCTACACCGCTGCCGAAGAAATGGAGGCAGCTGGGGGAAGGGCCTTACCGGTAATCGTTGATATCCGATCCGAAGAAATGGTCAAAGATGCTGTACAACTTGCCGTAGAAACCTTCGGGGGAATTGATATTCTGATCAACAATGCCAGCGCTATTAGTTTAACGCCGATCGAAGATACTACCATGAAGCGCTATGATCTGATGCACGAGATCAATGTACGTGGCACCTTTATGGTCGGCAAACACTGTATCCCACATCTGAGAAAAGGAGACAATCCACATATCTTAACCTTATCTCCACCATTGAATTTGAGACCGGATTGGTTTGGAGCACACCTTGCTTACACCATGAGTAAGTTCGGAATGAGTATGACCGTTTTAGGGCAAGCCCACCAGCTTAAAGTGGACGGCATTGCTGCTAATGCACTATGGCCTCAGACGACGATTGCAACAGCAGCGGTCAAAAACCTGCTAGGGGGGGAAGCTATGATGCAAGCCAGCCGCAAACCTTCCATCATGGGAGATGCTGCCTTTGCTATTCTCTCAAGAGATAGCCGAACTTGTACCGGAAATTTTTTCATTGACGAAGATGTGTTGAAAGAGGAAGGGGTATCGGATTTTGGGGCATATGCCGTCAATCCTGAGAAATCACTGATGAAGGACCTTTTTGTCGAGTAATCTTCTATTCAATTAATGACTTAGCCAAAGCACAAAGTATAAAACATGAAAAGCTATTACTTCACTGAAGAACATGAACTATTCCGCGAAAGCTTCCGTGCCTTTTTAGAAAAAGAAGTTCGACCCCAGATAGATCAATGGGAAGAAGACCGAAGAATTCCTCGAGATGTATGGAAAAAAATGGGGGAGATGGGATTCCTTGGGCTATCCTATCCTGAAGAGTACGGTGGAATGAATCTTGATTTTTTCTACGATGTTGTGTTTAATGAGGAACTGGGACGGATGAATTCCGGTGGATTTGCGATCACCCAACAGGTAACGCAATACATGTCCGGCCCATATGTGTTGAAATATGGTTCGGAAGAACTTAAGCAGAAGTACTTGCCTGGAATTATAAGCGGAGACCTGATCTGTTCCATCGGGATCACTGAGCCGGGGGCCGGTTCAGATGCTGCCAATATACAAACCCGAGCGGTCAAGGATGGAGATCACTACGTGGTTAATGGTTCTAAGACTTTCATCACCAATGCAGTGTATGGGGACTTTATCGTGACGGTGGTGAAAACGAATCCGGAGGCAGGGACAGCAGGGGTAAGTTTGCTAGTGATTGATCGTCAGGCAGAGGGCGTTTCTGCTAGGAAGTTAAAGAAGTTGGGGTGGCATTCCTCAGATACGGCAGAGTTAAGTTTTGATAACGTCAAAGTGCCCATAGAAAACCTGATTGGAGAAGAGGGTAGGGGATTCTATTATCTTATGAATGGCTTGCAGTTGGAGCGCTTGGTCGCAGTGCCGGCTTGTGTAACGGGGATGGAATGGGCGCTGCAGCAAACAATGAAATACATGTCGGAACGAGAGGCTTTTGGTCGCCCGATCAGTAAGTTTCAAGTACTTCGTCATCGCATTGCACAAATGGCCAGTGAGGTAGAAGCCTTAAAGGCATTCTCCTATCATTGCTGCCGATTGTATGCGGATAGTATATACGATGTAAAACTGTGTTCCATGGCCAAATTACTAGCGACGGAGATGGCCGAAAGAATATCGACCCAATGTCTCCAGATGTTTGGAGGGTATGGTTTTATGGAGGAGTATCCATTGGCACGCATGTATCGAGATGTGAGAGTAGGAACTATTGGTGGTGGATCATCTGAAATTATGCGAGAAATTATTGCCAAAATCGTCATTGATGATGTAGGCTATCAAAAGGCCGAGCGTAATGGTGTGAAAGCGCAGCCAAAAATCGATAAAGCAAAGCTTCTGGAGCAAATGCAAATGAAAGCGGCTAGTGCCAGCCCAATTGGCCATTCATTGAAATTTGATTTTGGGGATGAGAAAGTTTTGATCGATGGAACATTGCATGCCAATGTGGTTTCTTTTGAGGATAAACCAGCAGATTGCACCATCACCGTCTCTAAAGAGGATTTTATGGCCTTAAGCTCTGGCCAACTCAACCCAATGTCAGCCGTTATGAGTGGGAAAGTAAAAATTGATGGAGATATGAGTGTGGCCATGAAACTGCAGACACTTTTTGCCTAGCAAATTGTAACAAGCAGGTAGTACTATCGTCTTTTCGAAAACACATTGACGATGAAGCCATTTGTTACCTTTTTATTTCTGGGTCTGTTTCTGATTAGTACCAGTATTCTATCAGGCCAAACGATTGATACCTTCATTCAATTTGATCGGCATCGCCTGCATTTTCGCATCCTCCCAGGAGAAGGAACACCGATATTTTTTGAAGCTGGAAATGGAGATTCAGGTGAGGTTTGGGAAGATTTGTTGGAGCCGATTCAGGCAGAGACGGGAGCCACGCTAATTACTTATGATCGAGCTGGCTTAGGAGCTAGTGAAATAGATACTTCCTCTGTAGGTTTTGTGCTAGAAGTGGAACAGTTGGAAGAGGCATTAAAACGCTTGGGTTTCAAGAACGAATTGTTCGTCGTTAATCATTCATTTGGGGCCGTCTACAGCACGCTTTTGGCTCATAGGAAGAAGTTCAACATCAAAGGAATGGTGTTTATTGATCCAGCCTTACCTTGCTTCTTCACGCCGAATTGGGCCCAGACTTATAAGGCAGGCCTCCCCGCTGAGGCTTGGGCTATGATCAAAGAACATCGAGTGGGCTTGTATTTCGTCTTGAAGAATTTGGATGGGATTGCTGAGTATATGCTGCATCGGCCTTTACCAACAGAAATCCGAGCTACTTTGATTGCCGCAGAGCAAATTCTCCCAATGGTTAAGACCGAGGAGATAGAGGCGTGGAAGGACTGTATGTACTCCTTTGGGACAGCTCAAAAACGTAGATATGTGCTGGCAAAAGCGGCGGGACATAAGGTTTGGATAGAGCGACCAGATATTGTCATTCAACATGTAGCCAAGCAGTACAACGAAGTAGTGAATACGAATGGATTAACTCGATAAGAATCTTACAAATAGAATTCCGGAAGGAGTATCTCCGGATTGTAATAAAACCATTTAATGAGAAATTTGGGATACATAGTGCTGGTTTTGCTGCTCGGAAGCACGAGCTGTGCGAATGATAAGACAGGCGCGCACCTTTCCTATTATTTAGCCGATGATCCAGGGATTCCCGTGGAGTTTTTGGGAGGTAAGATTACGACTACAAACGGTATCTGCTTTTCACAAGAGGGTTTGGAACTGTATACCTCACAGTCAGTTGAAGACACAGCGACTAATGGTAGGCAATTTGCCAAGATATTTAGGCGCGATTATCAAGATGGAGAATGGAGTTCGCCCAATTTGGTAGACTTCGTAAAGAAAATCGATGCCTATCACCCCGTACTTTCATTCGATAACCAGCGACTTTTTTTCAATTCGCGATCTCATCCCGATACTCCGAATGTATTTATTCCTCACAACATATGGTATGCCGATTGGACAAATGCCGGTTGGTCAGAACCTGAAGTACTGGAAGTGATTAATAGCAAATTTTATGATTCCTATCCGTCCGTTGCCAAGAACAATAATCTGTATTTTAATTCAGATCGTCCAGGTGGTAAAGGAGGTATGGATATTTATCTTTCTCGATACCGTAATGGCAGCTATGAAGAGCCGATCAATTTGACCATCATCAATTCTTCCGAAGTAGAAAACGATTTAGTAATTGATCCAGAAGAACAGTTCATTATATTCAATAGGTACATTGATTCCACTAAGGAAATCGATCTATATATAGCTCATAAAAAAGATGATGAATGGCAAAAACCGATGAAATTGGATGAGCTTAACCAATCCCAACAGCGGGAGTTGACCCCTAGCTTGTCGCCAGATGGTCGGTATTTTTTCTATGAGTTAAATAATAAGATAATGCAAGTCAGTTTGAACTCATTACTTGATAGTAAGTAATCAGCTCATTTATTGAAATTCTAAAAGCATAACGAATCCGATGCAATATTTTACAGAAGAGCACCAGCTATTCAGACAAAGTCTTCGCGATTTTCTGGAAAAGGAAGTCCGCCCGAATATAGATCAATGGGAGCAAGAGCGTGAACTTCCCCGTAGTATCTACCAGAAGTTTGGTGAGATGGGGTATTTCGGCCTCATGCAGCCCGAACAATACGGCGGTTTGGACCTGGATTTTTGGTACACCGTCATCTTCAATGAAGAAATCGCTCGGATGAATTCTGGAGGTTTCGGAGCATCTATCGGTGCGCACCCCTATCTGGCATTAACCCACATCAATGCGGAAGGGAATGAGCAGCAAAAACAAAACTATTTGATTCCTGGGATTCAAGGAGAACGCATCGGGTGTTTGGCCATTACCGAACCCTTTGGGGGATCTGATGTCCAATCCATTCGTACGACTGCAATCAAAGAAGGAGATCACTATCGTATCAATGGTTCCAAAACCTTCATCACAAATGGAGTGAATAGCGATTATATTGTGGCCGCAGTAAAGACAGATCCAACTGCAAAAGCTAAGGGAATCAGTATGATGATCATTGATCGGGATACCCCAGGTGTGTCTGCTACCAAATTAAAAAAATTAGGCTGGCATGCTTCGGATACTGGAGAGATCGCCTTTGATGATGTACTGGTACCGGTCGGAAATTTATTAGGGTATGAAGGAGCTGGTTTTTTCTACATCATGCAACATTTTGTCTTGGAGCGACTGACGATGGCCATTGGGGGGGTAGCGGCAGCGGAATATGCCTTGGAAGTAGCCTTGAAATATATGTCTGAGCGTGAGGCATTCGGTCGGACCATCAATAAGTTTCAGGTATTGCGGCATAGGGTTGCTCAGATGTCGGCCGAAATTGAGATGAACAAACATTTTTGCTATAGCCTCTGCCAACGCTTTCAGGATGGCGATTACCTAGTGAAAGAGGCTTCCATGGCCAAACTGCTAGGTACTCAACTGGCGGATAGTGTCATTAATCAATGCCTACAAATGTTTGGCGGATACGGATTTATGGAAGAATACCCACTCGCAAGGATGTATCGCGATACTCGACTCGGCCAAATTGGTGGTGGAACTTCGGAGATTCTATGTGAGATTATTGCCAAGATTCACATCGATGGGCAAGGGTATGCACCAAAGACGTAAGGTATGTTCAAGAGATTTAGATCTCCAAAGTTTGACCCTTTGGCTTTTGTTCAAGCTATAAAGGAACAGAAGGACCATCCTATCCCTTGATTTTGCGTTTTATTATACGCATCAAGTATTCTCAAGTATTAATAAGGAGGCAGTGGAGCAAATTAAGGCCATCTTGACCTTCATCATCAATCTAAAGCAGAGGTCTTTTGACAAAAAAGAAATAATTGAACAATTCGGGTACCCGAACGTAGATATAGAATTGATGAAAAATAAGGGAGACTACTACTAGAATCTCGGTTCCTTCTATAGCATTGAATAAGCCAGCAACGCTTTGTCTATACCTTCCAGACCACTCTTTATCCTTCTTTCTCTGTCTTCCGTACATTGCGTTTGAATAGCAGATCATAAAACCATAAATTGAGGGATTACATTATTTTACCTGGCTGGCTTTGCCCATACCAAAAACAATAATATGAGGAACCTCAAATTTGGTCTTTTTACCATTCTATGTCTTCTCTTTCAAATCCATGCCTTGCAAGCCCAACAACAAAAGGGCGAATTAAAGAAAGCCAAGACTGTTTCAGCCGAAATTTCACCCAATGAAAAGCATCATTTTACAGTCACTTTAGGTGCCAACCAGTATGCCTTTTTCAAATTGATGCAACAGGGAGTGGATATGAAAATTACAACTTATGACCCCAAGGGAAATAAGTTAAAAGATTTTGATAGCCCGAACGGGAAAAATGGACCTGAACTCTTTTCTATTACTTCCACCACAAAAGGAAAGTATAAAGTCGAAGTAAGTCCGTTTGATGAGAAAGAGCCAAAGGGAACCTATGCGCTCGAAATCCGATCAATCAAGCCCAAGGCCACTACACCTAATGCTCAAGTAGATGAATTGTTTACTCCTTGGGACGGGGATGACTCCCCCGGGGCAGCGGTTGCCGTAGTTAGGGATGGAGCAATTATATACAAAAAAGGGTACGGAATGGCCAACCTTGAATATGATATTCCAAATAGCTCTTCCACTATTTTTCACATTGCTTCGGTATCCAAGCAATTTACCGCTTTCTCAATCTTGCTTTTGGAAAAAGAGGGGAAGCTCAGCCTAGACGATGACATTAGGAAGCACATCCCGGAGGTGCCTGATTTTGGGAAGAAGATTACATTGAAACACCTTGCTACCCACACCAGTGGAATGAGGGATCAGTGGAATTTATTAGCTATGGCTGGCTGGCGTTTGGATGATGTCATTACAAAAGAGCATGTGCTGAAATTGGTCAGTAAGCAAAAGGAATTGAACTTCAATCCTGGGGATGAATATTTGTATTGCAACACAGGGTTTACGCTTTTGGCAGAGGTGGTAGCTCGAGTATCAGGACAGTCCTTTGCCGAATTTACCGAGGCCAGAATCTTTCAGCCGCTGCAAATGAGCAATACGCTTTTTTATGATGATCATGAGAAGATCGTGAAGAATCGGGCATACTCATATTATGCTACTAATGATGGCTATAAAAAAAGTGTGCTTAGTTATGCTAATGTCGGGGCTACCAGCCTCTTTACCACGGTGGAGGACCTGAGCCAATGGTCTTTGAATTTTGCCAACCCCAAAGTTGGAGATCAAGGGATTATTGATAAATTGAACACCTTGGCTGTATTGAATGATGGTAAAACATTTGGCGGGGCCCTAGGGCAATTTGTTGGTAAGTATAAAGGGTTGAATGAAATTCAACACGGTGGTGCCGATGCAGGATATCGAACTTATTTGACTCGCTTCCCCGACGAAAATTTCTCCGTAATTGTATTCAGCAATTCTGCCCAATTCAATTCGGGTGGGATAGCTCATCAGGTAGTAGATATTTACCTCAAGGACAAATTGGTTACTGTACCCAAGGAAGAGAAACCTAAGGAGGAAAAGCCGGTTGGAGAAATTCAGCTAGCTCAGAAAACCATGGATTCTTATACGGGGAAATTTGAGTTGCAACCCGGGTTTGTCATTAAAGTGAGTGAAAGGGATGGACAGCTCTATGCGGAAGCCACCGGCCAACCTGAAGTAGGCTTAACACCCATATCCATGACTCGATTCCAAGTGAACGGGGTGCCGGCGGAAGTGGAATTTATTCCAAATGATGGCAATAAGGTTAAAATGATTCGACTTTATCAAGGCGGGCAAGAATTCGACGCTCCTCGTATGAAAGACTTCGACGCATCCTTGGTCAAACTATCAGCGTTTACAGGAGCATTTTACAGTGAAGAATTATCTACCACCTATCATTTCGAAATAGAAGAGGGAAAACTTATAGCCAAACATAGCAGATTAAGTGATATCACACTCACTCCCTCCAAAGAGGATTTATTTACTGGGAATACCTGGTATTTTGGACAAATCAAGTTCGAAAGAAATGTAGAAGGCCAGATCACGGGGTGTCGGGTAACCAATGGTCGAGTCAGAAACCTCCACTTTGCGAAGAAGGGTTGATATGTAGTCTGGATTAATCTATAGCTGACTATCTAGTAATGGTTTACATGATACCATAAATGGTTTGGGACGAAAATCCCAAACCATTTTCTATTATCCATAAGTACATTTTCCGTACATTTGAATAAACAGGCTGCATTGTAGAAATACTCGAAAGCAAGCGTTCTAATTACAGTATAAGTCTTTCGATGCAAAGCGCTCCTTTATGTACGACGAAAATAATTCAACTGATTTTAGGCGATACGAACGGATGCCGATCTACCAAAAGGCAATGGATATTGTACAAATTGTTGATTCTATTTGTGCCCTAATCCCCGATGACGATCCCATCCTCAAGGATATTAAGGACTTTATGATGGCCGACTCCTACGTTATTCCTGCCAAGATAGCCGGAGCGGAAGGAGGAGACCTCTATGATATCCGTATGGAAAATGCTACGCTCATTCGCAAAGCTGCTCGAGAGCTTGTGGTTCAAACCAATGGCTTGGCCATTCACGGCTTTGAAGAACCCGAATACTTTAAGCTCTTACGGCAAGAAATCGAGGAGTTTCGCTTGTTGTTCAAAGACTGGATTAGTACTTTCGATCCACTAAATTACATCATGGATCGCTGGGGCTTATTCAATCCTCCCGGAATGGAATTCCAAGAAGATGAACCTGAAGCCGAGGAACCTCCACCCGAACCTTTTTAATCTATTCTTCAATTCCATTGCCAGACCAAACCGGCAAAGAAAGACCGCAATTGAAAGTAGTCGAAGGTGTTGTTCTGATAATCTGCGGTATATAGGATGTCTCGTTCATTTCGTTGATTCAATAGATTTGAGGCTGAAGCAAAGGCTACCAAGGCAAAGCGATTGAATCGAAAATAACGACTGATATTTAGATCAAATCGATGATAAGAGCCCAGCCTAGCACTATTTAGATTTGTACTGAAGATCGGTTTATATCCGCCTAATTCTTCGACAAAAACACTCCCATTGATTGGCGTATAAGGTGTTCCGGGTTGGCTAAGATAGGTTAAGGCTATCGTGAATAGGTTGGGGTTTTGGTACTGTAAGTTTCCCTTCAAAAAGTAATTGAAATCTTTAGGACCCGTGAAATTCTTTTCTTCAACTTTCATGCGTTGTCTTAGGAAGGCATTTGCCAGGCTTAGATTCCAATACTTTGCCATGTCCTGGCGATAAGAAACCTCTAGTCCAAAGGTATTGAGCTGTTCTATGGTAAAGAAGCCATTGTTGTTCAATTCTCCACCTTCTCTTTTAGCGTACAAGGCGGCTTGCATACCACTCTGCTCTGCTTTGTAAGTGTATTCCAAGGCGAATTGTTCCGCCTGGAGCAGCCGATATTCCGATATGAAAAAACTAGGGGTACTAAAACTGTGATATTTGCCTGCACTGATCAATAAGTGATCCCGATCTCTCAATTGATATCTGGTAGCTCCCTGATAGCTTAGATAGAAACCAGCAGGAGTGGATAAGGGCGCTCTAGCTCCAGCAGAAATGGTCCAGTCTTTACTCACCTCCCAGCTTGCAAACCCATAAGCCTCATTTTGCTTCAGACTTAGATCTTGCTCTTGGTAATAAGTGGGAGCGTCTGGAGCCACGGCAAAAAAGAATACTGGAATACTATCGCGCATCTGCTGTTTTCGATAGTCTATTGACAGGCCTGCCTGAACGCTAAGATCTCGCCAAGCTAGGTATTTGTAATCAATACCAAGAAAAGCCTGTTTAATGTCATTGTTAGCTCGAAGGTTGGCTTGTTTGAAATGACTTTGAGAGAAATTGTACCCTGTGTTGATCGATAGTGTACCTTGTAAAGAGCTGTATATGAAATTATTAATGGTGAAATATCTTTCCTTTTGCGCAGAAGCTGATGCTTCAAAGTTTAGACTAGCAGCATCAAAGTCATAGCCTTCATCAATGGCATAATGTAAGGAATTAAAGGTCCAATGTTCGTTGAGTTGAAGCCGTAGGTTCATGCCGAGATCTTGGGCGTGAAACCCCTTTAATCTGGGAATATTGGCTCGATTCAAACCGATGAAGGCTTCTGAGAATTGTAGATTCCCATAAGCTTGAATAAAACTAGAATCTCGTCTAAGTCTTTTGGCTATAAACATACCCATTCCGGTCAGATGAGTAGATAATTGGAATTGATCTTTAGCCAATGCCTTGCCCGTCTGGATATCTATTAAGCCTGCACTGCTGTTACCAGAAGTCAAGGGGGGATTACTCGCATATACCTGCATTTGCTCAATCAGTTCAGGGTTAAAGATGCTGAAAAAGCCCTGATTGTTGAGTTGGCTTGAACGGACAGGATTGTAGATGGGGACACCGTTCAGAACGACTCGACTCCGATCAGCGCTGCTGCCTCTAAGGGAGGGATTTGCGGATTCATCCGTGGTGGTAGAGGCGGGCAGAATGGTAATTGCCTTGAGCGGATCACCTTGGGCCACTGGGTTGAGATAGATATCCATTGTATTCAGCTCGACAGCAGAAAATTGACTGGCAATCGGATCTGTTCCCTTAATCGTGATCATCGCGAGCGACTGAGCAGCGCGTTGCAATTCGATTCGTATAGGAACCTTTGCATCTAGTGTGTCCAGTGCTAAAGATTGAGCATCATACCCAATGAATGAGATAATGAGTGTATCATATTGCTTAGGCAAATTCAAGCTGAATTGCCCGTCAAAGTCGGTTACTGTACCTTGTGCGGGAGCAGCTTTGGGGTAGATATTGGCTGCAAATATTGGTGTGCCATCTTTTTCCACCACTTGCCCAGTCCAGTTTTGCTGAGCAGGCAGACAGTAGAAAGTGAACAAGAATATGAGGATGCTGCAGTATCGGGTCATTTGCCTACGAGTTTAGTAGCCAATTGATGGATCATATAGCTGTTTGGGCACGCCTCAATTCCTTTGTTGAAATGAGTTTTTGCTTCCTCCCAGCGTTCAGCTTTTATGTATAACTTGATGAGCAATTCATAGGCCTCTTGTAGGCCCCAGGAGGGCAGCATTTCATTTGGACTCTTTTGCGGGGGTAGACCGATTGCTTTTAGGAGGTATGACTCTGCTTCTTTGCCACCTCCATATTGGGCAGGGGTGTAGAAATCATTGCTGCCTGATACGAACTGTACCCGCAGATTCTCTGGATCTAGGGCCCTGGCTTTTTTTAAATTCCTCTTGATGGCACCGGAGATAAACATAGCTCGCATTCCCTTAAATTGAATTCCAAAGCCCTGCAACATGGCTAATAAGGCATAATCCTCGGCATTCTTATCTGACAGTGCTTTCATCCAGGCTATCCCTTGATCACAGGCTTTTTCTGATTTTTCTTCATCACCAGCTTGCATGTAATAGATCGATGAATAATACTGCAAGTAGGAGCGCCAATATTGGATCAATTTGTGTTTTCGTTCCTGATAAAGTTTTTCCAGTTGCCGATTAATCTCTTCCATTCCTTTGGTTTCTTTGGACATAATTCCTTGGACGAAAGCGTCATAGATACGGACTTGTATGTTGACGAGAGCTGGGTCGGCTTCTACAACATTATAGTGGGTAGTGTAATTCGTTAATCGAGCAAGTTCAGCTTCGGAGCTATTGCCCTGGCAAGCTGTAAATAGTAGGCATAAGAATAGTAAATGCTTCATGATTTGATAAGTTAAACTAGTTTATAAAATAAACTAAATTGACAAAAAAATTATTTTAGATAGGCTTTAATCGCTTGGACATATTCTTCAAAGGCTTGGATTCCAATGGGGGTGATCTCTATAGCTGTATGCTGATAATTATTTAAAAAGCCTTTTGTGATCCGTACATACCCGGCCTCTTCCAATTTCTTTAGCTGTACACTGATGTTACCAGAAGTGGCCTTGGTCACTTCTTTGATCTCCTTGAAGTCTGATTTTCCGTTGGCCACCAAAAAGGAGATGATTGCTAGCCGCAACTGAGAGTGGATAATGGGATTGAGGTCTTTAAACATTATTGCGCTTATGCTTGGACATTAATAATAAACCCGGAACAAGGATAAACAATATTGCAGAGATTCCCAATACCAAAGGGTGTTCCAGCCAATTCAATTGAAAGCAAACAAACCCTGAAATATTCAGCAAAACGCCAGCAAGCAGAATTAATCGACTCCTAATCAGCCCCCCCGAGATAGTCGTGCCGATTCCCATCAGTATTAGCATCAATGGCGTTAAGTGCTCCTGCAACACAAAGTTGAAAAAGAAACCCAAAATCATAAGATTTAAGGAGACAACACCCCAGGTGATGCTGATATTCGTACTGACTTGGTTTCTACGAGCCGATTTCTTTTTAGCATAGTAGTACCAAGAGACTAAGGCACCCACAGGTACGATAAAGTAACCATAGTAGCTGATTTCTTCTTGACCATTTTTTAATAGGCCATACTGTAAAAGCGCGGCAAATCCTAGTATTGCGCCCCACATGAAGTAGATCACTCCATTTTCTTCGAACTTGGATTTGGCTTCTTCAATGACCTGTGCAATCAGCGCAAGGCTTTGTTCTGGACTGAACGGTTCTTCCTGCATATATCGATAATTTTGTTCAAATATAAACTAGTTTATTTTATAAACCAAATTTATTTGACCTACTGTGTCCAGACATATTCCTCGATCAAACCCCTTTAAGAATTTTTAGACCGGCTTTATTCGCCCACCTTTTTACTATATTTCGTTCAATTTTATTGGCTCTTCTATTGCAGACCCCTCTCATTTGCACGATTCTCATTTGCCGATTTACCTCGATGGTTAGCAGTGATTTAGACTTACCTTTTTCCCATATGCTTAGGGACCAAATAGCAGACTGACCACTGATGCACCTGCTTTGATAACTTTCGACACAGTGTCGCATTTTACGGCTTTCCTGTTGCAAGGCCTCAGCTGTGGTTAACTCCGAAATTGTATACTTGACTTCAGAACTAGGTTCCCACTCAAAGCCCGGATAGTCTTTTCTTTTCCATTTCTTTGCCAACTTGAGGTCTTTATGAGTCGGGCGACGCGCCTGATACCAATTGGCAGCTCTTCGGTTCATAGCATTCCAAGTAATTCCCTTTAAGGACCACTCAATCTGTTCATCAATCAAATGAGTGTAGTAGCCTAGCAGCTGATTCATTTGATCTCTGGTAACTAGAATGGGAAGCGGGAGTGAAAATAGCTTTTGTAAAAATGTATCCCATCTTCCGAAAGTGTATTGGGCGTTTGTCACATCATGTGTATCAATGGTGATCCAGGCAAGTCTAATATAGCCTTCCAAGTAGGGGAGTAACATATGATATTGCTGTGGAATGATGGCCCTCCAGTAGGCTAAAGTACAGATGTGAGAAAAAGAATTGTTAAACTGGAAGTCTTGCTCACTAAGCAGGGAGAACTGGTGCGCCATTTTCTTAGTAATCCTTTGCAATAGGAGAGGGTAGGTACGAATGTTTTTGCCTACCGCCAGATGTATGGCTATTGGTAAGTGCTGGAACAAGACCAAGGATTTATGCCATAAGAAGTAGGGAGGTAAATACTGTATTACCTTTTCAAAACCAAGCTGCCGGAAAGACGTGAAGTCGAGCTGCTCATCAAAGAAATAGGAGAGGTTTGGCAAGGAGTCTTCTATGGCCTTAAGGCTACGGGGATGGCTATGCAATAAGTAAAAGCAAAACAAATGGAATAAGCGTTGATGAACATGTTCATCCTTTTTAGGCAAGGAAATATTAGCTGCTATCTGTTCCAATCGCACCTCAATTTTTGGAAGCCAAATCTTAACAAATTTACTTAGTTGTTGCGCAATAGTAAAGGCAAAAGTATGGTGAAATCTAATCTGCTTGATGATGTAAATCAGCAGAGACCAAACTGATGGCTTAAATGTATCCCTGAAGCTTAAAAAGCAGGCCAGCGTTCGAACTTGACTCAGTAGCAACTCCTGCATTTCTAGGTGGACACCTCTTGGGAGAACATCCAGGCCCTTACTGAAGGTAAGTTTCGCTAGCTGTTCAGGTGAGCGCCTGTATAGCAAGAGCTGTAATATAACTTTCCAAGAAGATGGAAGCGTAGGAATTTGCTGGCTGTGTTTAATAAACGCCTGAATCAAGGGAAAGAAGCTTAGGCCACTATTAGACTTTACCGCTAGAGTCAGTAGGGGTACTTGGAGACTTTGGATAGGGCTGTACCTTCGCAAAAGCGCCAAACATAGTGGTAACTGATCCACTAAATTGACAAGCGGATACACTTTTAATGAAACCAGCAAACGAAGATCATGACAAAAGAGTTGTCGTTCTACATCGTCTACAAAAGGCAGATCCAACACCTGAGAAATTACGGGAGCTTCCGTTTCTTTTGGAAGCAGCTCCTGACCTTGGGCCAGTAGCAATAGTTGATAAGCCAACTCAGATCTGCTCGAAAAAGATAAAGTGGTGTCGTTGGCACTGGTCCCATCACTGGGGATCGGTGCATACATAATTCAAAAATTGAGTCTTTGATCCAGGAATAGATCAGGGAGGGGGCAAGGCGAGTAAGGTAGGTTGAGGCATACGATGATTAGGTTTTGAGATTATCAATTCTAGTGGTATTAACCGTGCCGAAATGAAAAGAGTTCCTCCTTGCAGAATTTGTTTTCCGCAAAGCTGTCCGCTGGGGAGGCGAAAGGAGTCATAACTAGTTCAACCTTAGCCGGTGTATATTTTTTCACCTATAATATATCCGAAGTGACTAAGGAGGCAAGGAGATTATTCATATTTTAGCAAAGCGATCAAAATTTGCTCATATGAAAAATTGCGCGCTCTTATTAATACTAGTTGCACTGACTTCTTCCTGCCTTAGCGATCCTGCCGAATCAAAGTTTATGGCCGGAGATTGGGATCTGGCTTTTGCTTTAGAAGACCCTGAATTTCAATTCCAAACTCAGGTTTACTTCCAAGACAATGTCATGATCCCCCTTGCTAAGAATCAATACAATGACTTATTAAAGTTATTTATTCAACGATTTCCACAGAAAGGCTTCCTCGAACACCACGGTATTGACGGTTTCTTATACGAAGAAGAGGCTGGACATCCAATGATACTTACGCTTCGCCTGAGCGCAGAAACGGATAAAGGAAGGGCTGTTCCCCTAGCCTTAGAATTTCATTCGCAAGCTAGCGCGGCAAGAACACCTGTTGGTAAAAAGGCATATACGGCTACCCCTCAGGTATTGCATAGTTGTGTTGCACGGAAGGGATGTGCAGATTGTCAAATACCTATGCCCAATCCAGGGACCTTAAAAGCCAAAGCTGTTGGTTGTAGTTGCGATAGTGCTGAAACTGAGGAAGCAGGCTGCAATCACACCATAACGACTACAGGGGCCTAGTGCAGCACTAGACTTTGGCGTTTTTTCTGGATGTTATAATCTTGGGCAACTACTTTTCGAGTCCGTTGCCGGAAGGTCGAGGTGGGGCCAGGCCAAAGTGTAGTGTTTTTACCATTATCCATTTGGTACCAACTGTTACAGCCGGTCGACCAGACCATGGTAGCCAACTCTTTTTGAATCTCCTGATTAAACACTGCCTGTACGGTAGATTTTACATCCAGATAAAGAGCATCTTGTTTCTCTAACAAATCAAGGTAACTCAATAGGTAGTTGAATTGCGATTCCATCATGTGGATCATAGAGTTATGCCCAAGTCCTGTATTAGGGCCGATAATGGAAAGTAGATTGGGGAACCCACTAATAGTGGAGCCTAAATAGGCTTCCGGACCCGATGTTGACCAATGATCGGCTAGCGATTGCCCATTCTTGCCCACGATATGCACGCCTTTTTCATAGCTTGCTGCATCAAAGCCAGTGGCATAGATCAAGGTGTCAACCTCTCGCCTGGTACCTGCCGCCCCGATGATAGTATTCCCTTCGATCGAACGCACTGCCTCGGGAATGAGTTCCACTTGGGGGAGTTGTAGCGCTGGATAATAGTCTTCGGAAAGCAATATCCGCTTGCAACCGATCTTGTAGTTGGGCGTGACCTGCTCTCGTAAGATCGGATCAGATACAGAATCGCGGATATGCCGCAGCGCTCGTTTTTGCATCCCTTTGTGTCGCGCTTGGTTCCCAAATAAACCTTGTCCCCGAAATTCCAGGTATCGGTAGATTAATGTGCGAGGGAGCCAAAGCAAGAAAGGGAACTGTTTAAACAGCCATTTTACGCCAGATCCTACCGCTAGGTCAGGTCGAGGACCTACCCAGGGTGGAGTGCGTTGGAAGATACAGAGTTGTTCTACCTCCTTGGCAATTTCCGGAATGATTTGGACAGCGCTGGCACCCGTTCCTATAATGGCAACGCGCTTTCCTTTTAAGTCATGATCTGTTCGCCAATGAGCCGTGTGAAAATGCACGCCCGAGAAGGATTCTTGCCCAGGGATATTGGGGATGCTAGGAACATTTAGTGGGCCCAAACCAAGAAGGACGGTTCTAGCGCGGAATTGATCTCCTTTGTCGGTGTATATGAGCCAAGTACCTTCTTCTGCTATAAACTTTAGCGCAGCAACACCGGTGTTAAGGCGGATTTTATCACTCAATTGATACTGCTCTACACAGCGCTCCATATAGGCCAAAATTTCAGGTTGCCTGGAAAATACGCGGCTCCAGTCTGGATTCTGTGCAAAGGAAAAAGAATACAGATGGGAAGGCACATCGCAGGCACAACCGGGATATACATTGTCACGCCAAGTACCTCCAATCCGATCTGCTTTTTCAAAGAGGACGAAGTTATTCCGGCCGGATTGTTGCAATTTAATAGCTGCACCCAAGCCACTGAAACCTGCGCCGATAATTACTTGTTCGAAATCAACTGCCATTGTCTCTAGTATTAGTGGGCCAATGATTTGGATGCCCGGATGGCATCTATCTAAGTTGATTAAAGTTTGCTGCTACAGCAGTAAACTGCATCAATCCTTTACTTTCTCAAAATCATCTGGATTGACCCAGCCAGCGGTTGTGGCAGGTATCTCTCCCTTAGAATAACGATCATAAAAGCCTCGAGTGCGATCATCAGAGTAAATATAGTTGTCAAATATATCACCATTCCCTAAAATTCTAGGATCTTGCTGGGCTTTTAGGGCTGCAATCAACTGCTCCTTCAGCTGAGCTTGGATTTCAAGAACATCCTCCTGCCCCGCTAAGTTTTTAATACAGTCTTTATCTGTAGCTATATGATACAATTCCTCAGCAGGCCGTTTGCCGAAAGATAAATCCCAATAGAATGCTTCGCCATCATATCGCTTACTATGAAGAATAGCCGACTTGGTGGGACTGCCATCGCAATTGAGGTAGCCCGTTTCTGGGTTCCCGCCCGGCCAACGTTCGGGCTTGAAATTCATTAGATACAGGTAGTCTTTTGTAACGATTCCCCGTACGGGATAACCTCCATCATCAGGCCGTCCGATGTCGTGCCGTTCTTTCCCAATGATCATATGCGGGCGCTTCTCTGTAGCGTTTGTGTTGTGAAAAATGTTCACTATACTGTGCCCCTCAAAGGGCTGCATACCAGCGGCTGTCGATTCAATTCCCGCAATATCCAAAACAGTTGGTGCAAAGTCAGCAAAGCTGATAAAGTCTTCTATCACCCGCCCTGGATCTATGATGTTGTCTCCCCACATCATAGCGAGTGGTAAATGGTTGGACCGCTCATAGGCCTGTCCTTTTGCTCTTGGGAATGGCATCCCGTTATCAGCTGTGACAATGACTAAGGTATTTGCTAGTTCACCACTTTCCCGAAGTAGTTGTAGCATTTTACCTAAATGTTGATCAAAGTATTCAATCTCATAGGCATAGTCTAGTATATCATTTCGAACGGAGTCCGTTTCTGGGTAGAAAGCGAAAATACTATCCAGATCCTGCACCGATTTTCCGCCTAAACGACTGCCTGTTCCATACTCATAAGCTCGATGAGGTTCAAAGGAGCCGTACCAAAAACAAAAGGGCTGTTCCTGATCCCGTTTTTGTAGGAAATCTCTGAAATTATCTGCATAGTCAAAACGACCAATGCCTGTGGTCGGAGGTGTAGTCTTGATGCTATTGTAGGCCGGGCCGACAAGCTCTCTCGGTTGGCCGTCAATGGTCCCTGGTTTCCCTGGGGCGTAACCCTTTGCTACGTGCCCAGTAAAATACCCCTCCTCTTTCAACACCTCAAAGAAGGTTTTGAATTTGGCAGGGAAGTACGGTACATGATTAGCTGCTTCTTCCAATTGCCAACTGTTCCGCCCGGTTAGTATGATGGCCCTCGAAGGGGAACATTTGGCATTCGGGGTATAGGCATGCTGGAAGAGCAAACCATTTTCTGCTACCCAATCAAAGTTGGGCGTTTTGACCCAGGAAGTACCATAGGCCCCCATGTGAGGAAAGGATACGTCGTCAGCAATGGCAAATAAAATGTTCGGACGTTTGGTGGGTTCTTCCGATTCTTGGGAAGAGGGCTCGCATGCTGCAAGGATCAAGAGAGAGAGTAGGAAGAGGAGGCTACAATTTTTCATGCTAAGTTGGTTTTTCATCTTTCCACAACTTAGAAAAAAAGGCCTGCTTAGACAAATCTTCCCTTAGGACAATCAAATGCTGCTAGGATGAGAAATAAACAAAAAAGCAGGGGAGCTAGGTCTGTTCTTTCAGTGTGGATGGAAGGCCTATACCGACCCGCAGCCCCTGTGTAATTATCCAATAATCTGCTGCCATGAAGCAGCTGTGGAAGTGGAAAACTTTATCTACTTTTCGAAGTGCGACTTCTTCGAAACAATTCATAACCCAGCACAAGAGAACACATGCTATAAATATTTCCAATCCAACCAAAGTGTTGATTGACGTGTAAATCTGAAATAGGAGAAATAAAAATTAAACTGCCCAGAACTAGCCTGATAATTCCCCACAACATCAAGTACATCCCCCATAAACCTACAAGCCTGCGATATAATCCGTTTTGACGTTTCCGACTGTAAAATATTAGAAGTGTTAGGACCAGCATGCCGAGAAGAATCCAAAATCGACCCAGTAAGGCATAGCTTATGCCCTTCCAAAGCCAAAGTATGAGGCTAAGCCAGAGCCCTATGGTTCTCCATCCATATCTGCTAGATAATGAACTAGTTTGTGCCATAACTAATGCTTTTTGTGGTAATAAGGTCAGATATTACGACGGTTACGTATTGTGTGAGATGCTGAAGGTATTCGAAGTTGACAGTGTCAAAGGTATCATTAGGTGTGTCTTTGTAAGGGCTGTAATCTCCTTTCGAAAAAGCCTCATTCACACCGATAACAGGAAGGCCTGCTGCAAGGAAAGACTGATAGTCTGTAGAACCGCCACGACTTACGTAAATCGGTATATTCATACGTTGGGCATGGGTTTCATAAAAGGCTTGAAGCTGCGGACTGGGAGCCCCCAATTCTATTTCTCCGTTTTGATCTTCATCCCAACCCGCCATGTCAAAGGTGTGGACGGAGTGAATGAGATACTGCTTCTTTTTCAGGAATTTGACGAACGAACGACTTCCTACGAGTTCTTCCTCTTCTTGATCAAAAAAAACAACCAATACATTTTTCTGACGCTCTGGCAGTTGAACAAGTTGTTGCAAAACGCCGAAGGCTACTGCAACACCACTGGCATTGTCGACGGCTCCTGGGCACCCCAACTTGGAATCGTAGTGTGCCCCTAACACTACAAATTCAGCCTGGGGGTTGTCAGCGGGAAGAATACAATAGAGATTGGTTCCTTTATATGGACTTAGCAGTAAGTCCAAAGCGGGATGGAGGTTGGGTAATTGGTAGGCATGCTCCTCTGCTTTCAATTCCAGTTCCTCCATCCATTGCTTTAGATACAGTCGGGCGATACGTCGCTCTGCTTGCGTGGTTCTAGCTTTCAAGGGTGGAGAAAGATCTGAACCTTTGGCTCCTGAAAGCAGCGCTACGATATTTTCCTGTGATGTAGTGGGTTGTTGACCAAAAACGGGTAGCCATATTCCTAGCAACAGCGCCAGAATTAGATAAATGATCAGGGTTCTCATGGCAGCTTTTTGCGGCAAACTTAGCCGCCAGACAACTGTACAGCAACTTTTAGTGACATATGGCCTCTTCCGAAGCGAAAACAGCAGTTGTGCGATGACAAACGACGTTTGTAACTAGAATAAGCCTGTTGGACCTAACTAGAGTCGTATTCATCCCTGGAATTGCAATCTAATGGCAGTGTCCGTAATTTTGACACTATGAAATGGATTTTTAAGCACCGTAGGTCATTGCTATTGGGCTTTCTGCTCGTAGGGAGTTTAATAGGGATGGCAGATTTCAAAAGCCGGTATGAGTGGGCGATCATTGAGGAGTCGCCATCCGCTATAGCATTTGACATTTACTTTCGGGGATCCCGTCTTTTATTTATAGCTACCGTTGCCTACATCATACTCACTTGGCTATATGGTAAATGGGTGGCCTATCAACAATTGAAACAAGAACATGCTCGAGCTGAATTGACCTTGCTGCGTAGCCAGTTGGACCCGCATTTCTTTTTTAATACGCTCAATAATCTATATGGTCTAAGTGTAGAAGGATCAAAGCAAGCCCCAAAGATGATTCTTCAATTGTCAGCCATGATGCGTTACACTTTATATGAAGGGACCGCTGACTGGGTTCCCTTACAAAAGGAGTTGGATTATCTACAGCAATATATTGCACTTCATAAGCTACGTTATCACAAACAAGTAGATATAGAGATGCGAATTGATGTGGGGAAGGCGGAATACAAGATAGCTCCGCTTTTGTTGATCGTGCTATTGGAAAATGCCTTCAAACATGGGGTTGAGCGTATGTTAAACAATGCGTTTCTGCGGGTAGGCCTGAAAGTAGATGAAGAATGTTTGACATATACAGTGGAAAATAATTTTGATCCAACGATTGGCCCGAAACAAGGCGGAATTGGATTACAAAACCTAAAGAAACGCTTAGCCCTCCTTTACCCCAGTAAACATCAGCTTGAGCTACGAGAAGATACGAGTACATTTTATGCACAATTGAAGTTGAATTGGATATGATTAAATATGCCATAATAGATGATGAGCCAATTGCTCATCGCATTGTTCGATCTTACGGTGATCAACTCTCGCACCTACAATACCAGGGAAGTTGCTATGATGCCTTGGAGGCTTTAGCATTTCTGTCGAAGGAAGAAGTGGATCTACTTTTCCTCGATATCAATATGCCTCGTTTGTCAGGCTTCGATCTTTTGCGAAGCATGAACCACCGCCCTGCTGTGATTATCACCTCAGCCTATCAAGAGCATGCGCTGGAGGGCTACGAATGGGAGGTACTGGATTACTTACTCAAGCCTTTCTCATTGGATCGCTTTTTGAAAGCCGTGAATCGGTATAAACCTACAGCACCAAAGGTGACCTCTCCACCAGAGCCAACAGATGCCTACTTCGTAAAAGTTGGAAAAACCTTTCACCAGGTGCCGCTCGAAGAACTACTTTGGGTAGAAGCTAAGGGAAACTATTGTAAATATCAATTGAAAACCCGGAATCTCATGGTCAATCAAAAGGTTTCGGATGTAGAAGCATTATTGCCTAGTAGTCACTTTTTGCGTGTTCATAAGTCTTTTATCATAGCTACTGCAAAAATTGAGTCGATTAGTGGCAATCAGCTGATTGTATCCGGGCAAAGAATTCCCGTCGGAAAAACCTATAAACGGGCTCTCCACCAATTCCTGGCGAATGTACAACGCTAGGATTCAAGGGCTTGTTAGCTTTTGCTAAAAGACTGACTCAAATGCACAAAAGTTATCAGAGAACCAACTTATCTTAGCAGCCGCTCATATTTCAGCACTCATCAATTCTACTTATCATATGCAAACCGTTTCCTGGGGAATTCTTAGTACCGCAAAAATTGGGAGAACCAAGGTGATCCCAGCCATGCAAAAAGGCAAATTCACCTCCATAGATGCCATCTGCTCCAGAAATCTAGCGTCAGCGCAAAGTACGGCCGAAGTGCTGGGAATCCCTAAAGCCTACGGAAGTTACGAGGACTTGCTTGCAGACCCAGATATCCAGGCTATCTATATTCCTGTGCCAAACCATATGCACGTAGAATGGACCTTGAAATGTTTAGCCGCTGGTAAGCATGTCCTTTGCGAAAAACCTATTGGCCTCAATGCGGAAGAAGCGGCTGATCTAATGAAGGAGACTGCTAAATACCCCCAGTTGAAAGTGATGGAAGCTTTTATGTACCGGCATCACCCACAGTGGATCAAAGCCAAGGAATGGGTAGAAAATGGAGCCATTGGAAGATTGGTTACAATCCAATCTACCTTTTCCTATTTTAATGCTGATCCTAATAATGTTAGGAATCAAGCGGGAATAGGCGGCGGAGGTTTACTGGATATTGGTTGTTACTGCATTTCCCTTTCTCGGTTTATCACCGGCTTAGAACCCAAGCGTGTGGTCGGTTTGATGGATGTTGACCCTGTGATGAAAATGGATCGTTTGGCCTCAGGAATGCTTGATTTTGGCGAACTGACTTCTACCTTCACTTGTAGCACGCAGATGGCTCCTCATCAGGTAGTACATATCTATGGCACCGAAGGAAGAGTAGAAATTGAAATCCCGTTCAATGCTCCCCAGGAAACACCTTGCCGAATCTTTTTGCATAAGGGAGGGGAGACAGAGGAGTGTATCTTGCCCGTGGCTGATCAGTACACGATCCAGGGAGACTTGTTTTCTCAAGCTATCTTGGAAGACCAAGCAGTGCCCACCCCCTTATCAGATGCTTTGGGGAACATGAGGGTGATCGATTCGCTATTCAAAAGTGCTGAAACGGAGGCTTGGGTGAAATTGTAGCCTACGTGAAGTTGATCATCGGGTGCACGTAGCGGTGCTAGGTTTTCCATGTAGCCACTGAAACGGAACTAAAATTGGCGAGTAATTGTTCTCGATCGGTATGCTCCCAACTCTTCACTTCGCGCTAAAATCAAGCCCATGGAATTTATTGAGCACAGTACAGATGTATTCACTATTCAAAGTCTATGGACTCCAGTCCAATGCCAGAATTTTATCCAGAAAAGTGAACATGAAGGCTTTGAAAAAGCACTCGTTAACACTGAAGTTGTCTAAAGTTTTCTGCTGCTGGTGAAAAACAGCATTTTGTTGCCAATTGAAGCCAAATTTTCACTGCATAGCAGGGCTACGGAGTTAAAATTTGGCGTAGAGTGGCGGCAAAAGACGCCTTTTGTAACCCAGTGAGACAACTTCACTATGAATGGACCGATCGAAATGGAGGATTTCAGAAATAATGATCGTCTATTTTGGGAAGATGAGGACCTGGCAGATCAAATATGGAAGGAGCTCGAAGAGTTCGTACCCCTTGATCTCGGTGATTATCAAGCTGTGGGCTTGAATGAGTTGTTTCGATTTTATCGCTACGGCGTAAATCAGCAATTTGACTGGCACTATGATGCTCCCTATCAACGGAATTCAAATGAGCAGAGTTTTTATACCTTCATGATCTATCTAAATGATGATGTTGAAGGCGGTAGCACCGCCTTTCAAAACTTCGAGGTAGTGCCCAAAACTGGTGACGGCCTAATCTTTTCCCAGGAATTAGAACATGCCGGACTACCCATTACGGCAGGGAGGAAGTATGTCTTGAGAACGGATATTATGTATTCCAATGTAAATTGTTGACAAACAAACAATCTTGTATTCCATGAAATCACCTATTTGGATAAGCTTATTATTACTGCTATTTATTTCGTGTAATTCCACTGAGAAAGAGCATGTGCAAAACAAGAATCTACTCGATCAATTATTTGAAAGCCTAGAACAAGGGGATTATCCTGCGACCAATGCTATTCTTATTTCCCAGCAGGATAGCCTTCTCTACGAAAGGTACTTTAATGGATATGGGAAAGACAGTCTGCAAGATGTTCGTTCTACGACCAAGTCGATAACCGCCTTACTGGCAGGTATAGCCATTGACAGAGGCTTGATCAAAAGTGTAGAAGAGTCAATTTTTACTTATCTCTCTCTTTATAACAAAAACAATATTGCCAACTGGGATGATCGAAAACTTTCCATTTCCGTGGAGGATCTGTTGACTATGAGAACGGGGATTGGCTGTGAGCAATTCTTTGGAGATATGGGATTCCCAGATTGTGAGGCAGTCATGTTTGACCAGGAAGATTGGGTAGAATATGGACTTAGCCAAAAAATGGCCTATGATCCGGGGGAGAAATGGTTGTATACAGGAACTGCGCCCATGATTATGGGAGCAGTAATAAGTGAATCCTCCAATGCCAGAATAGACGATTTTGCAGCCCAATATTTGTTTGCTCCCTTACAAATTATAGATCATTATCGATGGACAAAAAACAGAAATACCGGAAGAGTATTCACCGCAGGTAACCTAAGAATTTCGCCCAGGAATATGCTGACATTGGGCAAGATGGTCATCAATAAAGGAAAGTACAACGGAAAGCAAATTATATCGGAAAGAATGATCGAGCGGATGTTAGCAGAAGAAGTACAATTACCCTTTAATTATTCGTTCTTTGATACGGCTGGGAACACTTGGGAGGGACAAAAAGCTGCTAGCTATGGATATTATTGGTACACTGAGCGAGCATTAGTAAATGAAAGAGAACTAACGTTAAAATTCACTTTTGGTAATGGGGGTAATTATATAGTCCTTGTCCCGGAACTAGATAACTTAGTAATAGTCTTTACTGGAAGTAATTATGGCAAACCCATACTAAATAAACAAGCATTTGACATGATGTACAAGTATGTGCTGCCGCATTTCTTGAAAGATTAAGAACCCTGCCTTAGAATGAAGTCTATTAAGCATCGACATATCATCATCATTTTGCAAATGCAATCTGCTTCCCTCAATTAGATCGAAATGAAAGTGAGAATACTAATAATAATTGCACTAATTGTTTCGGGATGTCTATCCAAACCAGATACCCGCAAGCAAGAGGATACTAGAGATAAACCAAAAGTTAGTTTTACCTTTGATGATGGCATTACGAATGATATCCTAGGCTATAAGTTTGAGGATTGGAATAAGATGATCTTGACCGCCTTAGAAAAAGAAGGCTTGACGGCGGCTTTTTTTGTAACGGGTTCCAATAAGTTGGATGAGAAAGGAAGGTATTTATTGGATAGTTGGTCAAGAGCAGGGCACTTAATTGCCAATCATACTTTTACCCACCCCAGCTTTAATAATGAGAAAGTCAGCGTCGAAGATTTCGAAAAAGAGTTGTTGAATACTGACAGGATTATTTCAACCTATGATACCTACACCAAGCTGTTTCGGTTTCCCTACTTAAAGGAAGGTAATACAGAAGAAAAGATAAATGGCTTTCGCAAAGTGCTCAGCCAGCATGGATATCAAAATGGACATGTGACGATCGACGCCTCAGATTGGTATGTGAACAATCAGTTGATTAAATTTTTACGAAAAGAAATTGCTGACACTATTGAAGTAGTCAAGTACAAAGAATACTATTTACAGCATATCCTAGAAAGAGCCCACTTTTATGATAGCCTCGCCTACCAAATGACCAACCGGCGCATTCCTCACACACTGTTATTGCATCATAATTTAACGAGCGCCTTATTTTTGGATGACCTCATTGAGCGATTTCAAGAGGAGGGTTGGGAAATTGTCCATGCACAGGAAGCTTTTCAGGATGACTTTTTTGACCATGTTCCCACCACAAACCCGGCAGGAGAGAGCTTAGTGTGGTCAATGGCCAAGGAAACAGGGAAATATGAAGATATTCTTAGGTATCCTGCTGAAGATAGTCAATATGAAATTCCCAAGATGAAAAAGTTGGGCATCCAAATAGACTAGTTAAGGTTTGAGTAGTTTTGCTCGAACCCGAAAAAGCATAAAACAGTAGAGCTAATAATCGGGAATAATCGCTCAATACTCATTTGATGAAAGCACCATTTTTAATTGCATGCATTCTTTACTTGTTTTGTTCTTCTCTCGCTCTACATGCCGGAGTGACTTACGTGACCTCTCAACAAGAATTTGATCAGGCCCAGAGTAATGCAGCTATGAATGATTCTATAGTTTGGAAGTCCGGGACTTATTCCAATATCTATATGAATATTACCAAGGATGACCTTGTGATCACCGCAGAATCTTTGGGCGAAACGATTTTCACGGGCTCTTCTCGCGTCAATATCACAGGAGATCGTATTGTCCTAAGGGGCTTGCAATTTTTGGATGGGAATATCGGGACTAGCGATGTGATCAATATTAGAGGGAGTCATACCAAAATCAATGAGATAAATATTAGAGCCTATACTTGCTACAAGTATCTTAGGGTGAGAGAAGAGAGCCAATTTGTGGAAATCACCTATTGTAATTTTGAAAATAGACTTAACCTGGATGATCAAAATATTCTGTCGATCCTGGTAGATGAGAATCAACCAGGTTACCATAAGATCCAGCATTGTTCCTTTAAGAATTTTGATGGTACCGGTAATGACCTAGGTATTGAACCTATTAGAATCGGATTGAGTTCTCAAGCCGATCATATTAGCCGAACTTTGGTTGAGTACTGCTATTTCACGCAATGCAATGGAGATGGGGAACTCATTTCAAGTAAGGCTACTCAGAATGTTTATCGTTTCAACACCTTTGAGAATAATCCGAAAGCTGAACTGGTGCTTCGACATGGATCCGAAGCTATTGTTTATGGCAATTTCTTCTTGCGAGGGAAAGGCGGCGTACGCGTTCGGGAAGGACAAAATCATTATATCTATAATAATTACTTCCACGAGTTGGATGATCGCACGATTTATCTTCAAAATGCTTCGTCTGACCCATTGGACAACATCAATATTGCCTTTAATACGATAGTGGACTGCGATGAAATCATTCTGGGAGGAGATGGTAGTTATAAGCCCACCAATGTTACTTTTGCCAATAATATTTTTGCGGATCCGAATGAGCGATTATTCGATGAACCAACAGGATCGGAAACCTGGATCGGGAATATTTCCTCCGGAAACCTAGGAATGAACTTACCTGCAACTGGAATTACTTCCACGGACCCACAGCTAGAGGAAAACAGCGAAGGGTACTTTGGCTTGAGTGAGGATAGTCCAGCTGTTGATGCGGCTCAAACGGGCTACGCCCTGCTACCTCAATTCGAAGGCATGGACCCGATTGATACGGAAATTCTATTTGACTTGATGGGGCAGAATAGATCATCTGTAGAGGAAGAAAAGGATCTCGGCTGCAATGAATATCCTCATGACATTCTGATTCAGCCGGTGGCTACAGCGGAAAATGCAGGTCCTAGTTACAATACTTCGGTCACTACCAACGTGCGTGACCAGCCCATCTTTGTCGAGGACCTAATTGAGATTAGTCCGAATCCTGTTTCTGATGTACTCAAGATTGAAATCTATAGTTCGCCGAAAATTGATCTTCGCATAGACCTGTTTAATCCAGCAGGTAAAAAGATAGATACGGTAATCACCAGGAGAGACTTTTCAGGTAGAAGCACGTTCATTGCGGATATCGGAGTTTTGCCGGCCGGTTTATACACGATTAGAGCCACTAGTAAGGATCGGCAGGGAGTTGAGCGAATTCAATCCTTGAAATTTATCAAATCAAAGTGAAAATTGATTGGTCGACTTCAGCTAGCCCGGAGTCTTCCTTAAAGATCAAAATCCATTATTTCCCCTAAACCCTAAACCCTAAACCCTAAACCCTAAACCCTAAACTTCACCCAGCAAATGCGCAAGTATGTCAGCAGAATCAGTGGTAATGGTGCCTAATATTCCCCCTAATTTGTAGTTGTCAAATCCCAAGAAGTAGATGCCTTTGTGATAGCCATCCGCAATCGGTTGCTTAGGGCAACCGTATTGATCCAATAATTCATCTGCCCGCTCCAGAAAATCTTCGACCTTTGCCTTGTAGCCTGTGGCGAGGAGCACAGAATCTAACTCCTGGTGTTGCCCATTTTTGAATTGAACGCCAGTTTTGGTGAAGTGATCAATATCTTTCATCACCTTTATTTTACCATCCTTAATCGCTTGGATAGTCCCAATATCTACAATAGGCGTTTTTCCTGTTTCGCGGAGTTGAACAGCTGGGTGCATTTTGGAGGATTCAAGGCCGTATTTGGAGAGATTCCCAAAGTATAGTTTTCGGATTTGCGATCCAAGCCAATCTCCTAAGCCCAATGGTAGTTTAGCCAATTGCTTGGAAGTTACCTGGACGGGGCGGCCATTTAGGTCGCGGGGGACCACGCTGATGGGGTTGCGAACAGAAATGAAGGTTTCCACTCCTTTATCACTTAAGTCAAGGGCGACCTCAGCTCCTGTATTACCCATTCCCACTACCAGTACTCGTTTTCCTTGATAAGAACTTGGGTTTTTGTAGCTGACACTATGGCTAATATCTCCTTTGAAGTTTTCCTGCCCCGACCAAGTCGGCACGTTCGGCACCCGATTCACACCAGTAGCAACAATCACCTGCTTAGCTTCAAATATATCTCCCTTTTCTGTTGATACCTGCCAACCACCTTGATCAAGTTTCTTGATGCTTGAAACTTTCTGACCAAAGCGTGGCTTTATATCAAAATGCTTAGCATAATCAGCGAAGTATTCAGTAAGCATTTTACGTGGCACGTATAAAGGGTAATCAGCAGGAAAGGGTAGATGCGGAAGGTGAGACCATTGCTTGACGGTATGTAAATGCAATCGATCGTAGTGATTATGCCAGGCATTCCCAACGTTTTGGCTTTGCTCCAAGATCTCAAAAGGGATTCCGGCTTTGCGCAAGCGACCGGCTATGGCTAAGCCCGCTGGGCCTGCTCCGATGATAAGGAGAGTATGTTTTGTGTTCATTTTGCTGTACGATCTTTTGTATCTTTTGATCAAGTATTTGATCGGGTGCCTTGTCGCTATTGAAATGCTTTCGATAGGTGATAGCAAGATACAAATTACTGCTGTTAGCGGAAGAGATTATCTCTATCCTTAGTTGGTGCTTGAAAAGAATTGATACTTAAGTCTTAGTCGCTACTACAATTGCTTCTAAATGATGTGGTATGTTTTCCGACAACGCCACGGTTATCAGTGGCAGTCACTGTCAACTCATGATAAGGAACCAATTGGCTGAGGTCACAGGCATTGATTCGAATCGTACCTGCTTCTGGTACACTTTCACCGGCGTAGATCGCTTCACCATTCAGTTCAATCGTCACTTCCGTTATGGACAAACTATTCAAGGCATTTACCTCGATATCAATTGGAATTTGACTAAGGGATAGTGAAGCTGGAAGTACATCTGGGGGAGGAGGGGAGTTGAAAAGTATTTGAGGAGTGGTCTCTTGCGCGATCGGAATGAGAACTTCTTCTGGGCCATATTTATTGTTATGCACCCATACATTTCCGTCATAATGCACGATGGCCTTTTCTGGTGCCGTATTCAGGAACCGATTGTTGTAGAATTGGGCTAAGGTGCGCGGGGTACCTCTTACAAAGGCATCTGGAGAATTGGCCACGGAAGGGTCCGTTCCAGCTGCATTTAAGAAGGTATTGTGATGAATAAGTAACTCGTCACCAGCTATTCGTTGTCCACGATCAACCAAGACAGGGAGGTAGGGGTGCATATCAATTGCATGATCTCCTCCGTAAGGAAGCCATGATTGCGGGACCGGCTGTCGGACCATAATATTATATCTCGCCTCATAACCTGTCCCTGGATAACCACTGCCTGCCGTCGCGTGCCAAACCCAATAAATAAGGTTTGCTTCGATTAAGACCGGGAGGATGGAGCGATTTAGAGTAATGACTGGGTAAGCATGAATATCATGGAGGAAGTTGTGATGGACATAGACATTAGTTCCATCGGGATAGATTTCTATAGCACCGCGTGAGAATTGAAAGATCTCGCAATTATCGATTTCAACATTGGCTTCTCCGACAGCAAAACAGATGGCTGATTTGGAAGGACGAAGCTCATAGTTAATGTTTACAAATAAATCATCTGGGCCTTGAAATCGTAGCCCCGTGATACGAACATTGTCCTTTACCCAAAACCAAATGGTCCCAGGAGCCATACCACTGTTTTTAATCAGGGGACCTCGGGTTAAACATTGCCCTCGATTACCTGTTAGGGTCACCCCACTCGGGATAATCAAATTTGTCATACCACTCAAGTCTATCACTGCATCATCGGCTACGCGTATGACTTGTCCAGGCTGAGCTAATTCCAATGCTTCTAAAAAACTCGCGGCATCTGCCACATAATAATCCCAAGTTTCCACGATGTTGCTATAGCAATACCCTCCCCCGATCACATCATTCGTGGGGTTAGATTCAGCCCCATAACTTGGGTCTTCAATAGTGGGGGGGAGTATTAGTGGTCCATTTTTCGTTATAGTTGTAAGTGAATCATTTTGGCAGGCAACCAAAAGAAGTAGCGATCCTAATAGTAGAGATACGAAGGGTCTTAGTTTGAACATTATTCTAATCTATTCTGAACGGACAGCAGAGACCTAAAAAAAAAGATTCCCTGACAATTTTGTGTTTTGAGTCCTCTGATCCTGGATGACTATGCGGGAAAATCAACACTCATCATTAATGGCTTATGATCTTCTCTCTAAGTTGATCACAAAATTTGTCGGAGAAGGATAAAAAAAGCAGGGGCATCTCAAAGATACAACCCTGCTTAAGATATTTCAAATTCCTTTTAGGTAGCGTCAGTAATTATACAACTTCTGCTCTACGTCCTGAATTTACCTGCTTACAATAAACTGTTTGCGACCCACAATGGCTCCATTGGCAGCGTACAAAATGGCCGTATAATGACCAGCAGCCCAATCCGTTACGCGGATGGACGCTTTACCCTGAATGGCCTGCCGTAATTGGGTTTGACCGTTAATATGAATTACTTGCAAGAAGGCCGGTTTTTTATCTACGTCCTCTAGTTTGATTTGCAGTAACTCACTTGCAGGGTTTGGGAAAATGGTCAGAGCAGCCTCCAAAGCGGGATCATCCAAAGCATTGAGGATAACACTAATGGTCTGACAGGTATTGCTTGATCCTGCTGCATTGGTTACCATGAGACAAACCTCGAAGTCGCCTGTCGCCGTAAAGTTGTGAGTTGGGTTTTGGTCGGTGCTGTTATTCCCGTCCCCAAAATCCCAAACCCAGCTGGTCGGAGCATTTGTGGATTGATCCGTGAAGGTATAAGCGCCTCCATCTCCCATAGTTGCTGTAAAGTTGGCCTGAGGACTCAATACCACTGTCAAACTTTGACAAGAAGTATTATCACCAGCATCGTTGGTAGCTGTTAGGCAGATGTTAAAGGTTCCTGCCGAAGTGAAGGTGTGAGTTGGGTTCTGGTCAGCGCTAGAATTTCCATCTCCAAAATCCCAGGCCCAGGACGTCGGCGTATTGGTCGATAAATCCATAAACCCGTACAAACCATTGTCTAAGGTGTCTATATCAAAGCTGGCAAGTGGAGCAAATACAACCGTCAACATTTGACAGGAGGTTGTAGAACCTGCCTCATTTGCAGCGATTAGGCAAATCTCGTAGGAGCCGGGATTTGCATAGGTATGGCTCGGACTTTGGTCATTACTAGTACTTCCATCCCCGAAATCCCAAACCCAACTATCAGGGTTGTTCGCGGATAGGTCATTAAATTGGTAATTGGCTTCACCATTATCAACGATTTCGAAATTAGCGCTGGGAATCAAGATGACAGTCAAAGACTGGCAAATCATATTTTCACCCATCTCATTTACTGCTGTTAAGCAGACATTGAATGTCCCTGGTATATTATAGGTATGGCTTGGGTTTTGTTGATCACTAGTGCTTCCATCTCCAAAGTCCCAAGCCCAGGAGAGCGGAGTGTTCGCACTTAGATCATTGAACACAAAGGTCCCATTTCCTATCGTGTCAATATCAAAGGCCGCTACGGGCGGAAGAAATACTTGGACTTCTTGGCAAGCCGTATTTGAGCCTGTACTATTACTAGCGGTTAAGCAGACATTGAAGGTTCCTGAACTTGTATAGGTATGGATGGGGTTTTGTTCTGTGCTGGTGTTCCCGTCTCCAAAATCCCAAGTCCAGGATAAGGGTTCATTGGTAGATTGATCCACAAAACGAAAACTTCCGTCCTCTCGATCTTCAATAGCAAATGCCGCAACGGGAGCTGGGATATCGGGAATAATATTGGAAATAAAATCAACGTCGGTAATTTCTCCCCCCGCATTAGTGGTTATAGTAAGAATAGGTCCTTTCGCCTCCTTGGCTAACCATTCGTAGGTAAATGTGGTGTCAACTCTCTGTTCGATCGGAATCCAAATGCCATTATTTCGCACTACTACGGTGTCAAAAGTGATGACCATCCGTTGCTGCCTAAGCACATCGAAATCACCAGAGGGCATCTGTAGAGTACCGAAACCATCTACCGTAACATGGTTGAATTCTTCTTGTGTAATGCGTACAGAATCGCTAAAGACATCACTAAAGTCGGATACATCAAATTTGCTAGTATCAACATAGGCGGTGGTAGAAGTTGTTGGGTAGGCCAACAATCTTGGAACTGGGTCGAAGCGTAAGGCAAAGAAAGTGTCTACATCAAAAAAATCTGATACAATACCTAGGAAATACAAACCTTGATCGTTGGCTTGTGCATAGGTGTAGATCGAGTCAATTTGCCCTGCAAAGGAGGCATCCGGGAACAATTCATTCTTGGGCGCATCGGCCGTAGCAATGAACCGTAAAGTATCATTGGATGCTGCGATCAAGCTACGGAAATCCCAAACGCGGTTGGGGCCAGCTTCTCCTATGGTATATTGATTGAGGATGGTATCAGCGGATTGCACAAACACATCGCCTATAGCTGGTGCATCAGCCGTAGTAATGGTGATTTGAGCTTGTACTAGTGCAGATGAAAAAGAAAAAAATAATACGAGTAAAGGGATGATTTTTTTCATAGTTATTGGTGTTGTTATGATCAGAAGGCTCAAATTTTAATGCGGTCAAATTATCGATGATCAAGCTGATTCGCCATTGGACAAAATATATCCTTTTCTGGCGACTACAAGTAGCTTGAATAATTCTAATGACTGTAATTTTGAAAATGTGCTGGGAAGATTTAGCTTGCCGATAAAGAATAAATACGCGCTACTATTGGGCAAAGTATTTACTCCTCATTTCTTGTCTTTCTGGGGCGGGGTTGTGCCTTACCGATAAGAATGTTTTTTCTACAACGCTTATTGTATAATGGCAAGACTATCTCTCTCAATCGTTAGCTTTATTTTTGGAATGGTTCCTTTTGCGACGAAAAGGCGGCTTCGAATAATGGTGTCGAACAGGCCGGAGATAATTTGTAATTTTAGGATAATGGGTGCTAGAATACTCAAGATCCCTTTCCCTGCGTATAGAAAACCAACTTTACATGAGATACTCAACCCTTGCATTATTATTTTTATTTACCATGTCCTTACAAAACTGTACAGAATCACCCAAGGAGGAAACACCTCCAACGGAGTGGAAACCTAATTATGAAGAAGACCTGGTGCCAAGCTTTACTTTGCCAGCTGTACTGCTGAACCAAACAGGTGAAAAGGTAGAGACGGTTCAGTCTTGGGAAAACCAACGGCGACCCGAGATTCTTGCACTATTCCAGGAGCATGTCTTCGGTCATCTACCTGCCGATGGTAAAGACACCCTATGGTGGGAGACGACAAAGGAAGATTTGAATGCTCTTGATGGGAAGGCGGTACGAAAGGAAATCCAATGTTATTTTACGGCAGATCGAAATGGACCGTCCATGCAACTGATGATTCATCAACCTAAACGGGCCTCAGGGCCGGTTCCTGCATTCCTCGCCCTCAATTTTTTCGGCAATCACTCCATCCATCCTGATCCCAATATTACTTTGTCAGAAAGCTGGATGATGAACCGAGAAGAGATGGGAGTAGTAGATCACAAGGCTACAGAAGAAAGCCGAGGGAAAAGGTCCAGCCGTTGGCCAATCGAGATGATTATAGAGCGAGGATATGCCTTGGCGACAATCTATTATGGTGATATTGACCCTGATTTTGATGATGGATTCCAGAATGGTATTCAGTCTTTATTCTATGCAGAAGGACAAGAGCAACCAACGGAAGAAGAATGGGGCTCCATTGGGGCATGGAGTTGGGGACTTAGTCGAGCATTGGATGTCTTGCAGGAAACGGAAGGAATCAATGGAAAACAAGTGGCTGTTTTTGGCCATTCTAGATTGGGCAAGACCTCGCTTTGGGCTGGTGCCCTAGATGAAAGATTTGCCCTGGTCATTTCCAATAACTCTGGTTGTGGAGGAGCTGCGCTCAGCAGACGAGCATTTGGCGAAACGGTAGAGCGTATCAATACAAATTTTCCACATTGGTTCAATACGAATTTCAAAAAGTACAATGCCAAGGAATCAGAACTTCCCGTTGACCAACATCAATTACTGGCTTTGATCGCACCTAGGCCTTTGTATGTCGCAAGTGCAGAAGAAGATCGGTGGGCCGACCCCAAAGGAGAGTTTCTAAGTGCACTAAATGCAAATCCAGTCTATCAGCTATACGACCTTCCAGGCCTGCCAGCTACGGACATGCCAAAAGTGAATGAACCCCTTGTTGGAACAATTGGTTATCACATGCGAACGGGTAAACATGACGTAAAAAAGTACGATTGGGAACAATATCTCTCCTTCGCGGATCTACATTTAAAGGCTCAAGAAGTAGCGGATTAAAGGTGAAATAAATGACTTTTTCCAACTTTTATTACTTGTTTTTTGCCGCCAAACCCATGTATTGGATACATTAGAAAACAAATAACTACTTAGAATAAGATGAGAATTATTAAACGACTGTTACTGGGGCTAATCCCGCTACTACTAATTGCATACATGGCCTTTGCCTGGATGTTATCCGGCTTGATTCTTTTTCCCGATAGCTCGATAGAAAGAACCCAGGGGCGTATTGAAACACAATGGGGAACTACCATGGAAGCTATGCTAGCCCCTCTTCCTAGCCCACAAGATTTTGAGATCACAACCTTGGACAGCCTTACCCTAAAAGGGAAGTACTTTCAAATGAGAGATACTGCACAGTGCGCCATTATCCTGGCCCATGGCTGGACGAGTACATGGGCAGGTATGCTCAAATATGTACCTGCCCTAGAAGATTGCCAATGTGATTTAGTGTTTTATGACCATCGGGTACATGGCAGTAGTGAAGGAGAATATGCAACTGGAGGCATTAAAGAGGCCCAGGATCTTCTCGCCTTAACCCAATGGGTGAAGAAAGAAAAAGGCTTTACTGCCCAACAGATTGGCTGGTTCGGTGCGTCCTGGGGTGGGGCTACCGTGCTGACTGCTGGAGCGGATGAGCGCGATGTCGCTTTTATCATTGCAGATGCTCCCTTCCAAGATTGGTATTCCGCTATTTTTGAACGTGCCATCCGCGATTACGGAAGCTGGATTGATTGGATGTCTCCGGCCGTTATGGGAATTGTCAATTGGAGAGCAGGGATTAGTTTTGAACAAGCCAGTGCAGTGAAAGCGGCCTCATCTATCGTAGAGCCAGTGCTGCTAATCCATTCGAAAATGGATAGCCAAACGGCTTCTCGCCAATCTGTCAATATCTCCAAAGCCCTAAATGCCCAATCTACCTTTCATCACCTGGACTGGGGAGGAGATCACACCCAGGATGTATTGATTAATAAAGATCAATTTCGGCAATTGATTAGGGAGTTTATCGGCAGTGTTGATCAACGGTTTTTAAAGATGAAATTATGAGGAAAAGTATAGCTTTTTTAGCATTAATCGCCAATATCTTTCTTTCTGGGGCTTTAAAGGGTCAAGAAATACTTGAAGAAAAAAAACATGATATAACGGTACTATCCTATAATATTTGGAATGGTTTTGATTGGGGGAAAGACACTTTGCGTAAGAAAAAAGTACTGGAATGGATCACTTTGCAGCAACCAGATGTAGTAGCACTGCAAGAACTATGTGGCTATACAAAGGAAAAACTATTGGAAGATGCACAAGCATGGGGACATCGATATGTAGAAATATTAAAGACATCGGGTTATCCAGTTGGGCTTACCTCTAACCAGCCAATAAAAGTGAAAGAAAAAATTCTGGAAAATTTACATCATGGGGCACTACATTGCCAAATTGGAGAAATTGACTTCATGGTGGTGCATTTTTCCCCATTTAGTCATAAAAAACGCCATGAAGAAGCTCAGGTTATCTTAGCCAGATTGGCAGCAATAAGTAAAGTGCAGGATAAGTTTATCGTCTTGGGCGATTTCAATGCAGTATCACCATTTGATGCTGACTATTATCAGGGAAATGAAGAATTATTGAAATCCAAACGTGAATCCGAAGAAAAGCACGATCATGTTCGGAACCTCTCAAATGGAGAATTGGAATATGCGGTAATGAGTAGGTATATAAGTTTTCCTTTGATTGATGTAGTTCAAAAACATACTTCAGGTTTGGATCAAAGAATTTCATGCCCTACTCAGATTTTTGAAAAAGAAAAAGGTAAGGGTAGACCTGTAAATTCTACTCGGATTGATTATATCTTGACTTCGCCATTTTTAGGTACTATTTGTAAGGGGGCTTATGTTGCCAATGACGAGGAAACCTTTTATTTATCGGACCACTACCCCGTGATTGCGAAGTTTGAGTATTGAGGTATGCTTGAAAATCTGCTTTGGTAGGGAAGCCGCTTGATTGGTGCCAAATAGGTTCGATCTTCTTGTTAGACAAGATATTTCCTAGTAGCTATTGTGGTTTTTTTGCCCATTTCACAGTTGGTAATAGCCATTCCGGTAAAGCTTTGAATAAGAAGCCATGGCGGAGTCCCGTTTTTAATTTGATTTCCTTGAATACGGGAATCGCCGATTGACTGCTGTTTTTGGCCTTCCTACAAGATGTACTCCATTCATCACTCCGTTCGAAAATGGAGAGTATCCGACCACAGAATTGTAGGTCGGGTTGTTCCGCCAGCAGGCGTTCATGACAACAGCCGATAAAGACAAAATTGACAGCTGGATTTTGTAAAAGACTAGCCGTAAACATGGCAATGAATCCACCTTTTGAAGTGCCTACTACGGTAATATCTGCTGGAGCGACACCGTCTTGAATTAAGCTATCAATTTGTTGTACTACCTTTTGAGCATAGAGTCGGGCATCGGTTCCAGCTGGCCTTCTGTCGGCAATTAATTGAAACCCCTCCGTCTTAAAATAACGGGTAATAGCATCCCATTCACAAATACCGAAGTCGGGATGAGCTTCATCCAAAGAATGATCCTCAACCCAGCGGTTATGCAGAAATATCAGGTGCTTTTGGGCAGGGAGGATATGATAAAAGGAAAGAAAAAGGAGTAAGGCTAAAAGTCTCATCAGTACATCGGGATTGTGAAGAATAGGATTGGAGACCATAAGTTTCCAATCCTATTTAGGGCGTCCCTGAAAATAGATATAAGGCTGACTACGAAGTAGTTGGCCTTTAATTTGGGGGGGTAAAACTCCCCGAAAACAACCTAAAAAGGCTAAATTCGGGGAAGACAAAATTTTCAGTAACTCAAAGTACCCAAATTAGATTTGGAAAATCAACTTTTTGCGGACCGACTTGGACGCGATTTGCGCTGGAGTAAATTTCTCAGTACCCCCTTAGGCCAACTCTATCAATCTTTTCCCTTTAAAGAATTAGCAGGCTTATTTCCTCAGGGCTCTGGCTTGGGGCGTAAAGCTCGATTGAGTATTGCAGGAGGTATTGCTTTGCAAGTATTGAAGGCGTACTTAAACTTGAGCGATGCCAAGTTGGTAGATCGCTTGAACTCAGATTGGGTATTGCAGTATTTCTGTGGTATTCGATTGGGGCCAGGAGAGTGGATTAGGGATCAAGATTTGGTAGGTCGTTGGCGCCGATACTTAGCGCAGGATATAGATTATGCTCAATTTCAAGCCTTACTAGCTCAGCATTGGCAGCCTCATATGCAAAACACACAGGCTGTTTTGATGGATGCCACCTGCTATGAGAGTCATCTGCGTTATCCAACGGATGTAAAATTACTGTGGGAATGTTGTGAGTGGATCTGGAACTTGATTGACCAACATTGTAAGGGCTTATCCATTCGTAAACCGCGCCGCAAACAAAAACAGCAATATCAAGCATTTATTAGCTATCAAAAGCGAAGACGTAAAACACATAAGCTGGAGAAAAAGCGAAGGCGTAGTTTACTCTATCTATTAGCTAAAGGTTTAAAACAATGGGATGAGTTGGTCTTTAGACATGGCGCCTTACTCAAGCAACGTACTTATGAGCGGCTACAAACGGTACGCTTGGTCTACCAACAGCAACAAGCCCGCTTCGATGATCCTCAGACTAAGATTAAAGGGCGTATTGTGAGCCTATCTAAACCTTATATCCGTCCCATTATTAGAGGCAAAGAAACCAAACGAACCGAATTTGGTGCTAAAGTACATTGTTTCCAAGTGGATGGTATCAGCTTTATTGAACAGCTGTCTTTTGAAGCCTTCCATGAAGGCATCCGGCTACAAAACACAGTGGAATTAGCTCAACAATACTTCTCAACTTGTCGCCAGTTGGGAGCTGATCAGATTTATGCTAATAATGCTAATCGCAAGTTCTGCACCCTCAATGGCATCGCTACCAGCTTCGTTCGAAAGGGAAGAAAGCCCAAGCAGCCTACTGCAGCAGATCATATGCGAGGTATCCTGTCCAAAGCTCGAGCTTGCCTGATGGAAGGAGCCTTTGGAAATGAAAAATTGCATTATGGCCTTCAGAAAGTACGTGCTCGTACTGCTCCCACCGAAACCCTTTGGATCAGCTTCGGTATCTGGACAGCTTCAGCCTCCAAAATCGCCAAGCGATTAGCTAATCAAAAGGCACCTCCCATAGCTGCATGACCTACATCTTAGCCTCAATTGTACGATAAAAGCAGGGCGGAGCTATGCTCAAAATAAAGCTTTTGCTCACCTAAGGTCCCAGCATCACCGCAATAACACATTCTTACCCTTCGATCACCTTAAAATCAAAATCAGCCTCCCAGAATTTTATTCCGAAAGGCTGATTCATAAGGCATTTTCACGGACGCCCTATTTATGGAAGCATACAACAACTTCATTGAAGCTGTTTAAGCATGTTTTTTTGAAGCGAAATTTGAAGGAACAAGGTTCTGGGAACTGGTTTTTTCTCCAGCATAGCAGC